>JABLTH010055349.1_pt1 | contig 468475 bp, 416 predicted proteins | sample 7875711 | NCBI WGS metagenome assembly JABLTH01 (sample SAMN14941262, study PRJNA633318) | bioreactor metagenome | isolation source: bioreactor | place: China | collected 2019-03-05
ACCGGTTTTGTTTTTAAAATAAGCCGTAGTTTTAACGGGAGGTGTACCGTTTGATGCGTGCATAACAAATAAACCAGCCATCATGCCAAAAACTATTGTTTTCATTTTGTTCCTATTCCTTTTCACCAGCAGTTTCAGCCAGCCCTTGCCCGACAGCATCATCAGTCAGTACAAGGCCGCGGCTACCAATGAAGCCAAAGGATCGCTGCTGTTTAATTACGTTGGAAAGGTGGTATTAAAAGACAGCAAAGACCTGGATAAAGCGCTGGAGGTAGTGGCTTATTTCAACAGGCAAAACGATGAAACAGGCAGCGATTACACACAATTATCCATCGCTTCCTGGCTGGGCATCATGGGCGACTATGGCACCGGGCTTGAAACCGCCCTCCCGCTTTTAGCAAAATTTGAAAAAAGAAGTGATACGTTTGGCATCGTCACTTCCTTAAAACTGATTTCGGTAAGCTATAATTTTTCACAGGATCATACACAGGCCATTTCTTACATGAAGCGGCGGATATCCGTTGCAGAGGCACGTCATAATGATGCCTGGCTGGCAGACGCCTATAATGACCTGGCTTATATGTACGCTGAGGCGTCTCGGCCCGATTCAGGGATCATGTATGCACAAAAAGCAGTGAACATCAATACCAGGATGAACAATACCCCGTACCTCATTGCTTCATTAGGCACACTGGCTGAAAATTATATGGCGCAGGGCGAGCATGAACTGGCATTACCCTTTTTAAAAAAATCACTCACGTTCGATTCATCCATGTATTCGCCATGGACCACCGCTTTTGCTTACACTGACCTTGCAGAGGCATTCCTGGGATTGAAGGCGTACGACAGCGCAAATCATTATGCACATCAATCCATCAGCCTTTCTGATAAGATGGGTTTTAAATACCTGCTGCTGCGGAGTTACGAGGCGCTCAGTAAAAGCTTTGAAGCAAGCGGCAAAACGGATAGCTCAAATATTTATTTCCGTTTAGCAACCGTTACAAAAGATTCTATTTACAGCGTTGAAAAGACCAATAAGATACAGGCCATCAATTTCAAGGAACAATTGCACCAGCAGCAAATTGAAAGTGAAAAAATGAAAGCAGCTGAAGAACGCAGGAATAATATTCAATATGCCGCCATTGCTATCGGACTCATCCTTTTTATCAGCGTGTTTTTACTGTTAAGCCGCAGCATTATTGTGAATGAAAAATGGATTTCTTTTTTGGGTGTGCTGGGCCTGCTGATCTTATTTGAATTCATCAACCTGTTTTTGCATCCTTATCTGGATAAACTAACCGGCCACTCACCTGTATTGATGCTGGGCATTTTGGTAATCATTGCTTCGCTGCTTATTCCGCTGCACCACCGGCTGGAGCATTGGGTTAAAAGTAAAATGGTGGAAAAGAACAAAAGAATAAGGCTGGAGGCCGCCCGGAAAACAATTGAACAACTGGAAAACGATGGCTAACCTTTTTCTACCGGCTGGTGTCCCCACCAACCGGAACTTACCCGGTCTAAACACGTACATTTAGTATATGAACATTGAACATAAACGGCAAGGGCAAATGGACACTGCTATGTGTTACTTCTATACTGAAACCATTTATGATTTCAAACACCTGCTTAAAGATGACGCACTCAAAATGGTTTGCATCAACTCATGGAAATATTTAACAGATCATAACCTGGTAAAAATATACGGTTATGTAATAATGCCCAATCATATTCACCTGCTTTGGAAAATGCTGCAGCCTAATGGCAAAGAAAGCCCTGCCGGCAGCTTTGCAAAATTTACCGCACACCAGTTTAAAAAAATACTTTCAGCGCAAAACCCGGCATTGCTGGAGCAATACAGTTCATCTAAAGCAGACAGAAAATACCAGTTTTGGAAGAGAGACCCATTAGCCATTGCTTTAACTAATGAAAAAAACCTGTTGCAAAAACTGGAATACATTCATAACAATCCCGTAAAAGAAAAATGGCAATTAGCGAACTTACCAGAAAATTACCGGTGGAGCAGTGCTGGTTTTTATAATGGCAGACCGGATGAATTTGGGATTGTAACGCACTTTAATGAGTGATGTTTCGGTTGGTGAGGACACCAACCGATAGAAAATAACAATTAGGGAGCTTACCAGAAAATTACCGGTGGAGCAGTGCTGGTTTTTATAATGGCAAGCCTGATGAATTTGGGATTGTAACACACTTTAATGAGTGAGATTTCGGTTGGTGAGGACAGGTAACTATATACGTGTTAGACCACGGCTAAAACAAAAAAGCCGCTAATTAAAGCGGCCTAAATTTATTAGTGAGTTCCTTTTATAATTTTACGCTTTGAAGATACTTTTTTGCACCCTCTACTTTTTTAGGGAACAAAACCTTGTCTTTAAGTTTTGATGCAACTAAAGACAAAAGCGCAGTTTTGGGAATCTCCACTAATCCTTTTTGTTTTGTTTCTTTAGCTTTCATAATATAAAATTAGACATTTTTTTTGTATAACAAAATCGAATCGTAACTTTTACCTAAAATATAGCGTTCAAGGGAATGTTCTCCACTATCTGTTTTTACCCCTCCAAAGAACTCATAATCAACAGAAAAAGACGCAAAATGCTTGTTGACATAACTTCGATAAATAGCTATCCTCCTATTTAATTTCCTGCATTCATCTCCGCACTTTTTCACACATTTTTGCTTACATCGCTCCATAAATTCATTACTGCCGTCACTACCATATACCATTAAGAATGCGTTGTTATTTGCCGTAAAAAAGGTGGGGATTGTACTCAAAACAGTATCAAATATCCGGTAATGGTCTCCATTATTTGAATCAATAGAGTCGTCTAAATTCTCATTTTCAAAATCGTAATCTCCAAAGCCAAGATTATAAACTGGCCTTCCTCCTAATTGTTGTACATATGAGTACTGGATAGCTTTGACTATTGTTTGCTTGCCTTCGCTAACAAAAAAGTAAGTAGGCGTTTCGTGAATATCGGAGTTCTTTATTTCGTAAGGGTTATTTATACTTGCCATTATTAAAATAATAATAAGCAATATATATAAAATAATCTAATAACAATTAGTTTATAAAAAATCCTTCACATCAACCCCTAAAGCATCAGCAATACTTTTTAATGTAAGTAGCTTTACATTTACTTGCCCGTTTTCAAATCGGGATAGGTTTGCGTAATCTGTATTACACATTTTACCTAAGTCTCTTACATAAATACCCTTAGACATTCGTAGGGCTTTTACTTTTGCACCTACTTGTTTTAAATATTCGCCGTCTCTCATTATTTACCGATTAATGTTTTATATTTTAATGAACCATTACAGTTAGCCAATGCGGTAGCAAAGCGTTCATCTTGAAACAACGCTCTGTTGTTGTAGCGAAATGTACTTTCATTGCAATAGCGTTGTAGATGCTTTGGACTAACTGAATGGTGGATGCCGTCTATTTGCTTTTTAAGGATATTCCAGTAACCTTCGATGTTATTTGTGTGTACCAAAATATCTTCTTTACGAACATACTCTTTGCCTCTGTGGTTTACTTTACGATGTTTGTATTTCTGTCCAACTTTATTATAGGCATGATGTTCGTCTGTTACCATAAAGCTATCCGGCGCAACAAAGTTTTCGATTGCCTCTGTAACATTTTCCAAATTTGTTTGAGGTATTACTTTAGTCCTCACCTTACCATCCCTCTGGATAGCACCGAATACCATAGTTTTATTATCCAGCCCTTTTAATGTTTCTTTCTTTTTAGCGTGGATATTCTTTAAAGAGCCGCCCACATAAGTTTCATCCACTTCAACGATACCCTCTAATAGTTCCGGTGCTTTATCTGTCAGCATTTCACGGATACGATGGTTTAAATGCCATGCTGTTTTCTGTGTCACACCCAACCAATTTGCAAGTTGCAAGCTGCTTATTCCTTTACTATGCACCGATAAAATATAGGTAGCCAAAAACCATTTTGTAAGAGGTATTTTGGTGTTCTCGTAAATCGTTCCCACAGTTACACTGAACTTACTTCTGCAACCCTTCTCCCTACACTTGAATATTTTACCATTTGGGAAACGATGTACGTTTATAGAGCCGCAGAATGGACAAGCGGGTGTACCGTTCCAGCGTTGTTGCTCTAAATACTCCCTGCATTTTTCCTCACAGCTGAATTCTTTCTGAAATTCTAATATGCTTTTGAATGTTTTCATTTTTAATATTGTCTTACTTTGTCTTACAATATGGTTAAAAAAAATTGCTACTTCTTTTTAGAAGTTTTAACAGCCGCTTCCAGTAACATTTCGATAGTGTTACTAACTGTGCGCTTCTCTTTGTCTGCCATCATTTGCAGCGCATCTTTCAACTCTTTAGTTGTTCTGAATGTGATTGATACTGTTTTTGTGTCTTTCATTGTAAGACAAAGTTACACAAATATTTTGTACCGCCAAATATTTGTGCGAATATTTTTTATCTTTGTGTTATGGCAAAAGCAGTAAAAAAGAAGTCCGCTAAAGAGGCGTCCAGCATCTTTCATAATATCATGGCAGCATCGGTAAAGGGTAATCCTAAACCTAAAAAGAAGTCAGTTAAAAAATAAGTGATAACTTAAATTGCCGGTATACACCATACCGATTTCGCTTTTTTACAAAGATTTTGTTGTCTTTGTAAAATCATTTCCTCATCCCAACCGTTTTGCGAAGTTCCCACAATAGAACTTGTTATTTTATAATTGCTTTTTTGATATACGGGGTACTTTTTGTCAAAGCATTTATTGTCAGCATCTTTTTGTTCGCTACGACTCAATAGAGTAAAATTCCCAAGTTTATTCACTAATCTTTTATGATCCTTTTCTGACTTTAAACAATTGCTTTTTGGGTCTTGTGGCAATATGTGTTCAACTGTTATACTTTGGCTAAATAATGGTATTGTATTGTCGCCGCTTATTACACGCTCAATTGAGCATAAGATATATTTTATCAATTTTGCATTTTGTGTATTATATGCAAGCTCTTTTTTCTCAAAGTTTGAGCTAAAAACTTCATTCGACGGATATAGCTTTTTAAAATCTTCGCCGGATATTTTTTTATTCTTTTTTATATTTTGAGCTAGCTCGTTATAAAAATACTCTTGTTCATTTGCAGATAGGTCGCAAATGATATTGTATCTAAAAGAAAACGCAACACAATAGGCTAAAAGGTGCTTAAATTGTTTATCATCTAAAACCTCTTTCCCTATTAATAACGGCACAAGCGGCTGTTTAAGTTTGAATAGTTTTATACTTCTTAAATGTTCAGAAATCTTTTCATCACCTCCCCAATAATCATCATTAGGGTTATTTAATGCAGAGTAGATATAGGCACTATTCAATAAATCAATTAGCAACTTATTCACTTTTTCTGGAGTATCATTTTCTTTTTTTATCTCTCTATATAAATCAACCTTACGAACTAATGGATTGCGACTATTCCAATAATATCTTATAAAATCAACTAAATCCTCTGTTCCTATAATTGTAACAATCTCTTTCCACTTTTTCTCAATACTATTTAATGAATGTTCCCCTAGTGGGCTAATTTTTTGAAATAAGTAATTTTTGAGCAAATCACCAGAAGATAGTTTGACACCCCTTGCATTTAGTGTTTCAAATACAACGTAAGCGTTTAGATCGTCAGATACGTTTAGTGTTGTAAAATATAAGCTATCGGCAATATTTTCAACAGCTTTTAATAACTTATCTGTACTAGTATAACCAAGCTTATGTATTTTATCTTTAAAAAAATCTAAGCACTTTATCATTAAAGTTTCAGAGGGCTTTTTCTTTCTCCTAAATAATTCAGATTCATTAACAAAAGAACTGTATAAATCGTGGTTATTCTCATTAAGTTGCAACTTATGCAAATACACCCCCTTTTCTAACCCCTCTTCAGCTATATACCTTGTTTTTAAAACATTAATTTTTCTATTCGTTTCGTCATCGCTGCTGATATTTTTAACACATCTTAAAAACGCCATAATCATTAGGCTAATTGTAGTCAACCTTTGCTGCCCATCTATAATCTCATTAACCTTCCCTTTTTGTAGTAAAACTAAATAGCCCATATATCTTTCCTCGGAACTCCCATCCATTATTGAACTAACATCTTGCCATAATTCAAACCAGTTAGCCTCCTTCCATGAATAATCCCTCTGAAATTTGGGAACAATATATTTTTCGGAACTCATTAATTTGGAATAGTTCTCAATGCCCGGCTTAGTTATCCCCTTCATAATTGAAGATTTTCTATTTTTTAGTTCCTCAATATGCGAATTAATTTCTATATTTTTCATTTTCGGTTGGTGTTTTTATGGTCTAACAGGTATATAGTTACCTGAGGACACCAACCGATAGAAAAACCTTAACCCGCCTGCCGCTTATTTTTTATGAAAGGGAAACTCCGGAAGCGGCACAAACTCATGATCATCTCCCGGTATTTTAGGAAATGCTTCCAGCCGCTGGTTTTTCCAGTTTTCTTTTGCCTGCTCAATGATATTTTTATCGGAGTTTACAAAGTTCCAGAAGATAAAACGTTCTTCGGGGAAGGTGTCGCCGCCAAATAAATACAGGGTGGCGGGGCCATTGGTTTCAAATTCGCAGAGGCTGGCATTTTTGGCTACCAGCAATTGTGCCGTGCCATAATCATTGCCTTCGATTTTTACAGTGCCGTCTAAAACATACATACCTGTTTCTCCAAACAGTTTGCTGCCCGCATTAATTTTTTGTGCGGTACTGGTTTTAACTTCCATAAAGTACAAAGGGCTGTGCACCGGCACCGGAGATCTTTTACCGGCAATTTCACCTGCTATCAGTTTATAGGTAACACCGTCTTCTTCCCAAACAGGAATATCGTTTTTATCAATGTGGTGAAAGGCGGGTTCACACTGTTCCAGTTCTTTGGGCAACCCGATCCATATTTGAAAGCCATGCAAAAACTTATCGGCCTTTCGCAAATAGGCTGGTGTGCGTTCAGAATGTACCACGCCTTTTCCTGCGGTCATCCAGTTTACTTCACCTGGCTTTATTTCAACGGCGTTGCCAATGCTGTCGCGGTGAAAGATGGAACCTTCCAGTAAATAAGTGAGCGTGGAAAGCCCGATATGCGGGTGCGGCGGTATATCCATATTCTGGTAATCTTTGAGGCAGGTGGGTTTCATATGGTCTATAAACACAAAGGGCCCCACCGCACGCTTTTGACGAAACGGCAATAACCTGCCCACAATAAAATTGCCGATATCAGCGGCTTTTTCTTCCAGTATCAGCCCGATGTTTGATTGCATATGATGTTTTTTTCTGTAAACAAAATGGATTACAGTACTGTAAAATTAATTCTTCTTTTACAGTACCCCCGCCCCGGTTCGTGGTACACGAAACGAAATATTTTCTACCGGTTGGTGCAGACAACAGCCGATACAAAAATTGTGACGCACTTTAACGAGTGAGATTTCGGTTGGTGCAGGACACCAACCGATAGAAAAAGTCAGATGAATTTGGAATTGTAATACACTTTGACGGGTGAGATTTCGGTTGGTGCGAACAGCAACCGATAGAAAAATATTCCACGCCGCACAAATTGCTCCATATTATTTTACATAAACCGATGTTGCTTCTGCGTATTGGCCGCTGGAAGCCAGCGCCGTGAGCGTTCCGTTCTTCCATACCCTTGCATAATACACCGTGCCTGTTTCTTCCCTTCCGGCCACATACACGTCTGTACCTGATACATAAACTGAACTGGCATACATATCGGTGGTGCCATTGCTTAATGTGGTGGCAACACCATTTTTCCATACTTTGGCTACCTGGTGTGTTCCATTGTATTCATAACCCGCCACGTACACATCCGTTCCGGATACAAAAACAGCAGTGGCCACGCCCTTACCGGTTGTTAACGATGTGCCGGCTCCGTTCTTCCACAGCTTGGCAACAAAATTATTGCTGGCATCTGTAGTTTCAGTACCGCAGGCATATACATCAGTACCCGATACAAAAACCGACAGTATTGCACCACCAAAACCGGATACCGTAACAGGCTGAGCCACTCCGTTCTTCCATAATTTGGGCAAATTTTTTGTACAGTTACTTTCACTGCCGCCAACATATACATCGCTGCCCGAAACAAATACGCTGCGGGCTACTGAACCACAGGATGCGGCGGATAAAGTTGTTACAGCACCGTTTTTCCACATTTTTGCTACAGCTCCCGATGCATTATTATCACTGCCCGCAACATATACATCAGTACCTGCAACAAAAACGGAGCCGGCATAGCCGGTGTATGGCCCGTTTGTAAGAGCAGTAGCTGTACCATTTTTCCAAACCTTTGCCAGGTCAGCTGTACCGTTTGATTCCCATCCTGCCACATAAACATCAGCACCCGATACAAAAACAGCATGAGCCTGTGCATTAAAAGAACCATTGGTTATTGCGGTTGCCACTCCGTTTACCCAAACCTTGGCAACATCATTTGTACCATTGGTCTCCCTTCCGGTTACATATACAACGGGTGTGGGAACAGGGCTGGTGGTAAAACTCAGCTCATTACCATAAGCAGTTCCTGCACTGTTGGTGGCATAGGCCCTCACATAGTAAGTGGTATTTGCTGTAAGCCCGCTGATGCTGCTTGTAAATGATCCGGTTCCTGTACCATTTGAAGTTATTGCATTTGCAGTAGTCGGATTTGAACTTGTGTTCCAGCAAACGCCCCTTGCTGTTATTGCTGCTCCCCCATCTGAAGTGATGGTTCCGCCGCTGGTTGCATTATTTGCTGATATGGCAGATACAGCTGTTGTGCCGCTGATTACCGGCACAGTTATACTGGGTCCCGGAGGCGTTGATGATTGCTTGCTGCAACCGGCTAAAATTAAAAATATAAGTGAGAGCAGGGATACAATTTTCATAGCTGAGATTATAATTGAAGTTTTTAAGTACAATAAATATAAAGATTAATTCAGAAGGATAGCCCTCAAAATATATTTCAAATTTTACACCCGCCCTATCGCCTCAGTGTCTTCATAGCCGGGTTTTGTGTACAGCATGAGAACCGGCGCTGAAAACATCTGCCCTGCTATTCTATCTCCTGCACACTCAAATACCGTTTTTAAACCCTGCCACAATTAAATTTCTTTTGTAACTTTTGAACGCTGGTTTTACAGCAGCATGCTTATTGCAATACATTTCATTCACTTTAAACCTTGTGTTATGGCAACCACCCACCAGTCTGCAGATACAAAAGATGAGATCATTTCATTTGCCAAGCTGCGCAGTTTTATTGGCATCACAGGTATTATATTGCCGGTGGCGGCCTTCCTGGGCTGCCTTATGAAGGGCGCCGGAAGCGCTGCACTGCAAAAATCCATCAGCCATTATTATTACAGCACCATGCATATTGTATTTGTGGGCACATTATGTGTGCTGGGCGGATTTTTAATTACCTACCGGGGAAAAGATAAATGGGAAAGCCGGCTGAGTAACCTTGCCGGTATTTGTGCATTTGGTATTGCTGCCTGTCCCACCACCATTGGCGGATTTGTACAAACACCCACCAGTAATAACCTGTACCTGCAACTGAGTAATCCCATTACCAGCGGCTGGGGTAATGTGCATTTTGCTTTTGCAGGATTGCTGTTTGCCTGTTTTACTGTTTTTTGCCTGGTGTTTTTTCAAAAGCCCGACAATCCATACACCGGAAATGACCTGGTGAAATTTAAAAGACGGCAGCTCATTTATAAAACCTGCGGCTGGGTCATTGTTGCCAGCATTGCCCTCATTGTTGTTTTTTTTAAAATCAATCCTTCATCCGGTCCTTTTGTGTACAGCACTTTTATATTTGAAACCACATCCCTCTGGGCTTTTGGTTTTGCATGGCTGGTAAAGGGATCGGATATATTGAAGAACATGCCCGTTGCAAAAAAACTGGTGAAGGCTATTCGTTAAAGTGCGGCAAGCTGTATTTACTTATTACTTATTACTCATCACTCCATCGGTTCACGAAACTTTTTTAACCCGTTGCAGTTACTGGTGAAAATTTAAAGAACGATCATCCAGGCCTCGTTTACCGGTTAACAAACATATACCGATAGCGCAAGCACATGCCCGTTACAAAATAACTGGTATGTTCCATCGGTTGAAGTATGGCCTGCTGTATTTTCTTATTACTCATCACTAATTCCTAATTCTTAATTCCTCATTCCTAATTCCTCATCGCATTGCATGCTACCAATATTTCGCCCCAACAGCACACGTGATTTCTTTGTGCATCTCCGTAGCAGGTTCCCCCACTCACTACTCACCACTCACTTCTTCACCTTCGTCACCCATCCGCCGCCGCCGCAATAGCTGCAAATGGCCCAGTGTGTAACCTGCGTTTGAATGGTGCTGAAGATACCTTGGTAGGTATGCGAATAATCCACCTGCTCCACCTGCCCGCGGCCAACACAAACGGGGCATTTTACCCGCTTGCCTTCGGGCTCGGGTTTTTTGAACAGGTTGGGATTAACTGTGTAATTAACCCCATTGGAAACATATGGATTGAGCACAGGCGGATCGGGATTGAATGTTTTTAAATCAAAAGACTGCTGTTTATTATAAGCATCCAGGTAAGCCTGCGCAATGGTTTTGATCTTGCTGCGTTTGTCATCGGGCAGTGCCGCCATAATGGTTTGCGTGCTGATATCGTGGAGGTCGGCAAGGAGCATTTCGTAGGCGATCTTTACATCTTTCTCAGCTGCCTTTGCCACCTGTGCCGTCATTATTTCGGTGGCTTTTTCGCTTGTAAAACCTTCGGCCAGCAGGGCCTCGCTGTATTTTTCGCTGGCATTGCGGGCGGTTTCAATACTGGCAAAACCGGGCAGGTAAATTTTATTGAGTGAGTCGAGGCTTTGTGCGGCTGTTTGCAACAGCGGTTTCAAAAACTGCACTTCAATGGTTACCTGATCTTCTGTTCCAAAAGACCAGTCGGCACTGGTATAGCCAAATACCTTGGTGATCCGGTTCTTTTCATCTGCAGGCTGCAGTTGCAGTTGCTGCCCCACTGCATCAATTTTTTGTTTCAGGCCATTGAGTGTTTCAACAGGCAGTTGTTTTTTGGGCACCTTTACAAGTGTGCATTCCCATTCCCACAATACGGTGCCCTTATCACGGTCCACACGCAGCCGCAAAATCTTATTTTCCACAGCGCCTGGAAACTGTATGACCGAAGTAAATACCGGTTGCCCGAATGTTTGATTGCCCAGGAATTTTTCGGTGAGCAGCCCGGCCGGTTTTTCCGGGTCGTTAATGTACAAGGCCAGTTTATCTACCGTTGTTTGAATGTTATAGGCAAAGCTGTCTGTTACCGGCTGATGTTGTTGTGCGGCGGTTTTTTGTAATGGTTTTGCAGCAGCAGTTTTCAGCGGCGCTTTTTGTGCGTTGGCAAATAACAGTACTGGTACAAGGGCGGTGCTGCATGCAAAGCGTAACAACTGTTTCATAAAGCTGGTTTTACTTTTTAAAAATAATTTTTTCTGCTGTTACCACCATACCCACCAGCACGGTTTTTCCGCACTCACATTCTTCCTGGTTCTTCATAAACTGCCATGTGCAGTTGCATAACTCCGCTGGAGCTTTACTGCAGCTGCTGGCCGCCCGACCAACGGGCACCAATAGCTGGCGGTTGCCTTGTGCATCTCTCCGGCATACGCTCTCACTCACCACTCACTACTCACAACTCATACACCAGCGGCTTGCAGCTTCCCCCAATCCATATTACATTTACAAAAAACCTGTCATGAAAAAACAAACACTTTGCATTTTAGCTGCATCATTTTTTTGCCTTCAAGGTTTAGGTCAGCAAATAAAAGCCAGCTACTCATCCGCTGTTTTCAAGGAGCCATTTACTGGTAATGTGATTGCCTATTTGTCTAAAGAAAATAAGTCGCCCAAAGATGGTGCCGCAGGATTTGAATATTTTCCCTGCTACCGCATACAGGTAAAAAATGTACAGCCCGGCCAGCCGGTTACATTCGATGACAAGGCTACATCCTATCCCGTTGCGCTGGGTGATATGGAGCGGGGCGATTATTATATTCAGATTGTGTGGGACAGGAACCTGGGCGGCCGTTCCATTGCCAACAGTGCCGGTAATTTGTACAATACCACTGAAAAAATTCATATTGGCAAAGACCCGAAGGCCGTATTCAATATTGTTGCCACTAAAATGATCGAGGCCCCTGCTGCATTTAGGGAAACAGCATTTGTAAAAGAACTGAAAGCGCCTTCTGCCCTGCTGAGCAGCTTTCATAACAAAAACATGACGGTGAATGCTGCAGTGATTCTTCCCAAAGAATATTACACCGCACCTGGAAGAAAATTCCCCGTGCTCTTCAATGTTTCCGGATATGGCGGCGATTACCACCGGTATTCGGGTAATAACGATCCCAGCCCTGCACTGGATACGATACCCGTGATCCGGGTTATTTTGGATGGCAACTGCGCCCTGGGCCATTCGGTATATGCCAACAGTGATAACAACGGTCCATGGGGCGATGCACTTACAACAGAATTTATTCCACAGCTGGAAAAGCTATACCGCTGCAATGGTGCACACCTGTTAACCGGTCACAGCTCGGGCGGGTGGACGGTACTGTGGCTGCAAACACAATATCCCAAAGTATTTGATGCCTGCTGGTCCAGCTCACCCGACCCGGTTGATTTCCGCAGTTTTCAAAAAATAAATTTGTACGAAGACAAGAATGTATTTTATGGTAAAGACAGTGCACTGAACCTTGTGGCAACAGTGGCAGGATACTATCCATGGGCCACGCAAAAAGCGGTATACCAGGCCGAGAACGTGGTGTACCGTGGTGAACAGATGCATTCCTTTGATGCAGTGTTCAGCAACAAGGGCAGTAACGGTTTACCACAACCTCTTTGCAACAGCGTTACGGGAGTAATTGATCCCGCCGTGGTGGAACATTGGAAAAAATATGATATCTCTTTATACCTCCGCAATAACTGGGAACAGGTAAAACCGCTACTCGATGGAAAAATCAGGGTATCTGTTGGCACGGGCGATAATTTTTTACTGAACCATGCGGTAACCATGCTGGAAACAGAAATGAAAAAACTGAATGCTGATTTTCGTTTTGCGTATTATCCCGGCGATCATTTCACGGTATGGACGGCAGATTACCGTAAGGATGGTTTCCAGTTTCTGGCACAGAAATATTTGGAGTGGGTAGCGAAAGCTGCAATGAAAGATTAAGCGTTGATATAAAAATCCGCTCGTGCGACAAGAGCGGAGGCATCGGAATATTTGGAATGGGTGGCGCTGGGATCAATAGAAAATTAAACGTTGAAACAAAAATCCGCCCCGTAAAATAAGGGCGCTGGTGTGATGAGTGACTCACAACTGACCAGTGACAACCGACCACTCACTACTCCCCATTCCCCATTTTTCCGTAGCTTTAAACAACGGCAGCACGAACACGATCATGACCATCATTCACAACTTCTGGCACAAACACAAATCCACCATTATTTACAGCAGCAGCCTGTCTGTATTATTATTCCTGCTCAAATGGCTGGAGCTGCGTTATCTCCTCTTCGATCATTCATTTGAAATTTATATCGGCTGCATTGCACTTATTTTTACTGCGCTGGGTATCTGGCTGGCATTAAAACTTTCCAGGCCCAAAATAAAAACCCTGGTGGTGGAAAAGGAAGTGTACATTTCCCGCAACGAAAGTTTTGTATGCAACAGTTCCATGGTGCGGCAACTGGAACTGAGCCGCCGTGAAATGGAAATACTGGAGCTCATGGCGCAGGGATACAGCAACCAGGAAATTGCTGCCAGGCTTTTCATCTCGCTCAGCACCGTTAAAACCCATAACCAGAACATCTTTGAAAAACTGGAAGTGAATCGAAGGATACAGGCGGTGGAAAAAGCAAAACGGCTGCAACTGATCCCTTAACCACTCCTTCTTTGGTATGAAAACGGCTTAAAAAAAGAAAAATGGCCGAAAGTATGAGGGCAAAAAGACAATGGGGCCATCATATTTGTACAAAAAAATCAACAATGAAAAAGAACATCCTCGTTTACGGACTAATTGCCGGTGCCCTGGTGTCGGTTTTTATGTTATTTACCATGGGCTATTACAGTTACTGCAACGGCAATGTTGACGAAACCACCAGTATGGTGCTGGGTTATGCGGCCATGCTCGTTGCCTTTTCGCTGGTATTTGTGGGCGTACGCAATTACCGCAACAAATACAATAACGGTGTTATCAGTTTTGGCAGGGCATTTAAAACCGGGTTCATGATCGCTTTAATTGCCTCCACCATGTACGTGATCGCCTGGCTGATCGATTACCATTATTTTGTTCCTGATTTTGCAGATAAGTATTCAGCCCGCATTATAGGCGACCTGAAGGCCGGCGGTGCAAGCCCTGCCGTTATTGCAACTAGAACAGCGGAGATGGCAAAGTTTGTAACGATGTATAAAAATCCCCTGTTTGTGATATTGATGACCTACCTGGAAATATTGCCTGTGGGTGTTGTGGTGGCACTCATCAGCGCCGTGATCTTAAAAAGAAAAACTGCACCTGCGCAGGTATCATAAACAGTGAAGGTAAAAATAAACCGGGGCGATGGCCCCGGTTTATTTTTTTATGCTGTTGCCTCCAATATCAGGCAGCTCCTAAAAATGCGATGGTTAAAATAAGCAACCCGGCAGAAGCACCTGCCAGCGCCCAGTACACCCGGTTGCGCCTTGCCTCACCACCAATCAAAAATGCAATGCCCACACCTATCACACTAAGAAACAATCCCAGCAGCAAACCGCCCAGGTGAAAACCCTCTGCATGGTCGTCGGGTGTGGAATATTTTTTTACAGCGTCCGCCTTTAGAGTTCCGTCGGCATTGATATCATGTTTTATTTTTTGCTGTGCCAGTTTAAAATTAAGACGCTGGAAAAAATTGAGACGGCGGCCTGCCACTGCGGAATAAGCTTTCACATTCATATTCGCCAGCTGGTCCAGCGAAATGGTTTGCCCGTTCTTTCCAACAGCCACCATGATGGTGGATGCTTTAACGGCAAGCCCTTCCGTTAATGGGGCATTCACAAAACCAAAAGACGAAATAAACGCGGTGCACAGAAGCGCCAAAGTGAGAGCAGTTTTCTTCATAAAGGAATTGTTAGGTGACAGGTTTTCAAATATAAAATAAAAAAGTCAGTCGCCGCCGTTGTTGGTCACTGACTTTTGCCGTTGTTGGTCGCTGACCAACAACATCGCTGACCAACAACATCGCTGATGCCCCCCGGCCTGCACCAGCACAACGTATTTTCCAATACTAAAATTGCGTAGCCCGGCCGGTCACAAGGGCCACCTCAGGCTACAGCTGCACCAATCATCAGGAAGTGGCCGCCACAACAGCAGCGGTGCTGGCGGCCTGGCTGGCTGCGGATGCTGCCGCGGCGGCGGATTCATTACCAGCACCCGCCATACTTACAAAGCCATAACCCCAGCCTTTCAGTTCATTCTTCCATAACAATGAACCGTCTTTGGCATTGAGGCAAACCAGTATGCCCGTGGAGCCCACATAAATTTTATCACCTTCGGCAAGTATCTGTCCAAAACTAAATGCCGAACCGCTGCCCACGTATTGCTTCAGCTTAATGTCCCAAATGATGCTGCCATCTTTTTTGCTGACAGCCGCCACCCTTCCCTTGGACAGGATATACAATGCAGGAGTTGTTTTCATGTTGTAAAATTTGCAATGAAATTATACAATTTACACAATGGCGGTACCGGTTATTTACCGGCGGAATAATCGGGCTGTAAAGGGACAACGTGCAGGATAGTGGATGCGGTGAGGAACAGTATCGATGCTATTTTCAAACACAGCCCAGGAATGAAACAAACACAGTTAAAAAGAAAAAGGCGCCCGTGGGGGCGCCTAATCTTTTAAATTCAGAGGTTTTTCTTCATAGGTTTCAGACTTTTAATCTGCGGTAGTTTTTCACAGGTAACGGACCTCTTAAAATATTTGGTTTGGCGGAGACTGGATTTGTTTGAACTGACTGATCCTCCATCAATCATTTCATGACGTAAAAGTAGTTCAGCTATTCAACCCCACCAATCGCAGTTGCGCCCATTTTAATTAGAAGCGGATAAGAGCCTCTTGTAGAAAAATCCTGATTGGGTGTACCGTTGAAACAACATTTATCATCCCGCCCGCTGAGGCGGAGGCATTTTACAAAATAAAAATGGCGCCTTACGGGGCGCCTAATTTTTTAAATTCAGAGGGTTTTCTTTTACAGGTTTCAGATATCAGATTCTGTGTTGGTTTTCATAAGAACTGGACCGGGAAATTACTTCGGTTAATCGGATGGTTGGATTTGGATTGACTGATCTTGTGTTTCAATCAATTTACAATGTAAAAGTAGCCTGCTTACAGTTCCTGCACAAGCGCAAAACTGCCCATTTTTTATTCCTCAGAAATTACACGGTTATATCGTAAGTCAACCATTTTTTCATTCGTACATCTACGTTTAATATAAAATTATGCAAATATCAACGGCATATTTTCGCCTTCGCGGTATAATTCACAATAATATGAACAGGCTGCAAACACGCTTATAACTAAAATCAGTAACTTAAATACCTAAAACATTTTGCCATGAACCAGGACATTATTAACCTGTATGATGAATACACACACAAACCTTTAAGCAGAACGGAGTTTTTAAAAAAACTGGCCATCATCACCGGCAGTATGGCAGCAGCCATTGCAGTGCTTCCCATGATAGAAGTAAACTATGCGCATGCCGCAGTAACGCCAACGGATGACCTGTTTACCGAAACCATCACATACACCGGTATACCCAATGCCATGAGTGCTTATGTGGCAAGGCCAAAAGCAGAAAAAAAATATGCCGCAGTCATTATCATTCATGAAAACCGCGGGCTCAATGCGCATATTGAAGATGTAACAAGACGTGCGGCAAATGCAGGTTACCTGGCCATTGCACCCAATGCATTATCTGCACTTGGTGGTACCCCTCCAGCCAATGAAGATGAAGCAAGAACAAAATTTGCGGAGCTGAAAGCAGAGAACAACCTGCAGAATTTTATCAACGTATTCGATCATCTCAACACAAGAAAAGATTATAACGGCAAAGCGGGCTGCGTGGGCTTTTGCTGGGGCGGTGGCATGGCCAACAGTCTTGCAGTGAATGTACCTTCATTAAAAGCTGCCGTGGCATTCTATGGCCGCCAGCCCGATGCAGCAGATGTAAGCAAAATAAAAGCTGCCGTGCAATTGCATTATGCAGGTTTGGATGAACGCATCAATGCAGGTATCCCCGCTTATGAAGAAGCGCTGAAGAAAAACAATATCACTTACGAACTGTACAAATATGAAGGTGTGAATCATGCTTTTCATAATGATACAGCTCCCACGAGATACAATGAAGCCGCTGCAAAAATGGCCTGGCAGCGCACGCTGGATTTCTTTGCAAAATATCTTGCATAGCATTGACACAACTGCTGCCGTTTGTTTACCCATATCTTTTTTCATTGCCTTAACGGCAAATGGGCTATCTTTGCGGCACTCACACTACAGGCACGGCAGGTTGTAAGCCGGTGGGACAGAAACAAATTTCATTGCTGATTCAAGAACATACAACGTCCCTTCAGCTGCATACTATTTAAATCTCGATAATGGATTTTAAAAACCTTGGGGTAATTGACCCTATTTTAAAGGCATTGGAACAAGAGGGTTATACCCATCCAACACCTATTCAGCAACAGGCAATACCCATTGTATTAAAACAGCACGACCTGCTGGGTTGCGCACAAACAGGCACCGGTAAAACAGCCGCATTCGCCATTCCCATACTGCAGTTATTGCACACGCAAAAACAAGCCGTGCATGGCATTAAGGTTTTGATATTAACACCCACAAGGGAACTGGCCATACAGATCAACGACAGCTTTGCCGCATATGGCAGGCATACCGGTATTTCGCATACCGTGATATTTGGTGGTGTATCACAACTGCACCAGGTAAGCGCATTAAAAAAAGGCGTGGATGTTTTAATTGCCACACCGGGCCGTTTGCTCGACCTGATGAGCCAGGGCTTTATCAGCCTGCGCCACCTGCAAATATTTGTACTGGATGAAGCCGACCGCATGCTGGACATGGGCTTTATACACGATGTAAAAAAAGTAATTGTACGGCTGCCCGAAAAAAGACAAACCCTTTTCTTCTCGGCCACCATGCCACCCGAAATTCAAAAACTGTCGCAGGTACTGCTCACCAATCCTGAGAAAGTGGAGATCACCCCGGTATCATCCACGGCCGACACCATTGACCAGTCATTGTTTTACGTGGCAAAGCCCGATAAGAACAAACTGCTGCTGCATTTGCTCAACGGCAGCGCCATTGAAAGAGTGCTGGTGTTTACAAGAACCAAACACGGTGCCGATAAAGTGGTGAAGGTTTTGCAAAAAGCCGATGTGCCCGCTGCGGCCATTCATGGCAACAAATCGCAAAACGCCCGGCAGAATGCTTTAAATAATTTCAAGAGTGGTAACCTGCGTGTGCTGGTGGCTACTGATATTGCCGCACGTGGTATTGATATTGATGACCTCACACATGTGATCAATTTTGAACTGCCCGAAATACCCGAAACCTATGTGCACCGTATTGGCCGTACAGGAAGGGCGGGTAATGCAGGCATCGCCCTCTCATTTTGCGATGCGGATGAAAAAACAGAGTTAAGGGATATTCAAAAACTCATTGGTAAAACCATTCCTGTTTTAACAGAACATCCTTATCCCCTTGCCGCCGATGCACAACCCAGGCCACCGGTTGCAAAACCACAGCAGCGTCCCAATTTTAAAAACCGCGGCAATAAATTTAAAAGACCTGAAAGAAATGCTGCAAAAACACATAGATAAAGAACAGCCGGTAAAATACCGGCTGTTTTTTATTGGGCTGCTACAGGCGGCGCATTATTGAATTATCTTTTAATGCCTCGAACTTTGTTTTATCTTACAGGAAAGAATACTTTGCCTATGCCCGAAAAATATGTAACCCCCGGTGTTTATATACAGGAAAATAATGCTTTCCCGGGCGCAGCAGTTACAGTGGAAACTGCATTACCTCTTTTTATAGGTTATACAGAAAAGGCAATTCAGCATGACAAATCACTTGTGGGTATTCCTGTAAAGATCCATTCACTGGCTGAGTACACTGCATTATTCGGGCAGGGATTTAAACATCAATTCGGGCTTGCCCAAGAAGCCATTTTGAATACACCGCTTGCGGCCTTTGACCCTGCTTTACTCATTAACCCCGCTGATTTTTTTTATTGCTATAACAGCATCCGGCTCTTTTTCCAGAATGGCGGCAGTAATTGTTTTATCCTGTCGCTGGGAACTTATGGCGGAGATGATCCAGCGGTAACACAAATCAACCTCAACGATTTTTCGGATGATCTTTTTAAACAACTCGAAAAAGAATTAACGCCCTCCATTGTGGTGTTGCCCGATATTATGGGGGCATTCGCAAAAGATTCCGTTAAATGTTATGATGTATACCGCAAGCTGCTGCAGCATTGCAGCAATACGCAAAGCCGTTTTGCCATACTGGATGTGCACTGCAGCAATGACCTTAAAAATGATATTGATTTATTCCGGCAAAACATTGGCGGCAATTATCTTAGTTATGGTGCGGCATATTATCCCTGGTTACATACATCCATTGTTCCTGATACAGAAATTGATTTTACGAATCTTTCCATTTCAATAAGCGAACTAAAAGCTATTTTACCCGCTGCTGGTACCGCAGAAATTTTCAGCAGTTGGCAAACACAGTATGATGCAACTGAAACTATTTCAGACAAAGCCGCAAAAGAAGCCGCTGTGCTTGCTATCAACAAAGAACTGCACCAGTCATTGATGAACGTAAGTGCTGTTTACAAACAAATAATGAACGAGATCAGCAACCGGCTCAACCTGCTGCCTCCCTCAGGTGCAATGGCGGGCATTTATTGCATGGTTGACAATACCCGCGGTGTATGGAAGGCGCCGGCCAATGTTTCCGTACAGGCCGTTAAAAGCACTTCAGTCAATATTACCAACGGGGAACAGGAAGGAATGAACGTGGATACCCTGGCAGGTAAATCCATTAATGCAATAAGGCCGTTTACAGGCAATGGCATATTGGTATGGGGCGCAAGAACACTGGATGGCAACAGCCAGGACTGGCGTTATATCAATGTGCGCCGCACCATCATCATGATAGAACAATCGCTGCAGCGTGCCTGCCGTATGTACATTTTTGAACCCAATGATGCGGCCACATGGACCACCATACGTGCCACGATGGAAAATTTCCTGTTCAATTTATGGAAGCAGGGTGCATTGGCGGGTGTTAAACCTGTGGATGCATACAATGTACAGGTGGGACTGGGCACCACCATGACAGCGGATGATATACGCAGCGGGCAACTGGTTGTAAGTGTGATGCTGGCCGTTGTACGCCCCGCTGAATTCATTATAATTACGTTCCGGCAATTACAGCAGCAGGCATCATGAAACTATGTAACAAAGTTTATTTACAACAATAATTACTTTTTATGCCAGACGATACAGGTAAGGAACAATCAAAAAACACATGGCCACTCACCAGGTTTTCCTTTTTGGTAAAGATCGGGAACACCGAAATCAGTTTCCAGGAAGTAACCGGGTTAAATGCAGAAACACAGGTGGTGGAATACCGTGGGGGCAGCAACCCTGGTATTTCAACAATAAAAATGCCGGGGATCCAAAAATATGGAAATGTTACCCTTAAAAAAGGCTTGTTTAAAGATGATAAGGCCCTATGGGATATGTACAATGAAGTAGTGATGAATACTTTTCAGCGCCGTGCCGTTTCAATTTTTTTGCTGGATGAGAATAATGCGGTGACAATGCAATGGAATTTAATAAATGCCTTTCTTGCAAAAATGACGGTGACGGATATGAAGCCGGGGGCAAATGAAGCAGCAGTGGAAACAATGGAACTGGCGCATGAAGGTTTGAAGCTGGTATGAAAGAATGCAAAATAAAAGCTGCCGTTTCAATGGCAGCTTTTTTGTAAATATAACATGCACCTTTTGCTATGGAAGAAATGAGTATCCCTTTCTCAGCTTCCACATAAAATATTTCTCCAGTATCACTTTATTGATATCATAGAATATGTTGGGCAGCATGATGGCAAATGAACGTGGTTTGAATAAATGATTGCTTACAATAAGCACTTCTTTTTTACCGGCATCCATTACACAAAGCCCTGCTATCTGTCCCCATTTTTTACTCTTCAGTTCAGTTTCTCCCCTGGTAACACGAATGATATTCTCTGCAACGATCTTTCCGGTCTCGTCACTGGGATATCCTGTTTTTGGAACCGCGTACGGGATTTTTTTTGATTTGAATGGCGCAGGCACATCCACTGTTAAACCGGCGCCCCATACATTTTTATAGTGCTTGTGCTGGTAAGTGCCTTCCACATCCAGGAACCCGTTTGCCAGTGAATCGAGTTTGGGTGAGTTGCGGATGAAATCAACACCCACAAACGGGGGCATCAGCATCACAAAATTTGTTTTGATCTCTTCCCCGTTGTTCAGTTTTACACTATCAGCAGTTACTGCTTCAATACCCACCTGTGTGCGGTAATGGATGTTGAACATTTTCATAAACATCTTCAGCATGCCTTCACCGCCGGGCATTCCTTCAATACCAAAATGGCCAAGAAAATCTTCGGGTGTTACCCAGTACAGGTCAACCTTTTTACGGATATTTTCATCACGCAGCCATTTTTCAATATTGAATAAAAATTCGTAGGCCGCTCCCATGCAACCGGCATTTTGAGTGGCGCCAATTACAATGGGCCCGGGATTCTTTTTAAACTCCTCCAGCTTTTCCCTTGTCTTCATGGCACCATTGGGTGTGCCAATGTAAAAGCCGTGTTCACGCAGCCCGGGTGCAATATCAAAATTTACTTTAGGGCCGGTGGCAATAATGAGTTCATCATAGGGGTACTCCCCTTTTTCGGTATACACAATTTGCGCATCGGGATCAACATTTAAAGCGGTGGTGCAAACAAAATTCACACCCTTTCTTTCAAACACTATACGGCGGGGTGTGGAAATATCTTTTACTTCCCTTCTTTTAATAGGCACCCAGATGAGTGAAGGGATATATAAAAAGTCTTCATTCCTGTCTATAACAGTAATATCAACTTTCTCTTTGAGTTTTCTTTTAAGTTCGAGGGCCGCGGTTGAACCGGCGAAATTTCCCCCGACAACAACAACTTTCATAACATTTGATTTAGTGGTGATGAACATTTACGATGTAAAATTTCACCATAAAAAAGCGGTATGCTGTAACAATTGTTACACCTGTATTGCTGGCTGATAACAATCAGGCTTCTTTGTAACCTGCATCAGGAAACTCCCGGTCAGGTATTAGCCTGGTACAAAGAATGTCTGTTTTTTACCACCGCAGCAAATGCAGCGCACTGCAATTTGCAGGTACAAAAACTATTGATCATGCAACGCAAAACATTCCTCCGCAGGTCCCTGCTGGCGGCCCCGGCCATGCTGCTGGGAAAATCATTATCTGCATCCGCGCCACCGGCAGTAAGGAAATCATTTATGGTTGTTGAAGGAAAGTCACGTTTTGGAGACATTGTAAAATTCAGGGGCGAGCACCCCAATGATTTAAAGATATCATCTAAGGACACCGGCGGGCAGCTCTCCGTTTTTGAATATACCGGTTTGGCCAAAGTGGGTCCTTCCCTGCATATGCACCTGCACCAGGACGAAATTTTTATGGTAAAAGAAGGTGAATACCGCTTTGTGGTGGGCGATGAAACGCATGTGCTTAAATCGGGCGATACCATTTTTTTGCCAAGAATGGTGCCGCATACATGGATCCAGCTCACTGACCGCGGCAAGCTCATTTACTTCCTCCAGCCCGCAGGTAAAATGGAAGCGTTCTTTTTGGTTATGAATAACCTGAAAACACAACCCACTCCTGAAGAGATTGCAAAGATCCATGAGGCGCATGGGATGAAAATAATGGGGCCGCCGCTTACTTTGTAAAAACGTATCTTACAAAAATAAAAGGAACATTTTGCTGTTGAAGGATTTCATACCTGCATCCGATGTACAGGAGTTTGTTCAGCTGTACCGCATTGTTCATCTCCGTTTTGAGCAAGGGGCCGTTATTCCTGCCAAGGCTTATCCCCCAAGACCGGAGCAATGCCTTGCATTTTATCCTTATGATACAGAAACCGTGGTCTGCCAGAATACCGGAAAGGAAATAAAAAACTTACCCATTGTTGTGTACGGCCAGTTTTCTGAAGTAACACAACGGAGCATTGGTAATAATTTTTTAGTGTTCCAGGTCATATTCAATCCGGGGGCATTGTACAGGCTTACCGGCATGCCTTCTTCGGAGATCACCAACCAGTACATCGCTGCAGACCTTGTTTTGCCTGCAGCAGTAAAAGAAGTGAACGAGCAGCTGTATCATGCAAAAGATTATAGTGCCATGATTGCAGTGGCAGATAATTTTATAAGAAGACTGGTAAAGCAGCAACGTAAAGAACCGCACCCGGCCGACCTTGCCTGCATGCTGATGTTAAAGGCTGATAACAGGATGCATTTGCAGCAACTGGCTGCCAGCAGTTTTTTAAGCAGTAAGCAACTGGAACGGAAATTTAAAGAACGTACCGGTGTAAACCCCAAGCTATTTGAACGGATCATCCGGTTCGACAAAGCATTCCGCCTGAAAAATTCACGCCCGGGTATGGACTGGCTGCGTATTGCGATGGAATGCAATTACCACGATTACCAGCATCTGGCAAAAGAATACAAAGATTTTACAGGTCTTGGTCCCAATGCCTTTCATGAAATTGAGAACAATGCCCCTGAAAGAAAATTCGGTCTCAGCGAAGGATACTATGATCAGTGACTCAGAAATGCCCTGCGCAGTTCTTCTGTTTGCGCATCATTGATGGGCACCATTTTACCAATGGATGTTGACATCACTATGGATTTGGCACTGAACTCTGCCACTTCCAGGTAATCGAATGTTTGCAGCAGCTTATCTCCCACCACCACCACGCATTCGTTCTGTACCAGCACAGCAGGTTTTTCCCTTGAGATGGATTTAGCCACTTCATCTGCCGAATTATATTGTGCACCAAAATGCAGCTGTGGCATGTCTTTTAAAAATATCCAGCTCTCGGGTATGGTACGTACATTGATCTCAACACCCGAAACGGCGAAGGCCATCAGGTACGGTGATTGTGTAAGTATGATGGAATTGATATTGGGATGCGTGGCATAAATCTGCTGGTGCAGCATGGCGGTAAGACTGGGATGTTTACCCGGCTCGCATTTGCCATCTTTTATCTGCACAATATCTTCCGCTTTCAAATCCCAGCGTGGAATGCCATTGGGTGTAATTAAAAAATCATTACCACGCCATCTTGCAGATACAGTGCCGAAGGAACTTTTCATCAAACCATGCTGGCAGGCACGTTTTACAATACTGCAGATCTCTTTTCTTTTTTCCCTTTCATCACTGGGATGTTCTGCTGCATCCATTACCGGGAACTGTTTATGCAGCTGTGCATTGTAATGCTGGATCTTCTCATCACCCAGGTAAACCGGTGTGCCCAGCTGGCTGGCATAAATTTCGGTACGTGCACAAAACTCCAGCGCTTCAAAACGTTCAAACGCATCTGAAAGATCAGCACCTCCCACCACCGTTCCATGGTTTTCCATTATAACCGCTGTAAAACCTTTTTCAAATTCTTTTGCAATGGTATCACCCAGCGCCTGGCTGCCGGGCAATTCATAAGGCGCATAACCAATTTCGCCGCATACCTGTTTGGCCTGGTAAATGATATTGGTATTTGGAATTTGCCGTACGATACTAAACGAAACCAATGCGGGGGAATGTGCATGGATCACCGCTTTTACATCGGGCCTGATGGCGTAAATGGATTTATGAAAAGGAAATTCTGAAGATGGTTTGTGTTTGCCAATGACGGTGCCATCAGGTTTAACGCACATGATATCATCGGGTCTTAATGATCCCTTATCAATACCCGATGGTGTGATCCAGATATTTTTATCATCGTCAATAACGGAAATATTTCCACCGCTGGTGGTGGTTAATCCCATACCATAAACCCTTGCAATTACCAGTGCTATCTGGTCTTTTGGATGCATCAATGTGGTGTCAAGAATAGTGCTCATAGAAATTTATTTATTGTAAAAAGCAGGCGTTGCTGCACAAAACAGCTAAATTATTGCCTCTTTCACGGGTGATAACTGATCAATATTAGTCAATGGCATGATACAAATTTTCTCATCATTTCAATACAGTGTGATATAAGCTGCAGCAGTTCAAATTACTGTTGCTCAGCGTTCAATAATTTTAGTTGTTATTATATTAGAACAGAAGTGCTGCTGATAACCGTAAAATTACACGATGCGGCTAAAATAAAAGCCGCTAAAGGTTTTATTGCTTAAGAATTAAATGTAAATTGCATATGCACTAACACCCCCTAAGATGTCTAAGCTTACACTGACCACCTCTGCCCCCGGGCGGCTATACGACATTTTCCAAAAATGTCATCTCCCTGGCAAAAGCAACGAATTTAAATCCAAAGGCATTTGGCCCTATTTCAAAACCATATTTGCAAGTGAAGGACCTGAAGTGAATATGGAAGGCCGCACTGTGATCATGTTCGGCAGCAATAATTATCTTGGTCTCACTGCACATCCTTATGTAAAGAGCGCCGCTGTAAAAGCCATTAAAAAATACGGCACCAGTTGTTCGGGATCCCGTTTACTTACCGGCACTATCGATTTGCATATTGAACTGGAAGAGAAACTGGCAACCTTTATGGATAAGGAAGCATGCCTGTTATTTGGTACCGGTTATCAAACCAGCCAGGGTGTGATACAGCCACTGGCAGGCCGTGGCGATTATATTTTAAGCGACCGCGATAACCACGCCAGCATTGTAAGCGCCAACCTCATGGCAAAGGGTTTGAACACAAACGTGATCCGTTTCAAACACAATAATCCTGATGACCTGGAGAAACAGATACTCCGCATTCCTGATAATGCCGGTAAGCTGATCGTAATGGATGGCGTATTCAGCACCGATGGCAGCATTGTAAACCTGCCCGCTTTCCAGGAACTGGCCGACTATTACAACATTCCCATTTTACTGGATGATGCACATGCCTTTGGTGTGATTGGTGATGGCGGACGCGGCACGGCCAATCATTTTAACCTGCAGTATGAAGTGCCGATCACCTTCTGCACTTTCTCCAAAACACTCGCCAGCATTGGAGGATTTGTGGTGGGCAATAAATCCGAGATCGATTACCTCAAACATAATTCACCCGCACTGGTGTTCAGCGCATCACCATCGCCGGCAAGCACTGCAAGCGCACTGGCTGCACTGGATGTGCTCATCAAACAACCCGAACTGGTGAACAGGCTGCAACAAAATGCACGCTTTGTGCGTTCGCACCTTATCAGCCTGGGCTTTGATGTACCCGAAGGAGAAACCGCCATTGTGCCCATTACCGTGAATGAAGAAATGGGATTGCGCCTGTGGCAGGAACTGTATGACCGCAACATTTTTGTAAATGTATTTGTACCACCTGCAACACCTGCCGGAAAATGTTTGATACGCAACAGCGTGATGGCATCACACGAACAAAAGCATTTGGATTACCTGATAGAGACCTACAAATTTGGAGGACAAAAACTCGGCATCATTTAATCCTGTTAAATAATCAGTCATGCCCCGCAAATGCGGGGCATTTTTATTTGTATGCCGCTTTTAAATGCCGTTATCTTTTTTTATTTTGTTTATCAAACCAAAAAACTTCAATATGAAAAAAACGGTCGTTGGCGCCATTGTTGGCGGCATTATTATTTTTCTGTGGCAGTTCCTTACCTGGGGAGCGCTGAACATGCATGAGAAACAACAGCAGTATACACCCAAACAAGACAGTGTGCTGGCTTACCTCAGTTCACAATTCAGTGAAGACGGTGCTTATTTCATGCCCACAGTTCCTCCAGGTACATCCAATAAGGAAATGGAAGCAAAGATGAAGGCAAGTGAAGGCAAACCATGGGCACAGGTGGTGTATCATAAAAAAATGGATGGTATGGACAAGATGTTCATGAACATGGGACGCAGCCTGGTGGTGGATATGTTTGTGGTGTGGCTGCTTTGCTGGCTGCTGGTTAAAATTCCTTCACCTTCATTCGGCACCATCTTCGCAGGAACAGTGGGTACCGGGCTGATCGTGTTCTTGAACATGCCTTATATCCTGCATATCTGGTACGGCAGTTTTGACCTGATGGCTCATTTTACCGATGCACTGATATCGTGGGGTGTAACAGGATTGTGGCTGGGATGGTGGCTGAGGAGGAAGTGAGGTGGTGAAGAAGGAAGATGGAAGATAGAAGTAAATAAAATGAACAGCTTACTTTTTGGGTAAGCTGTTTTTTATTGGTGGCAAACACAGACTCCGTTTGCGTTTTTGCATGATCGTACTTTTAACAGACCTTATTCACAGGTAGTGCTGTTTTTATTTTTGTTTAACAATTAATAAACTACTTTCATCTGCAATTAAGCATGAGTTTCATTTACGGTATGTTTATTTCTTCACCTAAACATTTTTACAATGAAACTGTTTTTACTCTCCTTTCTATTGTTTGGGCAGTGCATGGCCCAGACCATCAGCCCCAAAGAAGCAAAAAAATTTGGTAAAGAGATCAGCAGTATTATTAAGAAGCATTCTGTATTCCGTGACTCACTGGATTTTGACGCCATTGAAAAGGATTTTGAACAGCATATTGACACACTGGACACCTATAAAAAAGTAGGCTATTATTATACCGGGAAGCTGCGCAAAGCAGGCGACTGGCATTCATTTTATGTAACACAAACAGCCCTCAATAACTTTTCGCAGCAACAGAAGGAAAAAATGGATTTCAGTTTTAAACTGATGGAAGGCGATATTGGCTACCTGGACATTCCCGGCTTCTTCAATCAAGACATTAAGGTTGTGAATGATTTTGCCAACAGGATACAAAACGCCATTCGTGAACTGGACAGTAAGAATACATTGAAAGGATGGATCATTGACCTGCGGAACAATAGCGGCGGCGATATGTGGCCAATGGTGGTTGGGCTGAATCCATTGATCGGCATTAACACAACTCCGGGATATTTCAAAAAAGCAGGAGAAAAAGAAAAAGCAGAGGACTGGCAGATCGGTTCCCCGCATAACAAAATTGTAATTGATCAGCCTTATCAGCTAAAAACAGCTGCACCAAAAATTGCGGTTTTGTACAGCAAAAAAACTGCCAGCAGCGGCGAAATGACTGCTATTTGTTTTATTGGCCTGCCAAATACAAAATCTTTTGGTGAAAACACAGCAGGCCTTACTACAGCCAACCGTATGTTTGATCTTGGCAATGACAACCTGCTAGTACTGGCCTCCTCTTATTCTATGGACCGGAATAAAAAAATATATTCAGGCACCATTGTACCCGATGTGCCGGTGGAAAACAATGACAGTGATGCCATTTTGCAGAAAGCGTCGGGCTGGTTAAAGGAATAAAACTATCGCAAACGCTTTTTGAAATCCAGGTCATTCTTATCCAGCGTTTCCTTTGCAATTGCATAACCTGCATCTGCATGACGGATAACGCCCATGCCGGGATCGTTGCGCAGCACACGTTTTAATCTTGCAGCCGCATCATCGGTTCCGTCGGCCACAATCACCATGCCTGCATGTATACTGTAGCCCATACCCACTCCACCGCCATGATGCAAAGAAACCCAGGAAGCACCACCGGCAGTATTTACCAGTGCATTCAGTATGGGCCAGTCGGCCACCGCATCACTGCCATCCATCATGGCTTCCGTCTCACGGTTAGGGCTGGCTACACTTCCTGTATCAAGATGGTCGCGGCCAATTACAATGGGCGCTTTTACCTTACCGGTACGCACCAGTTCATTAAAAGCAAGTCCTGCCCGCTCCCGCTCGCCCTGTCCCAGCCAGCAAATGCGTGCGGGCAATCCCTGGAAAGCGATCTTTTCTTTTGCCATCTGCATCCAGCGCATCATACCCGTGTTTTCGGGAAACATATTCATGATGAGTTCATCGGTTACCGCAATATCATGCGGGTCTCCGCTCAATGCTGCCCAGCGGAATGGACCTTTGCCTTCGCAAAATAAAGGACGGATATAGGCCGGCACAAAACCGGGAAAATCAAAAGAGCGGCCGGGTTTGTATGGGATGGTGGAATGCTGTTCACTGACCGTTGTGCGTTGTTCGTATTCTTCGGCTCTTGCACGGATATTATTGCCATAATCAAATGTGATGGCGCCTTTGTCCATCAGCTGCAGCATCAGCTGCACGTGAAGGTGCATGCTTTCATAACTCAGTTCAATATAATGCTGCGGGTTTTGCTCCCGCAATACATTGGCTGCTTCATTGGTAAGCGTATGCGGCACATAACCAATCAGGGGGTCGTGTGCGCTGGTTTGGTCGGTAAGTGTATCAGGAATGATGTCACGCTGCAGCAACCGGTCCAGCAAATGCACCGCGTTGCAAAGCACACCAATGCTTTTTGCCACCCCTTCCTTGCGGTAATGCATGGCCGCATTAATGGCATCGTCGATATTGGTATGTTTTTCGTCGAGGTACTTTGTTTCTATGCGTTTGTCAATACGCCACTCTTCCACTTCAGCTACCAGCGCCACGCCTTCGTTCATGGTAATGGCCAGTGGCTGTGCACCGCCCATACCACCCAGTCCTGCAGTAACGTTCAATGTACCTTTCAATGTGCCGCCAAAATGTTTATCAGCTGCAGCGGCATAGGTTTCATAAGTGCCCTGCACAATACCCTGGCTGCCGATATAAATCCAGCTGCCCGCAGTCATCTGCCCGTACATCATCAGTCCCTTTTGTTCCAGCTCGGTAAAATGTTTCCAGTTGGCCCAGTTGGGAACCAGCTGCGAATTGCTGATGAGCACCCTTGGCGCATCGGGATGTGTTTTTAATATCCCAACGGGCTTGCCGCTTTGTATCAATAACGATTCATCATTTTCCAGCACTTTTAATGCAGCAATGATGTTATCCAGCGCTTCAAAATTTCTTGCAGCTTTTCCCCTGCCGCCATACACAATCAGGTCATCTGGGCGTTCGGCCACTTCGGGATTTAAGTTATTCAACAGCATACGCAAGGCTGCTTCCTGTATCCATCCCTTACAGTTTAGTTTACTGCCCGTGGGTGTTTTGTATTTTACAGGATCGTAGTTTTTGGTGATGGTACTCATGTTATATTTTTTATTCCACAGAGATGCTCAGTATTTCTTTGTGTATCTCCTGTTATTCTTTGTGTGTGTTTGTGGAACTAAGTTTTTTAATTAACTCCACTTCTTTTTTATCATAGGGCGTCCCGTCTTTGCGGAACACATCGTGAAACCAGGGATCGGGTTCAGGGCTTCCTTCCTTACTGCCCCAGGGAAAAATAGTATTGCTTTTACCGCTTACCAAACCCCAGTTAATGGCGGCTACATTATACCTTTTTAAAATGGGCAAATGTGTTTCAAACTTACTGTTGTTTTTCCTTGCCATGTATTCAGTACAAATAACCGGTCTTCCCCTTTTCTGCAAGCTGTCGATGGCTTTTTTCATGGAGACGGTGTCTTCATAATTATGGAATGTGATCACATCCGCATGTTCCAGCTGGTAGGCATTCACTTCGGGATATTGCATTATCCAAACGCCGGATGTGAGTGGTTGGGATGGCCTGACAGCCCATGCCCATTCATATACTTTTTTCAGCAATGGCAAAGAAGTAAGGCCATACCCGCTGTTATCGGGCTCATTATACAGGTCCCACATCAATATGCGCTGGTCATTTTTAAAACGGGTGAGGATATCCGTTACATACTGTTGCAGGTATCCCCACTGAGAAGGATCATCATGCACGCTTTTAGACGGGCTGCGTACCCACCCCGAATTATGCACGCCGGGTTTGGGTTCGGGCTGTTTGCCAATTGCCGGGTCGGGGTTCCAGCAATCATCCAGTATACAAAACAGTATTTTTATTTTGTGTGATGCGGCGATGGATAAAAACTGGTCCATTCTTTTTTTGAAACCTTCCGCATCTGCTTTCCATGCAAGATCGTGCAGGTATACCCGCATTACATTCATGCCAATGCCAGCGGCCCAGCCCAGTTCCTTGTCAATAGTGGCCGCATCAAATGTTCCGGCCTGCCACATTTCTAACTGGTTGATGGCGGTGCTGGGTAAAAAATCGGCCCCCACCAGCCAGCCCTGTTTTTTGTACCAGGCATTGGCTTGTTCTTTTGTCCAGATTTGCTGCTGGCTGAAACCGGTAGATAAAATCAATAGCAATAAAACCGTTAAACAGTGTTTTTTCATGTTGCTTTTTTTGTGTCACCGAGATGCACAAAGATTACACAGAGCAGCACAAAATTCTTGTGTGCCTTTGTGATTCCTTAGTGTATCTCTGCGGAATTATTTTTTATAAATGCCACTGCTTTCATCATGTCATCATGCAATATCCTGTCGGCATCATTAAAACTTACTTCTTTACGGAACGCCCTTACAATATTTTCCAGTACCGGAGCTGTTTTTAGCGGCCGCCTGAATTCCAGTGCCTGCACGGCTGTGAGCAATTCTATTGCCAGCACTTTTTCAACATTATCCATTAACCGCTTGCATTTGGTGGCCGCATTGGCGCCCATACTCACATGATCTTCCTGGTTATTGCTGGATGAGATACTGTCAACACTCGCGGGTGTGCACAATTGTTTGTTCTCACTTACAATACCCGCTGCCGTGTATTGCGGTATCATAAAACCGCTGTTGAGTCCTGCATCTTTTACCAGAAACAACGGCAGGTTTCGCTGGCCGCTGATGAGCTGGTAGGTTCTGCGCTCACTGATATTGGCAAGCTCGCTCATGGCAATAGCTAAAAAATCAAGCGCCAGCGCCAGCGGCTGCCCGTGAAAGTTACCGCCGCTCACAATCAGGTCGTCTTCCGGGAAAATATTGGGATTATCTGTAACCGAGTTGATCTCTTTAATAAACACAGTTTGCACGTATGCAAAAGTATCTTTACTGGCGCCATGCACCTGTGGTATACAGCGGAAACTGTAAGGATCCTGCACCTGCTGTTTTTTTTGTGCGGCAATTGCACTGCCCTGCAGTAATTCACGCATCCTTGCCGCGGTATGTACCTGGCCTGTATGCGAACGGATGGAATGTATCTTTTCATGAAAAGGTTCGCCCACGCAATCAAATGCGTCAAAAGAAATGGCGGCAATGATATCGGCCCATTGCAATAACCTGTCTGCCTGCAGCAGGTTGTACAATCCATAAGCACTCATGAACTGTGTGCCATTGATGAGCGCCAGTCCTTCTTTGCTTTGCAATTTAATGGGTTCCCATCCAAACTTTTTGAGTACAGCAGCCGCTGGCATTTTCTTTCCTTCGTGCCATACTTCGCCCATACCAATCAAGGGCAGGCTTAAATGACTGAGTGGCGCCAGGTCGCCGCTGGCACCCAATGAACCCTGTGTATAAATTACGGGCAGCACATCATTGTTGTACATATCCATCAGCCGCTTTACGGTATCAATCTGCACACCACTGTTGCCATAGCTGAGCGATTTTATCTTCAGCATCACCATCAGTTTGATGATATCTTTTGGCACTTCTTCGCCCATGCCACAGGCGTGCGACTGTATAAGGTTGCTCTGTAACTGGTGCAGCTGCGTGTTGTCTATTTGCACATTCTGCAAATAACCAAAGCCAGTGTTGATACCATAAAAAAGCCCGTTACCGCTGCCCAGTTTTTTATCAAGGTAATCGCGGCATTCGGTAATACGGTAATGTGCATCAAACGTAATTGAAACCAGTTGCTGATAGGCCAGCAGGTTTTTTACCTGCTGAAAATGCAGGGGTGTTTTATCCAAAGGCAGATAATTGTAGCTCATAGCGCTGGCAGTTTTTTTAGCGACCGTTGTTTAGTTTAGTTGGTTCAAATGTAAGATAAAAGCGGTGATTACAAGACCAAACAGGGTTGCCAACCTTCAAAAGGTTGGCAACCCTGTTTTCATCCGAGCAAGCACAGTTTGGTGGTGATAACTCTTGCGCTTAATCCTCTTATTTCTTGTTATTTTTGAAACACTATCCCCTTAAATATTCTTATACATGAAAAAGATTGTTCTTGCTGTTATTATTTTCCTTGGCTGCCTCACGGGCAAGGCACAAAAAGTTCAGGTACTGGTAAAAGATAAAAAAGCATCGCTGCGTGGTTTGAGTGTTGTAAATGATAAAGTGCTGTGGGTAAGCGGCAGCAATGGCACGGTGGGCCGCAGCATTGATGGCGGAGATACCTGGAAATGGTTTACGGTAAAAGGATTTGAAAAAACCGATTTCCGCGATATAGAAGCATTTGACGACATGACCGCTGTGATCATGGGCATTGCCGAGCCCGCCTATATTTTAAAAACTGTGGATGGCGGAGATACCTGGAAAGTGGTTTTTCAAAACAATAACAAGGGCATGTTTTTAGATGCCATGGAATTCTGGAATGTAATGAGCGGCATCGTGATCGGCGACCCGGTAAAGGTTTCACAAACTTCCAATACATCCGGCATTTTTGTGGCCCGCACATTTGATGGCGGCAGCACCTGGCAAAATATTCCCCCGCAAAATTATCCTGTGGCCGACAGTGGTGAAGCCTGTTTTGCCAGCAGCGGTACCAATATTGTTGCACTCAGTTTACAGGAACCTGTATTTGTAACCGGCGGTCTCCGCTCCCGGATGTTCATACGCGACAGGAAGATAGACATGCCCATTATACAGGGAAAAGAAACCACCGGCGCCAATTCGGTTGCAGTGAAAAGCCATAAAAAGAAAAAGACCATTATTGTGGTGGGTGGCGATTTCACCACCCCCGATTCCACCACCAAAAATTGCGTGATCACAAATGATATTGGAAACACGTTCACCAAACCTGCCATTGCACCACATGGTTACCGCAGCTGTGTGATATACCTTACCAAAGACAACTGGCTTTGCTGTGGCCTCAATGGTGTTGATTACAGCACGGATAACGGCAACACCTGGGGCTGGATCAGCAAGGAAGGTTTTCATGTTTGTAAAAAAGCCAAGGCCGGTAAAGCAGTGTTTTTTGCAGGAGGCGGTAAAGTGGGTAAACTGGTAACAGAATAATACTGGCCCGGTGAAAAAAATTGTATTTATTTTTTTGATGTCTATCGCGGCTGTTTACGCATTTGCACAAATGCAGCCTGCAATTATTGCCACCAGCAACCTGCGGAGGATGCCGGTCTTTACCCAGGAAAAGAGTATTATTGAATCAGCCATCATCATTCCCTGCGAATTTGGTAAGGCGGAGCTGCAGTTGCCACCGCAAATGCCCGATCTCAGTTCGGTACAAATAACCGCCATTGACCTTGCCTTTACAGATTATCCTTCCAGCGATGATTTGATTGCACTCAATACAAAACGCATACAAAACCTGTTTGCAAAATTTCCGCAGCTGGCCATCAATAAAAATATTGAATGGAACATTGTGCGCCAGATGAATGGCGCGGCAAGAGAGGCAGCCATCAGCATGTTTCATGGTTTTGTGATCTACAGCCGGCCCTTGCAAAATGATTCCACTATAAAGAAAGACATCGGAAAACTCAGCACCCTGCTTACACCCGAAACAACGGTGGTAAAAAAACAGCATGGCTTTGTTGCTGCCGATACCAACCTCACCAAATTGCGCTACGAAACGGAAGAATACACCACTGTTTTAAAACTACCTGTGACTGATGCATTGCAAATGGTGGGTATCAGCCTTAAAGAAAAAAGCACTTATAAGAATTACGATTCACTGTATGTTTACCTGAAGCCGGCAAACGACAGCACACTCAAAACCACATACAAAAGCCCGGAAGATTCCACAGTAATAAAAGTATTTGACCGCATGCAGTGGAACGATATGCTGGTGGTAACAGATGTAACAGCCAGCATGTATCCTTATACCGGGCAGTTATTGTTATGGATGAAGCTGCACGAAGATGAACGCCGCATCAAACAGTTTGTTTTTTTTAATGATGGCGACAATAAGGCGGAAGACGCAAAAATTACCGGCAGCACTGGCGGTATCTACACCACTTCCTCCTCTGTATTTGAAGTGGTGGAAGAACTGCTTTTTAAAACCATGAACAACGGCAACGGTGGCGCCACGCCCGAAAATAATACCGAAGCATTACTGAAAGGAACAGCCAGTTGCAGCAGTTGCGGTGCAGTAGTGATGATTGCCGATAATGGTTCCCGTGTAAGTGATATGGCATTGCTGCAGCAATTGCAAAAACCGGTGCACATCATCCTTTGTGGCGTGCATGGCAATATCAATCCAGATTACCTGGAGATGGCTTATAAAACCGGCGGCTCGGTGCATACTGCCGAAGAAGACCTCCATTTTACCATGCAGCTGAAAGAAGGCGCAGCCGTTCATCTTCATGGAAGAACTTACATTATTGCAAACGGCAAATTCAGGCTGCAATAAAAAAGCCGGTGAAGAATCACCGGCCCATAAGTAAACACTTATTAAGAACTACCTATGCAAAACAATCTTGCCTAAATCCGTTTCATGTCCCTGGCGGATCTGGATATTATTGATCACAGAATCTTTATAACCGTTAGATGGTGTGATAATGAGTGTTGCAGTGGATGTTTTAATACCCCTTATTTTGAATTCGCCTTCATGGTCGGGAATAGCAGACAGTGTATCTGTTCCGGCAACAGCTCTTACAAGTGCGGGTAATGCGCCCGAAGGCCTGATCTCTCCTTCTATTTCACCGGAATTGCTGTGGCAGAAATGCGATACATGCAGTTTCAGTTCCAGCCTGCCGTTGTGCAAACGGATGGAACCATGACCGTCAAAGTCGAGCCATATTTTAAACCTGCGTACGCCAACCTGGTCCACACTGCCATTTACATCAATGATAATAACGGCATCGCTGCTGTTCATGAACAGCGGCAGCTGCACCCCATTGAGCATGGCATAATTATTTGTGCCGAGTGTGATGCGTATCTTTTCAATTCTTCCTGAGGGAATATTGCCGGTGGCGATCAAAGTATCCAGCCCGTTACGGAAACGGAGGATATTATACACACCGGGTGTAATGCTGAGTGTGTCCCAGAACTCGGCGCCGGTGGAGTCTTTTACTTTTACTTCAATACGTTTAATGTCGATAAAGATGGAATCGAATATCTGCGATGGATCGTCGGTAAGCATTACCTGTAACTGGTTTTTACCGGCGGGTATATCAGCGTCTTCCGGTTTTGCCACATCTTTCTGGCAGGAAAAAAAGATAATGGTTACAATGGCAAACAGTGATGAGAGGAACAGAAACGGTTTTGTGTTTTTCATATGAAAAATAATTTAGGTGATTGATTTGAGTTGACAGGATTATACAACCAAATTAGTACCAGACTTGGTCATGGATAAGTAAAATTCACCGGGCAGGGATACGGGGATACTGAACCGGTAAAAACGGGGACTGTAATATTTTGGGGCTTTTACTTCATGAAAGCGAAGTACACGGCGCCAAGGATAAAGGCAAAACTCACCAGGTATTTCCAGTGAAAAGGTTCTTTTAACCAAAGGATGGCAAATACGGCAAACACCACCAGCGTTATCACTTCCTGCGTGATCTTTAACTGGAAGCTGTTGAAACCATTGGTATAACCCAGCCTGTTGGCGGGAACCATCAGGCAATATTCAAAAAACGCAATGCCCCAGCTGATGGCCACGGCCTTCCACAAAGGCATTCCGGTATCTTTTAAATGGCCATACCAGGCAAAGGTCATGAAGATGTTGGAGGCGATGAGGAGAAATATAGTGCGGAGCATATAATGGATAATTGATAATTTAAAAATGGATAATTTTTCCGGGTTGATGCAACTTACATATTCCTGAAGTTACTGCCATCAAAAAATTATCCATTATGCATTAATTATCCGTTAGTTCAGGCTTCTGAAATCCACCGGCACCAGCTTGCTCACACCGGCTTCCTGCATGGTAACACCGTAAATTACATCCACGGCGCTCATGGTTTGCTTATTGTGCGTTACAATAATAAACTGCGAGTTTTCGCTGAACTTTTTGATCATATTGGTGAACTTGCCCACGTTGGCATCATCCAGCGGCGCATCCACCTCATCCAAAATACAGAATGGCGCAGGCTTGATGAGATAAATGGCAAAGAGCATGGCGGTTGCCGTGAGTGTTTTTTCTCCACCACTTAACTGTGTAATGCTGCTGGGGCGCTTACCTTTTGGCTTGGCCACAATATCAATGGCGGTTTCTGCAAGGTTTTCGGGGTTTACCAAAATCATATCCGCGGTATCGTCTTCCGTAAACAATGCCTTGAACACTTTTTGGAAATTATCCCTTACCTGGTTAAAGGTATCGAGGAACTGCTGGTTGGCAGTAGCTTCCACTTCCTGTATGGTTTGCAGTAAACTGTCTTTTGCAGTTACCAGGTCATTCTTCTGTTCCAGGATGAACTCGTAGCGTTTTTTCATTTCGGTAAACGCTTCAATGGCTGTTGGGTTCACCTCACCGATATTTTCCAGGCGTTTGCGCATGCGCTCGCTCTTTTCCTGCAGTTCATCCAGTGGTGTATCGCCTGTTCTTGGTTCATCAATGATGGCATCCAGGTCAACCTTAAATTCCACGCTCAGCCTTTCCTTCATACCTGCCAGCTGCAGTTTCAGTTCGGTGAGTTTATCCTTGATCTCGTTGAGTAAGGTATCGATGCCCTCTTTTGATTTTTGTTTATGACGCAGTTCGCTCTCTTTTTCTGTAAGCGCATTACGGAGGTTATAGTAAGCCTGGTCTGCCTCGTTCAGTTTGCGTTCTTCGGCTTCTTTATTCTGCAGCATGCTTACCAGTAATCCTTCCAGGTCCTCAAGTGCGGCGGCTGTTTCTGTAATGCTTGCCGATGCTTCGGTCAACTGCGAGGTACTGCTTTCCACCTGTTGTTGCAGGTCCTGCAGCTGGTTGCTCTTGAATTCAAATTCCTGCTTCAGTGAGTTCACCTTGCTTTGCTGCTTGGTAAATTGCAGGTTACTGTCGTTAAACGTGGCAGTGGCAAAATTATATTCCTGTTCTGCGGCCGCATAATCCTGCTCCACACCCTGCATTTTATCGCCCAGCTCTTCCAGCTGTGTATTGAATTTTTCCAGCTCATCACGTGTGCTGGCAATAGCATCATGGTTGCTTTCAAGCTGCTGTTGCAGTTCATCCACACGCCTGCTGCTGTTCTCTTCCAGGTGATGCAGGTTCTCGATCTTATTTTGTAGGGAGAAAACAAGATTGGTGAGTGTATTGATGTCCTGCTGCGTTTGCTTAATGGCATTTTCCTTCAGTTGCTCGTTGTAAGCGATCACTTCATTATGCCTGGTTTGTATCACGGCTTTCAGGTCGTGCACCACGGTTTCCTGCGCTGCAATTTCTTCGGCCAGTTTTTCCAGGTTCTTGGCACGGCCAATCTTCTTTCCTTCAAACAAACCAACACTGCCGCCGGTGAGTGAATATTTTCCTTTAACGTATTTACCTGTTTTTTCCAGCACCACCGAACCGTTGCTGTTACGCAGGGCGTCTTCACTTTCGGCAATGAATACATTACCCAGTAAATATTTTGCAAGGTTGGCGTATTTACCATCAAACTCCACCACGCTCAGTGCGGGAATGGTGCCTTCGGGCTGGTGCTGTTCTTCAAACGAAGTGAATTTATCCTGCAGGAAAAAGTTAGCCTTGCCTTTTTTGTTGGCATCGAGTAAATGCACGGCCTGCAAGCCTTCTTCCAGGTTATTCACCACGTAATAGTTCAAATAAGGCTCCAGCACATTTTCAACAGCTGCACGGTATTCTTCTTTTACGTAAATGATGTCTGACAGCAATGGTGCTGCATGATTCCAGCCTTCATTCTTGTGCAGGAATTTCACACTTTCAGGATAGCCTTCCATTGAATCGATCAGGCTTTTTAAAAGCGCATGTTCGTTCTTTTTACTGTCGAGCTTGCGGCTTTCTTCGGCCAGTTCATGGCGAAGCCCTTCCAGTACGTTCTGTGTATTTAAGATTTGTTCTTTGGTGAATTCGTGGTGATCCTGCAACTGCTGCAGGTCTGTTTTCTTTTGCTCCAGTTCTTCTTCCTTCACTTTTTTATCGGCTTCCAGCTGCTGCAGCTGTGCCTGGCGCTGGCTCTTCTCTTCCTGTATCTGTGCAATGGTGCGCTGCAGGTTTTGGATGGAAGTATCGGCAACCGCCACTTTTTTCTCTGCTTCAAACTGGTTGCGCTGTATGGCCTGGTTTTCCCTGCGCAATTCATCAATGCTGCTGCGTTTTTCGTCAAACACCCGGCGCTTGTCTTCCACCGCGTTTTTCAGTTCATCCAGCCTTCCTTCAAATTCTTCCAGCTTCAGTTCATCGTCTTTGATCTGGTTGCTGGTAAAATGTATGCTTTCTTCCAGGCCTTTGAGCTGCCCGCCTGCTTTTTGTAAAAAGTCCTGCAGGCTGGTCTCTCTTTCTTTCAAATATTGCAGGCGTTGTGCACTCAGGTTCTTTTCACTTTCCTTGCTGCGCAGCCCGTCGAGCATATCATTAAAAGCATGCTGCATGTGCTGCAATGCTTTTTCCTGTTCAATAAATCCGAGTTTTTCCTGCTCCAGTGCGGCCTCTTCCAGTGCAATGGCGGCTTCCAGTTCCAGTCGCTTGTCCACTTCTTCCTGCTGCTGGTGGTTCAGGTCGCGGTAAGTGATGTTAAAGCCTTCCAGTGCGGCTTTGGCCAGCTCAATACTTACCTCTTTATAATCCTTTTTTACCTCGTAATATTTTTCCGCTTTTTTTGCCTGGCTCTCCAAACTTTTCAGCTGGTTATTGATCTCGAAAAGCAGGTCTTCAATACGTGCCAGGTCCTGTTCGGTAGCGTCTAATTTTAATTTCGCTTCTTTCTTTCGCGTTTTGTAGATGGTGATACCGGCAGCCTGTTCCAGCATTTTGCGGCGGCTGTTTTCTTTGTCCTTGATGATATCATCCACCATACCCAGTTCAATGATGGCATAACTGTCGGTGCTCACACCGGTATCCATAAACAGGTTATGGATATCTTTCAAACGGCATTGCACGTCATTGAGGCGGTATTCGCTCTCACCGTTCTTATAATATTTGCGGGTTACAGTAACCGTGTTAAATTCTGTGGGAAGCAGGTTCTTGGTATTTTCAAAAGTGAGGCTCACTTCGGCAAGCCCGCTGGCACTGCGGCTTTTGGATCCGTTAAATACCAGGCTCTCGAGGTTCTCACTCCGCAGGTTGCTGATCTTATGTTCGCCAATTACCCAGCGTATACTGTCAACGATATTGCTTTTACCGCAACCGTTGGGTCCAATAACACCGGTAATACCTTCGTCAAAGTTCAATACAGTTTTGTCGGCAAAACTTTTAAATCCTTTTATTTCTAGACTCTTTAATCGCACGTTTCAAATTTTTGTCAGGGGAGCAAATATAACGGAATGAGTGTAAAGATTTTTTTTGTTTTGAAAGTAAATATTCATACTTATTCACAGGTTCTTCACAGGTAAAACTACTGGTAAAAAGGGGGTACAATTACCAATGAAAAGGGGCATCTACTATTCAAAAAATAAATATCTGATTACAGTCACAATAGCACAATTTCGATGCCGTTTGTAACTATGACAAGGAGGTAATTATTCACATTTACCGCCATTCTGAACCCCAAAAAATATCTTATGAAAAAAACATTACTCTTTTTATCTGCCTTCACCCTGACCATAGCCCTGTTTTCGTGTAAAAAAGAAACACCTGCCCCGGAGCCGGCCAAAGATGCGGCCGATATCACTCCTGCACTGGTAGGTGGAGGTAACGTGGAATGCACGCCAACAACGGTTCAGCTCACTGCAGGCCAGTACAATAATGCCGGTTCTGTTACTGTTTGGAACGATGCCAGCTTCATTTATATAACCTATACCACGGCCAATGGTTACCTGCTCACCCAAACGCATTTGTATGTTGGTAATTGCAGCACCATTCCTGTGAACAACCCGGGCAATCCAATACCCGGACAGTTCCCTTACAACAGCAACCATAATTACCTCAACAGTTTTACTTATCAAATACCCATTTCGGCCATTCCTGCCGGAGGATGTGGTTGCGTTGCAGCACACTGTGTGGTCGTGAAACTGAATTCAAGCGGACAGGTGGTGGAACAGCAAACCGGCTGGGGACAGGGTACTGTCATCAATCCCACAGGTGGCAACTGGGGAATGAAATTTGACTATTGCAGCTGCTCATTTTAGTTTGTTTTGGTATGATGATATGCCGGCACTGATAATGCCGGCTTTTTTATTTCTGTTAAAATCATGTAAAAGCAGTTGCGGGGTGCAATTATTACGAACACATTCGTATTTTTGGTTTTTAAACAATTGATATGAAAAAAATTCTTCCCCTGATTTTTGTATTTGCAGCAGGTACTGCTGTGGCCCAAACCAAAACGGTCTCGCAGGCTGTTATTACCACAAAAACCACCATTGTTTCTCCCGAAGGAGAAGATGATGGTGCACCTCCCCCGCCCCCCGCACCCGAAGGCGCTGAAGTACGTACTTTCCGTTTTGGCGGCGATGGCGAAACCAAATCGGTAACAATACTTAAAGGCGACCTGGTAAAAACATTTACAGAAACTGACATGAGCCGCACTACGGTAATTCGTGATAACGCAAAAAAAATGACTACCACCCTGATGGAAATGATGGGCAACAAAACCGGTTTTTATGCCAGTGATGCCGACCAGGAAGAAATGCGCAAACGCATGGACAGCCTGATGCAAACCCGTAACCAGCAAGGCATGGGCAATAATGGCCAGCAGGTGGCTTCTTCTGAAATCAGTTATGTGGATGGAAGTAAAAAAATAGCAGGACTGCAATGTAAAAAAGCATATATCATTGCAACAAGAAAGAACGGCACTAAAGACAGCAGCGTGGTGTGGTATTGCCCGGATTTTAAATTACAGGGACTGGCAAGCACCGGTGGAGCAGGCAACACCTTTGGATTTGGATTTGGTGGCCGTACCACCACTTTGGGGGGACTGAATGATCTGGCCGGCTTTCCCATGCAATATGAAATGAAAATGAACCGCGGCCGTAAAATGATTGTTGAAGTAACAAAAATTGTTACCGATAAAGAGATTGCCGATAAAGAATTTGATATTCCAAAAGACTTTACTTTAAAATCGGCCAAAGAAATGCAAAATGGTGATGGCAGGATGCAGATACGCATTGGTGGCCCCGGCGGACAATAAACAATATTTGATTATAAAAAATAAACCCCGGCATTGCCGGGGTTTATTTTTTATTGGAAGAACCAAATTACATTTTATCAGCTTCGGCTTTTTTCTTGTCGTACTCTGCTGCTTTTTTAGCATCGCCTTTGGCTGTGTACAGCTGGCTTAAAATATCCAGTACAATTTTGAGGTTGGCTTTTTGTACGGGTTTTAAAGTAGCCTGTGCGCTGTAAAAGCTTACTACAGATTCGGCATAGGGAATACATTCGTCGATCTTTTTAAGGAAGAATGCTTTTGCATCATTTCTTTTTTTCACATCTTCGGGCTTCATGCCTTTGATCTTTTTGGCAGAATCCTGGTAATCGTATGCATCGTTATAAGTATGCCTTGTCATCAGCATTTTAGCATCAGCAGCTTTGTCGCCCTGTATGGCTATGGCGTTTTTGAGCACTTCGGTAAGTTTTCCCTTAATGGCTAAAACATTGGCAGGTTTGGTATCACCGGTATACAGCTCATTAAACAGTTCCACACTCAGGTTATAAGGCCACCTGTATTCAGTGGGATAACGCTTCATCAGCTCGTCGTACTTTGCATATAAATCTTCCTTGGTGCCATTTTTAGAAACATATTCCACCTCCAGCTCTGTCCAGAAATCATCTTTTGGATAGATACTGCGTCCTTTATCCAGCATGGCGTTCATATTGGCCAGGTCTTTTTTATCCAGGTAATACTTGGCAATGGTTTCATACACGGGTAAAAACTGCTCGCCGCCCACATTGGCATCAATGATCTTCCTGTAAAAAGCAACACCCGATGCGGTATCTTTTGCCTGGTAAGCAGCCATCGCTGTATTTTGAATGAGCGAGGTATCCATTACCGGGAACCTGTAGCCGTTGTATTCATAACCTTTGCTGCGGGTATAGTCTTCAACAGCCAGTGCATTTTTAAAACCTTCAAATGCACCTTCATAAGATTTTTTATTGTATTCTTTTGCCCCTAAATCGAAGTAACCATTGTACAGGTCAAAGAACCATACATACTGGTCGTTTTTAAGGCTCACTTCCTTTGGATCAAGCTGCTGGTATTTTTTGAAAGCTTCAAATGCGTCGGTCTTTAATTTCATCGCCTCACTCACAGTAACAGCCGAATCTTTGGAAACCGCATTATAGATACGGCCTTTATAATACCATGCTTCGGCCTTGCCCGCATTTTTGGGGTTGGCTAAAAACTGGTCCACGAGTTCCTTTGCTTTTTTGTTTTGTCCAAGCACATGATACTTGTTGATATCTTCCAGGCTTTGCGCAGAAACGGCAATACCGGCAAGCAGCAGTACAGCCATAAAACAATATTTCTTCATTCTTTTAAATTTTGAGTGATAAAGATACTTAGTAATTAGTTTCCAGGATGAATTGCCCGTTGATTTTTCATAACAACAGCTAAAATATTTGACGGATATCAGAGGAGAAAAGTTCCGATTAGATTGTTAAATTGCAGGTTCTTTCCGTTATAATTTTTGATCACGCAAAATACCATACAGCAAATACTGAGCCGTATCGATATCATCGATATTGTAGGTTCGTTTGTAAAACTCAAAAAAAGGGGCACCAATTACCTCGGCCTTTGCCCTTTTCATAACGAAAAATCGCCATCCTTTACCGTATCGCCTTCCAAGGAGATTTACAAATGTTTTGGATGCGGCCGCAGCGGCAACTCCATCAGTTTTTTGATGGAGCATGAAAAATACAGTTACGTGGAAGCGCTGCGCTGGCTGGCCAACAAGTATAATGTTGAAATTGAGGAAACCGAAACCAGCCCCGCGTTCAAACAGCAGCAGCAGGTGGCCGACAGCCTGTATATCATCAACAGTTTTGCACAGCAATTTTTCAGCAATGCGCTGTTTAATACAGATGACGGGCAGGATATTGCGCTGAGCTATTTAAAGGAACGTGGTTTCCGGGAAGACATCATCAAAAAATTCCAGCTGGGCTTTAATCCGGAAGCCAGGGACAGTTTTACAAAGGAAGCGCTGGCCGCACAATACAGCCCGGAGCTGCTGCAAAAAAGCGGTTTGGTAAATGTGCGTGATGGCAGTGCCTACGATAATTACCGCGGCCGTATCATTTTTCCCATCCATAACCAAAGCGGTAAAGTGCTTGGCTTTGGAGCAAGGATCATTAAAAAAAATGATAAGGCACCCAAGTACATCAACACACCCGAGAACGAAATATATGTTAAGAGCAAATTGCTCTATGGCAGTTATTTTGCCCGTATGGCCATTGACAAAGCGGATGAATGTTTGCTGGTGGAAGGTTATACCGATGTGATCAGCCTGCACCAGGCCGGTATTGAAAACGTGGTGGCCAGCGGCGGTACTTCGCTTACCCCCGACCAGCTGCGGCTGATAAAAAAATACACTAATAACCTTACCATTGTTTATGATGGTGATAATGCCGGTATTAAAGCTGCATTGCGCGGACTTGATCTTGCACTGGAAGAAAGCCTGAATGTAAAACTGGTACTGATACCCGATAAAGAAGATCCGGACAGCTATGTGAACAAGGTGGGTGCGTCCGCCTTCACAGATTTTGTTGCCAATAACAAAAAGGATGTGATCCTTTTCCAGCTGGAAATTGCCTTGAAGGATGCCGGGAACGACACCAATAAAAAATCGCAGGTGGTGAACCAGATTGCCGAAACCATTGCACGTATCAACAAGGCTGAGGATTTCACCAAACAGCAGGATTATATAAAACAATGCGCCGAGATATTAAAGATTGAGGAAAGCGGGCTGCATGTGCTGGTGAATAAATTCATCCGCGAAAAAATCACCAAGGCAGAACAGCAGCAGTTAAGACAGGAAAGTTTTGAAGCCGCGGATAACACTGTTGCATTGCCGGCAGAGGATGATGCCATCAGCCTTTTTAACAGGGATGAAATGCACGAAAGGGCCATGGTACGCAGCCTGATAGAATTTGGCATTAAAGACTGGGATGAAAAACAAAAAGTAGCACAGTATATTTTTCATGAGATAGAAGCCAATCACCTGGACGAACTGATAGATAATAAAGAATTGCTCCAGGTGGTTGATATGTACAAAACCTGGTTCAATGCAGGGCTTGAACCAACACCAAAGAATTTTTTATACAACGATAACCTGCAAATGAGTTCGCTGGTAGTAAGCATTATGGACTTTCATCACGAGATAAGCCATAACTGGAAAGAACATTTTGAAGGGCATATTCCCACAAGGGATGATCTTTTTAAAGAAGAAGTGTACTCCACCCTTAATTATCTTAAGCTGAAAAAGATAAAGCGCATGATAGATGAAAACCAGCGTGACCTTGAAAAATCGGTAAACCCCGAAGAACAGCTGATATTTTTACAAACACACCAGCACCTTAAGCAAATGGAAATAGAACTAACCCGGCAACTTGGCACGGTGATATTCAAGTAAGATGTAATTGTGAAAACAGCGTGTTAATCTGCCGCCTGCAATTCCCTGCGTTTTGTTGTTTTTTTCTCCGCTGTTTTTGGCTTTAAGGGCTCCAGTGCCGGAGCTGGCAATTTAAATTGTACGGCATTCCATAAAGTATCAACGGCAATCATCTGCAGTGTTTCAAACCCGTAGCAGGAAATAAAATCCCAGTTGGCCTCACGGCACAAATCACTGGCAATTTTGGAACTTGACTTTGGATAAGCCACCCAGAATTTTGACTGTCCATGCAGGGCCGGTACCACTTCCTTGAGTATATCGGTCAGCTGTTTCTGGCTGAATGCAAAAACCAGTGCAAAGTCGATCTTCTTCGTCTTCAGCAGCGGTGTAACATTTTTTGAAAAAGAATATTTGATGAACTGTTTTTCAATGGCAAGCGGCAATCCCTGTAATAAAAGATTTTTTTCATCTTGTAACTGCAGCTTTTCCAGCAATGAAATAGAAGACATAGCGAAACAACAGGTTTAAAATTTACAAAGGTTTATACATTTGAATCGTGCCTGTATTAATACAAACAAACGCGGTGGTTTTTTCCGGAAGGTTATTAAAAATCAGCCAGCAAAAATACACAATATGTTTGGTAGTGAAAAGGATTTACACAAAAAACTCCGCCTGTAGCGGAGCTTTTTTTACTTATAGCGGTAAAATTATTTTGTGTTCGGGTTTACAGGCTTGTACAGTTTAAGTGCTTCGTCCATATATTCCTGTAACCTGGCTATACGGTTCTCGTCTGAGGGGTGGGTTGACAGGAATTCGGGTGGTTTTTGCCCGCCGCCGGCCTGCGCCATCCTTTGCCAGAAAGGAATTGCCTCACGGGGATTATATCCTGCCATGGCGCAAAACAGTAAACCATAATGATCGGCTTCATATTCCTGCTTGCGGCTGTTGGGCAGTAAAACACCTACTTGTGCACCCGGGGCAAAAACATTATTGAAAAGCGTGTTGTATTTGGGGTTATTTGCCGTGGCAATGTTGCCCACTATTTCAAGCCCCTGTGCAATAGCACCCTGGCTCATTCTTTCGTTACCATGGCTTGCCACCGCATGCGTTATCTCGTGACCCAGCACCACGGCAAGGGCGGCTTCGTTTTGTGTTATGGGTAAAAGGCCGGTATATACCACCACTTTTCCGCCGGGCATGCACCAGGCATTTACTTCCTTATTATTTACAAGATTGAATTCCCACTTATAGTTTTCCAGTTCTTTTACCACATCGGTTTTACCGGTTTGCGTGTAATACTGTTTGATAGCAGCGGCAATACGTTTACCCACACGCTGCACCATTTCTGCATCTTTACTTACAGTTTCACTCAGTACCTGGTTTTGAGAGAGGAAACTCTTGTATTCTGTTACTGCCATTTGCTGTAATGATGCTTCTCCAAAAAGTTTGAGCTGTTTGCGGCCGGTTACCGAGTTTTTACTGCAGGCAGCCATCATTACCACTGCAGACAGAAATAGAAATAACTTCTTCATGTGTTTGGGTTTATTGCTTATTAAACAATTGCCGTACCAAAATTTAGACGCGAAAATTACAAAATGTAATTTTTAGTTAAGATGAAGTTTTTGAAGATAAGGTTGCAGTATGCGGTCAGTTGCGGCGGCGGGACTTGCGCTTATCCCTGTATTTTAAAATAGGCACCCTGCTTTCAACGCCCCTTAATATGCGGCCGATGTTTTTTTGATGGGTGAATATTACCAGCAATGCCACTATCAGTGCAAATACGCGGTACAGCACTTCATGTTCATTCCATATCCACAAAACACAAATGGGAAGAAATATAGAAGCCAGTATGGAGCTTAAAGAAACATAACGGGTGAGATATAATACCAGCAGGAACACCCCCACGCAGCTGACAGCCACAACGGGCTGAATGGCGAGGATCATCCCAAACAAAGTGGCCACGCCTTTACCACCTTTAAAATTGGCCCAGATGGGAAATATATGTCCCACCACCGCAGACAGCCCCAACCCTATCATGAAATTGGTACGCTGGAGTTCGTGGTCGCTGCCAAAATAGTAAGGAAGGAAATTGAAAAGCCCAACTGCCAGCACCCCCTTGAGTATATCGAGCGCCATTACAATGGTACCATATTTTGAGCCAAGCACGCGAAAAGTATTGGTGGCGCCCATGTTGCCACTGCCATAGTCACGTATATCGATACCAAAAAACTTTCTACTGATTATTAAGGCCGTAGGAATTGAACCAATAAGATAAGCTACGATGATAAGGAGTAATTCTTTCATTCGTTTCTTCGAGTTGAGTTGAGTACAAAAATAAGGAATTACCCGATAGGGTTAACATTAATTTAATAGCCATAACACATGCATAACAACTGTTATTTATTGGTTACTGACTGCTTTTATACAGAGCCAGCCATTTCTTTGGGCAAGAGCATTAAAAACCAGTCCGTTTGCAAGGGCTGATTCCCTGAGCGTTGCTTCATCGGCAACGAGTATACCGCTGAAAAGCACCACAGCCCCCGGCTTGCAGATGGCCGCAATCTCTTTCATGTTTGCAAGCAACACGTTAAGGTTGATATTGGCCAGCACCACATCATAATGTTCCTGCACGGCAATCGTGTCGGCCTTGCCGGCAGAGATATGGTTACAATTATTGGCGGCAATATTTTCCCGGGTGTTTTCAATACTCCAGTCATCATTGTCAATGGCATCAGTTTTTGCAGCGCCCATTTTTTCGGCAAGAATGGCCAGCACCCCTGTACCGGTACCAAAATCAAAAACAGTCTTACCTGAAAGGTCCAGCTGGCTCATCTGCTGCATCATCAAAAAAGTGGTAGCATGATGACCGGTTCCAAAACTCATTTTAGGGGTGATGATGATCTCGTACTGCACATTTTTTACAGGTGCATGGAAACCTGCCCGCACTGCTGCAAAATTTTCTATCACCACGGGTTCAAAGCTGCTCTCCCACTGTGCATTCCAGTTTTGCTGCGCAATGGTTGACAGGCTGTATGCAATACCAAGACTGGCCGTTACTTCATCCAGCGCAGCCTTATCCAGTTCCTCTTCATTGATGAATGCCTTCAGTCCCTGCTCATTTTCTTCAAAACCCTCAAAGCCGATATTGGCAAGCAGGGCAACCAGTATTTCGTTCTGGCCTGCATCAGCCGTTTTTATTTCAACCTGTGTGTATTTCATGCGGCGAAGTTCGTTTAAATTCCTGCAAAAAAATCTTTAGCCGCATTCCAACCTTTTTATAGTTTCATACTCTTAATACTGTAATTATCTTTTTGACAGCGCCCGGAAATATACAAACTGCAGTTATCCGCAAGGCCGCCTCGGGAGATACGGATGCAAAAGCATGGCTCTATAACCAATATAGCAGGGCGATGTACAATATCTGTATCAGGATGACCGGGCATGTGCCGGATGCGGAGGATGTGTTGCACGACGCATTCATCAGCGCATTCAATGCACTGGGCAGTTTAAAAGATCCCGAAGCATTTGGAGGCTGGCTAAAACAAATTGTGATCAACACCTGTATCCGCCGTGTAAAAAAAACAATAGCCTGGCAGGAATGGAATAATGAAGACCATGAGCAATTACAGGACGAACCTGCAGCATGGTGGCTAACGGTAAGTGTTGCAAGGATACATGATGAAATTAAAAAACTGCCCGATGGCTGCCGCGAAATATTTGTGTTATACGCCCTGGAAGATTACCAGCACAAACAGATCGCAGCACAGCTGGGCATTACGGAAGGCACCAGCAAAAGCCAGTTTCACCGGGCAAGAAAACTGTTGAAGGAAAGAATCACATCGCAAATTTTAACCAATGGATGAACTGAAAAAATACTTACAGCAACATGCGCAGGAGATGGATAAAGATGAACCGTCGCCTGCAATACTGCAACGGATCATATCCCCGGCAAGCAGTACAACAAAAGCCCGTATCCGGCCCATCTGGTACCGCATGGCAGCCGTTGCATCTGTGGCACTGCTGCTGGTATTTGCCATAAAATATTATAATGGCACAGCTCCGCAGGTTGCCGGCAACAATACAATTACTACCGCTGCCAATACTCAGCCCGTTAAAGAAAAAAATTATTCCATCAACACCGATACTGCAAGCAAAACTGCAGTTGTAACAAACCCGGCAACAGGTGAATTAGTTGCAAACAAACCTGTTGCCGGCAGCGAATCGTACAAGTTGCTCCGTTCTTTTGAACAGCATTATAATCAACTGGTGAGCCTGCAGGAAAAATCCATAAGACAAAGCCCGGTTTATGGAGAATCGGACTTGTATTTTGACGACCTGAAAGCACAGCTGCGGAAAATTGATCGTGATGAAACCATGATTAAAACAAGTATTCAACGCTCGGGGCTTACAGATGCGCTACTGTCGCAACTGATCACGTTGTACCAGCAAAAAATTGACCTTTTGAAAAATATCCAGTCTGAAATAAACCGCATCAATCAAAAAGTAAAAGAGAATCATGCTCCCGGGGATACGCTAGTAAAAAATTATATCAACATTTAGAAAGTTAGCCATGAAAAATAAAATATCATTCATCATTGCTTCATGCCTCCTGGCTTTTACAGCTATGCACGTGCAGGCACAACAAAAAGAAACCGCGGTAACGGCGAAAGGCGCCACGTCCTATCCCGACTCCCTGCATCTTGTGTTATCAAGCGTGGTTTTGCGGGACACCGCTATTCCCGTCAATACACTAAAGGCTACAAGCAGCCTGAAAACAAAACGAACAGCAGGGGGATATATAGTAAAAGACACTGTTTATTTGCAGGCTTATTCCGTATCAGCTTTGGACACTGGCAAATACCATATCGTTTACCAGCAAAAGGATTCATTGTACAAACTGATGGTGCCCCTATATAAAATGAATGATACCACCCGTAAAAAACCACGTCCTGCCAAACTACTGCCGGATACAGCTGTTCATGCTAAAAAATATAAAACTGCCGAAAGTGTTCTTTATGTAAAAAGTATGGAAGCAAAGATGGATTCATTACAAAAGCAGCAATACCGCTTATATGCCAGTGACAGCCTGCGTGCAAAAAAAATCCGGTTATTTTCAAGGGCCGACAGTTTATACAAAATGCAGGGCGATTTACTGGTAAGCGCAGATACACTGCAACGTAAAAAATATACACTGCAGTTGCGGGCAGACTCACTCAGGATTAAAAAATATCTTGACGAAAAACAGCACCAGCAAAAAATTATACTAAAGAGTGTATCGCTGTTAAGCAGCGGTTACCGCCCCAAAAAAATATTATTAACCGTTCCCTGTATGGAAAGTGATACCCTTTTCATTAAGAATAATTACAAGAAAGTACGTATCATCACTTCTTCCAAACCTTCACTCAGCATCACCACCACCTTTTACTTTAAAGACAGTGTGAAATTTACCGATGAAGAATTGCTTGGTAAAATGGGCATCAGGGTGAAACGGAACAAAAAAAATATTACCGTAACTGTTGACGGGCTTAATACGGAAAAACCGGACAGCAATGACCCCTTCAAACCCCTGTTGAATTTACCGGCAAATACGGGCCAGGGCGTTACCATTGAAGTACCGGCAAACGTAACGGTGGTGATACATAGTTCCAATACCGAAACAACCGTGGACAGTTATGTAAAGAACCTGAAAACACAGATCATCAACGGGAGTTTAAAAATGATCAATGCGGGCAATGCAACATTTAAGGCCGATTACTGCACTATTACTGCAGGCAATATTCAAAATGCAGAACTCCATATGTTTTCATCAAAACTATCAGCGGTAAATATCGGCGAAGCTAAAATAACATCCGGGGCATCTGAGATCAAACTGGATGAATGCAAAAGCCTTACCCTGGAAAAAAGTTCCGGGGATGAAATCACGCTGGGAAAAGCTGGGTCCATCACAGGTAAAAAAGATTTTGGGATACTTGCAGTAACCAGCCTCCTGGATACTATTGCACTTTCAGGTAAAGGAACAGCCGTGAATGTAAAGAGGTTTACAACAGGAACATCCAGGATACTGATCAACAGCAAATATGCAGATGTTAAACTGCCCCTATCCGGCCTGTCGGATTATGCCTTGTATTATGAAGGCAGTTTTAATGATGTGAACAGAACTGTTACCGCCACCAATACACTGGGAGGTAATGAAAAAATGCAGGCCAGTTTTTCGGTAATGAAAGATTCGCTCAATAAAGAAATTAAAAACCAAAACAACTTTAAAACAATTCTGAAAGCAAACGCAGGCAACATTACAGCGGGTCATACAAAAATTGATATTGTTTGCCCGTACTGCAATGTTGTATTTAATTAACCGTTCAGTTTAGTATTTTAAAGTATAGCCATTTTTTTTGCATGAAAAACATCATCCTGACTGTTGCAGGCTGCCTTTGCCTGTACACAACAATTTTTGCCCAGGGCACCATCAAAGGAAAGCTCACCGACTCGGCAGCAAAAACCCCGCTTGCACTGGCAACCGTTACCGTGTTCAGGGCCAGCGACACATCGATTATCACATACCGTTTAAGCAATCCCGAAGGAGAATTCAAAGTGCCGGGCATTCCATTAAATGTGGGATGCAGGATGATCATCACCTACAATGGTTTCAGCAGTTACCGTAAAGAGTTTACATTAACACCGGGCAATGAAATGCTGGAACTGGGCACTATTGGCATTGCAGCCAGCTCCAAAACGATGGATGAAGTGGTGATAGTAGCCGAACGGCCGCCAGTGCTGATTAAAAAGGACACCATCGAATTCAATGCTTCTGCTTTTAAAACCCTCCCCAATGCATGGGTGGAAGACCTGCTGAAAAAACTGCCCGGTGTGGAAGTGGATAAGGATGGCAATATTATGGTAAACGGCAAACCGGTGAACCGGATACTGGTGGATGGTAATCATTTTTTGGAGACGATCCCAAAATGGCCACCCGCAATTTACCGGCAAATGTTATTGACAAAGTACAGGTAACTGATGACAAGGAAGAACTGCTGCGCAACGGGGACGATAATATCAACAATGTGGGCAAAGTGGTAAACATTACTTTAAAGAAAAGTGTGAAAAAAGGCTGGTTCGGAAAACTATATGCGGGCGGTGGCACACAACATACCTATGAAGCAGGCGCCATTGCCAATATTTACAGGGATACTTTACAGGTAAGTCTTTTGGGATACCTGAACAATTTGAACAGGGCTGGTTTTAATTACGGGGAATTGATGCAGGCTGGCGGGTTTTCCCGCAGCCGCAGCAACAGTGGCAGTAACAGCACCAGTGTATGGCGCAGTTCCAATGGCAGCGGCATATCCATCAATGGTGTGAATTTTGGAGGCCAGCAGAGCTATGGCGGCGTGGCCACCAGCAAGGGTGCCGGCATTAATATCAACCACACCCCCAACAGCAAACGCACTTTTTTTGCGCAGTACTTTTTAGGCAATATCATTATTGACCGGAACACCGCCACCAACACCGACCAGTTTATTGGCGATACTGTTGTAAGCAACAGCACGCGGCTGCGTGGCGATGTGGTGACATATGCGCACAATATTGGCGCCGGCGCAAGGTTAAAACCCGACTCTGTTACCAATATTTTAATCAACGCCAATTATACTATCGGCTTGCAGAATGAACAGCGCATCAGTGATATCAGCAGTTATAACAACAAACTGGGAGCGCTGAGCAATGGCAATGTTTTTCAAAACAACCCGGCCAATACTTATTACTACCGCCACAGTGTTAATATTACCCGCCTCTCGAAAATAAAAAAAGGCAGACGGTACAATTTCAGCCAGGGTCTCGATATCAATAACCGCTATAATGACTAGAGTACAGAATCGGGACTGCATTATTTATATCCCACAGGGTACGACAGCATCTTATCCCAACTGAGGGTGGAAAGAGTACCAAAGACAGACGTTGTAACCACATTTTTATTCAGTGAACCCTTTTCTAAAAAAATAACCTGGCGCCTTGGAGCAAGACATGATTACAACCAGCTGTATAATTCTGTAACCACTTTCAATAAAAATGCGGGCGCTGAAAATTATGATGTGCTGAACCCGGCACTCAGCAGCCGCTTAAGCCGAACAGGCAACCGCTTTTTATTTACAACGGGCCTGGATTTTAAATGGAAAGACTTAACGGTTTCTCCAACTTTAAGGTACCAGGTACAATCTTACCAGAATACACTGGCCACATTGCCTGCACCCATTGTACAAAAACAAAACAGCCTCCTGCCTGCGTTTGGTATCGTTTATAAAAAACTGAATATCTACTACAACAAAGATGTGGTGATACCTGGATACAGCTCACTCATTCCGGTATCGGATAATACCAATCCTTATTTTATTACAAAGGGCAATGTTGACCTGTTGCCAATGGAACGGCATAATTTTTCCGTAAATTATTATTACAGTAATCCAAAAACAAATTTCAATACCTATTTATGGTCGGGCGGGTCTGTTGCAAATAATGATGTGGTGCAAAGCATCACCGTGGATGACAAGGGCGTGCAAACCTATAAACCCGTAAATGCCAATGGCAGTAAAAATTTTTCTGCAAATTTCAACATCAGCAAACAGTATAAGAATAACCAGAAATTTATTTTCAGCTGGAATGCGGGTGGTTATTACAGCATGAATGAGAACCTGCTTATTTACAACAACGCGGCTTCACGCCAGAGCACTTTTGCCGTAAACAGCTGGATGGGTTTCGGGCTTAATTTCAATGACAAAGTAGAATGGAACAGTTCGGCCAGTTTTGGAAATAATTTCAGCCGTTACTCCAGCAATATTTTCAAACCGATCAACAACCGTTTTATATGGATTGATAACGAACTGGTGGTGCGTTTGCCCAAACACTTTATATGGGAAACACAATTCAATACCGATTACAACAGCGCATACACTTCATCAAATAAAAGGATTGTACGCTGGAATGCGGCCATCAACTATACCACGCTTAAAACCGATGCGCTGGTATTTAAACTTTCGGTGTTCGATATCTTAAAGACCAATGTCAACTTCAGCAGTTCTGTAAACAGGAATATGATCACATCATCACAAACCAACACTTTGCCGCAGTATGTTATGCTCACGGCCACCTATAATGTAAGGCCTTCCGGTGCGCCGAAGAAGAAAGTGGGCGGCAGGGACAGTTTCTTCCTGTTTTAATAATTCTCCAGTGTTTTTCGAATAGCATCATGAACAAAAAAGCCGCAGGTAAAAACCTGCGGCTTTACTATTTCGAAAAAGAGATTAAGCTTGTTCGGGAGCGGGAGCCTGTCCGCCTTCTGGCTTTGGCTTCATTTCCGGTTTTGGAATCAGCACCTTGCGGCTCAGTTTGAACTTGCCGGTTTTAGGATCAACATCCAGCAGTTTCACTTTCACTTTCTCGCCTTCTTTGAAAACACCGTTCATGGTTTCCAAACGCTTCCAGCTTATTTCGCTGATGTGGAGCAAACCTTCCTTCTTAGGCAGGAACTCTACAAAAGCACCAAATTCCTTAATGCTCTTCACGGTTCCTTCATATACCTGTCCTACTTCAGGAACAGCAGTAATGCCTTTGATCCATTCCACCGCTTTATCAAGTCCGGCTTTGTTTGCACAGAAGATGCTTACTTCACCTTTGTCGTCAATTTCTTCAATATTGATAGTAGTACCGGTTTCTTTCTGAATTTCCTGTATCACTTTACCGCCTGGCCCGATCACTGCACCAATAAATTCTTTATCGATGATCAGTTTTTCCATGCGTGGTGCATGCGGTTTCAGGTCTTCCCTTGTTGCAGGAATACAAGCATACATGGCGTCGAGGATATGCAGGCGTCCTTTACGTGCCTGCTCCAGCGCTTCACGCATGATTTCCATGCTAAGGCCATCCACTTTAATATCCATCTGCACACCGCAAATACCATCACGGGTACCGGTAACTTTAAAGTCCATATCACCCAGGTGATCTTCATCACCAAGGATATCGGTCAGTACAGCATACTTGCCCTCTTTAGTTATAAGACCCATTGCCACACCACTCACGTGCTTTGGAATGGGAACACCCGCATCCATCAATGCCAGTGAACCGGCACAAACAGTAGCCATAGAAGATGAACCGTTACTTTCCAGGATATCACTTACCACACGAACGGTGTAAGGATACTCACGGCCTGGCATCATCTGTTTTAATGAACGCATGGCAAGGTTACCATGTCCCACTTCACGGCGGCCAACACCCCTCATCATTTTCACTTCACCAGTTGAGAATGGAGGGAAATTATAATGCAGGATGAATTTGCTGTATTCAGATTTTTGAGCACTTTCAATCAGCAGTTCATCTAAAGGAGTACCGAAGGTAACTGTTGTAAGAGACTGTGTTTCACCGCGGGTAAACAAAGATGAACCGTGCGGCGTAGGCAGGATATTTGTTTCCATTGCCAGCGGGCGGATATCAGAAGTTCCCCTTCCGTCCAAACGCTTGCGGTAGTTCAGGATCATATCACGCACCACATTGTATTGCAGTTCGCCAAAATAATGACCAATGAGTGCTTTATCAGCATCAGGTAATTCTTCGCCCAAAAATTCTTTTACCTCCGCTTTCAATGCATCATATGCATCGCTTCTTTCGTGCTTGGCACTTGCAGAAGCAGAGATCGCATACATTTTATCTTTTGCAAAAGCAATGATCTTTTCGTTCAGCTCTTCATTGCGGTAAGGTTTGGTGTATTCCCTTTTACCGGTAATACCCACTTTATCCCTCAGTTCGGCCTGCGCTTTAATTTGAACACGGATGGCATCATGCGCCAGTTCCAGTGCTTTAACCAGGTCTTCTTCCTGGCATTCTTTCGCTTCACCTTCCACCATCATGATGTTCTTTTCAGTGGCGGCAATAATGAATTCAAAATCAACACCCGCCTCTAACTGGCTTCTTGTTGGGTTGATGATGAATTGGCCGTCTTTACGGGCAATACGCACTTCTGAAATAATTTCCTGGATGGGAATATCAGAAACAGCTAAAGCCGCAGAAGCAGCCAGGCAGGCCAGTGAATCGGGCATTACTTCAGCATCTGAAGAAACCAAGCTCACCAGTACCTGTACATCACATAAATAATCTTCGGGAAACAGCGGACGCAGTGCCCTGTCTATTAATCTTGAAGTAAGAATTTCATAATCATTCAGGCGGGCCTCTCTTTTAAAGAAAGAACCGGGTACACGGCCGGCAGCCGCAAATTTTTCCTGATAATCTACTGATAAGGGAAAGAAGTTTTGTCCCTCCTTGGGTTCTTTATTGGCAACAACGGTTGCTAAAATTACACAATTGCCCTGTTTGATGGTAACAGCACCATCGGCCTGGCGGGCCAGTTTGCCGGTTTCGATAGTAACCATTTGGCCACCGCCAATATCGAAGGTTACTGATTTTGGTTGTAAAAAAGACATAAAATAATGTATGATTTAGGGTTTGCCCGGTCATTTTGGGGTGCGGGACAAACGTTTTGAGTTAATGATGTAAAAGAACAATTCCCAACCGTGCATTTTCAGTTGGGAATTATTCAAATATTACATAGTCGGAAATTATTATTTACGCAGACCTAATTTTTCGATCAGGCTCCTGTAACCAGTAAGATCGTGTTTGCTCAGGTAAGTAAGCAAGCGCTTACGCTGACCAACCATTTTCATTAACCCTCTTTGTGAAGAGAAATCTTTTTTGTTTACTTTCAGGTGTTCTGAAATTGAATTAATACGCTCTGTTAATAAAGCAATCTGGCCCTCAATAGAACCGGTGTTTTTAGCATTTCCCCCGAAAGTAGAGAAAATTGTTGCTTTTTTTTCTGTTGTTAAATACGGCATTTCAATGTTTTTTAATAACGTCTTTGTTATAGTTTCTTTATATTTCGGCGCAAAAGTAGGTAAAAAAAATGGTTTTTCAGGCAGAATGCCCTTTTTTTTATAGCGCCTGTTTTACCTTCATGGCCTAAAAATCAAAGTTTTAATGAACAGCCTGCTGATATTTGCTGAAAAATCCGGCCCAAGACTGGAGTATGTATGCAGGCTACTGTTCGGCAGGCATCTGGGTATTGCATACGAAATTACTGCCGATACCGCACTTTTTGAAAATTATGCCGGCCCCCGCATCAATTACAGCAATATCAATTCCAATTGTGCTATTCAGCTCATTCCTGCAGGGCTTCTTTTTGAAAGCGGCATCCGCAAACAGGATATCAGTACCACAGTTTACAAAGAGCTGCAAGTGCCCTTTGCAATATACGGCGGCAGTTTTCCCTTTGATATTTTATCGGCCGTGTTTTACCTCGTAAGCCGTTATGAAGAATACCTGCCATTTGAGCCGAACCAATATGGGCAGTTCAGGGCCACAGATTCACTGGCTTGCCAGTTGGGTTTTCTTGATAAACCTGTAGTGGATACCTGGGCCGGTTATTTAAAAAATGAACTGCAGCAGCATTATCCTTCCCTGCAGTTTAAAGAGCGGCAGTTCTCGGCCATTTTTACGTATGATATTGATGTGGCATGGGCGTATAAGGGAAGAAATACATTAACGAACGCAGCCCTGATGCTGAAAGACATGGCTTCATTGCAACCGGGCAGGCTTCGCAAACGCCTGGCTGTTTTAAGCGGCCGCATGAAAGATCCATTTGATACTTATGCGCATATTGCTGAACAGAAAAAAATACTGGGCCACAATACCATTTTCTTTTTTTTACTGGGTCATAGGAACCAGTATAACCGGAACCTTTCTCCCTACAGCAATGCAATGCAGCAATTGATAAAAGAGATGAGCAGGGAACATACAACTGGTATCCATCCCTCCTATTTTGCCCATGATGACTACCTGCAGCTGCAGCACGAAAAGCTGTTACTGGAATCGGTTTGTGAAAAGAAGATTACGCAAAGCAGGCAGCATTACCTGCGGCTGACTTTACCCAACACTTATATGAATCTTGCTGCATCAGGAATCACCGATGATTATACCATGGGGTTTGCCGAATTGCCGGGCTTCAGGGCAGGCACTTGCACTGCATTTAATTTTTATAACCTGGTTACAGAAGAAGAAACAGGCTTGACAATACATCCCAATACATTCATGGAAGGTACATTTATTGAAGACCTGCAGCTGAGCCCTGCTGCAACCTTTACCCGGATGAAGATATTGGCGGATGAAGTGAAAAAAGTGAACGGTGGATTTATTTGCATCTGGCATAACCATTCCATTTCGGATGAGGGCATATGGAAAGGCATGAAAGAAGTGCATGACCAAATTGCAGCATATGCCGCAGCACAAAAACAGGAACGCTTATAGTTTATTAATTTTACCCCGATGGCAACTGTAATTGTTTCTGTAATTTCTGATCTTGTAACCGACCAGCGGGTACACCGCAGTGCGCAAACATTGCATGAAATGGGGTTTGATGTTTTGCTGGTGGGCACCAATAAAAAAAACAGCTTACCATTAAATAACCGGGCATACAACACAAAAAGGATCCGGATGTTTTTTCAAAAAGGCTTTTTGTTTTATGCGGAGTGGAATACCCGCTTATTCTTTTTCCTGTTATTTAAACCCGCAAATATCTTACTGGCCAACGACCTTGATACTTTATCGCCCAATTACCTCGCTGCAAAACTTAAGGGCCGGCCATTGGTGTACGATACGCATGAATTTTTTACCGAAACCGCCGAACTTTATAACCGCCGCTTTGTTAAAGAATGCTGGCAACAGATTGAAAACACCTTCTTCCCAAGGGTGAAATACATGTATACGGTGAATAACAGCATTGCGGCGCTTTACAAAAAAAGGTATGGTAAAGACCTGCTGGTAATACGCAACCTGCCTTTTAAAAAGATGACTGTCTTGCAAACAGCGGATTTCAATCTCCCGTCAAACAAAAAAATATTACTGGTACAGGGCACCGGCCTCAATGAAAACCGCGGACTGGAAGAACTGCTGCAGTCAGTAGTGTTGCTGCCGGCGGAGTTTATCTTAGTTATTGCAGGCAGCGGGCTCATCCTCGGTCATCTTCAGCAATTAGTTACCGAAAATAAATTACAGGACCGGGTTATTTTTACCGGCGTACTGGAACCGGCCAAACTGCAGCAGCTTACACAACTTGCCTGGTGCGGCTTTACACTCGACAAGCCTGTTAACATCAACCAGCAGGCCAGCCTGCCCAATAAATTATTTGATTATATCGCCGCAGGCATACCGGTAATTGCAAGCAATATTGCTGAGGTGGCCGTCATTGTGCAACAATACAATATTGGAAAAACCATTGATGAAGTAAATCCTGCTTCCATTGCCTCAGCAGTTACCAGCATGAATACGGATACTGGAACTTACAATCAGTATAAAATTAACTGCGCAGCAGCTTACGAAGTATTGAACTGGGAAAACGAACAGCAAAAACTGCAATCTCTTTTTAAACAGGTTACACAGGAAAACAATATCAGCATTGGATAAACATTTACATATTGTGAGCCTCGATGTGCCCTGGCCTGCTGATTACGGCGGTGTGGTTGACCTGTTTTACAAACTCAGGTACCTGCAGCAGCAGGGTGTAAAAATCCATCTGCATTGTTTTACCAGTGGCCGGCCACCGCAGGATGAACTGAACAAATACTGCGAAACGGTACATTATTACCAGCGCCGTTCCAACAGCAAAAGCATTTCCCTTTCACTCCCGCTCATTATTCAATCCAGGATCAATGACGAACTGCTGCATAACCTGCAACAGGATAACCACCCGGTTTTGCTGGAAGGCATTCATTGCTCTTATTACCTGTATAAAGGTTTATTAAAAAACCGCAAGGTTGTGTTACGCCTGCACAATGCCGAGTTTGAATATTACCGGCATCTTGCCAAATATGAAAAAAACTGGTTTAAAAAGATTTATTTTTTAAGGGAAAGCAAACTGCTGCGCAGCTACGAGAAAGCAATTGCAAGCAAGGCACCGGTGCTGGCAGTAAGTGAACATGATGCAGCTTTGTACAGGAATTTATTTCACGCTTCCGATGTGCACTACCTGCCGGTATTTATTCCACATACATTGGCAACAGGCAAAGATGGCAAAGGCTGCTACTGTCTCTATCATGGCAATCTTGCCGTGAATGAAAATGAAGTTGCCGCCACCTGGCTGCTGCAGCATATTTTTAACGACCTGCAAATTCCGTTTGTAATTGCTGGCAAGAACCCCTCAAAAAAACTGGAAGACCTGGCGCATGCTCACCAGCACACCTGTATTGTTGCCAACCCCGGCGAAAGGGAAATGCAGGATATGATCCGCAAAGCACAGGTACATGTGCTGCCCTCTTTTAACAATACAGGCATCAAACTTAAATTACTGAATGCATTATTCAACGGGCGGCATTGCCTGGTAAATAAAAATGGTGTGGAAGGCAGCGGGCTGGAACATGTTTGCCATATTGCCGAAGGAGCAGCTGCGTTTAAAAGCGCCATTAAGGAATTATATGAGCAGCCCTTTACTGAAAATGAAAAACAGCAGCGCCAGGGGCTGCTGCTGTCTCAATATAATAATGAGGCCAATGCCAAAAAGCTTATGACATTTCTATACTAGCATTGTCCAGTACTTTTCCACGTTCTGTTTTCAGCATCCTTGCAGGGAATTTGTTGATCACGATATAATCATGTGTTGCCATGATGATAGTGGTGTTATAATCTTTACAGATATGGAACAGCAATTGCATGATCTCATCACTGGTTTCAGGGTCCAGGTTACCGGTAGGTTCATCGGCCAGTATCAAACGGGGCGAATTAAGCAGGGCCCTTGCAATATCCACACGCTGCTGTTCGCCGCCACTCAGTTCAAAAGGCATTTTAAAACCTTTTGTTTTTAAACCCACTTTATCCAGTACATCGGCAATCTTTTCGTCCATCAGTTTTTCATCTTTCCAGCCCGTAGCCCTCAGAACAAATTTCAGGTTCTCGTTCACGTTACGGTCGGTGAGCAGTTGAAAATCCTGGAATACGACCCCCAGGTTACGGCGCAAAAAAGGTACCGTTTTCCAGGTAATATCCTTCAGGTTATGGCCTACAATAAAGCCCTCTCCTTCTCTCAGCGGCAGATCGCCATACATGGTTTTCAACAGGCTGCTTTTACCCGTGCCTGTTTTACCCACCAGGTAAACAAATTCGCCTTTATCGATTGAAATATTTACATCACTCAGGATCAGGTTATCACCCTGGAATATTTTTACGTTCTTTAATTCAACAACAGATTGAGACATGGCTTGGTTTTCTGTTTTCTGAGCCGGGATCCCGCCTTTAGCGGGAGCCTGAATCATTTTAATATTTTGTTACCGGCGGTGGTCCGTTTTTCTGCTTCAGTGGCGTCGCCCACAGGGCCCTGCAGGCACTCTTCAACAGCTGTTCTATATGGAACAACAGTCACACGCTGTAACTATCTGGGCAAATTTAGCCCTTAACACATCTTTACTAAAAAATATTTTCTGCACGCCTGTTAAAAAACTTCTAATCTGCCTGAAAACTAAAAAAATAGTTGTACAACTAAAATATTAGTTTTAGATTTGGTTTTATAAATACACAAGCATGAAAACACTGACCAGGGCCGAAGAACAGATCATGCAGGTGATCTGGAAACTGGGCAAGGCTTTTTTAAGGGAGATACTGGACGAACTGCCTGCACCAAAACCACACAACAATACTGTTGCCACCATATTGAAAATACTCGTGGAAAAAGAATTTGTTGGCATCACGGTTTTTGGCCGCACACACCAGTACTATCCGCTTATTACAAAAGACGCCTACAGCAAATCCACCATGAAAAGCCTGGTAAAAGGATATTTTGAAGGCAGCTTCAGCAACGCGGTTTCTTTCATGGTAAAAGAAAACAACATCAGCGTGGATGAACTGGAACTGCTGCTGAAACAATTAAAAAAGGGCAAGTAAAATTAACTCATCATTAAAACAACTGTATGATAGTACTGGCATACTACCTGCTTAAAGTGATCATTTGCTCGGCTGTGCTGTTTGGTTATTACTGGCTGGCGCTGCGCAATAAGATCTTTCACCAGTATAACAGGTTTTATTTACTGGCCGCCGTGCTGCTGTCGTTGCTGCTGCCGGTGATCAAAATAAATTTCTGGGAGCACAGCACCACGGCAAAACCGGCAGTGATACAGGTATTGCAGGCCGTATCTGACGGCGATGTGTACCTCAGCAATATCATTACCGGCAACCGGCCCGATAACAGCTGGACGGCTGCCCACTGGGCAAGCGCAGCTTATATTGTGGTGGCACTGATACTGCTGCTGGTATTATTCCAGACCTTGTTTGTGATATACCGGCTGCTGAAAAAATATCCCCGCCAGCAGATTGGTGATATTTCATTGGTGAATACGGATGCAAAAAGCACCCCCTTCTCTTTTTTCAGCTATATTTTCTGGAACAATAATATCGATGCAGAATCGGCCACGGGCAAACAAATATTCAAACACGAAGTGGCGCATATACAGGAAAAACACACGTACGACAAACTGTTCATGAACCTGGTGTTAACGGTTTTCTGGTGCAACCCTGTATTCTGGCTGCTGCGCAGGGAACTGAACATGATACATGAATTTATTGCCGATAAAAAAGCGGTGGAAGACAGCGACACGGCTTCTTTTGCCGCCATGATACTGCAGGCCGCTTACCCCCAGCACCAGTTTTCGCTGGCCAATAATTTCTTTTATTCACCCATAAAAAGAAGGCTGGCCATGCTGGTGAAAAACAATCATCCAAAAGTGAGTTACTGGGGCCGTGTGCTGATTTTACCTGTAGCAGTTTTATTATTTGCCGCATTCACTTTTAAAACAAAAGATAAAAACATACATTATTATAAAGGCGAAAAATTAAGGGTCATTATAGATGCCGGTCACGGTGGCCCGGATCATGGTGCCACAGCAAAAGATGGCACATTTGAAAAAGAGATCAATCTTGCGATTGCAAAAGAGATTAAAGAACTGAACACAAATAATGATATTGAAATTGTACTCACAAAGTCTGATGACATTTTTCTTACAAAAGAGGAAAAGACCGCACTGGTAAAGAAAAATAATGCTGATTTGTATATCTCTATTCACACAAGCGCAGGACTGGAAACAGCAGCCGGTAACAATCCTGCCTTCATTAACAACAATCCTGTAACCGGTTTGAGAATATGGGTTCCGCAAACAAATTCTGCAATTGCCGCTCAAAGCAGGATATTGGGCTCAGCAGTACTTGGTGAATTCATGAACAAATACGGACTACCGGTGCAAAAGGAATTACAGCAGCGGCATTTATATACTTTTGTAAACAACCCCTGCCCTTCGCTGTATATTGAAACCGCCGTGATCACAAACGCCGCAGATCTTAAATATGTGAGATCGGAAGAAGGCAAAACCACCATTGCAAGGAATATTCTGACAGGGATTGAAAAATATGCTGCGTCCAATTTGAAAACAGGCAGCGATCAACCTTTGCAAGAAGACAATTATTCTCAAGTGCTGTTGAACATGAAACATTCCGACACCAACTACCTCAAATCTTCCGATTATCAAAACCGGGCCCGTGTTATAATTGATGATAAGGAAATTGGGAATTTTGGTGCCAGCTATCTTGAAAAAAACAAAATTCAGTATAACGGCATTGTTGTTTACAGTCCTGCAGAAGCCATTCAAAAATTTGGCAGCAAAGGAAAATACGGGGTGATCAAGATCACACAAAACTCCGTGATAATATTAAAGGCAGATTCGGTATTCTTTGATGATAAAACAAAACAGGTAAAACCGGGCGGCTACAAAACACAACTGGACGGTAATTTCTCCGATGCCCTGATCTTTGTTGACGGAAAAGAAACAACCGCCAAACAGCTTAAAGAGATCAATCCCGGCACAATCGCATCTGTAAAAGTTGTAAAGGGCGAAAAACTGGATGATATGACCATTGCCAAAGGAAAAAAATCTGTGGTCTATGTTGCCCTCAAACGAGAACTTTTGCAGGAGGTGGTGGTGGAGGGATACGGCACACTGGCGCAGCAACCTGCTTTGCAAAAAACTGCAGCAGGTAACCCCATTATAAAAAGGGATAACCTGCAGGCAGTGGTAGTGGATGGCTATCAAACAAGACCGGCAACCTCACCTTTATACGTGATCAACGGGGAAGCACAACCGGCCAACTTTAATTTAAACAGTATTGTGGCTAACGATATTGAGCGTATTGATGTGCTGAAGGATAAATCAGCCACGGACAGCTATGGCGAAAGGGGAAGGAACGGGGTGATCATCATCACCACCAAAACAGCAAACCCCGCATTAAAAGAAGTAGTGGTAACCGGCCGGCCCCTGCAACCTGCCGTTAGCAAAACGGGCACTGTTTATATTGGCGTTATTAACAAGTTTTTTCTGCCATCCGATGAGGACAAGTACGATTATTCATTTCATATCCAGAACGGCTCTGTAGGAGGAGCTGATGGTTACACAGCGGTAAGAGTTAACAGCATACAAGGGCTGCTTACTGTTACTATCCTTAAAAAGGGAACAAACCAGGTTTTATATAATCTCAGGTTTAAGGCGGCATACATTCCCGACAATACCAAAGAAGTTCCTGTAATTAGACTGGACGATTACATAAGGGAGAAGCCAATTCTGTAAAAGAGATTCAAGTATAGCCTTAAAATAAAAAAGCCTCACACTGGTGAGGCTTTTAATTTAGTAGCTGATCTCGTCTTCCTTCAGTTTGATCAGTAATTCTTTTTTCTCACCGGCTTCCACCCTGCCTATAATTTGCGCTTCTATGTTAAACTGCTTTGCCGCGTCAATCATAATCTGGGCATCAGCCGCATCACAATAAATTTCCAAGCGGCAGCCCATATTGAACACTTCGTACATTTCTTTATTACTGCTGCCGCTGTTTTGCCGGATAATTTTAAATATTTCAGGGGCTTCAAATAAATTATCCTTTACAATTTTAAAATTACCCGGCAGGTATTTCATGCATTTTGTCTGGCCACCTCCGCTGCAGTGTATCAGCCCGTGGATTTTATCAAAATGATTTTCCAGCAGCGGCTTCATAACGGGTGCAAATGTGCGTGTGGGGCTTAAAAGTAATTTGCCGATGTTTAATTGTTTATTGTCAATTGCCGGTTCGGTTAATTTGTGTTTCCCAATATAAACAACATCATCACTCAAACCGGTATTGTAGCTTTCTTTAAAAGTCTCTGCATAAAATTTATGGAGCACATCGTGCCGGGCACTGGTAAGCCCGTTGCTGCCAATACCGCTGTTGTATTCCGTTTCGTAGCTGGCCTGTCCAAAGCTTGCCAGTCCAACAATTACATCACCCGTCTTTATTTTTTCGTTGCTTACAATTTTATTTTTGGGCCAGCGGCAGGTCATGGTGCCATTCACCGCTGCCGTTCGCACCACATCACCCACATCTGCCGTTTCGCCGCCTAAATAATGAATGTTTACGCCCGTTGCTTTAAGTGTGTCAAACAACTGCTGGCTGCCGCCAATGATCTGTTGCAGCACTTCACCGGTAATTAAATTTTTGTTGCGGTCGATGGTACTGTTAAAAACAATATTATCATAAATACCCACACAAAGCAGGTCGTCCAGGTTCATCACAATGGCGTCCTGCGCAATCCCCTTCCATACGCTGATATCACCGGTTTCTTTCCAGTACAAATAAGCCAGGATGCTTTTGGTACCGGCTCCGTCGGCATGCATGATGTTCACATAAGCATCATCTCCTCCAAGGTAATCGGGATACACTTTGCAAAATGCGTGGGGAAACAATCCGTGGTCAAGGTTTTTTACCGCGGCATGTACTTCTTCTTTTTGGGCACTCACCCCTCTTTTGGCGTATAAAGACATCTGAATTGCAGATTTACGATTTTAGATTGCAGCAAATGCTGCCCTGTTTAAGGCTGCAAAAATAAACGTTCAATATTCAATATTCAACATTCAATATTCATAGTTTTGCACTACTTATAAAATGAAGCTTCACAATTCAACAGATAACCTGCCCCTTTTCAACAATGCCGTTATCACCATTGGCACATTCGATGGCGTACATTGCGGGCACCAGCAAATAATAAAAACACTCAAGGACACCGCCGCAGCTGCCGGCGGCGAATCGGTCATCATTACTTTTCACCCGCACCCCCGCAAGGTGGTAACAAGCGTGGTTACAGGTGTTCGCCTCATTACCACGCTGCAGGAACGGATAGACCTTATTGCAAAGGCAGGAATTGATCACCTGGTGGTGGTGCCCTTCACTGATTTTTTTGCCAATCAAACAGCAGAAGAATATATCAGCGATTTCCTGGTGGATAAATTTCACCCGCATACCATCATCATTGGCTACGATCACCGTTTTGGTAAAGACCGAACCGGCGGTTATAAACTGCTGGAAGCAAAGGCGCCGGTTTATAATTACCACCTGATGGAAATACCCGAACACTTATTGGATGCCGTTAAGGTAAGCAGTACCAATATACGCAATGCTATTATTCATGGTAATGTGGATGAAGCCAATAAATTACTGGGTTATCCATTCTTTTTTGAAGGCGAAGTGGTGCATGGCGATAAAATTGGCCGCACACTGGGATACCCCACGGCCAACCTTAAAATACTGGACGACGAAAAAATTGTATTGGGCGATGGTATTTATGCGGTATATGCCGATGTGGACGGTAAGAATTACAAGGGCATGATGAGCATCGGCTTCAGACCCACCATCAATGGCAAACGCCGCGTGGTGGAAGTGAACCTGTTTGATTTTAATAAAGAGATTTACGGGCAGGTGATCCGGGTGCACGTGGCCAAATACCTGCGCAGCGAAGTACGGTTCAATGGTCTTGAAGCATTAAAGGAACAACTGCACAAAGACAAGGAAGAGAGTTTGAAATGGCTGTAGCAGCTGTAATCTTTTACAATAAGTTTATATAAAAAAAGGCCGCACACTGAGAACAGTGGCAGCTCTTAACCTGTAACCCCATTATGAAAACCTCTATTTCATAATCTTTTGAACAAGGTTCATTGAACCGTTTTTATTTTTTACCTGCAGCAGGTATATGCCTGCCGGAATATTTTTAAGATTGCTGATACTGGCCTGGTTATTTCCCTTTACCACATTGTACTGCTTTGCTGCCAGTATTTTACCTGACAGATCAGTAATACGCATTTCAGCGGTGGTGCACACGGTGCTGTAAAATGACACATTCACAGTCTCCATAAACGGATTGGGAAACACACTCACAGCATCTATAGCGCTTTTGCGTACCGCCACGGTATTTGAATAGGTTATTTTACCATTGGCATCAACCAGTTTGTTACGGTAATAGATAACAGTGCTGTTAACTGCAGAAATATCGTCGGTGATGCTGTAATTTTTTTCAGTTGCGCTGTTACCCGAAGCAGTGGTTAAGGCTATTGTAATAAAGTTGCTGTTATCGGTACTTCGTTCGGTGTAAAAATGACTGGTGCTGAGTTCACCGCTGGTTTTCCAGTTTATAACAGCATCATCGCCATTTAAAACCGCGGTTGTTTCAAATAACCGTGCTGGCAGCAGGTAAAGCCAGCCAATCTTGTACAGTGCACTGTTACTAACTTTGCCGGCTGCATCATAACTCTGGTAAGTAAACATCAGCTCCACACTGCCGGCCCCGCAAAATTTAACAGTAAGCAGTGCAGGGTTATAATTGCTGATACTGACCGTACCGGTGATTTCAATACCGTTGTAAAATAATTTATTGCCATTCATCCCCGTTCCGGTGGTAATGCTGAAATTTTTTCCACTTACCAAATAGCCTTCTTCGGGATCATTACCCCTGATGGGTCCGGGACTGGCAAGTGTACCAGTGCCGTTTAGCGCAAAGGTTGTGTTGTAAACAGGTGATGGAATTGTATAAACCTGTGCAGGTGCCAGTGGCGGGCGTTCAATACCAAAATTCACATTGGTAATATCGTTATTGTTAACCGCAAACAAAACTGAAGTGCTGTTTGCATTACCATCATTCCCGGTATTGGGGGTGCCATTGTATTCTCCTGTAGCCACCCATCCCGATGGCAATGAAGCAACGGGTGCTGTTGTTCCCTGTGTGCCCGCGGTAACACTGAGGTTTATGGTATAGCTGCCTTCAAATGTTGCCGGGAAGCTAAATGTGCCGTTGGTATTCACCGGAACCTGGCTCACCATTTTGCCTGCGTTGTCAATTAAGCTGGCATATATACCCGCAGGAACCACGTTGGCGGCACCAGTGCTGTTATTTACAAAATTGCCATCCGGATCATTAAAAACAGTACCTGTAATATTAACTGGCTTTAAAACCGAAATACCCAGTAATAATAGGTCGCCGGTTACATTGCCTGAAGCACCAAACGCATTATTTGCACCAAATGCCCATAAAGGGTTTAGTCCCGGCGCCGGGCTTACCACACTGCCGCTGCTATTACTTATCCTGCCACCATCGCCATGCAGGTACACCTTAAATGAAAGAGATGTGATATTTGTACCGGAAGCCATCACACTGCCGCTGGCAGCATAGCGTATAACCCCATTGATGCTGCTACCCTGGGAATTTGCCCCGAACCAGCTGGCCGTATTGCTAATTGAATTATTTATTACCGACAGGTATGCGTTACCAGCCAGTTTGCTCATAGTAATACCTGTATCGGCCAGTTCAAATTCGGTAGAAAACCCTAAGTCGTAGTTTTTTCCTGTTTTGGTAACCGAAGTGGTTCCACCTAATCCTGTAAAATGCAGCACCGGGTTTGACAAAGGCCTGTTGAATGTAATGGTAAGATAACCCATATACACCCTGGCATTCAGCGCTTTTGTATTGGCACCGGTAGATGCATTGATAAATGCTTCGGTACTATTAAAAATACTGATACCATTATCAGTGTTAACATTAATTCCGGAAGACCCGCAATTGCTGCACGCCGAGAACATTGTGCTGAGCGGCGAACTCACTGCGGCTAAATGCGGGTAATAAGCCTGCGCTGCCATTGAGTTATTGGAAGAGTTATTAATATTACCGCCAAAGTTCATGGCCGGCTTTGAAGCAATGCCTTCAAGCGTACCTGCAGGATATTGCTGGCTGGAAAAAGAAAAGCTGGCAGTTACCGAAGGACTGAAAGCTGTTGTGCCATTTGTATACAGTGTAACCGTTTGCGATGTTACCGAAGGACCATTACCCGATGGCCCGCCGGCACTCCCGGTTTTAAGCGGCATTTGAGCCATAGTTATTGTACACAGCACTAATACAGGCAGCGTTAAAAACAAATAAATGAGTTTAGTTTTCATTTTAGTTCTTTTATGAGGTACAAGATCAATGGCCAGATCATTTGCCATTTGGCACCTGTAATTGCCATACTTATGCCAAATAAAAAAACAACTGGTTCTCAGTAATTTAATCGGAAAATACGGTATCATTTTTTCCATAAAATGGACACAAATTCTCAAAAAGAAAATGATTGGAACATTTTAAAGCATACCCGCCTGCACTTACCGCTTTGGGGTATTGACGGCGTCTGTGCCACATTGTAATTTTATTATACCTAAACATGCAGATTATGGATCCCCAGCTTTACAAGATGCTCATCTTTACAATATGGTTCCTGGTGCCGTTATTACCATCGTTTATTCTTTATAAATTTTTGCCCAACAACCAGGTGGCTGTTTCCGGCCCGTTTAAGGGATTAAAAGTGGATATGGCCGGGGCCTTCGCGGGTTATTTCATATTGGTGATCGCAGCATATTTTATCGTAAAGCAAATGATTTTTGAAAAACCTGCCGAATACGAGGCATGGACACTGAAAGGCTATATCACCGATGATAAAAAAATGCCGCTTGGCAAAGAAAGGAACAAGCCCGACATCACGGTTTACCCTACCATTGATATTGATAACGGAAGACTCGATTTTCCCATACTGGTAAGGGTATCGGATAAACATTACGATTTTCCGGGCATCAGCATCAATGCCTATTCTAAAGACGATCCGGGCGCCAAACTCTACCTCCCCAGTGATTTTATGAAAGACCTGCTGGACCCAGATATCAATTCGGGAGATACCAATCCCAACTGGTCTTACGATTTCAAAAACAAAATACTCAAGTTTAAAAGACCTATTGAAATGATACGGGAAACCCAGCTGGTACCGGCCGATTCATCAAAAAATATATTGTCTGTTGACAGTATGCCCTCTCACGATTAAATACACAGTAATGAAAAAGTCAGTTTACATAACAGTACTGCTGCTGGTTATTTCTTACACGGCGGTTGCACAATCAGTAAAAGGAAAAATTTACAATGACCTGGGAGGCAAAACAAAAAAAAATGCCGCCGGTCTTGTAGTGTATCTTATCCCCTCTGTTGCAGAAAACAGCAAAATCATAAAAAGCATTTCAACTTATGAAGCCAGCTGCCCCGAACGGCTGATGAAAACTGCCAAAAATTACCAGGTGGCCGTAACCGATAAGGATGGCAATTATTATTTTTCAAGGATATTGCCCGGCTCATACCTTTTAAAAGTATGCACTTATATGGGCGGCTATTACAGCTTCAGCATAAAAACGCCTTTTAAGGGCACCATTGCCCTGCCCGATTTTGAGGCCGACCCTCCCGTAAAATAATTCATGCAGCAGCCCTTTGTATTCAAATCTAACCAGTCTCTGCAGGCTATGTGCTGTTTATTGGTACAAACACTTCGCTCCCTCCCCTGTTTTCCGTAGTTTTGCAGCCCGAAACAAGCATATAATTTAAGATGGAACTGAGTAAAAATTTTGAACCTGCAGCAACCGACGCAAAATGGTACCAGCACAGCCTCGACAAGGGATATTTTAACAGCACACCCGACGGCAGGGAACCGTATACCGTGGTAATACCGCCGCCAAATGTTACCGGCGTGCTGCATATGGGCCACTGTTTAAACAATACCATCCAGGATATTTTGGTGCGCCGCGCCCGGATGCAGGGAAAAAATGCCTGCTGGGTACCGGGCACCGATCATGCCAGTATTGCCACAGAGGCCAAAGTGGTGGCCATGCTGCGTGAAAGGGGCATTAGCAAGTCATCTTTAAGCAGGGAAGAATTTTTACAATACGCATGGGAATGGAAAGAGAAATACGGCGGCATTATTTTACAGCAGCTGAAAAAACTGGGCTGCAGCCTCGACTGGAACCGTACGTCTTTTACGATGGATGAAGATTATTACAAAAGCGTTATAAAAGTTTTTATCGACCTCTACAACAAAGGACTTATTTACCGCGGTAAACGCATGGTGAACTGGGATCCTGTTGGGCAAACCGCACTGAGTGATGAAGAAGTGATCTTTAAGGATGTTGATTCCAAACTGTACCATGTAAGTTATTTATTTGCGGATGGCACCGGCAAGATCACCGTGGCCACCACCAGGCCCGAAACCATTTTAGGTGATGTGGCCATTTGTGTTAACCCTGCAGATGAACGTTATAAAAGTTTTGTGGGTAAAGAAGTGATCGTACCCATTATCAACCGCAAAATCCCCATTATTGCCGATGAATATGTAACAGCCGATTTTGGTACCGGCGCATTGAAAATTACTCCTGCGCATGATAAAAACGATAACATGCTCGGGGTAAAATATCAGCTAAAAGCCATCGATACGCTGGATGCAACGGGAAAATTCACCACTGCAGAACTGATGGAAGACAACCCGTCGGACCTGGTGATGAGCTATAATGGTGTTGACCGCTTTGCACTGCGTAAGAAAATTGCAGAAGACATCAGTGCGCTTGGACAGGTAGAGAAGATTGAAGATTACAAAGGCCAGGTTGGCACCAGTGAAAGAACAGGCGCTGTTATTGAAAGCAAATTAAGCATGCAGTGGTTTGTTGACATGAAGAAATTCATGGAACAAAACCCGCAAACACTGGATGCGGTAATGAACGATGAAATAACTTTTCATCCTGCCAAACTGAAGAATACCTACAACCACTGGCTGGAAAATATCAAGGACTGGTGCATCAGCCGGCAACTCTGGTGGGGCCAGCGCATCCCTGCATGGTATGATGAAGAAGGAAGGTTTGTAGTTGCAGCAACAGAGACTGAAGCAAAGGAAAGATTCAATATACAATATTCAATATCCAATGCTCAATTAAAGCAGGACGAAGATGTGCTGGATACCTGGTTCTCTTCCTGGCTGTGGCCCATGGAAGTATTTAAGGGCATCAGCAACCCCGGTAATAAAGACGCGGCATACTATTACCCCACCACCACACTGGTAACCGGGCAGGATATTATTTTCTTCTGGGTGGCCAGGATGATCATGGCTGGATTTGAATACAAACAGCAGCAACCATTTAAAGATGTTTACTTCACCGGGATGGTACGTGACAAGCAGGGAAGAAAAATGAGTAAACAACTTGGTAACTCTCCCGACTTACTGGCATTGATTGACCAGTATGGCGCCGATGCGGTACGTTTTGGAATTATGATCGCTTCGCCTGCAGGCAATGATTTATTGTTTGATGAAAGCAGCCTGGAACAGGGACGAAATTTCAATAACAAGTTGTGGAATGCACTGAAGCTGGTGAAGATGTGGGAAACACGCCAGTCGGCGAATAACGGCCAGTCTTCAACTAACAACTTTGCCATAGACTGGTTTGAAAACCGTTTGAATGAAGTTAAAGCAGAAGTAAACGTACTGATGCAGCAGTTCCGGCTCAGCGAAGCATTGAAAGTAATTTACTCGCTGGTATGGGATGATTTCTGCAGCTGGTATTTAGAATGGGTAAAACCTGGTTTTGAACAACCCATTGAAGCAGCGGTGTATAAAAAAACAGTTGTATTCTTCTCTGATCTGATGGAATTGCTGCATCCCTACATGCCTTTTGTTACAGAAGAGATCTATCATTTGCTGGAAGAAAGAACGGATGATCTTTGTGTTAAACAATATACAGCTGCAGGCGCAATTGATGCAGCCATTTTGCAGCAGGGTAATTTGCTAAAAGCGGTGATCACGGGTTTGCGTGATGTGCGTAACAAGAACCAGGTAAAACCCAAAGAACAGATTCTGCTCCATATTCAAACTGCCGACAAGGCCGGTTACCAGCACATAGAAAACATACTGGCAAAACAGGTAACCGCTAAAGGCATTTTTTATACGAATGATGCTGTGACTGGTACCATTGCGGCAGCTGTTGAAAAAGATAAGTTCTATATCGAAACTGAGCAGCCCCTGAATACAGGAAATCAAAAAGAAAGCCTGTTGAAAGACCTGGAACACCAGAAAGGATTTTTAGCATCAGTGGAGAAAAAACTGGCCAATGAAAAATTTGTGGCCAATGCAAAACCCGAAGTACTGGCACTTGAGCAAAAGAAAAAAGCAGATGCACTCAGCAGGATCAAGGCAATTGAGGAAAGTTTGGCGGCATTATAAGGTTAATTAGTTAATTGGTTTACTGGTTAACCAATTAACTGATCAACCGATCAACCAATTAACAATACGTTAAACCTTTTACACAGATACTTTTTACATTGTAATTTCGTTGTACATAAAAAACAGGCAATGAATATTAAGTACTTATTTTTTCTTTGTTGTTTATGCTTTGCTGCTGGTACCATGGCGCAGAACAAACCTGTAAAGCCAGTGGCCAAACCGGTGCAAAAATTCATGCCACCCAAACTGTACACCAGCATCGGTTTTAAAAAAGACTCTGTAATAACAGCCGGTGTTGATGAAGTTACCAGCCTCATCAACCAGCCGCTTGTTATAACCGACGACAAAAAAAATACGTATACTGTTTCTTCTTACCAGTGTATTTATAAAAGAAAAGCTGTTACCGAAGACGAGGAAAGTGGCAAGGTATCTCCCATAACAAGTATTGTTGCGCAACGTTTCTCCACCACCCCGTTATCAGAAGTATGGCGCAAAACCATCAGTGAACAGCTAAAGGTTGGTGAAGAGATCAGCTTTTTTGACATTGTGGTAAAAGATGCGCAGAACCACCTGATGTTTGCGCCAGCCATAAAAATCCTTGTAAAATAATGCCGGTTGTAAAGAAGGCTAGCGTTGCCGATATTCCCCTTATTCGTGAACTCACTTTTGCCATCTGGCCGCAAACCTATGCCGCTTTACTTACACAGGAGCAGATCAATTACATGCTGCAAATGATGTACAGCGAAGCATCCCTGCAGCAACAAATGGAAACAGAAGGTATTTGTTTCATCATCATTTATGAAGACAGCACCCCTGTTGCATTTGCAGCGTATAACGAAGTAAAACCGCAGTTATGGAAACTGCATAAAATTTATGTGCTGGCCTCCCAACAGGGAAAAGGCACCGGCAAATTCATTATCAATTATATCATTGACGAAATAAAACCGCAAAATGCAAAAGCACTGCAATTGCAGGTAAAGCGTGATAACCCCGCACAGCATTTTTACAAAAAACTGGGATTTGAAATAATTGAGACCGCTGATTTTGATATTGGCAACGGTTATTTTATGAAAGACTATATCATGGAGCTCGCTATAGTTTAAAAGCCATAATTACCGGCAACAATTCAATCCCACGCTCTCTAAAAGAACCAGGTATTTTTTGGCGGCCCGGCCGGCTTATCACTGGCGCCTCCATGCATTGAATAATATTTTGATTTACTGCTTTTTTTTATTTTCTTGTGCTGGATTTATACCTGCACTGGTAATCCTCTCCTTCCACAAGCCCGTTCATACAACACCTGTTCCGGCATGAGCTAAACTGCATTTGTAACTGCAGTGGCCGGATATCCATTTTTCAGCCGCTGTTTTATTGATCACAACTTTAAAATTGTTTTATGAAAGCGCATGCACTTTTAATTGGGCTGAACAAAGTAAATCCCCAGGATTACGAAGGCTGGGATGGCAGTTTGGATGTTTGTGAAAACGATGCTTCTGTGATGGAAAAAAAATTAAAGGCACTGAAGTACCAGACCTCACTGCTGCATACTGCCGCCGCCACACGCAAAGCCGTACTGGGTGGCATTGATGCAGCAGCGGCCGCATTGAAAAGCGGCGACACATTTGTGTTGTATTATTCGGGCCATGGCGGACAAATGCCCGATATTAACAGTAAAAAAATTGTGGATGGCGGCGATGAGGCCGACGGGCTGGATGAAACCTGGTGCCTCTACGACGGCGAACTGATTGATGACATTTTATTCCAGCGCTGGTTCAAATTTAAAACAGGTGTAAAGATCATTGTACTGTCAGACAGCTGCCATAGCGGAACCGTTATTAAAAACACCCCCGCAGGTTTTAAACATGGGGCCGAGCCGGAGATGGTGTATAAAGTAATGCCACAGCATGTGGCCATACAGGTGTTCAATAAACACGAGGGAGAATACAAGGCATTCAATAAAAAGGAATGCCCCATGCGTACTTCCAAAACAAAAAAAATATCAAAAGCAGATATAAGGGCAACCGTGCTGTTAATGAGCGGCTGCCAGGACAACCAGCTGTCCCAGGCACAAACATTCAGTTATCCCAACAACAGTTTATTTACCGCCATGCTGATGGAAGTGCTGGGTAATAAAAAACCGCCCACATCTTATACCTCGCTCGTTAAAACCATCCGCTCCAAAATGCCGGCCGACCAGCAACCCGGCATTATGACCCTCGGCAAAAAACCTGAACAGCTGGAAATTCTAAAACCATTTAAACCATAACATATGAGTAACCCCATAGAACTGATTGTTGACGTAAATGCAGAACAGGCCACAAAGGGCCTGGGGAAAGAATTTACAAAAGCTATCAAAGACAAAGGGATCGATCTGAAGATGATTCCGCTTGATTCTCCCTCGAGCATGAAAGCAAAAAGCACGGCGAAAAGAAAGCAGCCGGCCAAATTTTTGGTAAGTGCAGATGTGAATGAAGGCGAACTGCATCCATGGGACTTTGCACAAATGGTGCAGGCGCAGCACAAGAAAAATTTTTTATTTACAGAACCTGATATTGAAAATGTGATGGTGTATGGTGAGCAAAAAAATGCAAACAACCATAAGAGCTTTATGCAATCGCCAAAGGATGCACCACCCGATACCAGCTACGACGCCGACTGGATGCCGCATGAAAATAAAGTATGGCATTTGAATGATGATTTCTCCCAGTTATCCGCTGCGCAAAAAGCCGTAAGCGGTTTGGCAACTGGCAATATCCGAATTGCGCATTTTGATACGGGTTATGATGGCGCCGGTCACATCACTCAGCCGGTTAACCTCAACCTGGCATTACAGCGCTGCTTCAGGAAAGGCGAAGATCCTGCAAGTGCCGCGGACATTACGCCGCATGTAAAAACAAATATGCCTGGTCATGGTACAGCAACGCTGGCCTTGCTGGCCGGCAATAAAGTAAAAATTGGTAACGGCTTTAATGATTTTGTTGGCGGTGCCCCCTTTGCCGAAGTGGTGCCGGTACGCATCAGCAACTGCGTGGTGCTCGATGGCGGCATCACCACCATTTTTAAAACAAGTTCGTTTTACGCAGCCATGCGTTATATGCTCGACCTGCACGATGGCGGCACGCCCTTTCATGTTTTAAGCATGAGCATGGGTGGTATGGCTGCAAAAAGCTGGGCCGATGTGGTGAATGAAGCCTATGAAAAAGGCATTACACTGGTTACTGCTGCAGGTAATAATTTTGGCGGCTTTCCTACAAGGTACCTGGTGTATCCTGCAAGGTTCAACAGGGTGCTGGCTGCATCAGGTGTTACTTACGACTATAAACCTTACGCCATCAGCAAAATAACAGAGATGCAGGGTAACTACGGCCCCGAAGAATTAATGAATACCGCCATCAGTGCATTTACACCCAATACACCCTGGGCACTGATGGGCACAAAGGATATTGTTTCATTCAGCGGCGCAGGTACCTCATCGGCCACGCCGCAGGTGGCAGCCCCCGCGGCCTGCATCTGGAAAAAGTTCAAACCACAACTGGATGCACTCAATGGCTGGCAAAAAGTGGAGGCAGTAAGACAGATCATATTCGCTGCAGCCAGGTCAGATTTTGCAGGTTACTCCAAACTAAAATTTGGTATGGGTGTCATAAAAGCCAATGATGCCATCAATACCCCCTTCCCTGCTGCCAGTTCTTTAAGAATGGCTGAGGCTGATAAAGTGAAAAGCTTTTACATCGACCTGCTGAGCGGCATGTTCAAAGCTTTGCCAGCCGGTAAAAACGTACCGAAGATACCGTTTGATAAAAACCTGCTGAACCTGGAACTGACGCAACTGATACAGCAGGATATGAAACTGGAAACAAAGATTGAATCGCTCAAAATCCCAAAGAATAATACTAGGGCCAACCAGAAAAAAATTGTGGAGCAGCTCATTGAAAGCCGTAAAGCTTCCAATACTCTTAAATTATACCTGAAAGGATTATTGTAAAATCATAACAATAACACACCGGCTGTTACCAAACCAGCTGGTGTGTTTGTTTAATGATGCCCATAACAAACACACTTTGCACATGTCCCATATTTTCAACGCTGCTTAATTTGTTTACGTGAAAATCGTGGTAGGCATTCATATCTTCGGTAACCACTTTAAGCATAAAATCAAATTCGCCGGAGATGGTGTAACATTCAATTACTTCGGGCATGGCGTTAATGGCCCTGATGAATTTTGTACCTGCGGTTTTACTGTGTTCTTTTAAGGAAACATAACAGATGGCAATCAGTCCTTTTTTTACCTTGGCATGATCTACCAGCGTGGCATACTGTTTTATAACACCGTTTGTTTCCATGCGCTTGATGCGTTCGTGCACGGGTGTGGTGCTCAGGTGGATCTTATCTGCAATTTCCTTTACTGTCATGCGTGCATTTTGCTGCAGCAGCGCCAGTATGGAAAGGTCTTTTGCATCGAGCATGATATTTGATGTAGCAGTTTGTTCTGTTTTAGCAGCTTTTGCCATAGCTTAAAAGTATTTTATCCTGTTAAATAGCATCAAATAGAAGAATCTCCTTAATTGGTATAAAATTATAGAATATTATTCTAAGAACTTATTTTTGCATTTCAAATTTTATAAAACATGTCAACACTCGCAAACACCTCCATCGACTTCAGCCTTAAAAATAAGGTTGCCGATATGAGCCTCGCCGAATGGGGCCGTAAAGAAATCAAATTAGCGGAAGCAGAAATGCCCGGCTTAATGGCCATTCGTGAAGAATTTGGCCCCAAACAACCTTTAAAGGGTGCCCGTATTGCAGGCTGCCTGCACATGACCATTCAAACAGCGGTGCTGATTGAAACACTGGTTGCGCTGGGTGCAGAAGTAAAATGGAGTTCTTGTAATATTTTCAGCACACAGGACCAGGCTGCTGCTGCCATTGCTGCTGCAGGTATTGGTGTGTTTGCATGGAAAGGCCAGTCACTGGAAGAAGCTGACTGGTGTATTGAACAAACACTGTTCTTTGGTGGTGCCGACCGCCCGCTGAACATGATACTGGATGATGGTGGTGATCTTACCAACATCGTATTCGACAAATATCCTGAGCTGATCAAAAACATCAAAGGTTTGTCTGAAGAAACCACCACCGGTGTGCACCGTTTATACGAAAGGATGGAAAAAGGCACATTGCCCATTCCTGCCATCAATGTAAACGACTCTGTTACCAAATCTAAATTCGATAACAAATACGGTTGTAAAGAATCACTGGTGGATGCGATCCGCCGTGCTACCGATGTGATGATGGCAGGTAAAGTGGCGGTTGTAGGTTCTTATGGTGACGTGGGTAAAGGTTCTGCTGCTTCATTAAAAGGTGCAGGCTGCCGTGTGATCGTTACCGAGATCGATCCTATCTGCGCACTGCAGGCTGCCATGGATGGTTTTGAAGTAAAACCAATGATCAAAGCCGTACCAGAAGCCGATATTATCGTTACTGCTTCTGGCTGCCGTGACCTCATCACTGAAAAACATTTCCGCCTGATGAAGGACAAAGCCATCGTTTGTAATATTGGCCATTTTGATATTGAAATTGACATGGCATGGCTGAACAAAAACTACGGCCATACAAAAGACACCATCAAACCACAGGTGGATATTTACAATATTGACGGTAAAGATGTGATTGTACTGGCTGAAGGCCGCCTGGTGAATTTAGGCTGTGCTACCGGTCACCCTTCATTTGTAATGAGCAATTCATTCAGCAACCAGACGCTGGCGCAAATTGAACTGTGGACCAACAGCGATAAATACGAAAACAAAGTATACGTACTGCCCAAGCACCTGGATGAAAAAGTTGCCCGTTTACACCTTGCAAAAATTGGTGTGGAACTGGATGAGCTTACTGCTGAGCAGGCTGCTTATTTGGGTATTCCGCAAAACGGACCATTCAAGCCTGAGCATTACCGTTATTAATAGCTGCAAATTTTTGCCAAAGCCCGTTCGTTTCAGAACGGGCTTTTTTTTTGCACAGCACCAATATTTTTCGAACACACTATCGTGATACTACTACAACGCAAAACTATTTTTATTAATAAAAACACTTTTCATACAGTTAGCGACAATTTACTGACAAGAGTCACGCCTTTGTTGATAAAAATCAGGCTGAAAATTGTAATCATTCAGGATATTAGAGGATAGTTGTTTAAGTGGTTCTGTTTATGTTGCATGCCGTTTACAGAAACGTTATGGCATTACTGAGCCATGGTTAAAAGCATGAGTAAAATAGACCGGGGCTACCCTGTTCCGGATACAATAAACAAATGAAATTCTTATCCGCGAACAAATTCATTACTGCAGCATTAACGCTTTGTATTTCTGCCTGTGTGTTTGTTTTTATTATTTCTGTTCAGCAAACACAAAAGGTAAAAAGCACTTCCAGCGAAGTAATACATACCAATAAAGTGCTGGCCAGTCTTGATGAGATCATTACCACCACACTTGATGTGCAAAACAGTACCCGGGGGTATGTTATTACCGGGGATGAGGACATGCTGCCCCCGCTTAAAAACGCAAAGGTTTCCTATGTAAAAGCACTGGGAGTAATCAAACAGCAGGAAGAGCGTACAAGTATTTATGCGGCACAACTGGATTCGCTGGAAAGATTTATTGCAAAAAGACTGGCCATATCAGACAGTATAATTGAGCTGCGTATGCAGCAAAAAACGGCAGCGGCAGCAGCATTGGTGGCCTCAGGCACCGGTTCATTTTATTCCGCTACAATAAGAAACCTGTGCGCCCGTATTAAAATGAATGAACTGCTGCGGCAGGATGCCACAAGGACCTCCAATGAAAAAGCCATCTTCGGGCTCAATACCATCTTATACACCGCTCTTATTACTGTTATACTGCTGGGAATATTGCTCTTTCAAAAAGTGCGTAAGGGGTTTAACCAGCACAGGAGCGGCGAGGAAAAATTTAAAGCGCTCTTAGAATCAGCACCAGACGCAATGCTGGTGACAGACAGCCATGGTAAAATACAGCTGGTAAATAAGCAGGCCATTTCAATGTTGGGTTATTCAAGACAGGAACTTACAGAGATGTCGGTGGAAGATTTGCTTGAGCCTGAACTTAGAGATAAACACAAATCGTTTGTAGAAGAATACGCCAAAGACCCTTATGTCAGGAGTTTTAAAGAAGGAATGGAAATGCAGGCCTTTAATAAAAGCGGTAAAGCCATCCCGGTAGAAATCTGTCTTTCTCCAATAGATACTAACAGCCAGATGTTTATTGTGGCATCGTTGAGAGATATATCAGCACGCAAAGCTGCCCAGCAGGAAATTCAAACACTTTTTACTCAAATCAACCAGGCGAGTGAAGCCATTTACGTGGTGACTGAAGGCCTTGTGATCAGCAGCTGGAACAAAGGCGCCGAAAACCTCTATGGATACAGCAAAGCAGAAGCCATTGGTAAAAGCTCGTTGCAATTATTAAAAACCGAGCTTACAAAGGAAGATATGGACAATGCGCTCAGGCAAATTGAAGAAACCGGTTTTTGGTCGGGCGAAGTAAAGCGCTTTAATAAACAGGGCGGTGAAATCTATGTTTACTCATCCTTATCTGAGGTGAAGAACAGTAACGGGCAGCCTAAAAGTTATGTATCGGTAAGTTTTGACATTTCGCAGAGAAAAAAACTGGAAGAACGCATCAACCACCTGGCCAGCATTGTTGAAAACTCATCGGAAGCAATATTGTCGAGAGACATGAACCGCCATATCATCAGCTGGAACAAAGGAGCCGAAAAAATGTTTGGCATCAGCAAGGATGAAGCCATTGGCAAAACGATCACGGACCTCGGTATCATGCGTATTTCAGAAGGCATGAAATCGAACATTGAAAAAGTAATTGGCAGTGCCGGAGAATGGCAAGAGGAGATCAATTATTATCATAAAAACGGCAATATAATCACTGGGGCTGTTACCGGTAATGCCGTAAGGGATGCTAAAGGAAATATCACCGCACTGTCGTTTGTAATTAAAGATATCACGGCAAGAAAACAACTGGAAGAACACCTGCGCCGTTACAATGATGAACTGGAACAAAAGATCAGGGAAAGAACCAGGGAGATTGGACTGAGCGAAAGCAAGTACAGGCTGTTGTATAATAATAACCCTATGCCCATGTTTGTACTGGATCTTGAAACATTCAGGTACCTCGACATAAATGATGCTGCCGAACGGCTCTATGGCTACAGCCGGGAAGAGTTTCAGTCAATGACAGCGCTTGACATCAGGCCTGAGGAAGATAAAGCTGCCTTCCTGAAACAAGACCATTCCTTTGGAGCGTCGCAAACGAACAGGCAAAGGGGTTTATGGAGGCATATCAAAAAAGACGGTACAGTTATCAATGTAGAAATATTCGGGCACTCCATTGTTTTTGAAAACCGGAATGCAAGACTGATACTGGTAAATGATGTTACAGAAAAGATCCGTGCCCAACAAAAGCTTATCAGCAGCGAAAAACGCTTCCGTGCGCTGATTGAAAACAGCTATGATATCATCATCATGCTGGATAAGGATTTCAAAGTACTGTACAGAAGTCCTTCCACCAACCGCATTACAGGCCGCTCAGATGAGGAAACTAAAGGTATGGATGTAAGGGAATTTATTCATCCAGATGATATTTCCATAATGGAGGCAAAAGCACCCGACCTGTTTTCAAGGGCAGGCAACACAGTTGAACTTACATTGCGATACCAGCATAAAAATGGTTCGTCTATGTGGTTTGAAGGCAATGCCACCAACCTGCTGCACGACGAAAGTGTGCAGGCAATTGTATTTAACTACAGGGATGTAACTGAAAAAATTGCAGCGAGACAGGAACTGGCCAGCAGTGAAAAACGTTTTCGTGCACTCACCGAGAACAGTTATGATATCATCACCATGCTGGATAAGGATTTTCATGTACTGTACCGTAGTCCCTCTGCAATACGCGTTACCGGAAGGGAGAACGGGGATGTTCTGGGGCTTGACGGAAGAAAGCGTATACACCCCGATGATATGAAAATTGTGGAAGCGGGAATAAGGCGGCTGATGGCAGCGCCCGGCAACGTGGAAGAATGCATTTTCAGGTACCTGCATAAAGACGGTACCTATATGTGGTTTGAAGGCAATGCCACCAATTTACTTCACGACGAAAGTGTGCAGGCAATTGTATTTAACTACAGGGATGTAACAGAACGGGTGATGGCTCAGCAAAAAGTGGCTGCCAGCGAAAAACGCTTCCGCTCTGCTATGGATAACATGATTGAAGGTGTGCAGATTATTGGCTTTGACTGGAAATATAAATATGTAAATAATGCAGCCGTTAAGCAGGCAAAGTGTTCCGCAGAAGAACTGCTGGGCCATTCAATTACCGAAAAATATCCCGGCATTGAAAATTCTGATTTATACCAGGCCATGAAAACCTGCCTCGATAACAGAAACCCGGTATTACTTGAAAATAAATTCACTTACAATGACCAGGCAGAGGCCTGGTTTGAATTAAGCATACAACCAGTGCAGGAAGGTATTTTTATTCTATCTGTCGACATTACAGAACGGGTGGAAGCTTCAAGGGCGCTTAAAGAAGAGAAAGACAAACTTTCCAATATTGCAACCACATCACCCGGTCTTATCTATTCATTCCGGATGACACCGGAAGGCACTATCAGCTTCCCCTTTGTAAGCAACGCTGTGGAAGATATTTTTGGCTACACTTCCGAGACATTAAAAAACACCGCATTAAACCCGCTCCTGGAATCTGCCCTGCCCGACGATATTGAACTGGTTTCAAACAGCATCTGGCAATCTGCCCTCAACATGAGCCCATGGCAACAGGTTTTCAGGTACAACCATCCTGTTAAAGGCCTCCGGTGGCTTGAGGGCAACTCATTGCCGGCAAAAGAAAAAGATGGCAGCACCATCTGGCACGGCATTGTGATGGATATTACAGACAGGAAAAAAACAGAGGAAAAGATCACCGAAAAAAATGCACAGCTGGAAACACTCAGCAATAATCTTCCCGGGGTAATGATTTACCAGTTAACAGTAGACGATTTTGGCGACAGGAAATTCACGTACGTGAGTAAAGAAGTTTCCAGGATCACCGGTAAAACACCTGAAGAAGTGATGGCAGACCCGGGCATACTTTACAAAACACTGCATGAAGAGGACCTGCCGGTTTTTTTGGAAGCGGAAAAAAAGTCCTTTGCCAACATGAGTGTTTTCAACGAAGAAATAAGGGTAAAGAATTTTAACGGGGAAACCAGGTGGCTCAATATTGTTTCAACACCCCGTAAAAGCATTGGCGGAAAACTGGTGTGGGATGGTTTTCATGTTGACATTACAGAGCGCAAAAAAAGCGAGGCCGCACTGCGCAGCAGTTATATTGAAAAAAGGATGCTGGCCGAGAAACTCACCACCATTCTCAATACCCTGCCGGCAAATATTGCCCTGCTGGATGAAAATGGCATTATTGTGGATGTAAACCAGGCCTGGATGGAATTTGCATCGGCCAACGGGTTGTATGGCAGCAGCTACGGCATTGGTGCCAATTACATTGCCCTTACAGAAAACACCAATACTTTTGATTATGATCATACCGACAGGCAGGAAGTGGCTTCAGGTATTAAAGCGGTATTGAGTAAAACCGCAGACAGGTTTGTATATGAATACTCCTGCCATACCATCAATAACAAGCACTGGTTCCGTAAAATCATATCTCCCCTTTCGGGCGATGGTTATACAGGCGCTGTTGTAATGCATATCGATGTATCGCAGATACACTGGCTGGAACAGGAAAAAATAAACCGCAAAACAGAAGAACAAAAGATCATCACGGCAGCCATATTGCAGGGACAGGAAAAAGAAAGAAATGCCATTGGCAAGGAGCTGCACGATAATATCAACCAGATACTGGCAGGCATGAGCATGCTTATGGGCCTGCTGCTGCAAAAACCCGAGAGATTGAGCGAACTGCTTCCGCTCTGCATTGATAATGTAAACCTGGCCATAAAGGAAAACCGTAAACTGGCACACGAACTGGCATCGCCCAATGAGTATGAAGAAAGCCTGGTGGAACTCATAAAAAGAATAACAAAGAATATGCTGCAGAATGCGGGTATCACCATCCGCATCGATCATAAAAACTTTGATGAGTTGCTGCTCACCAATGAACAAAAGCTGGCGGCATACAGAATTGTACAGGAACAGTGCAATAACATTCTTAAATACGCCAACGCAAAAAAAGTGGTATTCCTTTTACATACTTCCGATATAAGCTTCCTGCTTATCATTAAAGATAACGGGCAGGGCATGGAACCGGGAAGACAGCATGATGGCATCGGTTTGCAGAATATCAAAAGCCGTGTAAATGTTTTTAACGGCCATGTAAACATCACTACAAAACCCGGTGCAGGCTTTATGCTGTCGGTTGAAATTCCGCTGGTAAACATTGCTTAATTAAGAAAGCCTGGTAAGGTGGTAAAGTATGAATAAAACCAACAGGCCTGCGGTTTATGCAGCAATGATATTTTATCTTTGCGTAAAATTTAATTTTGGAAATAAGTAACCGCAAGGCCTATCACGAATATTTTTTTGAAGCAAAGTATATTGCAGGCATGGTGCTTTCCGGTACTGAGATCAAAAGCCTCCGTGCAGGCAAGGCAAGTTTTAACGACAGCTATTGTGTTTTTAATAATGGCGAGCTGTTTGTAAAAAGCCTGCATATCTCCGAATACGCATTTGGCACTTACACCAACCACGAGCCGATGCAGGAGCGAAAACTGCTTCTCAATAAAAGAGAACTCAAAAAACTGGAATCCAAAATAAAGGAAAAGGGATATTCCATTATTCCCCTGAAGATATTTTTAACCGATAAGGGCTGGTTCAAACTGGAAATAGGCCTGGGCAAAGGCAAAAAAATCTACGATAAACGGCAAACCATTAAAGAAAGGGAAAACGACCGCGACCTGAAACGGAAATTCGGATAGCCCATCAATTTTATAGAAAATACGTCAAAAGCTTGCTTCCATCAGCATAGAAGCTTATCTTTGTACCCAATCCGGTTTCCTTCCATAAACCAACTCCCCTTAGTAAATTCTTATTAACACTTTCATTGATTCGGTATCTCCTGAAAACCAGGTTTTAAACCTATTTTTTAATCATTTTAAACCGTAGAAAATGAAAAGGATTTACTCTCCAAGCATTACCGACGCGATTACTGCTATCGGAATTATTGTGGCTTTTTATGGCTTCCTGGCCATTGTAGCCTTAGTTGCATTTTAAACTTTAGCTTACAGCATGAACACACAAGGGTTTCCATAAAGGGACCCTTTTTTGTTTACAGTCTTTTAATGTTGAGGATAGCCACAGGTCTTACAAACGATTCGCCATTTGAAGGCTGGCGGTGGATCTTACGCACAATGCTCATACCACTCGTTACTTTTCCAAAAGCGGCAAACCCTAATCCGTCGGGGTTTAAAGATTTGCTGTCGTCGTAACCCGACTGGTCGCCTATACAAATAAAGAACTCGCTGTTGGCAGATCCGGCAGTAGTTCTTGCCAGTGATAAAGTGCCCGATGTATGTGAAAGCCCGGTTTGCTTTGGAGATTCGTGTTCAATACCCGGCAGTTTTTCGGCCACAGCATTATTGGTTTGCCATATACCGCCCTGTATCACGCCGGCATCATCGTCGTTGCTCATCATTTCGTCGAACACCACGCGGTAAAAAGAACTGTTTTTAAAAAGGCCTGAATCAACATAAGAAAGAAATGCGGCCACTGTTTTAGGAGCCTTATCGGGGTAAAGTTCGGCCTCTATATTGCCAATACTGGTTTCAATGATGATCTGCGGGTTTTTATTGCTGTTGCTGCAGGATAAGAGAAGGAGTGCGGCTGCAATGGAAAATAGCTTTTTCATACCGCAAATTACCAGATTTTGCAGCTGCACAAAATAAAAAAACCGGCCTGGGCCGGTTCTTATTTTTTAATTTTTTGAAAGCAGTTTGGAGCTGTTGTATATCTCCGCTGCCGAAACCATTTTTTGTGTGGGGCTTAGCTGCCTGTTCTTAGCATGCAGTATAGCCACCGCATCGCTGTTCTCCTTCATCAGTTCTTCCAGCAGTTCGTGCGTGCAGGCGGTTATTTGCCCGCTGGTACCCTGCTGGATAAAGAGTTTTTCAGTTGCATTCTGGCCATTGTAATATTTTATGGAAAAAATATTGAGATGGCCTTTTACAATACGTAATGCAAAACCGGGCAGCACATCCTTTGCCACAAAGGTTTTATGCGTATCGCCAATCTCTTTTTGTGAAACGGCATAACCGTTTTCATTTTGATAGGCTTTAAGCTGATCAGCATAAATGGTAATGCTGTCGTCGGCCACCAGGTGCGGTGTTTTAAAAACGCCGGTAATTAATTTCAATGTGGTAAACTGTTTTACAGTTCCGTCGGCAAACTGAACAAAACAGCCATTGAATTCGGCGTTTGGCAATTCTACAGCGGGTTTAACAGCCGGTGTTTTTGCATTTACAGTAAAGCTGAAAAGGAAAATAATGCACAGCAGTGCATGCATTTTGGGTACAGTTGTTTTCATGATATCAGGGTTTGCCTCATAAACGCTTTTTATGACAGTATATTGTAATAAAAAGCCTGAGTTTTATCATTATTTAGGAGAAAACTGCAACCCTTCATATTAAACAATAAAATATACTGCAAATCCTGCCAGGGGTTTCTTTTACCGGATAATTTTTGTAGTATTATAGCCTAAACCTGTAAACATGACTATTAAAAAATCAACTTTTGCCCCCATTTTGTTTGGAGCGGCATTTTTTTCGGCTGTTATTGCTACTGGATGCAATAACGATGCTGAAAAAGCCACTCCTGCAACCGAGGAGAAAAAAACAGAAGCTGCTCCTGCATCCACCACCCCGCCCGACACTGCGCATAAACCGCAAATGGACACTGCTACAACAAGACCAACAAAACCCGGTTCCTGATACGGGCAGGCCTGTTGTGAAAAATCATTTACCTTCTTTAACCGGAAGGTTTTTTTGTTTTAAGCCGCTTTGTTTTAAGCTTCAGGCGGCCTGTTAAATGCTCATTGCGCCGCTGGGTAAGCTTGTGAATGAACCAGTGCTCCACCCTGTGATGTGCCGGGATAAGAAAGGCGGCAATGCTTACAAAAATGAGCATTTCATAAAACGGTGTATGATGGGTAAGCTCGGCCACATAAGGATGCAGCAGTAATGTGAGGTATTCAAAGAAAATAAGCAGGGATATGATGCCCATGAACTTAATAAGCGGCACGGGTATTTTAATGCGGCTTAACAGCAATGTAAGCAGGAAAAAAGCGGGGATGAAGATGCCGATAAATAAAAGCTGCAGCTGCTGTTTCCTTTCCTGTTCGGCCCTTTGTTTGGCCTGTGCTATTTCTATTTGCCTGAAATGCTCGTTACTCGACAGCACCTGCAGTTCCCTGATCCTGTCTTTACTATTGATGGAATCTTTTAGTTCCTGGGCCAGCGTGAGATAGGCCAGTGTACTGTCGGTATTACCAGCTGCACGAAAATGACCGGTTAAAAAACGGGCAGCTTCCAGCTCCCAGGAAAGAAAGCCGTCTTTCTGCGCCAGTGCCAGCTGCATATGCGCAAAGTATTTTGCTGAGTCGGGCATATTGATTTTATCATACAGTTTTGCCAGCCCGCCTGCCGCTTCGCAAATAAGCTCCTCATCATTTGCCTCCGCCAGGAATGGAAGCGCTCCCCTGTAATTTTCTTTTGCGCTTTGATAATTGGCATTCTTAAAATAAGAATGCCCCATCCCCACCATCGACGTTCCCTTAAAGTCGCCGTCATTGATCTTTTCAGCTTCATCCAGCGATTTTTTGAAATAAAAGAAAGCTGAATCATTTTTATTGAGCCGGTTATACACATCACCCAGGTTAAGGGCGATATGATATTTCCATTGCTCCACATTTCTTGTATTGATGATGGAGTCGGCCCGGGAATAATACGTCAGCGCATCCTCATATTGCTCTTCATAAGCGTACACAATGCCAATATTCATAGTAACACTGGCCAGGTTTACCGGGTTGTCCCGCCGCTCCTCTATTTTAAGTTTTTGAAAATAATGTTCCAGCGCACGCGGGTAATTCCCAATTTTTACAAACGTATTGGCCAGCGAACCATTGGCCATTGAAATACCATCCACATAATTCTTTTTTTCGGCAATAAACAATGCATCCTTGGCCAGTACCAGTGCGGTATCAGGATTGTACACACTAATGGCATTGGCGATCTGCCACAGCAGTTTCACTCTTGACGTATCTTTTTTTTCTGCTGCCAGCAATAGCGAAAGACTGTCGGACACCGGTTTCTGCGCCAGTATGGTATGGCTGCAGAATGCAAACAGGATGATTGCTGCAAATACTTTCATTGATGAAGGTTTAATGAGGGATGAGACCGGAACGGTTGCTGGCACCTTACCGAAGATAGAAGTTTACGGCAGTTTAATACAAAAAATTTTCCAACAGCCTGCCTGCTTCTAAACAGCACGGATACTTGACATTGCCAATAATTAAGAGTAGATTAGAGAATCAATTACCTTACCAGCACTGACAGACTATGAACAAAAAATATTTTCTCCTGCTCTGTTTTGTTCTTTTTTTATGCATCTCTGTAAAAAGCCAGTCGGTTTATTACATGAACTACCGCTTTACAAATATTGAAGACACCACACTGTACCATGTTTTTTTAGTGCGCTATGATGATGGTACAGGATTTTACCGGGTACGCTTTTGGGATGATAAGAGCAAGGACGATGCAGTATTTGAGCTGGACATGGAGGAACAATATTACAAAGAAAAAGACGGTACCATCAACTATACCAAACTCTACTTTAAGGGATCTAACCCGCTGCTCATTTATGGTGATAAAACCATCAAATATTATCCTGAAAGGTTTTGGTTTAAACAGGACCAGCGAACAGGTATTTATGAACCCTGGGCCGTTACATCGCCTGATGAAGGAGGTGTGGCGCAGGGAAAATTTATTGATCCGCCCGAACTGGTGGACCAGCAGGACCTGACAAAGGATTTTGTGGGTTTATTTTTTACAGAAGACGATCCCTTTTACCAGAACCTTTTTGATGAAGCCAAAACCCGCGGCTTAACTGCCACACAAAAGGCCGGCACCCGTATTTTTCATATTGCCGTTGCCAATACCGAAGATGATGAAATAGGCACTTCCTGTGCCAAAGACCAGGCCCGCAATGTAAAAACCTTCAGCACGCTTGCCCAGTACATGGGTTTGCAGATTGTGACACAAACCATCGATGGAAAGAACTTCAGCAAGGACAATATAGAAAAAGCAGTAAGATCACTAACTCCCTCGCCTAACGACATTGTGATTTTCACTTACTCAGGCCATGGGTTTACAATCCCCAAAGAAAACCGCAAGTTCCCTAACCTTGACCTGCGTTCGTTTCCTGCACAGAGCTATCTTGATTATTATAAAAACATAGAAGACATTTTCAACGATATCAAAAAAAAGGGCGCCAGGTTCAACCTCGTGATCAGCGACTGCTGCAACAACGATCCCAACTCAAGCAATGCCATTGGCAGTGACATAGCCCAAACCCGCAGCTCGGGATTGGGCTGGAGCATGGAAAACTGCAAACGGCTGTTCTTAAATGAAAAACCTATGTCTATTTTGCTTACCGCAGCCGATGTGGGAGAAAGGGCTTCGGGCAATATCACTTTCGGGGGTTTCTTCTCCTATTATTTTAAAGTGGCCATGGAAAATAATTTCAGCAGTTTTAAAAGCAATGTAAGCTGGGAAGATATCATTAATGATGCAAGAAAGCAAACCATTGAAAAGGCGGAGCTCACTTATTGCGATAAGTCTTACATCCCTTCCAATGTTTGCAGGCAGCACCCGGTATACAAAATCGCTTACCAGTAAACGCTGTTTTATTCTTCACAGCCTGTCTTGCGGCGGGTGTCAATAATGTACTGTATTTTCCATTGCCCGTTAAAGCGTACCAGCTGAAATGAGTTGACCCCGCAATGGCTGAAATTGCCTTTGTAGTAAAATTTATAAGGAGTCCAAACTATTGCCAGCGGCCCATCGGTTTTAATTACATTGAAGCTGATCCTTTCATCAGCATCCCCTTTCCCCAGTTTGGCTACCGATGCGGCAAAAGCTGCCACCTCCTCGTTTACCACCACTGTTTTACCTTCTTTATTCCTGGTAATGGTTTGCAGCACCGCACTATCGGCAAAGGCAGAGCGGATCATATCTGCATCACTGTTTTTCATGCCTTCAAAAAGTTTATTTACAGCCAGCTTCACCGAATCTTCGGCAGATTGTGCATGCACAAATGAAACTGCAAACAATGCAGTTAAAAAAAGTAAAAAAGGTTTCATAAAAACAACATGATTGATTTTTGGCAAAATAATTGAGAGGTAAAAGTATTACCCCTAAATCATGGAAAAAATAAAATTACACAAGTGGTCTGTCTTCCTCTCAGTTTCCCTTCTTTTAGCCGTTGGATGCAGCAAAAGGTCTTTCCCCGCCGATAACGGCCAGGACGAGAAATATGAAACAGCAGCGGCGTATACACCTCCTGCCGTTATCAGCATTGCCGATGAAAAAGCAAAAACAAACCGTGATGGGGAATTGTATTATGATGACGAGTATGGCTACCGTTACTGGCGTTATTGCGATGGCAGGTATTATTTAGACCGCAAATACGAAAACGGCAAGAGTGTACAAAAGAAAAACAGTAACAGGAAAAAAGCCCGTAAAAACAATAATACCCCGGCAACTGATGGCTATGCCACCAACCGGTAACATAATATTTTTTTGAAACCGCCGTTATTAAATTAGTGGACGATAAAAAACCACTATTTAATTAAATAGCCCACCTGCAGGAAATAGTCACGTGGGCTTATTTTATTTTAATAATATCCCAGTATTTTAAGCATGCTCTGCGCCGTTTGTTCCTTGGCGTACACCCAGTCCGTAAGCTTCCCATTTTTATCATGCCCCACAATAATATGCTTGGGCGAAGGAATTAAACAGTGCTTGATGCCGCCGTACCCGCTGATCTGGTCCTGGTAAGCCCCGGTATGGAAAAAGCCCACGTACAATGGTTCCCCTTCGCCTACTTTTGGCAAAAACACTTCGTTGATATGTTCCTCGCTATCGTAATAATCGTGGCTGTCGCACGTAATACCGCCTAATACCACGCGATGGTATTCGTTATCCCACTTGTTTATAGGCAGCATCAAAAATTTCTCACCAATCCCCCAGGTATCGGGCAAAGTGGTAATAAAAGAAGAATCTATCATGTACCAGGTTTCACGGTCATTCTGGTTTTTCTGGCCAATTACGCTGTAAATATGCGCCATACTTTCACCCACCGTATAGCTGCCGAATTCTGTAAACAGGTTGGGCATGGGTACTTTGTTCTTCTTACAGGCCACTTTAATATTGCGTACAATTTCATTGATCATAAACTGGTAGTCGTACTCAAAACCCAGCGAATGTTTAATAGGAAACCCGCCGCCGATATTGATAGAATCCAGTTCGGGACATATCTTTTTTAACTGGCAATACAGGTTGATCACTTTATTGAGTTCACTCCAGTAATAGATATCGTCCTTGATTCCTTTGTTCAAAAAGATATGCAGCATCTTCAGCTGGAAACGGTGTTCATTGCCTTCAATCTTGTCAACATAAAACTCCAGTATGTCTTTTGCACGGATGCCCAAACGGGATGTATAGAAAGGGAAGCTGGGCTCTTCTTCCGCCGCCACACGGATGCCCAGGTTAAACGGCACTTTAACCGACTTGATATAAGCCCGCAGCTCGTCTTTATTATCCAGTATGGGAATTACATTTTTAAAACCGCTGTTCAGCAAACCGGCAATCCTGCTGGTATAGGCTTTTTGTTTAAAACCATTGCAAATGATATAAGTATCCTTATTGATCTTTTTCTTTTCATACAACTTCTTGATGATTTCAATATCGTAGGCAAAAGAGGTTTCAAGATGGATATCATGTTTTAAAGCCTCTTCCACAATAAAAGAGAAATGAGAACTTTTGGTACAGTAGCAATAATTGTATTTGCCTTCGTATTTATGCCTCTTGAATGCGGAAGCAAACATTTGTTTTGCCTTGTTGATCTGCTTACCGATTTTGGGGAGGTAAGTCAGTTTTAAAGGCGTGCCATACTTATCGATGAGCGCTTTTATATCGAGGTCATTATACTGCAGGTAATCGTTTTTAACCTTAAAATCTTCCTGTGGAAAATTGAATGTCTGGTTAATGAGGTTGTTGTAAGTATTATCCATTTACAGAAGCTTAAACCGGTTAGTGAAAATTTTTACAAATGTAACAGAATGGCCAGTATTGTTCAGAAAAAAAGGGTGTGAAAATTCACACCCTTTTATATAAGTTTCGCCTGCGTTATTATTTAACGGAAGCAACCAGTTTTTTGAAAGTTTCCGGTTCATTCATTGCCAGGTCGGCCAGCACCTTACGGTTCAGGTCGATATTTTTAGCGGCCAGCTTATGAATGAATTCGCTGTAAGTGATACCTTCTTCCCTTACGGCTGCATTGATACGTGCAATCCATAACTGGCGGTATTCCCTTTTCTTGTTTTTACGGCCAACATAAGCGTATGTCTGACCTTTTTCCAAAACGTTTTTCGCTACCGTATATACGTTTTTACGTTTACCGTAAAAACCTTTGGCGGCTTTTAATATTCTTTTGCGGCGGGCCCTGCTGGCTACTGCATTTACTGAACGTGGCATATCTTAATAAGTTTAAAGTTAAAATTGATGAATAAAGTGATGTTATGGTATTATTTCATACCCAGCAATCTTTTTACAAAGTGCAGGTTGGCATCGCTTACTACACCATCTTTACGCAGACTGCGTTTACGTTTAGTTGTTTTTTTGGTAAGAATGTGACGTTTGAAAGCTTTTTGATAGGTAATTTTACCGGTAGCGGTAACTTTAAAGCGCTTCTTGGCGCTGCTGTTGGTTTTAACCTTTGGCATTATATAACTAATTAACAGTTACTCCCTGCTGGCGTCCCGAACAGACGGGAACTTGTTGGGCCATGTGGGAAATGTTTAAAAAAGAGAACTATCTTTTTCGGGCGGCAAAGGTATGCCAAAAATATTTACGGAAGAAGAAAATTTCAAACAATTATGCTTCCAGGCATTAAAAAGCCCCGGCTAACCGGGGCTTTTCATATTATTATCCTAAATCAGATTAATAATTTCTTGCCTTCATCTCCACCCTGCGGTTTTTAGCACGGCCTGCAGCAGTTTTGTTGTCAGCAACTGGTTGATCAGAACCGTGACCTGTTGCAGTCATTCTGCTTTCATCAACACCTTTACCGGCAAGATAGGCTTTTACAGCCGCAGCCCTTGTTTCGCTCAAAGTCTGGTTTTTATCTGCACTGCCGGTATTATCGGTATGTCCGTCGATATCCAGTTTCAGGCTGGCATCAGCAGCCATGATCTTAGCCACATCATTCAGTGATTTATAAGATTTGGGTAACAATTTGGAACTGCCGGTTGCAAAGAAAATGTTTTTAGCCGCAATGTTGATCTTTTCAATCACCTCCTGCTTGATTTCGGGGCACCCGAAATTTGATGCAGGGCCGGCTTCGTTGATACACTTATCTTCTTCGTCATTTACGCCATCTTTATCAGTATCAGGAATGGGGCAACCCTGGTAGCGGGCAACACCGGGAGTTGTAGGACATTTATCCTGTTCATCATTCACACCATCTTTGTCGGTATCAGGAATAGGACAACCCTGGTATTTTACCAGACCTTTTACATCAGGGCATTTATCTTCAGCATCGGTGATACCATCTCCGTCTTTATCAGGGCAACCCTGTAAAGAAGCAAGACCAGGTACATCGGGGCATTTATCATCTGCATCCACCACACCATCACCATCCCGGTCTTTAGGTGCTTCCACAACCGGAGGAGGTGGCGGAGGAGGTGGCATTACTTTTTCCTTGCCGATATTTTGAGCAAAACCTATTGAATAAAACAGGTTATCACCTAATACCTTGTCGGTTAATGTAAACTTGTACTGTGCCTGCAACATCAAATATGTAACACTGTTCATGTTAAATTGCAGACCGACACCTGCAGGAACATAAGCGCCAATTTTGTCATTGTATATGCCGCCACCTAAACCAGCAGTAAGGAATGGAGCCAGTTTGGTTGCATCCGTAAAAGGGCGAACATTTAAAGCGGGCTCCAGTTCCAGTCCTATTTCAGTTTTACCAGTAATACCCTGATAAATCGCACTGTAGTCGCGGAACATCGCATTTGCTTTAACAGAAAGATCTATTTTAGAGGTGAGGCCTTTCCAGTATGAGAATGAAAAACCTTTATTCATTTCTCTCACTGAACTGTACACTTTTCCTGTAATTGGATCTTTAATACCTGAAGGGCCTTTAAAATCAGCCATGTTAAAGTGTACGCCTACAAGTGTACCCTTTTTTGAAGGCAGCCAGCCGCGCTGAGCGAAAGTGCCACTCACCATCGTGACCAGTGCCAGCAGTAAGCTTAGTTTGTGTTTCATGTTGTTTTAGTTTAAAATTTTTGGGCGAAGCCTATAGAATAGAATAAATTATCCCCCAAAACACTCTTTGTAAGGGTAAATTTATATTGTGCCTGAACAAATAAATAGGTTACGCTTTCGAAATTAACCTGGAGACCAACGCCTGCGGGAATGTATCCGCCGATTTTATTGTTATAGAGACCAACACCAGCACCTGCTGTAAGGAACGGATTGATCTTGGCAGTTTCTGGGAACAGTCTTGCATTCAACGCTGGTTCCAGTTCAAGACCAATTTCTGTTTTTCCGGTTACTCCCTGGTAAATGGCACTGTAATCCCTGAATACAGCATTCGCTTTTACGCTTAAGTCTACTTTTGAAGTAATACCCCTCCAGTAAGAAAAAGACAAACCTTTGTTCATGTCTTTTACTTTTGTGTAACCCTTGGGCGCTGATGCATCTTTCACAGCAGCGGGGCTGTTGAAATCTGACATGTTGTAATGCAGCCCTACGAGCTGACCTTTTTTTTGTGCAAACGCAAAGCCTGACAACACTGATAATGCAATAATTAGTGTGAGTTTTAGTTTCATAATTTAGTTTTTGGTAAATGTGCTTAGGTAAGCAAATATAATGTTAAATTTAGTAAAGCCAAAAATAGCCGCCAAATTTATATCTGCATCAAAATCAAACGGCTACACTTTTACCAGCTTCCACTTCCCTTTCCTGAAAATTATCACTGCAATTATGGCCAAAACCGTCTCCGCAACACCTATTGCAATGTAAACTCCAAAGGGCCCCATGTTAAGATATTTTGCCATTAAATAAGCCAATGGTATCTGCAGCATCCAGAACACAAAAAGATTAATGAGCGTGGGAGTTAAGGTATCTCCTGCCCCATTAAACGCCTGCGATACGATCATTCCATATGCAAAGAATACATAACTCACCGAAAGACTTTTAAGACACAATGTGCCGGCATTTACAGCTACTTCGTCCGATGTAAAGAACCGCATCAGGCTTTCTCCATAAAAGAAAAAAACCAGTGCCACTACCGCGAAAAAGCAAAGTGTGAGAAAAGCGCTTCGCCAAACCGAACGCTCGGCCCTTTCGGGCTGACCGGCCCCCAGGTTTTGCCCAACCAGTGTTGCGGCTGCATTGGCCAAACCCCATGCCGGCAAAATGGTGAATACACAAATACGAATGGCAGTAACATAACCGGCTGTTACTGATTCTCCGGAAGAGGCAATGATCCTTGCCAGGAATATCCAGCTGCAACTGCCGATAATAAACTGCAGCATACCTCCTAAAGATGTGGTAAGAATATGTTTAATGAGCGACAACTTAATGGCAAACTGCCTTAGTGCAAGCTTAATGATATCACCACCCCTGAATAGATGCCAGAACTGGTAAAGCACACCCGTAAGACGCCCTGTTGTTGTGGCAACCGCTGCTCCTAATAGTCCCAGCTTGGGAAAAGGCCCCACACCAAAAATGAGCAGCGGATCCAGCACAATATTGATGGCATTGGCAATCAAAAGTGCTTTCATTGCAATGGCCGCATCACCTGCCCCGCGGAAGATCGCATTGTTTACAAACAGCAGCATGATCACGATGTTGCCGGTAAGCATTACCTGTGTAAAGCGGTAGTTGTCATTTACCAGCTTATCGCTTCCGCCCATTAATGATAAAATTTCTTTGGAAAAGAAAATGCCTGAAAAACTGATAAGCACAGAAAAAAGAACTGCTACAGTAATACCCTGTGCCGCCACTTCGGCTGCGGCCTTATGATCTTTTTCCCCGGTACGGCGGGCCACCAGTGCCATAATTCCCATGGCCAGCCCCCAAGCCACTGAATATAAAATACTCAGGGCTGCCTCGGTTAAGCCAACGGTGGATGCGGCTTCTGATCCCACTTTATTCACAAAATAAATATCAACAATGGCAAAAAAAGCTTCCAGCAACATTTCAAGCACCATCGGCACTGCCAGTAAAAAAATAGCCTTATCAACACTGCCCGATGTAAAATCCTTTACATCGCCACGCACGGCCTGGCCCAGTAATGAAAAAAAAGAGGTTTTGTTATTTGATAAACGTTCGTCTGTCATTAGAATGATTTTTGAAAAAACTAAGCAATAGCGTTACGAAAATAAATACCCGGTATACAGGATGTAAAAAGTATTCATGCATTGCCACACAGCAATCATAAATAATACCGGGTCATTTACAAAATCATATGCGTGAATTGAAGGCCGTAAAACTAAGATTTGCCACTGCAACAGCCAAATAAAAAATTATTTGCCCTATATTTGCAGCCCCAAAAGGTCCGGTAGCTCAGCTGGATAGAGCATCAGCCTTCTAAGCTGAGGGTCATTGGTTCGAATCCAATCCGGATCACAAAAAGTTCAACTCCCTGTAAGTTTGTATTTACAGGGTTTTTTATTTTATACCAGCCCGCATTTTTTACATCCGTATTGAACCGGCAGCCAGGTATTCTAACCACATTCTAATGCCCGGTTTTGCAGCCCGCAGTTAATTTTGCCCCTGAACAAGTTAAAACTTTGATTGAGCGTGAAAGACAGAATCGCTGTTGCAGTTTCGCTGGAGCATGTGCTTGAAGCCGAAAACATACAACCGGAAAAAGGACAGCATAAAAAAAGAATGCTCCTTATTACATTACTTTCATTTTGTATCGCGGCCTGTATCAGCTGTATTGCCAAACTGCTGGTGTACCTGATAGATCTTATCACCAATATTTCATTTTATGGCAGGATCTCGGCCAGCCCGGCAAGTCCCGCCAATCATTCATTGGGCATTTGGGTGATATTGATACCGGTGGCCGGGGGTTTGATAGTGGGACTGATGGCGCTTTATGGTTCCAGGGCCATACGCGGCCATGGCATTCCCGAAGCGATGGAACAGATACTTACCAACCAAAGCAAGATCAAACCATCCATTACTTTTTTAAAACCCGTTTCCGCGGCCATCTCCATTGGTACCGGCGGTCCCTTTGGTGCCGAAGGCCCCATTATTGCAACCGGCGGGGCGTTTGGTTCCACCATGGGACAATTGCTTCACATTACACATAACGAACGTAAAATACTATTGGCAGCGGGCGCCACCGCAGGGATGTCGGCCATTTTCAACAGCCCGGTCGCTGCCATCTTTCTCGCCATTGAATTATTGCTGTTTGAATTTTCGCCCCGCTCCATTATACCTGTTACAGTAGCATGCATTACCGGTGCCGCAGGGCATCATCTTTTATTTGGCCATGAAGCCGTGTTTGCAATAACGGCAACATTGCCTGCTGCCAGTAACCCGGCGCTGGCTGCTTACAGCATTATTGGTATTGCAATTGGTTTTATTTCGGTGGCTGTAACAAAACTGGTTTATGGTATTGAAGATCTTTTTGAGAAACTGCCCCTTAACTGGGTATGGTGGCCGGCTATTGGCGGACTGGCAGTTGGCATAACCGGTTATTTCGCACCCCGCACACTGGGTGTTGGTTACAACAACATCACAGACATACTCTCGGGCAATATGACAATGTATGCCATATTCATGCTTTGCATTTTAAAATTATGTTCCTGGTCCATTGCCCTGGGCAGCGGCACATCGGGCGGTACACTGGCGCCCCTGCTTACCATTGGCGGTGCTGCCGGTGCTTTGCTGGGCGGGCTTGTCAGTTTCATATATCCTTCTTCAGGTGTATCGGTTCAGCTTGCTGCGCTGGTGGGCATGTCGGCCATGTTTGCCGGCGCTTCCCGTGCTTTTTTAACTGCAATAGTCTTCGCACTCGAAACAACACTGCAGCCCAATGCATTGCTTCCACTGCTTGCCACCTGCGGAGCATCGTATATGATATCGTTTTTTATCATGGAACATACTATCATGACGGAGAAAATTGCACGAAGAGGTGTTAAAACACCTGCATCATACGAACCGGATATACTGGAAAAAATTACCGTGCAGCAGGTAATGAAAGAACAGGGAATCATTATCAGTGGCGACAATACTGTTGAGGAAATCACCCGGTGGCTGGGCAACGAAACCGGGTATAAAAACAACTACCTCATTGTTACAGATACGGAAAGCAATTACGAGGGTATCATCAGCGCCTTCAGTATTTTTAGTAAACAGCATCCGCCAGGTACCCTTATTCAAACACTCATTCAGCGAAAACCTGTTTCCATTGGCATAACCAGCAGCCTGCGGCAGGCGGTTGAATTAATGGCAAGGGAAAATGTGGATGTTTTACCCGTGCTGTCAAACAACAATCAAACTGTAACCGGCCTCCTGTGTTACCATGATATTCTTTCGGGATATAAGCAGGATATGGATCATCACCAAACAAAACGCCCTCATATTTCACTTAAAAGAAGAGGCCTCCGCATACTGCTGCACGGTCAAAGGCTTATCAATGCAAGAAAATGATGCGTTCTTTTCAACGACAAAGAACTCACACAGCAGTTTTACAATTTTGAAAAAGCCACAGGAAAAATAATATCCCTGAAAACAGTATGCGCCGCTTTTTTTACATGAAGTGCATAGCCCCGGAGGCTTTTACGCAATAATGCACCATATTCACCGTCAAGTTTATCAATGACTGCATTTACCCGGTCCATATCTTTTTTTATAAGCGCACGGCTTTCCTCCGTAAAGGGAATGAACTGTTCTGTATAAGTTTCAAATTTTTTCTTAAAGTCCTTTTCCACTTCACTGTAATAAGGCACCAGCAAGCTGTGCTCTGTATAAGTTTTTATATGCGCAAGCTTTGCTGCATCTTCCTGTTGCGCCTTTTTAATAATCCGGAATGCAGATAATTCATGGGCCGAAAAAATAACAGGCGCTTTGTATAAAAGCGCTTTCTCTGCCGGGGTCAGTTGTTCAAATGCTGCTATCATGATCGTTTTTTTTGATTTACATTTATTCATTCACATATCCTGGTAGGGCACCACAAACAATACTTTCAATTGCGAACCCGCAGGTAAAATATCGGTGACCAACATATTAAAAATGCCGGAGACAAGGGTTTCCTTTCCCGGGTTGGCAATCAGCATATCTGCCCCGGTTTCCCCGGCATACGCTGCTATTGCTTTTGGAAAATTATTTCCTTTCAGCAGGCAGCACTCCACCCGGTTACTCAAACCATTTCTTAAAATACGGTAGCTCTCCAGCAGGGCATCGCGTTCTTTTTCGCTCTTAAAAAAACTATTTTGTTTTGCAACAAGCACCACTTTTGCCTTGTACAATCTTGCAAAAAGCACCAGCAATTCCATTTTGCGAACAGGGATAAAATCCCGTACCGGCAATATGATCCTTTTCATACAACTATGCTGCTGGTGGTTTGCCAGGTTCAGTACCGGGCATGTAGACCGGCGTGAAAGCTGGTCTGCATTAAATGTGGTACAAAGACCAAAGCAGCTTTTTTTTACAGGCGCAGCAGTAATGATCAGCTGCGGCCTTATCACCCTTGCAACATCAAGCGCACGCTGCTGCAGCCGGCCTTTTAAAAGATAGCCCTTTACATTGTTTGCAGCAGTTGATTGCTGTAAAAGCAGCCTGCACTGCTGCAGTGTTTCCATTGCTGCAGCCTGCTGCGGGTCAGATCCTGTTTCAGTGCCATTGTGCCAGCGGCTTTTGTTATGCGTCTGGCAAACATGCAATAAATGAACAGTAATGTTTTCTTTCCCCCGGGTTAACTCAATAACCTGTTGTATTACCGGCGCTGTTTCGGTACCCGGATCAATGGCAACAAGAATATCTTTTAATATGTTGTAAGACGTAATGATGAAAAAATTATGAGGCAAATTAACAGCACACTGTAAATATGCCATTAAGCACACATTAAAATGAGGTTAGAATTAACAGCACGCAATCATACGCTACGGCTATTATGAGTAACTTGCTGTACTATTACACTTGCACACTATGGAGGCCGGTAAAATACTGATTGTTGAAGATGAAAGAAAGATCGCCGACACACTGGGTTTCGGGCTCAGTGAAAGCGGTTTTTATGTGGAAGTGGCGTATGATGGCAAGGTGGGCTTGCATCTATTTAACGGCAACGATTTCAATATTGTGATACTTGATATCAACCTGCCCGCAATGAACGGCTACGATCTTTGCAGGGCCATACGTGCTTCAAATGAACAGGTGGCCATACTGATGCTTACGGCCATGAACACACTGGATGATAAAGTGGAAGGCTACGACTCCGGCGCAGATGATTACATGGTAAAACCCTTTGAATTTACAGAGCTGCTGTTAAAAATAAAATCGTTGCTAAAACGCAGTTCCCCCCTGTATGCACCTGCCGGTAATATACTGCGTGCCGCCGATCTTGAAATGAACCTGGGCAGCAAAGAAGTAAAACGCGGCAGCAATACCATAAGCCTCACAGCCAAAGAATTTCAGTTGCTGGAATACCTGCTCCGTAACAGGAACAGGGTGGTATCAAGGGCCGATATTGCCATTAATGTTTGGGATGTGGATTTTGAGACCAACACCAATGTAATTGATGTTTACATCAGTTACCTGCGCAATAAAATCGACAAAAATGCGGAGCATAAACTGATACAAACGCATATAGGTATGGGGTATATTTTAAAAGACCACTGATGACGAAAAGAATAAAGATCATCCTGCTGCTTACAGGCCTGCAGTTTTTATTGCTGTCTTTATTCTGTGTGCTGGTATATTCAGCTTATAACATCCCTGACGGAAGCGGTGCACAATCATTAAAACACCTGGAATCATTACTTGCTACCGGCCTGGTGGCGATCACTGCCGCTTCATTTATTTCGGCATACTTCTTTTCAAAAGTGCTGTTAAGACCAGTAAGAAGAATTGCCCGCCAGGTTAACACCATTTCATTGCAAAGCATCACACACCGGTTAACGCCCGGTAATGAAGCTGGCGAATGGGATGACCTTACCCAAACCATCAATGAACTGCTTAACAGGCTGCAGGAAAGTGATGAGATACAACGCCGCTTTCTTTCTGCTGCTTCGCATGAATTATTAACGCCATTAACGGCTGTTTCCAGCCAGCTGGAAGTAGCCCTGCTGAAAGAGCGGGAGGCTGCGGCCTACCGCCGGGTAATGCAATCTGTTTACCAGGATGTAAAGCAGCTGAGCAAACTCACACAAACCCTGCTGGAGTTTGCTTCACTGTCCGGCAACCCGGGCGGAATTGAACTGTCTGAAGTAAGAATAGATGAAGTATTGATGCAGCTGCCCGGGGAAATGGCCAAACTGGATAAAGGTTATACCGTGCAATTTGAATTTGATCAGCTGCCCGAAGATGCGGCAAAGCTGCTGGTATTTGGAAATGCAGCACTGCTGTTCACTGCTTTAAAAAATATTGTTACCAATGCATGCAAGTATGCTGCCAGTAAAAAGGCGGTGATAAAACTTACTGTTGTAAAAGACGAGATCGTGATTGCGGTGCAGGATGATGGCAAAGGAATACCGGAACAGGAAATAAAAAATATTTTCCAGCCTTTTTACAGGATTGGTGACAGCAACCCGGTTACCGGTTTTGGCGTGGGGCTCACACTTGTAAACCGGATCATAAAACTGCACAACGGGCGCATCACCGTTACATCGTTGCCAGGCAGGGGCACTACTTTTTTTATACACCTGCATTGTGCGGCAAAGCCCTTCTTCAGCAATATTTAATGCCGCATTAATGGTGCTTTAAGCCGGTTCTAATGCCGGGAGATTAACTTGTATGCAATCACCAAAAAAATAATCATGAATTACGAAACCGAACAAACAGAATTTACAAAATCATTGCTGGCGGGTGTTTTTGCAGGAATTACTGCCACCGTGCTCAGCCTCGTGTTCAATATTTTTTTCCGGGGCTATACCGGTTTTTACCTGTCAGAATTCATCAACGTAACCACGGTGATATTTGCCGTGCTGCTGTTATGCTCCCTGGCAGGTTTTATTTTTTATTTCTTCCATCATTATTTGAAAAAAGGCACCCTGGTTTTCCAGGTTAGCGGCATTACTATTACCATATTGCTGGTAGTGGCCGGATTGCAGGTTCAGCGTTCTGCAGATGCTGCAGTTGCAAATCAATTCAGGGAACTGCTCTCCGGTGTAATTGTAATTACCGGCCTGTGCATCTTCGGCGGTATTCCTTTTTTGTACAGGCACAACTATATTTAAGCATTTTACAACATTCATAAAATAATCTTCGCTGTCCTTTATCTGGGCATAATAAATCCTGTTGCAAATCCTTGCCGTTTTTTTGCCGGTATTGAGCACAATACATTTTATTTCACCCAACCGGTTACCTCCTCCCCTTTGTCAGGAAAAAGTAAATTCTGGAAAATAAAAGTATTTAAATACTTTTATTTGGAAAAAACCTGTAGCTTTGCTGTATTAATTCATTTTTAAAATCAAGATCATGCAGACAAATGCTGAAAATATCCTGAATGTGACCCTGCTGGAACCGAGGCAGAAACATCCTACCATTTTTGTACGTTTTGACAAGCTGGCCGGCGGGGAAAGTTTAACCATACACAACGACCACGACCCCAAACCCCTCTATTACCAGCTACTGGGCGAAAGAGGCAACATATTTACCTGGGAATATAAAGAAGAAGGACCTGTGTGGTGGAAAGTAAAGATCACCAAACGTTCCGCCGGCGATGCAGAGGAAACATTGGGACAGCTTGCAGCCAAAGATCTGCGCAAAGCCCAGGTGTTTAAAAAATACGGTCTCGACTTTTGTTGCGGTGGTAAGAAAACTGTAAAAGAAGCCTGTGCAGAAAAAGGCCTGGATGTTACCAGGATAGAAAAGGAACTGCAGCAGGCCGACCAGCTTCCTTCCTCCCGGCCGCTGCCTTATGATGAATGGACTCCCGGCTTCCTGGCAGATTATATTGTAAACACACACCACAGCTATGTAAAGAAAAACCTGCCGGATATAAGAACCTATGCAGCAAAAGTGGCAAAAGTGCATGGCAACAATCACCCCGAGCTGCTGCGCATACATGAACTGGTGGAGGAAATTTATGCAGAGCTGACCGCACATCTTGTAAAAGAAGAAAAAGTTTTATTTCCCTATGTGAAAGAACTGGAAAATGCAAAAAACAATACCCAGCTTTTACATGGCGCTGCATTTGGCACCGTGCAAACTCCCATTAACATGATGGAAATGGAACACGAACTGGCCGGTAAACACCTTGAAGCGATCAGGCAGCTTTCGAATAATTACCTGTTGCCCGAAGACGCCTGTGCCAGCTATAGTTTGTTGTACCGGATGCTGGACGAATTTGAAGAAGACCTGCACCTGCATATTCATCTTGAAAACAATATCCTGTTTCCAAAAGCATTGGAAACAGAAAAACAACTGACCCGTTTAAACTGAAGAACCACTCTATAACAGCTGTTTGAACCTGCGTATGATTTTTTTTGACCTGCCGGCAATACGGCGGGTCAAAAAAATCAGTGAAGAGAGAATAAAAATTCAATGCAGTTTTTATAAAATAAACCAGTCGCGGTTCTTTTATCAACCCCGGATATATGACCATTAACGCACAAACAAAAATTGCCACCCTGCTTAAACAACATCCCGCTGCGCTGGAAGCAATTGTAAGCATCTCCCCTAAATTCAGCAAACTGCGGAATCCCGTTTTACGAAAAGTCATTGCCGGGCGTACCAGCATCAGCATGGCTGCTGCAATGGGCGGCTGCAGCGTTGATGATTTTTTTAAAGCACTAAAACCAATCGGATTTGAAATGGACATAACAACAGCATTACAGCAACCCGTGCCGGAAGAAAGACCAGTACCGGAGTTTTTCAAAAACCTGCAAGCCGGCAACACGGTGGAACTGGATGTAAGACCTGTTATTGAAAGCGGCAAAGACCCGCTCACTATCATTTTACAAAATGTAAAAAAACTTGAAACAGGTTTTGTTCTTAAGCTCATCAACAGTTTTGAACCGGTGCCATTGATACAGCTGCTCGGCAAACAGGGCTTTGAATCGTATACCGAAAAAATAAATGCAGCCCTCGTCAATACTTATTTTTACAAACCTGCAACTGCTGCATTATCCCCGGGAATAGAAAAAGCCGGCTCCGCTGACGGCTGGGAAGAACTCATACACCGCTATGCAGGAAACATGGAAACTGCCGATGTAAGAAACCTGGAAATGCCCGGGCCCATGCATGTTATTTTGGATGCATTGGAAAAACTGCCCGGCAACAAAGCGCTGTTTGTTTATCATAAACGCATACCCGTTTTTCTTTTACCCGAATTAGATGCACAGCAATTCAGTTACCGCATTAAAGAAGTAAGTGATGCTGAAGTACAGCTGATCATTTATAAAGACTGACATGATCGCAAACAACGGAAATACCACCACTGCCAAAACCACTTCGCATAAAGTGGTGCTGCCGTTTTATGGTTATGCCGCTGTTGCATTTTTGATTGCCACGGTGCTGCTGCTTATATCCGCCGCTGATTTTACCAATCACTATTTTCATCCGCACCTGCTGGCCATTACACATATTATGGCACTGGGCTGGGGCACCATGATGATACTGGGCGCAAGTTACCAACTGGTGCCGGTGCTGATTGAAGGTGCTTTATACAGTAATGCACTTGCCTTTATATCTTTTGCAGCTGCTGCTGTTGGTATCCCACTGCTGGCCCGCGGGTTTTATGTTTTTGATATGGGGCTGCATACTCAATGCGGCGCCGTCCTCGTTATTCTTGCCATTGTTTTTTTTCTTGTAAATATTGCAGTCAGCATGGCAAAGAGCAAACACGAAAACGTACATGCCTTCTTTGTTTTTACAGCAACATTATGGCTGCTGGCAACAGCTGTGCTTGGTCTTGCACTGGCAATGAATTTTACCAGCACCATTTTGCCCAAGGGCTCGTTGGAATACCTTCCGCTGCATGCGCATATTGGTATTGCGGGATGGTTTTTACTGCTGGTAACAGGTGTTGGCACCCGGTTAATTCCCATGTTCCTCATTTCAAAATACGGCAATAACCGGCTGCTGTGGTGGATATATGGTTTGATCAACGGCGGCCTGCTGGCATTTGTACTTATTTTTCTGTATACGGGCTGTAAATCTTTGCTGGCGCTTCCCATCGCAACTGTTGCCGCCGCCATTGTTTTATTTGCAAAATTCTGTTTGAAAGCATACCGGCAGCGCATCCGCAAAAAACTGGATGCAGAAATGAAAGTTTCACTGCTGGCTGTACTGATGCTGTTGCTGCCACTCCTGTTTCTTATTGTGATTGTTGTATTATTGCTTGCAGCCGCAAAAGAAAATACCCGCCTTGTTACTGCATATGGTTTTATTATTTTTTTTGGATGGATCACCGCCATCATTTTAGGCATGACCTTTAAAACACTGCCCTTTATTATCTGGAACAAGGTATATCACACACTTGCCGGAAAAGGAAAAACACCCGGACCAAAAGACCTGTTCAGTAATACGGCTTTTAAATGGATGGGCTTTTCTTACATGGGTGGTTTTGCATTGTTCACCACAGGTATTTTGCTGCATACTGTTATTGTATTACAGGTGGCAGCTGTTTTATTATTGCTCACTTCAGTATTGTATAACTGGAGTGTGATAAAATTGCTGCTGCACAAACCGGTTGCATTATGACAAATGTTATCACCAATAATAACCTCCTGTGTACCGTGGCGCTGGCGGCACTGCAGCAGGTAACCGACCCCGAGATAGGACTGAACATTGTGGACCTGGGCCTTGTTTACCAAATAGATTTTGATGAAACAGAACGGAAAATCTATTGTACTATGACGCTTACCACGCAATTTTGCCCCATGGGCGAATCTATTACCAATGCAGCTGCGGCTGTACTGCAATCCGCGTTTCCGGATATGGAAACAACAGTTACACTTAGCTTCGATCCGCCATGGAACCATAACAGGATATCAACGGAAGGACAAGAATTTTTAAACCAGAAATAAATGCTCAGTCTTACTTGTAAAACAGCCATAAAAGCGGTGATCTACCTCGCGGTACGTTTCGAATCGGGAGAGAAATCCGGCATTAAGGAAATTGCGGCCTTTATAGATGCCAGTGAGCACACAGTTGGCAAAATGCTGCAAACCCTGGTAAAGGAAGAAGTGATCAACAGCGCCAAAGGCCCCAGCGGCGGGTTCTACATTACTGCCAAACAAAAGAACCAGGCCATTATAAAAGTCATTGAAGCCATCGACGGAAAAGAGGTGTTTGAGCAATGCGGACTGGGTTTAAGCAAATGCTCGGCAACACATCCCTGCCCTATTCATAACGATTATAAAATAGTAAGAGACCAGTTCAAAGCCATGTGCCAGCAAAGAAAAATGAGCGATCTCTGCGAACCGGTAAACGACGGACTGGCTTACCTGATGGGATAACAGGGCCTGTTCTCTTCCTAAAATATTTTCAAAGCAGGGAAATTATTGCGTTGATTCCGAACACCGCTTGTTTGACAGGAGTTGTTTACTTTTACGCAAACTAATGCCGGCATGGATGTAAAAATTGAAGCATCATGGAAAGAGGTACTGAAAAATGAGTTCGCCAAACCCTATTTTCAGCAGATCGTTACCTTTTTAAAAACAGAAAAAGCGGCAGGCAAAACCATCTACCCGCCGGGCCCGCTTATTTTTAATGCATTCAATCAAACGCCTTTTTCCAAAGTAAAAGTGGTGATCATCGGGCAGGATCCCTATCATGGCCCCGGCCAGGCGCATGGTCTCAGCTTTTCGGTGCCTAATGGCATTAAACCACCCCCATCACTGGTAAATATTTTTAAAGAAATACAAAACGATATTGGTGTGGCCATGCCGCAGGGTTATGGTAATTTAACCAAATGGGCCGAACAGGGTGTGCTGCTGCTGAACGCTGCACTTACCGTGCGTGCCAACGAACCTTTCAGTCATGCCAAAATGGGCTGGGCTGAATTTACCGATGCCGTTATTCAAAAAATATCTGAAGAAAAAAAAGGCATTGTTTTTTTACTCTGGGGCAAGTTTGCGCAGGATAAACAGGTGCTTATTGACGAAACAAAACATTTTGTACTGAAGGCTGCACACCCCTCACCCTTCTCGGCAGACAAAGGTTTTTTTGGCTGCAAACATTTTTCAAAAACAAACGACCTGCTGGTAAAACAGGGGCTTGCACCCATCGACTGGAAATTATTAACACCTTAAGCATACTTTTGCAGCAATTATCATGACTGTACTGAAAAATATTTTTGCAAGAATATGGGCCTTGTGGGGCATTGTAACATTCATTGTTACTTTTATCATCATCTTCATTCCTTCTATGCTTGCCTATTTAATGAAAGACCCAAAAGGGCAGCACTATTTTATAAAAGTTGCCCGGCTCTGGATGAATATATGGCTGCCGCTTATTGGCTGCCCGGTGAAAGTGAGGGGCAAAGAAAATTTTGAAAAGGGAAAAACCTATGTAGTTGTTTTTAATCACAATACATTGCTGGATGTGCCGCTCTCCGCACCTTATGTACCGGGGCCTAATAAAACCATTGCCAAATCTTCATTTGCAAAAGTGCCGCTGTTTGGATGGTTTTATTCAAAAGGTTCGGTGCTGGTTGACCGCAAGAACGAACAAAGCCGCATCAGGAGTTACGAGGAAATGAAAAAAGTGCTGGACAATGGCATGCACATGAGCATTTACCCCGAAGGCACCCGTAACCGTACCGCTGAGCCGCTGAAAGCATTTTACGACGGCGCCTTTAAACTGGCCGTTGAAACAAAAAAAGACATTATCCCCTGTCTCATATTCGGCACCAAAAAAGCAATGCCCGTAAATAAATTCTTTTACCTGCTGCCGGTAAAACTCGAAATGCATTTTCTGCCCCCGGTTACCACTGCAGGCATTGAAACAAAAGAACTGAAAGAAAAAGTGTTTACGGTGATGAAAGATTATTACACAACAAACAGTAAGTGATTATAACTGGTAGAAATACCTGGTGCGGTTTATTTTCAAATCACGCAGTATACCCGATTTTGGATTGATGGTAATATTAAAAAACCTGTACCTGCCCACGGGAGAAATATTGATGGCCATTTGCCAGCAATGCATTTCACGGGTAAGGTACATGCTTAATGAACCGAGTTCTTTAGTAGTGATGTTATAGTAGCCATTTAAACCCAGCTGCCATTTGGCGGTAAGATTCAATGTGCCGTTCCAGTTTACATTCTGGTTGATGGTGCCTGTATAACCACTGTAATCTGTTTTCAGCGTGCGGTTGTAATTGAACGAATACGAAAAACTCACACTCCAGGGAATATTGAAATTGGCAAACTCACCGGGATTTTTACTGATATATGCCGCCTCCTGCTGGTACTCATCGTAAGGCATACCCGATACCGGGTTTACCTGGTTGGGATTTGATAGATTTTGCGTGGGTGTTTTTTCACTTTTATCGCCTCCTTTAAAACTTGTTTGCAGAGATATATTTGCACTGGTAAGCGTTCCCAGCGAAAAAGGTTTTTTACGCCACACCACTTTATTTATAAAATCGCCGCGGCTGTTGGTCTGGTATGGCATGGTGGTACCGCCTGCGGTAATGCTGATCTTGTCGAACAAATTGGTGCGTGCCTGTATGGAAAGCGGGCTTAACTTAAAAGAATCTGCCAGCAAATTATAACTGCCGTTGATGCTCAGTCCGTCTATCAGCGTTACTTTTTTTATCGCCGCTTCACCAGTATCTTTTTTGCTCTTTACTTTCATCTGGATATTATTATCCAGCCCGAAAGAGATGGCGCCGCTCTGCCCTTCGCCAAATGCAGAAAAAATATTACCGTCGTAAATAGATGCCCTCGAAAAATTTTTTCCTGTACTGTCGGTTTGCACCCAGTAATGATCCTTTCCATTCATATCAGGATGATAACTGAAACCAAAGCTGGGTCTTATCTCGTGGCGGATAGCCTGCACCTTGCTGTTTTTGCTAAACCCGATCATACCAAATATGCGGGTAGAACCGGAAATACCCCATGACATTTCCCTGGCGCTGTAAAAACCTTTACGGATGGTGGTATCGATTTTTTTGGTACTGTTATTCCACTGCTTTGTTACCTTGTTCTGGTACCAGTATTCCTGGTAACTGACAGACGGTCCGATTTGAATTGGTCCCAATGGCGGCAGCGAAAGCGAAATAGGCACACTATGGCTGCCACCCCACTGCAGTTTATCAATTAACTGCTTGCCGATATTGCTGGCTGTATCGTAAAAATAAGTGAGGCTCTTTACGTTTGAGTTCAGCGCCACACCCAAATTTTCGTACCACTTCAGTTCACCCGCACTTTCTTTTTTACGGAAGGGATACAATGTATTTACATTAAAACCGATATCGGGTAAATTAAGATTGATGAGTTTTTGCGAGGTATTCTGGTTATGGTTGGCACTGATGGTAATAGTGGCTGGCTGGTTACCCGATTTATTCTTCCATACTTTTGAATAAGTGATAGACGACTGCATCTGGTTTTGAAAATTACGCTGCGGGCTGTTGGGCACGGCTGCATTATAACCACTGGTACCCGCATTCACATTGGCACTGAATGTTACACCCGGTCTCGCTTTCGAATCCATCGAATGCGTCCAGGTAACATTAAAACTTCTTGAGCCTGCCCCATCAAGATCCCGGAAATGCTGCAGGTTGATATTGAAATTACCCTGGTAATGGTATCGTTTGTAATACCGCGGGCTCAGGCTGGCCGTCCAGCCGCCATAAGAATACAAAGTACCCCGCGCCACTGCATCCCAGTGGTCGCTGATGATCTTGTAATAACCCAGCCCTTCCAGCGCAAGTCCTAATTGTTCATTGGCCGTAAATGCAGGAGCGATCAACCCCGAATGCCTTCCTTTTGACAAAGGATAAATACCAAATGGTAATGTAATGGGCAACGGAATATCTTCTATCTCGGGATGAACGGGACCGGTGAAGGCCATTTTTTTATTGATGAATTTGATCTTCTTCGCTACAAAGGCAAAATGCGGTGTATCCAGGTTACAGGTGGTAAAGCGGCCACGGTATGCATAAAAAACATCCGGGCTTACCTTCTTTATTTTTTCGCCGTATACAAACATTTCATCCTGCTTGGTATAAGTTCCCTTGGTAATTCCCTTGCCGCTTTTCATATCAAAGCGGATGGAATCACTCACGGAAGTAAAATCGCCCTGTTTAAATGTTGGAAAAGCAATCACCTTCCCCGTACTGTCTTTTACAAAATAAGCACTCACCAGGTTGGTCTGCTGGTCGTATTCAATATGCGGCGCTTCCAGGTTATTTTCAGCATACTTTACTGTGGTCTTTTTACCATACAGCAATATCTTTTTGGTGGGCACATCCAGTACCATCGAATCATCAGCATGATAATTCACCGGCGCATCCAGAGTATCCTTTGATCTTTTGATAGTGAATGTATCCGTAAAATTTACGGTGCTGTCTGTAATTTTTTTACCTGATGAATCGTTATAATTTTTTACAGCACTGGTATCGGTTGCTTTTTTTACAGGGGGTGTATCGGGAAGTGGTGCTGTAACAGGTAAAAGGGCGGCGGCTTTCTTTTTCTTTTTTATGGTTGTATCGCCGTTGCCCGTTAAATTACTGTGAAAGTAAATTGAGCGTAAACTATTGTTACCAGCATACAGCGTTACAGCAGCAACCAGCAGTGCCAAAGCCCATGTCAATATGTATTTTGCCTTACCTTTGTACAGATGGTTCATAGTTAGCGTGGCAAAAATAGCCATAATAACACAATGATTTTGTGAATAATAATATAATTACTAACCCCCGGATAAACCTTTTTAATAACATGCTGAAAAACCAAGTACCTCTTTTAGCATTATTTGCTGCATTCAACCTGTTAATATTTCCCGGTGCATTTTCACAAAAAAAACTCACCACCATTATTGTGGATGCAGGACATGGTGGCACAAAAGATCCCGGTGCAACCGGCCAGTATGAAGGTTCATTGCGTTCCAAGGAAAAAGATGTTACACTTGCCATCTCCATGAAACTGGTGGCTGAATTAAAAAAACAATTACCCGATGTAAATATCAAACCCACAAGAACAACCGATATTTACCAGGACCCAAGGGAAAAAGCACGGCTTGCCAATGAAATGGGCGGACAACTATTTCTTTGCATACATGCCGACAGCGGACCGCTTAAACAGGGCCGCAGGCAAATTGGAACAAGGGAAGAAACCAGGTATCGTTACACGTATACCGGTAAAGGAAAGAAGAAGAAAAAAATACCACATCCCTACTCCGTAACTGTTCCGGTGTATGAATATTTTAAAATGCCGTTGACAAGAAGCGGTACCAGTGTATGGATATTCGCCCCGCATAAAACCAGTGATAAATTAAAAGCCATTATGGATGGCGGTGAGGATTTTGATATTGAAACCGACAATGCCGATTCTACTGCCAACGGCTTTGATTATAATACACCCGAAGGAAGACAAATTGCGCAGATATACGCCAAACGCTTCCAGGAAAGAAGCGACCGCCTGGCCACTTATGTGAATGATGAAGTGGATAAAACCGGCAGGGCAGCACTGGGTGTGAGCCAGCGGCAGAAAGGTATTTGGGTATTACAGGCCACTAATATGCCTGCTATACTGGTGGAAACCGGCTTCATCAACAATCCTGAAGATGAACGTTACCTCAACAGTGATAAAGGACAGCAGGAACTTGCAGAAGCCATCACTGCCGCAGTTGTACGATACAAAAAACATATCGAAAGCATAAACAGGCCGGCACCGCAGAACCCTGATAGCAAACCGCCGGTTGCCGAAGAAAAAAGCAATACTGAAAAATTAGACAGCCGCACCACACAGGAACAAAAAGTACTGCAGGTAAAAAGCAGTAAGCTCCGGGTGGAATTATTCGACGATGGCGAAATTGACAATGATATTGTTTCTGTTTACTTTAACAAAAAACTGGTGGTGGATAGTAAATCGCTTACCGCAAACGGGTATGTGTTTAATTTAGACCTTGCAGAGGGCAAAACAAATGAACTGGTGCTGTATGCAGATAACCTTGGTTCCATCCCCCCCAACACCGCATTAATGGTGATAACCGATGGTGCCAGCCGTTACGAAGTAAGGCTTGCTGCCGACCTGAAAAACAATGCATCCATCCGTTTTGAAATAAAAGCTCCGGGTACCAACCGTAAATGATAACTTTGTACAGTTAACGGTACACTTTTGAACAACAACTACTGCAATGAAAATTTCTAACGAAACCAAAGTGGGCGCATTAACGGCAGTTGCCATTACCCTGCTTGTGTTAGGCTTTAACTTTTTAAAAGGCAAAACCTTTTTTGGTAAAAGCCACAGCCTTTTCGCAAAATATACCAATGTGCAGGGTCTTGCCAACAGCAACCCTGTTGTGATCAATGGCCTGCAGGTGGGCACTGTTTACAGTATCAGTACTGATAAGAATATGAAGGAAATACTGGTAAACATGACCATCAACAAAGACGTGAACATTCCTAAAAATTCTGTTGCGGTTATTAAAACCAACCCCCTGGGCACCACCAGTGTTGAAATAAGACTGGGCGATGCAAACGAATACCTGAAGCAAACAAACGACACCATTCATACAGAGCAAAGCGCGGGCATCATGGAAGCGGCGGTGCAGGAAATACGTCCTGTACTTGGCCAGGTTAAAAGCGCCATTCACTCGCTGGATTCTGCACTGGCAACCGTTACCGGGGTATTTGACCCCACTGCAAAAAATAATATCAGGGCCATACTCGATAACCTGAATAAAACAACCGCCGGCTTAACGGTGTCTTCCGCATCATTGAATGAACTGCTGAATACACAAACCGGTGCACTGGCCAAATCGCTCAATAATGTAAGTTCTTTTACAGGAAATCTTGCCGACAATAACCAAAAACTGTCATCGGTAATGAGTAATCTGGATAAAACAACCACCAACCTTTCCAATCTTGACCTGGAGAAAACACTCACCACACTGAATGGCACGATTGGCGAATTGAAGTCAACCATTGGCAAGCTCAATTCTACCGGCGGCACCGCGGGCCTTTTACTGAATGATACAAAATTGTATTACAATCTTGCTGCCACATCCAATAAACTGAATGTTTTGCTGGATGATATGAAAACACATCCCAAACGTTATATCTCATTCTCTGTTTTTGGCAAAAAGGATAAAAGCACACCCTTAACGGTTCCTTTGCCCGACACCGTAAATGCGCCTTACACCAGGCAATAGCAATTTTATCATTCCCTTATAAAATAAATGATGCATCTTGCAGGCTGAGAAATTTTATTTAAGTTGACGCTACGGTTTACACTCAGAGTTTTTATCACTGCATGTTTCGTCTTTGCCACGGGTGCTGCATTTGCACAGCAGCCCGCTACCACCCCGGCACCCACGGCTGATACGGTAAGATATATCCGCATCGTAAAAGCAAAAAGCCTTCGCGAAAAAACAATTGATTCTGTTAATACCATCGAAACCGCCGCCGGTGATGTAGTGATCGTTGAAGGACTAACCACCACTTACTGCGACAGCGTGGTGATACAGCGCCCGGCTAATATTGTGGAAGCATTTGGCAATATCCATATCAACGATAACGACAGCATCCACACCTACTCACAATACCTCCGTTACATTGGTGGAGAAAGAATTGCTTACCTGAAAAAATCAGTAAAGCTCACCGATAAAAAAGGTGTGTTAACCGCCGATGATATTGAGTATAATTTAAGAACCGGTATTGCCAGTTACAAACACGGCGGTAAAGTGGTGAATGGAAAAACCACGCTCACCAGCAAGGAAGGTATTTATTATGCCGATACAAAAGACGTTTATTTTAAGAAAGACGTACATCTTGTGGATCCAAAATATAAGATCTGGACCGACAGCCTGCTGTATAACCTCAATACGGATATTGCCACATTCATTGCGCCAACACATATTGTAAGCAAAGACGGGATCATTGACACAAAAAGCGGTACTTACAATTTAAAAACCGGGGAAGCCATTTTCTTTGAGCGTACTTATATCAGGGACAGCACCAAGTCTATCATTGGAGACAAGATCGCTTCCGATGAAAAGACAGGCATTGTTACTGTAGATGGCAATGGAAAATATGTTGACAGCGTTAACCAGGTAACTGTCATTGGCGGTCATCTTGAATTAAGCAAGAAGGAAAACTCATTTCTTGCTTATAAGAAACCCGTAATGATACTGCATAAAGATGGTGACAGTACCTATATAGCCGCCGATACTTTATTCTCCGGTATAAGAAAGTATGATTCGCTTGCAAAAAAGCAGATAGTAAAAAAAGATACCATTAAAAGCACCATCATTGTAAAAACTGATTCTGTTTCGGTAGCATCAAAAGATTCGCTTACAACAGCCGACAGCCTGCAGGCACAACAGCCTGTAAAAAAAGACACGATGATAAAAGCGGCTGTTGTAAATCTTGATAAAAAAGAAAAGGATACCGCTATTCGTTATTTCCTCGCCTTTCATCATGTGCGCATATTCAACGATTCGCTGCAGGCCGTAAGCGACAGTTTGTATTACGCCACGGAAGACTCCACCTTTCGTTTATTTGGCGAACCGGTGGTATGGAACGGGCAAAGCCAGGTTACCGGTGACACGATGTATATGTACACCGAAAATCAAAAGCCAAAGCTGCTGTACGTTTTTTACAACGGGCTTATCATTAACCAGCCCGCAAAAGGATTGTATAACCAGGTGGCTGGCCGTACCATTAATGGTTATTTTAAAGATGGCAGCATTGATTATGTAAGGGTAAAAGGCTCCCCTGCCGAAAGCATTTATTACCCGCAGGACGACGACAGCGCCTTTGTAGGCATGAACCGCAGCAGTGGTGATGTGATCGACATTTATTTCGTGAACAAAGAACTCAATAAAGTAAAATTCATCCGGTCTGTGGATGGCGTAATGTATCCATTGAGACAGATACCTGCAGATAAAAAACAACTCAAAGGTTTTAAATGGCAGGATGCACGCAGGCCCAAAAACAAACTGGAATTGTTTGAATAATCATCATCGCAATTCTTTTTACATAACCTTAACAGCATAAACTGGCATTACAGCGTTACTGCAAAAATGAGCCGCTTAACTGGCATTATTTTAGATAACTCCATCATAAAAAGTAACGCATGAAAAAATTACTCTTACTGGCAACCGTGGTTGCATTATCCCTTGGCAGCAAAGCACAAAACAGTTCTTACAAAAACGCACTTGGTGTTCGCCTGGGTTCATCGGTACCGGCTGTAAAAAGCGGCATTACCTACAAACATTTCTTTGGCAACAATGCAGTGGAAGGTATTTTAAGCTTTGGCGATGGCATGGCCATTTGTGGTTTATACGAAGTGCATAAACCTTTTACCACCACCGAAAACCTGCAATGGTTTTATGGTGCCGGCGCATACCTGGGCATCAACAATTCAGAAAATAATTTTGGCGGGGCAGGCATCATCGGTCTCGATTATAAATTCAGCAATATCCCGCTGAATCTTTCACTCGACTGGAAACCCGAACTCAATATCGTTTCCAAAGTGGGCTTTGAAGCATCGGGTATTGGCTTTTCGGCAAGATTTACATTCTGAGGCTTTATGTCTTTCATTCATAAAATAAAACCCGCCTGTATGGCGGGTTTTATTTTTTCTGTATAGTAACAGTATGTTTTTATTTCAGCTTTGCCAGCGCATCCTTGATCCTTGCCCATGCCTTTTCAATATTGGGCATGCTGTTGGCAAAAGAAAAACGCACACAGTTGGGTTCGCCAAACGCATCACCCATTACAGATGAAACATGCGCTGTGTTGAGGATATACATGCTGAAGTCGGCAGAATCCTTAATGGTTTGTTCGCCATCTGATTTACCATAGTAATAACTCACATCAGGGAAAATATAGAAAGCACCTTCGGGAGCACTGCATTTAAAACCGGGAATGTCCTTTATCAGTTCCATCACTTTCGCCCTCCTGTTGGTAAACTCTTTTGTCATTTCAAGAGAAGGAGTAAGATCACCGGTTAATGCGGCCACTGCGGCTTTTTGTGTAATAGAACAGGTGGCACTGGTATGCTGGCCCTGTATTTTTTCGCAGGCCTTGGCTACATCAACGCTGGCAGCGATATAACCCAGCCTCCAGCCCGTCATGGCAAAACCTTTACTCAAACCGTTGATCAGTATGATGCGGTCTTTCAGATCACTGAACTGTGCAATGCTTTCGTGTTTTCCAACAAAATTGATGTATTCATAAATTTCATCGGAAATGATATAGATGCCGGGATGTTTACGGAAAACTTCGGCCAGCCCTTCCAGTTCTTCCTTACTGTAAAATGCACCCGATGGGTTACAGGGAGAAGAGAACATGAAGAGTTTTGTTTTAGGCGTAATGGCAGCTTCCACCTGTGCGGGTGTTACTTTAAAACCTGCTTCGGGAGAAGTGCGCACCTGCACCACTTTACCACCGGCCATTTTCACCAGTTCGGAGTAGGTTACCCAGTAGGGCGTTGGAATCACTACTTCATCATCCTTATCCACCACCGCGTAAATGGCGTTGGCCAAACTTTGCTTGGCCCCGGTGGATGTAATAATGTTTTCGGGTTTGTAATCTAAATTATTGTCCCTTTTCAGTTTTGTGCAAATGGCTTCACGCAAATCGGCAAAACCGGCCACCGGTGTATAGTGGCTCCAGTTATCATTGATGGCTTTGATGGCGGCATCTTTAACATGCTGCGGGGTATCAAAGTCGGGTTCTCCAAGGCTGAGGTCGATAACATCAATTCCTTTTGCTCTTAATTCCCTTCCCAATTTGGCCATTTTAAGGGTTTCTGGCTCATTAAATCTACTTAACAGTGATGATAGTTGCATAATTTGCAAATTTACTAATAATCTGTTGAAAAAAATCTTAAAAGCTACGCAATCGTTTACATTTTTTCTCAGTCCTTATCATAATAAAACATAAAGTCAGAAAAATCGGGTAAATGTTTTTTTATGCGCTGCGACTCATAATCGTAAATAACCTGGCCTAAATTTTTTAAGAAAGGACGGCCAATAGTATCATAGTCGTATTTATCATCATTTAAAATTCCATCACTGTTGCAATAGATAACGGCCGATAAAAAGAACTCGACCTTTTTTGCATAATCCACTACGTAAGCCACATCCAGCAGCTGCCCGTAAGCACCCCCGGTTTTATTAAAAATGCGCAGGTGTTTTGGATAAATTCCCTTCTCCTCCCCTCCAAAAATAAAATACTTGCCGCCGGCAACATTATACCTTGCCGTATCATCGGCATAAGGCGGATAGGTAGTTTCTGTTGGCAGCTGGCTCATGTACTTGAGTAAAAATTCCCGGTCGGCATCGGTTAGGTTGAACCGTTGTTTGGCGGGCACCTTATTGGGAAAGACCAGGCTGATCAAAATATTGTGCAGGTCTTCCAGGCTGATCCTGTTCTTCAATGAAAAATCCATTGGCCCGTTCACCAGCTGGCTGCCCTGCATATATCCTTTGCCCATGCTGTCGCTGCGCTGTACATAGTTTGCTGTAGCTGTTTGCATGGGCTGGCTGTATAAAACATTGCCGGCCGCATCCAGGAATTTTACCGGGTTTGTTTTACGATTCTCGTCCCATGGCAATGATACCTGTAAGCGGTGCAGCAATTGCACATCTTCATAACCTCTTTTATGCAGTTCATTGTTGATATAATCCTGGCCTAAAAACTCGTACAGCCTGTTATAGGCATCATTATCACTTACCAGCATTATTTTTTTTATATAATGGGCAATACTGGGCCGGCCATCGGGTGTGGACGGATCATTATACACAGCAGTTTGCGAAGCACTGCCCGCCTCCGTTATCATGGTGCTGTTCTTGTCAATGCCCTTATCCTTGAGCTCATTTAAGCGTTGCAGGGCCAGTATGCTTACGGGAAACTTTACCGTGGATGCCGGGTAGAAATAATTGGCCGGATTAACGTTGAAATAATAGTTTTTAAGTGCGGGCACGCCATTGGCACCCCGGTCTACCTGGGTATAGATCACCTGTACATTCCATTGCTCCTTGCTGGCCAGTACCTGGCCGAAATATTGCGGGTTTGACAGCAGCATTTTTTCAAGCAAGGCATCGGTTTTATTGTTGCTTACCGGAACCGGCGGCGTAACAGCTGCAGGTGGCAGTTCGGGCATGGTTACAATTTTTTTGGGTGAAGAACAGGAAGCGGCTGATAAGACGGCTCCGGCCAATACAGAAAAACAAACTCGGGTATTGCGCATAATGGGGATTTCGGGTGCAAAATGAGTAAATTTTTTAAATCAAAAGCCGGTTAACTGCAAACGGTTTTTCCCCTATCTTTGCACACTTCTAAAAAAGAAGCTTAGCTATTAAAAGTAACTATTATGAAATTGAAAGGGCTGGTTTGGTTTTTCACCATTGCATTGATCTTAATATCACTTTGGGAACTTTCTTACACCTGGGTGGTACGTAACTACGAAAGCAGTGTAAAAGCACAAGCAACAAAACTGGTTAAAAAAGCAGCACCCTCACTGGATGCAAAAAGCGATGATTTTAACGCCGAAGTAAAAGTGAAATACGACAGTATTTTACTTGCCACAAGAGACAAAAGTATTTTTCCTGTTGTAGGTACCACCTACCAGAAATGTAAAGAGAATGAGCTCAACCTCGGTCTCGACCTCCAGGGCGGTATCAGCGTAACAATGGATGTAAGCCTCGAAGGGTTATTGAAATCATTAAGCAATAATGCCAAGGATCCGGGTTTATTAAAAGCACTTGAAACAGCCACTGAGCGCAAATTAAACAGCGATGCAGACTATATTACCCTTTTCAAAAATGCTTATATTGAGCAGAATGGCCAGGGTAAAATGGCGTCATTGTTTGCTGGCCAGGGCAAGGAAATAAAACCTGCCGACAGCGATGAACAGGTGATCTCTAAATTATCTTCCACTGCCAAAGTCGCCATCAAAGAAACCTATAAAGTATTGCTGAAGCGTATTGACCGTTTTGGTGTGGCGCAACCCAATATCAACCTTGATGAGAACAAAGGTATCATCAACGTGGAACTGGCTGGTGTTGATAATCCTGAGAGGGTGAAAAAACTGTTACAGGCTTCTGCCCGTTTGCAGTTTTGGGAAGTGTACCAGATCCGCGAAGATAACGAAGCCAACAAAGCCTTCTGGCTCGGTTTCCAGAATGCGGATAAGGCACTGGATATTTATTTAAGGGGTACCGACAGTACTTCAAAAGATACCAACAGCTTCTTCAAAGTGATGATGCCCGCATTGCCCCAGCAAGGGAAAGATGGCAACGCAATATTTTCTCCTGAAGTGGCGCATGTGTACTCAACCGATACCGGCAAATTTTTCAACTACCTGAACCTGGATGTGGTGAAGAACAGCTTCCCAGCGGATTGTAAATTTTTGCTGGGTATGGAAGAAAGGCCTGAAAAAGGAAAGCCTTTCTTTAATGTATATGCCATCAAATCTCAGCCAGGCACCGATAAAGCGCCGCTGGAAGGTGATGCAGTTGCTGAAGCAAGACAGGATTTTGATGAACTGGGCCGTCCGGCCATTAAAGTGCAGATGACACCGCTGGGTTCAAAAACCTGGGGAAGGATGACCACTAAAAACGTGGGCCGTCCTATTGCCATTTCACTGGATGATATCGTTTATTCAAGCCCGAATGTAATCGGCCCTATCGAAGGTGGTAATACAGAAATTTCAGGAAGCTTTACTGTGGATGAAGCAACCGATCTTGCCAATACTTTAAAGTCTGGTAAAGTAAGCGCCCCTGCAAAAGTAGTGGCCAGTACCGAAGTGGGTGCCACTTTAGGTGCCGACTCTGTTAATGGCGGTGCAAAGGCATTTGCCATTTCATTCCTCGTTATATTCATCCTCATGCTGGTATACTATAATACTGCCGGCTGGGTGGCCAATATTGCACTTATCCTCAACCTGCTGTTCACAATAGGTGTGCTTACTGCTTTTGGTGCAACCTTAACCGCTGCAGGTATCGCCGGTCTGGTACTCACCATTGGTATGGCGGTGGATACCAACGTAATTATTTTTGAACGTATCAAGGAAGAACTGACCCGTGGTAAAAGCTACCAGCAGGCCGTGCATGACGGTTACCGCCGCTCACTGGCTCCTGTACTGGATGCACACGTTACCACCTTCTTAACTGCCGCCATCCTTTTCTTCTTTGGATTAGGACCCGTACTTGGTTTTGCCACCACGCAAATGCTGGGTATCGTGCTGTCTTTGTTCTGCGGTATCCTGGTATCAAGGTTAATTACCGATGTATGGACCAGCAAACAACGCCACTTTAACTACTTTACTGGAATTTCAAAACGTATATTCAAGCACGCCAATTTCAAATTCATTGAATACAGGAAAGTGGCTTATGCCATTTCAATTGTGGTATTACTTGCCGGTGTGGGCGCTTTCTTCAACGGCTTCAGGGAAGGTGTTGAATTCAAAGGCGGCCGCAGCTACACCGTTCGTTTTGACCAGCAGGTTAAAAATGAAATGGTGCTTGACGACCTGAAAAATGCCTTTGGTGATTTCCCCGTTATCAAAACACTGGGCGATAACCGCCACCTCAACATCACCACTTCTTACATGAAGGGTGTTGACAATGCCGACAGTGCCGTACAAACCAAACTGTACGAAGGTTTGAAAAAAGTACTGCCAGCCAATCTTACTTATGGCGATTTTATAAAGAACAAATACATCCAGAGCTCTACCACCGTACAACCAAGTATTTCGGATGACCTGAAACGTGGTGCGGTTAAAGCCACCGTTTTTGCCATCCTCATCATCTTTGTGTACATCTTCATCCGTTTCCGCGACTGGAGGTATTCACTGGGTACCATTGTGGCATTGCTGCACGACGTGCTGGTAACACTGGCGGTTTTCTCGTTCTTCAAAAACATTGTACCATTCCCGCTGGAAATTGACCAGCACTTCATCGCGGCGGTACTTACAGTAATTGGTTTTAGTATGAACGATACGGTGATTGTATTTGACCGTATACGTGAATACAGCCATGGCAGTCATAAAATGACCAAACCTGCCATCATCAATACCGCCATCAATGATACGCTGAGCCGTACCATTATGACATCACTCACCGTATTCCTCACCATCCTGATCTTATTCATCTTTGGCGGAGAGGTTACAAGAGGTTTTGCATTTGCAATGCTGATTGGTGTTGTTACCGGTACCTACTCTTCTATTTTTGTGGCAGCTCCCATCCTGGTTGATCTTGCAAAAGACAAACCACTTGGCGAAGCCGATGCGGCCCCTGCTGCTACCGCTGCACCCGCCGCTAAAAAAGCATAAAGAGGAATTTTTTTAAATAAAAAAAACCTGTTCCGTTAAGGCAACAGGTTTTTTTGTAGATGAAACTTTTTAATTTATTTTGGACACTCTAAATACCGCTTATGATTATTTACGGGCACCGTGCCACTAAAACAGGACATCACAGCTTATTTGGCGTTAAATGCCAGCATTGCCAAACGAACGATTCATTGGAGATGTATACCTTCAGCCGTTATGCACATATTTTTTGGATACCATTATTCCCTTATAAAAAGGAAGCCGTTACACAATGCAACCATTGCAGGCAAATACTTACTAAAAAAGAATTTTCGCAGGAATTGCAGGATAAGTACGAAGAAATAAAAACAAATACAAAAACACCCTACTGGCAGTTTGCAGGCACTGCATTGATCGGGCTGTTAATCATTTCAGGCATTTATTCCGGGATACAGGACGACAAGAGGGATCACGCCTTTTTAACGAACCCCAAAGCAGGCGATATTTACGAGATAAAAACTGACAAAGGGCAATACACGCTTTATAAGGTGGCCGATGTAAAAGAGGATACTGTTTTTGTGATGTTAAACCAGTTTGAGACTAATAATAAATCAGGATTGACTAAAAAAGAGATGGCAGCAGCAAGCAGTTACATTGAAGATGAGTACTTGCCAATTGCAAAAACTGCATTACTTAAAATGAAAGAGAGCGGGGAAATCCAGGGCGTAAAACGTTCCGGTAATTAAACGGCAAAACTGGTTCCGCAACCGCAGGTTTTACTGGCATTGGGATTGTTGAAAGTAAAACCGCGTGAGTTGAGCCCGTCCTGCCAGTCAACTTCCATCCCCATCAGGTAAATGCCATGTGCCTTTTCCATAATGCAGGGAATACCGGCTATTTCAAAACTATTGTCTTTTTCTGTTTTATTATCAAAGCCCAGCACATAGGTCATACCACTGCAGCCACCTCCCTTTACACCAATACGCAATTGCGGGGCACTGTCAAAGCCCGGTTCGCTCATCAGCCTTTTTACTTCAGCAATAGCCGTGGGTGTTAAACTTACAGGTGCGGTTGTTGTTGCTTCCATTGTTGTATTAATTTATAAGCAAAGGTAAAAAGAATTTAAAAACGGGTGGTTGCCGCCGGTTTCGAATAGAGGAATAAATGCCGGCAATGCCCGGAAGAATTAATACCGCTGAAAGTAATGCGACGCAACAAATGATGATAGCAGCACTATGCCCGGTCACAAAAACCAACCTGCTAATTTGTAATACATATCAGATTTTTACGGAGTTGTTTACCTTATTTTTGTTAGAAATTAAAACGTATGTATTTATTGGATGTTGACGCCACCGGGATCCAGATAGCCGGTACATTTATGTTCTTTATTGCCATTGCATGGTTACTGGCCGAGTTCAAGGGAATGAAAGATGAAATAAGGGAGCGCCTTGGCATCAACAACGAAACCATCAAACTGCGCCTGCAGGCTTATGAACGGCTCACGCTTTATACGGAACGTGCCGCTTTAAAAAACCTGGTGGTACGCATGCATACAGAAAATACCAGCGCAAGGGATTTTCAGCTGGCGCTGATGCAAACACTCAACAGCGAATACGAATACAATGTAAGCCAGCAGATATATGTGAGCCCTGAATTATGGAAAGCGATTACCAAGCTGCGTGACCAGAATATTTTTATCATCAACCAGGTGGCCGGCACATTGCCTGTAAGCGCCACCTCTTTAGACCTGAGCAGGGCATTGCTGGATTATGCATCCAACACCAATGCCGAAATAAGCAAGATTGTACTGGACGCTTTGCAGTATGAAGCCAAAAAGATCTTATAACGATTGCTAACGGTAAAACATTTTTTATGAGTGCCGAAAAGAAAATTTACACCGACTCAGGTATTGAAGTAAAACCTGTTTATTATGCTGCTGATGCCAGTCCGCTCCCCGAAAAACCCGGCGAATTTCCATTTACAAGAGGCGTGCAGCCCGATATGTACCGCGGTAAATTATGGACCATGCGCCAGTATGCCGGTTTTTCCACTGCAGAAGAAAGCAACAAACGCTATCATTACCTGTTAAGCCAGGGTGTAAGCGGTTTAAGTGTTGCATTTGACCTGCCTACGCAAATTGGTTACGACAGCGATCACCCATTGGCCGATGGTGAAGTGGGTAAAGTGGGCGTTGCCATCGACAGCCTGGAAGATATGGAGATTCTGTTCAGGGGCATAAACCTGGAAGAAGTTTCCACCTCCATGACCATTAATGCAAGCGGTTTTATTTTACTGGCATTGTATGTGGCACTTGCAAAAAAGAACGGCGCCGATATTAAAAAAATCTCAGGCACCATACAAAATGATATTTTAAAAGAATACGCAGCAAGGGGTACTTACATTTATCCCCCCAAACCCAGCATGCGCATCATCACCGATATTTTTGAATGGTGCAGTAAGGAAGTGCCCAAATGGAATACGATTTCCATTTCTGGTTACCATATCCGTGAGGCCGGCAGTACGGCCGCACAGGAAATTGCATTCACGCTCAGCAATGGCAAGGCTTATGTGAAAGCGGCGCTGTAAAAAGGACTCGACATCAATGTATTTGGCAAACGACTCTCCTTCTTCTTTAATGCGCATAATAATTTGTTTGAGGAAGTGGCCAAGTTCCGTGCGGCGCGGAGAATGTGGGCCTGTATTATGAAAGAACTGGGTGCCACTGACCCCAAGGCAATGATGCTGCGCTTTCATACACAAACAGGCGGCAGCACACTAACGGCCCAGCAACCGCAAAATAATATCAGCCGTGTTACCATACAAACCATTGCAGCCGTTTTGGGCGGTACACAATCTTTACACACCAATGGTTTTGATGAAGCCCTGAGCCTGCCCACCGAAGCAGCTGCACGTATTGCATTGCGCACACAGCAGATCGTTGCTTTTGAAAGCGGCGCTGCCGATACGGTTGACCCGCTGGCAGGCAGTTATTATGTGGAATCGCTGACTGCCGATGTGGAACAGGCGGCACAACTGCTTATTGATAAGATTGATGCCATGGGCGGCAGTGTGGCAGCCATTGAGCAGGGTTTTATGCAGAACGAAATTGCAAAAAGCGCCTATGAATACCAGCGCAGTATTGAAAACAATGAACGCATCATTGTTGGCGTAAATAAATTCCAGGTGGAAGAACATGAACCGGTACCTGTTTTTAAAATTGATGAGCGCATTCAAAAGTTGCAGTCAGACAAACTGAAAACGCTGCGGGCAAAACGAGATAATGAAAAAGTAAAGACCTGCCTTGCCAGGATTGGCAGTATCGCACAAAGCGGCGAAAACCTCATGCCTGCCGTGGTGGAAGCAGTGGAAAACTACTGTACCCTCGGTGAAATTGCCGATGAACTGCGAAAGATATTTGGCGAATACAAATAGTTAAAATAAAGAAGACATGTTTTAAAACATGCCTTCTTTATTTTGAAACAGAAAGTTTTTCTGCAAGCACAAATAATGCTTAATTTGAAGCATGAAAAAATGCATTCTATTTTTTTTAACCGGCTGCATGGTAATGGCGGCCAATGCACAGGATATTTCAAAAACCATTGAGGCAAAAGCAACGGCCATCCAAACCAAACTGGTGGAATGGCGCAGGCATTTACACGAACATCCCGAACTGGGCAATCGTGAGTACAATACGGCAGCATACATTACCGAACATTTAAAAAAACTGGGGATAGAAGTACAAACAGGTGTGGCAAAAACAGGTGTGGTGGGTATTTTAAAAGGTGGCAAACCCGGGCCATGCATTGGCTTATGTGCCGATATGGATGCACTGCCTGTTAAGGAAAGGGTGAACATTCCCTATGCATCAAAAGACAGTGCGGTTTTTTCAGGCGAGAAAGTACCGGTGATGCATGCCTGCGGGCATGATGCACATGTGGCCATGCTGATGGGAACAGCAGAAGTACTGGCTTCCATGAAAAAAGATATCGCCGGCACAGTGAAATTTATTTTTCAGCCTGCAGAAGAAGGCCCGCCGGGCAATGAAGAAGGCGGCGCTGCACTGATGGTGAAAGAAGGTGTGATGGACAATCCAAAAGTGGATGTGGTGTTTGGAATGCACATCGAAAGCTGGATACCTGCGGGAGATATTCAATACAAACCGGGTGCATTCATGGCATCAACAGATGCATTTACGGTAAAGGTAAAGGGAAAACAAAGTCATGGTTCGCAGCCATGGCTGGGTGTTGATCCCGTCGCCGTATCGGCCAATATCATTGAAGCTTTCCAGCAGATCGTAAGCAGGCAAATGGATATTGTAAAAGCGCCGGTAGTGATAACCGTCGCTAAAATTAATGGCGGTGTGCGTTTCAATATTATTCCCGAAGAAGTGAATATGGAAGGCACGCTGCGTACGCTCGACAGCAAGATGCATGAAGATGTACAGCAAAAAATGAAATTTACCGCTGCAAAAATTGCCGAGGCATCGGGCGCCACGGCTGAAGTGATTTTTTATGAAAGAACACTGGTGAATTATAACAATCCTGAACTGACAGAGAAAATGATTCCTTCATTGATAACCGCAGCAGGAAAAGAAAATGTAAGACCCATGAACTGGGTAACGGGTGGCGAGGACTTCAGTTATTTTGGAACCAAAGCACCTACTTTCTTTTTTTATTTTGGTGGTATGCCCCGCGGAAATGATGCCGCTGCTGCCCCGCCCCATCACACACCTGATTTTATGATCGACGACAGCAGGCTGTTTGTGGGCGTAAAAGCTTTTTGCCAGATGGTAATGGATTATCCTAAAAATATCAAGAACTAAAACTGTATGAAAAAAATTCTCTTAGCATTTGCAGTACTGTATGCCATAGGTGCAACAGCGCAAAACAAAATGACACCCGAACTGCTGTGGAAACTGGGCCGTGTATCCGGTCTTGGTATTTCCAAGGATGGGAAGTACGTGGTGTACAGTGTATCCACTCCAAACGCAGAAGAAAATAAAAGTTCCCGTAAAACCTATGCCATACCAGTTGGCGGCGGTGATGCTTTTACAGTGGCGCATGCCGACAGTCTTTTGGTAAATGATAAATTATCTGCCGACGGGAAATACCTCATCAGCAGTGCCGAAGTAAAAGTAAAGAACGTTACCGGCAGCGATTATTATCCTGAACTGAAAAAATCGAACGTTTATATTTTCGACAACCTCAATTACCGTCATTGGGATACCTATGAAGATGGCAGGTTTGATCATGTGATGCTTACGCCAATTGTCAACGGCACACCCGGTGAAGCGAAGGACCTCATGGCCGGTGAACCATACGACTGCCCGCAAAAACCATTTGGTGGCGACGAGGATTTTGTATGGAACCCCAACGGTAAGGAAGTTGTGTACTGTACAAAAAAATTATTTGGCACCTCCTATGCCATTAGTACCAATACCGACCTGTATGCTTACAATATTGAAACCGGTGTTACAAAAAATCTCACCGAAGGGATGCCGGGTTATGATGTGAACCCGCAGTTCAACCAAAAGGGAGAACTGGCCTGGCTGAGTATGAAGCGGGCCGGTTATGAAGCAGACAAACAGGATATCATTGTATCAAACGGCGTAAGTAAAATGAACCTTACCGGCCAGCGTGATGATATACATGTAGAAGGTTATAAATGGAGTGATGATGGTAAAAAACTATTCTTCTACGCCCCTATCAATGGCACATTGCAGCTGTTTGAAGTGAATTATCCCGGTCTTACTAAAATGATGCCTGTTATAAGGCAGATCACCAAAGGAGATTTTGATGTGAATGGAATTGTTGGGCAGAGCGGCAACACACTGGTGGTTGCAAGAACCGATATGAACCATGCGGCAGAACTGTATACAGTTGATATTACCAGTGGCGAAATGAAGCAGCTCACCCATATCAATGATGCCACTTATGCATCGTTAAAAATGAGCAGAACCGAAAGACGCATGATCAAAACAACCGATGGAAAAGATATGCTGGTATGGGTTATTTATCCTCCTGATTTTGATCCTGCAAAAAAATATCCTGCATTACTGTATTGCCAGGGCGGACCACAATCGCCCCTCACACAGTTCTATTCTTTCCGCTGGAATTTTCAGTTGATGGCTGCGAATGGATACATTGTTGTGGCGCCCAACCGACGCGGTATGCCGGGCCATGGCACCAAATGGAATGAGCAAATAAGTAAAGACTGGGGTGGACAGGTAATGAACGATTACCTGAGTGCCATTGATGGTGTAAGCAAAGAAAATTTTGTTGATAAAAAACGCCTGGGTTGTGTGGGTGCCAGCTATGGCGGTTATTCTGTTTTTTACCTGGCAGGTATTCATAACAACAGGTTCAAATCCTTCATTGCACACGATGGCGTTTTTGATTTCAGGAGCATGTATGGCACCACCGATGAGATGTGGTTTGAAAACTGGGATAAAGGCGGCCCTTACTGGGATAAAACAAATGCCGCAGCACAAAAAAGTTACAGCAAGTTTAACCCCAGCGACCTGGTTGCTAAATGGAACACGCCTATTCTTATTTTCCAGGGAGGTAAAGATTACCGGGTGCCTATTGAACAGGGGCAGCAGGCTTTCCAGGCTGCGCAGTTAAGGGGTATCAAAAGCAAATTTATTTTATTACCTGATCAAAATCACTGGGTGCTCACCTCGCAGGATGCACTGGTTTGGCAGCATGAATTTTTTAAATGGCTGGATGAAACATTGAAATAACGCTTTTAAAAAATACTGGCAGGCTGCATTTTTTAAAAAAAGTGCAGCCTGTTTTCTTTCCTGGCTGTTCAAAAAACCGTTCATCAATTTGGCTTGTTACAGTAAGGCTTATTAAATAATTTTACATAAACTTTTACCCTTACTGCTCCATGATGATTTTTGATACAAAAAGATTTTTCTTCGCCATAATCACGTTCCTTATTCTTTCACAAACAGCATTTGCCCAGCTGAAGATAGAAGGAAAGGTTGTGGAAGAAAACGACCGCGCTGTTCCCTATGCATCCATAAAACTGGTAAATGAAAATGATGGAATCGTGTCCGACAGTTCCGGCAATTTTACTTTCCGTATACCGGCACATAAAAGAAATGACACCCTGCTCATTTCTTCTGTTGGATATGAACCATTGCGGATACCCGTGGCAACTGTTACGAAAAAAAGCCGTTACATTCTGAAGGCATATTCAAAAAAGCTGGAGACGGTAGTGGTACGTTCGTTCAGCAAGGAAGACGTGGCTGGTGCTAAAAGCGATAATGTGGGTTATTTCAGGAGCTGGAATCCTGATCATACCGGCGGCGAAATTGGAAGAACATTGTATATGCCGCACAAGGAATACCTGGTTTCAAGGGTGCGGTTTAAAATATTCAGTACCTGCGATACCTGTATCATCAAACTCCATATCAGGGAGATGTCGGGCGGCATACCCGGCCGGGAATTACTGAAACAGCCGGTGATGCAAAGCTTTTACCATGCATCTTCTGCTGATAAAACCTGCGATATTGACCTGGTGAAATATAATCTTGTGCTGCAAAAGGAAAGCATTTTTGTAAGCTTTGAGGTATTGAAAGGCAGCAGCGGAACCGAAAGATGCTCCATGTCGTTTGTTGGCTCCGAACCGGGTGTGTACATGTATAAATCAACAGAGTCGGGCGAATGGCGTTCAACAGAAGATTATGCCATACACATGAAAGTATTTTTCAAGTATGATGATTAGTGCGCAAAGTCATGCTCGTAATCTCCTTTAATACGCTCCATGGAAGGATTGAAATAACCGAATTTTAAGTTGGGGAATTCTTCCCTTATCAGTTCCATCATTTGTTTAATGCCCATGCATTCGCCGGTATCGGCAACACCAATTTTACCAAGATACCAGTCGGGATCGATATTGAAATTGCGCCATTGTATCATGCACAGGTCTGTATCCCTTATCAGCTTACGCAGGGCCTCATATTCTTCCACGCTGTCCGTCATACCCGGAAAAACAAAATAGTTGATGCTCGTCCACCCGCCAAAGCTGCGTACCACTTTCAAACTCTCAATCAAATCACTGAACGAATAATTATTGGGGCGGTAATAAGGCGTATAAATTTTTTCCCTGGCCGAATTCGTACTTACCCGTATGCTGTTAAGCCCGGCTTCGCATAAAGCCTTCACGGCATCGGGCTTGCTGCCATTGGTATTGATATTGATACTGCCCTTATTTGTATGCTTGCGTATTTCGATAATGGCTTCACGAATGGTTTCCCACATCAGCAGCGGCTCACCTTCGCAGCCCTGTCCAAAACTTACAATGGGAAACGGTGCTGTTTCAAGATGCGGCACGGTGAATTCAATAATTTCTTCGGCCGTGGGTTTAAACACCAGCCTGTCCTGTGTGCTCACAATGGTTTCTTCCTGCGGCTGAAAACTGATACAGCCAATGCAATTGGCATTACATGCAGGAGATGAAGGAACAGGGCATTCCCAGCGGCCCATGGCAAAATTTCTTGCAGCAGGACAGTTATAGGTCATGCAGCAATTTTCCATCAGGTGTTTTACCAGCCTGTTTTCGGGATAATTCTTCAGCAATTCACCGGCACCTTCTTGTATCAGCGTATCATCGTAACCTTCACATTCCTGGCGGATATCTTTTTCAATACGAACGGCGGGCACATAAAACTGGTTGTTGTGCCAACCTGCAGCAGTGTAACAAAATAATGGTAATGTGGGTGCATCCGGTGCCGTTTCATAGGCGGCAATGTATAAGCCGGTATGAGCCGGCGGAATAAAGGCGGCAACGGCCCATCCTTTTTCACACAAACGCATTTCGCCGGTTTTTACATCAATACCAATTCCCCTGCGGCCAGGCAGTTCGTACAAATTGCCTCCCGAAGGAAGTTCGATCCATTCATCTGCAGGTATGGGTACCGCATCCCAGCCGCTGCGGCCGGTTACGTAAAGTGAAGTGTCTTCAAAAATGTTTCCTTGTCCGTCAGAATAAAGTATAAAAGGACTGTTTGCTAATTCCATTGTTGTTCGTTGTTTGTTGAAGGTTTGGTAATTTGTCATTTTACGAACAACAAACAACCATCAGCCATCAACGAGATGTTTCCTGCAAAAATCGTCAATTTGCTCCAACTCTTCAATTTTTAAATTCTGCCGCAGGCTGAACTCTATTTGCTGGTTGCGGAAGGTTTCGATAAAAATGCTGTGATACCGGGGTATGATACGTTTAATTTCATTCCAGCCAATTTCTGCATCCTTTACAAAATTAGGAAAGCTGATGCCGGTAGACCTGATGTCGACTGCCTCAGAACGGATCACCCGCCACTCCCGGTAAAACAAAAAAAGGTAACCGGCCGAAGCAATACCATGCAATACGCCCGACCAGTGGTGACCATCATCAAACAGTGTGATGGCAATACCAAACAGCGCAAGTGATTCAATAAGCCGGAAAATAAGGTTGAGCCTCGGTGCTTCCACCAGCACCACGCCACCAAAAAATACCAGTAAAAAAATATCAGCTGCAATAATCAGCTGGGTAAAAAACAAAACCTTGCTGCCGTTGTGAACCTGCAAAATATGTATGGCATTGATGAGGATAACCGATGCCGCAATAAAATGAAGGATGCGTGCACTGCGTTTTAATAATTCAAAAGCGGGATGAATGACGGGGAGGGAGTATTGGGCTTGCATAACAGTGAGTTTTTCTCTCTGATGCGCCGCTTTAATTAGTCCACAAATAAATGGTAAAATTTATTGGGCTGTAAATTTTGCGCAATAAGCATTGAACTCCTGCTCATTTACATTTTCGGTAAAAGGAAGATATTGCACCCGGTTATTTTTATGGTCAAGCACCAGCAGGCCGTCCTTTATCATCACGGTATTAAAAGCTTCCCATGCAGTTCTTTTTTGGGAAAACAATGTTTTGGATACAACACCATTTTCATCCACCGTTAGTTCGGGTGCTTTTACCAGCAATTTTACCAGCGCCCCATAAAACAGCAGCACCAATGGAAAATACAACTGCCATGTAGCTGCAAAAAGCAATACCGCCGCAATGGGGAGCAACAACCATTTGTTGAGCCCTCTTGCAATCAATACGGGCTTGGCCAGAACGGCTGCAGCCAGCAATACGATGGCTAAAATGTAACTGAGTATTTCATAGCCTTCATGGCGGTAAGCAAATACAGCTACGGCTGCCAGCACCAGCATGGCCTGTATAAGGATGATCTCAATATCGGTCTTGTCTTTTTGGAAAACGAACTTATACACAGGAACTGTTATTTTGTATTGGAGGCCACCAGTAAATTGCACATTTTAAACAGGCACCTGGCACCTACATTCTCATCCCATTCACTGCGGCTCACCCCCACTTCGTTCAGGTCGAACCCGAGGATCTTGCGGCCGCTGAGAATAATGCGTTTGAAAAGATAGAACACCTGCTCGGTTTCAAACCCACCCGGCACGGGGGTTCCGGTATGCGGACAAAGTTTGGGATCCAGCCCGTCTATATCAAAACTGATGAACACATGCTGAGGTAAATGGCTGATGATCTCATCAGCAATATGGTGCCATGTTTGCCCATTGTACTGGCGTTCCTTAATATCCTTATCAAAGTAAGATACCACCCTGCCCTTGCTGCCAAGCATATAATCAAACTCCTCGTCGCAGAAGTCGCGTATGCCCACCTGCACCAGTTTGGTGATGCTGCTTATTTCTTCCATGGCATTGTACATGATGGAAGCATGGGAATACCGGAATCCTTCATAAGCCTTGCGGAGGTCGCAATGCGCATCTATTTGCAATATGCCAAAATCGCCAAACTTTTCTCCAATGGCCTTGTAATAACCCAGCGGGGTGCTATGGTCGCCACCGAGCAATGCCACCAGTTTGCCTTCTTTTAAAAGTCCCCTGGTTTGTTCATACACCCAGCCATTCAAAAAATTACTGCCTTCGTTGATCTCCTTGAGTGTTTTGCACATGAACTTGTTTTCGCTCACAGCTTCGCCCTGGGCAATATAATTAAGGTACAACTCCGCTTCCTTGCGCAGGTAATCGCTTTTCAGCTGCACTTTTTTATCGCAGGGCAGCATATAATAGCCCTGTTTCCAGGCATCTTTAAAGTCAAGGTCAAACAGGTCAACCTGTAAACTTGCGTTAAAAATATGTTCGGGAGCCCTGGCTGTTCCGGCACCGTAACTTACGGTAACCTCCCAGGGAACGGGCAGAATGATCACCCTTGCATCCTCCTTTGGAAATGGTAAGCTGAAAATGTTGTTATTAGGATTTCCTATACCGTTCGGGTCAAAAGTAGAAAGGTCTGTCATCACCAGGTTTTTGAACAAGAGTGCAAAGATAGTAGTGTATAAGTCAAATTAGGTTGCATGTGAAAAAACACTTTTATTAACGCCTGTACAGCTGTTTTGTTATAACTTTGCCCCGAAAATTATAAGCTATGAAGAAGACGAATATTTTTATACTGGTGGGGATTGCTGTTGCCATTGTGGCGCTGATTGTTTTTGGTTTCCCTGCCTCCGATTTCTCCACCTACGATACCATCAATTCTGCCAAGGCCAAACAGGGCAAATATGTACACCTGATTGCAAAGCTCGACCGCAGCCAGCCAATTGAATACGATGCCATCAAAAACCCCAATTATGTGAGTTTTAACGTGATTGACAGTTTGGGTGCTCAAACAAAAGTGGTGTACCGTAACAGCAAACCTGCCGAACTGGAACAGAGTGAAAGAGTGGTATTGCAGGGAAAAATGCAGGGCGACGTGTTTGAATGCAAAAGCATTACCCTGAAATGCCCCAGCAAATACAAAGACGATAAACGCGGGCTGGAAAGAACACTGAACGGCGCAGAAGCTCCCGCAGCCGCTCCTGCACAACCTTACGATTCATCCGCAAAAAAATAATTCCAGACAGATAACCATACACCATGCAATTTGAAGGCGAACACTTACTTCCAGGACAGACCGGGCATTTTTTTGTTTTATTGGCCTTCGTTGCATCCATCCTGGCCACCATTGGTTACTTTAATGCCGGCCGCACAAAAGACATAGCCGAAAAAGCATCGTGGATACGTTTTGCAAGAATTAGTTTTTATACCGAGCTGGTATCTGTCTTTGCCATTTTCGCCATCATTTTTTACATCTGCTCCAACCATTATTTTGAATATATGTATGCTTACAAGCATGCATCAAAGGAGCTGGAATCTAAATACCTGCTGGCCTGTATCTGGGAAGGACAGGAAGGCAGCTTTTTGCTATGGGCCATCTGGCACAGCCTGCTGGGTGTTTTCATAATATGGAAGGAAAAAGAATGGGAGGCGCCTGTGATGACGGCCGTGAACTTTGCCCAGTTCTTTTTATTGCTGATGCTGCTGGGATTATATTTTGGTGAAATACGCGTGGGCAGCAGCCCGTTTACTTTAACACGTAATGAAATCAACGGCCCTATTTTCAGCCAGGCCAATTACCTTGAATATATTAAGGATGGCGTGGGCTTAAATGTATTGTTGCGCAACTACTGGATGGTGATTCACCCGCCAGTATTGTTCCTGGGTTTTGCTTCCACCATTATTCCTTTTGGATTTGCTTATGGCGGTTTGCAGACAAAACGTTTTGGCGACTGGATAAAACCTGCACTGCCCTGGACTTTATTTGGCGCCTGCGTGCTGGGTGTGGGTATTATGATGGGAGGAAAATGGGCTTATGAATCGCTGTCGTTTGGTGGTTACTGGGCATGGGATCCTGTAGAGAATGCATCGCTGGTGCCATGGATGATACTGGTAGCCGGGCTGCACACTATGGTGATCTATAAAGCAACCGAACGTTCGCTCAAAGCCAGCTATGTATTCATTATTTTGAGCCTGGCATTTGTACTCTATTCCACTTTTTTAACACGTACCGGTATTTTAGGTGATACTTCTGTGCATGCATTTACAGAAAAGGACGAGATTATGAAACTGCTGCTCGAATTATTTTTTGCAGTGTTCACCGTCGTTCCTTTTGTGCTGTTCTTTATGAACTCGAAAAAAATGCAGTCGCCGGGGCCGGAAGAAAAAACAAATTCACGGGAGTTCTGGATGTTCATCGGTTCCATTGTATTCTTCCTTTCTGCCATTTTCATCATTGCCAAAACATCGGTTCCTGTTTACAATAAAATATTCGGAACTTCCTTTGCGCCACCAGAAGACGCAGAGTTTTCTTATAACAAAGTGATGGTGCTGGTGGCATTCATCATTGGCATACTCACAGCCATTGCACAATACTTTAAATACAAGAGCACCCCTGCCGGCTATACTTTAAAAAAGATTGCCGTTCCCACATTGGTGGCAGCTGTGATCACCGCTTTACTGGCCGCATTTTATCCATTAACATTTTACAAACACGGCGCCGGATTTTTGGGTGCATTATATATGGCATTGTTTGCATCTATTTATGCGGCTGTGGCCAATGCCGGGTATATCTGGAGCGGACTAAATGGTAAAATAAAAGCTGCCGGTGGCTCAATAACACATATTGGTTTTGCGCTGATGATGGCCGGCATGATCATTTCATCTGCCAATAAAAAAACCATCAGCGATAATTCAAAAACAGGCCTCAATATCCCTTTTGGGAAAGATGAAAAAGGCCGCGACGTGGAGAACCCGATGGAGAACCTCACTTTATTAAGGGAAGTGCCCACGCCCATGCTGGATTATACACTTACCTATGCCGGCGATTCTGCAGGGCATGAAAATGGCCGCCGTTTTTACAGGATCAACCTGGTGAGCAAAGATTCTTCTGAAAGATTTGAGCTTACACCCGATGTTTACCTGGGCAAGAACGAAATGAAGAGCAGTAACCCCAGCACACGCCGCTATCTTACCAGGGATATTTACAGTTATGTTTCCAGCATCAGCCCCGGCAGTGAAAAAACAGACACCACGCAGTTTACCATTAAAGAACTGAAGGAAGGCGATACGGCGTTTTATGATAAAGGCTATTTTATACTGAACAGGGTGCTTAAAAATCCTGATACTGGCAAATATCATTTTAAACAAACCGATGCTGCGCTGATGGCAGACATCAGCCTGTTTACCAATGACGGCAAACGTTATGCAGGTGCACCACTGATACAGCTTGACAGTTTTGGAGTGCATTATGCAGACGATACTTTATTTGCCCCTAATATTTTCCTTCGTTTTGCAGGTGTTACCGAAGACCGGAAAGTGAAGATCGGCATCAAAGAGTCCAATACTTTTATCGACTTCATTACATTAAAGGCCTATCTCTTCCCTTATATCAACCTGGTTTGGCTGGGACTGGTAATTATGGCCATTGGTCTTTTAGTAAGTATGGTAAGCAGGAGCAAGATCAGCAAGGGCACTGCCGCTGCAGTATTGCTGGTAGCAGCCATTGCCTTGTTCTACATGTTCTTTGTAGCCGGGGGATAATTGCATTAAAAAAAATCGATATTGGGAGTAGTTAATCCTCCCCTTCCATTCTTGCGCCGGTAATTTCGCCGTTCTCCACATCTACATAAATATGTTCATCAGGTGTGGTGGATACAGACAGGCCGACATAATCCACATCAACAGGGAAAATTTTATGGGTGCGTTCCACCAGTGCCAGCGTTTGTATTTTTTTGGGATATTGGTCCAGCAAAGGTTTTAATGCATACAGCATGGTGCGTCCGCTGTTGGCCACATCATCCACCAGTATCACCGTTTTTCCATTGAAATCGGCAGCCTGTGTTATGCTAATGGCTCCGGGATGTTTTTTATCGATGTACAGGTCCAGTACGCTGATTGTTCCTGAAAAAACGGAGGCAAGATATGCCGCTATCTTTTTTGCGATCACAGTTCCGTTTTCTTTAATGCCCAGCAGTATGATTTCAGGTTCTGCATAATTGCGCTCTGCAATTTCAAGTGCCATGCGGCTGAGTTTTTTTTCGGCAACCGCGGCCGGCAGAATATTCTTGTTATGACTCACAGTTCTTGGTTTAAAAAGGAAAATTACCACAAAAAAACAATTAAACAATTCAGCGTAAACAATTAATCATTTACAATTACCTTAGCAATACAAACGATGCTTATGTCTGTAATTTTTCAAATTATTTTTGCCACCTGCCTTGGCTTTGCATCATGGCTGTTTGCAAAAAACATCATGCAGATCCGGCGCAATATCCTGCTGGGTAAAGACGAAGATTTTTCTGATAACAAAAGCCTGCGCTGGAAAAATTTAATGCTGCTGGCGCTGGGGCAAAAGAAGATGTTCAAAAATCCGCTGGTGGCACTGATGCACCTGGTGGTATACGCAGGCTTTATCATCATCAATATTGAAGTGCTGGAAATTTTACTGGATGGCATTTTAGGCACACACCGTTTGTTCCTGCCCCTCTTGGGCGGTTTTTACATTTTCCTCATCAACTTTTTTGAAGTGCTGGCCGCGGCGGTTATTGTGGTTTGTGCGGTTTTTTTGATCAGGAGGAATATCATCAAACTCAAACGTTTTATCAGCAATGATCTCAACGGCTGGCCACGCAGCGATGCCAATTATATTTTAATTACCGAGATCGTTTTAATGCTGCTGTTCCTGAATATGAATGCGGCAGACAGAGTGCTGCAATTGCATGGCGTGGGGCATTACGCCAATACAGGAGATTTCATTATTTCAAGTATGATCACACCGGCCTATAACAGTTTTACACACGAAAGCCTGGTGATCATGGAACGCAGCTTCTGGTGGCTGCATATCATTGGCATACTGGCATTCCTGAACTACCTGCCTTACAGCAAACACCTGCATATTATGCTGGCATTTCCCAATGCTTATTATGCAAGGCTGCATATGCCCGGTAAAATAAACAACATGCAAAATGTGCAGAACGAAGTATTGTACATGATGCAGCCCGAACTGGCACCCGCCGCAGATGCCGCCCCGCAAAAATTTGGTGCTAAAGATATATTCGATCTTAGCTGGCGCAATTTACTGGATGCGTACAGCTGTACAGAATGCGGCCGCTGCTCTGCAGCCTGCCCTGCTAATCAAACCGGCAAATTATTAAGTCCGCGTAAAATAATGATGAGCACCCGCGACAGGCTGGAGGAAGTGGGCAAAAACATCAGCAAAAACAGGTCTTTTAAAGACGATGGCAAACAATTGCTCAACGATTATATCACCATAGAAGAATTACGTGCCTGCACCACCTGCAATGCATGCGTGGAAGAATGCCCCGTGTCTATTTCTCCTTTAGAAATTATTGTGGAACTGCGCCGCTCACTCATTATGGAAGACAGTAATGCCCCGCAGGAATGGAACAGCATGTTCAGCAATATCGAAAATAATTTTGCCCCCTGGAAATTCAGTCCCGATGACAGGGATAAATGGGTAAGCGAGCTGTAGAACTGCTCAAAAGGTTTGCAACCTTTGTAAGGTTGCAAACCTTTTGAGATCACTTCACTCCTGCAGTTTTATTAGCTGTAACCGCATCCTTTTCAAACGGTCCTTTAAAACTGTTTACATCAATTGTAAAATGGCGGGTGTAAATATTATTGGTTTGAAAAATATTCTTCAGCCATACCGCGGTGCGTTCAAAAGCATAACCGTCTTTTGTATCGTAGTCGTTTAAAATAAGTCCCTGCGCTTCTTTCTGCATACTTTGCGGGTCATCGAGGTAATAATACAATACTGCCAGGTTAAAATAGCTGGCATAGCGCATCTTGCGGTCGTGCTTGCTGGTGCTGCTGTATTCAGTTTTCAGTTTTTCAAAATAATCGATCACCGGTTTTACCTGCTCCTTTACTTTTTCAATGGAAGTATTGGCATTCATTCCAAACAAATATTCACTCAGTTGGCGGAATGCATTGCGGTGTGCTTCATATTCTGGATGTTTTTTGCTGTCAACTATCCACATAATATCATTGCCGCTTACTTCCCTGAATCCATAATTATCAGTAATCTGTTCACTTAGGTTATGCATGGCATTGGTAACGCTGCGACGGAACAGTTCGTTGGTAAGTTTAAAGGTATTAAGTGCAAAATATCCTTCGGCCAGCGGGCGCAAGGGAAACTCAGGACTGTTATAGGTAAGTTTATTGCCCCGGTCGCTGATAATAATATCATCTATATGTGCACCTTTATAGTCTGTGAGTATTGCAGTGGCAGCAAAGGAATAACGCACTTCTTCATGATAAAAAGTACGGGTGCCCGTTATCTGCCCCAGGTTGTTCTTTATATTTTCAATTCGTTCCTTAATGCTTACCGATTCGGGGAGCAGGTCTTCCAGCTTTACCTGTATGGTAATATGCCCCTGTTCGTAGAGTTTGCGCCAGCCTTCCAGTAAAACGAAATTCTCAGGATTCAGGTCTTTTAAAAAAGGTTGCATCAGTTTGGTGCCTTCCACCTTAACATTGTAAGTGCGGTATGTGCTGTCAATTTTCAGTTTTGGCAATGAACGGTACTGAACCGAAAAACTAAAGGGATCGAGGTCAACTTTCTTTTGAGCCCAGGCCACAAAGGGCAGCAGGCAGCTGAACAGAACGTACAGTTTTTTCACAGGCGAAATTTTAGTACCATAATAACGAAGGGAGAAATATTTTATTTCTCCCTTCCATTGGCTGCTATACTTTTTTTTAATGCTGCTTAAGCGTAGTGCCTGCGCTGCAGGGTGCTCCTGCGGCTGCGCTGGATATTCCACAGATCGGCTGCGGTAAAAGGCTCGTTGATCATTGCATCTAACGCGATGGTTTCATTTACTACGGTTGTCAGGCTTTTTGTTTCTTCTTTACTTAAGGAAGTAAACAGTTGGTTGTTTTTTGTGTTCATGGCTTTACTTTTAAATGTTTTTGATTGAGTTATTGTTGAATCAAGTTTTAATCACTTTGATAACACAAAGCTAAGGCAATATTTGGTACTATGCAAAACAAAGTAGTAAGTTTAAAAAAGTAATTTCCTATAAATACTACCGAATACCAGCCTAAAATATTTGATTTCGAATAACTTATACAGATACGAATAACTCATAAGTTTGTTACTGCGATTTTACAGGCGGTTTTATAAACAGATAAATGGCTTTTGAGGCCTTGCCCGGGTTGGGAGACAGTGGTTTTTTTGCCCGCTTATTTTATTACCGGGTCGTTTAATACGGGCTTGCTTTGTTATTTTTACGTACTTAACTATTAACACCCATGCACATTAAATTCTTCCTTGCAGCTGCCCTTGCAGCCACGGTATGCAGTTGTAATAATTCCTCCGACTCTAAAGCGGATGCCAAAGCCGAAATAAAAAAAGATCTTAACGCCCCCAATACGGATTATAAACCGGCTTTTGCGGGACAAACGAGGATTACACCGGTTACCACCACCACTCCATATAAGGTGGATTCGCTGGCAGGGAAGCTCGGCAGGCCATGGGCAATTATCCCATTTCCGGGAAACAGGTTGCTGGTGACCGACAGAAGCGGCTTTATGCAATTGCTAAGTGCCGATGGAGCGGTGCTGAAAAAATTCACCGGTTTTCCCAAGGTAGATGATGCCAACCAGGGCGGTATGCTGGATGTGGCGCTGGATCCCGGCTTCGAAAAAAACCATATCATTTACTGGTCTTTCTCACAGCCCATGGGCGACAGTACCAATTTAACCGCTGTTGCAAAAGGAGTTTTGAATGAGAATGATACTGTGATTAAAAACCCCGTGGTGATCTTCCAGGCAAAACCGGCTTTAAAAAGTACGTATCATTTTGGTTCCAGGCTGGTATTTGACAAAGACGGCAATTTATTTGTAAGCGCAGGCGAACGCTCCATTTTAGAAGGCAGGAAACAGGCGCAATGGCTCAACAGCGGGCTGGGTAAAGTATTTCATATCACCAAAGAGGGCAAAGCTGTTCCCGGCAATCCATTCATTGGTCAGAAAGATGCCATACCTGAAATATATTCTTACGGTCACCGTAACCCGCAGGGCCTTGACATTAATCCTGCTACAGGCGATCTTTGGGAAGCGGAGTTTGGCCCCCGTGGTGACGATGAACTGAATTTGATCAAGCCTGGTAAAAACTACGGCTGGCCCACCATTACTTATGGCATTGAATACGATGGCCGCAAAATTGGCGACAGCATACAGCAGAAAGATGGCATGGAACAACCCGTATATTACTGGGATCCTGTAATGTCGCCCAGCGGCATGGTGTTTTATACCGGCGATGCGATACCTGAATGGAAGAACAACCTGTTCATTGGCGGGCTTAGCAGCACCCATATTGGAAGGCTGGTAATAAAAGACAATAAAGTGGTGGGTGAAGAATATTTACTGAAAGAAAAAAGAGAACGCTTCCGCGATATCACACAAATGAATGGTATGCTGTATACTGTTACGGATGGAGGAAATTTATTCAGGATAAGCAAGCAATAAACAATGAAGGCCGGCTGTGGTGTAAAGTAATGACGAACAGCGTTCATACTGTTGAAGTGTGCGACGCCACTGAAGCCGGGCAGTGTTCTAATTGCCTGTCACAAAAAACTACCCCACCCTCACCCTTGGGTCTACCACTGCATATAAAAAATCGGCCAGCATATTGATGAGGATGAAAATGCAGGCGCTGATGAGTACGGAGCCCATTACCACGGGGTAATCCAGTTTCTCCAGCGCATCCACGGTGATTTTGCCAACGCCTTTCCAGCCAAAAATATATTCAACAAAAAAAGCGCCGGCAAGTAATTCGGCAAACCAGCCGGTAATGGCGGTGATAACGGGGTTGAGTGCATTACGCAGTGCATGCCGGAACACAACGGTGCGCCTGCCCAGTCCTTTTGCTACGGCGGTGCGGATAAAATCCTGCTGCAGCACATCCAGCATGGCGCTGCGGGTCAATTGCGTGATGATGGCCAGCGGGCGGATGCCCAGTGTAAATGCAGGAATGATTAAATTTTTGAGCACAATATATTTTTCACCGGTCACTTCATCCATTTCGAACCAGCTGCCTGTTAAATTCAAACCCGTATAATCATGCAGCACCACGCCAAAGAAATAAGCGATGATGATGGCCATAAAAAATGAGGGCGCCGAAATACCGGCAATGCTTGCAAACACGGCGGAGGTATCCATCCAGGTTCCTTTTTTAACAGCGGCCAGCACGCCCAGTAAAATGCCAATGATGGTAGCAAATAGCATGGCCGCAAATGCCAGCAGCAAAGTGCCGGGCAACGCTTCCATTAACAACTGTCCCACTTCTTTTTTGGTTTGATAACTGCGGCGCAGGTACGGCACTTTCAATGCAAACTTTGTTTCGCCGCCCATAAAAAAACCTTTGAGCTGTTTTTTATCTATATCTTCCTTTGTATGAAATGAAAGAGGAGAAACATCATTGAGATAAAGCACAAACTGTTTCCATTTGGGCTGGTCGAGGTACAGGTCTTTGCGGATATTGTCGAGCGTTTTTTTATCACCCGTCTGACCTACAATCATGCGTGCAGGATCGCCAAAACCCTGGAACATCACAAATACCAGCGCCACCACACCCAGCAGCACTAGTATGGAGTAAGATATTTTTTTGATAAAAAGCATGGTGTGTCGTGAATGCTCAATTGTGAATGGTGAATGATTTTATTTTTTCAACGCTTGTTGCAAATCGGCCCAGCCGTATTTTTTAATAATAACCGGACCTTTCATTTTATACAGGGTGGGATTACTTCTTGCCGCGGTCTTTATGGCCGTGCCATCGCAGGTAAGGATAGGCACATTGGCATTTTCCCTTCCTTTGTTAAACAATGCATCAATTGCATCGGGTTGTGAACTTACAACGAAGTGCGGAATATTTTTATCACGAAGCATCATATACGCAATAGTGGCGCTCCACTCCCCGTCTCCGGGATATTTATCTTTCATAAACAGTAAATAATATTCGCCATTGGTATTCAGCAATGCTTCTGTTGTATCGTTACCACTTTGTGTTGTTAAGCTGAAATCGTTTATCAAGGCTGTTTTTCCATTGCCTTTTTCCACCAGTTTTTTAGTGCCTTCCTTTACATATTCCCAGGTACTGTCGGGCAATTGATCCATCCCAAATTCTTTTTCCTGACCGCCTTTCTTGTACATGTATGTGTAAAAGAATTTATCATAAGTGGCATCTTTGGGTGTTTTGCGCAGTTCTAAAATATTATTGCCTTCTTTATATGGCAGGCAGTCTTTCAATGGCAAATGTTTTTGCACGTAAAACTGCAGCCAGATTGTGAAAATGGTGGCACCCGCTATTTTCAAATGCAGCATCCAGTTCTTTAAAATGGGTTTGATATGCTTCTGGCCAATTAATAAAACGATGATAAGTACCGTTAGGATAATATCTTTTGTAAAAGTTTGCACCGGTGTAAGCGGGATGCAATCGCCAAAGCAACCACAGGCACGGATCTTACCGCTGAATAAAACATATCCTGTAAGAAAAGTAAAGAACAGCGTTAGCAGCAGCAATAACCAGGTGGTGAGTTTTTTCTGCCAGCCAATGATGAGTGCGGTACCCAGCACCACTTCAAGCGTGATCATAAAAATAGAAAAGCCCAATGCATAGTTATGCAGCCAGTCCATCAGGCTTTTGAAATAACCATCCGCGGCCCATACCTCAAAAAATTCCTGCATTTTGTAGGCGAGACCAAGCGGGTCAATCGCTTTTACCAAACCGGAAAAGATAAACAGGCCTCCAACAAGAATACGTGCGATGTTTACGATGAGTTTCATATTGTGAGTGGTGAGTTGTCAGTAGTGAGTTGTGAATGGTGAATGATCAATAAATTATGAGTAATCATTAATCAACAATGACCAATGACTCAATGACTAATTAACATGAACTATAAACCATCAACTACCCTGCATGCTTTCCCTCTTCAATCAGTATCAGTCCAAACACGGCGTAATTAATGATATCATAAAAGTTGGCGTCAATCCCTTCACTGATGATGGTTTGTCCCTTATTTGCAATGATCTGTTTAATACGGAGCAGTTTTGCCAGTATAAGGTCTACATAACTTTCCTGGCTCATTTCCCGCCACGCTTCACCATAATCGTGGTTTTTATCCAGCATCAGTTTTTTGGCAATGGCAATTTTTTCGTTGTATAGTTTTTCAACCGTTTCCACCGGCAGATCTTCCACTTCGTCGTCCTTTATTTCCAGCTGTATCAATCCAATGATGCCATAATTTAAAATGCCTTTGAATTCGCTGGTAACATCATCCCCTATTTTTTGCTGGCCTTTTTCCTGGATGGTGCGTATTCTTTTTGCCTTGATATAAATTTGGTCGGCCACCGAAATAATACGGTATACCCTCCACGAAGTGCCGTAGTCCTTTGTTTTCTTTAAAAAAATATCTTCGCAGGATTTAACTGCTGTATCGTATTGCTGATTCGTTGTCATTTAAAAACTGTTGTGTGTATCTTAGCTCAAAAATAACTGAAATAAGTCGATGTTCACGTTAAACTGCAGGGGAAAAATTATAGTACTGGAAAGGCCGCTGGTGATGGGGATTTTAAATGCCACACCCGATTCCTTTTATGAAGGACACCTGGCAAAATCCGAAAACGAACTCACTGTCCTCATAAAAAAAATGACGGAGGATGGAGCCGATATAATTGATATTGGCGGACAAAGCACCCGACCGGGCAGTGAACGCATTGGTGCAGCTGAGGAAATAAAAAGAGTACTTCCCGTTATTGAACTGGTAATGCAGTATGCCCCCGGCGCAGTTATTTCCATCGATACATATAGCAGTGAAGTGGCCGCTGCAGCAGTAAAAGCAGGCGCATCCATCATCAATGATATCAGTGGCGGTGAAATGGATGACCATATGCTGCAAACGGCGGCTGCATTACAAACGCCCTACATCTGCATGCACATGCAGGGCACACCGCAAACCATGCAACAGCAGCCGCATTATAATGATGTGGTAAAAGATGTGCTGGATTATTTTATTGCAAAAAAGAACGAGTGTAAAAAAGCAGGTATTACCGACATGATTCTTGATCCCGGTTTTGGCTTTGGTAAAACCATTGAACATAATTTTTCACTGCTGAAAAACTTAAGTGCATTCAGCATGCTGCAGGCACCTGTGCTGGCAGGCATTTCCCGCAAGAGCACCATTTACAAAACACTGCATACTACGGCAGACAAAGCGCTAAATGGCACAACGGTACTTAACACCATGGCATTAATGAACGGCGCATCCATACTAAGGGTGCATGATGTAAAAGAGGCAAAAGAAGCCATTACATTATTTGAAGCATATAAAAAAGCGCCCTGAATAAGGGCGCTTTTTACAGTATCTTATTAAACCGGATCCTGCTTACTGTGCATTCTTGAGTTCGGGATGCGCCTTGCGCAGGCTGTCCTTTACACGTTCTGCCTCAGCTTCCTGTTTTTTTCTTTCTTCAGCAGCTTTCGCCATTCTCGCTTCCTGAGTGGTAATATCCACCACTTCCATATTGAATACGAGTATCTGGTCAGGTTTTATTCTTGGCTCACGGCCCGCTTTACCATACCCTAAAGAAGATGGTATATAGATGGTGGCCTTACTGCCTTTTTTCATTTGATAGAGGGCATCAAACCAGCCTGCGATCAAACCATCCAGCTGGTTCATGGGAACTTCCAGTGCACCTACGTGCTGGAACGCAGGATCTGTATTTGAATCAAAGAAATTAGTGCTGTCGATAACACGGCCTGAATAATTCACAGAAACCACATCATTTTTTGTTGGTGTATTACCTGTACCTTCTGTTTGCATGGCAATATAAGTACCCCATTTTCCTTTCACAGCCTTGATATTGTTTTTAGCCAGGTAAGCTTCGATGGTTTTGCTGTCTTTTTCGATCTGTGCTTTGTTCTCCGCCAAACCTTTTTCAATTTGCTTCAGCTGCTTGTCGTACATTTTTGCTTCAGCATCTTTCTGGTGCGATTTCTGTGCACTGTCGGCCTGCTCACGGGTGGTGTATATGCCCGACACTTTGAATATCTGGTAAATGTATTGTCCTTTTTTCATAAAGGGCGCTCCCTGTCCGCGTTTCATAATAGAGTCGGTAAGCATACGCAATACCACGCTGTCGCCGGTGCGGATATTCAAAAAAGCTTCTTTAAACGGTGAAGGGAAAGCGGCAGTATCATACATGCCGAACTGAGGCATACCATCATCGAAAGTGCTGTATAAAACGCTGTCTTTATATTTTGTGATGATATTCAGTTCTAAAAAATTTCCGTTAACAGCTTTCAGGCCTTTACCACTGCTGATCACTTTATATTCTGAACCATCCTTTGCTTTTTTAAAGGGAGTTGTGCAGGCGGTTAGTGCCACTGCACAAATAACTGCTGCATAAATGAGCTTTTTCATTGTTGTTTTTTATTTTTTAAAATTGATAACTGCTTAACTGTTCCCTGTTTTCTTCCATGGCCTTCATGAATTTGGACACCACTTCTTCCAGGGGTTCTTTATTGGCGCCGCCGGCCGCATTAAAATGGCCGCCACCGTTGAAATATTTTCTTGCAAATGTATTTACATCAAAACCGCCCTTGCTGCGGAAAGAGCTCTTGCGTTCTTCGCCCCTGTCGATAATAATAGCGGCCAGTTTGATGCCTTTTATACTTAAAGGAAAATTCACCAGCCCTTCTGTATCGCCGGTCTTTACATCGTACTTAATAAGATCCTGCTGCGGTATTGAAATGAGTGCGGTATTGTATTCATAAAAAATCTCCATCCTGTTCAGCAATACATTGCCAAAAAAGCGGAAACGGTTCTCAAGGAAATTATCGTACAGCTCTTCATGGATATGGCTGTGCTCCAGTCCTTTTTGCTTCAACTTTGCCACCAGAGCGTGCACGCTGGCCGTTGTGGATGGGAAACGGAAAGAACCGGTATCGGTCATTACCCCTGCATAGATACATTCCATCACTTCCTTAGTGAGTTTATCTTCGCCGCCGGATGCCATGATAAAATCAAATATCATTTCTGCAGTGGAACTTTTGCCGGTATCGCTGATACCATAAGCAAACACGGCTGTTTCGGGCTCACGGTGATGGTCGATCAGAATCTTTTCTGCTTTTGCCGCGTACAGTTTTTCTTCCATACGCTTGGTGCGGCTGAGGGTATTGAAGTCGAGACAGAATATCCACTCTGCCGCTGCAATGGCTTTTGCAGCTTTGTCGTTAGGTGCTTCGTAATCCAGCACTTCTTTGCAACCGGGCATCCAGGTTAAAAAATTAGCCCAGTTGGTGGGAGAAATAACTGTTACCTCGTGACCAAATTGTTTCAGGTAATGTGCCAGGGCAAGAGAGGAGCCCATCGCATCCGCATCGGGTTTCTGGTGCATGGTTACCACCACCTTTTTAGGATGCGATAATAAGGGATATATGTTTTCAATCGTCTGCATGAAGCGGCGCAAAAGTAGGCTAATTCAGGGATAAAACAACGGGGATGAATTTTAGATTGCAGATCGGGGGATGGCTATGCCTGACGATAATCAGTTGCAATAAATCTGCAATCTGCAATCCGAAATCGGCAATCCTTGCCTATCTTTGCGCCTCAAAAATCACACTATGAGTAACAGAACATTTACGATGATCAAGCCCGACGCCACAGCTAACGGACATACAGGGGCCATTTTACAGATGATTAATGCCGCAGGTTTCAGAATTGTAGCCATGAAAATGACGCACCTGAGCGCACAAAAAGCCGGAGAGTTTTATGCCGTACATAAAGAACGCCCTTTTTATGGCGAATTAGTTGAGTTTATGAGCCGCGGACCCATCACTGCTGCCATTCTTGAAAAAGAAAATGCGGTGGAAGATTTCCGTAAACTGATCGGCGCCACCAACCCTGCCAATGCAGAAGCCGGCACCATCCGTAAGCTCTATGCCACTTCAGTAGGCGAAAATGCCGTACATGGCAGCGACAGCGATGAAAATGCAAAGATCGAAGGCGACTTCTTCTTCAGCAAGCTGGAACAGTTTTAATCGCTCTTTCATATATTACAATACCTTATTAAACAGAAAAGCCCTCCGAGGAATCGGGGGGCTGTTTCTTAACTAAAAGCACAAACAAACTAAAAGTTTACAAGCAAAAAGTAATTGTTCCTGCATGTAAAACGCAAAAACCTTAACGATATTGTACAATTAGTTGATATGACCGTATCGCTCACCATTATTAAATACAGGCGACGCTATATTTTCTTCGCATTTCTTGCCATGGCCCTGTTCCGTATTCCGCTCTGGCTCAGCAAACGCAGCAGTTTTTGGAAACTGATGGGCAGTGGTAAAGGCGGCAGTTTCAGTAAAACACCCGATTTACAGCAATGGGCCATACTAACGGTATCTCACCTGCATTTTAAACATGTGCAATTGAAACATTCGCCGGCCGAAGTGGTGGTAAGAAGGTTATATGGCCCGTTTATCAGCTGGTGGCTGCGCCTTTTCAATTGCGAAACCACCACCTACCTGCTGGTGCCGGTAGAAGGACATGGCAGCTGGGATGGCAAAAATGCATTTGGCGAGCTGCCTCATAAATCTGCTTATGATGGCATTATTGCCGTACTTACCAGGGCCACCATCCGCATGTCGGGCCAAAAAAGTTTTTGGAGTCATGTACAGCAGGTTGCTGACCGTATGCGGCAATCGCCGGGTTTTATTACTTCGTATGGCATAGGTGAAGTGCCTTATTTTAAACAGGCCACCTTCAGCATCTGGGAAAATAAGGAAGCCCTGAAGAATTTTGCATACCAAACACCCGAACACGCTGCTGTAATTGAAAAAACACGCAAGGAAGACTGGTACAGTGAAGACATGTTTGTACGGTTCCGCATCGACGGATGCGTAGCCTCCATGGTACAGCACAATCCCTTAAAAGGAAAGTTGTAGCTTTGACCAAACTAAAACGCCGTGCTTGCCAGCCGGTCAGCGTATGAAAAATATAAAACTGATTGAAGTGCCTTCAGAAATAGGTGCAGGAACCCGTGGCGCCAGCCTGGGGGTTGAAGCGGTAAAGATTGCCGCACTGGATTTTATGAGCAATTTCTTTGTTCATTTTCCTTCTGAAAAAATTGAGGTGGAGAACCAGCTGCTATTTGAGCCCATACATTCGCCTTATGCCAAAAGAATAAACGGTGTACTAACCGTATGCGAACGGGTGGCAAAGGCAGTGCATGATACGGTAAAGAACAATTTTTTTCCCGTTGTGCTCAGTGGCGACCACAGTAATGCCGCAGGTACCATCGCCGGGCTAAAAATGGCCAAACCCAAAAGCAAACTGGGTGTGGTATGGATAGATGCGCATGCCGACCTGCATACGCCATTTACAACCCCCAGCGGCAATATGCATGGTATGCCCCTCTCGGTAAGCCTTGCCGAAGACAATAAGGAATTTAAAGTGCACGACCTGGATGAAAAAACCGAGAAGCTGTGGCAGCAGCTGAAATCTATTGGTAAAATTTCTCCTAAAATACTGCCCGAAGACATTGTATTTATTTCGCTGCGTGATCTTGAAAAGGAAGAAAAGCACATCATTGAAAAATATGGCATCAAGGTTTTCAGCACCAATGAAGTGAGAAGGAACGGCGCCGAGATCATTTACCGGAAGGCCATCCGTTATTTGAGCGACTGCACCGATATTTACCTGAGTTTTGATGTGGACAGCCTCGATTCTTCCATCAGCCGCGGTACGGGCACACCTGTAAGCAACGGGCTGCGTGAACGGGAGGCCGAAGACCTGATCAGTAAGTTTATGCAACACCGTAAAATAAGCTGCTTTGAAATTACAGAAGTCAATCCCACGCTGGATAAAGAAAACCTGATGGCAGAAATTGCCTTTAACATTTTACAGCGTAGTGTGAATGTGCTGATGATGAATTAAGGTGGTGAATGGTCAATTGTGAATGGTTAATTGCGTAGCAATCTTTATGATCTTAACTTCTTAATGTTTATGTTGTGAATGATACCTGAGTAAAGAATTGCAGACACTCATTATTGATTACCGATTATAAAAATTACCTCATGAAATTAATATTGAGCCTGCTGGCTGCTGTTGTTTTTTTGAATGGCTTTTCACAAACGGGAAAGGACTATGTGAACGCATTAAAGACCTACCAGCGTAATTATGCCACAGCCCATGAAGTGGTGAAGGGCAACGATAAAAAATATTTCCGGTTTTATCCTGTGGATGAAAAGTTTAAAGTGAAATGCAGGTTTGAAAGGTCAACCGACACTTCTGTAATTGTAATGAAAACCTCGGGCAAGGCCATTCCTCAAAAAGATTTTGTACGCTATGGAAAAATTTATTTTTCTGTGCATGATACAGCCGTATTCCTGACTGTTTACCGTTCTAAAGAACTGGAGAAAAACCCGCAGTACAGCAGGTATTTGTTCATCCCGTTTACCGATGTAACAACGGGTGATGAAACTTATGGCAGCGGCCGCTACATTGATATTTTCACCTGGGATATCAAGAACGATAGCGTGGAGATTGACTTTAACAAGGCATACAATCCTTATTGTGCTTATTCAACCGGCTACAACTGCCCTATTCCGCCAAGGGAAAATTTATTACCGGTGGCCATCAAAGCCGGTGAAAAAATATTTGCAAAAGGGATGCACTGATCACAGTCCGGCGGCAAAACTCTGCTGCTTTTTCAAACGGCCTAAGGAAGGATCCATTTCAATGGCTTTATCGCACATGCCCTGTCCCCTGTCTTTTTGCCCTTTCTTAATAAAACACTGGCCTGCCTGGTAAAGCGCTTTGGCATCATTGGCATCCGCCTCTAATAATTTCTGGAGGTATTCTAAGGATTTATCGTATTGCTTGCCGCCATAAAAAGCATCGGCCATATCCCGCAACAGGTCTTTATTACCCGGCTTGCGTTCCAGTATGCCTAAAATAAGTTTCTCCCCTTTTTCAAATTCGCCGCTGTACAAATATGCAAAACCCAGATTCTCATTAAAATCGTTGCTTTGCTGAAAACCCGCGGCAATGGCCTTATTGAAATACACCACCGCTTTACGGTAATTGCCTGCACCAAAACAGATCACCGCCAGTTCGTTCATCCAGGTGGCTTTTGTACTGTCGAGCGCTATGGCTTTTTCATAATATTCCTGCAAGCCTTTGTTATTTTCCAGTTCCATATAGGTACGGCCCAGCGCATAGGCCACATCGGCATCCTTATTGTTTTTGGCAAAAACACCCAGCAACGCTTTTTCGGCCTTTGCATAATCTTCCTGCTGGTAATAGCTTAAGGCAATGATCTTATCTGAATTGGGACAGTCTTTGCACAACTGCGCCAGCTCCACAGCTTTGGGAAATTGCCTGTAGTTATAATAAAGCTCCATCAGTTCTTTTGTGGCAATTGCATTCGCAGGGTCAAGTTCCCTGGCCTTTGCAAAATTATTGATGGCCACATTGTTTTTATACATGGCTATGTTCACATAACCGCTCTGGATATATGCCTCGGTAAATTTTGGATTGATGGCTATGGCTTTATCAAAACTTTTGATGGCCTGCGAGTACAGTTTGGCCTCTTTTTGCTCGTTGCCTTTTGTAAAAAAATACTGGGCGCTGTCAACAGGCTGTGCTTTTGCTGCAGCGCATACAAATAATAAAACCGGTAAAATAAAGGTTTTCATTGAGGATAGTGCTTTTATGATTATTTCAAAATCACTGCTGCTAACGCCGGAAGGTGCACATTTATTTCATACTGTTTGGTCTTTTTATCCACCAGTGTGCAGGCTATTTCAGGATTGAACACGTCACCTGTTCCCCAGTATTTCCGGGCATCACTGTTAAACACTTCTTTCCAAACAGGTTTGTCCTGTACAAATATTTTCCAGTTGTTGCGCACCACCGGTGTCATATTCAGTATCACCAGCATATCATCTTTTTTGTTTTTACCCTTGCGGCGGTACACCATTACGCATTCGTTGCGGTTATTCAGGTCAATCCATTCAAAACCCGCCGGGTCAAACTGCAGTTCGTGCAGGGCATTTTCTGTTTTATATAAATGGTTCAGGTCCTTCACACACTGCTGCATCATTTTATGGCAGTCAAACTGCAGCAGCTCCCATTGCAGCTCACTCTTATAATTCCATTCGTTGGTTTGGGCAAATTCGTTGCCCATGAACAATAATTTTCCTCCCGGATGTGTGAACATATAGGAATACATCAAACGCAGGTTCGCAAATTTCTGCCATTCATCGCCCGGCATTTTATAGATCATGGGGCTTTTGCCATGCACCACTTCATCATGACTCAGCGGCAGCATAAAGTTTTCGTCGTAGAAATACATCATGCTGAAGGTGAATTTATTTTGATGATGTGTGCGGTATAGCGGGTCGATCTTAAAATAATCCAGCGTGTCGTGCATCCAGCCCATCATCCACTTCATACCAAAGCCCAGCCCGCCATCATAAATGGGTTTACTGATCTTTGGCCAGTCGGTGGCCTCTTCTGCAATGGTTTGTACGTCGGGGAAATCGCGGTACACCATCGCGTTCATGTCTTTTACAAATTGTATGGCTTCCAAATTTCCGTTACTGCCATATGCATTGGGTTCCCACTCCCCTTCTTTTCTTGAATAATCGAGGCGCAAGATTGAGCTCACGGCATCCACCCTGATACCGTCGATATGAAATTGATCGAACCAGAAGCGAGCACTGCTGGTTAAAAAAGATTTTACCTCGCCGCGGCTGTAATTGAAAATATAACTGTTCCAGTCGGGATGATAGCCTTTGCGCATATCGGCATATTCGTAAGTGTGTGTGCCATCAAACATAAACAGCCCGTGCGAATCGTACGGAAAATGAGAAGGCACCCAGTCGAGCACCACACCAATATCATTTTGATGAAAGGCATCCACCATGGCCATAAAATCCTCGGGTGTGCCAAAGCGGGATGTGGGTGCAAAATATCCCGTGCCCTGGTAACCCCAGCTGCCATCAAAGGGATGTTCCATCACAGGCATCAGTTCCACATGTGTAAAACCCATTTCCTTTACATAAGGCACCAGCCGTTCTGTGATCTGCTGGTAACTGTTATAGGCTTCTTCATTATTTTTATCGGGGCGCATCCAGCTGGCCAGGTGCACTTCATACACACTCCATGCAGCACTGAGCGCATTGTGCTGTTTTCTTTTTTTCATCCATGCGGCATCCTGCCATTTGCGGTCCATTTTCCATGCAATGGATGCAGTATTGGGACGCACTTCCCAATAATTGCAATAAGGATCACCTTTATCAAGTTCTCTTCCCTTGTAACCAACAATATGGTATTTATAAGCTTCACCTTTTTGTATATGCGGAATAAATCCTTCCCATATCCCCGAGCCATCCTGCCTTACAAATAAAGTATGTGCCGCAGGATTCCATCCGTTAAAATCGCCGATCACACTTACCAATGTTGCATTGGGTGCCCATACGGCAAAATAATAACCGGTGGTGTTCAGCAGTTCAACCTGGTGGCTGCCAAATTTAGTGTAGGCATTATAAAGTGTGCCATCCTGGTAATTACGGATGTCGTCATCCGTAAACAACGAATAGTTCCAAACCGGTTTTACAGTATCAACAAAATACTGTTCTTCATAAGGTGCCTGTTCTTTTTTTTTCACCATGGTTGTTTTTTTTACAGGAGCTTTTGTTTTTGCCGCTGCTGCTTTTTTTGTTGCCATTTATGGAAAGTTAGGATTTGCGAATCGTTAATGATGCATTTTTGCTTTAACGTAAATTTAAGAATTAGAGTTAAGGATTTAAGATTTATTCCCTCTATCTTTAACTAATAATTTAGTTATAGCCATAAAACAAAACCCCTGCTCATGCTAAAACTGCCTGTATTGCTGTGTGCCATATTATTTTCGGCTGCAGCATTCTCCCAGAACACTACGGTTAGTGGTGTAATCAATGATCAAAGTGAAAAAAAGCCTGTTAAGAATGCTGTAGTGGCATTACTTATACCTAAAGATTCCATCCTGTACAAGTTTACAAGATCCGGCGCCGACGGCAGCTTCCGGTTCAGTAATGTAAAGCCCGGTAATTACATCATGATGACCACGCACCCGTTGTTTGGCGACCTGATGGATAATATTGAGGTAAAGGAAACACCACTTAATCTTGGAAGCGTGGCACTCACCAATAAAATGAAACTGCTGCAGGAAGTGATTGTTAAAAGCGGCAGCCCCATTAAGATAAAAGGTGACACTACCATTTATACAGCCGATAGTTTTAAGGTAAGTGCCAATGCAAATGTGGAAGAACTGCTGAAAAAATTACCCGGTATCCAGGTTGATAAAAACGGCGAAATAAAAGCCATGGGCGAAAAAGTGGAGAAAGTGCTGGTGGATGGTGAAGAGTTTTTTGGTGATGACCCCGGCATGGCTGTAAAAAATTTACGTGCCGATGCGGTGAAGGAAGTACAGGTATTTGATAAAAAAAGCGAACAGGCTGAGTTTACCGGTATAGATGATGGTAAAACACAAAAGACCATCAACCTTAAAATGAAGGAAGACCGCAAGAAAGGATATTTTGGCAAATTGGATGCCGCAGCGGGCCCGCAGCAAAATATCGACCACCGCTATAACACCAACCTGATGTTCAGTTCGTTTAAAGGCAAACGGAAATTATCCACCTATTTGCTCAACGGCAATACCGGGCAGGACGGGCTGAACTGGCAGGACAATGAAAAATACGGTGGCGAAAATGATAATATTTCCATGAGTATGGATGAGGATGGCGGTATGATGTACGTATGGCGTGGTGGCAGCAGCGATGATGAGCCATATGTAAATACTGAGAACGGTTTTACAAAAAACACCAATGCCGGTTTGCAGTACAGTAATAAATGGAACGACAGGCAAACGCTGAACCTCTCTCCCAAATACAACAGCCAGATATACAGCAACGAAAAAACAGGCTTTACACAGTTACAACTGGGCGATTCGGCCATTAACACCAACGACCGCACCGTAACCAATGTAAACCGCAGCAATTTTAAAACAAGCGCTTCCTACGATGTAAAGATCGATTCCAACAACAGCGTAAAATTTACTGCACGTGCCAATTTCTATCACACCGAAAGTGAAGAAACCAGGAATGCATTCACCACAGGAGAAAAAGGCATCAATAAAAACCGCAGTGATGCTTATACACAAACAAAATCCGATAAGCAGTCATACAGCGCCACAGCAATATTTAAACATAAATTTAAAAAAGCCAGAAGAACATTATCGCTTAATGCCGACTGGAACCTGCTGAATACCGATGGCAATAATTACCTCAACTCCTACAACCAGGATTTTTACCGCAATATTGTACAGGATATCAAACAGCAGAAACTGACGGACAAAACCACGCAGAAAGTTTCGGCACGGGTTGTGTATACCGAACCTTTGAACAAACTATATTCATTGGAATTATCACATGAACTTTCATTTAACAGCGGTACCAACGACCAGGTTACTTACAGCTACAATTCCCTGACCGGCAAGTATGATTACATGGTTGACTCCCTCTCGAACAATTTTGACCAGCGCATCACCATCAACAAACCCGCCATTAAGATCAACTACGGGGGCAAGAAAGTGAAATTCAATTTTGGCAGCGGTTTTGGTTTAACCAATTTCAATTTTACCGACCGTACATTTAAAAAAGATTACGAGCGTAATTACACCAATTTCTTCCCTGCTGCCACTTTTACCTATAATTACAAAAGCAACCACAGCCTGCGTTTCAATTATAACGGCAATACCACGCAACCCACATTAAACCAGTTGCAACCCCTGCGTGATAACAATGATATTTTTAACCAGTATATTGGTAATCCCAACCTGGAACCTTCGTTCAGCAATAATTTTAACCTCTCACACAATGGTTATAATTTCCTCAAAGACATCTGGACCTACCAGTCATTCAACATACGCACCGTAAGCAATTCCATCACCAATAACCGCATCATTGATGGCGGAAGCGGACGTACCATTACGCAACCGGTAAACACCAATGGCAACATATCTGTAAGCTTCTGGAGCGGTGTGGGATTCAAACTTAAAAAAGCCGATCTGCGGGTGAACCTGAACCCGAACTTCAGTTTCAACAAATTTGCAGATGTGATCAACAGCCAGAGAAGTTATTCACGCACTATCAATACCGGCATGCAGCTTTACCTGTCCAAATCAAAGGATAAAAAGTATGATGTTTCCATAGGCAACGATTATTCTTACAACCGCAACACCACTTCACAAAACAGCACGGTAAAAAGCTTCAGCACCAACAATACCAGCTTTAACGGAACAGTGTATTATAAAAAAGTTTGGTCGCTGTCAACCGATTATAATTTCTTTGTACGCCAGAAAACAGCCGATTTCCAGAACAACCTCACCAACAGTATCTGGAATGCACGGATGCAGCGCACATTTAAAAAAGATGAGTTCACCGCGTATGTGATGATCAGGGATATATTGAACCAGAACATTGGAATCGACAGGAATTTTTACAGCAATACCCTTTCTGAAACCACCAACCAGCGTTTAAAACGTTACTGGATGATCGGGTTTACCTGGAACTTTAAAAACAAAGCTGCCAAGGCACAGAAATAAAATCAGACCACATAAAAATATTATAGCATGAAACAATTACTCGCCATACTTTTTATCTCCTGCGGCCTTTACCAGGCACAGGCCCAGCAATTCATCGACAAGGGATCCATTGAATACGAAGTAAAGACCAATATTAAAAAAACGATCGGGTCCGGCATGTGGGCCGATATGCTCAAGGAGAATATGCCCCAGTTTAAAACAGGATATTACACCCTCAGCTTTGCCAATAATAAAAGTTTTTACAAATTCACCCGCTGGTCCGAAGGACAAAAAGTACCCGAATTCATGCGCCGTGGTGATGAAGAGAACAGCTGGTATTTTGATTTTAGCGCCAACCGGTTTGTAATGGAAAAAGATGTGGCGGGCTCCAAATTTAATGTGAGCGACAGCATACCGGTACTGGAATGGAAGCTCACCAATGAAAACAGGGAAATTGCTGGCTTCAATTGCCGTAAGGCCGTTGCAAGGATAATGGACAGTGTGTATGTATTTGCATTTTACACAGATGAAATATTAATCCCTGCAGGCCCCTGTTCTGTAAATGGTTTACCCGGCGCCATACTGGGTCTTACCATTCCAAGAATGTACACTTCTTACATCGCCACCAAAGTAAGTTTGAATGTGAATGAAGCAGGTATTAAACCCGTTGAGGCCAAAAAACCATACACCAATGCCACCTTAAAGAAAACCATTAAGGAACGCATTAAGGAATGGGTTTCTGAAGATGATGATGAAGATGGCCGTATGTGGATGAACCAGTTTATGTGGGGAGTTTTTCTATAACCCCCCATCCTGCAATAACTCAGGTACCAGATTTTTCTTCTTTGATAAACAGGTAACAAATTATGGCCGCTGCAATAAAAAGGCAGCCGCCTATCTGTACAGCCAGCAACCTGTCGTTGTGGAGCACATTCTTCATAATACTGCCAAAACCCAGCGAAGCGATGATCTCGGGCAATACAATGAAGAAGTTAAAAATACCCATGTAAATACCTACTTTGTTCCTGGGCAAACTGCCGCTGATCATGGCATAGGGCATACTGAGAATGCTTGTCCAGGCAATACCCACACCTGCCATACATAAGTACAGCATTTTGGGATCTTTCACCCAACCCACACTGATCAACCCCAAAGCTCCCGCAAGCAAACAAACGGCATGCGTGGTTTTTCTGCCAAGAGTATTGGCAATGGATGGCAAGGCAAATGCAAATAAAAATGTAACAACGTTATAAAAGGCAAGTGTAAGGCCTGCAAAATCTGCTCCTTTGGCATAAACGGGGTCTGCATTACTGGTGCCCCCATAAATATTTGTTGCTACAGCCGTGGTGTAATAAAACCACATCAGGAACAACCCCGGCCAGGTAAGAAACTGTACCAGGGCCACAATGCGCATTTTAGCCGGCATATGCGACAGAGCGGAAAGTATTTCTGCAAAAATCCCTTTAGAGTTTTTATGTTCGGCGGCTTCCTCCACTGTTTGTGACGGCGGGTATTCTTTCGTTGTAAGCACGGTGTATAACACTGCCGCAAAAAAGAAAAAAGCGCCCGTATAAAAACTCCACTTTACATTGGCTGCAATAGAGCCCTGTGCTGCGGTGTTGGATACATCAAAAATATTCCTGAATATCCAGGGTAAAGAAGAAGCGATGCTTCCTCCCAGTCCTATCATCAAACTCTGCATTACAAAACCTTTGTTCACCTGGCTGTCGGGCAGTTTATCTGTTACAAATGCCCTGAACGGTTCCATGCTTACATTGCCAAAAACATCCAGCACCCACAATAAACCAGCCGCCATCCATAAAGCGCTGCTGTGTGGCATAAATATCAAAGCAATGGAACTGAGTAATGCGCCTAAAAAAAAGTAAGGCCTTCTTCTTCCGAATTTAGGATGCCAGGTTCGGTCGCTCATATAACCAATGATGGGCTGGATGAGCAAACCGGTTAAAGGCGCAGCCAGAAACAATAATGGAACCTGGTCGGGATCGGCACCAAGATTTTCATAAATGCGTCCCATATTGGCTCTTTGCAGGTCCCAGCCAAACTGGATACCAAAGAAGCCCACACTCATGTTGATGATTTCAGTAAGAGGCAAACGGGGTTTAGTGTCTTTACGCAGGTCGTCAAAAATAGTTGAATCATTATGGGCCATAGCAATCGTTTTAGCATTGATTTAATTGTGTACAAATTACACACTTTTGGTTCATGCGCAAAAAAAACATCCGCAGGTGCGGATGTTTCAGACTATCATTTCAACTGAGCGTGGAATATCAAATCACAAAACCATCGGGGAGCACAGCGCCTTTTTTCAGCACCACGATACCATCTTTTACGGTATAGAGTGAATGGTCTGAATCGGCCAGGTGGCTGCCGCCGTTGATACGCACATCATTTCCTATACGGCAGTTTTTATCAATGATCACATTACGGATATAACAACGGTCACCAATACCCAGTTTAGGAACACCACGTTCTGTGTTATGCGTAATGTCATCCAGTGTTTCAAAATAATCACTTCCCATCATATAACAGCTTACCATGGTAGTGCCCTGCCCTATGCGGCTGCGGATGCCGATCACACTGTTCTCAATACGGCTGGCATTGATGATGGTACCTTCGGCTATAAGCGTACGCTCTAAAGTGGTGCCACTGATCTTTGCAGGAGGCAGCATACGTGCCCTGCTGTATACCACGTTGCGGTTATCAAACAGGTTGAACAAAGGAATTTCTGCCGTTAACGCCAGGTTGGCCTCGAAGAAGGAATGGATATTACCAATATCTGTCCAGTAACCGCCGTACTGGTAGCTAATCACTTTATGGCTGCCAATAGAGAAAGGTATGATCTCTTTACCAAAATCGGTCGTGTCTTTTTTATCCTGCTGCAGCAGGTCGAACAGCAATTTACGGTTGAAGATATAGATACCCATGGAAGCAAGATAATTCCTGCCCTGCTGCTGCATCTCTGCGCCCGTATCACTTACCCATTCGGGCAACAGTTCTTTTTTGGGTTTTTCAATAAACGATGTGATCTCGTGTTCTTCATTCGATTTCAAAATACCAAACTCCGGGGCATCCCGTTCGCCAACAGGTATGGTGGCAATAGTGATTTCGGCATTATGTGCAATATGATTGTCGATCATTTCAGCAAAGTCCATCTGGTACAACTGGTCGCCGCTTAATATCAGCACATACTCAAAATCGTTGTTGCCGATATGCTTTAATGATTGCCGTACCGCATCGGCCGTTCCCTGGAACCAGCCCGGGTTATCGGGAGTTTGTTCTGCTGCCAGTATATCCACAAAGCCCTTGCTGACAGCGCTGAACTGGTAGGTGTTTTTTATATGCTTGTTAAGCGATGCAGAGTTGAACTGCGTAAGCACAAACATGCGGTTAATACCTGAGTTGATACAGTTTGAAATGGGAATATCCACCAAACGGTATTTGCCTGCAATGGGACCCGCGGGTTTGCTGCGGGTTGCAGTTAAGGGATAGAGGCGTGTACCTGCGCCCCCGCCAAGAATTACTGATACTACAGACTGACTATTCATAATTTAATTAGATTATCGTTAAGCAATCGTATACATGTACAACAAATATAAATGCTGTTTGTTACAAAATTGTTCTGTACAGGTCAATATACCGTCCTGCACTTACTTCCCACCCGTTATCGATCTCCATCATTCGTTTACGCAGCAGTGTCATGCGCTTTTTATCTTCATACAATTCCACTGCGCGGTAAATGGAATAAGTGATATCACCCACCGAAGCCTGGTTGAACCGTATGCCATAACCACCGCTCTCACCAAAATCTATCACGGTATCTTTTAAACCGCCGGTGCTGCGCACAACGGGCATGGTACCATAACGCAGTGCATACATCTGGTTCAGCCCGCAGGGTTCCACCCTGCTGGGCATTAATAAAAAGTCGGCACCTGCATACATCAGGTGTGCCAGCTTCTCATTATACCCGATCTGCGAATTATAAAAACCCACCAGGCTGCTGCGCATCCGTTCCAGTTCACTTTCCACTGCAGGATCACCGCTGCCAAGAAGCAGGAAGTTCATACGGCCGTTGATATGGTATACCGCATCATTGATGGACTGTGGTAATAATTCAGCTGCTTTCTCGCCCACCAGCCTGCCAATAAAAATGAACAATGGTTTTTTAATATCCAGCCCAAAGTCTTCGCAGAGTTTTTTCTTGTTCAGTTCCTTGCCTGCATCCACATCCTTTACTGAAAAATTATCCAGGATGTATGTGTCGGTTTGCGGATCCCATACCTGGTTATCGATGCCGTTTAAAATACCGGTGCATTTACCTTTTTCATATTCAAAAAGCGCCTCTAAGCCATTGGCATTATGTTTCAGCTCGTCCATATAGCTTGGACTTACCGTAGTAACTTTTAATGCACATTTGATACCACTGGCCAGCGGGTTGATGGTATTGTTCCAGTCGAGCTTGCCCCATTGCCAGGTATCGTAAGCGGGAATATAGTTTTGTTTGTCCCAGCCCATCCAGCCCTGGTACTGGGCGTTATGAATGGTAAGCACGGTGGGCACGCTTGCAAGATGCCTGTAGGCAAAACAGTTTTGCATCATAAAAGGCACCAGTGCGGAGTGATGGTCGTGCACATGCACCACACCGGGGTGATGGTTCCAGCGGCTGATCCAGTCAACCACCGCAATCTGAAAAGCCGTGTATCTTTCTGCATCATCATCGTATCCATAAACCTTTTCACGGTTAAACAAACCAAAAATATCCACGGCATATAAATCAAACCCCAGTTTATTTGTTTGCTCCTTGATGATGGTATAATCAAAAAAATAATGCCCCATGGTAAAGGAGCCTTTGTGCACCGTATCCCACTTGTTGTCCAGTAAAAATTTAGTGCGGTGCATAGGCATCACCACTTTGGCAATATGCCCCAGGCCGTTCTGGTATTTTGGTAATGCACCTGCAACGTCTGCCAGTCCGCCGGCCTTGGCATAAGGGTAACACTCGGCCGTTACATGAAGTATTTCCATTTAAGCAATTAATTATTCTCCTGTACAATTTAGTGCCTTTTGTGTGAATAATCCAAATAATAAAAATAATAATCTACTAAAGCCGGTTTTGTTAGTTATCCAGATACACTTCACAACAAACAACTGATAACAATCATGATCAGTTTAAATTTTTCCCGCTCGTAATTTTGCTCTATTTTCAGCCACTCAAAACTTAACGATTATGCCAACTGTACAAAATGATTTATTAAACAACGGAGGTATTGAAAGCTCACTGGATTCGCAAAAAACAAAATGGTCCCAGTTTGGAGTGCTTATTTCTGTATTCTTCTTTTGGGGATTTGTTGCTGCCAGCAATGATATCCTGATCCCTGTTTTTAAAGAAAAGCTGCATCTTACACAAGTGCAGGCGCAAATGGTTTCCTTTGCTTTTTATGTAGCCTATTCTGTTGGAGCAATATTATATTTGATAGTAAGCAAACTGCTGAAACAGGATTTACTGAATAAAATTGGATATAAAAACGGCATCAGTGTAGGACTGATCATTTCGGCCATTGGAACATTATTGTTCATTCCTGCTGCCAGCTCCGAATCGTTCCCGCTGTTCATTTCCGGACTATTCATTATCGGCCTGGGCTTTTCGCTGCAACAAACTGCGGCCAACCCGCTTGCCATTAATATGGGCAGTGCCAGTACCGGCTCTCAGCGTTTGAGTATGGCCGGAGGTATTAATAATCTCGGCACTACTATCGGGCCATTAATTGTTAAACTGGCCGTATTCGGCAGCGTTACAACGGTTATTGTAAGTTCGTTAAGCACCGTAAAAACACCTTACCTGATTTTAGGTGCTGCATTCCTTGTTGTAGCCGCCATATTTTATTTTTCATCGGTGCCCAACCAGCTTGTAAGCAATACCGAACAAATGGCAGAAGCAAAAACCAACTGGGTTGACAGGGGCTCGCCGTTCAAATACCCGCAACTGTTGCTGGGCATGATCGCCATTTTTGTTTATGTGGGTGTTGAAGTGAGCACAGCGGCTAACCTGCCCGAATTTATGAAACAAAAACTGGGTACGCCCACCAGCCATATTGCACCTTACATTTCTTTATTTTGGGCGAGCCTGATGATTGGCCGCTGGACGTCTTCCGCAGGCGCATTTGGATTTTCTGACAGTGTAAAAAAAGTACTGCAGTTTTTAATGCCGTATCTCGCATTTGGTGTTTTCCTGCTGGTGAACAGCATTGCTAAAAACGACCTGCAACCGTTTTATGTGTATGCCGTTGTGATAGTAGTGCTGATTGCTGCCAACTTTTTAAGCAAGGGTAATCCTGCAAGGCAATTGCTGCTGTTCAGTCTTCTTGGAATTGCAGCGCTGATTGTTGCAATTGTTTCGCCCGATCATAATATCAGTGTATATGCTATTTGCAGTGTGGGACTTTTCTGTTCCACTTTATGGCCCTGCATCTTCACACTGTCAATTTCCGGTTTGGGCAAACATACCAGCGAAGGTTCCAACTTTTTAATTTTTATGATCATGGGCGGTGGTGTTGTAAGCCTGTTACAGGGTTATCTGTCTTCAGATCACCTGCTGGGCATCAGCATGTCTTATGTAGTGGGTATAGCATGTTTTGCATACCTCGCCTACTATGCCATAAAAGCAAAAAATGATCTCAAGAACCAGGGTATTGACCTTGATGAAATCAGTAACACAAAAGGCGGCGGACATTGATAACAATCACCTGCTGCAATTATTCATTAATTCATAACTTTATCCGTCCCCAACGTTGTTGGGGACGGAATTTTTTAAACTTGTTATATGGCACCAGCGATGGAACAATTAGTAATTGGTATTGATATTGGTGGCACGGGCACCAAGTTTGGCATTGTTGACCGGAATGGCAATGTGCTTTTTCATGGTGAGATCTCCACAAAAAAACATGCAACAGTAGAAAGTTTTATTCAAGAGCTGCACGATGAAATGGTACAGCTGATTGATAAAGCCGGCGGCACCGGCCGCATTAAAGGTATTGGTGTGGGTGCACCCAACGGTAATTTTTATACCGGCACCATTGAATACGCCCCTAACCTTCCCTGGAAAGGGATCATCCCTTTAAAAGAATTACTGGAATCCGCATTTAAACTGCCGGTAACACTTACCAACGATGCCAATGCTGCCGCCATTGGAGAAATGATGTACGGCGCCGCTCAGGGTATGAAGGACTTTATTATGATCACATTGGGTACGGGCGTGGGCAGCGGTATTGTTGCCAATGGCCAGCTCATATACGGCCATGATGGTTTTGCAGGCGAACTGGGACATACCATCGTGATACCCGATGGGCGCTATCATGCAGGCACCGGTAAAAAGGGTCCACTGGAAGCTTATGCATCCGCAACCGGTGTGCGTCTCACCGCACTGGAAAAGCTGAAAGCATCCGACGAACCCAGCCTGTTGAGAAATATAGCGGAAGACAAACTGGATTCAAAAGCGGTATATGAGGCCGCCATTGAAGGCGATAAAATTGCATTGGAAATATTTGAGTTTACAGGAAAGATACTGGGGCTTGCATTGGCGAACGCCATCATGTTCAGCAGCCCCGAGGCAATTGTGTTGTTTGGCGGACTTACAAAAGCCGGCGACCTCATTTTAAAACCCACCAAGGAACATATGGAAGAAAACCTCATCAAGGTTTTCCAGAATAAAGTGAAGATACTGGTGAGTCACTTAAAAGAGTCTGATGCTGCCATATTAGGTGCCAGTGCGCTGGCATGGGAGTAAAACGGTTTCGTTTCACCTGTTATAATACACAGAAGCCCGGCAAATGCCGGGCTTTATTATTCAAGACAAACTATTCGCCTATTTAATTTTCAATACCGGTTTCAGCATATAATTACCTGCGCCGGTTTTAAAGATGGATAAAGCCGCATCAAAATCTATGATAAGTGTTTCCAGTTCGGCATTCAGCTTTTTATTCACTTTTATTTTCAAACCCGACTCTGAACCGCTGGGAATAGTTAAAGGGAATACCACGCCAAAAGTGTCTTTAATACTGTTGTTGGGGCCCAGTACAAAACGTATTTCTTTTACAATGTCTTTGGGCAAGGGTGCTGTTGCCAAAAGTGTATCCACACCGTTTTGCAAACCCAGTAAATTATAAACACCCACATTGGTGGCCATGGTGGTCCAGCCGTTCACACTACTGGTATCATCACTGAATTTCACTTTCACTTCACGTATGTCCACGTTCACTTCGGCTAAATTGGTTGGGCCGTCAGTTAAACGTACATGAAGGTTGGAAGTACCTTCATCTCCTCCATTCTTGGAACAGGAAATAAAAATTACAGCAGTAACGGCTGCAATAAGCAAAGATGATTTTAATGCAATATGTTTCATACAGATATTTTCCATATTGCTAAAAAAACTGTGCCAGAATTGTTAAATGGGGAAAATTAGTACCCGTATCATCAGCATTCACTAAGGCTGAGCGGCACGTTTACAGCAAGACCGCCGTCGGCAGTTTCTTTGTACTTGCTGTTCATATCAATGGCGGTGTCCCACATGGTTTTGATCACACTGTCGAGACTTACCTTGGCAAAATCGGGTGTACTTTGCAATGCCAGTTGCGAAGCGGTGATAGCTTTAATGGCGCCCATGGTATTGCGTTCGATGCAGGGAATTTGCACGAGGCCGGCAATAGGATCACAGGTAAGACCGAGATGATGCTCCATTGCAATTTCGGCAGCCATGAGTGTTTGGCGTTGTGTGCCGCCCATACATTCTGTTAATGCTGCAGCGGCCATGGCACTGCTCACTCCTATCTCGGCCTGGCATCCGCCCATGGCCGCAGAGATGGTGGCGCCTTTTTTAAATATGCTGCCCACTTCAGAAGCGGTGAGTAAAAACTGGATGATCTTTTCTTCGCTGTTGCCATCGCAAAAAGCAACATAATATTGCAGCACGGCCGGAATCACGCCTGCAGCGCCATTGGTGGGTGCTGTAACAACACGGCCAAAACTTGCATTTTCTTCATTTACCGCAAGGGCAAAACAGCTTACCCAGTCGAGTATGTATTTAAAATCACTGCCTCCCTGCCGTATGGTGGCCAGCCAGGATTCATAACCGGCATAGCTGCGGCCATTCATAAGTTTTTTATTCAGCCCGGCACCACGGCGTTTCACATTTAATCCGCCTGGCAGCATTCCTTCAGCATGACAGCCCCGGTAAATACATTCTTTCATCACCCGCCATATATTCAGCACGCCCTCTTTAGTGAGTGTTTCACTGCGCCAGCTGTTCTCATTTTCCATTACCACATCGCTGATGTTGAGACCGGTTTTCATACACCAGTGCAGTAATTCATCTGCTGTGTTTACAGGAAAGGGAAGCTGCACTTCATCTTTTGCATTTTGGTCTTCCCCTTCTTTTATAACAAAACCACCACCTACAGAATAATAGGTTTCTGCAATGGTGTTGCCATCATCCAGCTTCACTAAAAAAGTAAGTGCGTTGGGATGATAAGGCAGGCTTTCGGAAAAAAGAAATTCAATATCTTCTGCAGGATCAAAATCTGTTTCATGTTCACCGGCAAGAATGATCTTGCGCATGCTTTTGATATCGCTGATCTTTGCATGGATGTTATTTACATCAAAGGTTACGGGGTCATCGCCGCTTAAACCGAGCTGCACGGCCACATCGGTACCATGCCCCACACCTGTTTTTGCAAGGGAACCATACAGCAGCACTTCAATGCTGCATACCTTAAACAGCAGGTTTTGTTTTTGCAGGGAAGCAGTAAAACGCTGTGCGGCACGCCATGGCCCCAGCGTGTGGCTGCTGGATGGTCCCACACCTATTTTGAACATATCAAAAACCGAAATGGCTTCGTGGCTCACAAAACTGTTTTATGGTTATTGTACTGCTGTAAGATCGATGGTGAATTTTAAATAGGAATTACCTGGTATCACAATAGCGCCGCCGCTGTTACGAATATCCTGACTGCCATAACCCAGGCTTGGCGGAATGTACAATGTGATACTGCCACCGGCTTTGATCAGTGGCAAACCTTTTTGCCAGCCTGGTATCAGCTGCCCCAGCATTGAACTGAAGCCTGTGCTGTTTGAATCGAATACCGTACCGTTGAGCAGGGAGCCGGTATATTTTACAGTAACAGATGAACATACTGAAGGCGTGCCGCCGCTGCCGGGACTTGCAATTACATAAAAAACACCGCTTGAATGCTGTGTTGCACCGGGGGCGTTTGTATTGATCCAGCTTTGCAATGCAGTTACTTCAGAAGCGGGTGCTATGTAATTCTGGTCCTGGTACGGACAATCATTGCCTTTCTTTTTACATGCACCCAGCAGCAGCAGCACTGCCATTAAACCCAAAAAATGTTTTTTCATATTCGTATTACAATTAAAAATTTAAAGATAGAGATATCGGCAAACTAAACTGCTGCATCTGCCCCTTTTTTTTCTTTGCTCTTCAGCTCCCTGTACAGCTGTTCGTTGTTTTCCCAGTTGTAGTGCATGCGGAAGTAAGAGAAAAAAAGCACCACCACTATCACCGCAATAAAGGCCATGACAACATCGCCGGCAGAAAGCGTCATAAAACGCTGTGTCATTTCGGGCACCACTATATCGGTTGATTTATGTGTGGCCGTGGTGAACCAGGAAGGAAAGAAAATTTTTACAATGGCAAAAAAGATAAGGATGGGCAACGCAAATAACAATGCCATAGGCAGGCCTGCCAGGAATTTATGACGGAAAGTGGACTCAGTTTCCCTTACCGCCTCCCATCTTGTAATAAAGGCCCTGTCTTTTTCTGATAACATCAGGCAAAGTTACTTTAATTACCGCTGTTATTTGTTATATTGCGGGAAGCTTACAGGTAAAAAACCCAATATTGGTCTCAGCATGAAAATAGAACATTTACTGGCCCGTCATTTTTACTCCGCAAAACAGCTTACCCTGCAGGGGATTGGAACCTTTACTTTATCACCCGATTTTGTAATGCCTGCAGAAACGGATAAGGATGCTTCCATACCTCCCGGCGCCATCACGTTCACTCAAAATGCAAAAGCAACAGAAGATGCGGCATTGATAGATTTCATTGTGCAGCAAACAAGAAAAATGAAGCCGCTTGCATCATCTGATCTTGAATCATTCCTCAGCCTGGGCAGCCAGTTTCTGAATATCGGCAAACCATTCAGGATCGATGGTATTGGGGTGCTTGAAAAAAATCAGTTGGGCGAATACCTGTTTACGCAGCATGGGCAGATCATCAGCCCCAAAGCAGATGATGGCCCGGTGCATATAAAAGAAAAAACAGAAGAAAGTGTTTCCTTCAGTACACAAGATGCCCCTCCTGCTTTTAATGGTAAAAAGATAGCTGCAATTGCAGCTATACTGGTTGTACTGGGCGGCATTGGCTGGGCCGCATGGTATTTTTTAAACAATAAAAAAGACAACAGCACTGCCACTGAAAATACTGTTGCACCCGTTAGTAACCCTGCTCCGGTGGCTGCAGATACCAGTAAAAAAGATACTGCCGGCATTTCATACAAACCTGCGCAGGACTCTGTAAATCCTGTACCTGCAGCACAACAGCCACAGGGCCCCTACACTTTTAAAATTGTATTCAAGGTAACCATCAATAAAGCAGCTGCACAGGAACGGATGGATGTACTTACCAAAAGAGGTCATAAAGTAATTATGTACACCAGCGATTCTGTTACCTATAAACTTGCAGAGCCCTATAACCTTCCTTTGAGCGATACCGCAAAAGTTAAAGACTCCCTTAACAGGTATTATTATCTTGGTAAGGCCAAAGTAGAACTGTAATGCAGCAAACAGGCAACAATAGAGTAAATGCAAAACTGTTGCTGCTGTTCCTGGTTGCGGCGGCGGCAGACATCACCAGCATTTTATTAAAAATTGAATGGCTGCATACAATTGCCAAACCACTGCTGCTGCCACTACTGCTGCTGGCTGCATTCACTGGTACCCCTCCTGCCTCAAAGCATAAAAAACTTTTTATCGCAGCTTTGTTTTTTTCATGGGCCGGGGATGTTTTTTTACTGTTTGAAAACAGCAACAGCCTGTTCTTTATTTTTGGACTGGCCAGTTTTTTAACCACGCATGTTTTATATATTATTTACTTTCTCGGTATACAAAGCACCGCAATTTCACTGTTAAAAAAACAACCGTTGCTGATTGTGGCGGTATTGCTGTATGGTGCTGCGCTGGTATGGATGCTGTTTCCTTTTTTGGGCGATCTCAAAATTCCGGTGATGGTATATGCTGCCGTAATATGCAGTATGCTTTTATGCAGCCTGCATATATGCTATAAAGTAAACCGGAAGGTGGCCACACCTTTTATTGCGGGCGCACTGCTATTTGTGATATCCGACTCATTGCTGGCCATAAATAAATTCTACCAACCCTTTGCAATGTCCGGTGTGTGCGTAATGCTTACTTACTGCGCCGCACAATATCTTATTGTAAAAGGTTTTATTAAACAAAATAATCCATGACTAAGGCTGCACTGCTGGCTGAACTAAGCAATAATACCTACGTAATGCTGCGGCCATCGGCCATTGAAGGCGTGGGCGTATTTGCCATAAGGGATATCCCCAAAGGCTGCCGCGATATGTTTGGCAAACCTGATAAGGCTGAAGACTGGATCACGATACCAAAAAAAGAAATTGATACGCTCCCTGACCACGCACAGTTTTTGGTGGGCAATTACTGTTTATTTGACGATGAAAATTATTATGTGCCGGCACAGGGTTTTAAAAAAATGGATGTGTCGTTATTTTTAAATCACTCTGACAATCCCAATATTATTTCCATTAACGACGGAGATTATTTTGAAGCCATCCGCGATATCAGGGCCGGCGAAGAGTTGCTGCTGGATTATGGGGAGATTGTAGAAGGAGAAGAATAATTATTAGAAAAGCCTCCTGCTGGGTGCAGGAGGCTTTTGTTACAACACCACGTAAGGATTATCATCCCAGTGATCGTCGTCTTTAACTCCCAGTAATTTTTTGATGTAACAATACAAATGCTTCAAGTTTACTTTCATAAGCTTTACCATTTTAACTGTTCAGCAATCATCCTGTTAAAAATCCCCCTCACATTGCTGCAAGAGGGATTTAAAATATTCAATTGAAATTCTTCAATTCCAAAATTAGTAGCCCATACCGCCCATATCAGGAGCACCATGTGCATGCGGTTCTTCTTTCTTAGGCTTGTCTGCAATCACACATTCAGTGGTTAACAGCATACCCGCAATTGAAGCAGCATTTTCCAATGCAACGCGGCTTACTTTAGTTGGGTCAATCACACCTGCCTTAAACAGGTTTTCAAATTTCTCTGTACGTGCATTGAAACCGAAGTCGGCCTTGCCTTCCTTGATCTTGTTTACAACAACACTGCTTTCCAGTCCGCTGTTTTCAACAATGGTGCGCAGGGGCGCTTCAATGGCTTTGCGTACAATGGCGATACCGGTTGTTTCGTCTTCGTTGCTGCCGGTTAATTTAGCCAGCGCTTCGCTTGCACGGATATAAGCCACACCACCACCGGGAACGATACCTTCTTCCACAGCAGCCCTTGTAGCATGCAGTGCATCATCCACACGGTCTTTCTTCTCTTTCATTTCAACTTCTGTTGCTGCACCTACATACAGTACCGCCACACCACCGCTCAGTTTGGCAAGGCGTTCCTGTAATTTTTCTTTATCGTAGTCAGATGTGGTTGTTTCAATCTGTGCTTTGATCTGGTTTACACGTGCAGTGATATCGGCTTTTTTACCTTTACCACCAACGATCACGGTGTTGTCTTTATCAATGGTTACGCTTTCGGCAGTACCTAAGTAAGTAAGGTCGGCATTCTCCAGTTTAAAGCCCTGTTCTTCGCTGATAACGATACCTGCAGTAAGTACGGCGATATCCTGCAGCATCTCTTTCCGCCTGTCGCCAAAGCCGGGAGCTTTAACAGCAGCCACTTTAATGGTACCGCGTAATTTGTTTACCACCAGAGTTGCCAGTGCTTCACCTTCCAGGTCTTCTGCAATGATCAGCAGCGGACGTCCTGTTTGCGCAACTTTTTCAAGTATGTGCAGGATGTCTTTCATGGTGCTCACTTTCTTGTCGTAGATCAGGATATATGGATTGCTTAATTCAGCTTCCATTTTCTCGCTGTTGGTAACAAAGTAAGGAGAAACATAACCACGGTCAAACTGCATACCTTCCACTACATCCACGGTTGTATCGGTGCCTTTTGCTTCTTCAACGGTGATCACACCTTCTTTACCCACACGCTTCATGGCTTCAGCAATCAGTTCGCCAATGGTGCCGTCGTTATTGGCAGAGATGGTGGCTACCTGCATGATCTTTTTATTATCATTGCCCACCACTTCACTTTGTTTTTTCAGGTTGCTCACAACAGCTTCAACAGCTTTGTCAATACCACGCTTCAGGTCCATTGGGTTGGCGCCTGCAGTTACGTTTTTCAAACCTTCCCTTACAATGGCCTGTGCCAGTACAGTGGCAGTAGTGGTACCATCACCTGCAATATCAGCAGTTTTGCTGGCCACCTCTTTCACCATTTGTGCGCCCATGTTTTCAATGGGATCTTCCAGTTCAATTTCTTTGGCTACGGTAACACCGTCTTTAGTTACGGCAGGAGCGCCAAATTTCTTTTCAATAACCACGTTGCGGCCTTTTGGACCCAGGGTTACCTTAACGGCGTCGGCCATTGTGTCAACGCCTTTCTTCATCTTGTTTCTTGCCTCGATATCGAAGAATATCATCTTTGCCATATAAAAGTCAATTTTAGTTTTTTGATTTACGATTTTAGATTATGCGACAAACAGCGGTACATTATTTTGCATCGTTGTGTCACTCACTTCAACTTTTTTCAGCTTCGGGCAACTGTTCCGTGTCACTTCAAAAGCTCTGTCTGGTAATTTGTAAAAGCTCATACTATCGCCAGTATATCGCTCTCACGCATAATGAGAAGATCCTGCCCTTCTACAGAAATTTCAGTACCTGCATATTTACCATATAAAACAGTATCGCCTGCTTTTACAGTAACAGGTTCGTCTTTCTTACCGGGGCCTGCAGCCACCACCACACCACGCTGGGGTTTTTCTTTGGCTGTATCAGGAATAATAATGCCGCCTGCAGTTTTTTCTTCAGCAGCGGCTGGTTTCACGATCACCCTGTCATGCAATGGGGTAATGCTTAACTTCTTTGCCATAACGCTATTGTTTTTGATTTAAAGGATTAAATAGAAAATTTTGGACGGCAAATGTATGCTAAATCCGTGCCACATGACAAAAAAGAAATGTTGGCAGTTTTAACCCCCAAACGGGCGGGATTGATTGAAAAAATCGGGAAAAATCGGCAGAGACCTGGTTAAATACTGTCAGTTTTTACCCTGTTGTATTAAAAACATAATTATCCATTAAGCAATTATCCATTAATAGTTACCTTTGCCGCCACGTTATGATTAGCAGAAGAAATATAAGGGTGAAGGTGATGCAAACGCTTTATACCATCGACAGCATGGCCGGCGAGGTAAAAAGCGGCGAACCTACAGCCATCCTTACCAAAAAACTGGAACAGAGCCGCCATATTTTCACCTACCTAGTGTACTTCATTACTGAAGTGGCCCGTTATGCCGAAACCGATGCCCGCCAAAGGGCCTCTAAAAACCTGCCTTCCAAAGAAGACCTCTCGGTAAACACCAAAATTGCCGGCAACGAAATATTGTGGAAGATACTGGAACAACCCGGTTTTACAGGTGCCTGCAATGAATTTAAAGTAAAGAACACCCTGGATACCGAACTGGTACGCAAACTGTACCTGGAGCTGGTGGAAACCGAGGAATACAAAGAGTATATTGAAATGCAGGCCAGGGAGAAGAAGAGTGAAAAAGATATACTTGACTTTATTTTTAACAGCCTCATGCTTCCCAAGGAAGACTTTATCTCCCACCTGGAAGAGAATTTCATTCACTGGGATGATGATGCGGAAATGATGCAGCAACTGGTGGCCAATTATTTACAGAAACCGGGCAGTTATAACTTTGGCGATATGCTGGGTAAGGATAAACTGGATTTTGCCAAAAACCTGCTCATCACCACGCTCGAAAAAAGCGAGGTTACGCTGGAACTGATCAAACCCAAGCTCAAGAACTGGGATGCCGACAGGATTGCAGCACTTGACCTGATCATTTTACAGATGGGTGTTTGCGAGTTCCTGTATTTTGAAACCATTCCCACTAAAGTTACCATTAATGAATATATTGACCTGGCCAAGGAATACAGTACGCCGCAGAGCGGGCAGTTTGTGAACGGGCTTTTGGATAATATTCACAAGGAGCTCACCGCACAAAACAAGATCCACAAAAAAACTTTTAAGAACAGCACACTTTAAACCACCGTTCGGATGAAAAAAATAATCTTAGCCGCAGCAGCTTTTACTGTGTTTATGAGTTGCGATGTAAAACGTAAAGACAAGATAGCAGGCGATACCAATATCGATTCTGCAAAAACGGCCAATGCCATGAACCATCCCACCACCGTACAGCTCATTGACAGTGCGTATGATTTTGGCACCGTTACCGATGGCGAAAAAGTAGAATACAGTTACCGCTTTAAAAATACCGGCACCACTCCCCTTATTGTGGTAAGCGCCACAGCCAGCTGCGGGTGCACCGTGCCTGAGAAACCCGAAAAACCCATTCCTCCCGGTGAAACAGGTTTTATCAAAGTGGTGTTCAACAGCTCCAACAGGATTGGCCAGAACCATAAAGACATTACCGTGATCGCCAATACTTCCCCCGCATTCCCAACTTTAAAACTCACGGGTGAGGTAAAGGCAAAACAATAATTTTTTCAGAATAACAATTAACACAAACAAACATGCAATTACTCAGTATTTTCCTGATGATGGATCCGCAGGGCAAGGCCAGCAGCACCGGTACTTTTATTATGATGGGTGCCATGATCCTGGTTTTCTGGCTTTTTATGATCCGCCCACAGGCTAAAAAAGCAAAACAGCAAAAAGAATTCATCAATAACCTGCAAAAAGGCGACCGTATTGTAACCATTGCCGGTATTCATGGTAAAGTGAATAAGATCAATGATGACAATACGCTTGAGCTGGAAACCAGTCCCGGCAGTTATATCAAAATTGAACGCAGTGCCATCAGCATGGAATGGACAGCAGCGCTGAATAAAGGAACTGCAGAAACAAAGAAATAATTAATTTCAGATTGCAGGTTTGCGATTTTAGATTTGTTGATGATTGATGGAATATCCGCAATCGCAAATCTGAAATCGCAAATTGCTTTTATAATATGCTTAAAGTAGGTATCACCGGCGGAATTGGCAGCGGCAAAAGCACCGTGGCACAGTTGTTTACAGTGCTGGGCATACCTGTTTACTCCGCCGATGACGCCGCCAAAAGGCTGATGAATGAAAATGAGGAGCTGGTTAAAAATATAAAAGCATTGTTTGGAGAACCAGCTTATGCCAATGGCACCCTCAACCGCAAATACCTGTCCGGCATTGTTTTTAACGACCCAAAAAAACTGGCACAGCTCAATGCCATTGTTCACCCGGTAACACTAAAAGATGCGGATGAATGGATGAAAAAACAAACCACGCCCTATGCCATTAAAGAAGCGGCATTAATGTTTGAAAGCGGTGCACAAGAACACCTCGACTTCATCATTGGCGTATCGGCCCCCGCGCATTTACGCATACAGCGGGCCATGCTACGCGACAATATTTCCCGCGAAGAAGTAATGGCGCGGATGAACAAGCAGGTGGATGAAACCATTAAAATGCGGCTCTGCGACTACGTTATTTATAACGATGAACAGCAAATGGTGATACCACAGGTGCTGGCATTGCACCACAGGCTTGTTACGCCAGCAGAATAAATCTTACACCCTTTTGTTTCTTTCTTAATTTTACAGTATGAAACTCTTTTCCGCCGCCCGGGTAAAACAATGGGATGCTTACACCATTGTACACGAGCCTGTTTCCTCTGTGGACCTGATGGAACGTGCGGCCACGGCTTGTGTGAACTGGCTGCAGGATCAATATCCAAACAAACAAAACTATATTGTTTTTTGCGGCAAGGGCAATAATGGAGGCGACGGGCTGGCCATTGCAAGAATGCTCATCCAGTTGAAGCACAGTGTGACAGTTTATATTGCAGAAGATGGCAAGACAGGCACACCTGACTTTACAACCAACCTGAAAAAACTGGAGACCTTTACTTTCAGCATACATACCATAAAAGAAGAAAACGATTTCCCCCCAATACCGGCAAACACTATTGTGATAGATGCCATTTTTGGCACCGGGCTTAACAAACCGCTTTCTGGTATGGCTTCGGCACTGGCGGCATATATCAATCTTTCCGGGGCAGCGGTTATTGCCATTGATATCCCCAGTGGTTTGTATGCCGACAGCAGTTCTGCCGGCAATATCGTGATCAATGCCGCACACACACTCAGTTTCCAGCAATACAAACTGGCTTTTTTGCAGGCAGAAAACGAAGCATATTGCGGTGATGTGCATATACTGGATATCAAACTTCATCCCGCTTTTTGCGAACAGGAGAATGCCGTATTTAATATGGTTGACACTGAATTGATCAAAACCATTTACAAACCACGTAATAAAAAATTTGCGCATAAAGGCACTTACGGTCATGCCGCAATAATTGCAGGCAGTTATGGTATGATGGGTGCAGCCGTACTCAGTGCAGGAGCCTGCCTGCGCAGCGGCGCCGGCAAACTCACCTGCTTCATCCCCGGGTCCGGTTACCAGATTTTACAAACATCCGTTCCTGAAGCGATGTGTGTTGTAACAGGAGAAAAATTTACCGGCACAGTTAAGGGACTGGCAGCATTCGATGCAGTTGGAATGGGACCCGGTCTTGGAGCTGATGCGGTCAACAGTAACTTGCTGCCGGAGGTTTTGAAATTGGTGCAAAAACCGTTGGTGCTGGATGCCGATGCGCTCAATGCAATTGCGGCAAATAAGGAATTGCTGCAGCAGGTTCCCAAAAATGCCATTCTCACCCCGCACCCAAAAGAATTTGAAAAACTCTTTGGCAAAACTGGCAATGATTTTGAGAGGCTGGAACTGGCGCTGAAAAAATCACAGGAGTACGGTTTTTATATTGTATTAAAGGGTCATAATAGTTTTATCAGCACTCCCCTTGGAAAAGGCTTTTTTAACCCAACCGGCAATGCGGGCATGGCAACAGCCGGCAGTGGCGATGTACTCACCGGGATCATCACAGGTTTGCTTGCCCAGCAATATGATCCCTTTGCAGCTTGCATACTGGGAGTTTACCTCCATGGCCTGGCAGGAGATATTGCAGCGGAACGGTGCTCGCCAGAAGCTATGCTGGCTGGCGACATTACGGCCCACCTGGGTGATGCTTTCAAGGCTTTGTAAAATAAATTACTGCAATCCTGCTACATTGGTATATCTATCCTGTACCTGCTGGCCTTTTTTGGCGCATTTCCCCTATTTTTGCCGTCCAAATTTCAGAACAACACAACACTTATGAGTAATTTGATTTATGCCGTTCCGGCAATGGGTATCCTTGGATTACTTTATACCCTTTGGAAATTCAACTGGGTAAGTAAACAGGATGCAGGCAGCGACCGTATGAAAGAAATCAGCACTTATATTGCTGAAGGCGCTATGGCTTTCTTAAAAGCCGAATGGAAGATTCTCACGTATTTTGTTATAATTGTTGCCCTGCTGCTGGCATTGATGAGCATGAGCAACACCCATAGCCACTGGAGTATTGCCGTGGCATTTGTAATTGGTGCCGTGTGCAGCGCCTTTGCCGGTTTTATCGGTATGAAGGCAGCCACCAAGGCCAATGTGCGTACCGCACATGCAGCACGCACCAGCCTTAGCAAGGCCCTGAATGTTTCCTTTACAGGCGGTGCCGTAATGGGACTGGGTGTGGCTGGTTTGGCCGTGCTTGGTTTGGGCGGATTATTCATCATTTTAAAATCATTCTTTGCCCCTGAAGCTGCTGCCAATGGTGCAGAAATGCTTAAGACCATCGAAGTGCTTACAGGCTTCAGTCTGGGTGCAGAAAGTATCGCTTTATTTGCCCGTGTGGGTGGCGGTATCTATACAAAAGCTGCCGATGTGGGCGCTGACCTGGTGGGTAAAGTGGAGGCCGGTATTCCTGAAGATGATCCAAGAAATCCTGCCACCATTGCCGATAACGTAGGTGATAACGTGGGTGATGTGGCCGGTATGGGCGCTGATCTTTTTGGCTCTTATGTGGCTACCGTTCTTGCAACAATGGTATTAGGACAGGAAACTGTTTCTACTGATAATTTTGGCGGATATGCTCCTATCCTGCTGCCAATGCTGATCGCAGGCGTGGGTATCATTTTCTCGATCATCGGTACTTTCTTTGTACGTATCAGTGAAAATGCAGGTATCAATACGGCCACCGTTCAAAAGGCATTGAACATGGGTAACTGGGGTTCAATTGTACTTACAGCTTTCGCCTGTGCCGGATTGGTATTTTATATTTTACCCGAGAACATGACGCTTCGTGGTCATGATTTTACCCGCAATGGTGTCTTAGGTGCTATTGCAGTAGGTTTGGCTGTAGGTACCTTAATGAGCATCATCACAGAATATTATACAGCAATGGGCAAAAGGCCTGTTAACTCTATCATACGCCAGTCTGCAACCGGCCATGCCACCAACGTTATTGGCGGTTTGGCCATTGGTATGGAAAGTACATTCCTTCCCATTCTGGTACTTGCAGGCGGTATCTGGGGTTCATATGCATGTGCCGGCTTATACGGTGTGGCTATTGCCGCTGCCGGTATGATGGCAACCACAGCCATGCAGCTGGCCATTGATGCATTTGGACCTATTGCCGATAACGCAGGTGGTATTGCTGAAATGAGCGAACTGCCCAAAGAAGTGCGTGAAAAAACCGATGTGCTGGATGCGGTGGGAAACACAACTGCGGCTACCGGTAAAGGTTTTGCCATTGCTTCTGCAGCACTTACAGCGCTGGCATTGTTTGCAGCATTTGTAGGCGTTGCCGGTATTAAGGGTATCGACATTTATAAAGCGCCTGTACTGGCCTCATTGTTCGTAGGTGGTATGATCCCCTTCATCTTCTCCTCATTGGCCATCCGTGCAGTGGGAGAAGCAGCGATGAGCATGGTGGAAGAAGTGCGCCGCCAGTTCCGCACCATTCCCGGTATCATGGAAGGACAGGGTAAACCTGAATATGATAAATGCGTTGCCATCAGTACCGATGCTTCCATTAAAAAAATGATCGGGCCCGGTGCATTCGCTATTATTTCCCCATTGGTAATAGGCTTTGTTTTAGGCCCTGAGTCTTTAGGCGGATTTTTGGCCGGTGCCACTGTAAGCGGCGTATTACTGGGTATGTTCCAGAATAATGCCGGTGGTGCATGGGATAATGCAAAGAAATCTTTTGAGAAAGGTGTTGAGATCAATGGTGAAACCTACTATAAAAAATCTGATCCGCACAAAGCATCTGTAACAGGCGACACCGTGGGTGATCCTTTTAAAGATACGTCAGGCCCGTCAATGAACATACTGATCAAACTGATGAGTATTGTTTCCCTGGTAATTGCCCCCACCCTTGCAACCATCCATGGCAAAGCAGCGTCTAAAGATGTGGAAAAGCAGGAAGTGGTAAAAGAAATGTCTGTTGTAAAAACAGATGATAATGCAACAGCAATACTGCCTGCAAAAGAAGTGATCAATGGTGCCGCAGAGAAACTGGTGAATGCACTTGCTGCTGATAAGCTGGTTGATACTGCCAATTATTCACTGTCTGTAAAAGAAGGAAAAGTAAGCATTAACGGCACAGAAATATCAACCGCTGCTGCTGAAAAATACAAAGAACTGATTGCTGCGTTTAACGGTGCCAGTATAGAACTGAAAAACTCGAAAAATTAGTTTTGTTCGGTTCAAATAACCGTTACTTTAGCAAAACATTCAACATAGTCTAATCAGAACCATTATAACCAAAAAGTCCGGGTGTGTCCACACCGGGGCTTTTTTTATTTAAAGCAGTTTCAGTCATTCTGATAAATAATAAAGGCAACCGTTGGTTGCCTTTATTATTCGTTTTAAAACCCTGGTTTTATTGTTTTGTTTCCAGCAGTTTGAAGAACTGGTCTAACTGCGGCAGTATAACAATTCTTGTTCTCCTGTTGGCCGCTTTTCCATCTGCAGTGCTGTTATCCGCAACGGGCAGGTATTCTCCCCTGCCGGCAGCGGTGATATGAGCCGGGTTCAAACCATAACGGTTTTGCAGTACCCTTACTACAGCTGTAGCCCTTTTCACACTGAGGTCCCAGTTATCGAGTAACACACCATTTGAACCTTTATATGCAACATTGTCGGTATGACCTTCCACCATAAATTCAATATCTGGCTGGTTCTTTAAAACCGTAGCTACTTTACCCAGCACTTCTGCCGCACGGTCGGTTATGTCATAACTGCCGCTTTTAAAAAGCATTTTATCTGAGATATCGATATACACCACCCCTTTGTCAACTTTAATATTCACATCCTTATCATCAAGGTTGCCGATGGCTCCTTTCAGGTTCATGACAAGGGCCATATTGAGTGAATCTTTTTTGCTGAGGGCCGATTGCAGGTTTTGAATATAAGAATCCTTGGCACTGATATTCTCCAGTGATTTTTTGATACTTTCTGCCTGTGAGCCGGAGATGACCGAAAGATTTTCCAGCTGTTTCAAAGCCTGGTTATTATTCTCTTTCAAATAATCGATCTGCTTTTTCAGCCCATCGATCTCAGACTCCAGTGAACTGCGTTTTAAAGCAGCTTCAGCAGTAAGATCGGTACAGTTCTTTAACTGTTCCTGCAGTTTGTTATAGGAAGCCTGCAGGGTTTCGTAGCGAACCTGTTCGCCCTTTAATACTTTTTTGCTCACACAAGAAGACATGATCAGCGCAGCGCCTGTTGCCAGTAACATGGTTTTTCTTAACATCATAGAATTAGTTTTTTGGCAAAATTAGGCAAGTAACACGGCCTTAACCGCTTCATTCTCTTAATAAATGTTAAAATATCAGTGAAAGATGGCAATAGATTAAAAAAAATTGACCAGCGGCAACCAATTTTTGCAACAAGTTGTTATTTTGCATTACGAAAACAGTCGTATTATGACAACCGATAAGCACATCAAACCAACCGAAAGTGAACTGGAGATATTACAGGTATTGTGGAATGAGCGAACAGCCACAGTACGCCAGGTGCATGAAGAACTGAGTAAGACAAAAGAAAGTGGTTATACTACCACGCTTAAACTCATGCAGATCATGCACGAGAAAGGTTTGGTAACCCGTAATGACAGCAGTAAAACACATATTTACCAGCCGGCAGTCAGCAGGGAAAATACCCAAAAACAGTTGTTGAATAAAATGATCGATACATTGTTTGCAGGGTCTTCGGCAAATCTTGTGATGCAGGCGCTGGGCGGACACAATGCCAGCGAGGAAGAGCTGGAAAAAATTCAGTCACTGATCAACCAGTTGAAAAAAGATAAATAGCATACCAAAACCTTACTCCTTTTTATGGCAACACTCTCCTACAGTTTTTGCATGAGCCTGCTGCACAGCACCTGGCAGGCTGCATTGTTATGGCTGGTATACATGTTTGCCGAAAAAACATTGAAGCATCATTTTGCACCACAGCAAAAAAAGAACCTGCTCTTTGTGTCGCTGGCGGTGCAACTGGTTTTATTTGTACTTACTTTTTTAATTTATTATTCGCAGTACCGTGCAGAAGTACCCGGCAGTATTTTACCCGTCACCGGTATCGCTATCGGCAATATTTTACCGGCATCCATAATTAAGCAATATTGCCCCTGGATATTCACCGGCTATTCATTTATCATAGCATTTAAATTATTAAAGGCAGCCAGGGAATGGTTCCTGTTTAAAAAGCAATTCAGGACCGGACTTGTAAAGCCACCGGTTGACCTGAAGCTTTTTACCACAGAACAGCAATTTCATTTCGGGATTAAAAGAAAAGTGCAGCTCTGGCTCAGTCATCATATTGGCACGCCACTCACATTTGGCTTTTTTAAACCGGTTATTGTTTTACCTGTTGCACTCGTAAACCAGCTTAGCCTGCAGCAGGCCGAAACACTCATCCTGCATGAACTGGAACATATCAGGTCCAACGATTTTATACTCAACTGGTTTTTAATCGCTGCTGAAACAATTTTCTTCTTTAATCCTTTTGTGATGGCGCTTTGCAAAAAGATCAAACTGGAAAGGGAAAAAAATTGTGACATCAGGGTTACCGCATTTGATTACCCGCCCCTGCTATATGCCGAAACATTATTAAAGGCACAAACAGTAAAACAGCTGGCTCCACAACTGCTGGCAGAAGGTTATAAAATTGCCGCGGTAAACAAACCGCATCACCTGCTTAACAGGATACAGTTTTTTACAAACCCGGCTAATCAAATACAGCAGCGCAAAAAAATACTGCTGCCAGTTTTGTCATTATTGCTGATGACTTTTTTTGCTGCAGCTATACTGGTACAGTTGCCTAAGGCCGTCAGCAAAAAAGAAACCACTTATATTGAGCCGGTGAACCTGTTACCGCTGCAGGCAGATGGTGCATTTCCTGTGGTGGTGAATAATGTATTACAAAATCTTAAACAGGAAACTGCCGGAAAAATAGCTGCTGCCGTTCTTGAACAGGAGCCGCTTATTGAAAAGAAAATAAAACAGGCTGCCCCGCTTATACAGGATATAAAATTAAAAGCGGAAAAACTGGCTGCCGAATTCGCCGGTGATAATATACTCACGCCTGTTTCTCTTACAGAAAATGATGCTGCCAAACAAATCGTGATAAGGGAAGAAGAATCCGGTTCTAAAAACGCCGTATTAAAAGTGTATAATGTAATTTTTAAAGACGGTAAATGGATCATTCAGCCACAATGGAAACTTGCTGCAAAAGAAATTAACCCCGCAGATTCCCTCCTGCTGAATGACACCAGTGCTCCTGCAGAAGCAAGCACCGAAATGCAGGACTAATCCATTAATAACAACGCGGGCATTTTTGGCTGTAGCGGTTGCCAATGATAAAACCAAGCATGAGCTCATGCGTGTTTTTAGTGTAGTTACGCAACCTTGATGTAGTGGCGTTTTCATAAGCATAACTGATGTTAAACGTATTGGAAACATTTATACCAGCCATTGCAGAATAGCCTGATATCAGGTCCGAAATACGGTAGCTTCCCCCCACCCATACTTTATCCAAATATTGCAGTTTTAAATTACCATGAAAACCCGCCAGCTGCGGTTGCCAGTACTGCATCATAACTGAAGGCATGGCCATGATCTCATCGGTAAGAGAAAAGCGGTAACCAGCAGTAACAAAATAATTGGGCGTGTAATAAGTACCGTATTTATCGTTGGTAACAAATTTTGCCTTACCGGGAATAATATTCAATACAGACACACCCAAAAAATATTGCGCCGAATAAAACCACAATCCTGCTCCAATTTCCGGTTTTATTTTTTTTAATTCACCTGTACTGATACCAATGGCAGGATCGTTGGGATCAAGGCTGCCCCATTCTATTTTTGAACGGTCCATGCTCACACTGGTCATGCCCGCACTAAAGCCTGCCGATAAAGTTGTTTTTACACTCAGCGGCTTATGGTAAGCGTAAGTGGCATTGAGCGACCAGCGGTTGATATAACCCGCTTTATCATTCATGGCAGTAAAACCAATCCCATGATGCGGATCGGGCGGTGTGTATTCCTGCCACAGTCTAGTTCCCCTCGGATCATTACCCGGCAGTTCAAACGAAGTGGCGCTGGTGCGCAGGTCTTCTTTACCTATAGGTGCATGAATACTGAAGTAGGTTGTAACGGGAGCGCCATTGATGCCTGTCCACTGGTTACGGTTGCTCAGTTTTATATCAGTATAGTTCTCTATTCCTGTAACGGCAGGATTCAGGATATAGTTATTAAGAATGTACTGCGTATAAAAAGGCTTCGCCTGTGCCATTACAGCAGCGCTGCAAAAAAAGGAGCCCGCAATTAAAAACAATTTCTTCATGGTTTTGCTTTCTCAGCTGATAAGTTAAGAGACGCCTTTTAAAAAAGGCATCCCCGTTCAATTTTATTTCACAATCGTAACATAACCGGTAACGGGTTTGCGCCCGTTTTCCGGTTCAATAATATAATAGTAAGTATCAAATGGCAATGGTTTTCCGTTGTAACGGCCATCCCATGGCTGCTTATATCCTCTTGATTCAAACACCAGCTGGCCGGTTCTTGTAAACACCTGCACCTTGCAATTAGGATAAGTATCCAGGTATTCTATCTTCCAGGTATCATTGATGCCATCGCCGTTTGGTGTAAATGTATTGGGCACTTTTGGCATCTTCAGCACTTTCACAAACATCTTATCCGGCGCAGCGGTACAGCCGCCATCACCGGTTACCGTGAGTGTATAGGTAATATCATCCAGTATATTGCTGGCTGTTGGCTTTTCAATGGTGGTACTGTTCAGGTAAGTGGCCGGTGTCCAAAGGTATTGTAACCCGTTACCGGTTACAATGGGCTCAATGGTTATTGAACCACCTTCCAGCACCACCCTGTCGGGTCCTGCATTAACAGTGGGATATGCATATACCGTAAACTGTTTGGTAAGGGTATCACTGTTACACCCGTTAGTGTTTACCGTGTACAATGATACATCGTAAGTTTTGGGTGCAGTAAAGATATACGGGACCTGTTTGGTAGATGCGCTGCCGCCATCAGAGAACTTCCAGAACCATTGTGTAATGGTACCATCAAGACCGTTCGTCTGATCGGTCATCACCACGTTATCGCCAATACAAACCGAAGGTTTGCTGAATGTAAACACTGTTTTAGGCTGCGGATGTATAAAATTTACAACCCGGGTGGTTTGTTTGGGGCAACCGGTACCACTGGTAACGGTAAGCGTTACCGTATACGGACCAGTACCTGTGTAATGATGCGGTGCCGGGGTTTTTGCAACAGAATTATTCAATGTACCACTGGCAGGATCACCAAAATCCCATGCATAGGTAAATGCATTCTCTGTTCCGTCGGCAATGGTGGAACTGTTGATAAACGAAACATCCGCATTGGGAATACAAACACTGGTTTGTCCAAAAGCAAAAGCAGCACTTGGTATCGGGCTCACATACACCGCTTGTGTTACCGGCTTGCTCTTACACCCATATGCGGATGTATTGTACATCGTAACATTATAACTGCCCCATGCTGCATAGGTATGCGTAAACGTGGTTCCAGGTGCATGATTTTCCAATGGAGAACCATCCCCAAAATTCCAGATGGTATTATTCAGTGTTACACCAGCCGGTGCAGTTGACTCTTCCTTAAATGTGGTAATGCTGCCTTCACAGGTTGGTGTTAAGAAGGAGAATTTGGAAGACGCGGTATCCAGTACTTTAATGGTTTTTGATGCAGTGTCCACACAACCTGCGGCAGTTGAGGTAAAGGTGTATTTGATGGTATGCGTACCAACACCCGCTGCAACCGGGTTGAATAAACCATTGGGATTTACAATACCTGGTCCGCTGTAAGCAAAGGTTCCGGGCACACCTCCTATTTCGCTGCCTTGTGTGATGAGGAATGGCGCTGCATCATAACAAACATCGGGCATATTATTGAACTGTACTTTGGGTGCTGCATTTACAGTGATGTTTGTATTCTTCGTATTCAGGCAAAGTGTGCCCGAATAAGCCACAAACCGGATAGTATAAGGTTTTGTAAGCGGCGCCTGGAAGGTGGGATATTTATGCCGGTATACCTTGTTAGGTGCAGGAAAATCATCAGTGAACACAGTTGCTGGTGCGCCAATCCAGTCCCAGTAAATTTCCACTTTGGTAATACTTCCCTGGCCAATGGTAGAGAGATTGGTTATTGCTACAGAATCGTTCGAACATAAAGTAGCGGGGTTGGACACTGCAAAATCTGCCACCGGGTTGGCTCCGTTGATGAAGATCGGGTTCATCACCGTATCCTTACATCCCAGGGTGCTCGTTACAACATGGGTTACGTTGTATGGTCCTACTAATGTATACAGGTGTGAACCATTCATACCTGTGGAAGTATTATTAATACCGCTTGCAGGATCGCCATAATTCCAGGAATAGCCTGTGCCACTGATGGTGCCATTGGCTATTTTACTGGTATCTATAAACACCGCGGCAACATCATTGATACAAACTTCCGGAACAATAAAGCCCGCCTTGGGCCTGTCGTTGATGGTGATGGTTCTTGTAAACGGTACTGCATTGCTGCAACCATTGCTGGTGGTTACATTCAGCGTTATAATATAGTTTCCTGCCGTGCTGAAATTATGCACCGGGTTTTGAAGAATGGATGTATTTAGCGCACCACTTGCAACATCACCAAAATTCCACGACCAGCTTGTTACAGTACCCACCTGCGGGTTGGAGTTATCAGTAAAACTGATATCCCTTGTTTCGCAAAGGGGTGTATTGGTAACAAAGTCGGGCGTTGGTAACGGGCGAACAGTAATAGTGGTTGTTATAGTATTATTGTACGGCTGGCTGCATAAAGTACTGCTGGCATCTGTTACCATTGTAATCGAATAGATAAACGGACCGGCAACATTCGTAGGTGCATTAATGGTATAAGTACCTCCGGCATTACTTACAACCGGTGCTTGTGCTACGCCGTTGATGGTGTAATTAAATGTATAAGGAGCCGTACCGCCGCTGCCGGTAAATATTACCTGCGGGGATGGCGCATTCAAACACACTGCGGTGCCGGCAGAGATAGCTGCCTGCGGCAATGGATTTACTGTTATGGTAAAAGACTGTCCGCTTATATTTTGAGAACAGGTATTGGCGCTGCTTTCCTGCACACCTGTAATTTCATAAATTTTGGGACCAACGGTGTTGGTGGGTACATTGATTGTATACATACCTGCGGCATTACTTACAACAGGCGTTTGCGGTACACCGTTAAATGTATAGCTGAAAGTATAAGGTGCCGTACCGGTTGCGCCGGTAAATGTTATAACAGGTGAAGCGGCATTTAAACATACCGTTGATGCACTGCTGCTGATATTTGCGGTTGGTAATGGTTTTACCGTTACAGTAGTATTTACATTATTGAATATCTGGCTGCACAATGTACTGCTGGCATCGGTGGCAGAAGTGATGGCATATGTAAACGGTCCTGCAACATTGGTAGGTGCATTGATAACATATACACCCGCAGCATTACTTACAACTGGCGTTTGCGGCACACCATTGATGGTATAGTTAAAAGTATACGGCGCTGTACCACCACTGCCGGTAAAGGTAACCGGTGGTGCAGGAGCATTTAAGCATACGGTAATTGCTCCCGCAATGGCTGCCAGCGGCAATGGATTAACCGTTACAGTAAAGGACTGACCGGTCACAGCCTGTGCACAGGTATTGGCACTGCTTTCCTGTACATTGGTGATCACATAAGTAAGCGGCCCCACTGCATTGGTTGGAACATTAATAGTGTAGGTTCCGGCAGCATTGCTCACCACGGGAGTTTGCGGCACACCATTCAATGTATAGCTAAAAGTGTAAGGCGCAGTGCCCGTTGAACCGGTAAACACCACCTGCGGTGATGCAGCATTTAAGCATACCGCTGTTATGCTTCCGCTTATACTGGCGGTTGGCAGTGGCTTTACTGTTACAGTAGTAGTAACTGTATTATTGTATGACTGGTTACACAGCGTACTGCTGGCATCGGTAATCGATGTAATTGAATACGTAAACGGACCCGCCACATTGGTGGGTGCATTGATCGTATAAGTACCTGCCCCGTTACTCACTACCGGAGTTTGTGCAATCCCGTTAATGGTATAGTTAAAAGTATATGGTGCTGTGCCACCACTGCCGGTAAATATAACCTGTGGTGAAGCTGCATTTAAACAAACTATGGAGCTGGCAGATATTGCAGCCTGTGGCAATGGATTTACATTTACAGTAATGCTTCCCGTTTGAGGTCTTACACAAACTGTGGATCCAACATTTTTCACACTTGTTAAGGCATAAACAAACGGACCTGCAACATTGGTAGGCGCATTGATGGTAGCCACTCCTGCCGTATTACTGATAAGGGGTGTTTGGGCGGTACCGTTTATTGTATAGCTGAATTCATATGGTGCCTTACCATCTGTTCCGGTAAAAGTAATTACAGGGGATGTGGCATTCAAACAAACTGTTGCGTTGCCGGCAACCGTTGCCTTGGGCAGGTCAGGAATTGTTATTTGCTGTGATATGGTATCACTTAAACAGCCAGGTGTGGTAATACTTGCATAACGTACCGTATAAGTACCGGGAGCCGCATAAGTATGGGTTGGGTTTTTACCCGAAGATGTATTACCATCACCAAAATCCCAGTACCAAATATAAGTTGGTTTGGGTGTTTGAGGCGTTGTTTCTGTAAACTGAACGGGTTCGGCATAACATCCTGGTAAAGTCACCGTAAAACCCGGAACAGGGGGATTTGAAATTTGCAGGTCAAAATCTATATCCTGTGTACCGCCGCATTCCGCTGTTGGGAAATAAGAAGTAATAGTTACAGGATAAGTACCGGTTGTGCTAAAACTGTATAAAGTGGGTAATGAATACCAATAAATGGTTTTCCCGTTTACAATTGTGGTTGAATCCGGTCCTCCAGGTCCGGGTGTACAAGTATTGTAAGTAATAACAGGAGAACCAAGCGTACCGGGTAATTGCGTAAGATTCCATTTAATTGAATCAACACAATAAGGCAGTGAAACCTTGAACTTGAATGGTGAGTTGGTACAAACAGAGGGGGTGGTTTCAATACCATAAGTTGTTTGCACTCCAATTTGCTGGTACAGGTCTTTTACATTTGTTCCTGCCGAATACCCGTAAGACTCCACGTTTCCAAAACCGTAGCAAATGGCGTTAAAACCACTGTCGGCAGTTAATCTGTATGAATTTGCACCACTTGGAAAAAGATGCCGCAGGTAAGAATAGCCGGGCAATGGTGCAAAGTTTTGCCAGGCAGTTGTTGGCACTGCCCCGTTGATCCTGAAACTTCCGGTGGCAACTGTTTTCATCAGCACATTGATCCATGGCTTGGTAATGGCCTGGCGGTTGGATGTGAAAATTGTGATGTCGCTGATATTTTGTTCAATCGGGTTCAATATGATCATATCAGGATCACCAACGGTGTTGCCATTACCGGCACATCCCTGCGCTTGCGCATATTGCGCCACACAAATAGGTTTATCTGCATTGATAAATGTAGCGCTGTTAAGCAGTGTTGGGTTGGATGTAAATGTTGTGGGATATATCTGGCCTGCATTCAATGTGGCGACCTGTGTGCCGTTAACAAAAACACTTGTATTATCTTCAGATGCCAGCACCCTGTATGGGTTACCGGTATTTAAATAATCACCGAATATATTAAGCCCGAAATTTTTCCCCCAGGTGGAAACAGGATAATTCTGTTGCCACAACGGGTCATAAGAACCGCCATTACAGGAAGGTGAAGATGAACCCAGCGTGATATTACTGCTACCCGAAAAAACAGCAACCGGGTTACAACCGCCACTGCCATTTGCAATGGATTCAATCAGGGTACCTGTGAGATCCTGCGATGCAGCAGCACCATCGGGCGACTGGTATTGAATCATATCACCTGCCAGCGGCAGTGTGATTGTAAATGGTGTTCCCACTACCCCGTTCTTCCGGGGCGTGATCCTGATGAGGGTATTATCTTTTGTTGCTATTACCTGGAACTGGGAACGTGCATTGAAGGTACCCTGGTTGCTTCCGTTTTGTGTAAAGCTGATGGCATAATATACTTTACCAAGTACGTTTGTGGGTAACAATAACGTGGCACAGCTTCTGGCCCCGGCCCATTGCTGTGCGTAAGCAACCACTGCAGGCTTGCCGGCATCTACTTTTACCCGAATGGCCTTTTTTAAAATTTGTGTAATGCCTTCATTGGATGACTCGCCATTGCTGATATGAATACTGGCATTCCATGGAATTTGAATTTCCTGGATACCGTTGGCCGCGATATTAAAAGTACCCGAAAATGCTCCGTTGGGCATTGAAATGGTACCTGAACTGGCTTTGTCAGATGTAATAAAAATACTGAGTGTTGCGGTATTGGTGGCACTGTTTGGCACGTGCTGCGGAAAGCAAAGCCAGAAGTCCTTCCCTTTATTACTGAAGTCTTGCGAAAAGGCGGAAAAAGAAAATAAGATGAATGCAGAAAACAGTATAGTTTTTCTCATGTCGGTGTTGGTATGTGCTGTTATGTTAGTTAGTTTCCAGCTATTGCTGATGCTTCAATGGAGGGAAACGCTGGCTCAGAGGATATCGAAAAATTCACATGTTTTTCACAGGAAAAACGGAAGGTAAATATAAGCAGTAAAAAGCAAAAAAGCCACATAGAAATGCGGCTTTTGTTAAGAATCTTTCGATTCTGTAACCCCCAAAGAAAACATCGTAAACCAAGCACTAACAACGTTTACTGTCTCCGGGGTTTCTAGTAAACGGAGTTTGTGTCATTTTATTTTTTGCCTGGTCAAAAATTTATTGATTCATGCATAAAATCTCATTCCTTTATCACACAGTAATCAGCAGCTCCTTATACACCCGGCCAGTTTTTTTTCACAACACGCAGTTTCGCCGGCTGTAAATATGTTCTTTTAGTTATAACTGTCCAGTTACTGAATAAACCCGAAACAAGTGTTTTCAAAATTGTACGCATGGGAATCGTTTATTTAAATGAATTAAAAGAAGCAGTTAGTTCAGGTTTTAGGAGGTTGCCGGCCGGGTACGGGGCCAGCAACTCCTGTCTACCTTCTTTTGCTTGGTTGTAATCAGTTTTTAATAATTTTTTGATTGTCCACCACCACACCATTCACCACCAGCTGTGCAATATAGATTCCTGCATTCAGCCTTCCGATGCCCTGCACCTGGATGGTATTATTACCTTTTCCAATTGTTGCCTGCTGCACCTGTACTTTCTGCCCGCCAATTGTAAGCAACTGCACTTGCGCCATACCACTTTCATTTGATGTAAAACGTACATATAAATTTTCAACAAAGGGATTGGGTGATACCTGCATTTTTACACCGCTGATTGCCTGCATACGAACGGCAATGGTATTGCTGTAAGTGAACCGGCCATCCATATCAACCTGTTTCAGCCTGTAATAAACCACATTTGCATCCACCAGTTCGGCACTGTTATCTTTATAAGTATAAGACTTGCTGCCATTACCTGCCAAATAACCATCCAGCACAATAGCGATCGTTTTAAAATTACTTGCATCGAAAGAACGCTCCACTTCAAAGTGATTATTATTTACCTCTGATTCAGTGATCCAGTTTAAAGTAACCTGGTTGTTACTTGAAAGCGCATCAAAAGAACGGTATTTAACAGGCAGGGCCAGCGGGAAAACAATTGGCTGGAAGTAACCGAGGTTATACCTGTCCTGTGGTGTAAATCCATTTTCCACTTTGCTTCCGATACGTACTTCTTCCACCTTATTCCTGTTCGTATATTTGAATATGATATTTGTAGGATAAGAAGAGGTATCGAGATCTGGATAATTTTGTACAGGACCCAATGCCCTTGTCATACCATTATTCTGGCTGATTTGTAAAAGCGTGTTGTTGCCTGTCTGGTAAGAATCAAAGTTCTTCGCTTCTACAAATTCACGCACTTTATCATTGTCACCATCAATATCGATGAATGAAAGGGCGAAACAGCTGTACTGGTGACCAGTATTATTATTAGATGCTTCTACAAATTCAATACGGAAGGCAACATAAGATTCGCCCGCGCCTGCACTGTTTTTAGTGTGTACCACGGGTTGCCATGCAGCTGCATAACCAAAACTGGTATTATCAATATTGGTAAGGTAAGCCCCACCCTGTATATCTGTAATAGTAACCAGCGCATCCACACCTGCAGTAACTGAGGGGAACTTATACTTTGCATTGATCTGGCCGGCAGTTCCGGAAACCAATGATGCGTTTTTCCAGCTCATTGACGGGGCAACACACTGGGCCGTTGCGATACCAGCAAAATACAGGCTGGCAATAACAGTTGTAAATAACCTGTTGATGAATGTAAAATTTTGTTTCATTTTTCTTGTGTTAGATGTGTGATAGGTGGTAATTCAAGGATACATCTGGACAAAAAGAAAAATACGCTCGAAATTATTTGGTAAGCTTAACAGCGGCGCTGGCCGTGGCCATATCATTAGCACCGATATTTAAAACCCTGTAATAACTCATGCCGGGTTTTATTTTGGCCAATTGCTGTTTGAAAGTGTAAGTATTATCAGTTGATTTGGGATTAGGGCCCATTACAAAACCAATTGTAGTAAAAGTTTTACCATCAGCACTTGCCTGAACTGCACAATAGTTACTGGTTGAGGCAGCAGACATTTCCCAGTTAACAAGCACATTATTATTAACAACCGCTGCTGTCAACTTATTAACAGATGGTGTATCAAACCTTTTATTGCTGGAAAAAGATGCAGAAAAGATAAAAGAGAAAGCGACCAGTAGTAAACCCTTTCCTGCCAATGAGGTAAAATTAGTTTTCATTTCTTGTGTTTGAGGTTTCAGAATTCTTCCAGAAAATGCTTCGGTAACTAACCTTGCGAACCTGGGCGGCTCTTTAGAGGAGATTGGGCTTCGGATTTGAAATAACGAATAACCGAGGTAATGATCATTTGTAATTTCATCACAAACATAGAACCTTTTTCGTAAAACGCAAATTTTTTAGACCGTAATTTTACTACATTTTGAGGACTAGTACTTTTTTAGCCAGTTTGCTGAAAATTCTTTAAGCATTTACACATTTCTAATTTGAAAATTTTCAAAAATAACTCAAAAAAAACTGTAATTTTTTTTTGAGCCGGCTTTTTACCCGTATCCTGTATAAATAAACCACATTCCCTGCAACATAAAATAAACAGAACTGGTAAAAGAAACCGTTACTGTCAATATAACCGGTTTTAGCTCGTTTAACCCAATAAAAGCTTCCAGCAACAAAATCCATCCGGAATCAACCTTTGCTAATAAACACAAAATTTGCAAGCCTAGCCAATTTTTAATCCGGGATAGATAAAAATGTTCAACGTTATGTTCTTTTTAATAATAATTAATTTCAGGAAAAAAGATTTAATCAATAATAATCAAATAGTTATCAAATATTTTAAAATAAAAAATGAATCTAAAGGATATCAACCGATCAGCGCATTAAAAGTAGCTATTTTTTAGTTTTATTAAATAAGATAAAAACCATAATAAAATACTAATCAACATATTTTAGTTTTTTTATAATGCTATAAAAATTAGTTTTTTGATTTAAATTCATCCGTATGTTTTGTTGGCAAAAGTTCCAAGATTATTAGCAAGCCGTTTGCTGCTACTGCATCCTATTTTTATGTACATTGCACAAAACTTCAAGCCTATCTGCATAATGAAAAAGCTGCTCTCCCCTGCCCTGTACCCGTTTCTGGTTGTAACTATTTTACTGTCATCCTGTCGTGAGCCAAAAGAACTTGAATACCGCGATTTCAAGAACCTGAGTACAGAGAAGCTGGGATTTTCTACTTCAACCATTAAGCTGGACCTTATCTATTTTAACCCAAATAATTTCGGTTTGGAACTAAAAAGGACCGACCTTGACATTTTTGTTAATGGGAATTACCTGGAGCATACATCCCAGGAATACCTGATCCATATTCCAAGAAAGGCGGAATTTTCCCTCCCGCTGAGTATTGAAGTAGATATGAAGAATGCTTATAAGAATGCCCTCCCCGCTCTTTTTGGCCAGGAGGTTTTGGTAAAAGTTACCGGAAGTGTTAAGCTGGGGAAAGCCAATGTGTATAAAAGCTTCCCGGTAAATTATGAGGGAAAACAAAAGTTTTCGCTGTTGAATTAAAAAAGCCATTCGGGTGAATGGCTCAAAATCTTCTTAAATAATAAAATAACCTGATCCTTTGGGAGGCGCCGGTTTGGGTGTTTCTGCCGGTTTTTTACAACAGGCCGGCAAACGCTTGTAGGCAAATTCATCAGCTTCCACATCATCGGCTGCAAAACCCAGCCCGGAAATGGTTACCTTGATCGTTTCCTTATCAATACGGTCCACCAGCCAGGTAACTGTGGTAGTTTGCTTTTTCAGGTCAACCTTCACGGCCGTAATACCATCTGTTTTACTCAAAAAGAACTCGATGATCTCCTTGCATTTTTCACAGTTCTGCACCGGGGTTTTAATAATGGCCTTATCAGTTGCCTTCTGGGCCTGTGTGGTAATGGTGAATACAAAAGAGGCAGTTACCAGCAATATATATTTCTTCATAGTTTACTTTTTGTAAAATTATCAATTGGTTGTCCAGCCAGCAGGATCGGCGCTCCAGTTTAACAATGTTTTTTGCTGCTCGGCTGTTACAATGCCCTTTTCGATGGCAAGTTCTATTAACGTGGGATAATTGGTGAGTGTTTTAAGCGGTAAACCTGCCGCATCAAAAGCGCTTCCGGCCACTGTAAAACCATATGTAAAAATGGCCACCATGCCAATCACTTCCACACCCGCAGCTTTCAGAACATCCACCACCTGCAGGCTGCTTTTACCGGTCGAAACCAGGTCTTCCACCACTACCACTCTCTGCCCTTTTTCTAAATTTCCTTCTATCTGGTTGCCCAGGCCGTGTTCTTTTGGCTTGGGGCGAACATATACATAGGGCAGCTTTAACTGATCGGCAGCCATGGCCCCCCATGCAATGCCTGCAGTAGCCACACCGGCCAGTACATCCGCATCGGGAAACTGTTCAAATATCACACTGCACATTTCACTCTTAATAAAGTCACGTATATAAGGAAACGAAAGTACTTTACGGTTATCACAATAGATCGGGCTTTTCCATCCGCTGGCCCATGTAAAAGGTTGTTGGGGACTTAATTTTATTGCACTAATTTGTAACAGCTTTTCTGCAACGGCTTTTTCATTTGTCATGCTGCAAATTTGAAGGCTGCAATTTAAACAGTGAAATATTATTATGCACATTAAGATATACTTTGGCGATAAGCCCGTTTACCTCTGTGATGCTATAGATAAACAGCTCAGCAATATCCTGCACCACCCCGATGCGGTATACGTGGATGAGGTTTCGGGGCCGGCTATAAAGTCATTGTTGCACGAGATCAAAAAGGAAGAATTTCATGCAGGCGTACTATTGCATAATGACCTGGAAGCGCTGAAAAAACTCTTCTTCAAACATTTTACCATTATTGAAGCCGCGGGTGGAATTGTGCAGAACAGCAAAAAAGAACTGTTGTTTATATTGAGACTGGGTAAATGGGACCTGCCAAAAGGCAAAATGGAAAAAGGCGAAAAAGAAGATGCATGCGCATTAAGGGAAGTTGAAGAAGAAACCGGTGTTAGCGGCCTGAAACTAAAAAAGAAAGTGGGGGAAACATACCACACCTATGATGAATTTGGCAAACACATTTTAAAAATATCACACTGGTATTATATTACCTGCCCGGCCAGCCAGCAACTGAAACCCCAAACAGAAGAGCATATCACCGAGGTGAAATGGATTGCCACTAAAAATATTAAGGAGCCTGTTGCCAATACCTATCCTTCCATTAAAGATATACTGGGTAAATTTTTTGATGAACCCTGAATACAACACTAATAACACGAATTAAGGCACCCATTACATGAATTGTCCGATTTCATGTTTATGACTGGCTAGGCTGGTTTCTTTAATATTGCTACTGTTAGCCGGCTTATACAAACCAGTTTATCATTATCATCGTGAATTTTGATATCCCAAACATGGGTGCTGCCGCCCAGGTGCAGCGGTGTACAGGTTGCTGTTACAAAACCCTCTCGTGCACTGCGGATATGGTTAGCATTAATTTCAAGACCCACACAAATATTTTTAGCAGGATCAATAACCAGGGCTGAAGCGAAACTGCCCACGGTTTCGGCCAGTGCGCAGCTGGCACCGCCATGCAGTAAACCATAAGGTTGTTTGGTACGTTCATCAACAGGCATTTTCATTTTGAGAAATGCATCGCCTATTTCCACCCATTCCATGGCAAGATGTTCGCCCATGGTGCCGGTGCTCAGCGGTTTTAAATCGTGAATGGTAAGCTGTTTATTGAACCAGACAGACATTATTTACTTTGTTTAAGCGAGGTATTTACCACATCGGGCAGAAACTGGGACACATCACCTCCATTCTTCAGCACATCCCTTACCAGCGTGGAAGCTACAGAAGTAAACTGGGGAAGACAGGTGAGGAATACAGTATCAATATGCCCGTCGAGACTGCGGTTCATGTCTGCAATGGCCTTTTCATATTCAAAATCGTTCACATAGCGGATGCCACGCAGTATGAATTTTGCACCTACCTGTTCGCAGCATTCCACCGTTAACCCGTCGTACACAACTGCGTCTACTTTTGGATTGCCCCTGTAAATTTCTTTCAGCCACTGCAAACGCTGCTCTTCGGAGAACATGGGCACTTTGTTTACATTTCGTCCAATACCAATTACAAGTTTATCAAACAGCGGCAGGGCCCTGTCGATAATATCAATATGCCCCAGGGTCACAGGATCAAATGTGCCGGGAAAAAGACAGATACGCTGCATAGTTGTATAAGTTGGTTATAAATTATTGGGGAAAGATAAGCTGCAAAGGGCTGAAATCTTTTTTCAGGTAAATGTTTTTTTCTTCGTTGTAAAAGGTTTTATCCACCTGTGCTTTCATATGAAACTGTACCAGGTATATCTCCGGTGTTGTTGCAGATGTACTGATCATTTTAGCAAGCCATGCCAGTGCTTTGTCTGTTTTTTCTTTATTGGTGGAATATTTTACCTGCCCCAGCAGAATGGTCTGCTGAGCCGTATAATAATCTTTCATGGATATGGGGGTATAACGGATATTACTGATGGTAAGATCAAAGGGTTTACGGCCATTAAAACTGAGTTCCTGGTTTTCCAGGTCAAACAGCACAGGGCGCAGTTTTGTAATAAGTGTGTCTTCTTTTACAGGAATAGCCGGAGCAATCGTATCGGGCAATGCTGCTGCTTTACTGTCTGGTTTATTATTTTCCCCGCAGGAAAACAATAATACTGCAGCACATATAACAGCAACTGTTTGTATGCATTTTTTCATTGTATGTTATGCCTGTGTTTTACCAGACAGCAGGTATAATGCCGCCATCCGCACTGCCACACCATTTTCTACCTGCTGCAAGATGATGGATTGCTTGCTGTCGGCAGCATCACTGTCAATTTCCACACCACGATTTATGGGGCCAGGGTGCATGATCACTATTTCCTTTTTAAGACTGTCGAGTAATTTCCGGTTCACACCATAGGCAATATTATACTCACGCAGTGAAGAGAATAATACCTGGTTCTGCCGTTCCAGCTGAATACGCAGCACATTGGCCACATCGCACCATTCCAGCGCCTTTTTGATATTGTACTCCACTTTTACATGCAGTGCTTCGGCAATATATTTCGGGATCAGTGTTGGCGGACCGGCCACCATCACTTCGGCTCCCATTTTATTTAAAAGGTAAATATTACTCAATGCAACACGGGAATGCATGATATCTCCCAGCAGTACAATTCTTTTTCCTTCCAGCGAACCGAGCTGCTCCTGGATGGAAAATGCATCCAGCAAAGCCTGTGTGGGATGTTCGTTAATGCCATCCCCGGCATTTACAATAGCGGCAGGAATATGTTTGGCAAGGAAATGCGGTGCACCACTGGCACTGTGACGCATTACCACCATATCCACCTTCATGCTTAAAATATTGTTCACGGTATCCAGCAGCGTTTCACCCTTGGCGGCAGAAGAGCCCGAAGCGGTAAAATTGATGGTGTCGGCGCTTAACCGTTTTTCGGCCAGTTCAAAAGATATCCTGGTACGGGTGCTGTTCTCATAAAATAAATTCACAATGGTCACATCACGCAATGAAGGCACTTTTTTAACGGGTCGCTGTAAAACTTCTTTAAAACGGCTGGCAGTAGAGAGAATAAGATGGATGTCTTCCGGCTGAAGGTCTTTAATGCCCAAAAGATGTTTGGTGGAGAGTTGCATTAAAAAGCAAAGCTAAAGGTTTAAGTGAGATTACACAAATTTAATACTAAGGAGTAATTGATAATGGATAATTTACTAATTGATAATTTTATTTCACTGGATCTTTCTGCCATCAAATGAAGCTTGCTGTAAAAACATTCTCCCATTATCAATTGTCCATTAATACAACACCACTTCTTCCCGCTCCCACTCCACTTTTACTTTTTGAGAAATGATGGTATCAATGGCTTTGCCGCAATAATCAGGATGAATGGGCAGCTCACGGTTAAAACGCCTGTCCACCAAAACACAGAGTTCCACTTTCTGCGGTCGGCCAAAATCCTGCAGGGCATCCAGTGCCGCACGGATGGTGCGCCCGGTGTACAGCACATCATCGATCAGTATCACCTGCTTGCCTTCAATTGAAAATAAAAGATCTGTCTTATTGGCCACATGCAGTTCATTGCGGATATCATCGCGGTAAAAAGTAATATCAAGCAATCCGTAGTCGATGTGCTCACCGGGGCAAAGCTGTTTTACATGCTCCACAATTTTTTCACTCACTTTTACTCCGCGGGGCTGCAGGCCAATGAACACCACATCTTTTAAATTCAAATGATTTTCCAGTAGCTGGTGGCTGAGGCGCAACAGCGTCAAATGCAGTTGCTGTTTATCTAAAATGGTTTTCAATACTTGCTATTTATACAGCGAATTTATTTGTATTTACATTATAAAAAAAGTCCCCGCCGGGGGACTTCAATTTTATTTTTCCTGCATGAACGGGTATTTGTAATCTGTTGGCGGGTTAAATGTTTCCTTGATGGTTCTTGCACTTAACCAGCGGTATAAATTGAGTATACTGCCTGCCTTGTCATTGGTGCCGCTGGCCCTTGCCCCGCCAAAGGGTTGTTGCCCTACCACAGCCCCAGTTGGCTTGTCGTTGATATAAAAATTACCCGCTGCATTACGGAGTTTATTGGTGGCCAGTTCCACTGCTGCACGGTCGGTGGCAATGATGGCACCTGTTAATGCATATGGCGAAGTACTATCCACCAGCTCCAGCGCTTTTTCAAAATTGCTGGCCGGGTAAATATATACGGTAAGTACCGGTCCGAATATTTCTTCGCACATGGTAACATAATCGGCCTTCTTTGCTTCAATTACGGTGGGCTGGATAAAATAGCCTTCCTTTTTATCACACTTACCACCCACCCAAATCTCAGCTTTAGGGTCCTTCTTCGCATTATCAATATAACGCTTGATATTATCGAAGCTTTTTTCATCGATCACTGCATTCACAAAATTGGTAAAGTCTTCCACAGAGCCCATATTGAAACTCTTTACGCCTGCAATGAGTTTTTTCTTCACTTCTTCTGCAATATTGGAAGGGATATAAGCCCTGGATGCGGCTGAACATTTTTGTCCCTGGAATTCAAATGCACCACGCAGCAATGCGGTTACCACCACATCGGGATCGGCAGATTTATGTGCCAGTACAAAATCCTTACCCCCCGTTTCTCCAACGATACGCGGGTAAGATTTATACATGGCCATGTTTTTACCAATGGTTTCCCACATGGTATTGAACACACCCGTACTTCCTGTAAAATGCACACCTGCAAAATCGCGGTGATTGAAACATACTTTACCAATGGTTGGGCCATCCACGTATATCAGGTTAATCACACCATCGGGCAGTCCCGCTTCTTTTAAAATGCGCATGAACATTTGTGCGCTGTACACCTGTGTGTTGGCAGGTTTCCATACCACCACATTGCCGCACATGGCTGCACTGGTGGGCAGGTTGCCTCCAATGGCTGTAAAATTGAAAGGTGTTACTGCCAGTACAAAACCTTCCAGCGGGCGGTACTCCATACGGTTGTGCATGCCCGGTCCGCTGATGGGCTGCTGTTTATAAATCTCTCCTAAAAAATGTACATTGAAACGCAAGAAATCGATGATCTCGCAGGCCGAATCGATCTCGGCCTGGAAAGCATTTTTACTTTGTCCCAGCATGGTGGTACCATTCATGTAAGGACGGTATTTTGTAGCTATAAGATCGGCAGCCTTTAAAAATATATTGGCCCGGTTTTCCCAGCTCATGGCAGCCCAGCTTTCTTTAGCGGCCAATGCAGCTTCGATTGCCTGGTGTACGTGTTTTTCTTCGCCGGCATGAAAATAACCGAGTGTGTGTTTGATCTCGTGTGGCGGATGCATGGCCACTTTTTTATTGGTGCGTACTTCCTTACTGCCAATGTACATGGGCACATCTGCTTCTGTTTTCTTCAATTCAGCCAGTACTTCTTTTAATCGTTTCTTTTCCGGTGAACCCGGTGCATAACTTAATACCGGCTCATTAACCGGCATGGGGTAAGTGAAGTCTCCGAATTTCATATTGTTTGTTTTAGTTTAATTTGAAGAACAAAGGTATGCTGTACAAGTGAGTGACACAACGATGCCCGGAAGAATTACTGCAGCTGGCAACAATCATCACACTGCTGTTTCCTTCTCACTCATCAGGTATGCTTTGATAAAGCCGTCGAGTTCACCATCCATCACGGGCTGCACATTACCGGTTTCAAAATCGGTGCGGTGATCCTTGATCATTTTATAAGGATGGAACACATAGCTGCGTATCTGGCTGCCCCATTCAATTTTTTTCTTCTTGCTGTTGGCCGCGTCTTTTAAGGCATTGCGTTTTTGCAGTTCCATTTCGTACAGGCGGCTTTTGAGCATGGTCATGGCTTTTTCCCTGTTGCCCAGCTGGCTGCGTTCGGTTTGGCAAACCACCACAATACCGGTGGGGATATGCGTGAGCATCACTTTTGTTTCCACCTTGTTCACATTCTGTCCACCGGCGCCACCGCTTCGGGCTGTTTCCATTTTTACATCGGCATCTTTGATATCGATCTCAATGGTATCATCCACCAGCGGGTATACATAAACCGATGCAAAGGAAGTATGGCGGCGGGCATTACTGTCAAAAGGCGATATACGCACCAGGCGATGCACCCCGTTCTCACTTTTTAAAAAACCATAGGCAAAATCACCTTCAAACTGGTAAGTACAGGTTTTAATACCGGCGCCATCACCCCATTGCCAGTCGAGCTCGGTCACTTTCCAGCCCTGCTTTTCGGCGTACATACGGTACATGCGGGCCAGCATTTCGGCCCAGTCCTGGCTTTCGGTACCACCGGCACCACTGTTAATCTGTAACACGGCGGGCAGTTCGTCTTCCGGCTCATTGAGGGTGCTTTTGAATTCGGCCTCTTCAATTTTATCTATTGCAGCCGAATAAGCTTCTTTCACTTCTTCCTCTTCTGCTTCACCGGCTTTCCAAAATTCAAACAGTACAGCAAAATCTTCTACAGCTGTGTCCACAGCGTTGTAAAGGTTTACCCAGTACTCGTTAACCTTGATCTCCTTTAAAATGGAAGTGGCCCGGGCATTATCATCCCAAAAGCCGGGCGAAAGTGACAGTTGTTTGTCGTTTGCAATTTTAGCTTCTCTGTTTTCTACGTCAAAGAAATCTCCTCAAAACCGTTTTGCGGTCTCTCAGAGCCTTAATCTGTTCGATTGTCATGCCGCAAATATACAAATGATTTTGGGTTATGAACACCTGTGCAGGAATCAGCTGCATTGGCGACGCTCCGTTCAGCTGTTGTTCATTGATGGACAAAAAAAATCCGCGGCAAAATTAATTACCACGGAGTTTCGGTTTTCGCTGTATATATAATTACTTGAATTCGGCAGATACGGTAATCTTGGGGTCTGTAGCCACTTTACCGGCACCAATAGCAGGACCGTTTACATTATAGTCAGCAACTTTAATACTGAATTCGGCATTAGCTGTTACTGTTTTACCACTAACGGTAATAGTTGCAGGTGCGGTTACTTTTTTAGTTACACCATGTATGGTAAGGTCGCCTTCCACTGTAGCGCTGTAAGTACCATCGGCATTGAACTTAACGGCAGAGAGGTTGGTTATTTTGCCCTTGAAAGTTGATTTAGGAAATTTATCAGCATCCATCCACTGTTCGCCATTGAAATGTTCCTGCATTTTTGGATTGGTAAAAGAGAAATTTTTTACCACAGCTTCAAAAGCCACATCACCTGTTTTGGTGTTGAGGGCTGCCACAGCGGTTTTGTTATCGGCTTTTGGCAATGCATCCAGTTTGGTGGAAGCATCGAAGCTAACGGTGGCAGAAGATGTGGTCAGCTTTTTCTGTGCAAAAGAAACTGCAGCAACAGCAGCTAAAGAAAGTACAAGGATTGCTTTTTTCATTGTTTGTTTTTTTATTTTTTGAATATTTATTTATTAAGTGTGCAGCGTTTAAAATTTATCATCATCACTTCCAGTATATCGCTGTAAACCCCGTCGCTGAAAGAGCCCTTGATGGATACACTGTCGCCGGTCTTCAGCTTTTTTGCCTCATCCAGTGACTGATCCTGGAAGGAAAAAATTATATAACTGCCCGTAAGTGTATCCGTCATTTTAATATTGATGCTTGAGTCGGCGGCAGTTTCGGTTTCACTTACGCGGCCATTCACCACAATTATTTTGTCTTTGTATTTTTTACTGGCTGTGCTGTCGCCCTGCTTGAATTCATTTAAAAATTCAGGGGCACCCACCGTATAATCGGCTTTTACCGTTTTGGTATCATCAAACTTCATATTGAATATATACCATGCCAGGGCGCCACCCGCCAGTAACACCACCAGGGCAGCAAGCAGTATACGCTTTAACCAGGGACTTTTTTTGTTTTTTAGCTGAGCTGTGTTCATCTGAAATAATTTCGCAGGTCAAATATACAATGTTTAAACATCATTTTTTTGCTGGACGCTGGATTTTTCAAAAATTTTAACGCCAGTCAGCATCAATTGTGCCAAAAAAAGGGGCCTCAAGCAGTACGTGAACAAGCCGTGAACAAGTTGACCGGCAAAAATTTGGCAGGCCCTGCACCGGCAGGTTAACTTTATCACACTTTACAACCTGTGGTTATACAATTACAGGGCCAAAGGACAAAGCATTGGGTTAGTAAGTTGCAGACTGGTGACCAGTCATGTAAAATATTGCCCGGTGCTTTTTTGTTTTGTGGCAGAACACTAAACGGTTGTTAATATTTTTTCACAACCCGTTTTTCGCAACTGATTTTATGTGCTGTGGCATTGTAATTGCTGTTTACAAACTAACCTATAACCTAAATCTCAGACAATGAAACTCCAGTTTTTTAAAAATGTTCAATTTACCAAACTGATCAAGGCAGAGGGCCGTTTGAGAGAGTTTAACTTCCGTAAGTATGGAAATGCCCTGCAAAAAACATTGTTTTCCATTGACACCACAGATGACAGGGGCAACCGGATTGTATTTGATATGTTTAAACAGGAAGATGACTGGAGAATAGCACAAACACAACTTCCAATATGGATACTGGAGAATGAAAATAATTTTAAACAGGTAATAGAATCAGAAGTAAACTGAATATTTTAATTATCCTGCTTCCCTTTTCTTTCCGGCTCAAGAATTATGGTATGAACAAAAAGAATTCGTTCTTCTTCCAGCGCTTTGTCTGAACTGATCACGGTCTGGCGCAGAAAGTCCCGGTCGGTACAATTCATACAACCGAGAATAATATTTTCTTTTTTGAAATTTAGCTTACCTGTACTGTCAGTTACAATCATTCCCGTTTTGGAATTATTGCCGCCATAAAAATTAAAGGCCGCATCATTCAGCAAGCGTAATGTATACAAGCTCATACCCGGATGCACACCGTTTTTCAGCTGCCACAAATTTTCAGCGATGTTCTGGTCATAATCCACCGCACTGCCGGTTTTTAACTGACCCCCGATAAAGATTTTTGCAAGCCCGCTATTGTTGATTTCATCTTCCCACAAAAAAACTGCCTGGCGGCTGCTGTTGGGAAACAGTACCGAGCATTTGCCAATTTTATTATCCGTCAGGTAATAAATATCTTTTTTTACATTCTGGTCGCCAAAGTAAAAGCGGAGGTATTCATGCGAATTGAATACTGAAAGATCTTCTGCAAATTTTATTTCCTTTGGCTTGGGTAAAGGCTGTTTGCGCAGCAGGAATGTGTATTTGATTAATGTATCCACAGTTTCCCTTGTTACTTCTGCGGTAAGATCGTTGTGCTGGTATAAAAGATTTTTAGCCTTAAGCGAATCCTGTTCGTTATTGCAGAAAAAACCTTCCTTTTTAAATTCAGCAATGATACGGTGGCCTTCATCCGGGGATACCGTGGTGAATGAAAAACAAAAATCTTCCTTGGTACTGTAATAGGTAAGTGATCGTTCAATAGAATCCCGTTTACCACCCTTGCCATACATACGGTACTGGAACTCCTTTACAATGGTGTCCCCTTTATAATCGTTGCCAACCCCAATAAAATTTTGTTTGGAAATAAAGCTTTCAAATTTGGGTTTTGATACAACGGCTCCTTCTATAAGTTTTGCCGCGGTGAACTGTTGTGCAGTACCCGGTAAAAAAGCAGCAGTAAAAACAATAAGCAGTAAAAGTGGTCTCAAAACAAAATAGTTTAGTTAGTTTACAGGGCGGCATACTTCGGAAAAAAGAAGTACGAACGTCTTAAAAATCTTCTTGTACTTTGGAGAAACCGCTTTCGGAGGGGGGTACAAATTAGCCGGAATACATTACGAAAATAGTAATTTCCTTCGAAGTAATATCAATATTGAAAATAAATTTGTGTGGCCCCATAGCCAAACCTGTCGGTGTATTGATTTACAAAGGACTTCACTTCTCTTTTCAAACGCAGCAGTTCATGAATTTCCTCCCTTAGCTTACCGGCTCCCACCCCGTGAATAATGGTGAGTTCGGGCTGGTGATGCGCCACTGCCAGGTCGTAGTATTTTTCAAATGTTTTTAACTGCAGTGTGAGTATCTCAAAATTTGAAAGATGCGTCCAGTTATCGGTGAGTTTTTCAATGTGCAGGTCAACCACGGTACGTGCAGGCTCCATATGTTCCCGCACCCTTGAGGCATCATAAATCCTGAAACCGGCATTGCCCAGCCTGCTGAGATCCACTTTTTCTTCCGCTACTTTATCAGGATAGGTTTGAAAAAGGGCGTAAGAAAAACGGGGTTCGTTTTTCAGCTGAATCTCTTCTATCTTTTTAAAAACCTGTTTGCCCTTGAGTTTAAGCGATGTTTCAAAATAAGGGGCTTTCTTTTTCTGCTGCTCGGCCAACGCAAATTCAAAATCAAAACGGGGGTTATCGCTCATGTCTTCAAAAGGCACATCATGCAGGTAAAAATCTGATTGTGGCTGAATGCTGTTCTTCAGTTCAAAATGACTGTCTCCGCCAATAACAAGGTTATAAGTAAAACTGTAGCCCTCGGTATTTTTATTAATGAGATAGAGTTTGAATTTTTCCACCACATCATCATCAAAAACATCTTTTTCATACACCGGTAAAAAAGAAAGCTCCACGCCTTCTCCTTCCCTGGGTTTTTCTTTTTTCTTTTCAGTTTTTATGTGATCAATGTAGACTTTCTTTTTTTCCTGCTGTCTTTTCTCTGTGAACATTTTGAAATAGGGAAAATCTATCTGGTCTGTATAGGCGGGAACTTTCACCCCCTTTACTTCAATCAGCACCATTTTTTCATTGATGATCTCCACCACCTTACCATCTTCATTGGTAAGCCTGACCACAATTTTATCGCCAACTTCGTATTTCATATTTCTGCCTGGTTAAAAAAAAGCCGCACAAAGGTACAACTGTACACGTGTGCGACGCAACTTAGTTCAAAAGAATTGTTGAAGCCGGTTACAAAATCAGTCTTCAAACTTTTTTAAATAATCAGGCCCCTCATGCTTTTCAGCAACCGGGGCGGGTTCGCCCAGCGCCAGTTTACTTTTTTTATAGCCATACAGGAAATAGATTACCAGCCCGATCGCAAGCCATCCCAGGAACCAGGCCCAGTTGCTTTTTGTCATACCCGTAAGCAAGTACAGGCATGTGATCAGCCCCATGAGGGGGATTAGCGAATATTTTTTAAGAAAGGCCGCAACAGCAAGTACTACCGCCAGCATCCAGAAAATGATAAGTGAGATATTGGGTGTGGCGGCATCCATAAAACTTATTTTTCCGGCAGTATAATCCTCATTACCGCTGAAATCAAAATTGAACATATCACTGAAATAGGATTTGGAAAAACCCGCCACCATTGCAATGCTTCCAAAAACTATCAGCGGAAAAATAAACCGCCCGTTTATGTAAGGCAGGTGAAATTTTCCCGGCTGTTTTTCCTTTTCAGGTATCAGCAGTACGCCGCCGCATACCAGTACAAAAGCAAAAAGCGTGGCAATGCTGGTGAAGTCGAGCACAAATGTTTTATCAGTAAATAAAATGGGCAGGCCTACCACAATACCGGTTACAATAGTGGAGAAAGAGGGTGTTTGAAATTTAGGGTGTATTTTTTGAAATACCGGTGGCAGCAAACCATCGCGGCTCATGCTCATCCATATCCGCGGCTGTCCCATCTGGAACACCAGCAACACACTTGTCATGGCAATTACAGCTGCAATGGCCACAAAAAACTGCATCCAGCCCACATTCAAATTGTCTTTTTCAAAAATAAATGCCAGCGGGTCGCCCACTCCGGAGAATTTGGAATAATGCACCGCACCGCTCAGCACCAGTGACAATCAAATATATACTACGGTACAGATCACGAGCGAGTAGATCATACCCCTTGGCAAATCACGCTGGGGATTTTTACTTTCTTCGGCCAGCACACTCACCGCATCAAAACCAATATAGGCAAAGAACACACCGGCCACCGCTGCCATAACACCACTGAAACCATTGGGCATAAAAGAATGCACCCCGGTTTCATTTGCAGGCGTCCAGTTGACTGTTAAGCCATTTGAAAAAACAAAGTAGCCACCCACCACTATCACCAACGCCACCACGGCCATTTTCAATATCACCATTACATTGCTGAAGTTGCGGCTTTCTTTAATGCCACGGTACACCAGGTAAGTGATCAGCATATTAATAACCAGTGCGGGAAGATCGAGGATGATCCTGAGGCTACCCAGCAAGGGTGCGTTGTTCCATGCATCAATATCATCGGGGTTACCGCCATTGGCAACAGCGGCTTTTGCTTCTGCATAGCTGGTGCAGAGCCAGTGCGGCACATGCAAACCGATCTTACTCAAAAAAGAAGTGAAATAATCGCTCCAGCTGAAGGCCACATAAATATTACCAATACTATACTCCATAATGAGCGCCCAGCCAATGATCCATGCAAACAATTCGCCAAAGCTGGCATAAGCATAGGTATAGGCGCTGCCCGCAACGGGTATGCGGCTGGCAAATTCACTATAACAAAAAGCGGTGAAGGCACAGGCTACGGCTGTAATTACAAATAATATCACCACGCCCGGACCGCCATTGAACACGGCGCCACCTAAACTGCTGAAGCTGCCTGCACCTAAAATAGCAGCGATACCAAAAAACGTAAGGTCACGCACGGTAAGCACTCTTTTAAGTCCGCCGCCACCATGGCTGTCTTCGCCACCTTCTGAAATAATAGAGGAAATTTTTTTAGTGCGGAACAAAGAATTGCTCATGTTAGTGTTGGTTTGAAAAAGAAAATTAAGGAAAAATCATTTTACAGGAATGAAAATAGCCCTAATGATTTAGTCCGGCAACAGAGTAAATCAGCTCTCTCTTTCCATTAAATAAGCTGCCAGTTCCTGTAAGGGTTTTTTACGTATGCTGACCACCGCAGTTTCTTCTAAATGATGCATGGCAGTTTGGTAAAACTTTTGTTTCAGTTCCTTCGCCCATTCATCCACTTTGCAATCCCTGAAAACCTGTAATACCTTATCAACCTTGTCAGCCGGGTTAACTTCCATTAAATGCCGCAATTCTTTCTTTGCCGCATCGGGCGCCGTTTCCAGCGCCTGTATCATTAAAAAGGTTTTTTTATTGGCAATGATGTCACCCCCCACCTGCTTGCCAAATTTATCCGGGTCACCAAATGCATCGAGGTAATCATCCTGCACCTGGAATGCGATACCGAGGTTTTTTCCAAAACCGTACAAATGTTTCTGGTTGTTTTCGCTGGCACCGCCAATGATGGCGCCGAGTTGCAGGCTGGCGGCCAGCAGCACCGATGTTTTCAGTGTGATCATGTTGAGGTAATCATCAAACCCCACAGTGCTTTCTTTTTCAAAATCCATATCCAGCTGCTGCCCTTCGCAAACCTGGCTGGCGGTAACATTGAAGAGCTGCAGTACTTTTTGTAAAACAGCAGGCTGTATCTTATTCAGGTTCTCATATGCTTTTACAAACATCACATCCCCTGCCAGCAGTGCTGTTGGTTCGCCATACTTCATGTGCACCGTTTGCATACCCCGGCGCACCGGTGCTTTATCCATGATATCATCATGTATCAAACTGAAATTATGAAACAGCTCAATAGCGGTGGCAGCATGAAAGGCATCCTCGTGCAGGTCATCAAACAATTCATTTGCCAATAAAACACATACCGGGCGGATGCGTTTGCCGCCAATGCCTAAAATATATTGCGCCGGATCGTATAATGTAGGTGTATGATCCGGGAATTGTCTTTTACTGAATCTTTCTTCAAAAATTTTCGCCAGTTCTAAAAACGAATGCATCTTGTTTACTTTATCTTATTTACTTTTCTTGTTTTTCTTGTCGGTCTTCTTTACTTTTTCAACCTTATTAACTTTATCAGCTTTCTTCCGCTTTCCCTCAGCCGGCACCCACTCATAATCCAGCTGCCGTTTATCGAGGTTGGCCGCCACCACTTTAATACGCACTTTATCTCCCATACGGAATTTCTTTTTAGTGCGTAACCCCACCAATGCATAATCCGCTTCATCCAAACGGAAATCATCATGCTCACTCAGGTCACGCACGGTAACCATGCCTTCGCATTTATGCAATACGGTTTCTACAAAAAAACCAAACGAAGCAACACCACTGATCACACCCTCAAATTCTTCACCCAGGTATTCTTTCATAAACTCCACCTGTTTGTATTTGTTGCCGGCACGTTCGCATTCCATGGCCTTGCGTTCCCTTTCGCTGCAATGTTTGCACTTCTCTTCCATCTTGCGGTCCATCTTCAGGTTCTTATCCAGGCATTCCTGCAATATGCGGTGCACCATCACATCGGGATAACGGCGTATGGGCGAAGTAAAATGACAGTAATGTTCAAAGCCCAAACCATAGTGACCGATGTTTTCAGATGTATACAATGCTTTTGCCATGGTGCGGATGCCCAGTTGTTCCAGCACATGCTGTTCGGGCTTGCCCTGCACATCCTTCAGCATTTTATTGAAAGAAGCAGCCACGGCATTTTCATCGTGCAGGTCAAAAACATAACCAAACTTTTTTGCAAAGGCTGCAAATGGTTTCAGCTTTTCATCATCGGGTGTGTCATGTATGCGGTAAGGAAATGGCACAGGCTGTTTGTTCACTTTAATTTTAGATACATATTCCGCCACCGTTCGGTTGGCAAGCAGCATGAATTCTTCAATCAGCTGGTGGGCTTCCTTGCTTTCCTTTATTACAATGCCCACGGGTTTTCCATTGGGGTCTAACTGGAAACGCACTTCCTGTGATGAAAAATTGATGGCACCATTCTTAAAACGCTGTTTGCGGAAACGTTGCGCCAGGTCGTTCAATAATAAGATGGCCTTAAAATGCAGCCCTTCTTTTTTCTCAATGATATCCTGCACTTCTTCGTAGGTAAAACGGTGGTTGCTGTGGATGATGGTACGGCCGATCCATTTATGTTTTACTTCTCCTTTGTTATTGATCTGGAAAATGGTGGAGAATGTGTATTTGTCTTCATGCGGCCGCAGCGAACACAGTTCATTGCTGATACGTTCCGGCAGCATAGGGTTCACCCTGTCGGGCAGGTACACACTGGTAGCCCTTTCGTAAGCCGATTTATCGAGCACCGACCCTGTGGTAACAAAATGGCTCACGTCGGCAATATGCACCCCAATTTCATAACAGCCGTTATCGAGGTTGCGGATGGAAATGGCATCGTCGAAATCCTTTGCATCCACGGGGTCGATGGTGAAAGTGAGTATATCACGGCAGTCTTTCCGTTTGCGTTCTTCCTCGCGGGTAATGCGTTCATCCAGTTCATGGGCTGCAGTCATCACCTCCTCTTCAAACCCAATGGGGAAACCGGCATCGATCAGCAGTTCTTTCATCGCCAGGTCATTGGCATCTTCGGCTTTTATCACGCTCATCACTTCACCTTCGGGTTTGCGGTTATCGCCATCCCATTTTACCAGTTTTACCACCACACGGTCGCCGTCTTTTGCGTTGTTCAGTTTATCGGGCGGTATAAAAAAATCTGGGATCGGTTTATCAGTACCGGCAGTAAAGAAGCCAAAGTTTTTGCTGACCTGTATGCTGCCGATGAACTCTGATTGCTTGCGTTCCACCACTTCCACAATTTTACCTTCCACCCTTTTACCGGGAATGGCGTGTTTATCCACCTGTACTTTTACCGTATCGCCATGAAAGGCGCGGTTGAAATCGTTGGGGCGTACCAGTATATCTTTATCTTCTCCTTCCACCATTACAAAACCCATACCGCTGCGGGAAATATCCAGCACACCGGTAAACTGCCGGGTATGTTTGGTATGACTTGTTTTTTTTGACCCTTTTTGTTTCTTACTCATAATTTTTTTTATTGGGACGCTGATGACGCGGATTTTTATGATCGCTATGCTTTATCTGCGCAAATCAGTTTTATCTGCTTAATCCGTGTCTCTATCCCCATTGCAATGTACCAACAAAATCCTACATTCACATAAAGCGTATCAATTGCAGCCGCTCACAAATTCTCCACAGCGCATCATTACCAAAACCATTTGGATGCTGAGCCTGGTAAGTTTATTTACCGACATGGCCAGTGAAATGCTGTACCCGGTGATGCCGGTATTTTTAAAGCATATCGGTTTTTCTGTTTTGCTGATTGGCATTTTGGAGGGCATTGCAGAAGCGGTGGCTGGTTTAAGCAAACCTTATTTTGGCAGGTGGAGCGATGCTGCCGGCAAACGTTTACCCTTTGTGCAGCTGGGCTATGCATTAAGCGCCATCAGCAAACCCATGATGGCATTGTTCTTTTACCCGTTATGGATATTTTTTGCAAGAACGGTTGACCGCCTGGGCAAAGGCATACGCACCGGGGCAAGGGATGCCATGCTGAGCGATGAAAGCACCCCATCAACAAAAGCCACCGTATTTGGTTTTCACCGCAGTATGGATACCATGGGTGCAGTATTTGGTCCTGCGCTGGCGCTGGCCTATTTATATTTTTATCCTGAACAGTACAAAACACTTTTTTTAATTGCCTTTGTGCCCGGTGCACTGGCCATTGCATGCACACTGTTCACCAGGGAAAAGAAAAAGCAGGTAGCCCGGTCCGGCCAGCGGCCAGCGGCCAGGCTCTTCGGCTTTACTGCTTATTGGAAAACAGCGCCGCCTGCATACAAGAAACTCGTAACCGGTCTGTTGCTGTTTGCACTCTTTAACAGCAGTGATGTTTTTTTATTATTAAAGATGAAGGACAGCGGGCTGAGTGATGTGCAGCTGATTGGCGTATATATTTTTTATAATGCAGTGTATGCTTTGCTCTCTTACCCCATTGGTATTATGGCCGACAGGCTGGGACTTAAAAAAATATTCTTGCTTGGTTTGTTTGTATTTGCCATTGTATATGCAGGATTTGCATTTAACAATAACCTGGTACTGTTTATTGCTTTATTTCTTTTATATGGCATTTATGCAGCCGCCACCGAAGGCATTTCAAAAGCATGGATCACCAATATGGTTGATAAAAAAGATACCGCCACTGCCATTGGCACTTATACCGGCCTGCAAAGCATTGCCGCATTAATCGCCAGCAGCGGCTGCGGGTTTTTATGGTTTACTGCAGGGGCAAAGATCACGTTTCTTATTACCGCATCAGTAACTGTTTTAGTTATCCTTTATTTATCCTCATTAAAAATTTCGGAAAAGGATAGTTTGTAACTTTATGTAACAACTAGCTAACATGGAAACCTACGACACACTTACTGCCGCCTTAAACGGTCTTAAAGCCAAAGGCTACACACTCGATTTTAATATTGCATTTGATAAACTGGTTTGCAGCGAAGGCACCAACCTGCTGCACCCCGAAGATTTTGAAATAACAGAAGTGCACCGCTTTGAAGGCGATACCAACCCCGATGACGAAGAAGTGGTATATGCCGTGGAGTCGTACGATAAGAAAATAAAAGGCACTTTCACCAGTGCATTCGGCATGTATGCAGATACTGTTTCAACAGAAATGCTGCAGAAAATTGCCATGCACAAATAATATAGATTTACACCTTAAAACAACGATTGATATGCCAGCTTACAACAGGAGGAATTTTATTAAAGCCTCGGCTTTAACAGCTGCCGCTTTAACCCTTAACGACACCATCAGGGCTTTTGCACCGGCAAAAAAAGAAAAGATCCGCATCGGGATCATTGGCGTGGGATTACGCAGCCACGAACACATGGGTAATTTTTTACAACGCCCCGATGTGGAGATCACCGCCATTGCCGACCCGCAGCAGCGGAGTATTGACGAAGCCCTCAAAGTATTTAAACAATATAACCGCCCCGAACCCGCCATTTATAAAAATGGCAGTTACGATTACAAAAATTTATTGAAAAGGGATGATGTGGATGCCGTGATGATCTGCAGCCCCTGGGAATGGCACAGCATACAGGCCATTGATGCCATGAATGCGGGCAAGATACCCGGCGTGGAAGTATGCGGCGCCATTACCTTACAGGAATGCTGGGATGTGGTGAACACCAGTGAGCGCACCAAAATTCCGGTGATGATGATGGAGAATGTTTGTTACCGCCGTGATGTGATGGCCGTGCTGAACATGGTGCGCCAGGGTATGTTTGGCGAACTGCTGCACGGGCAGGGCGGTTACGAGCACGACCTGCGGGGTGTTCTATTCAACGATGGTATTACGGCATACGACAGTGGTGTGGAGTTTGGCAAAAATGCTTACAGCGAAGCACAGTGGCGCACCGAACATAACCGCACCCGTAACGGCGAACTGTACCCCACACACGGGCTGGGGCCTGTAGCCGTAATGATGGATGTGAACCGCGGTAACCGTATGACCAAACTGTCTTCCATTGCTACAAAGGCTAAAGGTTTGCATAAGTATATTGTGGAGCATCCCAAGGGCGGGCCTAATCATCCCAATGCAAAAGTAAATTTTAAATGCGGTGATATTGTGAACACGCAAATACAATGCGCCAATGGCGAAACCATCTTGCTTACACATGATGTGTCTTCCCCGCGGCCTTATAATTTGGGATTCCGGGTACAGGGCACCGAAGGTTTGTGGCAGGACTATGGCAGCGGCGGCCCCAAACAGGGTTTTATTTATTTTCAAAAGCTGATGAACCATAGCCATAAATGGGACAGTACAGAAAAATGGCTGGCCGATAATGAACATCCGCTCTGGAAAAAATATGGTGCACAGGCAGAAGGCGCCGGTCATGGTGGTATGGATTTTTTTGTGGACCATGCTTTTATTGAATGCGTGAAACGCGGCACTGATTTTCCGCTGGATGTGTATGATTATGCCGCCTGGTATTCTATTACGCCATTGAGCGAAAAAAGCATCAAAGAAGGCGGCGCCCTGCAAACCATACCCGATTTTACAAGAGGAAAATGGAAAACAAGGAAACCCATTTTTGCCTTTAATGATGATTATTAAAAGTGCCTGAGGCAATGTTTTATAAGACGCAGATTTTTATGATCATTATGATAGTTATGATTTACCTGTGAAGATCATATTAATCTTAAAAACCAGCGTCCGGATTGCATAACGGCTGTTTGCCGCTGCTGGTCGCTGACCAGCAACATTCGCTGCAATAAAAGCTGAACAAAGAAAAACAGCACAAGTGAGTGACCCGCCTGCCAAAGTTGTACGGCGGGCAGGCACAACGATGCTGAATAAAGAATAAATGATCATAACAAAAAACGAACATGCTTAACAGGAGAAATTTTTTGTTTGCTGTTGCTGGTCGCTAACCAGCAACAAACGCCTTACTAAAAGCTGAACAAAGAATAACTGATCATAACAAAAACAAATATGCTTAACAGAAGAAAATTTTTACACCTTACCGCGTTAACGGCCCCTTTGATCGCAGCAAAAAAATCGCTGGCTGGTAATTTTGAGCCGGCAACAAAACCCATTGTTGTTTCCACCTGGGACAGCGGCATGCCCGTAAATGCGGCGGCATGGGAAATATTATCAAAGAATGGCCGGGCACTGGATGCAGTGGAAGCAGGCGCCATGCACATGGAAAACACATTGGATTGCTGCGTGGGGCTGGGCGGTTACCCCGACCGTGATGGCATTGTTACGCTCGACAGCTGCATTATGGATGAACATGCCAATTGCGGTGCCGTTGCAGGCATTGAAAGAATAAAACACCCGGTATCTGTTGCAAGAAAAGTGATGGAGACCACGCCGCATGTATTGCTGGTGGGTGCCGGTGCGCAACAGTTTGCGGTGCAAAATGGGTTTCCACTGGAAAGCGGTGAGTTGAGCGAGAGTGCAAAAAAAGCCTATGCCGACTGGCTGAAAAAAAGTGAATACAAACCGGTGATCAATATTGAGAAATTACCCGCCGGCAAGGAGGGTAAGAAAGGAAACGGTCCGTTTGCTCCGATGTTTTTTGATGATGGCTCATTTAACCATGATACCATGGGACTGGTGGCCATGGACAGCAGCAATAATTTAAGCGGCGCTGTTACTACCAGTGGTATGGCGTATAAAATTCATGGCCGCGTGGGCGACTCACCCATCATTGGTGCCGGTTTATTTGTAGACAATGAAGTGGGCGCCGCCACCAGCAGCGGGCTGGGCGAAGAAGTGATACGCATTTGCGGCACACACCTGGTGGTGGAATTTATGCGCCAGGGACTGAGCCCCGAAGCTGCCTGTAAAAAAGCCTGTGAGCGTATTGTAAAAAGAGACCCCAAAAAAGCAAAAGAACTGCAGGTGGGTTTTTTAGCATTGAATAAAAAAGGACAGTACGGCGCCTATGCCATCCAGAAAGGATTTGTGTTTAGCGTAAAAAGCGGGAAGGAGAACCAGGTTCACCAGTCGAAATATATTTTGTAATGGATAATGGAATAATGGATAATTGATAATTGTCCGATAAAGGGAAATGAAATCAGTAATCGTTAAAGTATAACATTGAATGATTAATGACCAACAATTAAACAATATCCAGCCATTGACCATTACCCATTACCCATTCACCACTCACCACTCACCACTCACCATTCACCATTCACCATTCACCATTGACCACTCACCATGACCCACACCCTCGAGATAATCGGTTTTAATTTAGACAGCTGCCGTATTGCACAGGCCAATGGCGCCAACCGCATTGAATTATGTGTAAACCCCGGCGATGGCGGTACCACCCCTTCGTATGGTTATATCAAAGCTGCCAGGAAATTGTTGCAGATAGAATTGTACTGTATGATACGCCCCCGTGGCGGTGATTTTTTTTACAGTGCCGAAGAATTTGAAGTGATGAAGGATGATGTTAAAAACGCCAAAAACCTGGGCTGCGATGGCGTGGTGATCGGTATGCTCAATAAAGACGGTTCTGTTGCAAAAGACCAATGCAGGCAACTCGTGGAACTGGCCTATCCCCTCGGTGTTACATTCCAACGTGCATTTGACCGGGTGAAGGATCCTTTTACCGCCTTGGAAGATGTGATTGATACCGGTTGCGAACGCCTGCTCACCAGCGGGCTCGTACCAAACTGTTTCCATGGTGCTAAACTCATCAGCAGTTTGAATGCACAGGCCAATGGCCGCATCAGTATTATGCCTGGCAGCGGACTGCGTTCTTCCAATGTGCTGGATGTGGCTGCGATCACCGGCGCTACAGAGTTTCATACATCGGCCCGCATTTTTGCGCCTACTAATATGGACTTTGTAAACCCTGCCATGGAAGAAGATTTGCAGGAAGTGATGGTGGATGGTGATGAAGTGGCAAAGATTGTACAATTGCTGAAAGGTGCTACTGCGCAGTAAAGTTCCTCAGAGCGACACGGAGTCATTTTACTATTGCCTCAGATTAACACAATAGCAATACAATTTATTTAAAATGCCTAACCGACACCCTCTTTGTGCATCTCTGTGAAAACCTCCGTGGTTCTCTGTGATAAAACCCGAAAACTTGTTTTCCCTGCAACGTTTTTCCAAAAAATATTGCCTTTAACAAAACATAAAGGTTACTAATAGCGTCTTACAGGTATCAATACGTACCCATTTGCTATCTTTAAAAAATAATGGCTGCCATTAAAAAAATAACCACTTTGCTTTTGCTGCCGGTTTTTTCGGTTCTTGCTGTAAAGGCCCAGCATGCGGTGAACGATACCATCGTTGCCGGTGCCGTGGTATTCAATGGCGATACCATGGAAGCAAAAACACTGGTTGATGTACAGGTTTTTGGCCCCTTTAATAAAAGCGCTTACGAAAAATGGACCCGGCTGCGCAATGCCGTGTATGTTACCTATCCCTATGCCCGGCGTGCCGGTGCAGTGCTGAACGATATCAACAGCAAACTGGAAGGCGTTACCGATAACGGCCAGCGCAAGGAGATCATCAAATCAAGGGAAAAAGACCTGCGCAAGGAATTTACCGAGCCGCTCACTAATTTATCGGTATACCAGGGCCGGGTGCTGATGAAACTGATCAACCGCGAAACCGGTAATAACTGTTACGACATCATCAAGGAATACAAGGGCGGACTCACTGCCCGGTTTTACCAAACGGTGGCCTTCTTCTTCAACAGCAGCCTTAAACAGCCCTACGACCCCACGGGCGAAGATGCGGAGATTGAACGCATTGTGCACGAAGTACAGCGCATGTACGGCTACCCGGTTAACTGGGGCTATACCAAAAGCTGATATTTCTCCACTTCCCGCCCCTGCTTGTTAATAAATGCCTTAAGTGCAATTTTGGCCGTTGCCAGATGGGTTAAATAATGTAGCTTGCAGCCCGAACGATCTATCGAAAAATGAAATTAGATATCCTGGCTTTTGGAGTACACCCCGATGATGTGGAACTGAGCTGTGCAGGTGTGCTGCTGGTGGAAAAGGCAAAAGGCAAAAAAACGGGCATTATAGACTTAACCCAGGGCGAACTGGGTACAAGGGGCACGGCCGAAACCCGCAAACTGGAAGCCGCTGCCGCCGCAAAAATATTAGGCGTCGATATCCGCGAAAACCTTGAAATGGCCGATGGTTTTTTCCAGAATGATGAAACCCACCAGCGCGGCGTCATTACAGCCATCCGCAAATACCAGCCCGAAATCATTTTATGCAACGCCCCCAGCGACCGCCACCCCGATCATGGCCGCTCAGCCAAACTGGTGGCAGATGCTGCATTTTTATCCGGTTTAAAAAAGATTGAAACAACCGATGGCGGTACAACACAGGAAGCCTGGCGCCCCAAATATGTTTTTCATTATATACAGGACAGGCTGCTGCAACCCAATTTTGTAATTGATATAACAGCGGTATTTGAGAAAAAACTGGATGCGGTAAAAGCTTACGGTACACAGTTTCACAATCCCGGCAGTAACGAACCACAGACCTATATTTCCACTCCCGATTTTTTAGAAAGCGTTATTTACCGCCACAAATGGTTTGGAAAAATGATCGGCGTAAAATATGCCGAAGGCTTCATCTCCGAAAAAATGATCGGGTTTGACAGCTTTGATGGTTTTATTAAACAGAACACATAAACTTATTATACATGACAACTCCAAAATTCTTAAACGTAAAAGGCTCCAGTTTTCACCAGGAATTAAAACGCCGCGTGAACGAATATTTTGAATCGGCACATAAAGCCACAACGGGAAATTTCAAACTGTACTTTAAGGCCATTTTATTCTGGTCGCTGTACATTGCCCTCTACGTGCACTTATTGTTCTTTACCCCTTCGGCATGGTTTGCCATACCGGAATGTGTGATCATGGGCGGACTTACCGCTGCCATTGGCTTTAACGTGATGCACGATGGTGCACACGGCAGTTTTTCAAAAAGCAAATTCTGGAATTATATCGCCGCATTTTCGGTAAACGGTTTGGGTGCCAGTGCACTCATGTGGGTGAACAAACACAATATTGTGCACCATACCTACACCAATGTGGATGGCGTGGATGATGATATTGAACTGAAACCTTTTGTGCGTATGTGCACTACACAAAAGAAATACAAGATCCACCGTTACCAGCATATTTATGTGTGGCTGCTGTACACCATGCTGCTGCTGTTTTGGGTGTTTGCATCTGATTATACAAAATACTTTAAAAAGAAAGTGGGTATTGTGCCCCTGAAAAAATTCAGTATCTGGCAGCATGTTACATTTTGGGCAGCCAAGCTGTTTTATTATTTTATCATGATCGCATTACCGATTATGATGGTGGGTTTTGTAAACTGGCTGGTGGGCTTTTTGATCATCAGTTTATTTGCAGGGCTGATTTTAAGTACCGTGTTCCAACTGGCACATACCGTGGAAGACACAGCATTCCCCACGCCCTCTGGTGATACTAATAAAATTGAAGAAGAATGGGCCCTGCACCAGTTGAAAACAACGGCCAACTTTGCCACTAAAAATAAACTGGTTTGCTGGCTCGTGGGCGGACTGAATTTCCAGATAGAGCATCACCTGTTCCCCAAAATTTCGCATGTGCATTATCCGGCCATCAGCAAGATCATTAAACAAACCTGCCAGGAATACGGCGTACGTTATATCGAATACCGTAAAATGCGCCATGCACTGGTATCGCATACGATGCATTTGAAACATATGGGAAGAGTGTAGAACGGTGGATTGGTAGATTAGTTTATTAGTTAATTGGGCAGCGAATTCGTTGCCTTTTTTTATTATACGCAACACCCCGTATCCAGCATCCAGTATCCCTCCTTCTATCAACTACCAACTATCAACTCCTCTCCCAATTCCTTTGTAACTTTATCCAGCAACTATTTTCTCTCCACTAAAACCAACCATCATGGCTAACAACAACTGGCACGAGATACACGAAGAATCATTAACCGTAGGCGATCGCATGGCAGATTCCATTGCCGAAGGCATGGGCTCCTGGAAATTCATCATCTGGCAAACCGTGGTGGTATTGATATGGATGGGACTGAACATTGTGGGCTTTATGCAGCACTGGGATCCCTACCCGTTCATCCTCCTCAACCTTATTTTTTCCACGCAGGCCGCTTACGCCGCACCCATCATCATGATGAGCCAGAACCGCCAGGCCGACCGTGACCGCATTCAGGCACAAAATGATTATGAAACCAACTTAGCCGCCAAAAAAGAAATTGAAGCCCTGCAAATTCAGCTTAACAAAATAGAAACCGATAAGCTGGATAAGATCATAGCAATGCTGGAAGAGATGAAAGCAGGGAAGCTGTGACACAAAGATGCACAAAGCTTACGCTAAGCAGCACAAAGTCCTATTCATTCTTTGTGCACCTCACTTTCAGTCTTTGTGAATCTCAGTGAAACATAGCTCACCGCAAATAATTGCCTCTGATTTTACAGATTTTCACAGATTGATTTTTCTTTAAACCTGGATAATGAGCCGCAAATAACTTCTGTGCAAATCCGTGCCATCTGTGAGAAAGACCCATTGTGCAGCAATCATCTTCCCGCCTTCCCGGCAAAATCCTACCGCGTAGCAGTAAACTTAGTGTTCCTCTGTACAAGCCTTTGCGTATCTCCGTGGTATAACCCCCTCCGCGCCCTTGGCAGCTCACCCATTTTTCATTAAATTTGTCTTCCAACTGAAATAACACAATGAGCGAAGAAAAGAGCCTGAATTTTTTAGAAGAAATAATTGAAGCGGACTTAGCCAGTGGTAAATACAAAACCATCCTTACCCGTTTTCCGCCCGAGCCCAACGGTTACCTCCATATCGGCCACGCCAAAAGCATTTGCCTCAACTTTGGCCTGGGTATTAAATACGGCGGCAAAACCAACCTGCGTTTCGATGATACCAATCCGGTTACCGAAGAAACCGAATACGTGGACAGTATCAAAGACGATATCCGCTGGCTGGGCTTTGAATGGGCCAACGAATTTTATGCTTCCGATTACTTCGACACTTTATATACTTACGCTGTTGACCTCATCAATAAAGGCCTTGCTTACGTAGATGATCTAACAGCCGAACAGATTGCCGAACTCAAAGGCACACCCACCGAAGCCGGCAAGAACAGCCCCTTCCGCAACCGCAGCATTGAAGAGAACCTGCAATTGTTTGCCGATATGAAAGCCGGCAAATACAAAGACGGTGAAAAAGTACTGCGTGCAAAAATTGATATGGCACATGTGAACATGCTGATGCGTGACCCCATTATTTACCGCATCAAACATGCGCACCACCACCGCACGGGCGACAAATGGTGCATTTACCCCATGTACGATTTTGCACATGGCCAGAGCGACAGTATTGAAAACATCACCCACAGTATTTGCACGCTGGAATTCATCCCCCACCGTGAACTGTACGACTGGTGTATTGAAAAACTGGAGATCTTCCCATCACACCAATATGAATTTGCCCGCCTCAACATGACCTATACCGTAATGAGCAAGCGCAAGCTGCTGCAACTGGTGAACGAAGGACATGTTACTGGCTGGGACGATCCCCGTATGCCCACGCTCAGCGGTTTCCGCCGCAAGGGCTATACGCCGCAAAGCATCCGCACATTTTGCGATAAGATCGGTGTGGCCAAAAGGGAGAACTTAATTGACATCAGCCTGCTGGAATTTTGCCTGCGGGAAGAACTGAATAAAACGGCCCACCGTGTAATGGCCGTGCTGGAACCATTAAAACTGGTGATCACCAATTACCCCGAAGGACAAACCGAGGAAATGATCAGCGAGAACGGTCCGGATGAAAGCATGGGCACACGCACGGTTCCTTTTAGCAAAGAGCTGTGGATAGAGCGGGAAGATTTTATGGAAGTGCCTGCCAAAAAATGGTTCCGCCTGGCACCGGGTGCCATAGTGCGTTTAAAGAGCGCCTATATTGTACAATGCAATGACTTTGTAAAAGACGCTAACGGCAACATTACCGAAATACACTGCACTTATTTACCCGAAACAAAAAGCGGTAACGATACCAGCGGCATCAGCGTTAAAGGCACCATACACTGGGTGAGCGCACAACACGCCGCTGCCGCCGAAGTGCGCCTGTACGACCGCCTGTTTAAAGCCGAAAACCCCGCCGCCGAAGAAGGCGACTTTAAAGAATACCTGAACCCCAACAGCCTGCAAACAATTGCCACGGCTTATATAGAACCCAGTTTATTAAACGCCACACCCGACAGCCGCTACCAGTTTTTACGCAAGGGCTATTTTTGCCTGGATAAAGACAGCACCGCCAATAAACTGGTATTTAACCGTACGGCTACATTGAAAGATGCCTGGGTGAAGGAGGTGAAGAAGGGATAAGAAAAATACTTTTTTAAATAATAAAATGCTCGTTTTCTTTTTTGAGGGCGGGCATTTGTTTTTTAATTAAGCATCGTTGTGCCTGCCCGCCGTACAACTTTGGCAGGCGGGTCACTCACTTGTTCTGCATCTCGCTTGCGAACATTTAGTGAAATGGACATAATATTTTCGTCCTCTGCCCTGACTCGTATCCCCACAAAACATTCACTTCTATCCTCGCTTCATAACACCACAAACAATTTCACCGTATTGACATTATTCCTCCTGCACCGTATTTTTATTTGCGGCAGCTGTTACAACATTCAGCTTTCAACCTTAAACTTTTCTATATGTCAAAACCCGGCAAAACCGTTTTTTATTTTGGGATATACTTATTGCTGATTGGTGTGATGCTTTGTGCCATACCGCAGCAGTTTATTGCCACATTGCAATTACCGGTATTGCCCGGTGCATGGGCAAGGTTGCTGGGTCTACTGGTGCTCATACTCGGTGGCTACTATATCATCAGCGGAAAAAATAATTTGCTGCCCTTTATTAAAGCCACGGTGCACCTGCGCATTTTCTTTTTGTTATGCTGCATTTTGCTGTTTGTAACAGGACAAATGCCAAAGGAAATTCTGCCCCTGGGTGTAATTGATTTGTTGGGTGCGGTATGGACACAGTTCTCACTGAAAAGCAGCAGTAAAGCTTCGTAACGGCTCCGGGTAAATGGTTCAGGCCGCTGTAGCGTACCGACCCAAATGTCATTGGGTGTCCATAACCCTGTTTATTGTAAAGACTCGCTTGCCAGATACATCACACAAACTATCTTCGCGGGTAACTAATGTTTGTATGAAAACAATTGTATTTACGACCGTTTTAATCACCCTTCTTGCAGGCTGCCAGCACCACCCAAAAATTGACCGAGACAAACTGGTGGCTGAGATATGCCAGTCATTCAAAGAAGATGACCGCATTGATGAAACCGATGAAATAAAAATAGATCGCATACTAAGTCGGCATATTGATAAATACACCTATGCCATGCCCGATGATTCTGCCAGGGCACTCAGGGATTTTGTATATGTAAGGCTGCAGCGTGAATGCAGGGAGTTCAGGGAAATAGTACATCATGCAGACAAAAAAAATAAAAAAAGCGATTGGGCCGAGGTTGACCTGGAACCCGAAAGCCAGGCATCTAAAGAAGATTGTGATGCGTTTTTTAATGCTGGTAAACTCAAGTATCTTGAAGCAACCGGAGATACAGTAGTAGTGAACATTACCAGCAGCATCTGGGAAGACCGTTTCCCTGACGGCACTTATTCCCGCCTTTCTTTACAAAGAACCAAACAGGATGAATTTGTGATCACCTTCATCGAAAGCGATAACAGTATCCGTAAAAATATGAGTCACCCGGGGGACCAATACCGTTATAAGATTATTAAAAAAGAGGGCGATACTTTTTCTATGTTTGTGGAAGTGGTGGGTCCAAAGCTGCGCTCGCTTTTTAAAATGTATTACTAAGTTTAGGGCCATTGGGTGTAATTGATTTGTTGGGTGCGGCATGGACACAGTTCTCACTGAAAAGCAGCAGTGAAGCTTCGTAAGTCTCCTTCCCTTCTGCCACTCATAAAAATTTTTTCCGTCCCGCCGGGGTCTTCACTAATCAGGGTGTTATACTCACGTAATACAACAGTGCTTACATTTACAGTATAATCCCCGCCGCCGTTGGTGTTCCCCCATAATCAGCACGCCCCCGTCTGGTCTCCGACCAACGGGGAACCATAAGCCCACAGCAACTATTAAAAATTGTTTCAGCAATAAATAAATTGCAATTGCAGCAACTGTAAAATTATTGCGCCGTTTGCCGGAGACCAGACGGCGGCAGAGTATGGATCTTTATCCCCACTGGCGCAAGTGTTCCTACTTCCCAGCAACGTCTCTCCCCAAGCCCAGTAGGCAAGCCGAGGACGTTGCGTCGGTTATCAGCTTTAGTTCTTAACTTCAACAACATATTTTCAAATGGGTATTTGTACAGGGCTGGACAATCAATGAATTCCCTGCCTACGCAAATACTCGAACGTTTGACGCAATTTTAGGACACCCCCCTGTAACTTTATAATTAAATGAAATTTAGAAAGCTTTTTATTGTTTTAATAGGGCTTTTGACAACACTCAAAGGATATTCACAAAAGCAGACAATTTATGTCATCAAAAATGTGAATGTCATAACAATGGCATCTTCAAATACAGTTTTAGAAAATGCAACAATCGTCATATCAAACAACCTTATTCAATCTATAAATGGAGAAATTCCTAAAAATGCTACTATTATTAATGGTAAAGGGAAGTGGCTTATTCCCGGGCTTATAGATGCTCACGTTCATTTACCTACTGATGGTTACCTTGGACAAAAACTTCCTGCTCAAACACCCGACTTATCTTTCAACACCCAGGATATTATGACACCAATTATAGCCAATGGTGTTACTACTGTGTTAGACCTCAATTCTACAATGGAAACTTTTGCACAAAAAAAAGCCATTGAAAAAGGTTATATCGTTGGACCCCGTATTGCACTTGCTGCACTCATAAATGGTGGCAATGGACAAGGCCGAATTGCCAACACAGCAGAAGAAGGGAGGATAATGGTAAGAAATGCAAAAGCCGAAGGCTACGATTTTATAAAAGTATATTCCAAACTAAATATTGAAACGTACAACGCCATTGTTGATGAAGCATTTAAACAGGGGCTAAAAACTATTGGGCATATTCCTGATGCTTTTCAAGGCAACTTAGAGCAAGCATTTGTACCACACTTTGGAATGGTAGCCCATGCCGAAGAGTTTTCAAAAAAATCTGATAGTTTCAGTTTGCAAGAGGCCACAAAATTTGCAAAACTTTCAAAAGACAACGACACTTGGCTGTCCCCCACTTTGATAACAATGGTGTGGATTGCAAAACAAACACACTCTATTGAAAACATCAAAAATCTGCCTTCTTTAAAATATGTTCATCCACTTTTACAAAGCAAATGGTTAACTGCAAACAAATATGTAAAGAACGCTTCACCAGAAAGTGCAACCTACTTTGACAATATGGTAAAGTTTCATTTTAAATTAGTAAAAGCATTTAAAGAAGCAGGAGTTCCAATAGTTGCCGGGACGGATGCAGGAGTTTCAGGAATTGTGGCAGGGTTTTCACTACACGATGAGTTAGAACTTTTGGTTCAGGCAGGACTAACACCACAAGAAGCTATATATTCTGCGACATTACTTTCTGCACAATGGCTTGGCATAGATAAACAAATTGGTAGTATAGAAACAGGAAAACTTGCAGACCTTGTGTTGCTTGACGAGAACCCTCTTATTGACATAAATAACACTCGTAAAATTGCTGGTGTATTTGTAAATGGCAAGTGGCTAGACAAAACAAAATTGAATGCAATGCTTACTGACTTAGCAAATCGTAACTCAGTAAACAAAGATAAATTTGACTGGAATACATTTATGAACAAGAAGAAGTAGAAGAAGAAAAAAAACTGTGCCTAACAAGGGCAAGGGGTTGTTCTACTTTCCAGCAACGTCTCTTCCCAAGCCCAGTGCGCAGGCCGAGGACGTTGCTAAGAAACAGGAATACATCCGTCCCGCCGGGGTCTCGCCACACACAAGCCAACGCAAGGAAGACCCCGGCGAAACAATGACGCAAGGAAGACCCCGCCGGGACAGTAACAGAAATCGCTTTATAGATTCTCTTGCCCGCTCATTCATCACCTTCCCTTCTGCCACTCATAAAAATTTTTAAAAAATATTTTTCAGAATTGCATAACTCTTGCATGCAATTTTAAACACTATTACAAAGAAAAGTTGCACCTGTCTGCGCAGCAAAGCCGTTACTTTCATTTACGTTTTTTTGTGGCGGTTTTATGCAACTGAAATCAACGGCGTTTTTTACTTTACTCCCTGTTGTTGCTGTGCTTTTTGCTGCTTAAAAAAACTGTATTCAATTTCCCTATCTTCGTCTGGCACGCTTGTACAACAGCATCGCTTTATTCAATCAACCGCATTATAACATCATCAGCAATGAACTTAAAACAACCTTTCTTTTTCCCGGTCACGGCCCTGATTGTTTTATTTGCTTCTCTTTCAACCACGCAGCCGGCCGCTGCACAAAACAATGCACAACCCGCTGCCGTTACAACCGACACGACCATTACACCTTATTTTGCTGCCTCCATCGCAGCTGCTAAAAAACCGGATGAAGATGGTTTTATACGGCGCTGGCTGTTACTGGAACCCATTAGTAAACCTAACCGCACCAATATTGTTTTTACCGACAGTTATGTACGTGCTGCATTCGACACGCTTTACTTCCCCAACCAGTTCACCATTCTTCCAAAGAATGGTGATAAAGTAAAAGTGGGCGAACAGGAACTGGCCTGGCATGCGCTGGACAGTAAAAATTTCAACGTAAAATTATTCCGCTTTGCATCGGGCCTTGGCAAACCGATGTATGGCGTGCTGTTTTGGGCTGTTACCGTGGTAAACTGTCCAGAAGAAATGAAAGACGTACGCATGGCCGTTGGCTCCAACGCCGCATCCATGTGGTGGCTCAATGGTAAGGAAGCAGTGATGCTATCCGGCGACAGGCGCATGGTGATGGATGATGCCGTTTCAACAAGGCTTACACTTAATAAAGGCCGCAATATCATCCGCGGTGCCATCATTAACGGACCAGGCATGAGTGATTTTTGCGTACGTTTCACCGATGCAAACGGGCAGCCCGTAAAAAACCTCAGCATCAGTTTTGAATAATACAGGCGGCCCTTCATGTCACACTGCAAATTAAAAGCAATCAACACAAAATAGTAACGAATGAAATTCAGCAAAGGAATAACAGGTTTGATCATACTGCTGGCATTATGCTCCGGCAAAACAATACATGCACAAACGGGTCTCACATTCATTCACGACCCATCCACCATCATGGAAGATCATGGCAGGTATTATACATTTGGAACAAGAGGCGGCGGACTGATTTCTTCAGACGGCTGGCACTGGGATACCGGGGCTGTACGGCCCGGTGGCGGCGCTGCGCCTGATGTTGTAAAAATCAATGGACGCTACCTCGTTGCATATGGTGCCACCGGCGGCGGACTGGGTGGTGGCCACAACGGCAAAATACTCACCATGTGGAATAACACGCTCGATCCAAAATCGCCCGACTTTAAATATTCTGAAGCGGTGGTAGTGGCATCATCTGATGGTAAGGAAGACAATGATGCGATTGACCCGGGGTTGTTACTTGATCCCACTGACGGACGCTTATGGCTTTCGTACGGCACTTATTTTGGTTTTATACGGCTGGTGGAACTGGACCCCAATACAGGCAAACGCAAGGAAGGCAACAAGGCCATCAATATTGCCATTGACTGCGAAGCAACCGATTTGATTTACCGCAACGGCTGGTATTATTTGCTGGGCACACATGGCACCTGCTGTGATGGCGCCAACTCCACTTACAATATTGTGGTGGGCCGCAGCCGCAAAGTAACCGGTCCTTACCTGGATAATATGGGAAGGGATATGCTGAAGGGTGGTGGTAAAATGGTGGTGGCTGCAGGTAACAGGCTGATTGGCCCGGGGCATTTTGGAAGAATGATACTTGCAGATGGTGTGGAAAAAATGTCGTGCCACTATGAAGCCGATCTTGATCTTAGTGGCCGCAGCGTGCTGGGCATGCGTCCTTTATTATGGAAAAATGACTGGCCCATTGCAGGCGATAATTTTAAAGAGGGCACTTACGAAATTGAATCGGAAAGAAGAGGCTATGCACTGGAGCTGGCGGTTGATTTTGTACGGATGCCCGGCGGTATGCGTGGCTTTGGCCGCAACAGCAATGAACCCATTAAACCAGTGGCAGCACAGGAACTGAAAGACGTGATCAGCACCTGGCCTGCAGGTAATACTGCAGTAAGACTTGGTGATTACATGATGCGGCCGCATCAGAAATGGACCATCACTGCAGTGCCCGATGCACCTGGCTTTCCGGGCACCCCATCCTATAAAATTGTAATTGCCGGCACTAACCGTGCGCTTGCCGCAGCAGCCAATGCTGAAGTAATTACCGTTCCTGAATTTACAGGTGCGCCTGAACAACTATGGCGTATTGATCAATTGACGGACGGCACGTACCGCATTATGCCGAAACTGGTGCCGGGCTCGGATAAACCGTATGCGCTGGTATCTGCAGGTGACAGCTCTCCCACACTTGCAGCATTTGATTTTAACAGTGATAATTCCAAATGGAATTTCAGGGATCATTAAAATAAAACATTGCGCCTCGTTTTATTTAAAACGGTATGGCATTTCAAACTCACCATTTGTAATTGGAACAATGTTGCCTGTTGGGCTGCAACTGGAGCAGGTGATATTGCCTGAAAAAGTTCCATGCAGGCGCCCGTTATCTGAACGGTCGATGGTTATTTTAAATGCATTGAGGTTTCCGTTGGTGAGATAATAATATGCTGAAGGGCCGTTAACATATGTGTTGAGGTCAAGATAAAAAATGGAACGTTCAGCAAAGGATCCGGGATATTCGTATACACCATTCACCCATTTTGACCTGGAGAGCAATGTCCACCTGAAATTTGAATGCTGCGGCGAAAGGTTGTCGTCAATATCCAGTTGCCAGAAAGAAGTTCCCGGCACCGTATCCAGCAACGCCGTATCCTTTACATTGAAGGATAGTTTTTTCCCTTGTACCATTAACTCAAAAAAATCAGTTCTTACCGGTTCTTTCTTTTTTTTACAGCCTGTGATCAACACAACCAGCAGCAACAGGGTTATGTAACGCATCATAATAAAAAAGGTTTCCAGTTATTAAAAGATACAGCAACCGGCTAACTGTTCAGATCGCTTTAGCGTTCCGGTCCGGCCTGGCCACAATTATTGCAACCCGCTGCTGGTGATGTGGAAATAATCAAACGACACATCAAAGGGCGTGGGCGGTTTAGTTGTGCTCTTATCAAAATAAAACGTGCTCGTCATACTTTGTGTAACCACCCCGTCGCAGGCAATCAAACCGGCTTTAATATCTTTCAGCATAATATTGGCGGTGGACAGTAATTCAAATGTAATCCCGTCCCTGCTGTAATAGGCGGTGTAAATGCTGCCCTTCTTTTCCAGTTTTAAAAATAAATCTTTACCATCGGTAACAGGTTCTTTTATATCAATCCATTTCATTGATTTTGCAATACCGTTTTCTTCTATCAGCAGATCAATGCTGCCGGGCTGTATACCTGTTTGCCGGCGTGTTTTGATCACCGCCCTGAACATCAGCTTTAAAAAATTATCATCGTCCTGGTACACGATAATACCTGCATTCTCGGGCTGCGAAGGCACACGTGATGCCACCAGTTTAGTTTCAATGGTCCAGTCGCTGTTGGCACTCTGCAGCAATATATTTTTGGCGTTGTTGCTTCCTTCCGATACATCGCCTTGTTCGGTGGTGATGGTAAGCGCTCCGGGCTTTGCCGAAAAATTATAATTATTTTTATTCTCCCTTAACCACTGCCATTGAGGTGCTGCTGCGGTATTAAATTCATCTCCCGCCGCAGCCACATCAAAATTGATGTAATAGGTATTTTTTTCAAATGTATTATAGTCAACAATATTTACCACCGCCGTGCCGGGTATGGCTTTTGCCTGTTCAATTTCCACACTGGTATTCCTGCTGGCAGCGGTGGCATTTATTTGCGGAATGGTACCTTTATTATTCAGGAGGTAACTGTAAGCTTTAGTAGCTGCATCAAAACCTGGAATGATTTTACCATCCACCGAAATGCTTTGCGGCCGCAGATCGGGCATTACTTTTACGGGATAACTGTTGCTTACTGTTTTTCCATTCCAGGTTACCTCCGCAAAAACAGTTGCCACACCTGGTTGCTGTGCGGTTACTTTACCAGCCGCATCCACTGCTGCCACAGCGGGGTTATTGCTTTTATATTTTACTGTTGCTTTTGTGATATCTAAAAAACTGTCGTCGGTTAAACTGGCGGTGATGCGGGTGGAAGCAGTATTACCCGGCTGCAGCACAATTTTATCCGCACCGGCAACCACTGTTTTTAATACGGCTTTAAAAGTTCCGGTCATTACAGCATCCACTTTTCCCCTGATATCTTTTGAGGAAGCGCCCACTTCAAAAATATAATTACCTGGATCAAATGTGATCTTATTTGCCTTCGCATCCCAGAACCAGAGATCAGCACAATCAATTTCTATCGCCACAGTTTTTGTTTGCCCTGCGGGAATGGTGACGCGTTTAAATCCTTTCAGTCTTTTTAGAGGACGCTGTAACGCTGCAGGGCTGTTGGGTGTGCGTACATAAAGCTGTACAATTTCATCACCATCCATTTTGCCGGAATTTTTTACATCCACAGTAACTGTTACTTTATCGTTGGGCGTAATTGTTTTTTTATTAATAGTAATATTGCTGTAATCAAAGCTGGTGTAAGACAAACCGTATCCAAATTCATACGAAACATCTTTATTGAAATACCAGTAGGTACGGCCGCTCTTTCCGGCTCCTCCCCGCAAAGTATAATCATTAAAATCGGGCAGGTCGTTAACCGATTTGTACCAGGTGAGTGTTGACTTGCCGCCGGGGTTTACTTCACCAAACAAAATTTTTGCCATGGCAGCACCCTGTGCCTGCCCGTTATAGCCGGTGAAAATAATTCCTGGAATGTTTTTATTGTTTTTGATGTCTTCCACTTCCACCATACCCATGGTTTGCATTACCACAATGGTATTGGGATTAACAGCAGACACTGCTTTTATCAATGCCATCTGGTTACCGGGTAATACCAGTGAAAAGCGGTCCGACTCTTCCCTGCCTGTTGTTTGATCGGTACCTACAAAAATGATGGCCACATCAGCTGCAGCCGCCATGTCCAGCGTTTCTTTATCGGTGGCAGGCGCTTCGGGTTCCCTGAACACCAAATAAATTTCCTGCGGGCCGGTAATACCCAGTGTGTTTACTTTGGCAGATACAGTAATATTATTCCCCATAAACTGGTTGGCGCCGCCGGTTTTGCTGATCATTTTTTCTGAAGCGATGATATTACCTGTTGCCGAACCCACCCTTGCCTCGATAGTACCGCCGCTGAATGCCACACTTACTTTAAACCGCAATGAATCCAGTTCGCCAACATTGATGTTACCATACGCTGCCCAGTCACCGTTTTTAATACCGCGTAATGATACCCTGCCAAAACGGGGTTCGGTAATTAAACCTTTAGCAGCATTATCAAATTTGGTGGCATCATATTCTTTGGTGCTGCCGTCTTTATTCACCGTAACAAAACTGTTTACGCTGAAAAAATCATTCTTGCGTTCGGTGTTGCCGCCCGCAGCATGTGTTACCTGTATATCCAGGCCTTTACGTTTAATGTACTGCTGTATGCCCGACAAAGGGGTGCTTTCCAGGCTGGCTTCCACAGAACCGGAGTAATCACCCAATTCGATTTTATTGGCCAGCGGGCCCAGCACGGCAATTTTTTTGATGGCTGCAGTATTCAGTGGCAACAGCTGCTGCATGGTTTTAACCGATGCATCATTTTTTAACAGCACGGGAGTTTTTGTGGCGATCTCCAGTGCCAGGTCGTTATGAGCGGGATTATTGATGATATTGACACGAATACCTGCATACGCAACTTTTGAGGGCGGGTCAAATTCACCCAGCCGCATGCGGATGGTGAAAATATTGATGAGCGCTTTATCGATCACCGCTTCGCTGATCAATCCTTTTTTCAATGCGTCCACAGCGCTTACCTGGTACACATCACCGCAATCAGAGTCAACGCCAACGGTTAGCCCAAGTGCGGTGGCGGCGGCACCGTCTTTTACATATTTATGCCCGCGTATCATATCCGATATGGCGCCACAATCGCCGGTTATATAACCATCCATTCCATAGGTGCGGCGGATCACAGAGTCCACTAAATATTCATTGGCCGACATGGGTCTTCCGTTCACCGCACCATAAGCCGTCATCACTGCGGGCAGTTTATCCTGTTCAATAAGCGTTTTATAGGGAGTGAGGTAAAATTCACGCAGGTCGCGGTCGTCCATATTGGAACTGCCGGTATGCCGGTTGTATTCAGTATTGTTTGCAAGAAAATGCTTTCCGCAGGGCACGGCTTTTAAATACACCGGGTCGTCGCCCATCAGCCCCTGTATAAAACCACTGGATATTTTTGAAACCAAAAAAGGATCTTCCCCAAAAGTTTCAGCGGTGCGGCCCCAGCGGGGATCACGTGCCGGTTCCACTACCGGCGACCAGTACGTTAAAGTAAAAATCAGGTCATGATTAAAACCACGTGCTTCATCTGCAATCACACTGGTTTCCCGTTTTATCAGTTCCGGATCCCAGGTACAGCCCGCTGCCACACTGTTGGGAAAAGAAGTGGCCGTCATACCACTGTTGTTATTTCTTCCCACCACGCCATGCAGCGCTTCGCCCCATACATCGTATTTGTTTACACCCAGGCGGGGAATGGCCGGCATGGTATTTCCGAGCTGGCTCATTTTTTCTTCCAGCGTCATTCTTGAAACAAGATCGGCCGCCCTTTCCCTGAAGGAAAAAGCCGTGTTGAGATAGATGGGTTTTTCTGTAACCGGCTGGTGCGGAAAAAATGCCATGATGGCCACACACAAAAAAACAGCAACGATAATTCTTGCAAATAAACTTTTCATCATTAAAATTATTTGGGGAAATGCATCCGTTAATTGAGGCATAAACTTAGTTAAAATTGAAAAGCAGGTTCAATCAAACGATGCCTTCTTTACAGTGATGTGAGTAAAAAGTGCATGCAGTGCAACAGCCGATACCGGTTGCACCTGCAACTGCGCCCAACAAATATATTTATTGCATTTATTACCGTTGTACAAAATCAATCAATGGTGAATTTTATGATACACTGACTGAACCGATCATTATCTTCGTTTTACAGGCTTGCTAACAGCTTATATTTTTTACAGCTACAACAATCATACAAACAACACCTGCCATGAACAGAAAACACCCTGCTTTGCTGCCAGTGATGGCGCTGGTTATTTTGTTGGGATCTCAAATCATTATCAATACAGCAACCGCCCAGCCACCCGGCCCCCAGCAGCGGCCGCCCCTGCCTCCCATTCCGCTCAACAGCGATACCACGCATACGCTGACCAAACATTTTATACCTGCTTCAGTAAAAAAAACAACCGACAGTAAAGGTTTCATTCAACGCTGGATGGTGCTGGAACCGGTAAAGAAAGACATTACACGGAACAATATTTTTACCGATAGTTTTCTCAGGGCAACTTTTGCTGCCGATAATTATTCCGGTGACTTTACAGCAGTTCCAAAAAATGGTGAAATGGTTACAGTGCGCAACCAGGAACTGAAATGGTATGCGCTCGACAGCAAATCGTTCAATTTTAATTTATATCATTTTACTTATGCCCTCAATAAACCCACTTACGGCATACTGGTGTGGCTGGTTACTGTGATCGATTGCCCCGAAGAGATCAGCAATGTGCGCCTGTCGGCCGGGTGTAATTCTGCCAGTATGTGGTGGCTGAACGGTGAAGAAGCGCTGCTGCTTTCCGGCGACAGGGATATGATAGTGGACAATGCCACTTCCCCGCTTCTGACACTGAAGAAAGGAAGAAATATCATCCGCGGCGCTGTAATAAACGGGCCGGGCATGTGCAATTTCTGCGTACGTTTCATTGATGAAAAGGGAGTGCCCGTAAAAAATCTCCGCACCAGTCACGAATAAACCTCCAGTTGAACACATTAGTTATTGCGAAATAAAAGCTATCATGAAAAGAAAAAAAACAAACGGTTTTTTGGTATTGTCTGCCATATTGATTTCCCATGCTGTAACCGCACAAGTTGGTAAACCATTTATACACGACCCTTCCACCATTGTGGAATGTGATGGAAAATTTTACACTTTTGGTACGGGCGGCGGCGGACTGATATCCAATGACGGATGGACATGGAATGGCGGTGGTGTGCGGCCGGGTGGTGGCGCTGCACCGGATGCGATGAAGATTGGTGACCGTTACCTGGTGGTGTATGGAGCCACCGGTGGTGGTGGCGCACATAAAGGTGCCATCTATACCATGTGGAATAATACACTGGATCCCTCCTCTCCCAATTTTAAATATTCAGAACCGATGGTGGTGGCCACTTCTGACGGGTATGAGGAGAATGATGCTATTGATCCCGGCTTATTGCTTGATCCCACTACCGGGCGCCTGTGGCTTACCTACGGCACTTACTTCGGATTCATTCGTATTGTTGAACTGGACCCGGCAACGGGCAAACGCAAAGAGGGAAACAAACCGGTTGACATTGCCATAACCTGCGAAGCCTCTGATTTAATTTATCATGATGGCTGGTACTACCTGCTTGCCACACACGGCACTTGCTGCGACGGACCTAACTCAACCTATAACATCGTGGTGGGGCGATCAAAAAAAATTACGGGTCCTTACCTGGATAATACAGGAAGAACCATGCTGGAAGGCGGTGGTAAAATGGTAGCCGTTACCCGTGGCGGTTTAATTGGTCCCGGGCATTTTGGCCGCATGATTTTAGAAAAAGGCGTTGAAAAAATGTCGCTGCATTACGAAGCAGACCTGGAACAGGGAGGCCGCAGTGTACTGGGCATTCTTCCTTTAATATGGAAAGACGGATGGCCTGTTGCAGGCGATAAATTCAAAGAAGGCACTTACGAGATTGAATCGGTAAGACGGGGATATGCATTAGGGCTTGCTGTTGATGTGGCCCGGATGCCCGGCGGCATGCGCTTTGGCAGGGCCAATGATGAACCGGTAAAACCTGTTCCGCCCCAGGAATTGTCAGATGTAATTAAAACATGGCCCACAGGAAATATCGGCGTGCGTATCAGTGATTATATGTTTCGTCCGCACCAGAAATGGACCATCACCGATGCACCGGATACCACCGGTTATTTAGGCGGCCCCTATTATAAGATTGTACTGGCAGGAACCAACCGTGCGCTTGCAGCCACGGCCAATGCAGGTGTAATTACCGTTCCTGAATTCACCGGCGCACCCGAACAGTTATGGCGTATCGACCAGCTTACTGATGGTACTTTCAGAATAATGCCAAAGGTTGTGCCTTCTTCAGGAAAAAAATTAGTACTGGTTTCTTCCGGCGACAGCACCCCTGCACTGGCCGCATTTGATTTTGACAGCGACAACACCAAATGGAATATCAGGCCGCTTTAGCAGATTTTATTAAATATTATAAAGAGAGCGTTACCGCCTGAGGCGTTGGTAACGCTCTCTTTTTTTGAGCATGCCCATACCGGTGAGCAACCACATGTTTGTTGTTACAGGCACAAAATAAAATACTAATTTACGTCCGTTGCTTTAATCATTGCATAAACACGCCATCATGAAAATCGTTTCACTCCGCCTTTTATTCTTTTCTGTAATTATCTTACTGATACTGTCACCGGCGCTTGCACAGCAACCCAAACCAGCTACCGTATCACCCCAGATCAATACAGACAATACGGTTACCTTCCGTTTAAAAGCAGCGGATGCGGTATCGGTAAAAATAAAAGGCACCTGGATGAAGGAGAATGAGGCAGCGGTTGCCATGACTAAAACAGATTCTGTATGGTTGTTCACCACGCCTGTACTCCCTCCCGATTTTTACCGTTATAATTTTTACCTTGAAGGAGTGGAAATAACAGACCCGTCCAATTCCTATGTGGAGCGTGCGGGCACCCGTTATGAAAGCATTTTCATCATTGGTGGTGAAAACAGTTTGTATAGAGTGAATGATGTGCCGCATGGCACCATTGCTGCAGTATGGTACAACTCTCCCACGCTGGGCAGCAAGCGCAGGATGATGGTGTACACACCGCCCGGCTATACTGAAAACATTAAAACAAAATACCCCGTACTGTATTTATTGCATGGCGCCGGTGGCGATGAATATTCATGGATCGCCCGCGGACCAGTGGGTCCTGTAATGGACAACCTTATTGCCGCAGGCAGGGCAAAAGAAATGATCGTGGTGGTAACAAACGGCTATCCTTTCCAGTTTGCATCGCCCAATGCGGGACCGGTTAATACCAACCCGCTGGCCACGGTTAACAATATGGGCAATGGCCGTTTTGAAGAAAGCCTGGTAAAAGATGTAATTCCTTTTATTGAAAAAAATTACCGCACTTATACGGATAAGAACAACCGTGCCATTGCCGGTTTCTCCATGGGCGGGCTGCAAACACAGCATATCACCAATGCCAACCCTGAAATGTTTTCTTATATCGGCGTAATGAGCATGGGGCTGCAGGATAATAACAGCTTAAACGATTTTAACCAGGAAACATACGACCAGCAAATAAAAGCGCTGGTAAAAGCCAGCCCAAAATTTTACTGGATCGGTATTGGTAAAGAAGATTTTTTATACGCATCAGTTGTAAAGCTGCGCAAGAAATACGATGAAGAAGGATTGAAATATGAATACCGCGAAACCGAAGGAGGCCATACCTGGAGCAACTGGAGTTTATACCTGGCGGAACTGGTGCCGAGGTTTTTTAAATAGCGCCTGTCATTTTGCATACGACTCCTGTTGATTCCCGAAAGACCTGCATCACCCGCTGTGAGAATATGGACCCATTGCAAAAAAAGTAAACTGGACCAGGCACCTGAAGTTTTACTTTATCACATAAAGGCAGCCGGGGCAAAACAGATTTTTACTATCTTTAATTTATCACCTTGTTTCAACCGGACTATGACCAAACTTTTAAGCAAGTCTTATAATTCGTTTCCATTAAAACTTCTTTCAGGAGTATTGCTTTTCACTCTCATACTGATAGCCTCCTGCAAAAAAGATCCATTTGAAAATGATACGCCCGATTTTGTTTGTGCAGGAATTGTAAATGAAGCCAGCAATGGAGACAACAGCTGGATCTTCATGCCAAATGCATTTAGTCCAAACAATGATAACCTGAATGACACTTTATTGCCGGCATGTCTCAATATTTCTACTATAAAATTCACCGTTTATAATAAAGATGGTGCTGTACTTTTTACAACCTCACAAACCGGGGCCGGCTGGTCTCCCGGCCCGCTTAGCGGCGCTGAGAAATTATATTACCGCATTGAGGCAGTTTCAACAGGTGGAAGAAAACTGGGCAGTTGCGGCTATGTCTACAGGCTTTCATGCATTCCGGCAAATATGAGTAACACTTATTTAACTTTTGGAGACATGTTAACATTAAATGGATTTACAGGAGTTACAAAAGAGACATTGGCAACTTGCCCTTGAAAAAGTTCGCAAAACAAGTACATAACCCTTTTCAATTATCACCATCATGATTGCAGATATTGCCGCTGTTAAAGAAAATTACGAAAGAATGCAGGATAACCAGCTGGTGAAAGTAATGGCAGAAGACGGTCATCTGCTGATGCCTGAAGCTTTTGAAATACTGAAAGCTGAGTTTGAAAAAAGAAAGCTGGACAAAAACATTGTAGAAGCAGCCGAACAGAGAAAGATAATGCTGCATCATGAAGCAATGGAAAAGATAAAAAATAGCAACCCGGCCGATTTTGATAAAGCTATTTTTGAATACCAGTTTTCCGAAAAACAAAAAGGAACTCCAGCCAAAACAATAATTGAAGGGCTCGTTGAAAGGGGTATGGATCCGGATGAAGCAGTAACTACGGAATCCTCCTTTAACGTAAGTCTTGAAGAACGGATCAAAAAGTGCAATAACCGTATGATGATAAACGGAGGATTATTACTGCTGGGGATATTTATCAGCCTGCTTTCCTATACCGACGCCATGGTAAATGGTGGCCGCTTCATTGTTTTTACTGGCTTGTTATTTTTCAGTGTTGCAGGATTTTTTAAAGCACACTCAGAAAAAAGCAAATACCTGCGGATGCAAAAAAACTGAAACCACATTAAATTTTCATTAATAATCCTCCTGCTGCGGTTTCCCTCCTATCGCAAATAACCTTGAATAAACCCGTGAAGAAAATCTCTCATATTCCGGTGTATAAAGTTCATGTCCATATCCACCCGCCACATTGTCTGTTTTACACAGCGCAAAAATGAAAGCCAGGGCATAGCTTTGTAATATCCGCTGAACACTTATATAAAAGCACTGGTAATAAAATTTACTGAACAGCACTATTTGCAAATTAAAATTCATAAGCTTTATAAATCATACAATCATTATTAAAACTATGACAACAACTGAAGTGATCTTAAAAATGGTATTCGACAGGTGGAATGCTTCCATTAAAAATTGTGATGCACTGCTTGAGTCATTAACTGATGAACAGCTGAACAGGGAAATTGTACCTGGAAAAAACAGGGGCGTTTATTTGCTGGGGCATCTTATTGCTGCCCATGATGATGTGCTGGTATTACTGGGTTTGGGTGAAAAATTATATCCTGAATTATATGAGCCCTTCCTGAAATTGCCCGATAATGCAGCAACGGTATTTCCACCTGCAGCAACATTAAGGGAGTTTTGGACCAGACAATGTGCAGTATTGCAGGAAAAATTCGGCCAGCTGAAAGCGGAAGACTGGTTTGAAAAACATACAGCAGTATCTGCAGAAGATTTTGCCAAAGAACCACACCGCAACAAACTGAATATTATTGTTACCCGCACTACCCATTTGCAATATCACCTGGGGCAGATGGTATTGCTTAAATAGTATTAAAATAAAACAGCCCGTTATTATTACGGGCTGTTGCTTCTTTCTGTCATCACTAGTTACCCGCAGTGGCAGGACTGATAATATTAGCCACTTCGGTAATTACATTTGCCGGGAAACCGCCTTTCTTTGCATGCTCCCTGATGAGTGCTTCACTCTCGGCACGGTATACACAAAAAATTTTGTCGCCCGCCACATAACTCTGCACCCATTCTATTTTGGGGCCCATTTCCTTTAATACACTGCAGGAAGTTTGAGAAATGCCTTTCAGCTGTTCGGCGGTAAGTTTGGAGGCTCCGGGAATGTCGCGTTCAATTAAATAGGTTTTCATTGCTGTTGTGTTTTTAGTTTTTGTTTGATCGGTTACTGAAGGGGTTTGTGCGTTTAAAGTGGTAATGCCTAAAATGGAAATGGCAATAAAAAGCACCAGTTGTTTGTTCAATAGTTTCATAACATTTGTTTTTAGGTGATCTGATGCTCAAAGATAGTTTTGCAAACAGGCCAAAGTCTGTAACAAATCATTCAACAAATGGCAATGCATATAGCACAAAGCATTCAAATAATGGTAAAAATCCGTCAGCGGAAAATGTGGTTACAACAGGGCAATATATTCCATGGGCAGCAGCCCGTATTTCTTTTTAAAACATTTGGTAAAGTAAGAAGGGCTGGAGAAACCCGATTCAAATGTTATTTGCGAGATACTGTAATTCTTTTTCTGCATCAGTTCTTTCGCTTTTTCCAAACGAAAATCTTTCAGCAACAGATTAGGCGAAAGCCCGGTGAGGGAAATGGTTTTGCGGTACAGCTGCGACTGGCTCATGGCCATGGCCTGGCAATAATCTTCCAGGTTAAACTCCGGTTCACGCCAGTTTGCTTCCAGCTGGTTGTATAAAAGCAGGAGTAAACTTTCATCAGCAGCACTGAGAGAAAATATCCTGCCGCCTTTGTTTGCAATATCTTTTGATACCAGTTCTTTTACGGCATGGGTAATGGCCACCTGCATGGTGCCAGCAATGCTGCAGATACCGGCTGCCATTCGCAAGGTATCCCCAAACAGCGTTTCACTTTTCTCTATCGGTTCACCGGCATGGATGCCCATTTTAAAACCTGTTTCATTTCCTCCTGCATGATTGATTTCATCTAAAACAGCCATCGCACAGCTCACTGCTTTTGATGCCGCATTAAAAGAACTGATAAAGCCCGTGCCCGGGTGTTCCACTTCCCTGCCGCCATATTGCTGCAGGCAGGAACGGATGAGGAGGTTTTGTTTACTCAGCAGTTCGGCTGTAAGTTCAGCACCGAGTTCATTTCTTAGTAAAACCGGGTCAGCCGTTTTGGTGATCATGATAAACCGGAAAGAGGGCTCACTGAAAACCTTCAGCCCGTCTTCGGTAATGGTGGCATCCGCCGGGTCATAGATCCTTCCTAAAAAAGATTCCACCAGCGAACTTTGTACTTCTATGATGCGGTTGGGGATCAGTCCGTGAGCCTTACTGTGCATGGCTGCCACCGCTTCTTTATTGGGCGCTTCAATCAAACAGAAGATACTTTCCTTTACCTCATCCACCCAGTAGGTCATGCATTTGCAGGCAAACTCTTCCTGGTTGGCAAGGTCCAGGTGATGGGCATGGGCCACATCCAGCGCTTTTACACCGGGCACAATGTGCACATCCATGTAAATAGGCATAATAGTTTCTGTTTAATATAACCAAGTTAGGGCTTTTTTATAAGTTTTGAAAGATGCTGCGGTTCATTTGCAAGAACGATGATAAAAACAATAACTTTATCAGCAGGTATTTTACCCCGCACCATCCAGTTTGAACACCAACAGCACAGATCGATTTAAGATTCCGTCCATGACGGTCATTACATGGAACTGCAATATGGCTTTCAGGAAAAAACTGGCGGTCATTATGCGGCATAATCCCGATATACTGGTGGTGCAGTAATGTGAACATCCTGATAAAATGCAGCAGGCTTTTGATAAAAGAACCCCCAGTTCTGTTTTATGGTTTGGAGATAACCCGCACAAAGGATTGGGCATTTTTTCATTCAATGGTTTTGAATTGAAAAAACACAGGGCACACCAGCCGCAGTTCAAGATCATTGTACCGGTAGTTGTAAAGAAAGATGATGTAAAGTTTACCCTGTTTGCCATTTGGGCGCATAACCCCGGCGATCCCGACGGGCAATACATTACACAGGTATGGAAAGCGGTAAAACATTATGACCGGCTGATCAAAAGAACAGGAACCATTTTAACAGGAGATTTTAACAGCAACAGTATCTGGGACCGGCCAAAAAGAGCAGGCAACCATACCACCGTTGTGGATATGCTGCAGCGAAAGGGCATACAAAGTGTGTATCATTTGCACCACCGTCAGCAACAGGGCGCCGAAAAACATCCCACGCTTTACCTCTACCGGCATAAAGACAAACCCTATCACCTCGATTACTGTTTTGTATCGGCAGATTTTTTAAGCATACTCCATAAAGTAGAGATCGGTTCATTTGCAAAATGGAAAATATACAGCGACCACAGTCCGCTGGTAGTGCAATTCAATGCAACGAAACAATAAAATTATTCGGACCCTTTTACAAACCTTATATTTTCAAAAGGCATAAAATAATTGGGTGGCATACGCAGTGTATCGGCATCAATAGTAAGATCAATTCCCTTAAAACTTATTTTTTGTAAAGACGGATTAAGGCTTACTTCAAAATAGCGGTTGTGGTTATTTTCGTCTTTTATCATGGTAACCACGTCGGGAAACAACTGGTGCTGCAGGTATATTTTTTCAGCAGCCGGAAGGCTGATATGAATAATGCCGTTGTTGCCGGCCTCATACCTGGTTTTGTTTTCCCCGTTTACCACAATACAGCTCACGGTGCTGGCCATATAAGTATCAGTTGAATTTACTTTTACCGTAAAGCCTTTCCCTTCTGCATTTTGTTTGGTAACCGTAAAATCTTTGCCGGGCTCTTTACTGCTTTTTAAAATGATGCGGCTGCCTTCCTGTGTAAAGGTTCCGTCGGCAATACGGTCAACAGCACCATAACTGTAATAAAATTCAAAACTTCCTTTTTCAGAAAACCGGAATGCCCCGGCCATTTCATGCATGCCGGTAAGATGGTAAGTGCCGCTCACAGCAGAAGATTTTGTTTGCATATAACATGAGGTGGCAGCAATAATACCGCCTGTTAAAAGGTAAAACAGTTTATTCATTCAAGTAAAATACTTTTTTTACCGGGGCCATGCAAAACCGTGGTATAATATTTAAAAAAGCCCCCTGATATAATCACTGAAAAAAGTAAAAGCAAGGCAGCGAACCACCACTGTAAATAAACAAACCGGCACCAGTTTTTTCATGTTGGCATTAAAGCCCACCCCCACTCCAATAGCCGCCGGTGCCCCAAATAAAAAAGTGCCAAAAAATCCCAGCCCGTACAAACCATATTTATACCATACTTTATAAATTAAACCTGTTTTGGGTTTGGGATGTTTGTTTTTACGGAAATTTTTATTGATGAATTGCTCGATATGGTCGCCGAGGTAAGCGGCTATAAAAACACCTGCAATACCACCACCCACGGTACATACAAATATCAGCCAGGTATCCATTCCAAACGCATGTGCTGCCGCCAGTGCGGCATACGTTTCAAAGGTGGACATTGCGGTAACCGTGAGGATTTCTATTAACATGGCGGTGCAGGTTATTGCAAATTACAAATTATAACACTGCAGTGTGCATGCTTAACGGCTGATTAATTGAAGGTAATTGCAACCAAACGGGTTGTTTAGTCCTTTTTTTCAGCAGGCAGTTTCATATTGGGGAAAGCGGTGGCAACAAAAATGACGGCCGAAGAGAAGATCATCAAAAACACACCAGTCTTTTTTTCGGGGCAATAAGCCATATAACAGGAGGTATATAAAATATATGTTTTGATGGCATAGGCTATCAGCACCGCTCCTAAAAAAAGGTTCAGCCTTTTGGCCCACAGTTTTGGCAGCAATGTGCAGATCAAAATAAGTATGGCAAAAAAACTTAAGAACCTGCCGGGTTTGCCATAGCGGTTCTGTTCACTGAAAAAACCGGTAAAATCCTTACCCAGGTCGGCATGATAGGTCCAGGGCATAAAACAGGCTGCCACCAGCACCACGCAGGCTGCAATACCCAGCCAGTATATTATCCGTTGCATCATAGTTATAAAAAAAGCCAGTTGAAAACCGGCTGATTTGTTTGAGGTCCCGACCAGATTCGAACTGGTGTGGAGGCTTTTGCAGAGCCGTGCCTAGCCCCTCGGCCACAGGACCTTATTGATGAAGAGTTGTAAATCAATTTAATGATACCCCTCATTTTTTTAGTGTTGCAAAAATAGGGTATTTTTAGGCATTATTTCATCCGTAAAAAATTAATTTTTAGGACATATAACCGCTGATAAAAATTTAAGAAGCACCGCTTCCGCTTTTTTCAGTGCTTTAATAACTTTTTCAAATTCTACCAGCATGAGCCGTATAGCAGAATCGGAGCTGATCATAAACAACCGTGGTGCTGTTTACCATATCAACTGCCGGCCCGAAGAAATTGCAGACACGATTATCACCGTGGGTGATCCTGACCGTGTTGCCGAAGTAAGCAAACATTTTGACCGTATTGAATATAAAAACCAGCACCGGGAGTTTATCACACACACCGGTTTTGTTGGCAAAAAACGTATCAGCTGTGTAAGCACAGGTATTGGTCCTGACAATATCGATATCGTGATCAATGAGCTGGATGCACTGGTGAATATTGATTTTACAACAAGGCAGATCAAAGAAAAACTGTCTTCACTCAATATCATCCGCGTGGGCACATCGGGGTCCTTACAGCAATCGATACCTGTTGACAGCTTTGTGGCCAGCACACACGGACTTGGGCTGGATAACCTGATGAATTTTTACCTCTTGCCCAATAATGAAGAGGAAAAGCAACTGCTGCAGGCATTCAATACCCATACACAAATGCACCAGCGCATTTCAAATCCGTATATCAGCAGTGCCGATATCACCTTGCTAAAAAATTTTGTGAATGGCTTTCACCAGGGCATTACCGTTACCTGTCCCGGCTTTTACGGGCCGCAGGGCCGCGTATTGCGCATGGGCCTTACCCACCCCGAACTGATTGACCAGCTCACCTCATTCAGCTTTGGCCAGCACCGGATCACTAACTTTGAAATGGAAACCTCGGCCATTTACGGCATGGGTAAAGTGCTGGGGCATCACTGCCTTTCATTAAGCGCCATTGTGGCCAACCGTATTTCAAAAGAATTCAGTAAAGACGGGGCCGCGGCGGTGGAAAATTTAATTATAAAAACATTGGAGATCCTTTCAACAAATTAAAATGAATATTGAGTTTTATAAATACCAGGGAACAGGCAACGATTTTGTAATACTGGATAACCGTAATGGCCAGTACAGCGGCATAACACAAAAACAGGTGAAACGTATTTGCGACCGCCGCTTTGGTGTGGGCGCCGACGGGCTGATGATGCTGGGCAATAAAGAGGGCTACGATTTTGAAATGATCTATTTCAATGCCGATGGAAATGAAAGCAGCATGTGCGGTAATGGCGGCCGCTGCCTTACCATGTTTGCATACGATATGGGCATTAACAAAAGCCTGTATAAATTTATTGCCACCGATGGCGAACACCTGGCCGAAATTGACCTGACCCAGCAGGTGCGTCTTAAAATGAAAGATGTGAACGAAGTGGATGAACACGCTTCTTACGCCGTGCTCAACACGGGCTCACCGCATTTTGTAAAATTTGCCAATAATGTAAAAGAAGTGGATGTGGTGGAAAGCGGCCGTGAGATACGTTACAGCAAGGAATTTAAGGCAGAAGGCATTAATGTAAACTTTGTGGAGGGCGTGGATGAAGACACCATTTTTGTACGCACGTATGAACGCGGTGTGGAAGACGAGACCTATAGCTGCGGCACCGGTGTTACAGCATGCGCACTCATGAGCGCCCATAATGAAAAGGGGTTTAACCGCGTGGAAGTACAAACCCCCGGCGGACGCCTGAGCGTGGAGTTTGAAAAACTGGATGAAGAACATTTTGAAAACATCTGGCTTTGCGGCCCCGCCACTTTTGTATTTAAAGGACAGATGGAAATTTAAACCAACAGGAACAACCAACCAGCAGCATGATCCAGTACTTTAAAAATATCGACAGCCATACCGTTGCCATCGACAAACCCGAAATTGGTGCGTGGGTGAACGTGCTGCCGCCCCTGAAACAGGAAGAGTTCAGCGAGCTGAGTGAAACACTGGAAATACCCATCGACTTTTTAAAAGATTCACTGGATATTGACGAACGCAGCCGTTACGAGATTGACGATAATGTAAAACTCGTTGTGATAAAAACACCGGCCGAAAACAATTCCTTTAACGAAAGTGATGCGTTTTATATCACCATTCCCATTTGTATCATTTTAACGCATAACCAGATTGTAACGGTGAATTCCTTTGAGAACGAAGCCATCAAAAAATTCCTGAACAGCTTTCAAAACCGCAGTGCCGACAATAAGAATATGATGGTGCTGAAAATATTTGAAAAGATCACCACCAACTTCCAGGAATACCTGAAAGAGATCAACCAGCGCCGCAACCTGCTGGAACAAAAACTGTACGACAGTAACCGTAATGCCGAACTGCTGGAACTGGTGCGCATACAAAAAAGCCTGGTGTATTTTGTTACAGCCCTCCGCAGCAACGAACTGCTGATGATGAAAATATCACGCACCAACATACTGCAGCTGAAAGAAGATGAAAAAGAATTTTTGGACGACCTTGTGGTGGAAACCAGCCAGGCGCTTGAAATGGCCAACACCTACACCAACATCCTCAGCAGCACGCTGGATGCTTTTGCCAGTATTATTTCCAACAACCTGAACAATGTTTTAAAAAGGCTTACCTCCATCACCATTATCTTATCGCTGCCGGCACTGGTTACAAGCATTTACGGGATGAACGTTCCCATTCCCGGGCAGGACTGGCCGCATTCTTTTTATGTACCCATTATTTTATCACTGATCATTTCCATAATCATCAGTGCCTATTTCATGAAGAAAAAATGGTTTTAAAAGGTTGGAAACCCTTAAATGGTTTCCAACCTTTTTAAAACAAAAAATATCCACCAATGAGCACTTTCACCATCCGTGTGTACGGCATTTTAATGAACGAGCAGAAACAGGTACTCGTAAGCGATGAACTGATCCGTGGCATGCAGATCACAAAATTTCCCGGTGGCGGACTGGAATTTGGAGAAGGCACCAGGGATTGTTTGAAAAGGGAATTCATGGAAGAGATGCAGCTGAATGTAAAAGTGGGCGAACACATTTACACCACCGATTATTTCCAGATCAGCGCTTTCAATAACAAAGACCAGATCATTTCCATTTATTATTTTGCCGAAGCGCTGGAACCAATCACCGCTCCCATCCGCACCACGGCATTTGATTTTGACGAACAGCAGCTGCGGGTGTACAGGGAAACAGCAGAAACAGAAACCTTCCGTTTTATTGACTGGGAAGATTTTTCAGCACACCATCTTACATTACCCATTGACAAAATTGTGGCTTCATTGCTGAAGGAAAAGTATTGATGTGAATTACACGAATTGATACGAATTACACGAATTAACTGATCAACCAATTAACTAATTAACCGATTAACCAATTACCCAATTAACTAATTAACCAAGCAACCATTAAACCAATTAACCACTCTCCAAAATGACCAACAATAATTTCTTCACCACACCCCTTATACTCGAAGACGAACTGGTACGCATTGAACCATTGGAAGAAAAACATTTTGAACTGCTGCTGCCCACTGCATTGCAACCCGAACTCTGGCGTTTTACCATTCAAAAAATAAATTCCCCGGAAGACTTCAGGAAATATTTTGATACGGCATTGAAAGAAAGAGCCGAAAACCGTTCTTACCCATTCGCTTATTTCAATAAACAAACACAGCAATATTGCGGCAGCACCCGTTACGGCAATATCGACCTTAACAACAAACGTGTTGAAATTGGCTGGACATGGCTCAATAAATCCCTGCATGGCACCGGTTTCAACAAACATTGCAAATTCCTCCTGCTCTCCCATGGCTTTGAAAACATGGGGCTGAACCGTATTGAATTAAAGACAAGCCACCTGAACCTCATCTCCCAAAAAGCCATGCGTAAAATTGGAGCCGTGCACGAAGGGGTGTTCCGCAATCATGTCATCAACGAAGACGGCACCATCCGCCACAGCCATTACTTCAGCTTTATAAAAGACGAGTGGCCGGCCACCAAAGAAAATTTCTTTAAAGAATTTATGAGTTCTTAAATCTGTTTTATAGCTTTAAGTGCAGTTATACTTAAACTAAAACGCATGAGAACATTTTTTTTGCTGGCTGCGATGGCAGTACTGGTTTCCTGTAATCATCATCCCATAACGGCAAATCCGGACACTGCAACAACTGCAGACAGCAGTTTGTATAAAGAAGTGCAAACCGGCGGTATTAAAGTAATTCCTATTTCCAGCAACGGGCACACATTCAACATCTGGACCAAACGCATTGGCAATAATCCAAAAATAAAACTGCTCCTCCTCAATGGCGGCCCCGGCGCCACGCATGAATATTTTGAATGCTTTGAAAGCTTTTTACCGCAGGAAGGCATTGAGTTCATTTACTACGACCAGCTGGGCTGTGGTTTATCAGACGACCCAAAAGACACCAGCTACTGGAGCCTGCCCCGCTTTGTGGAAGAAGTGGAACAGGTGCGTAAGGCGCTCAACCTTACCAAAGACAATTTTTATTTGCTGGGACACAGCTGGGGAGGTATTCTTGCCATGCAGTATGCGTTGAAATACCAGGACAATTTAAAAGGATTGATCATCAGCAATATGATGAGCAGTTGCCCGCTCTATGGCAAATATGCACAGGAAGTGCTGGCACCGCAGTTTGATCCGAAAGTTTTAGATACCATCAGGCAGATAGAAAAGAAAGGCGATTTTGAAAACCCCAAATACATGGAGTTGCTGTACCCGCATTTTTATACCAAACATATTTTGCGCCTGCCCGTGGAGCAATGGCCTGAGCCGGTAACCCGCTCTTTCAATAAAATGAACCATAGCCTGTATGTGACCATGCAGGGCCCCAGCGAATTTGGCATTGACGGCAACCTGGTAAACTGGGATGTGAGCAAACAGCTGCCACAAATAAAAACGCCCACACTCACTATTGGCGGCACACACGACACCATGGACCCTGAACATATGAAATGGATGAGCGCACAGGTGCAGCATGGCCGTTTTTTACTATGCCCCAACGGCAGCCATATGGATATGTACGACGACCAGCAGCATTATTTTCCGGGGCTGATACAGTTTATTAAGGATGTGGATGGAGGAAAGATGTGATGGGTAACGTGTAATTGTCAATTGCGAAGCAATCTTAATTGTCTTAACTCCTTATTGTTTATGGTGAATGTTGAATAGGCCTTGTGGTTTTGTGGGAGAATGCAGAGACGACGGACGACAGACCACTGACTACCGTCAACTGTCAACTATCATCTGTCAGCACCACTCCAACAAACTATCCCCCCTTTAAAAATCATACCGCAGCTACCTCTTCTGCAAAATAATTTGCCCTGTGAAATCCATTTTCCTTTTTATAGGGTATATAACAACCATTAACCTAAACCTGAACACTATGCTCAAAAAAACCTTAAAATGGACCGGCATCATTTTGCTGGTACTCATCATTACATTAAGTATTACCATTGCATCCAGGCAAAATTTAAAATTCAGTGCTGCCTATCCTGCCATCAAAGCAACTAACGACAGCACAGCGCTCGCAAGAGGCAAATACCTGGTGTTTGGTCCGGCGCATTGTGCCGACTGCCATTCTCCGGCTGGCACCGACTCGCTGGTAAATGCAGGCCAGGAAGTGCCGTTAAGCGGTGGCCGCACTTTTGCTTTGCCTGTAGGCAATATTCATGTGCCCAATATCACCAGCGATGTGCAAACCGGTATCGGTCATTTAAAAGATGAAGAGATCGCACGTTCACTGCGCAATGGCGTGGGCTACGACGGAAGGGCCATCATCGACTTCATGCCCTTTCACAACACCAGCGATGAAGATCTTACCGCCATCATCTCCTACATCCGCACACTGCAACCGGTACAAAACAGCGTACCCAAACATGAATTCAATATGCTGGGTAAATTTGTAAAAGCATTTTTTATAAAACCAGTTGGACCCGATGGTGCTGTTGAAAAAACAGTGATGCCCGATTCTTCTGTGGCCTATGGAAAATATATGGCCAACAGCGTTGCCAACTGCCGCGGCTGCCATACCAACCGCGATCTGAAAACCGGTGCTTTTATTGGCGAACCATTTGCCGGTGGCTTTGAAATGGAATCGCAGGTGGATGCAAAATATGTTTTTCATACACCCAATATTTCCCCCGATAAAAAAACAGGACATATCAAAGACTGGGATGAAGCCAGTTTTATCAGCCGTTTCCGCAAGGGAAAGATCATTAAACAAAGTCCCATGCCATGGGGCCCGTTCAGCCGGATGAGCGATATGGAGCTGAAAGCCATTTACCGTTACCTGCAAACCGTAGCGCCGGTAGAGAAAAACATTGAGAAGATTGTGGAAGTGAGGGGGTGATGGTGAATGGTGAATTGTCAATGGTGAATTGTCAATTGGTAATTGTGCAGCAATCGTTATTGCCTTCACTTACTTCATGGTTGATATGGTGAGTGGTGAATGGTGAATGGCAAATAAACTTTTGCAGCATTTACCGGAGAATATGAGACGAAGAGCTCCAACAACGGTCAACTATCAACTCACAACCATCAACTAAAAAAAGCTATCAGCCTGTAAGCCGGATTCTGTCTGTCTGCCATCACTTTCGCAATGACAGATGAGGTCATCATTTATCTGGCCTGTACATTACTGCACAGATCTAGCTGCCTACCCTCCGGCATCGGGCGGGCCGCCCTTTTCCGATAGCTATCGGAGCGCCGGTATACGTGGCATTACAGCACACAAGGTTTACCCGGTTGATGCATTACTGCAAAAACCCGTGAGCTCTTACCTCACGTTTTCATCTTTACCTGCCATAGCTTCAGCGGAGGCAGGTGTTCGCCCGCTGCATTCAGCGGAGGCAGGTGTTCGCCCGCTGCATTCAGCGGAGGCAGGTTTACCCCCCGCTGCTTCAGCAGATACATGTTTGCATTCTGCTTTAGCAGCAACGGATTTACATCCACATTCGCTGAAGCCATGACAGGAAGTTATTTTCTGTGGCACTTTCTCTCCCAACAATGTCGGGACCCGGCCGTTAACCGGTGTGTTGCCCTATGCTGTCCGGACTTTCCTTAGCGCCTTGCGGCACCACGATAACCCGGCTGATAGCATGGCAAAGATAATTTTATTTTAGCAGGAACAAGGTTTCATACCGCTGGCGCAAATTCAATATTTCCCTTTTAGTTAACAGGGTCAGTATCACGGCCATTTACGCTTATCCCCTATCTTTACCCATTAATGAAACTACAGCTCACTATTGCACATAAACTCATCATCACCGTGCTGGCATTTGCAATAGCCATTACAGGCTTTATGGTAAAACTGCCGGCGGCCTTCAGGCATCATGACAAGGAACTGCATGCGCTGTTTTATTTTTTGGCAGCAGCATTTTTAAATATACTGTTTGCGCAACGCAAACTGCTGCCGCATCTCATCATTTTTGCATTATTGTATTTATTTGGCGTGGCCATTGAATATGCACAGGAATATTCCAACCAGTATTTTCACATGAGGATACATGGCCGCTACGATAAGGAAGATGTATTGTGGAATACAAAAGGACTGATTGCATTCAGTGCGGTTTGGATTTTATATGCAGCGGCAGTATTGCTCTTTAAAAAAACCGGGCAGCAAAAGAAAGCGCAATAAAAAACCGGGCATTGTTGCCAATGCCCGGTACAGATTTCACTGTTTGCCCGATCCTTTATTGTATCACAAATTGCTTAGCATTTTCGCCAGCACTGATAACATAGCTTCCTTTTGCCAGCCGGCTGATATCAATTTGCTGTGCTCCTGCTGCAAACTTTTTGCTGAACAGCAGTACCCCGGCATTGTTATATAATTTCACTTCGGCCGGTACCTGCAACTGTACATTCAACGCCTGTGATGCTTTAACAGGGTTAGGATAGATGACCAGGTCATTACTGCCGCTCTTAAAAACAAGCTTTACAATGTTGCTGTATGTAAATGCCCCATTGATATCATTTTGTTTGAGCCGGTAATAATTTATTCCGCCTGCCGGGCTGTTATGGGTATATCCATAGTTTTTAACCAGCTGGCTGTTACCTGCTGCTGCAACCGTATGAAGGGTTACCCAGTTTAGCGCATCGGTGCTGTATTGTATTTCAAAATTGGCAGTGTTTTGTTCCCCGGCGGTTTGCCATTGCAACTGCGACTGCCCGTTAACCATTACGGCATTGAACTGTAACTGCTGCACTGCCATGAGGCCGTAGCTCACAGTGATCTTTCCATCGCCAGAGCCCATCAGGCGAAACACATCTCCTTCGGCAATGGCACCGTTAATAACAGCGGTCTCATTCACCGCAGTAGCCGTCCATGAAACACCATCATTTGAATACAGCACATATGTTTGATAGTTGTTGGCAACGTCGTTTACCGAACCCACAAAATGCCCGTTACTGTATGCAAATGCGCCCTGTCCCCAGTCGCCACCCAGTTGCGAACCGCCGGGAGGGGAACTGATGGTGCCTTTATTAGTGAATGAGGCGGGGTTGGCGAAGGTTGCCGTGGAAACAGAGAAAAAATTATAATTACTGCTTTCTGCTCCCATGAAATGATATTTACTGCCGTCGTACACTACATCGTTAAAATAAGATACCCCAAATGCAAGCGAAGGTGTAATATCGTTCCAGGTAATGCCGTCAGATGACTGCATGATCACACCCAAATAATTCACATTGTCATAACCAAGGGCAAAGAAATTTCCGTTTACATACTTCAGTCTGAAATAATAGTTATCTGCAGTGCTGGCGTTGGTCCAGCTGGCGCCTGTGGCAGAATAGGCAATTTTCGCCCCTCCTCCATCATAACCGCCTGCAACAAATTTACTGTTGCCCCATGCAAGGGTGGTATAAGTGGCAGCGGGCGTGGCCACCTGGTTCCAGGTAATACCATTATCGGTTGATTCCACCACGGAATAATTTCCCACGGCAAGATATTTGCTGCCATTATGCACCACAGCATACAGTTCCTGCTGGTTCAGTGGTGTGCGTTCGGTCCAGGTATTAAAATCAGCAGAGCTGAAAATATTACCGTTGTTGGAAGATATCACTCCCACACCCACATAACCTGTGCCGCTGGAAGCCACAGATGAGTAAGAACCTGTGGGGTATTTATAATTGATCCCATCGCTGGAAGAAACAATCCCTTCATTACCCGTTTGAAAATATTTTCCGTTCAGGTATGCAGATGATTGCGGAACGATATAAGCTGTTTTTGTTTGCAACGTGAGGTTAAGCCCGGTGGTGGCAGTCCATACAGAACCATAACCGCTGTAATACTGGCTGGAACCAAAGAAATAATATTTGGTACCGTCGTAAAACCCGTTAAATATCTGGTTAGAACTGTTCCAGGTACCTGAAGTAGCATTGGGCAGCATAAGTGTTATCGATGCTGTCACATCCGTCCATGTGCTGGCATTGGTGGATGTGATCACTTTGTTGCCTGCCTGGAAAACAAAGAAGCGGTCATTGATATATTGTATACGGTTTACGGTGCCAAAACCAAGGTCCTGGAAGCTCCATGAATTGGATAAACCGGTGGTGGATTTATAAACATACATGCCCGATCCCCCGCTGTTTCTTGCACTGATCACAAATGTGCTGCTGCCATACGTGATATTTATAAACATATCGGTGGCCGTACCTGCCCCGATTGTGATACTGCTGAAATTGATACCGTCGGTAGACCGGCGCAGCGTGGTATTCATACCGGTTACATAAAACGCACCCTGTAAAAACTGCACATTAGTGAGGTTTTGCGTTGTGGATGAAGTACGGGATGACCAGTTAAGGCCGTTAGCCGATGATATGATCAAACCGCTGTTGCCCACCACTACGAAATAACCAGCGCCAAAACTGATGCTGGTAAACGTACCTGCAGGAATACCGGCATCAACCACTTTGGTCCAGCTGTTGCCGTCGGCAGACTGGTAAATATACCCGGCAGATAAGATGGCCACATACAAACCGTTGCCATATGCCACACCTGTACAATTGGCATTACCACTTGGTATTGAAATATTTTTAATAATTGCCGGCGTTTGGGCATGAACCGGAATGCTGTCTGCCGTTGTAATGATACAGGCGGCCAGTATGCCGGCAAATGCGGTCCTGTTTTTTATGAACCGATAAAAACATTGTGTAAAGCGGGCTACAGGCCCGTGAAGCATAGAATTTGGTTTCATAGATGATATTGGTGTTAACTAAAAAAATACAGATAAACCGGCAGGCATAGCGCCCCGCCAGCATGTAAAAAAACAACTAAATCCCTTTCCAGGCATTAGAATAAAAATGAAATTAATTGTAGTCCTGATACTACTTTATTTACATATGAACTGCCGGTCAGCTATCTTTATACCCGTTTTTAATATGCATACATTCAAGGCCAATATTGAAATCATCGGGATCAATCCCTTTGTGTTTTTGCCACCAGCCGTTTTGCTGGCAGTGTGCAAAGCTGCGAAAAAAGAAAAGGGCCCCGTACCGGTAAAGGGTTTTATCAATGGTGCAGCTTTCATACAAACACTGGTAAAATACAGCGGGCACTGGCGGCTATACATCAATGGCCCCATGCTCAAAAACTCCGGAACAAAATTGGGAGATACCGTTACCATCAAAATCGCATTTGATCCGGCAGACAGAACAGAATCCTTCCATCCCAAATTAAAAGCAGCCTTAACAGCTAATAAAACAGCACATGCCACTTTTAAAAAAATGCCACCGTCGAGGCAAAAAGAGATCAAACGTTACATCAATCATTTGAAAACGGAATTGTCGGTACAGCAAAACATTGCAAAAGTGATGGAACACCTGCTGGGCAACGCCCGCTTTGCCGGAAGGGATAAGCCATGATATGCCGGTATCCTTGCAACAACACAGGCAGCAGGCTGAAAAAGTACTGATTTATCTTTTATCTTTAGCAGCATACTATGGAGCATTTACTGCAGCATATCAAACATTACTATCCCTTAAGCGAAGCCGCTGAACTGGCATTATATGATTGCTTCGAAAAAAAGGTTTTACCCAAAAACGAACTGCTGCTGCAGGAAGGACAAATATGCAGGCAACTGTATTTTTTAGAGAAAGGTGCCCTGCGTGGTTTTTACAATTCAGACGGGAAAGAGATCACCCACTGGTTTGGATTTGAAAATGATTTCGTTACTTCCTTCCACAGTTTTATCACGCAGCAGGCTGCTGTTGAAAATATACAGCTGCTGGAAAGCTGCACACTCTGGAGTATTGGCAAAGATGATCTTACTGCTTTATTCAATCAGCACCACGACATAGAAAGACTGGTACGCATTGCCTATGAAAAATATTATATCCGCCTCGAAGATCGTTTTGTGAATGCACAGTTCAAAACCGCTGCTGAAAGATATGAGCAGCTGTTACAGCAAACCCCGCATATTTTAGAACGGGTGCCATTAGGCTGTGTGGCCAGTTACCTCGGCATCAGTGCCGAAACACTCAGCCGCATCCGCGGCCGGTTTTAACATTTGTTTTTTGTGTTTTTGATAATTGTCAAATACCGCGGCAATGGCTGCAGGTAGATTTGTGTTCTAAACAACCTGTATGGAACAAAAACAAACAATGCAGCCTTCGGGCGCTTTTATCGCCGCTTCATGGGTGGCTTTATTTATTGGTGTGATCGCTTTTTTAATTGGCTTATGGAATGCCAATATGCAACTGAACGAGAAGGGATATTATTTCACCGTGCTCATGTTCGGTTTGTTCTCTGCCGTATCGGTGCAAAAAGCCGTGCGTGATCAGCTGGAAGGCATACCCGTAACCAATCTCTATTATGGCATTGCATGGTTCACCACTTTATTATCCATTGTATTGCTCACCGTGGGATTGTGGAATGCCGATATGGAAAAAAGCGAAAAGGGTTTTTATGCCATGAGTTTTGTGCTGAGTATTTTTTCATCCATTGCCGTGCAAAAAAACACGAGGGACACGAAAGCGGCAACACCAAAAGACCAGCCCCCGTTTTGATCCGGCTCTGTCAATATCCGCAAAGCTGTTTACATTTGTGTAAACAGCTTTGTTATGAACGTACAGCAGGCATATAATTCATGGGCCGCCATTTACGACAGCAATATCAATAAAACAAGAGATCTTGAAGCAAGCGCTTTAAGGGAAATATTATCGTCGCTTCCCTTTAACAGCTGTTTGGAAATTGGCTGTGGCACGGGCAAGAACACAGCATGGCTGGCAACTAAAGCAACAAGGCTGCTGAGTGCCGATCTTTCTGAAGCCATGCTGGAAAAGGCTAAACAAAAAATTACAGCACCGCATGTGCAATTTGTACAGGCCGATATCAATGCCGCATGGGATTTTACCAGTGAAACATTTGAGCTGGCCATATTCAGCCTGGTGCTGGATCATATAGAAAACCTGGCAGCGGTTTTTGAAAAACTGTCGCACAAAATTGAAAGCGGCGGTCATGTATATATTGGCGAACTGCATCCCTTTAAACAATACGCCGGCACAAAAGCGAGGTTTGAAACTGATAACGGCACACAGGTGGTCACCTGCTTCAACCACCATATTTCCGATTTTATACAACCGGCCCTGCAGCATGGATTCCTGGTAAAGGATATCAATGAATATTTTGATGACGGCGACCGCAACAGCATTCCAAGAATACTTACCCTCCTGCTGCAAAAAAAATAATACCTGATGAAAAGAAAATTCCTGTTCCTTTCAACTGGCCTTATTGCATTTACCGCGTTGCTAAGCCTTACGAATAAATTGTCCGAAGAACCACAGTTCATTCCGCAAAGCAAACAACGCAGCGGAAACGCAATTAAAGGATACGAATATCTTACCAGCGGCGATTATTTAAAAAGCGGCATTCCCTATTCCTATTATTTGCTGGCCCGTAAAAAAGACAGCAGCAATTTTTTAAAACGCAGCGGGCTGAACAAGGACCTTCCTTTTGATTATACCGCGGTAAAAGCGCCCAATGGCGAAATGGTGGTGGCGCCCAATTGCATGCAATGCCATGCGCAGGTATTTGATGGAAAATTTGTAATGGGGCTGGGCAATTCGCTCGCAGATTTTACCATCAACCGCACCAGCACCGCTTCCATGGCAGAAAAATTTTTAAAGCTGGCGGCTCCTAAAAAATATGAAGCAGCAAAAAATTTCTTCACTACAGTTAAAACCGTTTCGCCACAGCTGATGGTAAATACAAAGGGCGTGAATGTGGCCGACGGGCTGGCGGCCTTACTGGCGGCACACCGCGACCCCGTAACATTGCAATGGAGTGATAAAGCATTGATGCAAATACCGGCAGCAATGATACCAACTGATGTGCCCGCCTGGTGGCTGCTGAAAAAAAAGAATGGCATGTTCTATAATGGTTTTGGCCGCGGTGATTTTGGAAGATTTTTAATGGCCAGCAACCTGCTTACGGTAAGCGATACTGCCGAAGCCGCATCGGTGGACAGTCATTTCAATGATGTGCTGGCATATTTAAAAACCATCAATGCACCAGCTTATCCAAAAGCAGTGGACAAACAGCTGGCTGCTGCCGGGCAAAAAATATTCAACAACAGCTGCGCCAAATGTCATGGCACTTATGGTGAAGATGGAAAATATCCCAATCTCTTAATTCCCGAAAGCATCATACAAACTGATTCCGCTTTGTTCAGCTCCAATTATTCCAGTCCGCAGTTTTTAGAATGGTTCAACAAAAGCTGGTTCACCACCGGCGATCATCCTGCAAAGCTGGAACCCTACCGTGGATATATTGCGCCGCCGCTGGATGGTATCTGGATCACCGCTCCTTATTTACACAATGGCAGCGTACCTGACCTGGAAACACTTCTTAACAGTAAAAAAAGACCTGTTTTCTGGAAACGTGATTTTGCAAACCCTTCCTACAATTACAATATACCCGGTTGGAATTATGAAGTGATGGCAGCACCCGGCGGCAGCGATGTGTACAATACCACGCAAAAAGGGTATAGTAATGCCGGGCATTATTTTGGTGATGAACTAACGGACACAGAAAGAAAATCGGTGATTGAATATTTGAAAACTTTGTAAGGTTGATGGTGTATTGTGATTGGTTGTTGGTTGTTGGTCATTAGTCATTGGCATTGACCATTGACCATTGACCATTCACAACTCACTATTCACCACTCACTGTTCTTTGTACAACGGCAGCTCCACAAAAAAAGTAGTACCCTGCCCCGTGGTGGTTTCAAACCAAATGGCACCCTTTGCCTGCTCTACAATTCCCTTACACATGGCCAGTCCTAAACCGGTGCCCGATGTTTTGGTAGTGAAGTTGGGCGTGAATATCTGCGAACGCATATTTTCAGGGATGCCCATTCCGTTATCGGTGATCCTGATCTGGATTTTATTTTCCTGCAGCTCCTCGTCAATATGAATGTGCACTTCATTTCCCTCCGGCACGGCCTGTATGGCATTTTGAATCAAATTGGTGAAGAGGCGGTTGATATGCGTACGGTCGGCTTCCACCATTACCTGCTGGGGCACGGGTGTGCAGTCGAGCTGCACCCTTTCATCCATGCGGTGCAATTGTATCAGCTGGTACAGTATCTCATGCAAATCAAAAATTTCATTTTTGGGGTTGCCAATATTTGCAAACTGGCTGAACTCTCCCGCTATCTGGTTCAGGTGGTTGATCTGTTCCACCAGCGTTTCGGCAACATTGGCGGTAAGCTCACGCTCATTGCCGGCATCATTGCTGATGGCTTTTTGCAGGTACTGCAAACTCAGCTTCATGGGTGTGAGCGGGTTTTTAATTTCATGCGCCACCTGCCGGGCCATTTCACGCCATGCACCTTCCCTTTCGCTTTTTGCAAGGGCGTTGGCACTGGCATCGAGCTTGCTCACCATCTTGTTGTATTCCTGCACCAGCTCACCAATTTCATCATCCCGTTTCCAGTCGATGGCTTCGTTGGCGCTGCCCAGGTTCACTTCTTTCATTTTATTGCTGATGAAAAGGAATGAACGGGTAATACGGTTGGTGATGAACAGCGCAATGATGCCTGCTATCAAAAATATAAAGGCGTTGAGGTTGATAATGGTAACAAGGAAGTTGGCGATCTCCTGTTTGAGTTTGCTCTGTGAAGTGAAATAGGGTATGTTGAGATAAGCATATTCCCTTCCGTTCTCATCTATCACCGGCACATAATTACTTACAAAACTGAGACTGCCAATATGCTCCTCCTTAAAATACTGTACTTCTTTTTGCCTGCTCACATGATAAAAAGCCTGCGGGTCCATCTTTGTGCTCACAATTCCGCGGTTATACGGCAGCGGCAGCGAAGATGTTTTCAGGTTACCATCCAGGTCGTACAGGTTGATGTCGGCGGCATGTATCTCCGAAATTTTAGAGATGGTTTGCTGCAGTTTTTCTTTATAGCCTTCATCGTAAATTTTTATCACATCATCAAATACGGCCAGCTCTGCAAAAGAGTTGCGCACTTCGTTCTCCATTACTTTAATGGTACGGCTCAGCCGTTCGCGGTTATTATTTTCATACCGGCGGATGAAGAACAAAATGGTGGCCACACCAATCACCAAAAACGAAAGCACACTGATAAAAATAACCGTGCCATGTATCTGGTTGCGGATGCTGAGCTGCATATAACTCCGCAGGCGGATGGTGTTGAGTCTTGACCTTACAAAAATATTCAGCAGCCAGAACACACCTGTTACCAGCAAAAATGCGCAAAACAGGTAAGAGAACAGCGTGATGAGCTCGATGAAGAAATTATCTTTCTTGGCAATGATCACCAGGCTTTCGGGCCCCGCCCTGTACCAGAGTTCATCAAAATCATTTTTCCGTTTCAGTTCAAATTCTTCTTTGGGCACCTGGCTTTTTACAATACGGGTGGCAAATGCATAATCATTATGACTGTTGATGAGCTGCAGGTTATTGTACACCGCAAATGCATATACAGAAGAATTTTCAATGGCATTTTCATCACCGCGGGAAAAGAGTTCGGGATACGGCGCATCTGACTTGAATTTTTTAGACCGTGCCAGTATGAACACATATCCCAGCAATTTGCCGGAGGTATCGGTGATATTTTTCCGGCTGATATAACTGAACCGGTCGTACGATTCATCATAATAATACAGGTCGGTAATGCCTGTTGGCCGGCCCTGTGCGCTGAGCACGGTATTCAGTTCATTAAAGCCGGTGGAATCGAGGTTGTGCAGCGGTTTTTCATTTTCATCAAAGGTGTACACCTGCGTTTCATACTTATTGGTATAGCCTAAAAAGTTGCTGCCCACCAGGCTGTCTTTAAACTGCTGGCTGCTGGCCGAATCCCTGAACTTGTAAAAATTAGGGGCCAGTGTTTCGTTCCTGAAATCGGTGAGCAGGGTATTCATCAGTGTTTCGCTCGAAGGATCGGCCTTGGTGGAAAGCGTTTCTGCATAATGCTTGCGGTTGATGAGTTCCTTGATATTGTTTTCCTTTACAATTACCGCGGTAATGGATAGGGAGAAAAAGAACAGCCAGAACACCAGCCGCGATGAAGATATATTGGTGGTATGGAGCGCCAGCGCCTGGCTGCTGAGTAATATCAAAAACAGCAGCAGCCATACCAGCAAATACAATTCAAATGCAACAAGGGTGATATTGAAACCAACGGTAAGAAATACCAGTCCGAGCACCGTTACCACGATATACAACGGAATAAAATTTTGCGGGAACAGCGGTTTTAAAAGATAGAGCAGGATCTGCCCCAGCACAAAATAACCAATGGCGATACAGCACAGCACAATAAAACCAAGAATGCTGTAAATATTCAGGGTAAAAAAATTGATAACATCAAACGAAATTTTTGAATCGGCCACCATACTGCGCAATATATGCCCGCACACATAGGTGGCGGCCAGCATAATTACAGCCGCCAGCACCAGCCACAGCCATTTTAAAGAATGGTATTTTGAAGACACCACGTATTTTTTCACCAGCAGGTGGTGGCGTACAAATAAGATCAGCCACACAAATAAAATGGCATTGATGAGCAGGTCGCCCAGCGAACGCAGCACCAGGTTGGAACCATATACCGTTGGCGAAAACAATTCAAACTGCCGGAAATTTAGCGGGATGGGAAAATAATAACTGGCCACACGCAATGCCAGCACAATGCCGCCCAAAAAGAACACGGCCTTCCACAACCTGTTGTGCAGGGCAATATAAATGGCGCAAATATGCAGGAAGAGCAGGATGAGCACGGTACCCAGCAAGCGCAGTACCACCGATACAATATTATTTTTAGGAATGATGGTACCTGCTTTTTTATACAGGCTGAACAGCGGTTGCCCATCTGCGTTTTTCACCGTGGCCATTCCATCATCGGTGGTAATATCATAATTTTTCTCCAGCCCGTCGCCAATGGCAAAATCGTTTTGAAGGTATTCGTTGGTGATTACATAATTCCATTTTACGGGTACCAGCGCCACCAGTAATCCTTCGGCAGTGTTTTGCTTCATCCACACATAATACCCGTTGGGCAGTTCTGTAAAACCGCTGCTGCCTGTATGGTTCAGCAGCTCTTCTGTTGGCAGTACCGCCTGTGTGTTCCAGAACCGCAGTGTATGCTGCCCGTATTCATCGGGTTTATACTGGTAAAAGAAATATTTTTTTTGGGTAAACTGCTGCAGCAATGCCTCATCGTATTTTTGGGAAGCCAGGCGGCCAAGCAGTACCGTATCGGCCGCAATGCCGGCAAAATCTTTCTGCTGCTCACGGATATAGGCTTCCAGCTTTTTTTGTACCGAACTTACCGATGAGTTATCGGCCCAGTAATTATCAATGATAAATGAAAGGGTAATCAGCCATGCCGCAATTACCGGCAGGTAGCTGTTCTTGTATAAATATCTCCAAAAAGTGGTTTTGTTTTGCAAGACGGGTTTTATGGCATTGTGTGTTTGATCCGGTTCCAGATGGCATCCATCTCATCCAGCGTCATATCGTGCAGCTGTTTTCCCTCGTTGATGGCTTCTGTTTCCATTCTTGTAAACCGGTTAATAAATTTTTTATTGGTGCGTTCCAGCGCATTCTCCGCATCTACCTGCAAAAACCTTGCAAAATTTATCAAAGAGAAAAAAACATCCCCCAGTTCGTCCTCCATTTTATCCTTATCGCCCGATGCAACAGCTTCCAGCAGCTCCTTATTCTCCTCTTCCACCTTATCCCAAACCTGTTCCTTTGTATCCCATTCAAAACCCACCTGTTTGGCCTTTTCCTGCAGGCGCATGGCTTTTACCATGGCGGGCAGCGATTTGGGCACACCGGCCAGCACCGATTTTTTGCCTTCCTGCAGCTTGAGTTTTTCCCAGTTGAGCTTTACATCGTTCTCATCTTCCACTTTCACATCACCATAAATATGCGGGTGGCGGTGCACCAGTTTATCGCATATACCGTGTATGGCTTCGGCCAGGGTAAACTTGTTTTGCTCCACCCCGATCTTGGCATAAAAAACAATATGCAGCATCAGGTCGCCCAGTTCTTCCTTAATGCCTTTCCAGTCGCTTTCGGTAATGGCATCGGCCAGTTCGTAGGTTTCTTCAATGGTAAGATGGCGCAGGGTATGGATGGTTTGTTTTTTATCCCAGGGACATTTTGCACGCAAATCGTCCATAATGCCCATAAGCCGTTCGAGCGCCGCACTGTTAGTATCCATACAGTTTAAATTTTAAATAATGAAAAAATGGAGAAGGCCGCAAACAGCAACAGCACGATTACTAAATTCATCAAATGCAGCAATATGAATTTAAGAATGGTTTTGCCCCTGCCCTGCTGGTAAAAATTACGCATGGCCTTATAGTTATAGAAAAATATCAGGAACTCAATTGTGCCCGAAATATATCCCAGCCAGCCGGCATGCGTGGTTTTCTCCAGCTTGTTGATGCCAAACACAAAGAGCAGTGCTATGAATACAAATACAAAAAGATGTATGGTAAATATGGCATGGTTCACATAATAAAACTGTTTGCGCCTTATATACAGCAGTTTCAGCAACAGTGCAAATAAAGGCAGTGAAATAAACAACAGCTGCGGTAACGAGTGCATCAGCTTTTCTCCCAGCGCAGCAATGATGGCATTGCCGTTACCATGGTATTTTTCATTCAACTCCAGCTGCCGGTATACCAGGGCCCGCTCTAACCAGTTATGTTTTTTTCCATGCGCCAGTGCACTGTCGTACTCCTGCCTGGTTTTATATTTTGCGGGGGTAAAGTGTATGCCGCCTGTGGCATTTTTGGTAATACTGTCAAGGTATTTAAAATATTTGGCGCTGTCGTATGCAAACACAAGACTGCTGTCGTTCTTCACCAGCCCGTCCACAAACTTTTTATAGTCATTAGCATCCATCTGGTGCAGGGCCTCTGTTGTAATTTTTTTAACGCCGTTGTCAACCGTGGTTTGTATATCCCGTTCGGGTTCAAACTTAAAAATGGAGAAAAATATCAAAAAGAAAAAAGCCGATGTGAACACGTACATCCTTACCGGGTTGAGGTGACTGGCCCTTCGGCCCATCATGTATTCCCTGGGTAAATAACCGGGTTTAAAAATAAGGTAGCGCAGCGAAGTGAAGAACTTGCCGTCAAAATGGGTGATGTCTTCAAAAAAATGGGTGATCAAATGCCAGGCCGATTCTTTGGTCTCCACGTTTTCCTGCCCGCAAATATGACAATACCTGCCATGCACCACCGCATTACAGTTAAGGCAGTTCTTTTCTTTCCGTTCTTTAAGGTGACTCAAGCAGTGCTAATTTTTGTTAAAAATAATAAAGTTTGCCAGCATGGGCTTTCGTGGCACAATATAAGATATCAAAAGATAGTTTACTTTTGGCGATGAAAAATTCACACATGATAAAACCATTGGTTACGGCACTGGTACTTACAACGGCATCCCTTGTGGCAGGCGCCCAGTATTACTATAAAGATATTGTGAGCAATAAACAGCTGATGGCCGATATGGCGCTTTTAAAGGAACAGAAGATTCACAACGTGAGCCTTAAAAGTTTTGAAGACGATGGCAGCCCCAGCGAAGGTTTTTTTTGTGAGAAAGACATCAATAAAAAATATACTTCTGTTGTTACCCGCAGCAAATCGTATGTAACACCCGCATCGGAGTTTATTTCAAGCTTTGATGAAAAAGGGATGCTGGTACAAACCACCGACAGTTCGGATGTGGGTTCCAGCAATGCCTATCATTCCTATACCGAAAACGGCGCCATTAAAAGTATTGTTACCATTAACCGCTCCAGCGATGATGATTTTAAGAACGAGATAAAGGAAGAGCACCTGTACGAGTACAACAGCAAGGGCAACCCTTCAAAAATGTACCGCATTAAGAACAGCACCGACACCACCGTGATATTATTTTCTGACGATGAGAACGGCAATGTGGCCATTGAAAAGAATACAAAAACCGGCGACACTTACTACTATTATTACGACGCCAAAAAAAGGCTTACCGATGTGGTGCGTTTCAATCCCGACAAGGACAAAATGCTGCCCGATTATATGTTTGAATACAACAGTGCCGGCCAGGTTACTCAAATGACCACCACCGAGGAAGGCGGCAGTTATTATTTCATATGGAAATACACATATGATAACGGCCTGCGCACCCGCGAAAAATGTTTCTCAAAAGAAAAACGTTTAATGGGCACTATCGAGTACGAGTATAAATAAATTACCCGCCTCTTCTTCCGCCACCGGCACCCGCTCTTTGCCCGCCGCCGTTCATGCCGCGTACAGGTGTGGCTCTATCTGTGGCAGCCGGTCTTTCACTGGCTCCAGCCCTGTTTCTTTTACCGGCACCACCACCAAATTTCCTGGGAAAATAAGAGAAGCTGAGCATAAAATACTGCTGCAGCCCGTTGCTTACGCTGCTGGTAACACCATCGGGGTTGGCCACATAACTGATATTACGGAACTGTTTTAAAATATCCGTTGCCGTAAACCTTACTTCGGCCTGCTTGCTTTTTAAGAAGCGGTAAGAGGCACTCGCATTCCAGATGGTGATGGGTTTTACAATACCATTGTTTTTTGAGTAAGAGATATTGCTGCCAATGCTGGCATCTTTTGAAGGGTTCACTGTTACATTGAATTCACCGCTGAGCGTTCTTGTGTCAAACTTGCTGTTCTTATAACCCGTTTGCCTGCTGCTGTTAAAATCAGCATTGGTGCCAACGCCCACTATCAAAAGGGTTTTATAATAGTAAGTGAATTTAATACCCTGCGAAACCGTATTGCTGTTGATGATGGTATAGATATTATCAATATAACTGGGCACCATTCCCATACTGAAATTACCATTGTACTGCAATTGCACCTGGTTGCCCTTTACCTTACGGCTGAAGGAAGCACTGTATCCTGCATAGGAAGTGTAGCGCCTGTTACCATTGATCGTATACCGTACCTGTTTACCGTTGAGATAGATGGAATCCACCCCGTTTACTTTTACGGTGTCACGCAGGTTCATGGTACTGTCAACAAAGGGACGCATAATATTATTGTAGCTGCCATTCACATTAAAGGAGAACTGGGATGGTTTTTTTGGGCTGGAAGTGTTGTAGCTGAAGTTTGCAGAAAGGTTATTCGATTTACTGTTAACAAGATTGAGGCCGCCCTTGTAGAGTGAATACAGGTTCAAACTGTCTACCACCGGTGCAATCTGGTTAAGCGAAGGATAACTGTAGCTGTTATCAAAATTCACTCCCCCGTACATACGGTAACCATCGGTAACATTGCGGGAAAAATTGGCGCCTGCATTGAAACGGAAGAAAGAAAAATTACGGTTGATATTCCTGTTGGAACGGGACGAACTGTTGTCTTCCTGTATGAACTGTTTGTTTACCGAACCCCTGATATTATAATAATCTGATTTTTTGCTGGACCATTTACTGAAGCCCCTGTTAAGCGAGAGCGAAGGTACATACTGTAATGTACTTGAAGATTCGTTATAAGTAAGGTTGGTATTGTTATTCTCTTTCTGGTTGGCATCAATATCAAACACTTTATTTACATCATCGTTCTTTGTGTACGTAACATTGTGGCTGGTGGAGATATCAATTCCAAAAAGATTGAACCGGCCCAGCAATAAACGTTTGAGCCCGTTATAACTTAAACTGGTGTTGAAACTGGTATTACCGGTTTCCTTTTCATAACGTCTTTTGATGGTGGTGTTTTTAACACCAGAAGCGGAATAAAAATTATACACACTGCTTTCGTTACGGCCCGAATTGTTTTCGTTACGGGAAAACGATGCATTAAAATCAATTGCCTTCAGCGGATTGTCGTAATCAAAGTTGGTATAATTGATATTGGAGCTGAACGACTGGCTGCTGCTGCTGCTTTGCGAATTGGAGGTACGGTCGCTGACAGGTGCCCCATCTCTTGTATTGATAACCGAACTGCTGCTGCTTTGCGAACCGGAATTGCCAAACCTGCCTGTGGCCCCGATACCAAAACGTTTGTTATAATCCAGGCTCTTGTTATAATTTACCCGAAGCGCCTGTGATTCTGTTTGGGTGTTGTTATCTGAATTGGAATTGATGATCTGGTCGCCTTCCTTATAATAACGTTCCTGGTAAGTTTGGTTGATGGTTTTACCGGTATTGTTGTTGTAATCGTACCCGCCGGTGATCCTGTTTTGTTTTCTTTCATTATCATTCTTGCTGAATGAATGTGTGAACTGCAGGCCAGGAGATATCACCCGGTTTACCCCGCCCCTGCCAAAATTGCTGCGGCTGCGGTAAACAGCGTAGTTGTTACGGAAGGTGTTCTGGCTCTGCAGGTCGTTCAGCCCGGAAATATCGGCATTGATATTATTGGCACCGCCGCCCACGGCCAGCGATGATTGCTTGTTATAAAACTGCATGGCCATGTCTGACTGGTAGCGGCTGTCCGTTCCTGCACCCGCACCAAATTTTCCAAAGAAGCCATTCTTTTTATCAGCCTTCAGCCTGATGTCCATGGTAAGTAAAGAATCTTTGGGCGCCTGCGCATCGGTAATACGGTTACGGTTGGCTTCACTGCTCATGTCCACCTCGTTATATACCTGTATCTTATCGATGATATTCTTGGGCAGGTTTTGGGTGGCAATCCGGTGATCGCTGTTGCCCAAAAATGGTTTACCATCTACCAGCACTTTGGGAATGGCCTTACCGTTCATGGTAATGGAACCATCGGCCCAAATTACCACACCGGGCACTTTGTTCAGCAGGTCTTCGGCCACCGCATCGTTGCTCATTTTAAAAGCGGCGGGATTGATCTCCAGCGTATCGCCGTTCATGCGTATGGGCGCAACGGAAGTAACCACCACTTCATCCATCCCCTTCAGCTGCATAAAAACCGTATCCATTTTTTTCATGGATGCATCCATGGTAAAGGACTTGCGGTATTCCTTATAACCCGAGAAAGATGCGGCCAGCACATATTTTACATTGAGCGGCAAACCGCTGATATCGTAGCGGCCACTCTTGTCCGTTATTTTAAACTGGGCTACTGTCGAGTCGGGCCTGTAAATGATCACCGTGGCCGATTCCATCATGCTGCCGGTTACCGTGTCCTTCACCACACCATAAATGCGGCCGGTGCCAGGTTGCGCCTGTGCGGCAGCACCCGCTGCAAACAGTAATAAAAAGGTTGCTGTAATGTATTTCATGGCTAATTTCTGTAGGTAAAGTTGATGAGTACGGGGTTACTGTCGTTAGTGGCAGTGTGCAGGTAAGCATCCAGCAGCGGCGGGTATTTTACATTGTCGTTCTTATGCTCTTCGAATATTCTTAAAGCTTCGTCTGCATTCATTTTAGCATACACCATGGCTCCATCGTTGAAGGACAGGTTTTTGCAAACAGGAAAAAAATAAGTGGCGCTGTCGGGTGTTATTTTTTCAAAATCGTAAAAAACTTTTTTCTGTGTATCATAAATGTATTGCTGGCGGTCGTACCACATGCCCTGCACGGTAAAGCTCAAATAGCGGGCCGACAGGTTATACATGTAAAACTGTTTTACCAGCCGCCTGTTCTGGCGGATATAATTATCCTTCTCTGTTTTATTCTGGAACTCGCGGTCAAAAAAATCGGCAGCAACGGCACGGTCGGCCGGCAGCACAAAATTGTACACTTTATAGAGGCTGTCGTTTTTAAGGGCATACACGGTATAATCGTAAGGATGCGTTACCCACCTGGTATCTTTTGCCGCAGCAGGAATGATGGAAACAGTGGCACCATCAAAAATATAACGGCTGTCGTTTTTCTTTTTATAGGGAAAATAGGCTTTCAGCAATGAGTCGCCGCGGTAGATCTTCAGCTCATGATCTTCTTCCTTTGCAAAATTCTTATCAACGGTTACCTGGTTCACTATATGCATGCCGTCGGTATAATCAATGGGATTCAGAATATCGATACCGGATATTTTTTGTTTATGCACGGTAAAGTTCACAGTATCGGCAAAGTCGATATAATACTTGCGGTAGTACTTGAAGTTTTTGGGATTGGTATAATCTTCCAGTATCTGTGCATTGTCTTTATTGGTAAGTCGGAACATTTTATTCGGGCTCACCACTTCCAGGCGGTCGTTCTCTTCATTGTAGGTCAGGCGGCCAAGATCGAGTTTGCTCTTGAGTTTTTTTACAAAGCGGCCGGTTTTGTCGAACACCAGTATTTTTTTGGCACTGTAATCACATACCGCGAAGAATTTTTTTGTGGGAATGATACGGCTGTAACGGTCAAACCTGCTTTCGGGGGTTGTTTCAAATACCACGATATTATTGCAGGTAATAAAATCAGACTGTTTGGCCCCGGCAGCAAACTTGGGTTCAAAATAAATCTTCTCCTGGGCGGAACATACTGCTGAATAAATGAAGCAGGCGCAAAGCAACGATAAAGCCGGCGTTAGTTTGGGTAACATACAATTTGGTTATACTTGGCAATAAGACGATATAAATATCCCCGTCCTGTCGCAAACGCCATTATTTATTTTTATTAAAGGAAAAACAGGCAGCACGGATGGCTAAAGTATAACAGGGACAATAAAAATCATTGTGGGGGCAGGACAGTGCAATACAGTTGTTATAACAAACAGGAACCGCTACAGAAATATTTCACCCTTCATATAAAAAACGCAGTTACCCGCCATGGTCACCCGTTCATTATTAAGCTGCCGGCACCATATTTCGCCGCCGCGTTTGCTCAGCTGCAGGGCATGCATTGCTGCTTTACCCAGCTTTTCGCTCCAGAAAGGAATGAGCTGTGAATGGGCCGAGCCTGTTACAGGATCTTCATCCACTCCCACACCCGGTGCAAAAAAACGGGATACAAAATCCACTGTTTTCCCGGGGCGGTAATGATCATTTTGTCGATATGTTTTTTCATAAGTGAAAAATCGGGCACGCAATTTTTCACGGCATCTTCATCGGCAAGTTCCACCAGCCAGTCGCGGTACTTGTACACACCCACAATTTCCAAATCTCCGATCATCTGCTGCAATGTTTCAGGATATGCATCCACCCGTTCGGGTTTCCAGCTGGGGAATTCCATCACGCCCTTAAATACAGCAGCAGTATCTTTTTTTATTTTCAGCAGGCCGCTCTTTGATGAAAATACCAAAGTGTCTTTTTTAAATCCCAGTACTTCAAACAACACATAAGCCCTGGCCAGGGTAGCATGACCGCAAAGGTTGATCTCTGCCTCAGGCGTGAACCAGCGGATATCATAATCTGCTGCTTCATTTGCCGATGGCACAAAGAACACTGTTTCGCTTAAATTGTTTTCGAGTGCAATTTGCTGCATCAGTGTATCGGGCAGCCATTCTGTTAGTGGAATAACAGCTGCGGGATTGCCGCTGAAAAGTTTGCCGGCAAAAGCATCTATTTGATATAGCGTGTGTGTCATGTTTTACTTTTCAAGTATCAGAAGATTTCTTTCATTATCGATATTCCATTTCCTGAATTTATTCAACACAGTTCTGCCTACCAGTATAGTTATATTTTTTTCAGTTGACGCCAATATGATATTATTGAGCTGAAATTTCCCTATATACAATTTGTTTATTTGGTAACGCTTACATTCTATCAGACTACCATTTGCAAGTTCATATTTACCAATGTCAATAAACTTAATGTCTTCAGAAATGGCCGAATCTGCCAACAATTGCTTCATCAATGTTCCAGGCACAAGCAAATCTGTTGCCCCGCAGTCCAGCATCGCCACCTTTACAAAACTCCCGATCCTGATTTTCAGCTTTTGCATACCATTCATAGCTATCATCCTGATGGTATCTGCTGCAGCTCCGGCAATGTCATTGCTGTTTGCTGCACTCCATTTTGAAATTGAATTAGAAACTGCAGGTGTGCCGCAATAATAATTCACTTCATTGTACAGGAGCGAATTCACATCAAACAAATCTTCAAACTCTTTTTCTGTAAGATTTTTATCTTTTAGAATATTCACCGCACACCCGCAATATTTATCCACAGCAGCTTCATCATATTTTTCTTCCAACACTCTTTTGAAAGAAACTTTACAGGAATCTTTAAACCTTTGGGCTGTAACAGGAACTTTTAAGAATGATGTGTAGGATTGTTTTTGATAGCACGCATCAACCTCTTTTTTTAATAAAGTATCTTCCTTTATCAAAGCATTCACTCCGGAGTCGCCGTATTTTTTCTGATACCTTGTAATTTCTTTACTTGAATACCGGCCATCAAGCAGATCCACCTGACAGTGGCAAATTTTAAGCGCAGTGGGATTATTTTCATCTGTGTTCAAATTTCCCAAACAGGTGGCTATTAATTTATTTCTGCTTGCAAGAAAATAACCATCCCTGGTTCTTACTCCACCCCCAAATTGTGAAAATGAGTTGAGTGCAATAACCAGGCCTATGGCAAACAAGACAAATCCGGGCAAACGCATAATTATTGTACGGTTGGATTCTTTGTAATTTACTCCTTCATCATTCCCTTTATTACTGCAATCACATCTTCTGCATTGGGTTTGCTGAAATAATCACCGTCGCTGCCGTAAGAAGGACGGTGTGCCTGTGCGGTGATGGTTTTGGGTGCCACATCCAAATATTTATACCCACCCTGTTCTTCCATCACTTTATTGAACATATAAGCCGCAGCGCCGCCGGGCACATCCTCATCCACAAACACAATACGGTTTGTTTTTTTGAGTGATCCCACAATATGATGGTTGATATCAAAAGGCAGCAGGGTTTGCACATCCACCACTTCGCAGCTGATATGCATTTGTTCCAGTCTTTCCGCGGCATCCATTACAATGCGTAAAGTGGAGCCATAACTCACCACCGTTACATCGGTACCTTCCCTGATGGTTTCGGGAATACCCAGTGGTATGGAAAGCTCCAGTAAATTGGAAGGCAGTTTTTCTTTAAGCCTGTAACCATTCAGGCATTCGATCATCAGCCCGGGGTCGTTACCCTGCAATAAAGTATTGTACATGCCCACGGCCTGTACCATATTACGTGGCACACAAACATACATGCCACGCAGGGCACCCAGTATCATTTGCATGGGCGAGCCGCTGTGCCAGATGCCTTCGAGGCGGTGACCACGGGTGCGTACGATCAATGGCGCACTCTGCTGCCCCACTGTGCGAAAATGCGTGGTGCTGAGATCATCGCTGAGTGTTTGCAATCCATACAGCAGGTAATCGAGGTATTGAATTTCTGCAATAGGACGGATGCCCCTTAACGCAAGACCGATACCCTGCCCCATGATGGTAAGTTCCCGGATGCCGGTATCAAATATCCTGTTGTTGCCATATTTGGCCTGCAGCCCGCTGAAGCCCTGGTTCACATCGCCAATAAAGCCCACGTCTTCGCCAAAGGCCACCACTTTTTTATTGCTGGCAAACAGTGCATCAAAATAATGGTTGAGTATTTCGTAACCATTTACTGTTTTTACATCCGCTTCGTAATAAGGTTTTATTGCAGCAACATTAAGCGCCGATTTCGGCCCCTGGTTATACAGGAAAGTATTGTACAAACCTTTATTAAGCGTTTTCAATTCGCTGTAATAAGCCTGTATGGCTGTGGCATTTTCTTCACCTAAAACATCAATGGCCCTGCTCAGCATTTTCATAATGTCCCTGCGCAGCGGTTCTTTATTGATATTAAGTTCGTTCAGCAGTTTTTTTATTTCAGGGTTTGTTTCATGAACGGCCAGTAATTCTTTTGTTGTGGCAGCCTGCTGCAATATGGGCGAAATATATTTTTCCCATGCCTGCTGCTTGCCCGTTTTTACATGGGCCTTGGCTTCTATTTCCAGTGCAGTTACTTCATCGGCTGTGGCCAGATCGTTTTGTATGATCCATTCACGCATTTGCTTTATGCAATCCCATTCCCGCTCCCATGTTAAACGTTCGGCGGTTTTATATCTTTCGTGGCTGCCCGATGTGGAATGGCCCTGTGGCTGTGTGATCTCTTCCACATGAAAAAGCGCCGGGGTATGTGTGTCACGTATTTTTTGCAGGGCGGGTTCAAACACTTCGCACATGCCTGCATAATCCCAGCCCTTTACTTTATAGATGTCAATTCCATTACTGTCTTCTCCTTTCTGCATTCCTGCCAGTGCTTCTGAAATGCTGCCCTTGGTGGTTTGAAATTTTTTGGGAACAGATATACCATACCCGTCATCCCACACAAAAATTGCCAGTGGCACCTGCTGCACACCAGCTGCATTTACGGTTTCCCAAAAATGTCCTTCGCTGGTGGATGCATCACCAATGGTGCAGAAACAAATTTCATTACCGTTATTGCTGAGCTGTGTAAATTCTTTCAGCTCGTTTACATTACGAAACAGTTTTGATGCCAGTGCCAGGCCGAGCGAACGCGGCATTTGCCCTGCGGTGGGTGCCATATCGCTGCTGGTATTTTTTTGCTGTGCCAGCGGCAGCCATTCCCCGTTCTCATCTGTATTGCGTGTAACAAAGTGCGCATTCATCTGCCTGCCTGCACTGAAGGGATCGTTATTGATATCGGGATCAGAATACAATTGGGCAAAGTATTGCTCCACGTTGGTGATACCTGCGGCAAACATAAATGTCTGGTCGCGGTAATACCCCGCCCTGAAATCTCCGGGTTTGAAGAATTTGGCAGCAGCCACCTGGGCCACTTCCTTACCATCCCCGAATATGCCGAATTTGGCCTTGCCGGTAAGTACTTCCTTGCGACCCAGCAGGCTTACTTCGCGGCTGATGCAGGCCACCCTGTAATCATTCAGCACTTCGTTACGAAAGTGTTCAAAGCTTAACTTTTCGTCAGCAGATATCTCGTGTGTGATTGTAGAATACATAAGCTGGCAGTTGTGCGGCAAAAATATAGATTTATACCTGAGCTTTGTTAATAATCTGCTAACAGGTTAACAATTTATAGCTTCAACAGGCGTTTTAGTATCTTTGGTTACTAAAGCGAAAAATATATTTATGAAAAAATTTATTACTCTTGCTTTGATCAGTTGCGCCATTAGCGCTGTGCATGCACAGGACGGCGGGCTGGTGGTTAAACCCGCTGATACCAAACCGGCACCGCCCCCGGTGGAAGCCCTGAATTTAAAAGAAACAGAATTCAATTTTGGTAAAATTCCGCAGGGCACACCGGTAACACATATTTTTGAGATCAGCAACAGCAGCAAAGATTCTTTAAAGATCACCAATGTGCGGGCCAGCTGCGGATGCACCACGCCCGAATGGGAAAAAGATAAAGTACTGGCTCCCGGCACCAGCAGTAAGATAACTGTTGGCTACAATGCCGCTGCTGAAGGCCCGTTTACAAAACCCGTAACCATTACTTATAATGGCACCCAGACAAAAGTGATATTCATCAAAGGTGAAGTGTGGAGAACACCTCCGGCCTCTGCACCCGAAAACAAAGCGCTGGGCGATTTAAAAGATTAATATTTTTAAAACATAAAACCACTCAATAATGAAAAAACTAGTATTATCGATTTCTGCTTTGGTAGTATCTGCCGCAATGTTTGCCCAGACAAAAACAGTTGCTGACGTTGCAAAATTTGCAAGCGAAACAATTGACCTGGGTAAAGTAAAACAGGGTGTGCCCACCACGGCTACTTTTATTGTAACCAACATAAGCAAAGAACCCCTGATCATTGAACAGGCCAACCCTACCTGCGGCCGTACTATTGGTGATTATACAAAAGCACCCATCGCACCTGGTAAAACAGGCACCATCACTGCCACTTACAATGCAGCAGCAGCCAGTCATTTTGAAAAACACATGACTGTTAAGTTTGCAGGTGTTGATGAAGTAAAAAGCATTACTATCACCGGCGATGTACTGGATGCGGATGCTTATGCAAAATGGCAGGCCGAAAACCCCGCCCCTGTTGCAAAAGCACAGCCTGTTGCCGCAGCAGCCACCAGCCCTGCAGTAACTCCTGCAAAAGCGGCCAAAGCAGCAAAAGCTGTTAAAAAGCCCGTTCCTGCAAAAGGTTAATTGATATTGCTTCACATACACAAAAGCCCCCGCATGGGGGTTTTTTCGTATATTCAATAACCGTTAAAGATTTTTTACGCACATAACAAGCGCTTTTGATCTTTAAAGGCTCATATAATTATCATTTCAAGTTAAAACGGAACAGTTTTTGGTAATTATATTCGCTGCTTATTTTTAATATTCCATGAACCAATTTTATTCTGATACCTTTCTCCGGCTGCGCCTGTTCATTTTTGGAGCGCTGCTCTGCTGTGGTTTTTATGCAAGCGGGCAGCCATCGGCCGCATTTACAGCCAGCCCGCTGAGTGGTTGCACCCCGCTGGCAGTAAGCTTTACCGATCAGAGTACCGGTAACCCCACATCCTGGGCATGGGATCTTGGCAATGGCACCACCTCCACACAGCAAAACCCCACCACCACGTATTTCAATTCGGGTTTTTATACCATTGTTCTCACCGTAAGCAATACAGCCGGCAGCAATACCATTACAAAAACACAATACATTAAGGTAGATGATAAGCCCACACCGGATTTCAGCGCCTCCATTACTTCGGGCTGCTTTCCGTTAAGGGTTAATTTTTCTGACCTGTCCGTTGGCGGTTCTGCCGGCCTAAGCACATGGGAATGGGATTTTGGAGATGGTTTTACTTCCACCCAGCAAAACCCATTTCATGTTTACAATGTGGCAGGCGCTTATACAGTAACCCTGAAAGTTACCAATGCCGGTGGCTGCTCCAAAGTATTAAGCCGGCCCAATTATATCCAGGTTTCGCAGGGCGTAACAGTGGCATTTAACAACAGTACCCCCACGCAGTGCAAACCTCCTGAAACCATCAGCTTCACCAGCAGCTCCACCGGGCCGGGTGTGCTTTCGTATGAGTGGATGTTTGGCGATGGCGGCAATGCATTTACTCAAAACCCCAACCACACTTATGTAACGGGCGGCAGTTTTAATGTTACACTCATTGTACAAAGCAGCTCAGGCTGCGTGGACACATTAGTGAAACCCGCTGCCATCGTGATAAAAGATGTGCTCTCAGATTTTACGGCTCCCGCCACTGTTTGCGTGGGCGTGCCTGCAAGTTTTACCAATACATCTGTTCCGGCATCCGCGGCATCCTTCTGGGATTTTGGCGATGCCACCACATCCACAGTTACCAATCCAACAAAGACCTATACCGTTGCCGGTTCATACACCGTTAAACTCAGAAATGATTACGGCACCTGTTTCGATTCCACCACAAAAAATATAACGGTACTGCCATTACCGGTACCCGACTTTTCTGCACCGGATGTTACCGACTGCAAGGCCCCGTTCACGGTAAATTTCAATAACCTCTCATCAGGCGGCAGCAGCTGGGAATGGCATTTTGGCGATGGCGGCACATCCACTGCGCAAAACCCATCACACACATATACCGCCACAGGATTTTATGATGTTACACTCATTGTAACCGGCGCCAACGGTTGCAGCGACAGTATTACAAAAACACAGTTCATCCGCATACAGGGACCGCAGATCAGCATCATTGGTTTACCCGCACAGGGCTGTGTTCCGTTTACAGTATCGCCATTACCTGGCGTGGTAACGGTGGATGGCATTGCAGGTTATTTATGGGATTTTGGTGACGGGTTTACTTCCACTTCACCCACTCCCACGCATACATACAATACGCAGGGCACTTATACGGTGAAACTTTACATTACCACCAGCGATGGTTGTCTCGATTCCACCACGATTCCCAATGCGGTAAAAGCAGGTAATAAATCCATTGCAAATTTTACAGCAGCACCACTGGCACAATGCGTGGGGCAGCCTGTTCAGTTTACCGATCTTACCAGCCCGGCCGATCAATGGTCATGGGATTTTGGTGATGGTGTTGGAGTATCAACGGTTCAAAATCCCAGCTACACTTACCTTGATACGGGCAGGTTCACCATCCGGCTCATCGCATGGAACAACGGTTGTGCCGATACTGCGATAAAAACAAATTATATCACCGCCCTTCCGCCTGTTGCACGTTTTACCAGCGCATTTAACTGCGGCAATAAATTACAGGTGGCGTTTACCGACCAGTCGGTACTGCCCCAAACATGGTCGTGGGATTTTGGCGATGGATTTACCTCCACCCTGCAAAACCCGGTGCATGCATATGCCACTTATGGCACCTACAATGTTTCACTCACGGTTACCAATGGTGGTTGCAGTAATACAAAGACGATCCCGGTAACCGTATTCAATGAAATAGCCAACTTCATAGTGGGAGATGACACAATTTGCACGAGCCAGGTTGCATCATTTCAATCAGCCGGTTTTAACCAGGCCAATATAGCCACATATTTTTGGGATTATGGAGATGGCAATTCAGAATTTGGCGGCGCCAGCATCACCCATAATTACGCCGCCCCGGGATTGTACACCGTTACACTTACCATTACCGATACAAGGGGCTGTGTATCTACCATAACCAGGAACAATATTATTCGTGTTTATGGGCCTGTTGCAAACTTTACATTTAATCCTGTTGCCGGCTGCAGGCCACTGCCAGTAACCTTTACTGATATTACCCTCACGGATGGTGTGCACCCGCTGGTGAGCTGGGTATGGAATTTTGGCGATGGCATCACACAAACATTCACCTCGCCGCCTTTTGTACATGTGTACGATACAGTGGGCTACTTCAATATCAGGCTGTATGCAACCGACAGTTATGGATGCACCAGCACCATTCTTACCAATACGCAAGTGTATATCACGCAGCCCAAGGCATCATTCACCAGTACCGATACCTTTACCTGTGCAGGCGCCAATGTACGGTTTACCAATACTTCCACAGGTGTGAACCTTACTTATAACTGGGATTTTGGCGATGGCAGTTTTTCAACGGCCACTAACCCCGTAAAAAATTATGCAACCGACGGTGACTATACTGTAAAACTGACGGTGACCGATGTGAACGGCTGCACCAATACTTTTACAAAAACAAACTTTATAAGAGTGCATACCATTGATGCATCATTTACTGTAAATGATTCACTCAGTTCCTGCACACCGTTTGAAGTGAACTTTACCAATACCTCCAGTTATTTTACTTCGGGCACCTGGTATTTTGGAGATGGTACCACATCCACCCTTACCAATGTTACCCATTATTACTCGCTGGTGGGTACTTATACCGCAAAACTCATCGCATCAGGACCCGGCGGCTGTGTGGACTCTGCGCTTAAAACAATTATTGTTTATCCTTCCACCGCCACGTTAACCTATAACCCGCTTGCAGGATGTTCGCCCTTACCGGTAACCTTCCATGTATCCACGCCGGGACCGGTTACTTATCTCTGGGATTTCAATGACGGCACAACGCTTACCACTACCGATTCCAATATTGTTTATAATTACCTGCTGCCCGGATCTTTCTTGCCCAAAGTGATATTGGAAGATCAAACCGGCTGCCGCATACCCGTGCTGGGCACCGATACCATCTTTGTTACAAAAAGTGATGTAAATTTTGGCGCCGATGATACCTTACACTGCGGAACAGGTATTGTTAACTTCAGCGATTCCACCATCAGCAATGGCAGCATTGCCAGTTATAGCTGGGATTTTGGCGATGGCGGCACATCGGCACAGCAAAACCCGGTACATACTTATACTTCACCGGGCATTTATTCAGTAAGGCTCATTGTTACCACCACCAATGGCTGTACCGATACCGCCATTAAAACCAATTACATTAAAGTGGTGGCCATACCCAATGCAGATATTTTGGGCAATGTGCCCGTTTGCCTGAATACCAAACTCACATTCCGTGGTATACTGCTTACTCCCGATACATCAAAGCTCAGCTGGCTCTGGAGTTTTGGCAATGGTAAATCAGCCTTTACGCAAAATCCTCCAACGCAATCATACGACACTGCAGGCAACTACCCGCTGCGGCTCATCGTTACCAACAGTACGGGCTGTGCCGATACCATTGACAGGACCGTGATCATTTACCCGCTGCCGGTGATTGATGCCGGGCCCGACAGAACGATACTGGTAGGTTCTTCTGTTGTGATTACCCCCACAGGTTCACCCGTGGTGGATTATTTATGGATGCCGGCCACTGGTTTAAGCTGCACCAATTGTTACAGTACCATTGCTGCGCCCAAAAACACCACCACCTACAGCATTAAGGTTACCGATGCCAATGGTTGCGTAAATACCGATAATGTAACAGTAATTGTACTTTGTAACGATAAAAACATTTTCATCCCCAACACCTTCTCCCCCAATAACGACGGGGTGAATGACTGGTTTTATCCAAGGGGTACGGGATTGTTTAAAATACAAAGCATGCGTATTTTCAACCGCTGGGGCGAAATGGTTTTCCAGAAAGCCAGTCTCACCCCCAACGACCCGCTGGCCGGCTGGAACGGAAGGTACAATGGCAAACTGCTTACCTCCGATGTATACACGTATCTTATTGAAATAATTTGTGAGAACAGCGAAGTGCTGAGCTTTAAAGGCAACGTCACGCTTATTCAATAATATTTATGAAAAATATTCGTTTTCTGAATATAGCACTAACAACAAACCCCAGGGAAATAATGAAAAGGGTTATACCCGCTTTACTGCTTATACTTGTTTTGGGAAACCTGCATGCTCAGGATATCCATTTCTCACAGTTTTTTGAAACGCCCTTGCTGCGCAACCCTGCGCTGGCCGGTATTTTTAAAGGCGATATAAGGGTGCAGTCGGTATACCGTAACCAGTGGAACAGTGTTACCACTCCTTACCAAACCGGTTCGCTTAATGCCGAATTTAAAAAGCCCGTGGGCAAGGGCGATGATTTTATCACCATTGGCGGACAAATATTATACGATAAGGCCGGAACCATTGCCCTGCAATCCACCCATATTTTACCGGCGCTCAATTACCATAAATCTTTAAGCGGCAGCCATAACAGTTATCTTTCATTGGGTTTTATGGGCGGATGGGTGCAGCGGAGCATCGACCGCAGCAAGGTTACCACCAACAGCCAGTTTGATGGCACCGGCTTTAATCCAGGCTTATCTGATGGCGAATCTTTTCCCCGCAACTCCTACTCTTACCTCGATGGCAGTGTGGGTATGAGCTTTAACACACAGATTGGTGAGAACCCCGATAACAATATTTATATCGGCGCCGCTTACCATCATTTCAACAAAGCCACCAAGGTTTCGTTTTATGGCAACCCCAATTATGAAATGATTCCCAAATGGGTGGGCTCGGTTGGCCTGCGCATGACGGTAAATGAATATTCTTATTTCACCCTCTATGGCGATTATTCCAAACAGGGAACTTATACTGAAACACTGGCCGGCGCTCTATACTCCTGGCGGCTGGATGATATGGATGAGCCTAAATATGTTTTGCACGGCGGTGTGTTATTGCGCTGGAAAGATGCCGTGATACCTGTTGCCAAACTGGAGTTTAAACCATTCGCATTTGCGGTGAGTTATGATGCCAATATCTCCCAGCTGAAAACAGCCAGCCGCGGCCAGGGTGGTTTTGAATTATCGATCAGTTATCAAAAATCGCTCGACAAATACAATGCCGGCACCGAAGCCGTGCGCTGCCCGCGGTTTTAAAATACTGGCAGTTTCTTTACTGCAAATAGCCGCATCAATTAAACCGCATTGCCTATCTTGCAAAGAAATTGAACGCAATGTCTGTCGCAATAAAGGAAGCAAAAAAAGTAACCACCAACACTTTACAAAAAATGAAGGTTGCCGGGGAAAAGATCTCCATGATAACAGCCTACGATTTTTCCTTTGCAAAAATTTTTGATGCTGCCGGCATTGACATCATCCTGGTGGGCGACAGTGCCAGTAATGTAATGGCAGGCCATGCCACCACCCTTCCCATCACACTCGACCAGATGATCTACCATGCGCAAAGCGTGGTAAGGGCAAGGGAAAGAAGTTTGATCGTTTGTGATATTCCCTTTGGTTATTACCAGTCCAACTCAGAAATAGCGCTGGCTTCTGCCATCCGCATCATGAAAGAAAGCGGTGCCAACACGGTGAAACTCGAAGGTGGTGAGGAAGTGCTGGAATCAGTAAAAAAAATTGTGAGTGCGGGTGTGCCCGTAATGGGGCATTTGGGATTAACGCCACAGTCTATCAATAAATTTGGCACCTACGTGGTTCGTGCCACCGAGGACGCCGAGGCAGAAAAATTGCGCAAAGACGCCTTGCTGTTACAGGAAGCGGGTTGCTTTGCCATTGTGCTGGAAAAAATTCCTGCAGCGCTGGCGAAAGAAGTAACAGACAGCTTAAGCATCCCCACCATTGGCATTGGCGCCGGCGGACATTGCGACGGGCAGGTGCTGGTAATGCACGATATGCTGGGCATCAATACCGAATTCAAACCTCGCTTTTTAAGGCAGTACCTCAATATGAACGAGCAGGTAACGGCGGCAGTGCAACAATACATCAGCGATGTGAAGAGTAAAGATTTCCCCAACGACAAAGAGCAGTATTAAACACAATTTTCGGTAGTTGCGTATCCGTAAATTTGCAGTCTAAAGATTGCACAATGAAATTTCTTGCCCAGTTAAAAATTCAAAAAACAAATCCCGGTACTTCCACCGGTAAAAAATGGATCGCTTCAAAAGGAGAAACAATTGCGTCTTATTCTCCCGCCGATGGCAAACTGATCGCATCGGTAACAGGTACCGACAGAAAAAGTTATGAAGCCGTTATCAGCACGGCACAAAATGCATTTACCCAATGGCGGCAATGGCCCGCTCCCAAACGCGGCGAAGTGGTGCGCCAGCTAAGTGAGGCATTACGAAAAAACAAACAGGCCCTTGGCCAGCTGGTAAGCTACGAAATGGGCAAAAGCCTGCAGGAAGGATTAGGCGAGGTGCAGGAGATGATTGACATCTGCGATTTTGCAGTGGGATTATCGCGGCAGCTGCACGGTTTAACCATGCACAGTGAAAGACCCGGTCACCGCATGTATGAACAATACCATCCATTAGGCATTGTGGGCATCATCTCTGCCTTTAATTTTCCCGTGGCAGTATGGAGCTGGAATGCGGCACTGGCATGGGTATGTGGCGATGTATGTGTGTGGAAACCCAGCGAAAAAACACCGCTCTGCGCTGTGGCCTGCCAAAAAATAATCCAAACTGTATTTGAACAGAACAATGTTCCGGAAGGTGTAAGCAATATCATCATTGGCGGAAGGGAAACCGGTGAATGGATGAGCAGCGATGAACGCATTCCGCTGGTATCGGCCACCGGCAGCACCCGCATGGGAAAAGCCGTTGCAAAAAACGTGGCAGAACGGCTGGGAAGAAGTTTGCTGGAACTGGGTGGCAACAATGCCATCATCATCAGCAAAGAGGCCGACCTCGACATGGCATTGATAGGCGCCGTATTTGGCGCCGTGGGTACCGCCGGCCAGCGTTGCACCACCACCCGCCGTTTGATCATTCACCAGTCGGTATACAATAAATTCAAAGAAAAACTGGTGAACGCCTATAAGCAGCTAAAAATTGGTAACCCGCTGGATGAAAAAAATCATGTGGGTCCGCTGATTGATACCACCGCAGTAAATATGTACCTCGATGCCATTGAAAAATGCAAGGCAGAAGGTGGTAAATTTATTGTGGAAGGTGGCGTGCTAAAAGGAAAAGGTTATGAAAGCGGCTGTTATGTGCGGCCATGCATTGCCGAAGTGAAAAACGACTTTGCCATTGTGCAGCACGAAACCTTTGCACCAATCTTATACCTCATTAAATACAAAACAATGGATGAAGCCATTGCCCTGCAAAATGGGGTGCCGCAGGGATTATCCAGCGCCATTATGACCACCAGCCTGCGGGAAGCCGAGCAGTTCTTATCTGCCACGGGCAGCGACTGCGGTATTGCCAATGTGAATATTGGCACCAGCGGCGCCGAAATTGGCGGGGCTTTTGGTGGCGAAAAAGAAACCGGTGGCGGCAGGGAAAGCGGCAGCGATGCATGGAAAGTATATATGCGCAGGCAAACCAATACCATTAACTATACCAATAAGCTGCCACTGGCTCAGGGTATTAAATTCGACCTGTAATAACATTTGAACAACCTAAAATTCTGCAAATACCTGATAAGCGGTATGGCGGACTGGGATAGTAAATTTATTTTCGCATCAAACAATTTTAAACACAAATGAGTAAACTAACCGGGGTTTTGATCGGTACCTTTTTTTTCGGTATTACCAGTATCCACGCCCAAAAAGAAACCACGCCCAATGGCTGGCATATGATGGATAAGGAAAAAGACGGCTATTATGGCGTAAGTGCGGCAAAGGCTTACGAATTTCTCAAAAGCAAAAATCTGAAAAGCAAAACCGTTATCGTAGCCGTGATCGACAGCGGCATTGATACCTTGCATGAAGATTTAAAATCCATTTTGTGGACCAATCCCAAAGAAATACCCGGCAACGGCATTGACGATGACAAGAACGGCTATATTGATGATGTGCATGGCTGGAATTTTTTGGGAGGAAAAGACGGCAGCAATGTAAAGGAAGACAGTTACGAAGCAGCGAGGGTGTATCACTCACTCAAGGCCAAATACGATGGCAAGGAAATTAATGAATACGAACTTAGCCCTGCTGACAAAATGGAATATAAAATGTGGGTAAAGGCCAAAGCAAAAATAATGGGTGAAGAGGAAGGCGGTGGCGGCGGTGATATTGTATTGCTGCGCAAGCTGGGCACCAACCTGCAGGAAAGCGACAGCATTTTACAGGCAGGCATTGGCAAACCCGTATTTACCGGAACCGAGCTGGAAGCATGGCTGCCCAAAGAAGCCAACCAGCGCAAGGCAAAAAACAGCTTGCTGGGCCTGATGAAACTGAATAACCAGCAGGAAGCCACCAATAAGGAATTTTTAGAAGGCTTTAATGAATACCTGGCCGGTGAAGAACGCAAGGAAGAAGCTAAAACCAATCCGCCTAAAACTTACAGGGCCGATATTGTAAAGGATGATGAGAATAATGTGAACGACCGTAAATACGGCAACAACGATATCATGGCCTCCACTCCCATGCATGGCACACATTGCAGCGGTATTATTGGCGCTGTGCGCAATAATGGTGTGGGTGTGGATGGTATTGCCGATAATGTGCGCATTATGATGGTGCGTGCCGTACCTGATGGCGATGAACATGATAAGGATATTGCCAATGCCATCCGTTACGCGGTTGACAATGGTGCACAGATCATCAGCATGAGTTTTGGCAAGGACTTCTCCCCTAAAAAACAATGGGTGGATGATGCTTTCCGCTATGCCGAAAGCAAAAACGTATTGCTGGTGCACGCTGCCGGTAACGACAACAAAAATGTGGATGTGGAAGATAATTTTCCGTCTCCTGCCTATATCAACGGTAAAGGAAGGGCCGGCAATGTTATTACAGTGGGCGCAAGCGGCGATCCTAAAAATGGCGGGCTTACCGCTTCATTCAGCAATTATGGTAAAAGCGAAGTGGATGTATTCTCTCCCGGTGTAAAAATTTATTCAACACTGCCCGGGGGTAACACCTATGGCAATTTGAACGGTACAAGTATGGCCTGCCCGCTGGTAGCCGGCATTGCAGCGTTAACGCTGGAATACTTCCCCACACTCAGCGCAAAACAGCTGAAGTATGTAATAGAAAAATCGGCACAACAGCCTCCGTATAAAGTAACAAAACCCGGCACCGATGAGATGGTGAATTTGAGCGATATCAGCAAAACCGGTGGTATTGTAAATGCATACGAAGCACTGAAACTGGCCGCTACTTTAAAAGGCGAAAACAAAGTGACCAAACCAGCCCTGCCCAAACCTAAAATGGTAAAAGCAAAAAAAGGCTGATGAGTTTATAAAACAGTCAATAAAGATCCGGGCCTCGGCCCGGATCTTTTATTATGCGGGTTAAAGTAATTTATACAGGCAGGCATTCAATCCGGGTTTCCAAAAAGGTTAACCACTAAAGCATTGTACCTTCTCCGGGAGCAGGGGTTAAAAAACATCCCCGGCATAATGACTGTTAGGATGAAATTAAGAGGCGAAAAAATTGAAAAGGTATTACATTTGTTTTACACTTTGCGCTTTGTACAATCTTAATCAATATATCGTTGACACCCCGTCGCGTTGTCATAGGCTGAGCTGTGGCGAAGAACTGTTTACTGTTTATAACTGCGGGCTTACTGATAAATTTGCTGACTTATGGAGTCACAATAACTATATCATTTATGTTGCTGAGGGACGAAAGATATGGCATACCCCGCACGGCTCCTATGATCTCAATCCCGGGAGCTGTGTCTTTATAAGACGCGGCGCCTGCATTGTGGAGCAGTTTTACGACAGCAGCTTTTGCTTCTACCTGTTTTTTGTTTCAGACAATTTCATCTGTGAAGTGCTCAAAACAAAATCAAAGCCGCTGCTGAAGGCAGAAAAAAAAGTACAGCCTGTAATTCATATTGAAAGCAGTGAATCAGTGCATTCTTTTTTTAAGTCAATGCTGCCTTACTTTAATGCAACCACCCCGCCAGACCAGTCGTTGCTGCAGCTTAAATTCAGGGAGCTGATACTTACGCTTGCCGACAATGAAGCCAACAAGGAATTATTATGTTATTTCTGCGGTCTTTTACATGCACCGCAGGTGGTATCACTTCAATCCGTAATGGAAGACAATTACTGCTTTAATTTGAAAATGGAAGATTTTGCCCGGCTGTGCTACCGGAGCCTGTCTGCTTTTAAGAGAGACTTTCTGGAAGTGTATAAAATATCCCCGGGCAAATGGCTGATGGAAAAAAGACTGCTGCATGCCAAAAGGCTGTTGCTTAACGAAAACAAAACTGTGAGCGATGCCGCTTTTGAAAGTGGCTTTGAAAGCGCCTCCCACTTCAGCCGGGCCTTCAGCAAACAATTTGGTATCCCGCCCTCTGCACTTAAAAAAACTGCTGCAAGTTTGGACTAATCAGTCATGTGAACGGGCTTTGCAGTAAAGTGATTTACTATGGGGCATTTTAGTTTTGTACTTCACAAACTAAACCGAATAATATGAATCCAAACAAAGCACTTTGGGAGAAAGGCGACTTTACGCAAATCGCTAAAACAATGCGGGAAAGCGGGGAAGCATTCGTTAGCGGGCTCGGCCCCATTAAAGGACTTACGGTTCTTGACCTTGGCTGTGGCGATGGCACAACCGCAATACCTGCGGCCAAACAGGGCGCAAGGGTTTTTGGTGTGGATATAGCCAGTAATCTTGTAGCCGCTGGCAATAAACGGGTAAAGGAAGAAGGACTTACCAATTGCAGTTTCACTGAAGGCGATGCCTGTGCACTGGATGCGCTTAACAATGAAAGCTTCGACCTGCTGGTCACCGTATTTGGCGCCATGTTTGCACCTAAACCTTTTGATGTGGCCAAAGAAATGGTAAGGGTTACCAAACCCGGGGGAAAAATTGTTATGGGCAACTGGATACCCGGCGACCCCACCCTGGTGGCGCAAATATTAAAGATCAGTTCTGCCTATACCCCGCCACCACCCGAAGGCTTTGTAAGCCCGATGCTATGGGGCCTGGAGGAACATATTACCGAACGTTTTGGCAATGCCGGTATTGCCAAAGAAAATATTTCCTGTGTTAAAGACAGCTTTGTATTTAATGCACCTTATTCACCCGCGGTATTTGTAAACAATTTTAAAAATTATTAGGGCCCCACCATGAATGCTTTTGAAGCAGCAGAAAAAAATGGCAAAGCAACTGCGCTGCAGCAGGAACTGGAAGCATTGTTCAACAGCCAGAATAAGAGCGGCGATAAAGACCGTACATCCATTGCTGCCACTTATTTAAAAGTAACCGTTACGGTATAAAATATACAGCGGTATCAGAACTATATCCGGGGATGCAATACCTTTTTATTGCATCCCTTTTTGTTATATGGTATTGAATGTGCTGCGGCATTTGCCGCCGGCTTTGTAACTTTAGCCCCACTAAACACTTTGTATATGCCAAAACCATTAAAGGGTTCGCACCCTTCCTATTTCGACCGCTATATCGGCCTGGTTGCAGAAGACGATCTGCAAACCGCATTTAAGAACCAGTTACCGGTGATCACCGCTTTTTTCAACAGCATTACCGAAGAAAAATCGATGCATGCATATGCACCGGGTAAATGGACCATTAAAGAACTGATGCAGCATATGACAGATACTGAACGCATTTTTGCATACCGCTCACTCTGCTTTGCACGCAAGGAAGCGCAATCATTGCCCGGCTTTGATGAGGATACTTATGCAGCCAACAGCAATGCCAATAACCGTTCGTGGGCAGAACTGGTAAAAGAATTTTTACTGGTACGTCAAACAACAGAGCTATTGTTTGCAAGTTTTTCTGAAGAAGCACTCAACAACAGCGGCACCGCCAACAACAATCCCTGCACCGCACTCAGCATGGGCTTTACTGCCATCGGGCATGTGTACCATCACAAAAAAATAATGGAAGAAAGATATTTGTAAGACGGAAACTGAAAAAAGAAGAAGCCGTTACAGTGTTGTAACGGCTTCTTCTTTTATTGACGGAGTTTCGTTGCTTAATTATTTTTTACGGTAGATTTTTGCTCAATTACATTACCCAGCACTTTCACTGTTTCATCCAGGTAAATATCACCGCTCAGTCTTTTCAGCCATTGCTTGTTGCGCTCGGCCCTGTCTTTAGTGGCGTTTATTGTTTACGCATCGGCAGGCAGGTTACTTACATTGATGTCTTTGGCGATTTTTGTGTAATCTTCCAGTTGTTTGTAAATGGCTTTAACGGCTTTCTGCTCTTCTTTGTATTTATTGATGTTGAGAGAATACTCTTTTCCGTTATACACTTCCAGCTGGTTCACTTTTTCTTTGATCTTGCTGAAAACGGAGCCATTGCTGAGCTGCGCATTTACCGCACTTACCACCGCATCGTTATTGGCTGCACCTGACCATGGCTGGTAATCAGCTTTTGAAATTTCATCCCATGGTAAGGCAGAAGGACTGTCTTTTTCACGGTACTTGAGAGTCTCCAGCCTGTCGGATAAAACGATATCGGGCACCACACCTTTGAGCTGTGTGGTACCACCGTTGATACGGTAAAATTTCTGCAGCGTAAGTTTTAAGGCACCTAAATCTTCAGCATTTTTATCGGCAAACAACGGGTTCTCACTTTCGGGCGATAACGGGATGGTGCGCTGCACCGTGCCCTTGCCATAAGTGGAAGTGCTGCCAATTACAATACCGCGTTTATAATCCTGTATGGCTGCCGCAAAAATTTCTGATGCTGAAGCACTGAACTCATCTACCAGTACGGTAAGCGGGCCAGTATACAGCACACCTTTATCACGGTCTCTTAATACAGATTGTTTTTCATCCCTTGATTTTACCTGCACCACCGGACCTTCATCAATGAACAGTCCCACCATTTTCACCACTTCCGATAAAGAACCGCCGCCATTGCTGCGCAGGTCAATCACAATACCTTCCACATTCTCTGCTTTCAATTTCTCTACTTCCTTCGCCACATCTTTTGAACAGCTGGCACCATTCTTATCGGCAAAGTTTTGATAGAATTCGGGCAGGTAAATATATCCCAGCTTATGTGTGCCGTTGATAACAGCGCTCTTTGCATAGGTATCTTCCAGTTTAATTTCATCACGCAGCAAAGAGATCACTTTTATTGTACCGTCTCCTTTTCTGATGGTGAGCCTTACTTCAGAACCTTTTTCCGCACCACGTATCAGTTTCACCGCATCGGTCACTTCATACCCTGCAATATCCACCGGTTCGGCTGCACCCTCACCTATTTTCAAAATCTCATCATCCACTTTTATCTCTCCATTTCTTTCAACAGGCATACCGGGTATAATGGTACCGATCTTGATCTTGCCATCATCATCTTTCAGCACAGCACCGATACCATAAAATTTACCACTCATGCTTTCGTCAAAAGAACGTTTGTCCACCGGCGGCATATAATCGGTATGCGGATCCATCAGCTGTGTAATGGCATTTACAAAGCCCGAGAATAATTCATCTGTTGATTCATGTGTTTTCTTGTTATTCATGGTACGTTCCATTTTCTTTTTAACGTACTCACGGGCCTCTCTTTCCAGTGTGCTGTCGGCCTTTACCACGAAATCCTTCTTGTCTTTATTTTTTTCCCTGTCTTCCTGAAGGTCTACAAACTTGCCCAATACGGCATATTTCAAATTCTTCCTCCATATCTCCCTGCGTTCAGCATCGTTTTTGGGAAAAGCTGCTTTTTCACGGTTCATTTGTACCGATTCATTGCTGTTAAAGTCGAACGGCTTTGATAAAATTTCACGGATGATGTTAAAAGATTCATCACGGCGTTTGGTGTACACTTCATTCACTGCATAGAATGATTTGAGTTCACTGCCGTGGATCTCGTCATCCACCTTATCATCAAATTTTTTAAACCCGTCGATATCACTTTGGAGGAATACGCTCTTGTCGTCATCCAGGGTTTCAATAAACTTGCTCATTACCTGTTTGGAGAAGGCATCGTCGATCTTTTTAGGACTGTAATGACCTTCTTCCAGGAGAATACCCACATTACGCAGCACTTTTGCGTATTTTGATTTGGGGTTGTCGTCTTTATCAGCCCTGCCCTGGCTTTGGAAAGCTAAAAAAACACTTGCAACCGTAAGTACCAGCACTACTGGTATGAATTTTTTACTCATAACAAAATCAGCAATTTTATGCATGCTGTAAAATTAACGCAAAAGCAGTGTTTTTATTTGCGGTAAAGCGCTTACCGCAAATAATATTTTGTTAAAGGGCCGGGGTGGGAAAATGAGGTGATAAATGGTTGCCAAATATGAAGATAATACCTAAAATAACAGGCCCGTAGCGCATTTGCCAGGATGTGGATGGGTGTTTTACGCAGCTTCGGAAAAATTGTTGTCATAAACCCGGATAACTATTTTTGGGCGTTTGAGCCGTTGGTATTTACCAGAATTTCGCATAAATCAGGGTGATCATCAATAGCGTAATTACAATGAGCGCTGTGTGCATGGGTTTAATTCTAAACATACTGCGGTCTATTTCGAGGCCTTTGGGATTTATTGCCGGCCCCATCAGGCTAATGGCCACCATTATTGCCACAGCAAAAAAGAAGCTGTAGCCCATATTGAGAAGAAACGGTATTTCATACACACCGTTGCTGTTTTTGAATGCGGTATACAGCCAGGTTTCATTTCCAAAAACACCGGGAGCATTGTTCATAAAAAATAAGGAACATAAAAAACCGGCTACCAGTCCTGCAATTGCGGCGGCTCCCGTGGTTCGCTTCCAGAAAAAACCCAGGATGAACATGGCAAATACACCCGGGCTGATGAGACCGGTATATTTTTGGATGAAAATAAACCCGCCTTCGCTGCTAATGCCCAGCAGGTCGTTCCAGGTAAATGCAATGGCAATCGCCATGGCAATGGCAATAACCACCCTTCCCAGCCACACCATCTTGCTTTCGGTAGCCTCTTTGTTGATGTACCTGCTATAAATATCAAGCGTAAAAATGGTGGAAATACTGTTTACTTTTCCAGCCAGTGATGCAACAATGGCAGCGGTGAGTGCCGCTATTGACAATCCCTTTAATCCGTCAGGCAAATAAGCGAGAATTGCAGGATAGGCATTATCAGCGCTCACTTTTCCATTCGATATCATCTCGGCCTGCAGTGCGCCGTTTTTATGCAGCACAAAAGCCGCAATACCCGGAAGCATTACAATAACAGGCATCATTATTTTTAAAAACCCGGCAAAGAAAATACCCGTACGGGCTGTATTTAAATTGGCGCCCAATGCCCGCTGGGTGATATACTGGTTACAGCCCCAGTAATTCAAATTGGCAATCCACTGCCCTGCCGCATACATGGCAATACCGGGAAGCGCCAGGTAATTATTCACCTGAGCCTGCGTGGCTTTTTCGCCGGGTTTATCAAAGATCATTTTAAAATGTTCCGGCGCATCTTTCATTAATTGATTAAAACCAGCCAGCACATTTTTCCCCATTCCAAAATGCTCACTCACCAGCGTAAGGGCGATATAAGAAGTTACCAGTCCGCCAATCACCAGCACGATCACCTGTATAAAGTCGGTGTACCCAATTACCTTCATCCCGCCCAGCGTAATAAAAAGTGCGAAGCAGGCCAGTAAAATCATAATAAGATGAAAATGCTCCCCGCCGGTAAGATTATTAATGGCCAGTGCACCCAAAAAAAGTATGGACGTGAGGTTAACAAATATGTACAGGAATAACCAGAATACCGCCATGATCAGGCTCACCGTTTCATTGTACCGCTGTTTTAAAAACTGCGGCATGGTGAATATTTTATTTTTGAGGTAGATGGGCATGAACCATATGGCAATAATGATAAGTGCGATGGCCGCCACCCATTCGTATGCTGCAATGGCGATACCCATTGTAAAACCGGCACCGCTCATGCCAATAAACTGTTCGGCAGAAATATTGGAAGCGATCAATGAAGCGCCAATGGCCCACCAGGTGAGTGAGCCTTCTGCCAGGAAAAAATCTTTTGTATCGGTTACCTTTTTCTTTTTTTTCTTGTAGATCCAGATGCCGTAAGAAGTTACCAGCAGGAAATAGAAAATGAATACCAGGTAATCGGCAGTTACTAAATTGTTCATGCGCAGGCCAGTTTGATTGTTTTAAAGTATATGCTCATTGGTTGCTGTTCTGTAAGAAAAGCAAGTTTTATTTTTCTGCTTCGGCAATTTTTTGTTCCCAGCGCCATGCATCCCGTACCATATCGGCCAGGGTTTTTCCGGCACGCCATTGCAATACTTCGTTTGCCCTGGAAACATCGGCGTATAATTCCGGGGCATCTCCATGCCGGCGTTTGCCGGTATTGTAGTTTACAGTTACCGCATTCGTATTTTCAAATTCATGTATCAGTTCAAACACGGATACTGGCCTGCCGGTGCCCACATTAAAAGTTTCATATGCTCCGGCAGCAACACCGGCTATAAGTCTTTCGCAGCTTTTTACATGCGCTTTTGCCAGGTCAACCACATGAATATAATCACGCAGGCAGCTGCCGTCGGGTGTGTTATAGTCATCCCCAAAAACAGTCAGCGTTTTTTGTTTGCCCATTACAGCCTGCGTTAAATAGGGCACCAGGTTATTGGGAATGCCTGTTGGCAATTCGCCAATTAAACCAGTTGCATGTGCGCCCGCAGGATTAAAATACCGCAGCGCAATGGCCTGCAATGCACCTGTTGCGCATATTTTTTCAATCATCTCTTCCCCCATTTGCTTGGTGCTGCCATAAGCCGACAGCGCTTTTTTAAATGCGGCGGTTTCTTTTACGGGCAATTCATCAGGACTGCCATATACGGTTGCGGAGGAAGAAAAGACCAGTTTATTGCATCCTGTGCTGATCATACAATCTGCCAGGTTCATTAAAGAGATCAAATTGTTTTGAAAATATTTCAGTGGTTGTAATACCGACTCACCAACTGCTTTTAATGCCGCAAAATGTATCACCGCGTCAAAAGGCTTTTCGTTTTTAAACAAGCCATCCAGTTTATTTTTATCGCAGGTATCTGTTTTGTAAAATACAGGCAGGCTTCCTGTAATCATTTCAATACGGTTTAAAATAAACAACCGGGAATTGCAGAGATTATCGGCTATCACCACCTCAAAACCCGCCTGCTGTAATTCCACCACGGTATGAGAACCGATGAAACCCAGCCCGCCTGTTACCAGTATACGCTTCATATGTTTTTATTGATGCTGTAATGCAAAACAGGCAGGGCCCTTAATTTTTCTGCGGCATGCTCCGGTGTAATATCCCGTTGCGGATTCGCCAGCATTTCGTAGCCCACCATAAATTTTTTTACCGTGGCGCTCCTCAGTAATGGCGGATAAAAATGCATATGCCAGTGCCATTCATCATGTGCGCCGTCATTTACCGGTGCCTGGTGCATACCGGCCGAATAGGGAAAAGAAATATTAAAAAGGTTATCATATTTAATGGTCAGCTCTTTCAGTATGCAGGCAAACGCTTTTTTTTCTTCTTCTGTAAACTGAAGAATGCTTTGAACCTGCCGTTTGCTTACAATCATTGTTTCGTAGGGCCAAACCGCCCAAAAAGGAACGAGTGCAACAAAGTGGCCGTTCTCCAAAACGATCCTTTCCTGTTTTTGCAATTCGATCTCCAGGTAAGCAGACAATAAACTGCGGCCATGCTGGCCATAATATTTTTTTTGCTGTATGGTTTCTTTGGAAATCTCCAGGGGCACACTGGAAGATGCCCATATCTGCCCATGCGGGTGCGGGTTGCTGCAACCCATTGTGTCTCCTTTGTTTTCAAATACCTGAATGTATTTAATAAAAGTATTTGCCGAGAGTTTTTGGTATTCATCCTGCCACAGCTCAATTACATTTTCTATATCCGCAATATCCATTTGCGGCAATGTAAGATGGTGGTACGGCGAAAAACAGATCACTTTACAAATACCGCTTTCGCTTTTAGCCACCAGCAGGTCACGCTCATCAAATACGCCGGCAGGTGTATCGGCAAGCAAAGCAGCATAATCATTTGTAAACACGTACGGTTTTTCATAGGCAGGATTCATACTCCCGTCTGCCCTGGGGTTACCCGGGCATAAATAGCAACCGGGGTCATAAGCAGGCCGTTCTTCAGTTATAACAGTTTCGGTTTTTCCCTGCCATGGTCTTTTCATCCGGTGCGGCGATACCAGGATCCATTCGCCCGTGAGCAGGTTTAATCTTGTATGGGAATGTTCTTTTAAATCAAACATAGTTTACCTGATAATAGTTGTACCGTTTTCGATTGATGCGGCATAATAAGTTAGTGGCAGGCGCATGGCTGCTTCATAAGCCGGCTGTATTGATTTTATCAATGCTTCCACTGCATCTTCTTTTACGAGGTTGATGGTGCAGCCGCCAAAGCCGCCGCCCATCATGCGTGCACCAATAACGGCAGGATTATTCCTGGCAAAATCAACCAAATAATCCAGCTCTTTACAACTCACTGCATACATCCTGCTCAGTCCGTCGTGCGTGTTAAACATTTTTTTCCCAAGCGCATGGGTGTCTCCCCGCATTAGATCTTCACAGCCTTTTTGCAGACGTTCTATTTCCTGCACAATAAAACGGCTGCGTTTGTCAACCAACGTGCTTTTGGGCAATACACATTCATCCAGCATTGCTTCAGTTACATCCCGCAAGGAATTAACAGCGGGATATTGTTCTTTGATCCAGGCAACCGCCTGTTCACATTCCTGCCTGCGTGTATTGTATTCCGATGATGCCAGCGAATGCTTTACATTGGTATTAAGCAGCAATACGCAAATGCCGTCTAAATTAAATGGCACGTATTCATATTCAAGTGATCGGCAATCAAGCTTGATCACATGATGCTGCTTTCCCATTACTGAAGCAAACTGGTCCATTACGCCGCACATCACCCCTGCATATTCATGTTCGGCTTTTTGCGCCATCAGCACCATCTCAATTTTATCCAATCCTGTTTGCAATAATTCATTTAATGCATGAATGGCGGCGCATTCCACTGCCGCAGATGAAGAAAGTCCTGCACCAATGGGCACATCACTGGTAAGGATTGCATTGAAACCTTTGAGCGGGATATTTTTTTTGGGAAACTGCGCCGCAGCGCCGAGTATATAATTGGGCCAGCTTACATCACCCACCGGCTTTAAATCCGTTACAGAGGTTGAAAAGGTTTCATTCAGGTCATGTGCCTGCAAATGTATTTCGTCATCATCCCTTAAGGCAACAGCCATATAAGCTGCTTTATCAATAGCTGCGGGCAGCACAAAACCGTCATTATAATCTGTGTGTTCGCCAATGATGTTTACACGGCCGGGAGAACGTACAATTAACGGCTTTGTGCTGGTTTCAAAAACTTCACAAAACAGTTTTGACAGCTTTGTTATATTATCTTCCAAAGGAAATATTTTTTGTTACGCACAGTTGTAAAACCTGGCCGCTGCAAAGAGGAAACAGGTTGTATAAAAGAAATCATTGCATCAATTATTAAATACAGTTGCGGTTCCCGCTTCAATTCATCAGACCAATCATACACATTTTGATAAAAGCATACGTGGCTGCAGGCAACAGGCAAAATCCTTGCATACTGAAGGCAACAGGACCCCTTACCAGCCTGTTGCATGACAGCTGATCTTTACACTTTTTTTCCAGGACAGAAAAGTTTTTAAACAGGTACTGTTTGTTACTCGATGTTTGCAGGAAAAGAAACCGGAGATGCCAGGCTGTTCCAGTAACTGCCGGCGGCTGTTATTGCACCACCTGCATCCACTGCCGGAACCGCTGCCGGAAAGAAATAGCTGTACCGTTCTATATAGTCTGTCGCATTCATCCAGTCTGCAGCAAGTTTCATAAAGTATTTATGCACCACCACCGATGTTCTCCCGGGGTTGGCATTAAATTCTGTTACCCATAATTGCTGTGCCGGGTATGCGGTATGAATTTTTTCAACATAGGTTTTAAACCTGCCAAATACGGCCTCGGCTGTAAGCGAGTCGGTTGCCTGGTTATTGGTCTGATTGCCCCAGTCGTACCAGTGCAGCGGGATAAAATCCACCCGCAGCTGCTGTGCCTGTGCGGCAGCCATAAAATTAGTACCCCATTTACCGGCGCCCGACATCTGGTCTTGCGTGGTAACGGGAGCGCCCAGCCGCATGCCCGACTGCAACATTATTTTATACCTCGCAATGGCGGTATCAATAATGGGGATATTTGATTGCGACGCATTATCAGGTTCATTGAAAGAAAGTAAATGATCCACATCGGATCTTGCCTGCAGGTAACCCACATTATCAGTTGTTGCAGTGCCCTTGCCCCATGTCATGGGAACAAACTGCTGCGCACCAAATGAAGGCCTGTTGATACTCCAGCCATAATACCAGCTGGTGCTAAACAATCTTACCGCATTGCTGTCTACCGAAGCGACCCCCTTCTTTAAAGGATTTGCAACGGGTATGTACCGGATGAATGAAACTTTGCGGCGAACAGCAGTGGAGAGATTTGCCTTTATTGGATTTTGCGCAGCAACATAACAGGAAGATGCACCTGAGCCATCGCTGTTTTCTGCAAATACGGCCATATAACCTTTGGGTAAATAAAAAGATACAATGGCATCCTCCCATCCGGCTGGAAGCGGCGTAAATTTAGGGAGTCCGTTACCTGCTGATGCATATGCAGTATCCGGGTTGAGATCGGTTCTCGCTCCTCCCATATCCACACTTTTGGCAACGGTAAGTTTTAAGCCCGGCTGAAACGGGGTGGTACTACCGGTACCAGAACCTGTATCAGTTTTTTTGCAGGAAAAGGAACTGATAACAAGTACACCCCAAAGCATTTTTTTATACATCATAATTCGTTTTTTAGTTAAGCTGACCAATGATGAATACATTGGCATTACTGCCAAACAGGATTTTGAACCAGACTTGAGTTTGCATCCAGTTCGCTCTGCGGAATAGGAAATATCTCTGATTTTCCACCACGGTAAACAATACCCGTATAACCCGCAACATTGTCTGCCAATGCTGCCTGAAAAGCCTGCTGCACCGTTCCCCAGCGTTTCAAATCAAAAAAGCGCAATCCTTCCAATGCCAGCTCCACCCTTCTTTCGTGCCGTACAACAGCTCTTAATGCAGCCTGGCTTAACCCGGCTCCTTCCACGCTTTCCACCGATGGCATGCTTACCCTTGCCCTTACCTGGTTTACCAATGCATATACGGTGCCCAGCTGGTTTAATTCCACCATGGCTTCGGCACGCATTAATAACACATCAGCATAACGCAGCACATAAAAATCCTGGCCACCGGGATTGAAAACTGCCACACCTGCTGCAGAAGTATTCAGCGTACGCAGATATTTTTTCAGTCCGTATGTAGTGGCGGTATTACCCGTAAAAACTTTTGCGATATCTGTGAGGAAAATATCATTCTTGAAATATATGGAAGCCGCCAGTCTCGGGTCCCTGTTATTTTTAGGTGTGGAGGCATTGTATAACGGAGATGTGGTAATGGGTTTACCATCGGTACAATAATAATCCTTCACCAGGTTAGGCATGGGCTGCTGGTCCACTTTTGGCAAACCGTTAAAAGTGGCCGAAAACATTTCACCGTTATTGGTAACCCCGCCATCCTGGAAAAAACGCACAGAAAAAATAATTTCCTTTGAAGTTTCCCCTGCTTCGGTAAATAACTGCGCATAATTTGAATTGAGTGAGTAACCCAATGTCATAATGGTTGCAGTGGCATCCAGCACACCCTGGTAATCTTTATTGTACAACTGGAACCTGGCAAGCAGCCCCAGTGCAGCACCCTTGGTGGCATAGCCGTACTGTGCCGAAGGGTAGCTGACAGGCAGTTTATTCACAGCATCTTTCAAATCTTTAATGATCTGGTCTGATACTTCCTGGTAAGTATTCTTGGGCACATATGCATCGTCCAGTGTTTGTACTTTCAGTATCAGGGGAACATCCTGGTAATAAATAGCCAGGTTCATATAAAAAAGTGCCCTGAGAAAAAGTGCCTGTCCCAGCAAAGCATTTCTGCTGGCATCAGAAATGGCAGAGGCTGGCATTTTAGGAATATTTTCCAAAGCCACATTAGCCCTTGCAATGCCTTTGTAAGATGAGACCCATAAGGGAGTGAAAAGATTTTTTCCGTTATCCGTCGGGTCAATATTGGCGATCATAAAATTACCCGGCCCTTCAAACTTGTAAGAGTTATAACAGTTATCGCCAAAGTTATCATACATGGGCAAACCGGTGGCACCATTTAAAGTGCCGCTGTACAAACTCCGGTCCTGCAAGGCATCGTAAATGCCATTGATACCTAAAATAGCATCCTGTTCTGTTTTCCAAAAATTGGTGGAAGCAATTTGCGTGAGTGAATGTTTGTCTAAAAAATTTTTAGAACAACCGCATAAAGCCAGTGCGAAACTTATAATGAATATCTTTCTCATTGTAATTAGAATTTAAGGTTTAAACCAAAAGTGTACACTTTGTATAAGGGCGTTAACTGGTCAGTGTTTCCACCTCTTGCCCTTTCAGGATCAAAATTTTTCATTTTTGTAAACGTGAGCATATTCTGGCCCCCCGCATACACCCTTAATTTGGATGCACCTATTTTTTTGGAAATGGAAATGGGTATGGTATAACCTATTTCCAGTGTTTTAAGACGCAGGTAAGAAGCATCTTCAATATAGAATGAAGAAGCAACCTGGTTATTGGGGCCACCAAGCCTTGGCAATGTTGTTGAAGGATTGGATGGTGTCCACCTGTTGATCCAGTAAGAAAGCACATTATTCCTGTCGCCCTCCATGGGTAACTGACCGTTGTCATTCAGGAGCCGGTCAAGCCCGCCCAAACCTTCAAAAAGAAAGTTCATATCAAAACCCTTATAAGCTGCAGGGCCGTTGAAATTATAAATCATTTTGGGGAAAGGATTTCCAATCACTGTTCTGTCGTATCCGTCAATAACGCCATCGGGTACCCCTTTCGGACCGGACAGGTCTGCGTATTGAAAATCGCCGGGGGCCGTTTTAGGGCTGGGGTTAGAAAATTGTACCGGTGCTTTTGTAACATCAGCAACAGACTGGAAAATACCGATCACCTTGTAACCATAATAAGCGTTGAACGGCACCCCGATGCGGATGATACTTTCTGCATTGATCGTTTCCAGGCCCCTGTCGCCCAGTCCTGTTACTTTATTATCGGCAAACTTGCTTAAGCTGGCGCCAAAGCTATAGTTGATTGTTTTGAACTTTCCCCTGTAATTAAGTGCAAGTTCCAGACCGCTGTTCACCATACTTGCCGCGTTTTGTGCAGCCAGGTTGGTTACACCAATGGAACTGGGAATGGGATAATTGCCATACAACAGGTCGGAGCTGCTGCGTTTAAAATAATCAACGGTTAAGGTTAACTGGTTGCGTAAAAATGCGGCATCCAGCCCGATATCATATTGTTTTACTTTTTCCCACCTGATGGTAGGGTTTGCCAGTGCTGTAACAGCCACCGCACCAACAACAGTATTTGTTCCAAGGAAATAATCCAGCCCGGCGTTATAGGTTTGATCAAAAATGTAATTTCCGATATTGTCATTACCTGTAACACCCCAACTGCCCCTCAGTTTCAGGTCTGATACCCACTTTACATTGCTCATGAATTTTTCCTGGCTTATTCTCCAGCCTGCTGAAGCAGATGGGAAAGTACCATAACGGTTTGCTGCGCCAAATTTTGAAGAGCCGTCCCTCCGCACATTTACCTCGAAAAGATATTTGCCGTTATAAATATAATTTACCCTTGAGAAGAATGACTGCACCGCTTCTTCATTGGCAGCACCGGAAACATTCGGGTTTAACACACCGCCTGCATTAAACTCCTGCAATGAATTGGAAGGGAAACCGGATAAAGAACCGGCAAAGCCATCATTGCGGTTGTAGTTTACCGACTGGCCCAGCAGCACTGATAAGTCATGCCTTTCATTGAATTTCCTGCTGTAGCGTAAAATATTTTCATTCAGTAACCGGTAGTTGAAACTGGAACTGTTGGTTAATGTATTTACCGCAGTTGTTCCCACCAGTATTCCGTCATAATCGTAGGTGCTGTTGGTGGGTGCAAAATTTGAAACATTGCCAATGCTCAGGTTCATGCTGCCGCTGGTTTCAAATGACAGTTCCCTGGTAAAATCAATTTTTATCCCGAACCTGTCGGCAATATTGATATCATCGCTCACATAGTCTCCCAGCACGCCTTTGCTTAACGGGTGCGTAATGGGGAAACTAAAGTTTACATTCTGGTAAGACCCGTCAACAATACCATAGTTTCCGTTTGAATAATATACCGGCACGGTGGGTGACGAACGCTGAAACTGGTTGATGATACCTGTTTCACCGGTAATGGCATCAGGCCCGCCGGTTGGCCCCTTGAATTTTGACCATGAGGCATTGGTAACATTTGAAATTGTTATCCATTCCTTGATCTTTGAATTGATATTAAGGCCCAGGTTAAAACGTTCTGATTTAAATTTTCCTTTAACCACGGCTTCCTGGCCCAGGTATCCCAAAGAAACCCGGAACGTGGTTTTATCATTACCACCGGAGAAAGCCAGGTAATGGTTTTGAATGGGCGCCGTGCGTAAAATTTCCTTTGCCCAGTTTGTATTGGCATACCTGTCACGGTCAGATCCGTCCATCAGCGCCTGGATATTGGCAGCGGAGTATCTTAATGGTGCACCCGCGCCATTTGCATTGATATCTTTTTCATTTTTTAAGATGGCATAATTAACCGCATCCAGGTACTCCGGCACCACGGTTACTTTTTGAAATCCCTTGTACGCATTGTACACCACGCTCATTGCACCGCTCTTTCCTTTTTTGGTGGTTACCACAATTACGCCGTTAGCACCACGGGCACCATAAATGGCGCTGGCAGATGCATCTTTTAATACAGACACCGATTCAATATCGGATGGCGCCAGGTTATTGAATGCATCCAAACCCACATACTGGATATTATCAATTACAACTAAAGGAGAAGTTGAGCCGAAAGTACCCACACCCCGGATGGTGACACTGGAGTTATCGGTACCCGGCAAACCGCTGCCCTGCGTAAGCTGCACACCGGAGAACTTGCCATACATCAGCTGCCCGGCATTGGTAACGGGCTGGTTTACGGCATCATCAAATTTGATGGTTTGCGTGGCGCCGGTCTGGTTTATTTTTTTCTGCACACCATAACCCACCACAACAACATCCTGCATTGCGGCCATCACCGGTTCCAGTTTTATCACAACTGCAGCCCCGTTCCAGGTAAGTTTATAGGTTTTAAAGCCCACGTTACTAAAAAGCAATACCGGTTTCTTTGATGAAACACGCAGGCTGAAATTACCGTTTGGATCCGTGGTGGTTCCTTTGGAAGAACCCTGTTCAATCACAGATACTCCGGGCAAAGCCGTATTGTCCGCGGCGTTAAGCACTGTACCATTTACAGTAACAGTTTGCGAAAATATGCAGGGGCTTATTAAAAGCAGCAGGCAGCATAAGCCCGAACACAACAGCAGTTTTCTTTTTAAAGCAAGCATCGTTTTGGTTTTTATTTATTAAAAATTGCAATAGCAAGTAAGCAATTATATTTTACACAAGGGGTAGGTTGTCGCTTCAAAAATGCGGTGTATTCAGTTCAACAAAACAGGGGTTGCAAATACCGGTTCCGGCAATAAAATGTTGAACGTACCTGTGCCGCAATTTTTAAATTATTAAACAGGCCCGGTTACAATGCAATGCCGTATAACTGGGGTGTTTTTGCATAAAAACTATTTCTTAACGGGCTGCCTGTCTTTATTCTTCAGGTTTGTTTGGTTCCGGTACTGCTGATGGATTATAGCCCGGGTTTTTATGCGGCAGTAATGCATTGGTTTTTTGCAGCCATTTAAATAATTCCTGCTTCAAACGGTTTGTTATTTTTTTATTTGCATCGGCGATGTTATTTTTTTCAGCAATATCATTTGCTGTATTATAAAGCTCCGTGCTGCCGTCGTCGTAATTATAAATCAGTTTATAATTGCCTTCGCGGATGGCCGACCCGGGTTTGCCTCCCTGGTTGCTGTAATGCGGGTAATGCCAGAAGAGCTGGCGGTTCTTGTATTTTGCCGGCCCTGCCAGCATTTGAAAAATATTTTCCCCATCAATGCTGCTGTCTTTTTTATACCGCTCATTAATAGCTGTTGCAATTGTTGGAAACATATCCACCGTACTAACGGTTATATCAGCAACAGTACCGCCGGTTATTTTTCCTTTCCAGTACATGATCAGCGGCACACGCACACCCCCTTCGTACAACCAGCCTTTGCCAGCACGCAATGGCCCGTTCACCGTGGGGCTGCCCTCAGCAGTACTCAGCCCGCCATTATCAGAGGTAAAAATCACCAGTGTATTATCGTCCACACCGGCCTGTTTAAGTGCATCCAGTAAACGGCCAATATTCCAGTCCATATTTTCAAGCATGGCCGCATAAACCGGGTTATCCTGCACCAGCCTCCGCTTCCATCCTTTTTCATATTGCATCCAGTCTCCGTCTTTTGCAAAGCGGGCACCTGGTTTTATCGCAGCTTGCTGTTGTTTTGCTTCATATTTTTTAATTAAAGCCTTTGGTGCCTGCAAGGGATTATGCACTGCATATAAAGCATAAAATAAGAAGAAGGGATTTTGTTTATTGCTGGCAATAAATGAAAGCGATTCATCCGTTAACCGGTCGGTAAGATATTCTCCTTTGGGGCCGTCGCTTAACATGGGGTTGGCATAAGGTGTAAAATATCCGCCCGTGCTGTCGTTGATCCTTCCCGATGGCGAGCCCTTGCTCCATCCGCCTTTATTCACCTGGAAGCCCTGGGCACCGGGCCAGTATTTTTCTTCTTCCCCCAAATGCCATTTACCGGCAAAAAAAGTTTTATATCCCTGTGCTGCTGCATACTCGGCAATGGTATTTTCTTCAAGCGCCAGCTGGTAAGCTGTGGCAGGTGCAATTAATTTTTCAAATGGCATGGCTTTACCATTTTCCTGCCTGCCGCGTATCCAGTCGGTAACACCGGTTTTTACAGGATACTTGCCCGTCATCATGCTCGCCCTCGTGGGGCTGCAAACCGGGCAGGAAGCATAGCTTTTTGTAAAACGGATTCCTTCAGTTGCCAGTTGATCCAAACGGGGTGTTTCATAAAAAGTACTTCCGTAAGATGACAGGTCAGCCCATCCAAGATCATCGGCCAGTATCACAACAATATTGGGTGGCCGCTTATTATTTTGCGCATCCACGCAAAAGCCGGTTGCCAGCATCAATAGCAAAGTGAAATAGTGCCTGAACATGAAAGATATTTTTGTTGTATAAGCAATGCGCTGCCGCATCCTGTAATCACTGCTGTTATTTACAATAAACATTTCATTTGCATGAAATGTTTATTGTAAATGGTTTTCGTATTGCATCCTTAACAAGGGAAATGATCCGGTGTTTGCGGATGAAATAAGCAGATGGATGTGTTTATTGCTGTCGTATGCTGCTGAGCTTTGCTTTCATTTCCTTTACTTTTTCGGGATAACGGTCTGCTATATTTTTCGTTTCACCCGGATCTTCGGCCAGGTTATACAATTGCGGTTCCGTTGCATTTCCCAGTTCTGTATTTGTTTCCTTATTCATTTTAGGTCCGCCGGAAGTTTCAATATATTTCCAGTTACCCATGATGAGTGAAAGGGTGTTATTCAATGACTGTTCAACCAAAAAATCGCGGGATTGACTGCTTTTGTTCAGCAACACATCCAAATGATCACGGCTGTCGGGGGCCTGTCCTTTTTCAACAGTGCCGCCGGCAAATTTTGCAAGCGATGCATACAGGTCAACCTGGCTGAATAAAGCTGTATTGATTTTGCCGGGCGCCAGTTTCCCTTTCCAGTACACAATAAAAGGCACTTTAGTTCCTGCCTCAAAAGCACTGTACTTGCCACCGCGGTAAATGCCGCCGGGTTTATGGTTGCCCAGTTTTTCCACGGCATCATCTTTATAACCATCGTCAATCACCTGCCCGTTATCGCTGGTAAAAATGATGAGTGTATTTTCAAGCAAACCGTTTTTTTCGAGGAAAGCCTTTAATTGTCCCACCGTCCAGTCAAGCTGCAGTATCACATCACCTCTTGGCCCCAGCCCGCTTTTGCCTGCAAAACGAGCATTGGGCATCCTGGGCACATGGATATCATGCGTGGCGAAATACAAAAAGAAAGGATTGTTTTTTTGACTGCTGATATAATTTTCTGCTTTCTGCAAAAGCACTTCCGCAAAGTCTTCATCGGTCCATAGTGCCGATTTGCCTCCTGCCATATAACCAATACGGCTTACCCCGTTTACAATGGTCATGTCGTGCCCGTGCGAGGGTTGCATCTTTAATAATTCAGGATTCTTTTTTCCTGTTGGCGCATTGGGATCAATGGGACCGCGGTAACTTACTTTGATAGGATCATTTTTATCCAGGTTCACCACTTCATGATTTTCCACAAACACACAGGGCACCCTGTCGCCGGTAGCGGGAATTAAAAAGGAATAACTGAACCCGATCTCATTGGGGCCGGGTGTGATCTTCCCATTCCAGTTTACACCGGTTGAATCGCCCAGGCCAAGATGCCATTTACCAATTGCAGCGGTATTGTATCCTGCTTTTTGAAGCATGCCCGGCAAAGTGGTGGTGGCAACAGGAATGAGCAGTGAAGCATCACCGGGAGCAATGCCCGTACCTTCTTTGCGCCATGCATATTTACCGGTGAGCAATGAAAAACGCGAAGGCGTGCAGGTGGCCGATGTGGCGTGTGCATTGGTATAACGCACCCCGTTTTTTGCCAGCTGGTCAATGTTCGGCGTGGCAACAGCCGATGTGCCATAACAACCCAGGTCGCCATAACCCAGGTCGTCTGTGTATATTAAAATGATATTGGGCTTTTTTGTTTTTACAGCCTGGCTGCGGGTTTCAGTAAAACCGCAGATGGCAAAAATTAAAAGGAGTAAATGATAAATTGTTTTTTTCATATTGCTGAAATATATCTGCCCTGAATAAATCCTTCCTGATGAAAAGCAAACAGGTCACTGTACTTTCATCGCCGGACCAGGAATTAATAACCGGGCTTTATGAAGAGAATTGCTGACAATACAGAGTTAAGCCAATTATTTGTGTACAGCCCAGTCAATCATTCCAGAAAAAGGGGGTAAAAGTTTCAATCATCCCGGCAGGCCGCTTGCATAAAATACACAACATGTTTTATTTTTTGTATTCCGACGGCGTTACGCCAAACTGGTCGTGAAAACGTTTCCTGAAATACTTAATATCATTGAAGCCGGCTTCAAATGCGGCTTCAGTAACGGCATACTTGCCGCTTTCGAGCAGTTTGGCAGCATAGTTTAAACGGGCCGTTCTGATAAACTCGTTGCCCGACATGCCTGTTACCGCCTTCAATTTCCTGTAAAAAGTTGACCGGCTCATGAACATAAGACCGGCGAGTTCATCATTATTGAATTCGCTGTTTGCAATATTGTCTTCAACCAGTTTCACGAGCCTGAATAAAAATTCCTCTTCAAAAGATTTGATCTCCAGGCTGCCCGAACCCAGCAGTATCTTTTTTGCATATAATTCCTTCAGCGTGTTACGCAGGTTGATGAGGTTATGTATATGCACCAGCAACAGCTGCGAGTTGAATGGCTTTGGCAAATAAACATCAGCCCCTTCCCTTATCCCCTGCACATGATGCGTCATATCCGTAAGTGCCGTAAGCAGTATAATGGGTATATGTGAAGTACGCTTGTCTGATTTTAATTTGCGGCATAATTCAATGCCGTCCATCTCCGGCATCATGATGTCGCTGATGATAAGATCAGGAATTGTTTCAAAAGCCTTTTCCATTCCTTCTTTACCGTCGGAAGCGGTAATTACCTTAAAAGACGGCGACAGTATTTCGAAGATGTACTGCTGTATATCCGCATCATCTTCCACCACAAGAATAATGGGCTGGTCATGTTCCTGGGCAATGAATTCATTTTCTTCCATCATATTTGTTGCATTTAAAGTGGGTGCTGTTTTTTGAATGGCATTCATCACCGGGTCGGGCGAAATATGCATTGCAGCAATTGCATCGGGTGCAGGGGGCAGGGTTACTTTAAACAAACTGCCCTTCATACCCGGGCTTTCTGCCACAATTGTGCCGCCATGCAATGCCACCAGTTCTTTAACAAAGGAAAGACCGATGCCTGTTCCTGAAATAGTGGTGACGTCCTGTTCCTTACCACGGTAAAACCGGTCGAATATTTGTTCAATTTCGTTGGGCGGAATACCCCTGCCTGTATCCTGCACGGTTATTACGCAGGAATGATCCTGGTTCTTTTTTACTGTAACTGAAATACTTTTTCCGTTGGGCGTAAATTTAAAAGCGTTGGACAGGATATTAAATACAATGATCTCCAGTTTATCGTGATCAAAAGTGCAGGACACGTATTTTTCTTCGGCATGAAAGCTGAAGTCAATCTCTCTCCTGCGGGCCTCATCCATAAACAGCGCATAAATATCATAGCAGAACGAAACAATTTCGCCGGGCTGCGGCGAAAGCTTTAAGCTTCCCGATTCTGCCTTTTGAAAATCGAGTAACTGGTTCACCATGCGCAGCATTCTTTTAGACTGCTTTTGCACCAGGCGCAAATTTTTTTCAACAGGTATATCCAGTTTTTTTCTTTGCAGCAGGTCATCTACCGGGCCTAAGATGAGCGTTAACGGCGTGCGGAACTCGTGCGATATATTTGTAAACAAACGCTCTTTAAATTCGGCCAGTTTATTTTCCTGCTGCCGGGCCAGTTCCGTTATTGTTAACTGGTTCTTTAACGCCTCCTGCTTTAAACCCAGGTAACGTGTTAACCAAAGCAGGAAGGCAAAAACCGCAATGTAAATGCAGTAAGCCCACCATGATTTCCAGGGCGGGGGCAATATTTTAATTTTTAATTCACGGGGAATGGGGTTCCATATTTTATCACTGTTGGTGGCTTTTACTTTTAAAGTGTAAGTACCTGCAGGCAAATTGGTAAACGACACCAGTCGGTTCTTTCCTGAATACACCCAGTCTTTATTAAACCCTTCTAGTTTATACATGTACTCGTTCTTGTCGGGTGCATGATAATCCAGTGCGGCAAATTCAATGGAAAAAATATTTTCTTTATAAGAAAGCGTGATATTATCAGTTTCATAAAACGGCTTCGCAAGAATGGCGCCTTCTTTTTTTCCCGTTTCAAACTCATAGGGAAGATTATTGACCTTAAGATTGGTAAAATAAACCGGCGGATGGAACTGGTTGATATGAATACTGTCAGGATTAAAATAGGTCAGCCCTTCCACGCCTCCAAAAAATAAACGCCCGTTCTCATCTTTGTAAGATGCGTTCTCTGAGAATACGGTTGACCGTATACCATCGCGTTTGTCAAACACCGCTATAGATTTGTTCAACGGGTTAAACCTGATGATCCCCTTATTGGTGCTGACCCAGATATTGCCGTACTTATCGGGAATAATGGCGTGAATATAATCACTGGGCAACCCGTCTTTGGTGGTATAGCTGGTAACATCCGGTTTATCACCATGAACGGCTGTGATTTTATTCAGTCCCGCCTGTGTGCCTGCCCATATATTTCCGTCTTCATCTTCTGCAAGACAAAGAATGGTATTGTTGGTGATGCTGTTTTTATAGTCGTTGGTTTGTGTAAAAACCTGGAACCGGTCTGCCTCCGGCTGGTACAGGTGCAGGCCCTTATAAGTTCCTGCCCAAAGTCTTTTTTTACTATCCACCAGCAAACAGCTTACTCTTTCATTTTGCAATGCACCGGCAACGCCAAAAGCGGGTAAATAATTTTTAAATACAGGCTGATCATTTTTATCAAAGCCGGTAATGGTGCTCAGCCCGTTCTCCTGCGTGCCGATCCATATCTTGCCTGCTGCATCCATGGCCAGTGCATTTATTTTTACACCGCTGATGGATGATGGGTTTTTTGAATCGGGCAGAAAGATATCATAACCGCCCACGCCGGATTTTTTATTGGGAATGCGTATCAGCCCCCTGTCGGTACCTGCCCACAGGTAATCACCAATGGTAAGGAACGACCGGCTCACTGGTGGCACCAGTGGCAGCTGCTTTTTGCTTTTTTCATCAATAGTAACTAAGGTGAAATTTTTCCAGTCTTTTGAATATTGAATACCGCCGCCTTTGGTGCCTGCCCAAAGTTTTCCAAACGGGTCGGTAAAAACAGAGATCACATGTGTGCCGCCCAGGATAGGACTGGTATTATTGCTATACCCGATATTTACAAATTGCTTCTGGTTCAGGTCTGATTTAAAAACACCGGTTCCGTCGGTTCCCACCCACAGCAAACCCGAAGGATCTTCCCGTATGGCCAGAATGATCTGGTTATCGTTTGTATAAAGACCCGGGATATCCAGTTGTATCTTTTCGAAGGTCTCCGTTTTTTTATCAAACCTGTTTAGCCCGCCGCCCCATGTGCCCACCCATAGCGTGCCTTTTGAATCCAGTAATATACGGTAACTGTTATCGGAACTCAGTGATGTTTTATCATCCTTTTTATGAACAAAATTTTTAAAGCTATTATTGGCCGGGTTGAATTTTATAACACCTCTTTGCCAGGTGCCCAGCCACAGGCATTGCTGTTCATTATCGGGCACGATGGAAGTGATATTGATATTGGCTATATCGAAATTATATGAAGTATCGTTGACCAGCTGCCGGTTTAAATGTTTTAAACCGCTGTTTGTTGCCAGCCAGTAACCATTGTTGCCGTCGGGCTGAATGTCGAATGTTTTCCAGGTGCTGCTGAGAATGGTAAACTGCCCGGTCTTTTTATCGAGGTACTGAAAACCTTTCCATGTACCGATGAATAATTTTTCGCTGTCGGTATCCAGTAAGGAAAGAATATAGTCTGCATTAAAACCGGTTTTATCATGATTGTTATTGGGGTAATTAAAAATTTTACCGGTCTCAAGATCGTAACTGCTCAGTCCGCCCGACTTGGTGCCGATCCAGATATTATGCTGGTTCCCGTTTTGAAGCACTTCAACAGACTGGCTGAGGAGGTTATTACCGGTACCTGCATCGTTCTTCAGCAATTTCATTTCATAACCATCAAAGCGTTGCAAACCGCCCCGGGTGCCAAACCAGAGAAATCCTTTTTGATCCTGTATGATGGATGTGACTTCGTTATTCACCAGTTCATCAGAGATGCTGATAAATGAAGTGGCTGACTGGGCTGCGCTTTTGATAACAGCCGCACAAAAAAACAGCAGGCAAAAATATTTTTTCAACCGGGAAAGCATACCGTTTTAAATCTTGAACATAAGCAGTCGTATAATGTATACCATTTGTAAGTTAGCTGAAATATTCAATTATACCTGTTTGGTATTAAAGGAAAATAAGCAGTGATGCAAATAAAACTATCAATAAAATATAAATCATTGTAAGCTTTAGATTTAAACGCCGATGGTTACTGCCGGAGTTGATTTTTTTTTCTTTGGTGCGCATTTATCTTGTGCTATTTACAGGATTAAAAATGACTATTCCGTTAAACGGAATTTTTTCAGTTCGTCCGGATTGCGCACACGCACCTTCCGGTTGTTCATCAAATCGTCGTGAATCATCAGCGTAATCGTGTCCCAAACTGCGCCTTCCGTCCATAGTGGTTTCATTTTATCTTTTTCCCAATCGTTAAGTTTCTGGTTGAGCAACGATACTATTTCGGGCTGCGTAAATTGCAGGTCGTTGGTTTCACCCGGGTCATTATTCATGTCATACAACCGCTCTCCCAACCCTCTCACACGAATTAACTTATATTGATTATAACGTACAGCTGCAGCCGCATCTTTTCTCCATTCCAGTTCCTGGTGCGGAGCGCCGTTCTTTTCTCCTTTTACATATGGCAGGAGACTAACACCATCCAGGCCATTCTTTAAATGAGCCGTACTGCCGGCAGCATCCATTGCAGTAGGAAAAATATCGAGTGAAGAACTGAGACCGCCAAAGATGCCGCCATGTGCAATTTGCTGCGGCCAGCTCATGAAAAAAGGAACCCGGGGCCCTCCCTCGTATTTATTTCCCTTAAAACCCTTCAATGGAAAATTGCTGGATTGGTTATTGTGAGCACCGCCGTTATCACTTAAAAAGAAAATAAGTGTGTTTTCAAATAAACCATCCTTCTTCAGTTCGTTTATAATTTTGCCAATAGACCTGTCGAGTGCGAATGTCATTGCTGCCAATAGCTGGCGCGGATGACCGGCAAATTTTTCCAGGTCGGCTTTGTCAGCTTCAAGCGGTGTATGTACCGCGTTGGGTGCCCAGTACATAAAAAAAGGATGTTGCCTGTTTTGCCGGATATAATCAACCGCTTTATCGCCCAGCACATCTGTGAGGTAGCCATCAAACTGCACCTGCCTGTTATTTTCCAGCAATGCCCGCTGATCGTTTTTTGCATCGTCTTTAGCAGGACGGTAAAAATAACTTCTGCCACCTGCAAGAAATCCAAAGAAATAATCAAACCCTTTTTGCAAAGGCTGCTGTGCGTGTTCAAAACCCAGGTGCCATTTACCAAATGCAGCCGTTGTATACCCCTGCTGCTTCAATACTTTTGGAAGAATCGTTTGCAGTGTATCCATACCGGTATAACCGTCGCCATCGTTGCATTCATATCCAAAACGCTGCTGGTATCTTCCTGTCAGCAATCCTGCCCTTGAAGGACTGCATACAGAAGCAGACACATGCGCATCTGTAAAACGGGTGGCGCCTTTGGCCAGCTGATCAATATTGGGTGTAAGCAGGTCTTTACATCCCATAAATCCAAAGTCGGCATAACCTGCATCATCGGCAAGAATGATAATGATATTCGGCTGGTGCTTTCCGGGGTTTACAAGTTCTTCTGTTTTTATAGTAAAGGCAGGGAGTGTTATGGCAAAAAATAAACAGAGCACCCGTATCACCGGTTTCAAAATTTGCTGCTTTGTCAATGCTTGTTGTTTGATATTGTTTAAAATATTATTGCAGTTCAACAGCCCCAAGGTCGGGTGCTGCTTTTATGGGATTTCCTAAAATGTCGTTTTTAACCTGTAATCCAATTTTCAGCCCGGTACGGTCGCCGGGAATTGGCGGGATGGTGATCCCTTTATTGAGAATTAATTTTTTGTTGGCGGGCAAATAATCTTCCGGTTGCAAACCGCCTTTGTTTATAAAACCCGGCTCTCCAATTACAGGATTGGTGTCCTGCAATAAAAAACCCGGAGGCCAGCTGTCAGGCTGCAGGAAAAGATTATGCGTCATCATTATGTTGGATGCTGCAACGGAATCAGCTTCGTTTTTTTTCTGGTCTCCCATTACAACCCGGGCGGGATTTTCAAAATAAAAAATGTTGTTGGCGATAAGGATACCCCTGGCACTGCTGCTCACTGCTATCCTGGGAATGATACGGGCCGAAACGTAAATGCTGTTGTTGTAAAAATAACTGTTGTAAGGACCGGCGCTTTTTTTATCGTTACCCTGGTAACCGCTGAGCCAGAAAATTTTTCCTTCCTGGAAGGCTCCCTGCTCTCCCTTTATCCTGTAGCCGTCATTCACGCTGATATTGTAGCGGTATGCACAATTGTAATTGTTACCGAGTATTTCGCAAAAACCACCGGCATTATTGGCGCTGAAATTATATTGTACAATCACATCGCTGCAATTGTAATCAATATGAACGCCTGCTGAATCACCCGGGCCATTTGCATTTTCAAAACGGTTATATTCAATAACAATATTAGTGCAGCTCCATGTCCACAGCCCGCTGCCCCGGCCCCAGTTGCGGCTGTCGCTGGCAGAACCGGAATGGTGGATGGTATTGTGATGTATATGACCATTGCTGACTCCCGACAACTGCATACCAGGGCCGCCGGTTTCATAGATGGTGCAATAAGCAACCTCGGTATTTTGAATGCCGTCTTTTGCAGCAGTAAATTTCAAACCGGTATGGTTCACGTTAAAGATTGTTGTATGAAACACCTGCACGCCTGTTAAAACAGCCCCGCTGTAATTATTCATAAACCGGATACCCCAGCCATAATGCTGTGTGCCATTGGCTGTTTTTACTTCTGCGGCTGCATGTTTAAAACCGGGCGGATTGTAACAGATATCATGCACCACAAGGTTGGTGAGTTTTATATTTTCATAGTAACCGTTTGCGGTTATCTCAACCAAAATTCCGCAGCGCATCTGGTCCTTGCTTACTGCCTCACCGGTATAAGGGATGGACGCTGTTATTTCCAGCCTGTTCACTTCAATGAATGATGCGTTCTGAATAAGCAGGGCATTGAGATCATTGCCCGCATCTAAAACCGGTCTTGCAGTATCACCATTACAACTGTATGCACTGATCACAACCGGGTGCTGCAAACTGCCTTTTACATTGAGCAGTGAAAGCATGCCGCTGAATTTTTGCCCGGATGCAAATAACAGGGAATCGCCTGGCTTCAGCTGGATAGCGGCAATTGCAGCCACGGACTGAAAGGGATTGGCAACACTTGTTCCTTTATTGGTATTGTTACCCGCAACTGCATTAAAATAATAATTTGCAGCGGCTGATGAAAACCATAAACCGGTTAACAGTACAGCTAAAAAGATGTTTTTAATTTTCATTTACCTGGTTATTATCCTGCTGTATTTACCCGTAATTAAAACCCTTGCGAACAAGAACGGCCACCTGTTATCAGCGGGTTTCCTGGCCGGTTAAAGCTAAAAGGATAACATTGAAAAAGCAGGAAGAGGAATGTCAAAAAAGAGGGGCATTCTGTTCAAACTAGCATGGCTTAACCCTTTTCCGTTTGCAAATATCCGGTACAGGCAAAAGAAACTGTTTGCAGCGCAAATACCTTTTATTTTTATTGCTGATGCCGTTACCAGTTATCAGTTCTGAAAGGTGAAGCGGGCAGCCCGAAAGTATTAAACAATGTACCTGCAGCCCAGCTTTTAAATGCATACCGCACACTCACCGGTTTTTTTACACTGTCGCTCCAAACGGTAATACCCCCGTTTTTTTCATTGCTGTTGATGACTGCATTTGCAGGATAAAAAATCTTGTCATCACCGGCAATCTCAAAATCAGTCAGCGGTTTTCCAAAACTGGTCAGCCCCATTTCTGTATAGTCGAATGACAGTCTTATTTTCCCATCAGCGGTTTGCTGCATGTCTTTATAAACAGGGCCGCAGAAAGCAATGCCTTTTATATGGTAGTCGTTTGCCAGTGCCCAGTAGGCCAGCCGGGTGCCAACTGTTTCCTTTTGCGAAGGATGAATGATTGCAGGATCGCCGATATCCATTGTAACGGCCATGCCGGTATGTGTTACAGACTGCATTGTTTTTAATTGTGCTTCTCTTAAAAAAGCAGCATTGGTATCTTTATAATTGAACGGTGCTATCTGCACAAAATAAAAAGGAAAATCTCCCTGCTGCCATTGCTTTCGCCATGACGCGATCATTGCTGTAAACATGGCCTGGTAATCGCCTGCATTGGTACGGTTCGATTCGCCCTGGTACCATATTGCTCCTTTAATGGTGTAACCAATATAAGGATGCAGCATGGAATTGTACATTATGGCGGGTGTTTGGTTAACACCGGTTTTAGGTAATGTATCGGGTATGATAATATTTTTGAAACCCGCGAGTGTTTCCTTATCCATCCAGCTTTCTATGGTGCTGGCACCCCACGATGTATGCACCAGGCCCACCGGCACACCCAATACGGACTGAATTTTTTTTGCAAAAAAATAAGCAGTGGCGCTAAATGCACCTGTTGTGGCCGGGCTTGCGGCATTCCACTCGCCATTCATTTCAAATACCGGAGTAATACTTCCTGTTTTGTGTTGCGAAAACATCCTTATCCGGTCGTTGGCAGAATTTAAAATAGCTTCGTTACTGCCCAGCACCGGCTGGTTGAAATTGCCTTTAACCGGCATTTCCATATTAGACTGACCCGAGCATAACCACACTTCACCCACCAGTACGTTTTTCAACAGCAGCTGCTTGCTTCCTTTAATGGTTACAGTATAAGGGCCACCGGCAGTTGGAGTATTTAGTTGCAGCTTCCAGTGCCCGTTATCACCGGCAACAGTAAAAGCCTTATTGCCCCAGCTGCCGGTTACTGTAATTTTTGTTCGGGGATCATCGGTACCCCAAAATGAAACAGGCTGCTGTTGCTGCAATACCATATTGTCACTAAAAATTACCGGCAAGCGGGTTTGCGAAAAAGTGGTTGCGGCAAAGAGGATGCAACATGCAGGCAACAAGCAAAACCTGGTCAGGCTTCTCATCATATTATTATAGTGAAGGAGTTTACCGGTAATAGCGGGCTGACTATTTTCGGGAATAAAAATCTTACTGAAATTCATTTTGCTGTTTATTTTTTAACACTTTTCATATCCCAGTTGTCTTTCCATTCAATTACCGGTGCATTGTCTGCTGACATTACCAGCGGCAGCCATACATACCTGGAATCTTCCAGATCCAGTTTATTCCATTTATCGGCCATGAAAATGAATTTTCCATTTTTGGGATCAACAGGAAGTACATAAGTGCTTTGAGAAAAAAATGTTTTGTCGGCATTATCACCCACACAGGGGTTTATATTTTCTTTCCACGCTCCCATCACCGAATCGGCAACGGCATAGGTTGCAGGGTTGGGCGACCAGCCGGTACAGCCGGAGCTGATAAGATAATATTTACCCTGATACTTAAACACCGCCGGTGCTTCTCTAGAACGTTTCACCAGTATCCGCACGTCGCTGGTGGTATGCGACAAATAATCGTCTGACAGGAGGCACACATGCATGGTGGCATTACTTTCAGACGAATAAAAATGATATGCCTTACCGTCATCATCCTGGAATACCGTCATATCCCTGGCCATATTTCCATTGGGTCTTTCACTCCCGATATACCGGAAAGGGCCCTGCGGCGTATTGCTCACCGCAACACCGGCCCTGGCTGCGGCATAATTTTCGGTATCCATGTGCAGCCACATTACAAACTTTTTGGTTTTGCTGTTATAGATCACTTTGGGTCTTTCAATCACTTTTCCTTCATACAATTCGCTGGATGTATCTGTTTTGTTTGCAGCCAGTGCAACGCCTTCATATTTCCAGTTCAGCAGATCTTTGGAAGAATAACACGAAACTCCCCCGGCAACCACCCGGTAATTATCCCAGTTGGAATTGGGCACCTTCCATGTTTTTCCTTTTTTGATTTCACCGTACCAGTAATAGGTACCGTTATGAAAAAGGATACCGCCACCATGGGCATTAATAACATTCCCGCTGCCATCATGCCAAACCTCTCCCGGGATAACACGGTTTTGTTTTACTGTTTTTTCATTTCCCGGGCTGCTTTTTTGTGCCCGGCTTTCACCGGTATAAAAAATACTGGCGCTAAAAATCACCAGGCAATACCCTGTCAATTTCATTTGCATAAATTTTTAATTATGCCATTGGATGAACCAGCCGCCGGCTTATCCGAAATTAAAACGGTATAGAGACAATAAGGGAGAAAGAAAAAGCAAAAAAGAGGGCTAAATAAAGCAATTTTGATAAGTGGCCCTGTTACAATATGCATACAAAGCGGCAACAGGTAAGTTCAATTGAGGAGCGCATTCAAAAAAACAGGGATATGCAGCAACAAAAAGGGAGCTTCTATTGAAACTCCCTTTGATTGGGTGGCTAACCGGGCTCGAACCGGCGACCCTCAGAACCACAATCTGATGCTCTAACCAACTGAGCTACAGCCACCGTTTATTTGGACGGCAAAAATACAGAAAAACAGTATCGCTCCAAAATACATTTTGAGCAAGCAACGCAAATTGTTTTTCTTTGCAGCCTGAAATAAAAAAAATAATGCATTGGTATAATTATATTGTTCCTGTTTTATTATCAGCATTTACAGGATGGATCACCACATGGATCGCCATTAAGATGCTGTTTCATCCCCGCAACCCGGTGAATATCCTGGGATGGAAAGTACAGGGTATTTTTCCAAAGAACCAGCAGCTGATCGCACAAAAGCTTGGGCAGGTGGTGAGCAAGGAATTTTTATCCTTTTCTGAAATTGAGGCCAAGGTAACCAGTCCCGAAAACCTGCAAAAACTAAAGCCGGAAATTGAAAAGCATGTTGACAAATTTTTGAGGGAAAAACTGGGCGAGCTGTTCCCCATGCTATCCATGTTCATTGGAGAAAAGACCATTAACCAGCTGAAATCGGCTTTTTTAGTAGAGCTGGAAAACCTGTTTCCCATACTTATGAAAAATTATATGGGCAAACTGGAACAGGACCTGGACCTTGAAAAGATCGTTACCGAAAAAGTGGCCGGTTTTTCATCCGAAAAACTGGAAGAGATACTGCACCAGATCACTAAAAAGGAATTCCAGTTCCTGGAGCTGATTGGAGGTGTTTTTGGCCTGCTCATCGGATTAGTGCAGGTAATGCTAACTGTTTTAACCAGCAACTGATCTTCTTACCGGCATATTGCCATTCATCAACTAAAAAAGGCTGTCATCAACTTTTAAGCTCAATTTTGCGCATTTATTGAACACATGCGACAGCTTTTTTATACAAAGGCGTCTAAACCGTTAAATTTTTTATATGAATTTTTTGAGAACCTGTTTGAGTGTATTTACCCTTTTACTCGCCTTTGGCGCCGCAGCGCAAATGCCGGGAGGCGGCATGCGTGGACAGATGGGCGGACAAAGCATGAACGTAGGACATTTTTATGGAAAAGTAGTGGATTCTGCCAGCGGCAAACCCGTGGACGCAGCATCGGTACAGCTGATCCAGAACAAATTTGACTCGGCCTCCAAAAAGAGAAAAGACGTGGTGGTAAGCGGTATGCTCACCACAAAAAAAGGAGAATTCAGCCTGGAGATCCTGCCGGTAATGGCGGTGTACAGGCTTAAAATAACAGCCATTGGTTTTAAAACACACGAGTATAAAGTGAACTTCGACCTGAACATGAACGCCATGAGAAGCGGGGATATGACTACCATGCTCAACGCGGTGGATAAAGACCTGGGCAATATTAAACTGCAGATCGATGCAGTGCAGTTGCAGGGCGTTACCGTGGTAAGCTCGGCTCCTGCCCTCACCATGAATATCGACCGCAAAGTCTTCAACGTAGAAAAAAACCTTACCAGCGTGGGTGGTACCGCCGTGGATGTAATGAAGAATGTACCCGGGCTGAATGTGGATATAGATGGTAATGTGACCATGCGTAATGCATCGCCACAGATATTTGTGGATGGACGCCCCAGCACTTTATCGCTCGACCAGATACCAGCCGATGCCATAGCCAGTGTTGAAATGATCACCAACCCCAGCGCCAAATTCGATGCCAGCGGCGGTGGCGCCGGTATTTTGAACGTGGTACTGAAGAAGAACCGCAAGGCCGGGTATAACGGTAACGTGCGTGCCAGTATCGACAGCCGTGGCAGACCCGGTGGCGGTGGCGACATCAATGTGAAACAGGGTAAGGTAAACTTTTTTGCAAGTGCAATGCTGGGTTTGCGTAAATCTATCAGCAATGTAAAAACAGAGCGCACCGATTATTTTTCAACCAGCACGGCACATTCGCTGCAAACCAATAAACCCATCAACAAAGGTTACTTCAGTTTTGGACGCTTAGGCATGGATTATTTTGTGAATAACCGTAACACTTTTACCATTGGTGGTAATATTGTACGCGGCCAGTTTAAAACAAACGACCTGCTGAATCTTTTGAACGATACCACGTATTCCTCATCGCTCATCAGCAGGGAAACTGCCAGCCGCAGCTCTAATAGCATTGGTAATTTCAGGAACTATGGCGCCACTTTCAGTTACAAGCATAACTACCCTAAAGCTGGCAAGGAACTTACTGCCGATGTAAACTTTAACTATAGCAAAAACGATAATAACTCCGATAACTACCAGCAGCAGTTTCTTTCAACAGGGGCTCCCAAGGGACTGAACCTGTTCCAGAACACCAATGGCGGCGGAACCACGCAGTTTGTAACCATACAATCAGATTACAGCAACCCCATTACCGATAAAATAAAGATCGAAGCCGGTGTGCGTGCCGCGTTCAGGGATTTCAGCAGTTATAATACCATCCTGAACATGTACAGTGATAATAACGGTCAGCTGTTTTATGGCAACAATATCAAAACCGATTATAAATTCAACGATGCCGTTTATGCGGCCTACACCACGCTGAGCCAGCAGATAAAGAAATTCACTTACCAGCTGGGACTGCGTATGGAAAGCAGCGAGTATAACGGTAACCTGCTCACGAAAAATCAAAAATTCAGCAACAGCTATCCGTTCAGCCTGTTCCCGAGTGCATTCTTTACTTACAAGCTGACGGATAAGCAGGACATGCAGATGAACTATACCCGTAAGATCAACAGGCCAAACTTCTTCCAGCTGATTCCTTTTGTGGATGTAACCGACCCCCTGAATATTTCAAAAGGTAACCCCGACCTGAAACCGGAGTTTACCAACCTGGCTGAGATATCTTATCAAAACCAGTTCAACAAAAATCATTCTTTGCTGGCCACTACCTATTTCCGTAATACCAACGACCTCATCACCCGTTACCAGTACCGCGATGTGAACCCCAATACAACTATAGCAGACAGTGCCACATTCAACACATACGCCAATGCCAACAGCAGCTTCACTTACGGGCTGGAACTGACCGTGCGTGATAAATTCGTTAAATGGTGGGACCTCTCCACCAACCTCAACCTGTACAACACACAGTTGAAGGCGGGTAATATTCCCGGCAGTGTAAATCAAAGTCAAACCAGCTGGTTTGTAAAGGTGAACAACAGCTTTAAACTGCCTAAGAATTATTCTGTGCAGTTAAGCGGCGACTACCAGGCAAAAACACTGATGCCAGCAACAGGCAGTGGCGGTGGTGGTGGCGGCCGTGGAGGTGGTGGTATGATGGGCGGCGGTGGCTTTGGCCAGCAGCTGCCAGGTGCACAGGGCTATATCAAATCCAACTATGGTATCGATATCGCGATCAGGAAAGACTTCTTAAAAAACAATGCAGCATCACTTACATTACAAATGAGCGATGTGTTCCGCACCAGGCTCTATGCATCGCACGCACAAAGCAGCTTCCTCATTTACGACAGCGAGCGCCGCCGCGACCCGCAGGTGCTGCGCCTGAGCTTTAACTGGCGTTTTGGTAAACTGGATGCATCCCTGTTCAAACGTAAGAATATGCGTGGTGAAATGGATAATATGCAGAATGCCCAGCAGGGAATGGGACAATAAGAACCTTCTAAGCAAGTTTTTAACAGCCACTCTTTCCGGGTGGCTGTTTTGTTATGATTTAGTTTTAAATTGCCGCCTCAATCAACTGTTTACATGAAAAATTTCAATTTCAAAGCCCTTATTCCGCATGTGGTTGCGGTGATCATTTTTTTGGCCGTGGCGCTCATCTATTGCAAACCCGCCCTTGAAGGCAAGGTATTGCAGCAGCATGATACTTCGCAGTGGAAGGCTTCGGTTCAAAACTCAGTTGAATACGGTAAAACACATAACGGCAAATATCCTTTATGGACAAACGGACTCTTCAGTGGCATGCCCGCATTCCAGATAGCAGGTGTGGGTGGTAATGCTGTTTCGGGTTATGTTGAAAACATCATGACGCTGGGCTTGCCCAAACCCGTAAACTTTTTCTTTTTGGCCAGCATCTGTTTTTATTTTTTGTGCATCTGTATGAGCATCCGTCCGTGGGTGGGTATCATTGGCGCACTCGGGTTTGCTTATGCCACTTACGACCCGGTGATTATTGCCGTTGGTCATGATACAAAAATGATGGCCATTGCATACATGCCCGCACTGCTGGGTGCCATGATGCTGTTGCTGGATAAAAAATATATTGCCGGCTTTATACTTACTGCGCTATTTTCTTCCCTCATAGTAATGGTGAACCATGTGCAGATTGTGTACTATGCGTTTATTGCCGCGGCAATCATGGCTGTGTTTACCGTGGTACGTCTTATTAAAACAAAAGAAGTAAAACAGGCAGGCATTGCCATTGTTTTAGCAGCACTGGCAGTTGCCATTGGTGTGGGCACCAATGCCGAAGCGCTGATGGGCACTTTTGAATACCAGAAAGAAACCATTCGTGGTGGCGGCACCGTGCTTGCCGATACCAGCGGTAAAAGAAACAATACCACCAGCGGTCTTGACAAGGATTATGCGCTTGCTTACAGCCTCAACATCAGCGAACCATTTGTAATGATGGTGCCCCGCATGTTTGGCGGCAGCAGCGACCATGAAGAAATTGCACAGGATAAATCAAAAGCCATTGAAGCCATGAGCAGCCTGCCGCAGGAACTGCAGCAGCAACTGCCCTTTGCGTTTTACTGGGGTGGCATTAAAGATGTGGGTGGCAATGTGTACACCTCCGGCCCTCCATATGTTGGTGCCATCATTTGCTTCCTTGCCATACTGGGTATGTTTGTGCTGGATGGCAAACATAAATGGTGGATGCTTACTGCCATCACGCTGGCAATCTTTATGAGTTGGGGATATTACTTCGATGGCTTCAACAGTTTCCTTTATCATTATCTTCCATTGTACAATAAGTTTAGGGCGCCGAGCATGATCATGGTGATACCGCAATTGCTATTACCTGCTATGGCAGTATTATGTGTTGACAAAATTGCCGGTTACGAAGACAAAGCCGCTTTGCAAAAACTGTTTATGAAAGGTTTGATGGCAACTGGCGTTGTATTTGTGATCTTATTCCTGCTGTATTTTTCATTTGACTTTTTAAGCAGTGGCGACCAGGCCATTTTAAAACAGGTGCGTTCACTCAACCAGCCGCAACTGCTGGAATATGTACAAACATTCTTCAACGGGCTGAAGGAAGACCGTAAGAGTTTGATGATGGGTGATATCTTCCGCAGCCTTGGTTTTATTCTTGCCGCCGCAGCACTCATCTTCATGCTGCTGAAAAATATCATCAAACCATGGATACTGATTGCAGGTTTGGCAATTTTTGCTTTTGCCGATGTGATACTGGTGGACAAGACCTATCTCAGCAGCGATAACTATAAAGAAAAAGAAGAGGAAGAAGCCGTATTCAATAAAACCGCCAAAGACAACGAGATACTGGCAGACAAATCTGATTACCGCGTATTTAACATGAGTGGTAACAGCTTTAGTGAGAACAACACTTCCTTCCTGTATAAATCTGTTGGCGGCTACCACCCTGCCAAACTGCGCATTTACCAGGACCTGATTGAACGCCAGCTAAGCAAACAGCAGCCCAATATGCCCGTGTTCAACATGCTGAACACAAAATATTTTATACAGAAAGACAGGAGCGGTTTAACGCAGGCCTACCAGCAAAACCCGGGCGCACTCGGCAGCGCATGGCTGGTAAAAAATATCAGCTTTGTAAAAGATGCTGATGCAGAGATGAAGGCGCTGGATAATTTTAACCCCAAAGACACGGCCATTGTGCAGGAATCTTTCAAAACATCCATTCCGTTTACACCGGATTACGATTCAGCAGCAACGATCAAACTGCTGAAGAATGACAATGATATTGTGACTTACGAATTCAATGGCAGCAAAAACCAGTTTGCCGTGTTCAGCGAAATATATTACAAGGCCGGCTGGAAAGCATTTGCCAACGGCAAAGAACTGCCCATTGTAAAAGTGAATTATGTATTGCGTGGTTTGGCACTTGCCCCGGGCAAATACAATATCGAGTTCAGGTTTGAACCACAGGGACAGTTAACGGGCAAAAAACTCACCGGTATATTCTCATTGATTTTAGGCCTGTTGATCATTGCAGGTATTGGCTGGGGGATATTTACACAGGTAAAGAAAAACAAGTAAAGCTTTTCATGAGCATGCCTGCCATAAGCATCATACTGCCTGCATACAATGCAGCAAAGTATATTGGCGAAACCATCAGCAGCCTGCTCAGCCAGACCTTTACTGATTTTGAGCTGCTGGTTATTGATGACGGCTCTGCAGATGATACCCTTGCCATTGTAAAAAGTTTTACCGACAGCAGGATACAGCTGGTAACAAACGGGCAAAACCTGGGCTTGATAAAAACACTCAATAAAGCCGCAGCGCTTTGCAAAGGACAGTATACCGCCAGGATGGACGCGGATGATATTGCCTTACCCAACAGGCTGCAATTGCAAAAAGCATTTTTGGATAATCACCCGCAAACAGCCGCGGTTGCAGGCTGGGTGAATTTTATAGATGAGAAGGGCACGCAAACTGGCATATGGGAACTTGACAGGCAAACCAATACAGCTGCCACTATTAAAAAAGCTTTGCTCAAAGAGAATTGCATTGCACATCCCACGGTAATGATCAGGACTGAAATTTTACAACAGTTTTTATACAGCAGTAACCAGCGCAATATTGAAGATTACGACCTCTGGCTGCGGCTCTGCGCTGCCGGTATGCAAATAGAAAAAGTACAGGAACCGGTTTTGCTGTACAGGGTGCACAGTGCTTCCATCACCGGCACAAAACTGAAAAAATCGAATTTCTTTTTTAAACATTGTAACTGTAAGCTGAAATTTATAAAAGGGGCATTGGGTAAATTCCGGCTGAACGGTTATACAGCAGCCGTTTTTGTTTTTATGTTACGCGACCTGCTGATGGGCTGTGGCAAGGCCATAAAAAATGCCATTGCACGTTGATGAACTACCGCTGGCTCATCATAAAAAGACAAGTGGAGGACCTGCTCATTTTTCCTTTCATCGTTATCGGAAGACTGATCGCATCTGTAAAACCGCTGAAAGAGGAATATGATATTTTTCTCTTCTTTCCGTTTTACCATATTGGCGGTGCCGAAAAAGTGCATTTTGAAATAGCGAAAGTGGCCGGCAAAAAAAAGGCCATCATCTTCTTTACAAAAAAATCACACAACGGTTTCTTCCTGCAAAACTTTAAAGACTCCGGGTGTACAATAAAAGATGTTTCGGCATACACGGATAATAAATGGATGTATTGGAACAATCTTATATTTCGTGGTATAACCAGCGCATATATCAACCGGCAAAAACGAAAGACCGTTGTGTTTAATGGCCAGTGCAATTTTGGATATAAAATTTCTCCCTGGGTAAAACCTTCCATCCCACAATACGAGCTGATCCATTCCTTTAATACATTTTCCTATATCCGCATCCCTTTTTTACCGTTCATTACAAAAACAGTCATGATCAGTAAGCTGCGCATTGATGAGCATATTGCTTTTTATACAACAAAGGGTATCCCTGCTGGTTTTGCTTCCAGGGTCATCTACATATCCAATGCCATTGAGCTGCATCATGCGCCGGTTGTTAAAAACCAAAGTCCGTTTACTGTATTATATGTTGGCCGTAACAGTCCTGAAAAAAGGCTGCATCTTTTTTTACAAACCGCCCAACAGGTACATGCGGCAGATGAGTCCCTACAGTTTGAAATACTCGGGGATGTGTCGGAAAGCGTTGGGGCTGCAGATCACCCGTACATAAAATTTCATGGCAACCAAAACAGCAGTGATGTGATCAACAGCATTTATGCCAATGCGCACGTACTGCTGCTCACCTCCTCCACCGAAGGTTTTCCCATGGTGGTGATAGAAGCCATGAACAATGGTTGCGCCATACTGGCTACTCCCGTGGGTGATATTCCGCGGCATATCAAAAACAATGAAAATGGTTTTTTATTCAGTACGGTTACAGATGAAAAGCGGATAGTGCAGGAAGCTGTTGCGTATATTACCGCTTTAAAAAATGATGCAGCACTTTTTGAGAGCATTTCAAAAAATAACAGTAACTATGCTGCAGTCAATTTTGGTATTGAACAATTTAACACCGCCTACAACAACTTATTTGAAAGCTGATACATGAAACCACTGAGCTTTATCATCATCACCTATAACCGCCCGGCCGATATGCTGGAGCTGCTGCAAAATATTTGCACGCTTGAACAGGCAGCCGAACTGTTGCAGGAAGTGATAGTGGTGAACAACTGTTCAACGGAGGATTACAGCCTGGTGAAAACATTTATCAGTCAAACAGCGGCCCTGCCCTTCCATTATATGGATGCGCCTGAAAATTTAGGCGTGGCCCGGGGCCGGAATTTTGCCCTGCAGCAAAGTACCGCACCCATTGCCATTATGCTGGATGATGACGCGGTAATGGGCAACAAAGACTGCCTGGTGAACCTGCTGGAGGAATTCAACACAAAAAATACAGAAAGGGAGAAAGCCATCGTTTCATTCAAAGTGCTGTATTACGAAAACCGGCAAATGCAGGTGAATGCCCTGCCGCATAAACAGTTTGATACCTACAAAGACAAATCGTTTTTTGAAACCTATTATTTTGCCGGCGGCGCCCATGCCGTAAAAAAGGACGTAATGGAAAAACTGGGACTATATCCTTCCGACTTTTTTTATGGCATGGAAGAATACGACCTCAGCTACCGCATCATTGATGCAGGTTACAGCATTGTATACAGCGATAAAATAATCATGCTGCACAAAGAATCTCCCCTCGGCCGTAAACCCAAAGAAGAAAAGATACGCATGATGTGGGTGAACAAATGCAAAGTGGCCTGGCGTTATTTACCTAAAAAATATTTTTATTCCACCGCATGTATGTGGGGACTGCAATACCTGAAAGAAACAAAATTCAACATCGCCGGTTTCTTCAAAGGATGGAAAGCAGTATTGTCTGTTGCCAAAACTGAGAGAAGAACGCCCATTGGCACTGCAGCCATGCAGTATCTCGGTAAAGTAAAAGCGAGGCTCTGGTATTAAATACGGATCCAGCTTTCGGGGATCAGGTCTTTTGTATCATAAGGCGCCTTATTAAACCATCGTTTTGGGGCGACCACTATTTTACCTGGATTAGAATTAAGGTATGCTGCCCACCAGCTGAACGAGCTGTTGGCAATGATGTTATGTTTACAATGCTGCATCAGTACAAAGTCCGCAATATCCCTGTCTGCCCCTTCATTTTCCACAAACGTTAAGTTAGCCCCAAACCCCAGGTGTTGTTTTGCCCATTCAATATCATCAGAAAAAACAAATACTTTTTGTATCTGCACATACTTTAACATCTCTGCATAGGCGGCTTCATAGTGGGCAACTGGCAGAACGCCCAATACGTCACTGGCGATTTTGTTTGAAACATAATCTCCCCTGCGGATATGAAGCGACAAACTTTCAACACTCTTCATTTCCGCCAGCAAGGCTGTATTGAGTCCTGCGATTTTATTTGTATCAAATTGCAGTTTTTTCCTCACGGTATCCTCATAGGGCTTAAAGTATTTCTCACTCTGGAAATTCCCCCTCAAAAAAACCCATTGCCTGCAGTTCCAGAAGGAAGCGTCGTAATGAAAATGTTTTTCAGTATAAGTCTGTATACTCACGGGATTCAGCAATCGCCATATTTTTTTCCAACCACGGGCAATATATTTTTCTTTCTCATCTACCGACAGTATTTCTGGGGGCGACTTTAATTTTGATAAAGTATAGCGGCGGTAGGTACCTAAAACTTCATCAGGTGACCCAAGATTTGTAATATCCGCTTTCATTATTGTATTACTATGACAGGCCATTGCAATTGCTGCAGCATATTGAAACAGCTGGTTTCCAAGTCCCCCTTTCAGTTCCGCGATCACCATTTTTATTTATTTGTACATTGCTTTAATTGTCGCAAATTTGCAACAATTAAAATAAAGTTGAATGAAAAATTTAGCAGGACGAAAGCTGGAACGCCTGATGTACATTCTGATGGGAAAGGACAAGGAGTTTGCTGAAATCAAATTCTGGCGGCGCCAGGTTGACAACTACCTCAAATGGTACAGGGGAGAGATACCGGCCCTTTATGGTCATCCATCTCCTGCTGAAAACATAAAGGTAAAAGCTGCAACACCAGAGCTCAGTGCCATTCTTACTTTTTTTAATGTACATCAGATGCTGAAATATCAAAAAGACCTGCTACTGGATGAAAATGCATTCAGGGGAATGAAAGTGCTCGATATTGGATCTGGGCCTTTCCCCAGTTCGCTTACTTTTAAAGACTGCGAAACTTTTTCACTGGACCCGTTAATGGATGCCTATATCGCAGCAGGTTACCCGATTCACTGCTATGAACAAAGAGGCCGTTTTGTAAAATCAATGGCAGAATCGATGCCATTTGAAAATGGTTTTTTTGATGCAGTAATCTCTGTAAACGCAATCGACCATGTGAATGATTTCGCGGCAACAGCAGCTGAAATAAAAAGGGTACTGAAGCCAGGAGGCCGGTTCCGTATGCATGTGCATTACCACCCCAAAACCAAAGCGGAACCACTGGAACTGAATGATGAGGTATTTTTAAAACACTATGGATGGGTAACTGACATTAAAAAACTGCAAGAGTCAAAAGAAAAAATCGGCACTACTTTAGAAACTGCTGATGAAAGTTATGTGGTGTGGGGAAATTAAAGACTTGCTTTCCAAAATCTCTGCAATAGTTTTTTATTTGAATAAACACTATGTGAATTTAAACACAGATAATCAATGTTCGGGCCAAATTACTTGTATTACCTATAGTCATCTCTGGCATTACCTGTTATGCGATACAGCTAACTTCCTGTTCAATATTAACATCTGTCAAAAAATATAAACGCAATTTTTGAGCTGTCGCCATTTCAAACAAACCTATTGCAAGAGTAGCATTATTTGTAACACCGTTTAGACAACGAAACTATCATTATCCCAACCCAAGATATTGCCTGAGCTTATTTAAATTCAATACTACTCTGCCCTTATTAAGCACACTTTTATATATCTAGGGTGGCTCATTATCTAATTCGTCTTATTAAAAATTGCTTCAGAGAAAGTGAAAGTAGGATTGTAAAACAAGCGGGAATAATAGAATTTCTTTATAGTGGTTTATTTTCGAAATATATCCGCATCAAAAATAAACCTGACTTTATTCATAAGTGTGCTGTTTTTGCAAATAACTGTGCAGCTTTTAGCGGATCTTATAATCACGTTTACCTGTCCAATTAATTTTACATTGAAACTATTTTTTTCACTTACTATTTTTTTATAATTATTCCCAATACTGTAACTTCGGCATAATCTGTATATCTGATATGATGAAACATCTATTTCTACTATTAATCTTTGTGATCGTTTCAAAAAATTTCTTTGGCCAGGTAAACCTGCCAAATGGCCTTGTTGCATATTATCCCTTCAGCGGCAATGCCAATGATGCCAGCGGAAACGGGCATCACGGAGTATTAATGAACGGCGTTGCATTAACCGCCGACAGATTTGGCAATCCTAATTCCGCATATTTGCTAGATGGGATTGATGATTATATAAAAGTTACTGATGACGGTTCTTTCTCCAATCCAAAATTCAGCATATCCGTTTGGTTTCGGACTAATTCGCCTTCACTACAAAATCTTATAGCAAAAAGGGATTTCACTGCCAGTTCTGGTACTGGTGCCGCTCAATACCAGTTTGCAATTAATTACGCCCCTTTCCCCGGGTTTGTATCAAACCTTGTTGGCAATAATTCTTCCTGCAGTTCAATTGCAAGTTCAAGTTATATTAATACAGGCCAGCTATTATGTACTGATAAATGGTATCATGCTGTGGTAACATACGATGGCATAACCCACAAATTATTTCTCGACGGGAAATTGAAGAAAACTGATGTGACGTCTTTTACCGGAATGCTAACGGGCTGTAACAGTGAAATACGCTTTGGCAACTGGTGGCAGCAAGATCTTATACCTTATTCAGGTGCCGTAGATGATATCAGGTGGTATAACAGGGCGCTGAACCAGGCTGAAATTGATTCTTTGTTCAATAATTACGTATCAAACAGTTCTTCAATAGCCACAGATGCAGGTGCAGATTTCAGCGTTTGCAACAATGCCCCGTTTACACTGAATGTAACTGCCCCTGGTGCTGTTGAATATGCATGGACGCCGAGGCAGTTTTTAAATGACAGCACCTTAAAAAGCCCTACTGCCACAATTAATGCAAGCACAAAATTTTATGTCACTGTGAAAAACGCACAGGGTTGTACAGGCCGGGATTCAGTTACGGTTACACTGTTTTCGCATTCACTTTTTTCTGTTAATCCACCAAAAAACAACTGTCCTGATATACAAACACAACTTGATGCAAAAGGAGGCAATCAATACTACTGGACCCCGGCTAACCTTGTAAGCGACCCATATATAAGCAACCCTGTAACAAATATTACTTCAACACAGGTTTTTACGGTTAAAATAAAAGAATCGACATGTAATGATTCGATAGAACTCACCACTTTAATAACTGTTTTGCCCAAACCGGGTTTAACAATTTCAAAATCAAACGACCTTGATTGCAGTGTATCACAGGCAAGGTTAACAGCGACAAGCAGCACTGCTACCGGATATAGCTGGTCTCCGGTTGTTTCATTGGATAATCCCCTATCATCTTCCCCTGTTGCAAAGCCCACCTCAAATACAACCTATCGTGTAACTGTTACAGACTTGAATGGATGTACAAACTCTGACTCAGTAACTGTATATATCAGGGACATCAATAAAGGATTTTACGGCGTGCCAAATGCGTTTACTCCGAATGGAGATGGTATTAATGATTGTTTCGGCATAAAGCAATGGGGTACAATTCAGAAATTTTATCTTATTATTTATAACCGGTATGGTGAAAAGGTTTTTCAAACAACAGATCCTAACAAATGCTGGAACGGATTGTATAAGACCAGTAAACCTGAGCCAGGAAACTATGCGTATTATATAAAAGCCACCACCCTGTGCGGCACCATTGAAAGGAAGGGGAATATTCTTTTACTGCGATAGCTAACTATTTTATTTCTTCACTGCAAACACCTGCACTCCATACACTAGTAACTCTTTGGAGCCACTGTCTTTTTGAGAAAGTTTATGCAGCGTGTTCAGGAACATATAGCGGTATACCCTTTGCAAAAAGCTCAGTTTTGTACCGCTGTATTTTTTGGCCACGGTATTTACGCGGCGTAACTCCTGTGCCAGGAACTCGAAGTAATTTCCATTAAGGGTGAGGTCCTGTATATCATAACCCATATTACCCAGGTGATGCTCGTAAAAAAAACGGCTGAAACCCGTGGCAAAATGATAGGGCGCAAAATGCGTAAGACTTCCAAATGGTGCGGTAATGAGCAAGTAACCACCGGGGCGCAGCAGGCGGTTCAGTTCTTTTAATGCAGCCACCGCATCGGGTACATGTTCCAGCACTTCGGTGCACATGATGGCATCAAAAGAAGCGTCCGGGCGTGGAATGCTTGTAATATCTGAAACAATATCCAGCTTGCTGTTATCCCAGCTGCCGGTTTGCAAACCCACATCACCTTCGCCGGTGTATTGTGCAAAATCCTGCGATACATAATTCAAATGGCCGCAAAACTTTTTGAACTGGCATTCTCCTGCACCCGCATCCAGTATAGTGGAGCCTGCCGGAATTTTTTTTAGCGTCGCTTCTATCCAGTTTACCCTGTTGCTTTCATTGGTTAATCCTGCGGTATTGCTCATGTTATTATTCAGTTGATTTTTACAGATGGCTGTTTTACATAAATATCTCCAAACGCTGTTTGTTCAAAAGCCTTTGTTTGCAGCAGCTGTTTGAAACCGGTATAATTCATCCATTGCGGCATGGCCCAATCCATGGATTCTTCCACGCTGTAATTGTATTGCAGTGTTGCGTCGAGTGTGTTGAGGTAATTGATACAATCCAGCGCCTTGCCTGTAAATTCGGGCACACAATATTCAAATGATATTACAGGGATGGAAGTATGCAAACCGGAGAGCACTTCATGTTCAAAACCTTCCACATCAATTTTACAAAACAGCGGCACACCATATTTTGCTATCAGCGCATCCATTGTGGATATAGGCACCTGTATGGTGCTTTGCCAGTTATTGTGTTTAAAGCGGGTGTCTTTAAGCGTTTCAATAAATTCTTTTGAGAAGGAAGATATGGTGCTTTCATCTGCCACGTACATTTCCATGGTGCCGGGGGCGGATGCCAGTCCCACTTCTTCAATTTTTATTTTACTGCCAAATTTCTGCTTCAGCGCGGCAATACAGCCGGGCTGCGGTTCAACTGCCACCACTTTATCCGTTACGGTTAAAAATGCTTCAATACGGTTGCCCATATTGGCGCCCACATCAAACACCAGGCTCCCTGCCGGTATAAAGGAACTATAAAACTGTTTTCTTTTCTCCTGCTCTTTTTTTTCCCTTGCAGCATTGCCCAGCGAAAACAGTTTGTTCTTAAAAGCAACCAGTGCTTTGTATAAAAAAGCGGGCAGTATTTTTTTTATCATGATGCTTTAGTCTTTTATAAACCAGAAACAGCCGCAGCCATATTCCTGTTGCTGAACAATGGCCGGGTCGGCATTCATTATCAATCCGCCGGCATCGGGCACCAGCGAAAATTCCTTTAAAGTGCACCCGCTGAAATATGTTTTGATCTGCTCAAAACTGTAAATGCGGTGTGCGTTGTATTCTATCCTGCTGCGGCCCACCGGTGTAACAAAAAGAATGGTGCCGCCGGTTTTTGTAACCCTTTTTATTTCGTTAATGGCCCTGATATCTCCCAGCGGGTCTAGCGGATCACCATAACGGCCCAGCCCGATATGCTCAATGGTGTGCATGCAGGAAAGCGACTGGATAGAATTATTTTTAAAAGGCAGCTTTACCAAATCGGCAAAGCCAGATTCCAAATTGGACAGGTTGAGTTGCGCCGGCCTGTAATCGTAAAACTTTACCGGAACAAATGCCGATACAATGGTGGAAAAACTTAAGATGGATGAAATATCGATATGCTCCGCAGGTTTTGTTTGTGCCAGTATACGTGCCGCCCATGCGGGATGATAGGTATAATGATGATCGAATGGGGTACTGCTGATGCTGTCTTTAAGGCAGGGATAAATATCTTTCAGCCGCACGCTCATATCAGCCCGCTCCCCCATCTTTTTAAAACGGTTGTAGGCAGCAAAAAAACGAAAGAACTGCACCACGGTTTTAGGCCATTTGATGAGAACTTTTTTCCCGGTTTGAATAACAGCGCTCTTTAAATACATAGTAGATCAAAAACAGGTGCAAGATTAGCGAAATTACTGCTAAAAACACTCGGTGGCCGGCATAAATACAGCACATTCTGAGAAAAAACTTACTTTAGCGTATGAGTCAGATCAGGCGGCAAAGCATCATTTCCACCGTTATCATTTTTGCAGGTTTTGCTATTGGATTTATAAATAATTTATTTTTCACAAAATCCGGCTGGTTCACGCCTGAACAGTATGGCCTCACCCGCAGTTTTTTCGATTTCAGCCAGATCATTTACGCGTATTCATTCCTGGGTGTATCTGCAGTGATCTATAAATTTTCTCCTTATTACCGGGCGCATCTCAAAGATGAAGATAACGACCTGCTTTCCTGGTCGCTGCTGATAGCTATCGGAGGATTTTTATTATTCCTTTTTTGCGGCTTCACTTTTAAATCTTTTTTTGAACGTAAGTTTTTCGCCAATTCCAAAATACTGGTGGACTATTATTACTGGATCTATCCCTTTGGTTTTTCACTCCTTATTTTCACCATACTGGAAAGCTATTGCTGGAGTTTGAAAAGAACGGTGATATCAAATTTTTTAAGGGAAACGGCATTAAGAATACTCACCACCGTGCTCATACTCCTGTTTATTTTACGGGTGATCAGTTACGATACTTTCATCAAATTATTCTCCTGTTTGTTTGGTGCGCTGGTGCTGATACTGTTAGTGTACCTGAAGCAAAAAAAACAACTGCATTTTACTTTTAAGGTAAGCAGGGTAACACAGCTGTTCAAAAGAAAAATGACCGCGTACGGGTTGTTTGTTTTTGCCGGACTGGCGGTTTCCACCACAGCAGCATTGTCCGACAGTCTTACCATCTCCGGTAAAATTGGACAGGCGGCCATTGGCATATTTGCCTTTTCAACCTATATCAGCAATATCATACAAATACCGCAGCGCAGCATTGTGGCCATTTCAATCCCTGTTTTATCAGAAGCATGGCGTGAAAAAAAATACGACACCATTTCAAAACTGTACCAGCGCAGCAGCATTAATTTACTGCTGGTAAGCCTTTTTCTTTTCGGCAATATCTGGTTGTGTTATGAAGATGTGATCCCGGCGCTTGGGCTGAACCCTGTTTACCTGCAGGGCAAGATGGTGGTATTTTTTTACGGCATGAAACTGATAGTGGATATGGGTACGGGTGTAAACGGGCAGATCATTGCCACTTCCAATTTCTGGCGCTTTGAATTTATAACAGGCATTGTATTGCTGCTGCTGATAGCACCACTCAATTATTTTTTGATACCACGTATTGGCATTACAGGTGCAGGCATCTCCAATCTTATTGCTTACACGGTTTACAATGGCATCCGCATCGTTTTCCTGTGGCGGAAATTTAAGATGCAGCCTTTTACAAAAGCAACTTTATGGGCATTGCTGGCTGCTGTTACAGTTTTTGCTGCTGCTTATTTTGTTACTTTATCTTTCAGCGGCTGGGCGGGCATCTTTATAAAATCAATTGTATTCAGCGGGCTCTTTATTGCCACAGTATGGTTTGGCAAACTAACTCCGGATGCAGCGCCGGTACTGGCGACACTTAAAAAAAGACTGGGCTTACAGCGCAGCGAGTAGCTGGTGAAATTGTTGCAGTGCTGCTTTCTTCTGACCGTCGAGCGTATAGGAAATATTTTCTGTGTAATATTTTTTCAGGTCGTATGATATGGGTGGTATCGCCGCAACGATCGCATCTAAAAAATCGAATCCTTTTCCCGTTGCCTCATTAAATGCTTCCGAAAATGCATCACTCACCGGTTTATTGCTGGCCCAAACTGCAAATACAAACGGCAGCCCGGTAAAATCTTTCCATACCTGTCCCAGGTCGTAAATATATTTAGAATGATTGCGCTGCACAAAAGCACGGTCGCCAATTACCAGCCCGGCCCTGTTGCCACTGATCTGCTGTTCAAAACCTTTTTCTGCATTGATGAGTTCAGGAGTTATTTTCCAGTGATTTTTGAGCAGCACTTTGAGCAATGCCACCGAAGTACGGCTTTGGTAATCGAGTAAAATGGAGCGGATCTCTTCCAGCGGCACATCGCTAAAAAGGCAAACACTGGCCACGGTGCCTTCTGTACCGATGCAATAATCTGAAATGATATGATATTCTTTCATCAGGGGTAATACGGCAGCCGGCACCAGCCCGATATCTATCTCGTCGTTCAGCAGTTGTTTGGCAACATTGGCAGGATAGTCAAAACTCAGTTCCACTGCATCTTTCATCATTCCCTGCTCAAACCCGTAAATAAGCGGCTTTGTGTTTAAATAACTTACGGCCCCTACCTTAATCTTCTGTGTCAATTCCTGTATTTTTGCCGCAAATTTACAGCATCATCATGGATTTAAACCAACTCACCGCCATCTCTCCCATCGACGGACGTTACCGCAAACAATTGCAGCAGTTAGATGAATATTTCAGCGAATATGCGCTGATCAAATACCGTGTTTGGGTGGAAGTGGAATATTTCCTGTTCCTGGCAGAAAAAAAATTCTTTAAAGCCGATGCCAAAGTAAAGAAGCACCTGCAGGATGTTGTAAAGGATTTTTCGCTCGAAAATGCAGAGCGCATCAAGCTAACTGAACGCATCACCAACCACGATGTGAAAGCGGTGGAATATTTTTTAAAGGAAGAGCTGGATAAATGCGGTGGCAGCGCTTTAAAAGAATGGATCCATTTTGGTTTAACATCGCAGGATATCAATAACACCGCCATACCTTTGTTATGGAAAAACAGCGTGGAAACGGAGTATTTACCTGCAGTGATCAACCTGCAGTCTGCCATTTATAAACTGGCAGAAAGTTTTAAAAATGTGTCCATGCTGGCACGCACCCATGGCCAGCCTGCATCACCTGTTAAACTGGGTAAGGAGCTGATGGTTTTTGTAGAAAGACTGGAAGCGCAGATACAGTTGTTCAGCTATATTCCCTTTACTGCAAAATTTGGCGGCGCCACCGGTGGCTTCAATGCGCACCATGTGGCTTTTCCAAAATTCAACTGGGTAAAATTTGCCAATGATTTTACCGAAACAAAACTGGGATTGCAGCGCCAGCAATACACCACGCAAATTGAGCATTACGATGTGCTGGCAGCACATTTTGATGCCATCAAAAGGATCAACACGATACTGGTTGATTTTTGCCGCGATATATGGACCTATATCAGCATGGATTATTTCAAACAAAAAACAGTAAAGGGCGAGATTGGCAGCAGCGCCATGCCGCATAAAGTAAACCCCATTGATTTTGAAAATGCGGAAGGCAACCTGGGTATTGCCAACGCTTTATTTGAACATCTTGCAGCAAAACTCCCCATCAGCCGTTTGCAAAGAGATTTAACAGACAGCACTGTATTAAGAAATGTTGGTGTACCTGTTGCGCATACTATTCTTGCCATCAAATCCATTGAAAAAGGATTAAGCAAACTGGTGCTGAATGAACCTAAGTTAAAAGAAGACCTTGATAATAACTGGGCCGTGGTGGCAGAAGCAATTCAAACCATTTTACGAAGGGAAAATTATCCTGCACCTTACGAGGCACTGAAAGAACTTACCCGTGGAAAGGGTGGCATTAATAAAAAATCCATTCATGCATTTATTGCTAAACTGAAGGTAAGCGCCGCGGTTAAAAAGGAACTGAAAGAAATTACACCGCATAACTATACCGGTATTTAATATGATACGGAAAGGATTTGCTGTTGCACTGTTCATGGCATTTTTATGCGTTCAGCTGTTTGCGCAAAAAACATTGAACGATGGTCTTGCCCTGCAATACCAGTTCAACGGAGCGGTTACTGATATCAGCGGCAACAGTAACAATCCATCCTTTAACAATACCAGTTTTACCAGCGACCGTTTTGGCAATGCCAATGCAGCAGTGCATTTTAACGGGGTGAATAATTATATCCGCATACCCAATAATCCATCCATCAATTTTAAAAACACCATTACACTTTCTGTTTGGGTGCGGCCCACCGGTTTTTATTACGATATCTGCCATGCCAGTTCCATTCTCAATAAAGGAACGGCAGATTATTACCCCGGCAACTATGCATTGCGTTATGATGATGCGCTGGTAACAGAAGGCAAGGGCTGCAGCGGCGACCGGCTGCAGGATTCCATCCACCAGAATTTCAGGGCAACGGGCACACCGCTGCAGGTATATGCTCCTTTTATTGAAAAGAATAAATGGTACCATGTAGTGTATACCAATGATGGCAGCACCGGCACTTTGTATGTGAACTGCGATATTAAATATGCCGTTCCCTTCAAGGAGCAGTTTACCAATAATGAAGATCTTTTCCTGGGCCGGACTAATGATGATTTTTTTCCTTTCTGGCTTAATGCATATTTGGATGACCTGAGAATTTATAACCGGGCATTATCAAAATCAGAAGTGGAACAATTATGTGCCGAAGAAAATAAAAAACCGGAGCTGCCCAAAAAAGTGTTGGTTGCACCATTGGAAAAAAGAACCAATGAACTGGTAAAACAAATTTCGGTTGACCACGATTCGGTAACGGTGAATTTATATGACAATGGAGAAATTGACGGCGACAGTGTAACGCTTATTTACAACAGCAATATCATCACCACGCACCAGCGGCTTACCGATAAACCCATCACCTTTGTATTAAAAGTGGAAGCCGGCAGCAGCAACGAACTGGTGATGTATGCCGAAAACCTGGGCAGCATCCCTCCCAACACCGCACTCATGATCATCACCGATGGCATCAAACGTTACGAACTGAATGTAAGCAGTAACAAAAACCGTAACGGCGTGGTGGCGTTTAAACTGCGGGAGTAATATGGTTAGTTCCACAGGCAAACCATACTTTTGTATTTTCCTGCAGTTATTCCTTTTGAAAACACTTCAACAGAAGATTGCAGGCGGGTAATTCTACAAGCACGCTATGAAAATTGTCAAAACCGGATCATTACCTGGTCTTCGTTACCAAATGCAACAGTAAAAGCTGACCCGCAGCTGCAAAAATTCTCAACCTGCCTCTTGCTCAAACAGGCATTTTTGATATTAATTGTTTTTAATAAGTTACTTTCGTGTATTGGTCATTTTCACGGCAATCTTTTTATGAATTCAATACTGCCCGTGCATCCGTTATAAAAGCATTTAATAGTATCAAATCTCAATCAACCCAATCATGAAACATCTTGTTGTTCTTTTCTCCCTCTTGCTCACCGGATATTTTACCGGCGCACAGGTTACCTGCAAACCGGCTTATCAAAAAAAACATGGAGGCAATAAAACCGATATTGGTTATGGCCTTGTAGCAAATGCAGATGGCAGCTATGTGGTGGCAGGTTATACCAACAGCTTTGGCAGCGGAGACAATGATGGCTATATACACAAAGCAGATAAGAACGGCAACCTGCTCTGGAGCAGGGCAATTGGCGGCGCCGGGTCGGATATTTTCTATAATTTAAAACCCACCACGGATGGCGGTTATATGGCATTAGGCATCAGTAATTCATTTGGGGGCAGTTCAACAGGTGTGGCATGGATCGTAAAATTAGATGGAAATGGCAACCTGCAGTGGTCAAAAGTATATGATGATGGTAACCCGAATGGGTCTATAGCAGGGGATTATACGCCAACTGCAGATGGAGGATTTGCCATAACAGGCATCAATCGTTATTTAGGCGGTGTTGCCAACGCTGCAGTTATAAAGGCAGATAATAACGGTAACGTGCAATGGGCAAAAAGTTTTGATAGCGGTAACTCTGATGAATGCTGGGGCATTTTGGAAGATGCAGATTCATTGGTGGTGCTTGCCACACAATACGGGCAATCATTCAGTGTTTATGATGCTGTTTTAATGAAATTGAACAGAAGTACCGGGGCTGTTGCATGGGCCAGGAATTATGAAATTGACGGCAGGAGCAACCGCCCGGATAAAATATTTAAAACCACCACAGGTTATAGTTTTGATGTGTACCAGGATGTAACATACTCGCTCGTTAATCCGGAACATGTGGTGGTTAACACCGATATTAACGGGATACCGCTTTTGGTAAGAAAAATATCTTCTGCCAATCCTGATCTTACGGGTGTGCATACTCCCACCAGCGACGGAGGCATGATCGTTGCACAGAATGAAGCTAAACTGGCTAACGGGGATATACATCTTGTAAAAATTGGCAGCGCCGGTAACATACAATGGGCCAGGCTTTTTGGCGGAACAGGACTCCAGTCAGTTTCAAGAATCAGGCAGACCGCCGATGGTGGCTATCTCTTTGCAGGAAATATCAGCAGCACTCCTGCCATCAGCGACAGCAATGATGTTTATGTAATAAAAACCGACAGTCTTGGTAATACCCCTGGCTGTACCATTGGTGCACTTACTGCCACCATTACATCCGTACCTTATACAGTTACACCAAATTTTGGCTGGGCTGCCATCACCAATTTAACCGTAAGCGGTACAACCATTGCTCCGCTGGTAACAAATACCAGTCCGCTCAGCGCTACTTATTGTGCGGCCTGTGTAACCGTAACAGATACGGTGATCAACCGCTATACTGCGATAAGCGCATTTGACAAATGTAAAAATACCCTGACAGTTACAGACGGCAGTAATTACAATGCAGGAGATACGGTACTGCTGATCCAGATGAAGGGTGCAGTGATAGACTCTTCCAATACAGCTGCATTTGGCAGCATCACCAATTTAAAAAATGCAGGTAATTACGAATTCAATTACATAAAAAGTAAAAACGGAAATTTAATCGAATTGAAAAATGTGGTTAGCAGGCAATATGATTTGCCGGATGGAAAAGTACAACTTGTAAGAGTGCCTTTTTACCAGCGACTCAATACGGGTAACCGGCTTACCTGCCAGCCATGGAACGGCAGCACAGGCGGTATACTGGTATTTAATGTAGGCGATACATTAACACTGAATTCCGATATTGATGTAAGCGGAAAAGGATTTGCCGGTGGCGCAGGCTTCAATACAGGTTTGCTCACCACCAATTGCTTTACCAACAATTACAATTACCCTTTAAGCAGTGTGCTGGCAGCACAAAAGGGTGAAAGCATTACCAGCATCAGTAATAATATCAGTAATGGAAAGGGAGCTCCTGCAAACGGCGGTGGCGGCGGGCTGGATCATAACAGCGGTGGCGGCGGCGGATCAAACGCAGGTGCAGGCGGATTTGGAGGTTACCAGTTGGAAAGCTGCGGCAATGCACCTTTTGACAACAGGGGAATTGGCGGACGTGCAATCAGTTATTCCGCGGCAGCAAATAAAATATTCATGGGCGGCGGCGGTGGCGCAGGCCATACCAACAACCCCGGGAACATTCCTTCATCAGGAGGTAATGGCGGCGGTATTGTTATCATTAACAGCCCTGTTATAAAAACAAACGGCTACCGGATAGCTGCAAATGGAAACGAAGGCCTGGCCTGCTCTACAGGCACAAGTACAGATTGTCACGATGGTATGGGCGGTGGTGGTGGTGGCGGTACAGTTCTGCTGCAGGCTCAGCAATATCTATCTGCAACCCAGGTAGAAGTAAAAGGCGGTAATGGCGCCAATATGGTAGGTAATATTGCTGGCGGAAGAATTGGCGCCGGTGGCGGTGGCGGCGGCGGTATTCTTTTTATCAATGCAGCAAGTTTACCGGCACAGGTATCCGGCAACAATGCAGGAGGTGTAAATGGCGTGCTCACCACGGACGCCAATAATCCCTGGGGAGCAACTGCAGGCAGTAATGGCGCTACCGTTTTTAACCTGGCTTTACCAGCCAGCAGTGTATTGTTCAGGCCAACATTTGATTCAGCCAAACTGCATATCGAAACACTTACCTGCACGAATTTTAAATTCTGGGGATTGAATGATGCTGTAACAGCACAAATCGTAAAATGGCGCTGGGCAACCGGAGATGGTTATACCGACAGTGTGCAAACTTTTACGCATAATTATCTTACACCGGGAACCTATCCCGTTAAACTGGTTGCCACAGATACCTTTGGCTGCGTGGCAACATTTAAACTGGACCTCACAGTTCTATGCAGGTGTGAAGCTATAAAAATTACCAGCCCCAATCCTGCGAGGGATTTTATTACAGTAAGCGGATTGGGCTGCGGTCTCAACACACTTGTACTATATAATATGCTTGGGCAGAAAATAAGCGTGGTTTCGGGTGATCACCCAACTGAAACCATCAACGTGAGTAACCTGGCTAAAGGAATGTATGTAGTGAGGGTTATCAATAAAAATAAAACCGTAGCCCACTTAAAGGTGGAAAAAATGTAGCCTGACAGTAACTATATTAATAAAAAAACCTGGCGTTGGCCAGGTTTTTTTATTACGCTTTTTGTCTTACCTATTTATGTATCTCACTTGTAAAATGAAATTCAATATCGGGGTTGTTCTGCCGCTCGGTGTTTAAGAACCATTCGCTTTGTGCCAGGTAAACCAGGTGCCCGTCTTTATCTTCGGCAATATTGGCCTGTTTGTAACGGGTGAAGTCTTCCAGTTTTTTAGCATCCTTACTATATAACCAGCAGGCTTTATAAAAAGGAAGGCTGTTCATTTGCACCGAAGCGCCATACTCCTGCAACAGGCGGTACTGTATTACTTCAAACTGCAGTTCACCCACGCAGCCAATGATCTTTTTAGTGCCACCAAACTGGGTGAATAACTGCGCCACCCCTTCATCCGTCAGCTGCATCAAACCCTTCTCTAGCTGTTTTGTTTTCATGGGGTCTTTGTTCTGCACTTCTTTAAATATCTCCGGGCTAAAACTGGGGATACCCGTAAAATAAAAGTTCTCTCCTTCAGTAAGCGTATCGCCAATTTTGAAATTACCGGTATCAAACAAACCCACCACATCACCGGGATATGCGTCTTCAATCACTTCCTTCTGGCGTGCCATAAATGTATAAGGATTGCTGAAACGGAAATCCCTGTCCATGCGCACATGATGGTAATAGGTATTTCTTTCAAAACGCCCGCTGCAAACACGAAGGAAGGCAATACGGTCACGGTGCTTGGGATCGAGGTTGGCATGTATCTTAAACACGAACCCGCTGAACTTGTCTTCTCCCGGTGTTATATCCCGCAGCGTGGTATGCCTGGGCCTGGGAGTGGGTGCAATGCGGATAAAAGTATCCAGCATTTCCTTTACACCAAAATTATTTACCGCACTGCCAAAGAATACAGGGGCAGTAACGCCGCTTAAATAATCTTCTGTTTTCAATTCACCATATACACCATCCAGCAGTTCCACATCTTCACGCAGTACATGCGCATCACGTTCGCCTATTTTGCTGTCGAGTACGGCATCATTGATATCTGCAATCTGCACCACATCTTCATCATTGGCCTTTGTACCGGCGGTAAATAATACCAGGCTTTTATTATGCAGGTCGTACACCCCTTTAAAATCCTTCCCGCTGTTGATGGGAAAGGTCATGGGATGCAATTGTATCTTCAGTTCTTTTTCTATCTCTTCCAGCAGGTCAAAACGGTTCTTACCATCACGGTCCATTTTATTGATGAACACGATCACCGGTGTTTTACGCATGGAGATCACTTCCATTAAACGCCTGGTTTGCGGTTCCACACCATTCACACTGTCTATCACCAGCACCACACTGTCTACCGCTGTCAAAGTTCTGAAAGTATCTTCAGCAAAATCCTTGTGACCGGGAGTATCCAGCAGGTTGATCAAAAATCCTTCGTATTCAAAAGTCATTACCGAAGTGGCCACACTGATACCACGCTGGCGTTCTATTTCCATAAAATCGCTGGTGGCATGTTTTTTTATCTTGTTGCTCTTTACCGCACCGGCTGTTTGTATGGCACCGCCGAATAACAGGAATTTTTCTGTTAACGTGGTTTTACCGGCATCGGGGTGAGAGATGATGGCAAAGGTTTTACGCTTATTGATTTCGTTGATGTACTTCATGTTCACTGATTAAGCCAATCACCAATTACACGAATTAATGATTTCTTTTAAAGTGTGCAAAGGTAAGCCTTTTGGTCTTGGGATTTCACTCTTTTGAAGGTTGAAATCCCTGCGGTAATGTTGTATTTTAGAGCCATGGTAAAATTTACTGCCATCATAGAAAAATATGGGGAAAAGACATACCAGACCGGGTGGACGGTAATCACTATCCCGGCAAAAATTGCCCATAAAATAAACCCGGGCTGCAAAAAATCTTTCCGTGTAAAGGGCAAACTGGATGCATTTGAAATTGCTAAAGTGGCGCTGATGCCTGCGGGCGAGGGCGATTTTATTATGCCGTTGAATGCCGCCATGCGCAAAGGCATCCGCAAACAAAAGAATGATACCGTAAAACTGGAGCTGGCGGTTGATGAAGCGCCCATCCTTCCGCCCAATGAACTGATAGAATGCATGCAGGATGAGCCTGAAGCATTAAAATATTTCAACAGCCTGCCACAGAGCCACCGCAATTATTTCACCAAATGGATCGACAGTGCTAAAACAGATAATACCAAGGCAAAACGGATTGCACTGGTGATAAAAACAATGGTGCGCAAAATGGATTTTGGCGCCATGCTGCGTGAAGAAAGGGAAGAAAGAAGGAAGCTGATGGGATGAGGAGAGAGACCACAGACGACCGGCCATTGACCACTGACTACTCACCTCCCCTCATCGCAGCAACACCGTATACCCCTTCTGCTCCACCCTTTTATTTGTGTCCATTAAAGTGTATTGCAGCATCCACACATAAGTTCCGGGATCGGCGCCCTGTCCTTTAAAGCTGCCATCCCATTTGTATTGCCAGTTGGTGGTGGAAAAGATGAGCTGCCCAAAGCGGTTGAATACTTTAAACACCAGGTCTTTTGCCTTGTAGGCATTGGTGGGGTAGAGATAATCATTCAACCCGTCTCCGTTAGGTGTAAATGCATTGGGTACGGCAATATAACAGTTACCCACCACCTTAATGGTTTGAATGGCGGTATCGCTGCAGCCGATATTGTTGGTAACAATAAGCCTTACGGGTACATCCCTGATGGTATTGGAAGAAGGATAGCTTTGTGGTGATGGCTGTTTCAAAATACTGGTATTGCCATTGCCAAAATTCCAGTTCCAGCCGGTGATATTGCCCACGCTGGTGTCTTTGAAAACCGCAAGATCGCCCGGGCAAACAACCGATGTTGCTTCAAACCTTGCATCAAGATAATTATCGAGGAAAATTATTTTTACATCAGAAGAATCCCTGCAGGTTCCATTTGATACAATAAGCTGAGCAGTTTTATTTCCAAATGTGGCATACACCATTTGCGGGTTTTGCAAATTGCTGGTACGGTTATTATCAAAATTCCATTTCCAGGAGTTCACTTCATTTCGTCCGTCGTGGAAATAATCAATGGTATCACGCACACAGCCGTAACGCACATTGTAAGTAAAATCGGCATTCACGGTGTCTTTTGTAATAAAAGTTACGGTGGCTCCTGCTGCCGTGGGTTGCCCGCATTCGTTGATGATGGTATTGCCGTCGCTGCCTGTTTGCAGGGTGATTTGGTACGTGCCCTTTGTTTGTATAGGTGCCGATAGTTTTACTTTTATCACGGGCGTAAGACCATTGGCATCACAAACACCTGTTGCCCCGGTGATGGTTACAGGCGTGGTGCCCGTTATCCTGAAATCGCTGCCGTCGGCAGCGATGCTGTTGCATTTTATAAAACGGATCTGCTTACTGAAGTTTACAATGATCTCATCGGGTGCACAGCCGGGTTTGTCAACACTGTCCATCGGTGTGGGAAACTGCGGATAAACGATCATTGGCACACTCTCACCCACCGGTATCTCCCTGTCGCAGTTATCCTTGATCGTATTCCCATCGTTACCATTCTTTACGGCAATAGTATATGTGCCCGGGGGCAAGGGATTGCTTAATGTAAGGATGATGGAGTCCATATCAAAACCTCCGGAACAACCATAGCCTACAGCTGCTGTAACTGCAGCCACATTGGGTGTAATGGTAAAATCAGAACCGTTGGCCGCAAGACTGATACACTTCATGCGCTTGTTGGTTTTTATCACGGCCTGTGTGCCGTCGCAAATAGCACGTGAATCCAGCAGGTGCGGCTCTTTGGGATCGGTGATGCTCGCCGAGCCGCCCGTAAATGTGAGATCATATCCTGCATTACTGCCACCCTGTGTGTTGGTCCAGTTGGTCACCATCAGTAAATAATCATGCCCCACTGTAATATTGGGCATACCATTAAACGGAGTATTGGTGGGGGCAGCGCCTGAACAATGCACGTTGCCGGTTGCCCCGGGTTTACAACCTGTTGGTGAATTAGGGAAGGGAATGGTACCCCCGGCACCGATACCATAGAGGTTCACCGATATTTCAAGTGACGCGTCGGAGAATACATCGGCAGGATTGCGCCCGGTAACGTCATACAGTCCCCAGTCATAATCATCATCCGCATTCAGCCCGCTGATCAAAAAACCAAGTGTGCCGGATTGATAACAGGTAAACTTATACCAGATGGAACTGCTGGAGGTTACGCCCGCACTGGTGCAACCCTTTGTTGCCACATTCGGGCCCTGACAACTGGAAATAACTGTTTCATGAAAAACTGAAGTGCCGCAAACAGGATAAGCCTTATCAGGTGTTTGCCCCGGCAAACTGCATTGCTGTGCCTGTGCCTGCAGCACAAGAAAAAAAATCGCAAAAGTGTAAAGCAGTTTTTTGAGCATACCAGTGCAAAAGTATTGTAAAAGATGCCTGCATCGGCCATTACGCTGCAAGTGTTAATAAGCTTTTAACAGATGCGGCCGTGCATTGCTTTTACATAAATGCCCTGACAATGTTTGCATGGCAAACGTTGCAGTTTGTATTTACTGAATATACATTGTATTTTACGGCCGACAGAAACCCATTGTATGCAAACCCCAACAGCGTTAAAACCAAGGATACAGTCTATTGATGTGCTCCGCGGTCTTGTGATGGTGATCATGGCACTTGACCATGTGCGTGACTTTTTTCATAAAGTGATCATCACCGATCCGGGTGCCCCGGCCACCGGCCCCACCGACCTGGCTACCACCACCCCGGTACTTTTCTTTACAAGATGGATCACGCATTTTTGTGCACCCATTTTTGTTTTCCTGGCCGGTGCTTCCATTTTTTTAATGGGGCAGAAAAGAACAAAGAAGCAGCTGGGCGTTTTTCTTGTTACAAGAGGATTGTGGCTGATATTGGTGGAAGTAATCATCATCACACTCAGCTGGACCTTTAACCCGCTTTTCAATCTCTTCATCCTGCAGGTGATCTGGGCCATTGGCATCAGCATGGTATTAATGGGACTGCTGGTGCAGCTGCCATACAAGATCATTTTTCTCATTGGCTTTATCATCGTATTTGGCCATAACATTTTGGATTTTAAAAGCGTGAATGAAGGTTTAAAGGGCAATGCCCTGGCCGACCTGCTGTACTTCTCCAACTTCTCGGTATATCCTTTATTCGGCGATCATTTCATCATTATCATTTATTCTTTCCTGCCATGGACGGGTGTGATGATGCTGGGTTATTGCTTTGGAAAATTATACACACAAAATGCGGATGCTGTATTGCGGAGAAAACGTTTACTGCAAATGGGAACAGGGCTGTTGCTCTTATTCGTGGTATTGCGAATCATCAATGTTTATGGTGATCCTGTACCATGGTCGGTACAACCAAGAGGAGCCGTGTACACATTTCTTTCATTCATCAATATCAATAAATACCCGCCTTCGCTGATGTATCTCTGTGTAACGGTTGGCGCAGGTATGCTGTTCCTGGCGCTGATAGAAAAAATTCAGAACCGTTTTACCTCGGTGATGAATGTGTATGGACGGGTGCCGATGCTGTATTATATCCTTCATTTTTACATCATTCACATACTGGTGGTAATTGTTTTCTACCTGGAGGGATTTGGCAAAAAGGATATTGTTACACCCGGTATGCCCTTTCTCTTCCGGCCGCCGGCATTTGGTTTTAATTTATGGGGTGTGTATGCCGTATGGATTTTTGTGGTGGCGCTGCTGTACCCTGTTTGTAAAAAATATAACAGGTACAAGAGCACGCATGATAAGTGGTGGCTGAGTTATTTGTGAGCGGTGAGTGGTCAGTTGTGAGTTGTGAATGGTCAATGGTGAATGGTCAATGGGTAATTGCCCGGCAATCTTTGTTTTCTTAACTCTTTAATGGTTTGCTTTGTGAATAGTGAATAGAACTTTGTGTGCCCTGGCCTTTGTGGGAGAATATTGGACGACTGACAACAGACGACCGACCACCGACAACGGTCAACCAACAACTAACAACCATCAAGCCTCTCACTTCACCTTACCCTTTATTTCCTGCAGTTTCAGCAATGCTTCCACGGGTGTTAAACGATTAATGTCTACGGATTCCAGCAGTTGTCTTATTTCATCAAATGTGGCGGAATGCGCATCAAAAATGCTGAGCTGCATTTTAGGAGTGCCTATTTGTTTTACTGTTTCTTCCGTCTTGCTGCTTTCGCGGCTTTCTTCCAGCTGTACTAAAATTTCATTGGCGCGACTGATGAGCGATGGCGGCATGCCTGCCATACGGGCCACATGTATACCAAAACTATGCGTGCTGCCCCCCGGGGCCAGTTTACGCAGAAAAATGATTTTGTTGCCTACTTCCTTATTGGTGACATGGTAGTTTTTTACACGGGGCAGTTTATTTTCAAGTTCGTTCAGTTCATGGTAGTGGGTGGCGAACAATGTTTTGGGAGCTGCTGCACTGTTGAATAAAAATTCAACAATACTCCATGCAATGGAAATACCATCGTAGGTGGAAGTGCCACGCCCGATCTCGTCCAGCAATATCAAACTGCGGCTGGTGATGTTGTTGATGATGCTGGCCGTTTCATTCATCTCCACCATGAAAGTACTTTCGCCGCCGCTTAAATTATCGCTGGCGCCTACACGGGTGAATATTTTATCAGTCAGCGGCACCCTGGCTTCTGCCGCAGGCACAAAACTGCCCATATGCGACATCAGTGTGATCAGCGCCGTTTGACGCAGCACCGCACTTTTACCACTCATATTCGGCCCCGTAAGAATAATGATCTGCTGCGAGGCCGGGTCAAGCAAAATATCGTTGGCAATATAGGGTTCCCCAACCGGCAGGTTGCGTTCTATCACCGGGTGGCGGCTGTCTTTTACATCCAGTTCCAGCCCTTCATGTACCAATGGTTTTTTATAATTAAAATGCAGGGCATTATTGGCAAAACAACTGAGGCAGTCCAGCACCGCCATCACATGCCCGTTCACCTGCATGGGAGCGATATAATCCTGCAATTCATTCAGCAGTTTTTCAAACAGCTGCTGTTCTATCTGTAACATCTTCTCTTCGGCACCCACAATTTTTTCCTCGTATTCCTTCAGCTCGGGTGTGATATAACGTTCGGCGTTTACCAGTGTTTGCTTGCGTATCCAGGTATCGGGCACTTTGCTTTTGTGCGCATGTGTTACCTCGAGGTAATAGCCAAACACGTTGTTGAAGCTGATCTTTAAAGAGGAAATGCCTGTGGCCATCGCTTCCTTCTGCTGCAATTCCACCAGGTAATCTTTACCTCCACTGGCAATTTTGCGCAGACTGTCCAGTTCGGAGTCCACACCTGCAGCAATAACACCACCTTTGGCAGCGGCAGCAGGAGGATTTTCATTCAGTTCTTTAAGTATCCGGTCTAAAATATATTTACAGGGATTGAGCGCATCTCCCAGTCTTTTTAAATAATCATTCGTACTGTTTTCACAAATGGTTTTGATGGATTCTGTTTGCTGCAATCCTTTTGCTATTTGCAATACCTCCCTTGGATTTACTTTTTTGAGCGGCACTTTGCTCACCAGCCTTTCCACATCACCTGCCTGTTTGATATGATGGATGATCTTGTTGCGGGTATCGGTTTCCTTAATAAAAAACTCCACGGTGTTCAGCCGTTCGTTGATCTTGCTGATATCATTCAGCGGCATGATCATCCATCGCTTGAGCAAACGGGCACCCATGGCCGAAACGGTATTGTCTAAAACTTTCAGCAGTGTATTGGTTCCCTCACTGCCAAACAATTCCAGGTTGCGGATGGTAAAACGGTCCATCCACAAATGCTCATTACGGTCAATACGCTGGATAGATGTAATATGCCCGAGATTGGGATGTTCGGTGTCTTTTAAATAATGCAATACGGCACCTGCGGCGATAATGGCTTCCGGTAAATTTTCAATACCAAAACCTTTCAGGCTGTGTGTGCCAAAATGTTTCAGTAAACTTTCGGTCGCATAGGCTTCAGCAAAGATCCATTCCTCCAGTGTGTAGGTGAAAAATTTACTACCAAAAAGTTCTTTAAAATGTTTTTGCCTGTTGCGCTGGAAGATCACTTCGGCAGGCTTCAGGCTCTGCAGCAGTTTATCAGCATAGGCCGCATCGCCTTCCGCCAAAAAAAATTCACCGGTGCTGATATCCAGAAAAGCCAGGCCGATCTTCTCCTCATCAAAATGCAGTGCCGCTAAAAAATTATTGCTGTTATGTTCTAATAATTTATCGTTGGTGGCCACGCCGGGAGTTACCAGTTCCGTAACACCGCGTTTTACAATACCCTTGGCCTGTTTGGGATCTTCCAGCTGGTCGCAGATGGCCACGCGGTAACCGGCTTTTACCAGTTTATGCAGGTAAGTATCCAGCGCATGGTGCGGAAAACCCGCGAGCTCGGAGGAGGCGGCATTGCCATTGTTTCTTTTGGTAAGCGTAATGCCCAAAACAGCGGCAGCGTTCACAGCATCCTGTCCGAATGTTTCATAAAAATCACCCACCCTGAATAAGAGGATCGCATCCGGGTACCTTGCCTTGATGGCATTGTGTTGTTGCATTAAGGGAGTTTCGCCAGCCGCTTTTGCCATAGGGCGCAAAAATAAGGCTTAACCGAATAAGTTTCCGAAAGGGTTTCCGGTCAAAGTTTCCACAAAAAAGCCGGCCATAAGGCCGGCGGTTGGGGGTTACAGAAACGAATATTTTTAACGGGGCGCGGATTTTTATGATTGGTTATGATCAGAATCTGCCAAAATCTTGATCAATTATACCAGCTGCGTTTCCACCATTCAATTTTCCTGTTTTGTCAAAATCTCCTTCTTCATTTTTTCCCAAAAACCATCAAAGGTCTGGTGGTTTTCTTCCCGCCATCTTTTGCTGAACGAACGGATCTTTTCCGTACGGTCTTCATTGCTAAGCCTGAAAAAGGCCTTGATGGCTTCCCCGTCGTACTCGTAAGCCATCTGGTTATACAGTTCTTTCAGCTGCTGCTCTTTGCGGATATTACTGCGTGCAATTTCAATTTCCATTTCTTCCCGCAATAACACTTTTTCATCATAACTGCCGGATGGCAATAATGTTTTTGCGATCACAGGCATCAGCTCAATCAGCATCAGCAAAAAAACAATGAGGTAATAACGGTACTGCAAAGCCGCGTTGTTTTTGAGCAGGTTGGCCAGCGCATCCACCCTTGTTAAAAAGCCATTGTTGAGGTATTGGGTAAAAGCGGCTTCCTCTGACTTTATCTTTCCTTCCATTTCGTTCAGTTCCTTACCAATGCCATCCAGTTTTACCTGTTCTGATTTCAGCATTGCCTGGTATTCACCATCCAGCTTCTGGTATTCGTTGCGTTTGGCAATAGCGATATCTTTTATACCGATCTTCCCTGTTCCACCACTGCCATCTGTTTCGGCTAAAAAGTTTTCCCTTGCTTTGTTTACATCTGCATATTTATTATCCAGTGCGGTTTTAATTGTGCTTTGCTGGGCCAGCAGTTCATTTTTGCGGTTGCTGTACAGGCTGTCGAGCTCCTGTCGTTTTACCATTTTACGCTTTTCATTATCCAGCGATGTTTGCATTTTAATTTCCTTGTCGAACATGTACAGTACAGCCGGCTGCGCCATAAATGTACCAATTGTAATGGCCAGCAATGCCCTGAATAAAACTGGCGTGAATTTTTTCTTATTGAATTTGTTGATGCCCTTTATCAGCGCCCGGTCGATAGTAAGAATAATAAAGCCCATGAATAAACCCAGCGCCACGGCCATAATGGTGGAATCGACCACGGTACTGAAAAAATAGGTCCATGCAAAACTGGCAAAAGCCCAGGTGGCCAGCACTGTCATGCCAATGATGCGGTAACGGTTACGGTCAACCACCGAATCGATCAGCAGCTCTCTTTCGGCTGTTGACAACCACCATAAAAATTCTGTAAACTGAGAAGGCTCATAACTCTCCCTTTGAGAAAGAGGAACATTTCTTTCTGTCATCTTTAAAAATTAAATGATCAATAAAGAATCAATAGTTGAGTTGAGCCAGAATGCTGAGTTGAAGTGAATGCAAAATAGGCAAATGTGGCATTATAACGGGGCTATGCCGCTGGTTATTTCAGATGTACTGATACATTAACAGTTTGTTAGCCTTTGGCTGATAAACTTCAGGTTGTAAAAAACCGTCTGTTCAATTATCTTTGCGGCGATAAAAATCGGACTGTTATTAAATAATTTTACAAAATGAAACAATTTATTTGTGGTTTGGTGATGATGGCTGCTGCAGCAACAGTTTTAGCGCAGCCGCCTAAAGGAATGGGACAAAGCGATCCGGCGGCTAAGAAAGTACTGGATGGGGTGAGTGCCAAGTTCAAAAGCTTTAAAAGTGTAACGGCGAAATTCAACCTTAAAATGGAAAATGGCTCCGGTAAAAGCGTGGGTAATAAAACCGGTACAGTTTATATGAAGGGTACCAAGTACCGCATCACTGTTACAGGCCAGGAAATTTTTTGTGATGGCAGCAATGTGTGGACCTATGATAAGGCCAGCAATGAAGTAACCATTACCAAGCTGGACCCAACCAATAACACTATTACCCCGCAAAAACTCTTCACCAATTTTTACGATAAAGATTTTTTGTACAAGCTGAACAGTGATGCCGGCGGTTTACAGGAAGTGGAGCTGACCCCGATTGATAAAAGCAAGCCTTTCCATAAAGTACTTGTTACCATCAGCAAGGCTTCTCAAACCATCAGCAGTACAAGGGTTTTTGAAAAAACCGGTAACCGTTTTACTTACGCGGTAAGCAGCATGAATACCACCAGCCCGGTTGCCGATGCACAGTTTGTTTTTGACGCAAAGAAATACCCCGGCGTGGAAGTGGTTGACCTGAGATAATATAAAACTTATATACTTTACAAGAGCCGCAAATGAATTGCGGCTCTTGTTTTATACACCCAACCATACTGCGGGCAACTGCATCATGCAACTGCAGCAGTCCGTTGCTGCAATCACCTTTATAACAAAAAATCGTTTCTTCGCACTGCATGAGCGCTGCACAAAATTTTGCTGAACTGTATGAGGCATACAACAACATGGTGTTTAACCTTGCGCTCAACTATGTACAGCAAAAAGAAGATGCGGAAGATATTACCCAGGAAGTTTTTGTAAAGCTGCACCAGAACCTGCACAAGTACGATGCAGGTGCCGCCTCCTTAAAAACATGGCTGTACCGTATTACCATTAACCAGTGTCTTGATTTTGTAAAGGCAAGGCAAACCAAAAAACGCTTTGGTTTTATTACCACTCTTTTCTCAAAAGAATCTAACGAACCGCTGGCAGAGGCCATTCAGTTCAACCATCCCGGTATTGCAGCTGAAGACAGGGAAGCCCTGCAACAGCTTTTTACCATCATCAATACATTGCCGCATAACCAGAAAACCGCATTGCTGCTCACCCGTATGGACGGCAGGCCGCAAAGCGAGGTGGCAGAGATCATGAATCTTAATATAAAAGCGGTGGAATCGCTGCTGCAGCGGGCCAAATCGGCCATAGAAAAAAAATGGGCTGCGGCCGAAGGAAAATAATACAACCATCGTATAAAGAAACAGGCATGGAAAGTAAAATGGATATATTGAACAAAGTGCAGAAAGTGGAAACACCGCCATTTTTGTACACCCGTATTTTGCAGCGCATCAGCAGCCTGCAGGATGCCCCTGCCCCTTTAAAATGGCGTTTTGCCTTTGCAGCGGTTGCCATTTTATTACTGGTATTGAATATGGGTGTTTTGTTTTCGTCAAAACCAAAACCGCAGGATGGCAACATAGAAAGTGTTGTAAACAGCATGCAATTATCCACTTCAAACGAATTGTACCATGAGTAAGCTGAAACTGCTGGGTATTGCCGTTGCCGGGCTCATTGTTATGAACCTGGGCCTGCTGGGATTTTTATTTTTTGCAAAACCACCTAAACCCGAAGCGGCACAGCAACAGGACGCTCCCCGGGACAGGCCCTTTGGTCCGCCCCTGCGTGAACCCAAACAGGTAATTATTGAAAGATTGCATTTTGACCAGGAACAGGTGGCACAATACGAAACACTGGTGCAGCAGCACCGCAGCACTATCAATGAAACCGACCGGCAGATAAGGGAAACAAAAAACAGTTTATACGCCACATTGAACAGCGGAAACAGCGTAACGGCCGACTCCCTGCAAAATATACTTACACAGCTGCACCGTAAAATTGAAGACACCCATTACAATCATTTTGCGGCGATAAAAAAATTATGCAGGCCAGACCAGCTGGCTTATTTTAACGAGCTCACAAAAGAACTGGCCGGCTTTTTTGCACCGGGAAAAAATGGTCCGCCACCGCCACCACGCCCGGGAGAATAAGTTTATTTTTTATGACGGCCTTTCAATACTTCCAGCACATCATTTAATGCAAAACCTTTTGCCTGCAATAAAATAAGGTAGTGAAACAGCAGGTCGGCCGCTTCACCGAGAAAAAGTTCTTTATTGTCGTCTTTTGATTCAATCACCAGTTCCACTGCTTCCTCTCCCACTTTTTGGGCCACTTTGTTAATACCTTTTGCAAATAAAGAAGTGGTATAGGATTTATCAGAAGGATTATTTTTCCGGTCGGTGATAATATTTTCCAGTGTTGCCAGGAAATCATTGCTGCTGTTGGTTTCATTCCAACAGGTATCGGCACCGGTATGACAAACAGGACCAACCGGGTTTACTTTTACCAGCAGTGTATCATTATCACAATCCATTTTTATTTCTTTCAGCATTAAAAAATTCCCGCTCTCCTCGCCTTTTGTCCACAGCCTTTGTTTGCTGCGGCTGAAGAAAGTTACTTTTTGCAGTTCCTGCGTTTTTTGCAGGGCAGCCTCGTTCATAAAACCCAGCATCAGCACCACGTTTGTTTCTGCATCCTGTATAATGGCCGGCACCAGTCCGTCGGCATATTTTGAAAAATCAATTTTCATTTTCACTTGTATTATTATCTTGTTTATTTTCTGCTGTCTTTTTATTGCGTAACATTTCAAGTAATTCCTCCTGCTTATCCACCATCCGGTTGTGGCGGTCAGCATGCCGGTTATACTGCTTATTTTTAAGCCATATAAAAATCAGTATGGCTACAAGGGCCGGCGATATGTATAAAAAACGTTCCATTAAATCCTGATGGCCAGTTGTCCTGCCGCTAAATATTGTTTCAACTCCGGTATCCCTATTTCCCGGTAATGAAAAATACTGGCGGCCAGGGCAGCATCGGCATTTGCTTTTTCAAAAACGTCTTTAAAATGTTCCATGGTTCCTGCACCGCCGCTGGCAATAACGGGAACGGGCAGGCTGTTGGATAATGTTGCGGTAATATCCAGCGCAAAACCATTTTTAGTACCATCGTTATTCATACTCGTGAGCAGTATCTCACCCGCACCCAGTTCAACTGCCTGCTTTGCCCAATCGGTGGTTTTTGTTCCGGTTTTGGTGCGGCCGCCATTGAGATACACATACCATTCACCATCGGCTTCTTTTTTTGTATCAATGGCCAGTACCACGCACTGGCTGCCAAATGCATCACTCAGTTCTTTGATCAGCGCCGGGTTTTTATAGGCTGATGTATTCACCGAAATTTTATCGGCACCGTTTTGCAACAACACACTCACATCGTCCACGCTGCTGATGCCACCACCCACGGTAAAGGGAATATTGATATTGGCGGCAATGCGTTTTACCAGTTCCACCAGGGTTTTTCTTTTTTCAACAGTGGCTGTAATATCCAGGAATACCAGTTCATCAGCACCCTGCTCGCTGTACAGTATTGCCAGTTCCACCGGGTCGCCGGCATCACGTATGCTTTCGAAATTGATGCCCTTAACAGTACGGCCATCTTTAATATCCAGACAGGGTATGATCCTTTTTGTAAGCAAAATGAATAATTGTTTAATTGATAGTGGATAATTCCTGCAGTGTGATGCGTCCTTCGTAGATCGCTTTGCCAATGATGGCACCCGTGCAGCCAATTTCCTTTAATTGTTTTACATCCTCAATATTACTCACACCACCGCTTGCCACCAGTTGTATCTCGGGATGTTCTTCCATGATCCTTTTATACAACTTCGCCGAAGGGCCCTGGAGCACACCATCTTTGGAAATATCGGTACAAAAAATATTTACGGCACCCAGGCTGATCATCTTGCCAATAAAAGTAAAAATATTCATGCCCGTATCTTCCAGCCAGCCGCTGATCTTTATTGTTTCATCCAGCACATCGGCGCCAATAAAAAAACGGTCGGCACCAAATTACATCAGCCATTCTTCCAGCAACTGGGGTTGTTTTACCGCCAGGCTGCCAATGGTAACCATTGCTGCGCCGGCATCAAAAATGCTTTCCACATCTTTGATTGTTTTAACCCCGCCGCCAAAATCAATTTTGAGTGAAGTGGCTTTGGCAATATTTTCCAGCACCGCCAGGTTTATAATTTTGCCTGCTTTGGCACCATCCAGGTCAACCACGTGCAGCCGTTCAATGCCTGCATCCTGGAACTGCTGTGCCACTTCAACAGGATTGTTGTTGTACACTTTTTGCTGTGCATAATCACCTTTAGTAAGACGCACACATTTGCCGTCAATAATATCAATTGCAGGTATGATGATCATAGCGTGATGAAGTTTTTTAAAATTTGTTCGCCCGCCTTCCCCGATTTCTCCGGGTGAAACTGCACTGCGTAAAAATTATCTTTATGCAATGCTGCACTGTAAGGCTGCACATAATTACAGGTGGCCGCCGTTTGTTCATTCAGTTCCGCGTAATAACTGTGTACATTATAAATATACTCCGCAGGTTTTAAACCGCTAAATAAAACCGATTTAAAATCATAAATGGTATTCCAGCCCATCTGCGGCACTTTGAGTATATCGCTCCTGAACAGTTTTATCGCTGTATCAAAAATGCCCATGCAACCGGTATCTCCTTCCTCTGAGTGCCTGCACATCAGCTGCATGCCAACACAAATACCCAGCACGGGCTGCTGCAATGAAACAATCAGTTCATCCAGTTTTTTCTCCCGCACATTTTCCATGGCCGCACCCGCATGTCCCACACCGGGAAAGATCACTTTATCCGCATTGCGTATCAGTTCCGCATCATCGGTTACAACAGAAGCGGCACCCAGCCTGTCCAGCGCATACTGCACACTCTGCACATTACCGGCATTGTATTTTATCACTGCTATCATAATACTCCCTTGGTTGAAGGCAATGCGTTATTGTTAATATCCCTTTTCACCGCCTGTTTAATACATTTTGCAAATGCCTTGAAAATGGATTCGATCTTATGATGTTCATTATCGCCTTCCACTTTTATGTTGAGGTTGCATTTGGCTGCATCACTGAAGGATTTAAAAAAGTGATAGAACATTTCGGTAGGCATCTCTCCTATCTTTTCACGTTTAAACTCCGCCTCCCACACTATCCAGTTTCGGCCACCAAAGTCAAGCGCCACCTGTGCCAGGCATTCATCCATGGGTAAGGCGAATGCATAACGTTCAATGCCGCGTTTGTTGCCCAGCGCTTTCAAAATGGCTTCCCCCAAAGCAATCCCTGTATCTTCAATAGTATGGTGTTCGTCAATATGCAGGTCGCCCTTGCAAATAATATTCAAATCAATATTACCATGCCGGGCAATCTGGTCCAGCATGTGATCAAAAAAACCCAGGCCGGTATCAATAACTGACTTACCGGTTCCATCAAGATTTACGGTTACTGAAATTTTTGTTTCATTCGTATTGCGTTCGTGTGTTACAATCCGGGGCGGTAATTTTAAAAAGCTGTAAATATCTTTCCAGTGCGCCGATTCCACCACAATGGTATCCTTACGAAGCGCATCAATCTTATCCTGTATCTCTGCGGCCCCCAGGCTTGCATCAATGTTTAGCCAGAAACCTTTGCAGCCTAAATTTTTTGCCAGCTGCATGTCAGTAATGCGGTCGCCAATTACAAATGAACCGGCCATATCATAATCTGCCGTGTTCAGGTATTTTGTGAGCATACCTGTACCCGGCTTGCGGGTGGGTTTATGTTCATCGGGAAAACTGCGGTCGATACAAACTTCACTGAAATGAATATTTTCATTTTCCAAACTCTTCATCACCAGGTTATGCACCGGCCAGAAAGTATCTTCAGGAAAGCTGGCCGTTCCCAGCCCGTCCTGGTTGGTCACCATCACCAGTTCGTAATCCAGCTCTTCTGCAATCTTACGCATGTATAAAAACATATCAGGATAAAACTCCAGTTTCGCAAAATCATCCAGCTGGTAAGTGGGGGGCGCTTCCTTAATCAGTGTGCCATCACGGTCAATGAATAAAACCTTCTTCATTATTGGTAGTTGTTGAGTGTTTGTATTAATAAGGCGTTTTCATTTTCTGTACCAATGGTAATGCGCAAACAGTTTTCGCACATCATTTCCTTTGTACGGTTCCTGATCACAATTCCCTCCTGTGCCAGGTAATTGTACACCGCATCAGCATCATGCACTTTTACCAGTATAAAATTCGCATCAGTGGGATAAATATGCTTTACAAACGGCATTGTATGCAGTTCGTTTATTAATATTTCTTTTTGCTGTACCACGGTCTTGATCCACTCATTCACCTGCTGCGTGTTTTGCAATGCTTCCAGTGCCAGCTGCTGCGATGCCTCGTTGATATTATACGGCGGCTTTACCTTATTGAAGAGGTCAATGATATCCATCGATGCAAAAGCAATGCCCATTCGCAATGCCGCCAGTCCCCAGGCCTTGCTCAGCGTTTGCATCACAACCAGGTTGGGGTATTCGGTGAGTTCCTGTATAAATGTTTTTTGGCGGGAATAATTGATATAGGCTTCATCTATCAGCACAATACCTTTAAAATTATTCAGCAGCATTTCCACATCTTCTCGGTTCATATTGTTTCCCGTAGGGTTATTGGGCGAGCAGATGAACAGCAGTTTTGTATGGGCATCCGCGGCATTCAGAATACCCTCCACATTCAGCTGGAAATTTAAGTTGAGCGGCACTTTTTTCACCGGCACATCATTGATATCGGCACTTACCTGGTACATGCCATAAGTAGGCGGGCAAACAATTACATTGTCTGTTTTAGGATTGCAAAAAATACGATAGGCCAGGTCAATCACTTCATCGCTGCCATTGCCAATAAAAATATTTTCGGCAGGTACTCCCTTGATCCTTGCCAGCTGAAATTTCACCTGCCATTGCAAGGGATCGGGGTAACGGTTGAAATTTTCTTCCAGCGGCGAGCCGAAGGCGTTTTCATTCGCATCCAGGAAAACTGATGCCTTGCCGGTAAATTCATGCCGGGCAGAGGAATAAGGTTTTAATGATTTTATATTGTCGCGTACGAGGTTATTTAAATTGAATTCCATGATCGTTGTTTTATGTCACCAGCTTTACATTCTTTGCCGAACAGGATTGGCGACGCTCCGTTCAACTGTATTCCTGCTATCATCTTTTTTGTGCGCTAAGAAAACTATATCCGGCAGCAACGATGCTATTACATTCTTCGTATTGTTACCGCCCTTTTATGTGCATCCAGCCCTTCAGCGGCAGCCATCGCTTCCACCGCGTTGCCAATATGATCCAATCCTTGCTTGCTCAATTGCTGGAAAGTGATCTTCTTCACAAAACTGTCGAGCGACACACCACTGTAAGCCTTTGCATAACCATTGGTGGGCAGCGTATGGTTGGTGCCCGATGCATAATCACCCGCACTTTCGGGGGAATAATGACCTAAAAACACACTGCCCGCATTGATCACTTTTTCTGCAAGCGCAACTGCATTATCCGATGCAATGATCAAATGTTCCGCCGCATATTCATTCAGCAGTTCAAATGCCGCTGTTGCATCTTCCATAACAATATAACGGCTGTGCTGCAGCGCTTTTGCTGCAATATCTTTCCTGGGCAATACAGCAAGTTGTTTTTCCAGTTCGGCCTTCACTGCATTTACAATGCTTATTGAAGCAGCCACCAGTATCACCTGGCTGTCGGCACCATGTTCGGCCTGGCTTAATAAGTCAGCCGCCACAAAAGCGGCATTGGCTGTTTCATCGGCATATACCGCCACTTCGCTTGGACCGGCGGGCATATCAATGGCAACACCTTCTTTGTTGATTAATTGTTTGGCGCAGGTTACATACTGGTTACCTGGACCAAAAATTTTATACACTTTTGGAACAGACGCCGTACCATAAGCCATGGCTGCAATGGCCTGTACACCGCCGATCTTAAATACATTTTTTAATCCCAGCAATTGCGCCGTGTACAATACAACCGGATTTACTTTTCCGCCGGCACCTGCAGGTGTGCACAGCACAATCTCCCTGCAACCGGCAATAACAGCAGGAATACCCAGCATCAATAATGTGGAGAACAACGGTGCTGTACCTCCCGGAATATACAATCCCACTTTATCAATGGCCACCGCTTTACGCCAGCAGTTAACACCAGGTGCCGTTTCAATATTATTTAGGGTTTCTTTTTGCGCAGCATGAAAACGGCTGATATTTTCTTTTGCAAGCGCAATGGCGGTTTTCAATGTTTCATCCACCATTGCAACAGCTGCGGTAAATTCTTCTTCTGGTACTTTTAATGCTGTTAAGTCGGCCTTGTCAAACTGCAGCGCATATTTCTTTACTGCTGCATCACCATTTTGTTTTACATCATTCAATATGCCGCTTACTGTATCTTCCAGCTGTTTGGTATCAAATGCAGGTCGCTGCAAAATTTGCTGCCATTCGGCTGACTGCGGGTTTATAAATAAATTATCCATTATCAATTATTCCATTATCAATTAAACAATCATCTTCTCAATTGGCAATACCAGTATTCCTTCTGCTTCGTATTTTTTCAGTTTCTCAATCACTTCCCAAAAATCATTTTCATTCACCACGCTTTGCACGCTGCTCCAGCCTTCGGTGGCCAGTGGTGTAACCGTGGGGCTTTTCATGCCCGGCAATACGGCTTCGATATTTTTAAGCTGCCTGTTGGGGGCGTTGAGGATAATGTATTTGTTGTTTTTAGCAGTTTTAACGGCATTGATGCGCAGGAGCAATTTTTCCAGCAGCTGTTTGTTGGTAGCATCCAGGTTTTTGTTGGCCGTAAGCACCGCCTCGCTTTTTAACACCACTTCCACTTCCTTGAGGTTATTGGTGAACAAAGTACTGCCGCTGCTTACCAAATCGCAAATTGCATCCGCCAGTCCAATACCCGGTGCGATCTCCACGCTGCCACTGATCTCGTGTATCTCGGCATCGATCTTATTTTTCTTTAAATATTTTTTGAGGATAGCGGGATAACTGGTGGCAATCTTTAAACCGGCCAGTTCATCACTTGATTTGTATTTGATGTTTTTGGGAACCGCAATACTCAATCGGCACTTACCAAAACCAAGGCGGTATACCAGACTGATGTCTTTATTTTTTTCCAGCAATACATTTTCACCCACGATGCCAATATCGGCCACACCATCATACACATACTGCGGAATATCATCATCCCTTAAAAAGAAAACTTCCAGCGGAAAATTTTCTGCCACTGTTTTTAACTGCTTGTTGCCATTGTTGAGCTGGATGCCGCATTCTTTCAGCAGCTTCATGGAATCCTCGTACAGTCTTCCCGATTTTTGAATTGCGATCTTTAACATTTTACCAGGTTTGCACCAGCCATGGCCAGCGCAGTTTTTAGGTTAAAAATAAAAAAGGCTTACCTGTGGTAAGCCTTTTGAAATTATGTGGTACACATATAATCACCGACTTACCCGTTGGGTAATGCATGATGGTGATGGCTATGTGTGAATTGTTTCATTCTTATGCAAAGAAACGGCTGAAAATTTATTTAGCCAAATAAAATTTTGGCTGTTCTGTTAAATAATATCAATCCTGTTCAAAAATACGGGTGTCAATTCCGAGGCCGGCTCCTTGCGCCACAGTAACTTTTCCAAAATCATAACTAAGCCCGGTTGCAATATCTTCCGCGAGCAATAACGGACCATCCATATCCATTTTATCCAGCAGCGGCGATAACTGTGCAATGGCTGCGGAACCAATGGTGCTTTCATTCATGCAGCCGATCATCACCCCCATTTGCAGCTCCCTCGCTTTTGTGATCATTCTTCTTGCCGGGGTAATGCCACTGCATTTGGTGAGTTTGATATTGATACCATGAAAATGCTGGTGACATTTTTCAACATCGCTTTCAAACACACAGGCTTCATCGGCATACAATGGCAGCTCTGATTTTTGGTACAGTACTTTCATTCCTTCCCAGTTATCTTTTGCCAGCGGCTGTTCCACCATTTCAACTCCCAGCTTTTTTAATGCCGGTATTTTTTGCAGGGCCTGCTCCAGGGTCCAGCCTGCATTGGCATCCACCCGAAGCACCGCGTTGGTTTCTTTTCGTAACGCAGTTACCATTTCTATATCGCCTTCCACGCCCACTTTCACCTTGTACACCGGCCAGGGTTTCTCTTTCATTTTAGCCACCATTTTTTCGATGGTATCGATACCGATGGTATAATCCGTTACAGGAGCTGATGCCATATCCAGTTCCCATAACTGCACCAGGCTCCTGCGTTTGAGTTTGCCATAAAGATCCCATGCTGCGATATCCAGGGCACAAACCAAAAATGGGTTATTGGGGAAAAGATGGTGCAGGTAATGCCAGTAACGTTCAGGATCGGAAAAGGCAAATTTTTCCACGAAGATTTTTTTCTGCTCCAGGTCGGCCGCCATCTGTTCTACAGGAATGTTATAGTACGCAATGGCCGGTGCTTCACCATAACCGCGTATACCCATAAACTCCAGTTCCACCACAAATACAGGCTGGTGGGTTTTGGTGCCTTTTGAAATGGTAAATGGATATTTAAAAGGAAGACTGAGAATTTTATACCTGACTTTCATGTAAAGCGAATTTATGCTTACACCGTAAGCAGGCACAAATATAAAATGAAAGCATGGGGAAACACTCAGGCCTTGGTATATGCCATGGTATCGGTATACACCGTATTGGTAACACGCTTGCGGTAGTTTTTGAAAAGGCTTTGCCAGCGCAGGCGCAGCACACCTAAAATACCTTCTTTAACAATGCCTTTATTCATTTTGCTGGCGCCCAGTTCGCGGTCGATGAAGATAATGGGTACTTCGGCAATTTTAAAGCCCAGCTTCCAGGCGGCAAATTTCATTTCTATCTGGAATGCATAACCTACAAAATTGATGGCTTCAAAATTGATGGTTTCCAAAACCTCTTTCTTATAACAAACAAAACCAGCAGTGGTATCTTTTACCGGCATCCAGGTAATGATTCGGGTGTATACAGAAGCGCCTTTTGAAAGCAGGATGCGGTTGGCAGGCCAGTTTTGCACTGCACCGCCTTTTACATAGCGGGAACCAACGGCCACATCCGCACCTTCCTTACAGGCCATGTATAAACGTTCCAGGTCTTTCGGATTGTGGGAGAAATCGGCATCCATTTCAAAAATATAGCGGTAACCTCTTTCGATGGCCCATTTAAAACCGTGGATATAGGCCGTACCCAATCCCAGTTTGCCGCGTCGCTCTTCCAGGAAAAGCTGGCCGGGATATTTGGCAAACAACGATTTTACAATATCCGCCGTACCATCGGGGGAGCCGTCATCAATGATCAAAATATGATAACCCTGCCCCAAGCCAGTTACTGCTGCAATAATGTTCTGGATGTTTTCCTTTTCGTTGTATGTAGGTATGATTACGAGTTTCTCCAATTTCTGCTATTGAACAGTGTCAAATTTAAATAAAAAAAACCACCCGGCTCCGGTTAATTTTACACAAAGAACCGTTAATTGTTTTTCAACAGTGTGCGGTTAAAGATTTCGGTAAGTTTTTGCTTGGTATGCAGGGGAAAATCGCCTTTCATCATCCAGTCGTAATACTGTGGCTCGGCCCTGAGTACTTCAGCCACAGACCGGCCCTTATATTTACCAAAATTAAATACTTCAACACCCTTATCATCAAAACTGAACCTGCGGGCGTAGTCCACAATTTTATCTTCTCCTATCACACTTAATACCGACTCTACTGAATCTCCCAGGTTCTGGTAACGCTTCAGCTGTGCCAAAAACACATCAATGGTGGCACTTACATCCGCTTCGGCGCTATGGGCATCTACCAGTTCTTTTTCACAGAAGAATTTATAGGCGGCGCTCAGTGTACGGGGCTCCATGGTATAGAAGATATGCTGCACATCCACCATTTTGCGCTTGCTCAGGTCCACATCAATACCCACCCTTAAAAACTCTTCCATCAGAATGGGTATATCAAAACGGTTGCTGTTGTAGCCGCCCATATCGCATCCGTCAATGAACATTTTTATTTCATTGGCCACCTGTTTAAAACTGGGGGCATCTTTTACCATTTCGTCGGTAATGCCATGTATATCACTGGATGCTTTTGGAATGGGGATTTGCGGATTGATGAGCTTGCGCTTGGTTTGCCTGGTTCCATCGGGCAATAATTTTATGATGGCTATTTCAACAATACGGTCTGCAGAAAGACTCACACCAGTGGTTTCCAGGTCGATAAAGGCAATAGGGCGTTTTAATTGTAGCATGATTATGGATATGGTTTATTAAAGCTTATTCATAAAGGGCGTAAAATTAGCTCAGTTTTTTGATATGTCTGTACCATGTATGTAATATTTAAGCGATTTCGTCGTTTAGAGGTAGAATTATACCTTTACAACATAAAAGATCATAATAACACTCTTTTAAACCAGAAATCAAAAAGTAATGAAAAAACTATTTTTCGCCGCTGCAATCCTGTTAATGATGGCTGCATTTTTCAGCAGCTGCACCGGCACACGCAAAGTAGGTTGCCCGGGTACAGAAGGCATTATACACTAAGCACCAACAACGAATGAACTGGATCAGTTTAACAGACGAACAGCAACTGGCACAAATAAAAGAATTATCAAGGCAAAAGCCTCAGGTCATCTTCAAGCACAGCACCCGCTGCTCCATCAGCAGTATGGCAAAAAACAGGCTCGAAAGAAGTGAAGCTCCCGGTAATGCCGACTTTTATTACCTCGACCTGATTCAATACCGTCATTTATCCAATAAAATTGCTGAAGACTTCAGCGTTTACCACGAATCGCCACAGGTTTTACTCATTAAAAACGGCGATTGTGTGTATGAAGAAAGCCACAGCGGTATCAACATGGATGATATTATTGAACAATCTGCTGCAGCGCAATGATCAATTGGGGATCAATCCCACCGGTAAAATAATTTCCCACCTGTTCTTCACCCCCGGGTTCAGCAGGTCGGTATCCAGTAGTCTTGCATAACGCACCCCGATGGTTACCGGCAAAGAATTCCACACTTTGGTATCAAAATAAATTTCCGTTCCGGCACTGCGGTTGATAATTTCAGTGAGCACCCCATTCACCCTTGCCCTGGCATTGTTATAATCATAAAATAAATTGGCCCTGATACGCTGGAAATACAGCAAACCGGGAATACCCCCATCGGGATATAAAAGGGGAAAATGATAATTGGCCCCCAGCTTATACATCCTTCTTGTGCTTAATGCCTCGTATCCCCTTGCATAAGAAAAAGATTTGCTGAACAGGTCGGGCAATGTATCCCTTTTTTGATAAGCCGCATTGAGCACCAGGCTGTGGTTAACCGCAAAACCCGGGAAGTACAAGGAAGCGGCCCCTGTAAATTTATGACTGTCGCTGTAAGTAAATGCATCGCGGTAATTAACCGATATAGCCTGTGCCCAGCGCGGGTTAATATGCTGGATTGCTTTACGGCTTACGTTACTGAAAGAAAAAAATGCATTGGCATAATCGATGCCCTTATTATTAAAAACATTTTTACCAACACCCCGGTAATAATATTGCTCCACATTGTAACCAGCGCCAAAACTCAAAAATTTATTGGTACGGCCGCCGGTAAAACTCAGCGGTATGGAAAAACCTCCGCTGATCTTGGCCGTATTAAACTGGAAACTTTTTCCAATGGCCGTATCCACAGTGCGGTTAAAACTTTCTTCTGCGCTTAAATTAAAATAAGGGAACCAGCCGCCAAACAGCGCATCATAACCAAGTGTATGACTCCGGTCGGTGCGGTTATAAGTGTAAGTAAGAATATTGCTGAAACTGCTGAGCACATTATCACTGAAAATGGAGTACCCATATTCGGGGTCATCGGCAACAGGCCGCCAGCTGTGAAAATTGAACAGGTGCAGGCCTTTGCGGTAAGGGGTGGCCGAAAATTTTTGCGGTTGCAATGCTGCCAGTATCCTCTCCCCATTATATTTCAAGGCTTTTTCTGTAAATAAGTTATCAGCAGGAATCAATTCCTGTGAAGTGCCTTTTTCCCAGTCAAGATCCTTTACCCTGGTTTTTGCAAGCCGCTGGCCGGAAACTGTAACCGCACTGAACAGCATATCACCATTATCATTTACTGCGGGGGCATATACCCCATTGCTGTTATTGGTTAGCCGGTATATTTTCTTTGAGGGCAGCACATAAGCATATATTTTATCGGCATTCTTATCCATCCGGCTGAAATAAACAGTATCACCTTTTACAAAAGGATAGCCCAGCACATTAAATGAAAAAACAGTGAGCACATCCACATCGCCTGTTTCATTATCCAGCTTCACCAGGCACATATTACCCTCGGGATTGCGGGCCGCGGCAATGGTTTGTTTATCGTTTAAAAACTTTGGATAAGTGAAGAAATAATTACGTTTATTGGGAATGGCTTGCAGTTCGGCACCACTGGCTGCATCCAGCAATACAATTTGATTGGAGCCATCTGTACCTGTTTTTACTGCCAGTATTTTTGTTCCTTCTTTATTAATATCCGGCGAAAAATATTTTGAGCGGGTGGTGAGCTGCCGTTGTTTGCCGGTATGAATATCCACCAGGTTGATCACACTGTAATCCCTGTTCGTCCAGCGTGGATCGCTTTGATAAGATGCATATACAATACTGTTTTCATTACAGGAAAAATATTCATCCAGCGCTGTTTTCTTTACCGTGATCTTTTCTTCTTTTCCATTGCGGATCCTGTAAAAAGAAGCCACTTCCTTATAGGTTTTTTTTGTAACCACGATGCTGCCATCGTTCAAAAAATGCGGGAAGAGATAATCCACCACGTTTCTTTTTTGCGTAGGGGTGATATAATTCAATAGCATTGCGTTTTTAGCTGCAGCCTGTTCCTTAAAATAATTAATAGCATCCTGGTGAAACTGTTTAAACAGAACGCCACTGTGATGTTCTATCCCTTTATTGAAAAAACTTTTTAGCCGTACTGCATCTTCTGTTACTTTTTGCCAAAAATCCGGGCCGTATTTTTCATAACCGTAAGCCACCAGCAAATAACCAATCTGGTAATGATCGGGCACCAGGTCTTTCAGCGAACCACTGCGGTATTTCATCCAGGGATATTTCTTATTGGCTTCCCATAGTGATTTGAACGTATTGTAAAATGAAGGCATCCTGCCCCTGCCCTGTGCACTCACCAGTGTTTCCTGCCATACGGCATCGCCTTCAAAAAAATAGTCGGGCAAAAAAAGCCCGTTGGCCAGCAGCTGCCCCTCCTGCCCCAGGAAAACAGAGAACACTTTTGTAAAACCCTTGTTGAAATTACTGAACTGCTGTATGTGCCGGTTTTCGTGAATGATGAGGTTATCGTCCCAGCGCAAACTGCCGGTGGAAAAATTATCCTGTGGCGGAGTCATGTACAGCTCACTCATTTTTGGTGCCATACGTACATAGGCATTTGGGATGGTGGTTTGATTTTGCAGGATCACATTCCATTTTTTTTGCGGACCGCCAATGGAATAAGCGGTGGCGGTATCCAGCATCTGTATCACCGATGCTATACGGCAGGCCTGGCTGTCGAGCCCTTTTGGAAAAATAACCTTTGCCTTTGGGGTATTGATCTGCCACCATTTTACAGCAGGTGCATTACCACCGAAATTTTGTGCAGGGCTGCCGGTTGCGAATAAAAAAAATAAAGGCAGCAAACGGATATGCTTTACTTTTATCATGATTTAAAAATACTGAATTTTAAAAAGCGCTGACTCCCCGCAATACTTATAAAACATAATTATGCTTGAGCCCAATTTTCAGCCCTTCCCTGAAATAAGAACAGACCGTCTGCTTTTAAGAAGGATAGTGCCCGGTGATGCACATTTATTTTATGCGCTGCGTACCAATGAAAATGTGATGAAGTACATTGACAAGGAACCGCCAAAAAGTATTGAAGAAGTAAAAGCCATGCTGGACCGTATCAACAGCGATCTTGAAAATAATAACGGCATTACCTGGGCCATTTGCCTGCCGCAGGATAAAGAGCAGCTGATAGGCACTGTAGGTTTTTGGCGGCTGGTAAAACAAAATTACCGTGCAGAGATCGGTTATATGCTGCATCCCGGTTACTGGCGCAGGGGTATTATGGAAGAAGCGGTGGCAGCTGCCATTGCATATGGTTTTACCAGCATGAACCTGCACAGTATTGAGGCTAATATCAATCCCGGCAACGCGGCTTCTGCGGCACTGCTGGAAAAACTGGGCTTTGTAAGAGAGGCTTATTTTAAGGAAGACTATTATTTCCGCGGTAAGTTTCTCGATAGCGCCATCTATTGCCGCCTCAATAAATAAAACGATAAGCACCATTCCCTGCGGAACAGTGCTTATACTTCCCTTGCCGTAGCCTTTTAAAAATTACATTTTGGGCATCAATACATGATCGATCACATGTATCACACCATTGCTCTGGTTTACATCTTTGATAGTAACTTTTGCAACACCGCCTTTTTCATCTTTTATCATCAGGTCCTTACCTTTCATCATCAGCCATAATTTTCCACCGGCAACTGTTTTCACTTCGGCAGTGCCATTACCTTCTTTAATGAGCTTTGCAATAGCGGCTGCATCCCATTTTCCGGCCACCACATGATAGGTCAACACACCGGTTAATGCAGCTTTGTTTTCTGGTTTCAGTAAATTATCAACCGTACCTGCAGGCAGCATTTCAAATGCCTTATTTACGGGGGCGAATACGGTAAACGGGCCAGCACTTTGTAAAGTTTCCACTAAACCGGCTGCTTTTACAGCGGCCACCAGCGTGGTATGGTCTTTACTGTTCACGGCGTTTTCAACAATGTTCTTTGAGGGATACATGGCAGCGCCGCCCACCATTTTGGTTTGTTCCATTTGAGCAAAAGAAGCATTCACCATTAACATGGCTGCTGCGGCAATGAATAATTTTTTAACCTGTTTCATAATTGTCTGTTTTGTTTTTTAAATAAGTTTTATACAGGCAATTACGGCAACAGAAAAAATGCGGATTGCTTTTTTGAAAAAAAATTTGAAAAGGATGATAAAAAGGAGGAAGATTATATTTTACCTATGCTTACCACTTTTGTGGGTGTGGGGTTACCACCTGCTTTTTCCAGGGAGATGGCAAAGGCTTCGGCATGGCCAAAGCTTTTCATTTTTTGCATACGGAATTTTTTACCCTTGTCGTTGGTGATGATAAGGCCGCCATCCACGGGTTTATTATCTACAATTGCCCAAAACTGGTATTGCATGCCGGCGGGTGCATCGGGCAGGTTGCTGGCATCTATCATTACATCACCGGTATTGGTCATCCAGAATATTTTGGCTTTGGCATCTGGCATTTCGGGCATGCCTTTTAAAGCAACGGGCAAGCTGTATTTGCTTTGCACCACATCCATGTCGTGCTTTAATGTTTCGGCCATATCAGAAGCTTCCTTTACCTGCGCTTCTGCAATGGCCAGTTTCGCTTCGGCCGTTTCTGATCTATTATAGAATGTAATATTGAGAACAGTACTTCCTAAAAGTAAAACCACCGACGCAGCTACCGCCCATTTCCAGATATCGAAACGGGGCTCCTGCCCTCTCCCTGCACTTATATTTACTACCGGTGCCGCTGGCTGTTGGTTGATTTGCGCAAACAGTTTTTCCTTCACTTCTGCTTTGGGTGTCACCGCATTGGCCTGCGCATAAGTTTCCAATCCAGATTCGATAGCATCCAGTTCGGCTGCCACTTCAGGATATTGTACACGCCATTGCTGCACCTGCTGCTGTTCGGCTTCAGATGCCAGTCCTGCTGCATATAATTCCAGCAATCCGCTTGATATGATCTCCTGTACGTTCAATTTATGTGACCAGTTTTCTTAATTCTAAAATCGCGGTACGCATACGGGTTTTAACGGTGCCCAAAGGTACGCCTGTTTGTTTTGAAATTTCTTCCTGCGTGTAACCGCCAAAATAAGCCATATCAATAATACTCCGCTGTTCGGGCTTTAATGCGGCCAGTTGTTTTTTAATTCCCATTGCATCAAATTTTTCTTTCGATGTTCCGTCGGTATAATTACTTACGGAATTTTCGTCGGAAGAGATTTGCTGCTGTTTCCGGTAACCCTTGCTGCGCAGGGTATCAATGGTAAGGTTACGGGTGATATTAACCATCCATGTAAAGAGCCTTCCCCTGGATGCGTCATAACTGGAAAAATTATTCCATATCTTCAAAAAGGCTTCCTGTAAAATGTCCTCGGCAAGGGTTGCATCCTCCACCATCCTCGTAATAACACCATTTAAAGCCCCTGCATAGTTGTCGTATAAATAAGAGAATGCCTGCTGGCTGCGGGCCTGCAGCTGCATTACCAGCTCTTCTTAACTGTATTTGATGGATGATGACAAGGCAGTGTTCACTTAACTTTGAATTTCGAAAGTATGTTATTTTTTAAAAAACGGCATAACTTAACTGTAATATATAATGATACTCAGCCAGGCCATACCGGTTTTACCTGCCATTAACATCAATGAGACCATAATGTTTTATGAAAACGTTCTGGGCTTCACCGGTATTGACCAGGGCCCCTACGCCATTTTGAAAAAAGGCAGCATAGAACTGCACTTCCAGTTATGTGCTGATAAAAAACTTTGCGAAAACACCAGCTGTTATATCAGGGTGGCCGATGTGCAATGTTTGTATACCAATATGGCGGCAAGGGGAATTATATACCCCGAAAACAGGTTATTGGATTTGCCGGGCCATAAAAAAGCTTTCACAGTAAAGGATAATAATGGAATTTTGCTCCGTTTTGTACAGGAAAACGGATAAATATGTGCGCTGTTACCATACGCCCCATTCATTTTACAGATAACGAACCGCTGGCTGCCATCATTCGCCGCTCGCTGGAAGAATTCAATGCCAACAAACCCGGCACCGTATATTTGACCCAACCACCGATCAGCTCTCGGCTGTTTTTGAAACTGCCGGCAGTGCTTATTTTGTTGCAACAGAAGATGGCCGGTTGCTGGGAGGATGTGGTATCTTTCCCACACCCGGCCTGCAAGCTGGCACCTGCGAACTGGTAAAACTGTACGTAAGCAACAAGGCAAGGGGCCGCGGCCTGGGTAAACTGCTGATGGAAAAATGTATCAAGGCGGCAGGCGAAATGGGTTATAACAAGATATACCTGGAAACAATGCCCGAACTCAATATTGCCGTACCCATGTATGAAAAGATGGGGTTTGAATATCTGCCCGGGCCGCTGGGACAAAGCGGTCATCATGGCTGTGATATCTGGATGCTGAAAAATTTATAATATCCCTTTGTGGATTTTTTGGGTTGCTGTGTCTTTTGTTTCCAGTTATGAGATTTTGTTTTCCCATTATTTTACTGGCGCTTTTATATGGCTGTAAGACAAAAACAAACTTACCGGCCAGCCAGCCACATATCCTGGCGCCAAAAACACCGGCGCTCCAAAACCTCAATTACGATTCCTGTAAACGCCAGGTGCAACTGATTAAAGAACAGAACAGGACAAAATGGCCAAAACTAACAAAGACCGAAAAGGAGAAAATTGTGGTATCGGCCATTACAGAAACCATCATCCCAAACTGGATTGGCACCAAATGGGATTTTAACGGAACCACTGAAATCCCCCAAAAGGGCGGTATTGCCTGCGGGTATTTTGTAACAACAGTATTAAGGGATGCCGGTTTTAAACTGTCCCGGGCCCGCTTGGCACAATGTGCATCAGAAGAAATGATATTAGCATTGGTGCAACGTAAATATGTACAACGCTTCAGTAATATTTCTATTGAAAATTTTATTAAAGCAATTCAACGTAATAGCACTGGTTTGTATATTGTTGGGCTCGATAACCACACAGGTTTCATTTACAGCAATGGGATGGATATTTACTTTATCCACTCCAGTTTTGTGGGAACCCGTAATGTACAAATGGAGCTGGCAAAAGACAGCTGGGTATTAAGCCGCAGCCATTATAAAGTGCTGGCAAATTTAAGCGGAGACGAAGAATTATTGAATAAATGGGCCCATTAATAAAAAAAAACAAATAAACTCATTATTAATTAGTTATAAATTCTACTTCATATACTGGACTAAATAAATAAAGCTTACCCGTTTTTATTTCCTGGCATTTATAGCGTTTACGCACTTTTTCTCCCTTCTTAAAAATCCTGCCCCCGTTGATCCGGAACAAAGCACCTTCCGGGAGCTGCTCTACAAGGCGCACACCCTCTTTTTTTGCATCATATTTATGCAGCACCCGCAACAACTTTTCATCACCACAACTGCTGGCTGCCGGGTTTTGAAGCGTGCCCAGCAAGGCCTTTTCGATGTCGGGCGGAAATACTTTTTTTAACAGAAACTGCGCCAGTATCTTACTAAACTCATTTTTCCACTCCATGCCATGCGCCTGCACCCGGTTGCCAAAATTCTCATAGGTAAAAAGATGCGCCAGTTCATGTAATAGGGTTATTAAAAATGCATATTGATTAAGATTACCATTAACACTGATGCGGTGGGTATGCGATCCATGGGCATGCCGGTAATCGCCCAAAACGGTCTGCCGCTGGCGGGTAATGGTAAGATGCACCTTATGTAAATGGAGATAATGAAGCACCCCTTCAAAGCTTCCTTCGGGCAAATAATCCTGCAACTGTAAAAGCGGGGCTTCCTGTTTAGGCATTTTTTTGTTTGTTCAGCTTTAGCACAACGGCTACTTCAACAGCAAGGTAGAGGAAATACAGGAATGTGGAAATATAAACTGCGGGCTTGTTGATGTTTCTTTGAACTGCAAAAGCATAGGCAATAAAGGCCGTGGCAATAACCAGCAATTTAATAACCGTGCCTGCCATCATACTGCGTACAAACACATTTGGATTACTGTTGCGCAATGCCCGGGTCAGCAACAGCAAGGTAACCAAATTGCTTATAAATAAAATTACATTAGCTGCTATAAGAACCTCCCTGTCAATATTATATCGATCAAAAAAAGAACGGCTTGCAATAAAAAAAGTATTGAGGAAAATAAAAATAAATACAATCGGGAACACTGCTTTTCGATTCTTGTTCATGCTTATTTTTTTGCTGATGTGTCTTTATAAATCCTGTATAACATGGCGGTTATTGCCAGCAAAGTTAATAACCAGCTGGCTAAAGGAACAGTAAAATGCAGCCATTTATCTGCCTTGTACCCGGCTAATACGGCTGCGCCAATAATTACCCCAAACTGGGAAGCCAGTCCGGCATAAGCAAGCAGTTGTTTATTGCGGTTATTATTCGTTGACGGCGGGGGCATTCACTCTTTCCTGAACCAGTTCCACCACGTTGGCACCCATCTGGCACTGCCCGTTGAATGAAACCGATGGCTCCACCTGCAGCTTTGCAGCGCAGATATCACCATCAATTACGGCTTTGCCATGCAGGTGCAGCAGGTCGGATACTTTTATTTTACCGGTAACCCTTCCTAAAATATCGGCCTGCCTGCCATCGATATCTCCTTCCACTGCTCCCTCGGCGCCCACCAATACCTTGGCTTTTGCCAGCAGGTTGCCCTTAAGGGGTCCATCGATCCTGATATCGCCATTGCTTACCAGGTTACCCGTAATCACTGTTCCAGCACCGATTATAGTGGTGGAACCAGCCTTGGTTTCTTCAAAAGATGTTTTAGATTTTGAGTTAAACATATTTTCTTAGTTTTTGAGGTTCAACTAGTTAATCAATCATCACTATTTTCAACTTTTGGTAGTTCCAGCTTGCTGGTATCCAGCTTTGGCACATTACCCGTAAGCACTTTTTGCACATCATTCAGGTATTGCTGTTTGTAATGGAGGGCCTGTTCAATAGAATCCACCCTGATCTTTAGCATCCGGTATTCTTTCACCTGCCGGGCATTACCATAACCTACGCCGGGTAAATAGTATTTTAATGGGGTAAACACAATCAGGGCAACCGTTAATCCAACCAGTAAAACAAACAAAGTACTCATTGCGATGTATACACTCAACCTGTTCAGTTTAAACTTTACCACTTCTTCGTAAGTGTCTTCGTTCATCACCACCAGCCTGTAACGGTTACGCAGCCGTTTTAATGTGCTGTTGGTATCAAATTTCGTCATGCTCCTTGGTTTAAAAGGGGCTTAAAGTTAAACAAAGGCGTCCTAAATAACAACGCTGATACAAAAAAGAGTACTTATACTTTTCAGGGGGAGAAATTCACCATCATAAAAAAAATTTAAACTAACCGGCAATGCATAGATTTACAGGAAGGTTTGGCAAAAAAAGCCGATATTTAACCCCGCTATCTAACCATCAGATTCATGCTGAAGAAAACATCATCCGCCATATTTATTTTTTTCCTTACCTGCGGCATTATAAACAAGGTGGCCGCACAACCTACCTGGACCTTTGAACCCTTTGGAAAAGAAAAGAAACCCGAAAAATTCGAGAACCGCAAACTGGGTTCAGAAAAAACAGCCGACAAAAAATTCACTAAATCAAGGCATCTTATCCAGAATACGGTTACGCATTACAACTATTATTTCAACGCCAATAATAAACTGAATGCCGTAATTGAAAGGGCAAGGATTGCAGCAAAGGATGATTACAGCAAACTGCTGCCCTTCTATCCTTTCCCGCTGGAAAGCACCGCATCACAAAAACAGGAACTGGATTCTGTAATATATAAGTGTACGGCGGGTATATTACTGCACGACCTGCGTAACGACTGGGTGGACAACCTGTACCTGCTGATTGGAAAAGCCTATTATTACAAACAGGATTTTGACTCTGCCGCCATGACGCTGCAGTTTATCAATTACAATCTTTTTCCACGCAAAAAAGGAGAAGATGACGACCGCGTGGTGGGTGGCAACGAATCGGCCAGCGGCAGCAATATCTCCATCGCCAATAAAGAAAAAAGAAACCTCCTGCAAAAGATCGCCTCCCTGCCACCCAGCCGCAACGATGCGCTCATTTGGCTGGTACGCACACTGGTTGAACAAAACGAGATTGGCGAAAGCGGCGGATTGATCAATACCCTGCAAAATGATGTGAACCTGCCGCAGCGTTTAAAGAACGACCTGGACGAAGTGAATGCATACTGGTTCTATAAACAGGAAATATATGACAGTGCGGCTGTGCACCTGGAAAAAGCCATCACCAATGCAGACGATAAGCAGGATAAATCCCGGAGGGAATTTTTACTGGCGCAGTTGTATGAAATGATTGGACAGACAGACAAAGCCTCCGGCTATTATGCAAAAGCCTCCAGGCACACAGTGGATCCGTTACTGGATATTTATGCACAGCTGAATGATGCCAAAATGCTGCGCAGCGGCGATAATACCAAGCAACTTAAAAACAGCATTTCCACGCTGGTGAAAATGGCGCACAAGGATAAGTTTGAACCCTACCGCGACATTGTTTACTATTCAGCCGGACAACTGGCCATGCAATTGCCCGACACAGCAGCTGCCGTGGTATACTTCAACAAAAGCATTGAAAAGAACGAGAACAATATAAAGTACCGCAACAAGGCTTACCTGCAACTGGCCGATATTGCTTACAGCCGTAAGAACTACAAACTCTCTGCTTCCATGTACGACAGCCTGCAATTAAGCGGCGACTCTAGCCTGGCAAGCAGCCTTGCATTATTGCAGGCAAGAAGGGCCGCACTTACAAAAGTGGTGGACCATATCGCCAATCTTGAAAGGGAAGACAGTTTGCAGCGCATTGCATCCATGATACCATCAGACCGGGAAGACTTTATAAAAAAACTGGTAAAACGCCTGCGCAAGGAAAACGGGTTAAAAGATGAAGGCAACAGCGGTAATAATGCCCAGCCCGGCTTCAATAACAGTAACGCCCCCACTGATCTTTTTGCTTCCAGCAATCCCGCCCGGGGCGAATGGTATTTTTATAACAGTTCTCTGAAATCAAGGGGCTTTAATGAATTTAAAAGCAAATGGGGCACCCGTACCAACGTAGATAACTGGCGCCGCAAAGCTGCAATGGATCTTTCAATACGCAATAATTTTAATAACCCCGCCGGAACCGGTAATGCAGCCACCAGTGGCAATAATGCCGCTGCATTGCCTGCAGAGATCACCTATGATAACCTGTTGCAGCAATTGCCGCTTACACCAACTGCTTTGGATAGCAGTAATGGCACTGTTGCTACAAACCTGCTGGCGCTTGCAAAGCTCTACCAGTCGGAACTGGAAGACTACGAAGCTGCTATTAAAACTTACGAAGACTACCTGCGCCGTTTCCCCGACAAGGCCAACGGTGATGTATACCTCGGTTTGTATTATTGTTACAATAAATTGGGCGATACTGCAAAAGCAGACTATTATAAAAACCTGCTTAACACAAAATTTGCCAATAGTAAAGCATGGCAGATGCTGAATAACCCGGCCGCACTTAACAGCAAAAACCCGGAAGCCACCAAGAAATATGAAGATATTTACAACCTGTTCATTGAAGGTAAATTTGATGAAGCGGTGGAAGAAAAGAAAAAGGCCGACGCACAGTTTGGTGTAAACTACTGGACCCCGCAATTGCTGTATATAGAAGCATTGTACAACGTAAAACAGAAAAACGACAGCGCCGCCATTGCAGGATTGAATGCGCTGATACAAAACAACCCCAATACACCGCTGGCTGACAAGGCATCTACCATGATTGATGTGCTGAAACGCCGCAAGGAGATCGAAGAATACCTTACCAACCTGCAGGTGACAAGGGAAGAAGAAGAAAAAGTAATGGTGCCATCAGACAGCAATAATAAACCTGCAGTAAAAGCACCACCAGTGGTTGCCGCACCGGCACCTGCGGTGAAACTGCCTGTTACCACACCACCTGTTGTTATTAAAAAAGATACGGTGAATACCAATATAACCGTAAAAGGCCAGTTTGTATTAAAACCCGATTCGCCACACCTGGTGATCATGATACTGGATAAGGTGAACAGCATGTACGTAAACGAAGCGAAGAATGCCTTTACCCGTTTCAATAATGAGAATTATTACGGGCAGGGGCTGGCAATAAACAAAGATGTGCTGGATGCAGATAAAGATCTGCAGCTACTGGTAACCGGTTCCTTTGCCAACGACAATGCCGCTATTGAGTATTATAATAAAATAAAGAAGAGTGCCCCCCGCGAAGTGTCGTGGCTGCCGGCAGCAAAATATTCTTTTTTAATCATTACAGGTGATAACCTGCAGGTGCTTAAAACCAATAAGGATCTTGCAGGCTACAAAACCTTGTTAAATACCCTGTACCCCGGCAAGTTTTAACAACCGCTGCCGCAGTGGCATTTTTTAAACTGTATTTTTGTATTCAATCATTCACCAGACCCCTGATCATTTTCCTTTATGAAACGTTCTGTAAAAATTTTGTGGCGTTTGTTCTTTGGCGGTTTTGCTTTATTAGCCCTGGTGCTGTTATGTGCCAATTTCGGATTGTTTGGTAAAATGCCCTCGGTAACCGAACTGGAAAATCCCGAAGCAGATCTTGCCAGCGAAATTTATACCAGCGATGGCATGCTGATGGGTAAATATTATGCAGAGAACCGCAGCGAGGTGAAGTACAGCGAAATTTCTCCCAACGTGATCAATGCACTGGTGGCAACAGAAGACGAACGTTTTTACGATCACTCGGGTATTGATGCCGAAGCACTCGGCCGCGTGGTGTTTACACTGGGCACACAGGGCGGCGGCAGCACCATCACACAACAGGTGGCTAAAATGATGCTGGGCCAGGGCAAGGGTAATATCATAAAAAGGAGCTTCCAAAAACTAAAAGAATGGATCGTAGCAGTAAAGCTGGAAAGAAATTTTACCAAGGAAGAAATCATTACACTCTACCTCAACAGGGCACCCTGGGGTAATGTGTACGGAATAAGAAATGCATCCCGCCTTTATTTTCAAAAAGAACCAAAGGACCTTAAAATTGAAGAAGCAGCTGTTCTTATTGGCATGCTGAAAGGATTTATTTACAACCCCATCTCCCACCCCAAAGCTGCATTGGACAGGCGCAATACGGTTATTAACCAGATGTCAGTTTGCAAGCAGCATTTTCTTACCCCGGATGAAGCTACCAAACTAAAAGCAAAACCCCTGATCACCAATTTTAAAAAGCTGGATGAAAATGTGGGCATCGCTCCCTATTTCAGGGATGTATTAAAAGACAAACTGAAGGAATGGTGTGCCAGTCATAAAAATCCTAAAACAGGAGAGCCATACGATATTCTCAGGGACGGTTTGAAAATATATACCACTATTGACTCCCGCATGCAGCAATATGCAGAGGAAGCCGTGGTGCAGCATATGCCGGTGATACAAAAGAAACTGGACTGGATCATGAAAAACAACGGCGCCAGGATGTGGAAGGAACATGAAAATGTGATTGAAGCGGCCATGAAATTTACTGACCGGTGGAAGAACCTGAAGGAAGAAGACATGAAAGAAGAAGATATCAAAAAGACCTTTTATGTGCCTGTAAAGATGAAAGTATTTGCATGGAATGCCAAACGGGAAAAGGATACGGTGATGACGCCCTACGATTCTATCAAATACCATAAACAGCTGATGCAAACTTCCTTTGCAGCCATGGACCCGCATACCGGGGAAGTAAAATGCTGGGTGGGTGGCATCGACTATAAATGGTTCAAATACGATCACGTTACAGCCAAACGGCAGGTGGGGTCCACCATCAAACCGCTTATTTATTCATTGGCGGTACAGGATGCCGGATATACACCAGAAACCGAAGTGCCAGGCGGGCCCGTATTATACGGAGGTGTGATGCGCACTTTCTCCGGAGGTGGTGGCACATTGGCCAACTGCCTCGCTTTTTCAAAGAATACAGCTTCGGTGCGCCTCACCAATATGGTGGGTGTAAAAAGAGTGATAGAGTTTGCCAACTCCTGTGGTGTAAAAGCAAAACTTCCGCCTTACACTTCGCTTGCATTGGGCGCTGCAGAAATTCCCATGCTGGAAATGCTGCAGGCTTACAGTATGTTTCCTAATAAAAGTCTGAATATTGAACCTATCATGGTAACAAGGATTGAAGACAAAAGCGGCAACCTGCTGCAGGAATTCAATGCCAACCCCAAACAAGTACTCAGCGAAGCATCTGCCTATACCATGGTACAGCTGATGGAGGGTGTTGTAAAATTTGGTACGGCCCGTGCACTCAATTCTTATAATATTCCTGTTGCCAAAGCCGGTAAAACGGGTACCACCAACGATAACACCGATGGTTGGTTCATTGGTTACACTCCCGAACTGCTTGCCGGTACCTGGGTGGGTTGCGAAGATCCCTTCATCAGGATTTACGCCGGTACATCGGGAGGTAATGAAATGGCGGCGCCCAAATGGGGTATTTTTATGAGCAAAGTGTATGCCGACAGGAAACTGGGCTATGGAAAAATAAAAGACTTTGATAAACCCGTGAGCATGCAAAACGAAGAACTATCCGCAGATGCCGACTGGGGCCGCATCTTTAACCAGGGCGACAGTCTTTCAAAAGATGAAGGCAATGGTAATGCGGGTGATTTTATTGATGCTCCAACCATGAATGAAACTCCCCCTGAAGTTCCCATAGAAAGCCAGTTAGGCAAACAACCTGCCGATACCAATAAACAAAAAGATAATAAAGATCCTAAACAAACAAACCCTGCTTTAAAGCCCGGGGATGACAAGAATAAAAAACCGGTAAAACCCGAGCCAGCGAAAAGCAGTCCGGCAAAAAATGATTATTAATTAAGCTTTGCCAATAAGACACAAAACCCGTCTTAAAATATTAAAAGCAAACAGCCAGTCCTCAACTGGCTGTTGTTTTTTCAGCAAATGCATTACGCCAATGGAGCGAGAGTTTAAGCCGGTATTCAAATAACAGCAATTCATTCACTATGCTGCTTAGTGGCATGTAGTGTTCATTTGCACAACACTTGTAGAGGATAACTTTTGTACTAACAATGGACTTCATGCACATAAAAAAACTGCTTCTTTTTGGGAAGCAGTTTCTATAATGGATTAACCAGTATTAATAATTCTTGGCTTTCAGTTCCACTCTCCTGTTCTTTGCACGGCCGGCTGCAGTTTTGTTATCTGCAATTGGCTTGTCTTGTCCGTAACCGGTAGAATTAAGACGGCTTTCTGCAACACCCTTGCTTACCAGGTAAGCTTTAACGGCAGCTGCCCTGTTCTCACTTAAAGTTTGGTTCTTATCAGCTTTACCCTGGCTGTCGGTATGACCGTCTATATCCAGTTTCAGTGAAGCATCATCGCTCATCAGTTTCACCACTTCATTCAGTGATTTGAATGATTTTGGCAACAGCTTGGCGCTTCCTGTGGCAAAGAAAATGTTTTTAGCAGCGTAGTTGATCTTGTCGATCACGGCCTGTTTGATCTCGGGGCAACCAAAGTTAGAAGCCGGACCAGCAGTATTCGGACATTTATCTTCTTCATCATTTACGCCATCGCCATCAGTATCTGGTATTGGGCAACCCTGGTAGCGGGCAACACCCGGTGTGGTTGGGCATTTATCCTGTTCATCGTTGATACCGTCTTTATCTGTATCAGGAATAGGGCAACCGCCATATTTTACCAATCCGGCCACATCAGGACATTTATCATCTGCATCCGCAATGCCATCACCATCCCTGTCGGGACATCCTTTTAAAGAAGCAAGCCCGGCAACAGTAGGACATTTATCCAGTGAATCGATCACGCCATCACCATCTGTATCTTTTGGCGCTTCAACAACCGGAGGAAGGATTACCGGTGGTGCAGGCACCTCTCTTGGTTTGCCAATATTACCGGCAATACCAAAGCTGTGATAGAGGTGATAGGCGCCATTTTCGGTAATTGGCATACGGTATTGTGTGTTGAGCATCAGGAATGCATCATCAAACAGGTTAATCTGCAAACCCAAACCTGCAGGCACAAATGCAGAATAGTATCCTTTGTATTTGGCTGCCCCCATACCGATTGTGAAATAAGGGCTCACCCAGTATTTATCAGATACCAGTTTGATGTTGGCTGCACCTACTGCTTCCAGTAAAAAATCTGCCTGGCCGGAAGCCGCCTTACCTGGAATAGGATAATCGAGGAATGATCCTGAAACACCGCCTTCAAAATCTATATTGTTGCTCAAACCCTGGTAATAGCTTAAACCAAGACCTGCAGCCATATTGGTGATCTTTTTGAAATCTTTTGTGCGCAGCACATTTGATAAACCTTTTGAACGGATATTGGCAGCTGTTTTAAAATCATTGAGTATAAAATGCACACCTAAAGCCGGGCGTTTTTCGAAATCGCTTTGGCCAAAACTGCTTGTAAACAAGCCGAAAGCCAGCAATGCTAATAAGATTTTCTTCATATTTGTTAGTTTACTTAATTGGCACAAAAATACTGGCTTGGCTGCAAAACATGAAATAATTTACCAACATTGTTCAGTTTATACACAGGCAGTTGCGCTGTTGCAGCTATGCATTATTGAGGTGCTTTTTTGCCTATTACTTCCACCTTTACCCGCGTGAGGCCAGATGATACAAAGCCCAGCTTAGTGGCAGCAGCACGGGTAAGATCAATGATGCGCTTCATTTTAGGGTGCAGGCGGTCGTTGGTTTTTACCACCACCGTGCGGCCATTGCGCAGGTTGGTCACTTTTATCCATGTTCCCAGCGGCAGCACATTACAGGCACAGGTAAATTTTTTCTGATCGAATATTTCACCACTTGCAGTTTTGCGGCCATGAAATTTACTGGCATAAAAACTTGCCTGGCCGTAAAATATCTTTTTTGATTTAGAGGCCGTTTTTGCAGATGAGGAATCTGCTGCCTGCGCAAGCACACTGTTTGCTGCAAATGAAAACAGCAGCACGGTGGCCGTGGTGGCAACAAATTTTACAACCGGTTTGGAATGGATTGGTTTCATGCAGGCAATTAACGTTAACAAAGCGGTTTATTTATCGGCAAAATATTTTTCCCTCATCAGTTTGTCTTCTCCATAAATATCATCATAAAATTTCACTTTCCCGTCTTTCCCTTCGCAGCCAAAATAGCGTATAAAAATGGGTATCCTGTTTTTTACGTAGATGCGGTGCAGTTCTTTTGCTGCGATCCATTTTTTAACTGAATCGGTATTATACCGCATGGGTTCGGTGGCATTGGCACTATCGTTGCGAATAATAAAAAAGGCCAGCTTCTCCCATTCCTGCACCCGCACACAACCATGACTGAAAGCCCTTGATGCATTCTTAAAAAGATAACGCTGGTTCGTATCGTGCAGGTATACCGCATAAGGATTATTAAAATTGAATTTGAACACACCCAGCGCATTATTATCACCGCTGCCCTGCATCACTTTGTAAGGAATGCCCTTACTGTACTTGCTCCAGTTCACACTGTAAGGATCCACGGTTTCACCTTTCCCATTTACAAGATGCAGTCCAATTTTTCCCAAATACCCGGGATTGCTTTTTAGTTTGGGCAGGTATTGTTTTGCAATAATACTGGTAGGCACGGTCCAGGTTGGATATGTAATCATATTCGTAATGGCACTGTTCAGCACCGGTGTCCGGGTATCGGGTTTGCCACAGATGATTTTTGATTCCAGCACTACCGTATCCGCATCCACCAACTTTAAATAAAAACCGGGCAGGTTTACCCAAATGTATTTCTCCGGCATTTTTGCAGGCAGTTGTTTATACCTGTCGAGTGTAATGGCAATGCGTTTAAACCTTTCCGCATCACTGGTGTTCAGCATCTTTATAAGTGCAGAAGATATTTTACCATCAGCCTTTACTCCTTTTTGTTTTTGATACCTGGCCACTGCGTTATTCAGCTGTGCAGAATCGGGCAATTTATCTGCAACAGTGGCAATACCACTTTCGGCCAGCCGTTTCTGTAATGTTTTGATAAAAAACAAAGAGTCTTTACTGTCGCCTTTTTTATAAGGATAGGTTATATAGGTATAAGTACGCCGGTCCATACTGTCTAAAAAATGCCTGATACCCTGCTTCAGTTCCCAATAACCGCTGTGCGGTGGCTGCAGTGCATCAAAGATTGCAGTGAGCTGGTCCTGCTTTAAAGCCTGATCCAGGTTTTTGATAAAAAAATCAGCCGACTGTACAGAATCAGCGCTGAGTGAGATACTGTCTGCTTTCAGCCGCCCGAACTTCAGGTCTTTCACAATATGCATGAACGCATCTGTAAGCATCACATCCGCTTTTGACCAAAGCACCGCATCCATTCTTTTTAATGAATCTCCATCGAGCGTTTTCTTTAAGGAGCGGAGATTTTTATAATGATAATCCTTAGGAAACAATCCCTGCAGTTCTGCATTGGTAACATAATTCAATAAAGAGTCGGCCAATGGCTGCCATTTTTCCCTGCTGCTCCATACAGGATGGTAACTGTTATTGCTGTAAAAACTGTTCACTATATTTACCAGACTCAGCTTTATGGTGTCATCGGCCCTGCCATTACTTTTTACCGCAGCTTCCAGCATGTCTTTAATATTGGCGGCGGCTTTCTTATCCATCTCATCAGGGTCTTTTACCACTTCTGTTTCCTTACGGTGTTCGGCATTGTTGCATGCAACTACAAAAAGCAACAATATTACAAGCGTTAGCTGCAGGTATGGGTTTCTTGCGTTTTGCATATTTGAAGCAGAAAGTTGTAATTTAACGGGTACTATATTTTCCGGAGGATGATTGAAGCAAGTAAATGTATAAACAAGATAATACATAGGTTTGAAATTGCGGTGATTTGCTGTATTGTTTTTTTATTAACACCATTATTTTCAAAAGCACAGGATACTGTTTTGAATAAATACGGTCTGTGGGTGATTAAAGACGTAAAAGCACTGCAAAAAACAATACGTAAAAACCCGTTCAAACAAATGACCGATGTAAAAGCACAGTTACCGGGTATTGTTTTAGACCTGCGTTATGCTGGTGCAAATAATTTTACACAGCAGCAATTATATCCTGCCATCACCACCACTTATTTGCGTAAACCAGCAGCAGATTCTTTAAAAGTGATACTGCGTGAATTAAAAAAATCAGGGCTGGGGCTGAAAATATTTGATGCCTACCGGCCTTACAGTGTAACAGAAAAAATGTGGGAAACGGTTCCGGATGACCGTTATGCTGCCGATCCTAAAAAAGGCAGCGGACATAACCGTGGCGTGGCTGTTGACCTCACTATCATCAACCTGACTACAAAGGAAGAACTGGATATGGGCACAGGCTTTGACAATTTCAGTGATACGGCCCATCATGCTTTTACCAGTTTGCCCGAAGCGGTTTTACAAAACCGTTTACTGCTGAAAAATATAATGGAGCTGCATGGTTTTAAAGCGCTGGATACAGAATGGTGGCATTATTATTTGCCCAACGCAAAAGATTATGAATTGCTGGATATACCTTTTGCGGAGCTGCAGGTGAGTAAGGAGGTGAGAAAGAAGTAACAGAAAATTATGCTGCTTTAAAGGTTTCCAACCTTTAAAGCACACGCTTGATCATTTGTTGTTGCAGCATGAAGTCGGCGATGACCAGTGCCGTTACCGCTTCCACAATTACGGGAGCCCTTAATGCCACACAAAGATCATGTCTGCCCTTAATGGAAAAATCTTCGGTAACACCTGTTTCCCAGTTTAAACTGTTTTGTTCTTTGGGAGTGGAAGAAGTTGGTTTTACCGCCAGCCGGAACAACAGTTCGTTGCCATTGCTGATGCCGCCCACAATGCCGCCGGCATGGTTAGTACGGGTTTTACCTTCCATGTTTTCAATGGCATCATTGTGCTGGCTGCCAAACATATTTGCAGCAGCAAAGCCTGCACCAAACTCCACTCCTTTTACTGCAGGTATGGCAAACAAAATATGCGACAATACAGACTCCACCGAATCAAAATAAGGTTCTCCTAATCCAACCGGTAATCCTGAAGCCCTGCATTCAATGATGCCGCCAACAGAGTCTTTTGCATCAATACCTTTTTGCAAACCTTTTTCCAAATCACTTTCGCCGGCAATAGCTGTAACTGCAGCCGCTATATGTATGGAGGGCATGAGTTTTTTTGCAATGGCACCGGCGGCAACAATACCTGTTGTTAATCTTGCACTGAAATGCCCGCCGCCTCGGTAATCTTCGTTACCGCCAAATTTCTGATGCGCCACCCAGTCGGCATGCCCCGGTCTTGGGATGCTGCGTTGTTTATTATAATCTTCGCTGCGGGTATTTTTATTCTCGAACAGAATGGTAATGGGAAAACCCGTGGTTTTATCATTGAACACACCGCTTTTAAAAATCGGGTAATCTTCTTCCTGCCTGGGCGTGGCGCCTTTTTGTTTGCCACCCTTTCTTCTTTCAAGATCAGGCAACAGGTCATCGGCAGTTAAGGACAAACCTGCAGGACAACCATCAATGGTTATACCCACACATTCGCCATGCGATTCACCAAAAATATGCACCCTCAATAAACGGCCGAAAGAATTCATACTGTTAAATTAATTATTCAAAGTTACGCCTGCATTTAGCAACCGCAAGTGTTCGTAAAAATCCGGGTATGATTTATTCACAGCTTCTGCTTCTTCAATTACTGTATCACCTTCTGCTTTAAGTGCGGCCACTGCACAGGCCATTGCAATACGGTGATCATGTCTTGAATGCACAGGCGCACCTTTTAATCCTGTGCCCCCTTTCACCAGCATCAGGTCGTCCTGTAAAATTATTTCAATACCCATTTTTGCAAACTCATCCTGCAATGTAAGTCCGCGGGTGCTTTCTTTATGTGCCAGCCGGCTTACACCTTCAATAGCCGTGGTACCGTTGCAGTATGCAGCCAGTGCCACCAATGGTGGAAAAAGATCCGGGCAATCCGTTGCATTGAAATGAAAAGCCTTTCCGCTTCCCCCCAGCGGAGCCCCGAATGAAATCTGTTTTTCCTCAATGGAAATATTGGCACCGCTGTTCATCAATGCCTGCAAAATTGCTTTATCGGCCTGCGTTGAAAAAACATCCAGGCCGGTAACGGTGATGTTACCACATATAGCACCAGCTACCAGTAAGAATGCGCCACCACTCCAGTCGCCCTCTACAGTATAGCTGATAGCTGATGGTGGGTGGTTAGCCGGATAAATGATGAATGAATGATAATTATTATTGTCAATATTATACCCAAAATGTTTCATCACCTGCAACGTGAGATCGATATAAGGCCGGCTTTTGAGATTGTTTACCGTAATAGTGACCGGTTGTGTTGCAGCTTTGGCAAATGCGAATAACAATCCTGTTAGAAATTGTGAACTCAGCGAGCCATCGATCGTAATATCTTTTGGCTGTAACGGACCGTTGATCTTTATTGGCAGCATGCCGTTATTAGAAGTAATGCCGATAGCAAGCTGCGGAAAAATTTCGTCAAAGAAATTCATGGGGCGTTTTACAAGACTCCCGGTTCCGTTAATGGTGATTGGCTGGCTGCCAAGTGCAGCAATGGGTGTGAACATGCGTATGGACAAACCGCTTTCGCCACAGTTAATCTCAGGTGAAGCCGGTTGTATTCCGCCTGATTTTATTTCAATACTGTCAGCATAATCACACACTACAACAGCGCCTAATTTTTGAATAATATCCAGTGCTGCCAGGTCATCATTACTTCTTCCCGGATTACTGATAACCGTTGTGCCATTGTGCAGCAACGCTGCCGCACATGCACGCTGCATGGAGCTTTTGCTGGTGGGTGCTGTAATATTTCCTTTTAATACAGAGGGGTGAATAATTGCCTTCACTATAAAATTTCTTTTAAATGCTGTTGCAGCACTTTTAATTCAATGGGTTTAATAACTGCTTCGCCGATCTTTTTCAGCAGGATAAAATTCATTTCGTTGCTGGCACGCTTTTTATCCATGCGCAAAACCTGGAACACTTTTTCATCGTCGGTTTCAATATCCACCGGCAAATGATATTTTGCCAGCAGCTGTACAATGCGTTTGGCTTCGCCGAAATGCAAACCGGTTAACTGTTCCGATAAATTACAGGCGGCCACCATGCCAATACTGATGGCATGGCCATGCAGCAACTGGTGCATGTTTTCTATTGCATGGCCAATGGTATGACCAAAATTGAGCAGCTTGCGGTCGCCGGTTTCAAATTCATCTTCCACCACCACCGCAGTTTTTATTTTTACATTGCGTTCAATAATATCTGCCAAAAGCGTTTCATCCTGCTGAAAATCGTGGAGCGTGAATTTTTCCAGTATGGAAAACAAAGTGGCATCCTTGATACAGGCATGCTTGATGATCTCTGCAAAACCATTTATCCATTGTTCATTGGGCAATGTGCGCAGCATGGAATAATCAAACAGTAAAAACTCAGGCTGCTTTATTAAACCTGCCAGGTTTTTATACACCCCCACATCCACGCCGTTCTTGCCTCCAATAGATGCGTCCACCATTGCCAGCACCGTGGTGGGAACAAAACCAAATTGCAGCCCACGCATATAAATGCTGGCGGCATAACCGGTAATATCTGTTACCACACCGCCGCCCACACCCACAACAAATGTCTTCCGGTCGGCCTCCAGTTTTATCAGTTCACCAATGATATAATCAACCGCCGGCTGCTGTTTATGCTCCTCTCCTGCCTTTATCACAATCGTTTTCCAGCCTTCAAACTTTTCCTTATGTTGCGCAAATACATTTTCATCTGTTACCAAAACAGTGTTGGCAACCGGCACCACATCCTTTAATAGGGAAAATGATGCATCAAAATAATACGCTACCTTCTTTTGCGCAAATGAATACTCAGCCTTTGTCATAAATACCAGTGTTGATCTGTTAAATCTGCGTTATCCGTGTTTCTATCAGCTGTTCATGATCTTGTTCTGGCGGTTGATGCTTTCCAGGTGAATGGCATCAAAATACCTGGTGATGAATTCCTTGCTTAAACCAAGTTTATCGCCTTTTACGAATGCCTTCTCCAAAATCTCGTTCCAGCGGTTGGTTTGTAAAATGGTGATGTTATTGTCTTTTTTATACTGGCCGATCTTATCAGCAACTTTCATACGCTGTCCCAATATCGTCATCAGTTCATCATCCAGGTGGTTGATCTGTTCCCTCAGTTTTGCCAGTGCAGTTACAAATTCAGCCGCATCGGTATTTTCCTTACGCCAAACCAGGCCATCCAGAATTTCGGCTAAACGTTCCGGTGTTACCTGCTGTTTTGCATCACTCCATGCATTGTCGGGATCAACATGGCTTTCGATCATCACACCGTCAAAATCCAGGTCAATGCTTTTTTGTGCCACCGACTGCAGCATGTGCCTGTTACCACAAATATGCGATGGATCGCAGATCAGCGGCATATCGGGGAAACGCCTTTTCATTTCAATGGGCAGGTGCCACATAGGCGCATTGCGGAATTCGGTATTACCATAAGAAGAGAAACCGCGATGGATCATACCCACCTGGTTCAATCCCACTTTTTGCAAACGCTCAATACCGCCCGACCATAATTCCAAGTCAGGGTTGATGGGGTTTTTGATGAGTACCGGAATATCAACACCACGCAAAGCATCCGCCACTTCCTGTACGCTGAACGGATTCACGGTTGTACGAGCTCCCACCCACAACATGTCCACATCAAAATGCAGCGCATCTTCCACGTGTTTTGCAGTGGCCACTTCAACGGTTACGGGTAAACCGGTTATCTTTTTTGCGTGCGACAGCCAGGTAAGTCCCTTGGTACCGATACCTTCAAACATACCGGGTTTTGTACGCGGCTTCCAGATACCTGCCCTCAGCACATCCACTTTACCTGTTTGCGCCAAACGGGTGGCTGTTTCAAATACCTGCTCTTCAGTTTCGGCACTGCAGGGGCCGCCAATGATCAGCGGGCGCTTGTTCCATTTTTCCTGTATCAACTCTTTGGAAGATTTTGTTTGTGTTTGCATGATTTTTTAATTATTAAGTTTTTTTGTTTGTCAGCTTTTATTTCATTTTTCAACTTCAGTGGCGTCGCTCCGTTCAACAGCATCGCCGCTATCATCTTCTGCTGCGTCTTTACCTGTTTCCGCCCGCAGCAATTGTTTTCTTACCGAAACATCCACAGCAGCGGCATTGCGTTGCTGCCATTGCTCTTTATTCATTTCAAATTTTATTTCACCCTTGCCATACAGCCCGGTTTCATTCCAGCCCTGCATGCGGTAAAATTTTTCGGCTCTTGTATTGGGTGCGGTACTCAGCCATACTGTTTCTTTTTGCTGGTCAAAATACCATTGCAGCATGGTATCGTGCAATGTTTTTCCCACCCCCTTCTCCGCATGATCTGGATGCACAAACAATGCCCAGATATTATTGTCGATGAGATCAGCAATTGCAAAACCAATAATTATACCATCCTCCTCGCATACCCATCCTTTTCCACGCAGTGTTAAATACTCCACGCAGTCGCGGTCGGTTACCAGCCCGGGATTACTCAGCGCATTTTCTTTCACAGCGTTGCGTACCACCTGAATCTGCTTAATATCGTTTGTATTTGCTTCCCTGTAAATCATTTCAGTATTTTTTTAATTTTATTGGCGTTCTCCATCAGCTCTGTAAGGTACTCCACATTCTCCTTTTCGAGGCTGGCCTTGAATTTGCGCAGCTGGCTGATGTGCTCATTCAGTACATCCAGCACATTTTCCCTGTTCTGCATAAATATCGGCGCCCACATGGCCGAATTACTTTTGGCCAAGCGCACCGTGCTTTCAAAACCACCACCCGCCATTTCAAAAATCGCGTCTTCTTCTTTTTCTTTTTCTAAAACTGTATTGGCCAAAGCAAAAGAAGTGATGTGTGAGATATGGCTCACATAGGCCGCATGCACGTCGTGACTGGACGCATCCATGTAAATGATATGCATGTTCACCGCATTGTAAATATTTTCTACCAGTGCCAAAGCTGCTGTGCCGCTTTTTTCTTTTTCGCAAATCACGCAGGCCCTCCCGGAAAAAGCGCCCCGCACAGCGGCTTCCGGGCCACTGTATTCGGTTCCCCACATGGGATGTGCCGCTACAAATTGTTTGCGCATTGGGTGGTTTTTCAATGCATCGCACAATGCAAATTTTGTTGACCCGGCATCGGTTACCACCTGCTTATCTGTGATCAGGTTCATCACCTGCTGCATCACCGGTATGGTGGCGTCAACAGGAATAGAAACATAAATTAGATCGCTCTGCTTCACCGCTTCCTCTAAAGAAGCAGTTTCATCAATGATGCCAAGGTCAATTGCTTTTTGTATGCTTGCTGCATTGCGGCCAACCCCAATCACTTTATTGGCAATACCTTTCTCTTTCAATGCCAGTGCCATTGAACCGCCAATTAAACCCACGCCAATTACGGTAACTGTCATATTAATTCAGTTGTGTTTTTATACGTGCTATTGCTTCGTCAAATTTTTCTTCTTTAGTGCAAAGACTTACTCTTACATAATTATTGCCTGCGCTGCCAAAAATGCCACCGGGTGTAATAAACACATTGGCATTGTACAGCACTTTATCACTCACTTCATAACCATTTTTATACCCTGCGGGGATAGAAGCCCAAACAAACATTCCAGCCTGTGTGTTATCAAATGTACAATTGAGCAAACGCAGCAGTTCAAATACTTTTTCGCGGCGTCTTTTATAAATCCCATTCAACTCATCATGCCAGTCCTGCCCCAGCTCCAGCGCTTTTGCCGCAGCCAACTGCAATGGCAAAAACATACCACTGTCCATATTACTTTTAAAACGCAGCACTTCATCAATACGTTCTTTGGCGCCACAAAGCATGCCCACTCTCCAGCCGGCCATGTTCTGGCTTTTGCTTAATGAGTTGAGTTCAATAACGCAATCCTTTGCTCCTTCCACACCCAGCAAACTGGCGGGTGTGTCGTTTAAAATAAAACTGTAAGGATTATCATGCACCAGCAGTATGTTGTACTTTTTTGCAAAAGCGATTAAATCTGTAAACATTTCTTTTGTTGGCAGCTGACCGGTTGGCATTTGCGGGTAATTCACAAACATGAGCTTAACCCGGTTGATGTGCAAACTGTTTTCGATCTCTTTAAAATCAGGCAGCCAGTTATTTTCCTTCGTTAATGTGTACTCCAGGCATTTGGCTCCGGCAATGGAGGCGGCGCTGCGGTAGGTGGGATAACCGGGATTGGGTATCAGCACAAAATCGCCTTCGTTCAAATAGGTCATGCAGATATGCATGATACCTTCCTTGCTGCCGATGAGTGGTAAAATTTCTGTTTCGGCATCCAGGTCAACCCCATACCATTTTTTATACCATTTGCTGATGGCATTGCGCAAAACGGGGCTGCCTTTATAGCTCTGGTAAGCATGGGTATTGGGTTTGGCACTTTCTTCCTGCAGCACCTTGATCACATCGGGGTGCGGCGGCAGGTCGGGACTGCCAATGCCCAAATTGATCACGTTCTTCCCTTCTTTATTCATGGTATCGATCTCCCTCAGTTTTTGAGAAAAATAGTATTCACCAATGCCTTCTAATCTTTTTGCTGTTTCCATTCTTGATTACACTAATTTTTACTAATTACACCAATACGTGTAATCAGTGTAATTCATTTAATTCGTGTTATTAGTTTTCCCGTTTTTATAAATACCCAGCACCACCAGTCCCTCTGTTATATTTTTTACTGATTTCACCACCCTGTTCAGCTGCTCCACATCTGCAAACTCCAGGTCGGCATGAAAGGAATATTTAAAATCGCTTCCCGGTATGGGCATGCTTTGCAGTTTTGACAAGTTGATACCGGCATCTGCAATTTTGGTGAGCACTTTTGCAAGGCTTCCTTTAGAGTGATCGGTAAAGAAGTTGATAGACGCCTTATCGGCATTGGCCACTTCCCGTGCCTCTTCCATGCGCTGCAAAATCAAAAACCTGGTGTAGTTATTTTTAAGGGTGTGAATATTGGGAGCGATCACATCCAGGTTATACAGCTCGGCAGCCAGCTTGCTGGCAATGGCCGCCACATGTTTGCTGCGGTGCTGGTAAATATGTTTGGCGCTTAAGGCAGTGTCTTCTGTTTCCACCAGCTTCCAGTTATACTTATCTAAAAAGCCAAAGCACTGCTGTATGGCCATATGGTGCGAATGCACTTCTTTGATATCATCCAGCTTTACGCCTCGGTTCACCAGCAGGTTTTGTTTGATTTGCAGGTAAATTTCGCCCACGATCTTGAGATTGCTTTTGAGCAGGAGGTTGTAGTTGGGCAAAATACTGCCGGCGATGGAGTTCTCAATTGCCATTACCCCGCCATCGCTTTGTTTTTTATCGGCCGCGATCTTTATCACTTCCTTAAAAGTGGCGCAACAGATCACTTCGGTATTCTTTCCATAGAACTGCCGTGCTGCCACCTGGTGAAAGCTGCCTTCAAAACCCTGTATCGAAACTTTTTTTGTCATATGCTTAAAACAAAAATCCCGGCTTTTAAGCCGGGATCCTTTATATGTTAGTCTGTTTATTATTCAGTGTTAACAAAAGCATCCCGGCCTATTGGTAAAATAGTAGCTAAAATAAAACCAGGTATATGCGTTGTTTTTGTTCATCAGGATTCAAAAGTAATGCATATTATTTAAACAGACAAAAAAATCCCTCTTAAAAATTAAGAGGGACTCTAATAGATTGCCTGTAATCTTAAAAAATTTATAATAGACCGGCATTGAACAGGCAACCGGTGCCGGAATAAAAAAGCTTAAATTATTTAGCTTTTTTTGCAGTGTCAGCAACAGCTTTCTTAGCAGTATCAACAGCAGCTTTCGCAGTGTCCATAGCAGCTTTAGCAGTATCAACAGCAGCTTTCGCAGTGTCAACAGCAGCTTTCGCAGTGTCAGTTTTTGCAGCTTCAGTAGATTCGCCAGAGTTACATGCAGTGAAGAATGCAACCACTGCTAACGCTAAAATAACTTTTTTCATTTGGTGTTTGTTTAAATTTTAAAAATTATAATTTTCAATTTATACGGGGTTTTAAAAAAGGTAACCCGGGATTTTTATAATTTTTTTTTCGTTGCTTTGGGTTACAAATAATATCTAACCGTATTAATACTTACCGGGTGAGCAATTTAGATGAAGAAAAGCTGCTGTTGAAGGGATTGGCTGCAAACGACAAACAGGCAATAGAGCACATTTACAAGGACAATTACAACACAATACAGGCTTTCATCCTTAACAACAACGGCGGCATTGACGATGCCCGGGACATTTTCCAGGAAGCTATGATCGTGCTCTTCGAAAAGGCCCAATCGGCTGATTTTGAACTCACCAGCCAGCTTAAAACCTATATTTATTCTGTATGCCGCCGGCTTTGGTTGAAAAGGCTGAGCCAGATGCAACGCTATAATAACGGGTTTACCGATAAGCTGGAAGATACGGTGCCTGTGGAAGAAGACCTGGAGCAGCACGAAAAGAAAGATGCCGATTTTACATTAATGGAAACAGCCATGAGTAAGATCGGCGAACCCTGTAAAAGTCTTTTGGATGCCTATTATATTCAAAAGAAAAATATGCAGGAAATAGCGGCAGAATTTGGTTATACCAATGCCGACAATGCTAAAACGCAGAAGTACAAATGCCTGATGCGTCTGAAAAAGATATTCTTTGCGCAATATAAAAACGGACAATAATATGGACGACATTTTATTACTGGAAGCGGCGGAACGGTACCTGAGAGGCGAAATGTCTGAGCAGGAAAGGATCTATTTTGAAGACCTCCGTAAAAACAACCCCGAAATTGACCAGTTAATGGTGGAGCACAGCTATTTCATTAACGAACTGGGCAATTATGGCCATACTAAGAGCTTTAAACAAAGCCTCAACGAAGTACAGGGCAAACTCACCGAGGAAGGTGTGATCAAAGCACCTGTTTTAAAAGGCAGGACCAAACTGGTGTACCTGTGGCAGCGTCACAAACGCACGGTTGCTGTTGCAGCGAGCATTGCAGGTATTATTTCGGTATTATCAATGGCTTTATCTGCAGTTTACAACAACAATAAACCCAACCCGCAGCTGGAACAATTAAGCCGCGAGCTTGCCAATACCAAAAACGACCTCCGTAATACCAACCAGGTTTTAAACGAAGTACAGAATAAGATAAAGGTAGAGCCGGGTGTGGCACCTAAATCGGGTGGCACAGGATTTTTGATTGATGGCAATGGGTATTTAATTACCAACACGCATGTGTTAAAAGGACAAAAAATTATTGTTACCAACGACAAGGGACAGCAGTTTTTGGCAAAAGTGTGTACCAAGGACGAACAGCGAGACATTGCTGTACTCAAAATTGATGATAAGGACTTTAAACCTTATGCCGCTCTCCCCTACAGCCTGAACAAAAAAGTAAAACTGGCTGAACCGGTTTATACACTGGGTTATCCCAAAGATGAAATTGTGTACAGCGAAGGTTACCTGAGCAGTGAAACAGGTAATAAAAGCGATACACTATCTTACCAGATAGCCATAGCGGCTGATCATGGCAACAGCGGCGGCCCTGTATTAAACAAGAACGGTGATGTTATTGGTATATTGACCAATAAAATTGAAGGCGGTGCTGTATTTGCCGTTAAATCACTCTACATTTTCAATGCAGTGGAAAATCTTAAAAAAGATCCTGCCTACAGCGATATCAAACTCAGCTCAGTAAACACTATTAAAAAACTGGTGCGTGAAGACCAGGTTACAAAAGTGAACAGCTGTGTGTTCCTGATTAAAAGTTATTGAAATACAGTTTGAGCAAAAAGTGAAAAGTAAAAGCAGCGGTTATTCAACCGCTGCTTTTTTTATGCTGTTGTTTCACGTAACGTTTACGAAGTATGGAAAGCGCCGGAAAAATAAGTAAGAAAATAAATCTTGCCAGCCATTTTGCTGCCAGCCAGGGCAGCAGCGTAAGCAGCCCTCCCGAAAAAAAGATGAATGCAACAATCAATGCACGCCTGTAATTGAACTGTAAAAAAAGCCGGTCGTCCGCAACGGTGCAAAGATGTTTGTGTTTGCCAATATACTTCCACAGCAAATACAGCGACAGCCCTATCAGTGTAAGATTGCTGCAGTACCAGAACCAGGTAAAATCAAGGTTGCCATACTTCATGTTGAGGTAAGTGGAGAAAGGCATCAGGGCGATCCACAACAGCATCAGTAAATTCAGCCATAACAAACCACCATTGTAATCCTTTACATAACCAAACAGCTTATGATGATTGGTCCAGAACTGGCCAATCACAACAAAACTTATAAGAAAACCGATAAAGTCGGGCAGTTTTTCCAGCATGGCTTCCATCAGCATATGCTGGCTGGCACCATGTTCAAACTCGGGTACTTTTATTTCAATTACCAAAAGCGTAATGGCAATGGCGAAAACAGCATCACTGAAAAGGATCATCCTTTCCAGCTGGAACTGCCTTCTGTCGCCAGCAGTGTCGTGATATTTATGACTCATGAATTGTGTTGATTATGCCCATAAAGATGGCGGATATGCTCCTTCGGCCAACAGTTTATCAATACTGGCTTTCACCACAGGCGCATCTTCCTTATAAGTAACCCCAAACCATTGTGATGAACAGGGGATCACTTTGATATGACCGCCATGTGCATGCATGAAATCTTCAGCAAGGATGGGAATGAAGAATTCAGCTTTAATATTATGACTGTTCTCCTTTACAAATTTGTGAAACAAGGTTTCGGTAGTTCCAAATAACGCAGGATGGAAACACCAGAAATTCATCGACACACTTGATTCAACCGGCACACTATGCTTACCTGCCTCATCTTCATACACAATACCATCTCCTTCCCTGTAAATTTTAGTGCGTTCCTTAATGCTGACAAGATTGTTGTCGGCATCCACCTGGCAAACACCACGGCTTACGGTACCATGATCGCTGAGCGTTTTAGCCAGTTCGTACCCGATGATGGAATATTTTTTTTCTGAACATTCATTGTTTAAAAACGCGGCCGCTTTTACAAATGCATCGCTGCCGTAAAAATCATCGGCATTGATAACGGCAAAAGGTTCCTTCACGGCATCTTTGGCACACAACACCGCATGGCCTGTGCCCCATGGCTTTGTTCTTCCTTCCGGAACAGGCTCTCCGCCGAGGAAGTAATCCATTTCCTGGTATACATATTCGGTCTTTATCTTCCCCTGCAGTTTGGGTTCGAAATTATTTTTAAAGCCTTCGGCAAAATCTTTACGGATAATGAACACCACTTTGCCAAAGCCGGCACGTATGGCATCATAGATCGAATATTCCATGATCGTTTCACCTGCCGGTCCGAAACCCTGCGTTTGTTTCATACTGCCGTAACGGCTGGCCATTCCTGCTGCTAAAATTAAAAGTGTGGGCTGCATTGAATTTTTTATTGTTAGAATTGAAAAATATTAGTTGATTTTTGCACAGCTAAATTAGTACAAAACGGCAAATGCTTCTTAATATTTTAAATACACCTGCAGCAATTTTTGAATGCACACTGTTTGATGCAAAAAAAATACAGTTGTCGGTATTGCGGCTCGATACAATACACCCTGTTATTTCGGGCAATAAATTATTCAAGCTGCATTATTTTTTAGAAGACGCCATGGCTGCGCCGCATAAAACACTGCTCACTTTTGGAGGCGCTTATTCCAACCACCTGGCTGCAACAGCCTATGCCTGCAAAATGGCAGGTGTTAAAAGCATTGCTGTGGTAAGGGGCGAAAGACCGTTGCAGCTATCGCATACCCTGCAACATTGCCTGGAACATGGCATGCAGCTGCATTTTGTTTCGAGGGAAGATTATGCAGGCAAAGAGGATGAAGTATTCCTGCAGCAGTTAAAAGACCAATACGGGCCATGTACCATTGTACCGGAAGGCGGCTACCATCCGGCAGGTGCAAGGGGTGCAGCGCTAATTCACCGGCTGATTCCCGCCCATACCTATTCACATATTTGTACTGCAGCGGGCACTGCCACCACTGCGGCAGGCTTATTAAAGGGAGCCAGCAACGAAAATATAGTTGTGGTGCCGGTTTTAAAGGGAATGACAGATATTGAAGAACGCATTGCTTTTTGCAGCGGGCCGGCTTATAAAAAAAACAGCTGCATATTTTCAACGATTATCATTTTGGCGGGTATGCAAAAAAAACATCCGAACTGCTTGCTTTTATGAACCAGTTGTGGCAGCAGCACCGGCTGCCCACCGACTTTGTGTACACGGCAAAAATGTTTTATGGCATTTGGGATAAAGTTGAGAACGACTGGTTCCCGCAAGGAAGCAATATTCTTTGCCTGCATACCGGCGGGCTGCAGGGAAATCTTTCGCTGCCAGCAGGCAGTTTGCTGTACTGATTATTAACATGGTATTATATTTGCCAATAAAACGGGAATTGCTTACCCACGTTTGTAAATAAGTATGTCAAGACCTTCTTTAGCGTTCACCCTTGCTTTGTTGTTATTTGCCGTATCCGCTACTGCACAGGAAACCCTGCCCGGAATTACCGTTAAAAATATCAGCGGGCAAATCATTGTGAGCTGGGTAAATGATTATAAAATACCTGTGGCCAATATCAGCATACAGCGCTCGTACGACAGCCTGAAAAATTACAGCACCATTGGCTCGGTATTAAACCCGCAAAACACCGAGAACGGTTATGCGGATGTAAAACCGCCCTACAATAAAATGTATTACCGTGTATTTGTTTCTTTTGAAGGCGGCACTTATGCATTCAGTAAAATTGTACGGCCGGTGAAGGAAGTAATCCCAGAACCGGAAGTGGTAGTAAAAAGTGATACAGGCAAGGCTGGTGCTGCAGGTGCCGGAGGTGTGATTACGGAAGAGCCTTCCAATCCTTTTTTAGTAAAAGATAACTGGATCGCAAAACCAGCAGGTGATCCTGCAAAAATTCAAAACGGCGGCATCGTCAGCAAAACCCAACTGCCCAAACTGGAAACCAACCCCGAACTGATCACCTACCCCAGCCGCCGCATTTATACCGGTAAAGACAATAACGTGGTGATTGCATTACCCAATGCCGAGACAAAAAAATATTCCATTAAATTCTTTGATGAAAATGAGATATTCCTGTTTGAGCTGAATAAGATCACGGAGTCTTACCTCATCATAGAAAAAGTGAACTTCATCAAATCGGGCTGGTACCACTTTGATATTTATGAAAACGGCAAGCTGGTAGAAAAAAATAAATTTTTTGTACCTAAAGACGGAAAGAACCAATTGCCACCGCCGGGAGGAAGGTAAGTCAGTGGTCAGTGGTCAGTGGTCAGTTTTTAAAACAGATTTTCCTCCTCATAATAAAAGCTGCATCTTGCAAAATAATTTCCCCAACTATCAACTATCAACTATCAACTATCAACTATCAACTATCAACTATCTCCACCCCAAACACCTTCTCAAAATTCTTTCTCACTTTCACTTTCGCTTCTTCATAATCCACTTTGTAGCCTAATTCACGTTCAATGGAAGTTACCTGTTTATTCTGTATCCCGCAGGGAATGATATTATTGAAATAACCCAGGTCGGTATTTACATTCAGTGCAAAACCATGCATGGTAATCCAGCGGCTGCAGCGTACGCCAATAGCACATATTTTCCTTTCCTTTCCTATTACACCTGGTTCGATCCATACGCCTGTTTCGCCGCTGCTGCGGTCGCCCTTAATGCCATACTCGGCAATGGTTTGAATGATCACTTCTTCAATATTGCGCAGGTATTTGCCAATATCGGTATAAAACTGCTCCAGGTCTAAAATAGGATAACCCACAATTTGCTGTAATCCATGAAACGTGATATCTCCTCCACGGTTGGTATTGAAAAACTGTATATGGTTTGCCTCCAGTTCCTGTTCGCTCATCAGCACATTAGCAATATTACCGCTTTTGCCAAGTGTATATACGGGCGGATGCTCGCAAAAAAGGAAGTGGTGGGTAGTGGAGAGCTGATCGTTGGCCATTGTTCGTTGCCCGTCGGTCGTCTGTCGTCCACCGTCCATTGTCAATCGTCCGTCGTCCGTCGTCTGTGCCAGTTGTCCGCTCCTGATGGCAGATTTGATCCTTACATTCTGCTGCAGCAGTTCTTCCTGGATATCCCAGGCGGCTTTATAATCAATAATACCCAAATCTTTAAAATGTACCTGCTGCATATCGGCTGTAATTGGTTTACTTTGCAAAATTAATGAATTGGGAATTGGGAATTGGGAATGGGGAATTGGGAATGGGGAATGGGGAATGGGGAATGGTCAATTGCGAAGCAATCTTTTTACCTTAAACCTCAATAGTTAATGAGGTCAAAATTGTCCCGATAGCTATAAGGAGGTAAATAATGACCGAATGACTTAATGACCAACAACCAACACCGTACAACAAACACTTCAATGACCAATGACTTAATAAACTTAACACCCAGGCAGCATCCTATCAACACATGAACCATAACGCAGAAGAAATAGAACTCACCGATTCAGACGAGCTGTACGAAAAACTCGCCCTCACCATCGACCGCGGACAGGAACCCCTGCGCATCGACAAATTCCTCATGACCCGTGTGGAAGGCGCCACCCGCAATAAAATTCAGCAGGCCATCGATAACGAAATGGTACTGGTGAATGATAAACCTGTTAAAAATAATTACAAGGTAAAACCAGGCGATAAGATCACGGTATTTGACAACCGCAACCCCGAAAGCAGCGATATCATCCCCGAAGATATCCCGCTCAATATTGTATATGAGGATGACGATATACTCATCATCGACAAACCCGCCGGTATGGTGGTGCATCCCGGCAGCGGTAACCCCAATGGCACACTCATCAATGGCGTGGCCTGGCATTTAAAACAGCAGAACCCCGATATTGACGACAGTACCCTGCCCCGTTTTGGTATGGTGCACCGTATTGATAAAAACACAAGCGGGCTGCTGGTGCTGGCCAAAACACCCAAGGCCATGAGTGACCTGGCAAAGCAGTTTTTTAATCACACCGTACACCGCCGTTATATTGCGCTGGTTTGGGGCACTTTTGAAAATCCCGAAGGCACCATCATTGCACATGTGGGCCGTCACCTCCGTTTCAGGAAACTGTTTACAGCTTATCTTGATGGCGATCATGGAAAAGATGCCATTACCCATTACAAAGTGCTGGAAAATTATAACTATGTGAGTTTGGTGGAATGCCGGCTTGAAACAGGACGCACCCACCAGATACGGGTGCACATGCAATACATTGGACACCCGCTATTCAATGATGATTTTTATGGAGGTGACCGCATTGTAAAAGGCACGGTTTTTACCAAGTACAAACAGTTTGTTGATAATTGTTTTGCACTTTGCCAGCGCCACGCACTGCATGCACGTGAACTGGGCTTTATTCATCCTGTTACACGCAAGCCCATGCATTTTGAAAGTCCGCTGCCAGCAGATATGGAAGCCGTGATTGATAAATGGAGGAGGTATGTGGAGCATAAAGAAGTATGATGATTTTGTTTCGGGCATTGGAAATACGCTCAGCATCGTTGCGTCGCACACTTTGGCCGCAACCATATCCAGGCAATTTAATTTTACAAAAAAATCAGCATGCTCACTCTAAAATTCCTCGCCGGGCTTGGCACCATTTTCCTGTTTACAGCATTCTTTTGCTTTAAAGCAGCATTTGGCAAAAAAACTTATCAACTACATGGCAGCAGCACAGCAAAAAATAAAAAATGGCGGCCACTTGTACTTGGTATCATTTGTACTGCAGCGGGCATATTCATTTTCACCAGGCTCATCAGCCTGCTCTAACTAAACCAACAGCTTCTCTTCTTTCGCCTTCCATCTTCCATCTTATCCTTCCAACACCCTTCTCCCCTTTTCTCCTTACATTTACCCAGCCTCAAACACTTTGCCATGACAACACTGCAACCAAACAGCAAGCGTATTGCATCCATCGACCTGCTCCGCGGCATCATCATGATCATTATGGCGCTGGACCATACCAGGGATTTTTTTCATAAAGATGCTTTGCTGGCCGACCCGCTGAACCCCGACAGCACCAATATCATCTTATTTGGCACAAGATGGGTCACACATTTTTGCGCACCGGGCTTTGTGTTCCTGTCCGGTTTGTCGGCATGGCTGCAGAGCCGGCGCAAAAGCAAAAGCGAACTCAGCCGTTTTTTAATTAAAAGGGGATTGTGGCTGATTGTTTTTGATTTGTTCTTCATGTCGTTCATATTTACTGCCGACATACACTACAGTCTTTTTATTTTGGAAACCCTTTGGTCCATCGGTGCAGGCATGGTGATACTGGGACTGATGATACATTTACCATTTACTGCCATACTTGTTACAGGCCTGGTAATTGTTTTCGGGCACAACCTGCTCGACTTTGCAGAGGCCGGACGCACTGCACCATTACCATTTTGGTGGAGCCTGCTGCACCGGCCCGGGTTTGCGCCACTTGGTGGCGGGCACAGTTTGTTTGTGTTTTATCCCATGCTGCCCTGGACCGGCCTGATGCTGCTGGGCTATTGCTGCGGCAAATTATTTACAGAAAAAGAAGCCGTGGAAAGAAATAGAATACTGCTGTACACTGGCATTGCGGCCGTTGCATTATTCATCATCGTCCGTTTTATCAATGTGTATGGCGACCCACGTCCCTGGAAAGCACAATCATCAGGATTAAAAACATTTTTCGCATTTATGAATGTGCAAAAATATCCGCCCTCCCTGCTTTTTATGTGTGGTACTATTGGACCGCTGCTGGTGGTACTTTCTTTTTTAAAAAATGCGCAAAGCCGTTTTGCAAAAGCCGCCAGTATAATTGGCCGTGTACCATTTTTTTATTTTGCAGTGCATTTTTTCCTGCTTCATGTGGCACAGATCATATTGTTTTTTATAAACGGGCATTCTTTTGCATCGGGCATGAAGGGTGTGGAAGGCCAGCTGTTTAAATTTGTAGCCCCTGGCGAAGGCTTTTCGCTGGGAATAGTTTACCTGGTATGGGCAGCTATTGTTACCCTGATGTATTTTTTATGCAAAAAATATGACGCTTACAAAATGGCCCATAAAGAAAAATGGTGGCTGAGTTATCTGTAAGCGGGATTGAATGCAACGGAATCCTTTTAGCCGTTGTCAGCCTGTAAATAAATTTCATGAAAAGGATACTGCCATTGCTAGTCGTACTGTGTATCTGTTCCTGCAAAAAACAAAAAGGGCTAAGGCAGCTGCAAAAAGATATTGCAGGTACATGGGAACTGGCAGAATATTCCGGTTATCCATTCAATCAGCCTGTTTACCCGCCGGGCAATGGAAATATAATCATACTTGATGAGTATGGCGGTTACATCCGCATGAAACACGACACGCTTGTTTTTAACGGCAGTTACCGTATAGAAAAAAAGAAAGACTGTTATCAACGGGATAACGACATGGCCTTTTTCACGAATGAAAATAATTCAGGAACGTACCAGTATGTGGCAATGGATAGTGGCCGGCTCACCTTCAGTACACCCAACTGTTATATGGATGGCGGCACCGCATATTACCGCCGCCTCAAATAATGCTTAAACATTCAACAAACAACCTTCAATTTCCAATATTCAGCCTTTACTTCTCCGGCCATTGATACGCCTTCACCCAATCATAAAACTCATCCACCTTATCCGTATTCACTTTCAGCCAGCCCGCATTTCTTTCATCAGTGGTATTGGCAAATACCAGCCGGCTCACCGTCATGGTATAATTTTTTTCTTTCAGCGCTTTAAAGAAAGGCACATAACGTTCGCTGAAAAAACCTTTATTACCGGTTTCCAGGCTATTGATCAGCAGCTGCAGTTTCAGGTCAAATTTATCAATATCGGTTTTGGTGATTGAACTCATCACCGAATCCTTATCCAATGCCGATGACATGGTGAACAGCATTTCCTGCATACCAAAATTATCAGGCTGCTTTTTCTTTTTTGTATCCAGCATACCGGCATCCATCGTAATGGTGATGGCGTTTTCTCCTGTCTTTTTTACATTGGCATAGATCATTTTTTTCAATCCTTCAAATGCCGGTGCCGAACGGTCGCTTTGTGGTTCCAGTACCAAAAACATGATCAGCGAAAGCATGGAAGGTATCCTGTTGCTGCTGCTCAGCATTTCACCCACACGCAAATAGCTCGATGCATGCAGCGGGTTTCCTTTCAGCGCTTCCTGGTAGCAATCGTATGCCTTTTCCGTTTCATTCATCTGCATATAGGTAATGGCCTTATTAAAGTTGAGCAGGAAATAACCGGGAAACTGTTTCAAGCCTTCATTGTATGCCTTAATGGCCTCGTCGGGCTTTTGCAAATTATCGAGGCTGCTGCCATATTGCACATACACACCTTTGAGCAGTGGATTGCCCTTGAATTTTTTGGTAAGCTGTTTACATAAATCAATGCAGGCATCGTATTGCTGCATGGTGTATAATGTAAGTGTTTTTTCATAGTAAGCCGTAACATATTCCCCGTCGGCAGCAATGGCCTCATCATATTTTTTGATGGCAGCATCGTAACTGCCTTTGTCGTGCAGCACAATACCTTCATTGGTGAGTTCTTTTGCTTTTTCAGTTTGGGAATAGCCGGTAAAAAAGAGCAGTAACAAACAAAGAGACAAGAATAAATGTTTCATAAAAGGTTTTATTAAAGGGGATGCATTTAAAAATGGTTATGCATAAAATTAATCATTTAAAACTGATGCACATGCTGTAAAAGACTGACAGTTTTCAGTTATTTATTAGGGATTAGTTGCTACTTTTACCAGCGGTCATTCATGGTTCACGACCGTACTTGTTATATGTTGCGTTTTACCGCTTTTTTCAATTATTGCTGCATTTTACTGGCGTGCTGCTTTTACAGCACCAATTCCCATGCACAGCTTTGCACCGGCAGTTTGGGCGATCCCGTGGTGAACATTGATTTTGGCAATGGCTACGGTTCCAATACAGGTTACACGCCCACCAATGCATATGTATATACTTCCGATCAATGCCCCAACGACGGCTATTATACCATTACCCGGTCCACGTCCAATTGCTTTGGCAATACCTGGCATACTGTAAGCAGCGATCATACCGGTAACGGCGCTTTCTTACTGGTGAATGCCACATACAATCCCGGTGATTTTATTGTGACCCGTGTAACCGACCTTTGTCCGAATATCACCTATGAATTTGCGGCATGGATACTGAATGTAATGAAGCCAAACGGCAACGATCCCAATATCACCTTTACCATTGAAACAGAAAGCGGCACCATTTTACAGCAATACAGCACGGGTGATATTCCCGAAACTGGTTCGCCCACCTGGAAACAATATGGTTTTTATTTCACCACTCCGGTAAACAACCCCGTTATCATCCTGCGTATGAAGAACAATGCACCCGGCGGTTATGGGAATGATATTGCTATGGATGATATCACTTTCCGCCCCTGCAGTGCTGTTTTGCTGTCTTCGCATATCAGCGGCGGCAGTAACGACACGGTACATGTTTGTGAAGGCGCTTCGGGCAGTTATAACATGAATGGCATGGTTACCGGCACATTTGTAAACCCCGTTTACCAATGGCAGCTGAGCACCGATTCGGGTAAAAAATGGAAAGATATCAACGGCGCCAGCAATTTAAACTATACCGCAAGGCCCGTGGCTGCAGGCGCTTACTGGTACCGGTTTACTGCAGTAGAAAGTGCATCATCAGCCAATACCAGCTGTCGTGTTGCATCCAATTATACCGTGGTGAATATTCATGAAAAACCGGAAGCTTCGGCAGGTGGTAACCGCATCATGATTGCAGGCGTACCCATTATACTGAATGGAAAAGTTACCGGCGGCAATACATTTTTTAACTGGAGCCCGCCAGCATATTTAAATGATGCCACTGTTGAAAAACCACAGGCTTCTCCCCCGGCTGATATACGTTACACGCTGAACGTGACCACAGGTTTTGGCTGTACGGCACAGGACACCGCCTATATCAAAGTGATCAAAGGCATTTTTGCACCCAATAGTTTTACACCCAATAACGATGGCAAAAACGACCAGTGGCGCATCCCCTATCTCGATCCCGCACTGGGTGCAAGGGTAAGCGTGTTTAACCGTTATGGCGAACGCGTTTATTATTGCGAAGGCGCCGTGGTACACTGGGATGGCACTTACAAAGGCATGGAACTGCCTTCGGGTGTTTATGTTTTCCAGGTGCAGTTCAGCAATGGTTATCCAGATATGAAGGGAACTGTATTGCTGATACGCTGAGTTTATAATTCATCTGCCGCAAGTTTGCCCAGCAACTTTAAACTGCTTTCTGTTTTTTCATTCCACTCCAGCCCGTAACTTAAACGCATACAGTTGCCAAACTGTTTTTGCAAAGTGAACATACTGCCCGGAGAAAACGTGATCTTCCTGTTCACCGCCTCGTTGTATAAACTGATGCTGTCAATTTTTTTGGGCAGCTCCACCCATAACGACAAGCCTCCCTGCGGCCTGCTCACTTTGGTGCCTTCAGGAAAATACTGGCCAATGGTGCGAACGTAATGCAAATAGTTTGCGTGCAGTGTTCTTCTCAGTTTGCGCAGGTGCGATTCGTAACGGCCTGTTTCCAAAAAACTGCCGATCACTTCACTGGGCACAGGGGTGCTGTATAAAGAATGATACAATTTCAATTTCATCACGGCATCGGTAAATTGCCCGGCAGCCACCCAGCCCACACGGTAGGCGGGCGCCAGCGTTTTACTAACCGAACTGCACCATAATACCAACCCCTCCTCATCGTACGATTTACAGCATGCAGGCCGGTGATCGCCAAAAAACAAATCGCCGTAAATATCATCTTCAATCAGCGGTACATGATATTTTGCCAGCAGCTTCACCGCTTCCCGCTTATGTGCATCGGGCATTAAACTGCCAAAGGGATTGTTGAAATTGCTTACAAACAAACAGGCAGCCAGTTTTGTTTTTTGCAATATTTTTTTCAATGCATCCATGTCAACACCCGTTTCCGGACTGGTGGGCAGTTCCAGCACTTTTAACCCCAGGCTTTGCGCCAGCTGCAGTATGCCATAAAAACAAGGGCTTTCCACCGCAATGGTATCGCCCCTTTTTGTAAGCGCCATCAGGCAATAAGAAATGGCCGATATACAGCCCGCCGTGGTTACAATATCATTGGCATCCAGGTTGCCTTTCCAGCTGAACGACCATTTCGCAATTTGCCTGCGCAACTTTTCATTGCCCTGCAATGATTCATACACCGTACCACCGCCTGGCAGCTCCCGTACCGCCTGCACCGATGCTTTTTTAAGTTTTGCAACAGGCAGCAGTTGTGTGGAAGGCACACCCCTTGCAAATAAGGTGAAATTCTTTTCATCGCGGTTAAAGGCCTTTCCAAAAATATCGCTGGCATCTTTCACCACGGCATTGCCCACCGGCCTGCTTGTTTCGGGCAGGGCCAGCTTTTTGCGATAGGCATGACTTACATAATACCCGCTTTGCGGTCTTGATTCAATGAGTGATTTTGCTTCCAGTTCGTAATAAGCGTACTGTGCGGTTGTCATGCTCACCCCGTGCTGGCGGCATATCATGCGTATGGAAGGAAGTTTGTCACCGGGCTTCAGTACTTCATTGCTGATTTGCCGGGCCAGGCTGTCGGCTATTTTCAAATACAATAGTTCCCTGCTGTTTGTTTTTTGCTTCATAAAAAACTGTATTGGTCAAAAATAACAAAATTGTATCTGTACTGGTACAATTATTTTCACCAGCTTTGTGCAAGATTTTGAACACCGCTTGAAAGAAATTATGAACCATCCCGCCTTTCCATTTCAACTGGTAAACTGGGCAAACATTCCCAAAACCATACATCCCGGTCAAACGGGCATGGCATACTGGCAAACAAAACAGCTGGAGGGCTTGCGCATCCGCAGAGTGGAATACAGTGCTGGCTATATGGCCGATCACTGGTGCCAAAAGGGACATATTGTGTATTGCCTGGAAGGTGCCTTTGAAAGTGAAATGGAGAACGGGGTAACATTTACACTCACCAAAGGAATGATGTACCTGGTGAGCGATGAAATGAGTTCGCACCGTTCTGTTACAAAAAACGGTGCCACGCTGCTGATCATTGATGGAGATTTTTTAAAACAGTAACAATGAAAATTGAGAACAGCACAAAAGAGGATACCAATACAATTTTTGGATTGTATGAAATTGCCACTGCATACATGAAAGAGCGCAGCCTGGTGGTATGGCCTGCATTTGACAGGAAAATGGTAGAACAGGAAATTGAAGAAAAAAGACAATGGAAGCTCATCATCAACAACAGTGTTGCCTGTGTGTGGGCCACCACCTTCAGCGATGAGCAGATATGGGAAGAAAGAAATGCCGATGCCGCGGTTTATATACACCGTATTGCAGTACACCCCGGTTTCCGCGGGCAGCAGCTGGTAACCAAAATTGTGGATTGGGCAACCGGCCACGCAAAAGAACATCACAAAAAATATGTGCGGCTCGATACGGTGGGTGATAATAAAGGACTGATAAAACATTACACCTCCTGCGGTTTTGATTTTTTAGGATTGTACAAACTGAAGAATACTGAAGGCCTGCCACCGCATTATAACAATGCCACCGTAAGCCTGTTTGAATTAACAGCGCAATAATTAAACTTAAAGTATATGCCATTAAAAACATTTATCGTTGATTCGTTTACAAATGCACCCTTCAAAGGCAACCCGGCCGGTGTGTGCATTACAGAAAAAGCATTGCCCGAAGCGGTGATGCAAAACATTGCCATGGAGCTGGGACTTTCTGAAACCGCCTTTGTGCAACAGCAGGAAGCAAACAACAGTTACAGCATCCGCTTCTTCTCGCCACAAAAAGAAATTCCGCTTTGCGGCCATGCCACGGTTGCTGCTGCAAAAGTGCTGCACCTGCAAACCGGCGCAGCTGATATACATTTCAGCAATATCAACAAGGTGGATATTCCGGCGAAGGTGAATGATGCAGGCATCAGCATACAATTCCCGGTATATGGCCTCATGCCAGCCCATGCGCCCCAGGCCATGCTCAAAGCATTGGGCATTGAAAAAACCGAAGCAGTACTGTACAGCGAACAGAACAAAATTCTCATGCTGGAAATAAGCAGCGCAGCAGCACTTGCTGCATTGCAGCCCGATTTTACCGCACTTAAAGCATCGCATAACAATATCAATGGTGTGCTGGTAACCGCAGCTTCCAATAACAGTATGTATGATTATGAATACCGTTATTTCTGGCCATGGGCCGGAACAGAAGAAGACCCGGTAACCGGCGGTGTGCAAACATTTCTGGCCGCATACTGGCAGGGCAAACTGCACAAAACAACCATGCATGCATTCCAGAGTTCAAAACGTACCGGCAGCATGATGATTGAACTGAAGAATGATAAAGTATATATTACCGGCAATGCGGTACTGGTAATGGAAGGTAATTTAATGAGCTATTAAACATATTGCCATGAAAGAAACATTGAAGACCATTTTTACAAGAGACCTGGGAAAACTGCGTAACGAAATTGAAAGCTATGCCAACGAAGAAAATTTATGGAAAACAGAGAAGAATATTGCCAATTCAGCCGGTAACCTTTGCCTGCACCTGGTGGGCAATCTGAATGCATATATAGGCGCAGCACTTGGCAATAGCGGATACGTACGCAACCGCCCGCTGGAGTTTTCGCAAAAAGATATTCCGCGTAAGGTTTTATTGCAAATGATCGATGATACCATTCCCGTAGTGGAGAAAGGACTGGACAATATCAGCCCCTTGCACATGCAGGAAGATTTTCCGGTGCTGATATGGGACAAACCCGCGTCATACGAATTCACACTTATTCACCTGTGCACACATCTTAGTTATCACCTGGGGCAGATCAATTATCACCGCAGGTTAATGGATAAATAACAAACATGGAACACCTCACTATTTATAAAGACGGCTTTTGTATTTCCACTGATCCAGCAAAGCTTGATCTGAAAGCCATTCATCATTTTCTCAATACCCAGTCGTACTGGAGCCAGGGCATCACATTTGAAAAAGTGCAAAAGGCAGCCGCACATTCCATCACATTTGGGTTGTACCATAACGGCCAGCAGGCCGGTTACACCCGTGTGATATCAGATCAAACCAGCTTTGCCTATATCTGCGATGTTTTTGTATTACCGGAGTTCCGTGGCCGCGGACTTTCCAAATGGCTGATGCAAACCGTAAGCAGCCACCCGGAATTACAGGGCCTGCGCCGCTGGGTACTTGCCACAAAGGATGCACACGGACTGTACAGCCAGTTTGAATTTACAGCACTGTCCATACCGGAGCGGTGGATGGAACGATATAACGCCCATGCATATACCCAAAATACGCCGGGCGGCAATTAACAGTCCGCATTGTGGAATTATTGGCTATTTTTTCCCCCGTCATTCTCTATTTTGTTAAGTTTCGCTACCTTGTCGGCGAAGAAAACTTAAACAAAATTGACCACTTACGATCCCAGCTCAGCTGATTTTAAAAAGCAGCTTGCTGCACTGTCGAAAACATTGCAGGCATACCTGGCGGCGTTTAATGAAGTTGCCATTGTAACCATCACTGATCTTAACGGCAATATCATTTATGCCAATGATAAGTTCATAGAGATATCGCAGTACAAAAGGGAAGAACTGCTGGGTAACACACATCGTATTGTAAACAGCGGTTATCATTCGTCCGATTTTTTTGCAGGCATGTGGCGTACCATTTGCAGCGGGCCGCCATGGCGCGGCGAAATTAAAAACAGGGCCAAAGACGGATCGCACTACTGGGTGGATACCGTGATCACACCAGTGAAGGATGAAAAGGAACAAATATTCCAGTTCCTCTCCATCCGTAACCTTATTACCACGCAAAAAGAACATGAAGAAAAACTGGCGGCTTACCAGAGAGAGCTCCTGAGCAAATCGGAGCAGCTGAACGAAGCGCAGATGGTTGCCAAAACAGGCAGCTGGTATATTGATATGCCGGGCAACACGCTGCAATGGTCGGACGAAAGCTACCGTATTTTTGAAATACCCGTTGGCACCCCCATGACCTATCACCTGTTTTTGGACAAAGTGCATCCTGAAGACCGTCCGCAGGTGGAAGCACACTGGGCAAAAGCACTCAGCACCGGCTTTTATGAAGTGGAGCACCGCATCACCACTCCTTCGGGAGAAAAATGGGTGAGCGAACGTGCGAGCCTGGAGATTGTTCCCGGCGGTGAATTAAATACCGTGGTGGGTACCGTGCAGGATATCACCGAAAAGAAAAGAACCGAACATATTCTCAAAGAATCGGAAGCACTGTACCGCGGCCTTTTTAACGACAGCCCCTTTGCTGTTGGACTGATGGACACCGCAACGATGCGTTTTTTAGAGGTAAATGAAACTGCAACTAAACTTTACGGCTATTCCAGAGAAGAATTTTTACAACTTACCGCATACGATGTACGGGTGCCCGAAGAGCATGATAAACTCAGTGCTGTGATCAGCCAGGGAATTTATGCACAGGATAAAAGCATCCGGCCGCACCGGAAAAAGAACGGAGATATCATACTGGTGGAGCCCGCCATTACCGAGATCAATTATAAAAATAAAAAGGCCTACCTCATCACCATACATGACCTTACCGATAAAATAAAAGTGCAGGAAGAACTGGCAGCTGAAAAATACAACCGCCAAAAAGAAATTGACCTGGCCGCACTGGAAGCCGGGGAAAGAAGCCGTGCTGCTATTGGAAGGGAACTGCATGATAACATCAACCAGTTACTGGTGGCCTCCACGCTCTTTTTAAAAAAGGCAAACCCTGCTACGGGCAAGGACGCATCCCTGCTGTTAAAAGGCATTGAGATCATTGGCAAGGCGGTGGAAGAGATCCGCAAACTGTCGGCACATTTTGTACCACCTTCGCTCAGCAACCTTACACTGGAAGAATCCATCGAATACCTGGTTACAAATTTCAAACTCACCGGTGCTTCGGTAAAACTGGATGTAAACATTATAGAAGAACAGCTGGAAGAAAAATTCAAGGTAAACCTCTACCGCATCATACAGGAACAGTTCAGCAATATCATCAAGTATGCCGGAGCAACCGCTGTAACGGTTAAAATCAGTCACCAGCAAAACATTCTCACACTCACCATAGCCGACAACGGCAAAGGCTTCGACACGCAGCAAAAAGCAAAAGGCATCGGGCTTTCCAACATCAGGCAGCGGGCCATACTGTACAATGGCGAAGCCACCGTTACCAGCAGCCCGGGCAATGGCTGCAGTGTGCGTATCCAATTCAACCTGTAAATTTTATACAGGCAACCTGTGAACAAATGCATGCGTTTGCTGTTTGTACTTTTTCTTAACTTAATAGCTTAAAATAATTTTATGCAACGCAGTGCCTTCCTACGCAATACCGCCATTACAGCCACCGGCCTGTTATTATTCAACAAACAACTGGCCGCCGCTTTCTTTAACCAGCCTGCCTGGAAAATAAAAATGCTGACCGATGATATCGGTATTTTTACAGAGAAGGGCGGCACCATCGGGTTTTATATTTCCAAAAAAGGCATGGTGGTGGTGGATGCACAGTTCCCCGACACGGCACCGCATTTGATTGATGAACTGAAAAAGAAAAGCGACCAGCCTTTTAAATTACTCATCAACTCCCATCATCATGGCGATCATACCGCAGGTAATATTGCCTTTAAAGGAATAGTGGACCATGTGCTGGCACATGCCAACTCGCTGGCCAACCAAAAAGCCGTGGCAGAAAAGAGCAAAAGTGAAGACAAACAGCTGTACCCCGATCAAACCTATACCGATACCTGGACAGAAAAAATAGGTAAAGAAAAAATTGCACTGCATTATTTTGGAGCCGGGCATACCAATGGCGACAGCTTCATACATTTTCAGCATGCCAATATTGTGCATATGGGCGACCTGCTGTTTAACCGCCGCCACCCTTACGTGGATAAAAGCGCCGGTGCACATATGGGCAACTGGATAAAAGTGCTGGATAAGGCGGTTTCAACTTTCGACAGTAAAACACAGTTTATCTGCGGCCACTCCGGCGAAGGGTATGATGTGGTGGCGAAGGCAGATGACCTGAAAGCATTTGGCGATTACCTGGGTGCGGTATTACAGTTTGTGGACGGGGAAATAAAAGCCGGCAAGAGCAAGGAAGATATTTTAAAGAATAAGGCATTGCCCGGCGACAGTCAGTGGAAAGGCGAAGGATTTAACAGGCCGCTGGAAGCAGCATATACCGAACTTACCACTAAATAAAATACATGGCATTTATTTATTACGGTGTTCATAAAGCATCTATAGGCATGGATGAAATAATGGAACGCTGCCCTTCCTGTGAATCAGACAGGTTTCATGAAATACTTGTAACCAGCAACTATTACCATATGTTCCTGTTGCCCATGTTCCCGATAGCAAAAGAAGTAACGATGGTATGCGAAAAGTGCGGGATGAGAAGAAAGGATGTACCGCTTACAGAACGGTCATTTAAGAATTACGAAGAACTCAGAAAAAAATTCAGGCATCCCTGGCATACTTACCTGTTTGCGCTGATGATGGGCATTTTGATATCCATTGCGATATTGACCACCGTATTTAATAAGTAAGAAAACACCTTACACTTTCAGTAATTTCTCCAGCACATAATACACGGCCGGGCAAAAGGTTGAATTTTTTAACGTGAGCGGCTGGCGTTTCAATATCACATCTTCGTCGGTATAAGGAAAACGGGCACAGTCAGAGGGGCGGTCTTCATAAATACTGCAATAATTATCTGCTCCCAAAAAAGGGCAGGGATGACTTTGCAGTACATAATCACCATCGGTATCAATGTGCAGGTATTTATCGATAAACTCCCCTTCCTTCATCCGCAATACTTTGCTGATGCGTTTGATATCGGGCGTTTTGAATCTTGGTGAATAATTTTTGCAGCAGGCCGCACATTGCAGGCAGTCTATTTTTTCAAAAGCCTCTTCATGCAGGCCGGGCAGGGCTTTCAGCACTTTGTTCTTATCGGCCCGGTTCAGCAGCTGTTTGTATTGCTTCTGGTGATCACCCGATTTTTTTTGCCAGTTATGCAATAAATCTTCCATGGAACAAATATCGGTGCAGTATTGCGTTTTATCTAATAATTACAGGATATTCTTCATTAAAATAACAGGTTTGCAGCGCAGGATTTATAACCTTTAAAAGCCGGCAACCCTGCAGTTCTTAAACAGTTTTCCACAGCGGTGCACTGTGTTGTTTTACCCTCTTATTTCTTGCAGTATTCTCGTAAATTTGCGGCAACTTTTTCTCACTGTTTTCACTGCTTTACATTTATCCGCTCCGGTCAAGTTCAGTAAAGAGATCCAGTACAAGAGTGCGACGCCTGTGAAGCCTGGAAGTGCGCTAAAGCCCGTAACAAAAAAACTAAAACAGGTATATGAATCTTTTTGAGCAACAGCAACAGGAATTTACCGGAAGGCATATTGGCCCGAGCGAACAGGAAACAAAGTCCATGTTAAAAACCATTGGCGTTTCATCGGTGGATGAGCTGATCAGTAAAACCGTTCCGGCCTCCATCCGCCTGCAGCAGCCTTTGCAAACTGCCGGCCCCGTAAGCGAATACGAATACCTTACCGAACTGAAACAAACCGCATCCTTAAACAAAGTTTGTAAATCATATATTGGCCAGGGTTATTACAATACCATTGTGCCCAGCGTGATACTCCGCACTGTTTTTGAAAACCCCGGATGGTACACACAGTACACACCCTACCAGGCCGAAATTGCACAGGGCCGTTTGGAAAGTTTGCTCAACTTTCAAACCATGGTGAGCGATTTAACCGCACTGCCCATTGCCAATGCCAGCCTGCTGGATGAAGGCACTGCCGCCGCCGAAGCCATGACCATGTTTTTCAATCAAAAGAACAAAGACCATGATCATGTAACCGCTCCTAAGTTTTTTGTGGATGAGAATATTTTTGCGCAAACAAAGGATGTGCTGGTAACCCGTGCCGCACCCATTCATATTGAACTGGTATTTGGCGATTATAAAAACGTGGTGCTGGACGAAAACTTTTTCGGCGCCATTGTGCAATACCCCAACAGCAATGGTGCGGTGGAAGATTACCGCAGTTTTATTGATAAGGCACATGGCGTGAATGCTCCCGTTATTATGGCTGCCGATTTATTAGCCCTCACCCTGCTGACCCCTCCCGGAGAACTGGGTGCCGATGCAGCCATTGGCAGCGCACAGCGTTTGGGTGTGCCCATGGGTTTTGGTGGTCCGCATGCCGCTTACTTTGCCACCAAAGATGAATTCAAGCGCAATATCCCCGGCCGTATCATTGGCGTGAGTATTGATGCGCAGGGCAACCGCTGTTTGCGCATGGCACTGCAAACACGTGAGCAGCACATACGCCGCGAAAAAGCAACCAGCAATATTTGCACCGCCCAGGCATTACTGGCCAACATGAATGCCATGTATGCTGTATACCATGGCGGCGACGGGTTAAAGAACATTGCAAAACGCGTAAGCCTGCTGGCCGCCACGCTGAGCGATGAACTGGATGAGCTGGGCTTTACCAATACCAACGAATTTTATTTCGATACACTGAAAATATATGTGAAGGATGCCGCAGCGGTAAGAAAGATCGCCGAAGAAAGAAGCATCAACTTCCACTACTTCGATAACAACCATATTGGCATTGCACTGGATGAAACCACCACGCAAAACGATGTGCTGGACATACTGCACGTATTTGCTTCTTCACTGAATGGTGATACAGCCGTGGCCAATTTTGATGCCGACCGCTTTTTGGATAATATCCCTGCGTCCTTAACACGCACGTCAGAATTTTTAACGCACCCGGTGTTTAACACCCACCGCAGCGAAAGCGAAATGATGCGTTATATCAAATACCTCGAGAACAAAGACCTCAGTTTAAATACCAGCATGATCAGCCTGGGCAGCTGCACCATGAAGCTGAATGCCGCCACACAGCTGATACCTGTGAGCTGGCCTGAGTTCAGCAGCATACATCCCTTTGCTCCTGCCTACCAATGGAAGGGTTACCAAAAAATTGTAAGGGAACTGGAAGCATGGCTGAGTAACATCACCGGCTTTGCAGCCACTTCGTTACAACCCAACAGTGGCGCACAGGGCGAATATGCAGGTCTGCTTACCATCCGTGCTTACCATGCAGATCACAACGCGGCACACCGTAACGTGATACTCATACCTATTTCTGCACACGGCACCAACCCTGCCAGTGCGGTAATGGCCGGTTTTAAAGTGGTGGTAACAAAATGCGATGAAGCGGGTAATATTGATGTGGCCGACCTAAAAGCCAACGCTGAAAAATACAAAGACAACCTGGCCGGCCTGATGGTGACTTACCCCAGCACCCACGGTGTGTTTGAAGAAAGCATAAAAGACATCTGCCAGATCATACATGACAATGGCGGATTAGTATATATGGATGGCGCTAACATGAACGCACAGGTTGGATTAACATCTCCCGGTAATATCGGTGCCGATGTTTGTCACCTCAACCTGCACAAAACATTCGCCATTCCGCATGGCGGCGGTGGCCCCGGAATGGGACCTATTTGTGTGAATGAGAAACTGGCGCCCTATTTACCTACCCATATTGTGAATAGTGAATGGGCAATGGTGAATGAAACCAACAATACACTTCACTCCGCATTGACAATTGACCATTCACGATTCACCACTGCTGTAAGCGCCGCGCCCTACGGCAGCGCCAGCATCCTGCTCATCAGCTATGCCTATATCAAAATGCTGGGCCCTGTTGGCCTGCGCAAAAGCACCGAATACGCCATACTCAATGCCAATTACATGAAGGCACGTTTGGAAGGTGAATACAAAATTTTATACAGCGGTGTAAACGGCACCTGCGCCCACGAATTTATTGTTGACCTGCGCCCCTTTAAACAAAGCGCCGGTATTGAGGCCGAAGATGTGGCCAAACGTTTAATGGATTATAATTTCCATGCGCCCACATTGAGCTTCCCCGTGGCGGGCACCATTATGGTGGAACCCACCGAGAGTGAAGACAAGGCCGAGCTGGACCGTTTTTGCGATGCACTCCTCAGCATCCGCAACGAGATACGTGCCATTGAAGAAGGCAAAGCTGATAAGGCCGACAATCCTTTAAAACATGCTCCCCACTCACAGTTTGTGGTAGCCGCCAATGAATGGAACCATGCCTACAGCCGCGAAACGGCGGCTTACCCGCTGGACTATGTGCGCCAGAATAAATTCTGGCCATCGGTAAGCCGGGTGAACAACACCTATGGCGACCGTAACCTGGTATGCACCTGCGAGCCCACCGAAAGCTACATGGAAGTAGCCAACAGCTAACCTTTTCATCTGCCGTGGTTTTAACGAAGGCAGGTTATTATACGGACTGTAAATCCCGGCTTACCGCCGGGATTTTTATTTTGTGTTGAACTGCGGGAAGATGATGGGGCATCGTTGCGTCGCACACTTGTACTGTGTACCATTGCTGCACTTTTTAAAATAAATGACTTCGGATACGGAACGGATACACGTCATAAAACACAGGTTGCAGGCATTATCATATCACCGTCGTAAAAGCCGCCCGGGGCGAATCTGTACCCGAAAAAACACATTTCAATATTAAACCCTACCTTTACGGCTCATTAAATACTTTAAAATGGATAAACAACAAGGTACCGTCAAGTTTTTCAATACTGAAAAAGGATTCGGTTTTATCAAACACAGCGACTCAAACAAAGAAACCTTTGTGCATGTGAGTGGTTTAAACGGCGGCACCATCAAAGAAGGTGACACTGTTGAGTTTGATTTGCAGGAAGGAAAAAAAGGAATGAACGCAGTTAACGTTAAAGTTATAGGATAAAACGGCAAAGCATTAAAACAACACCGGGGCTGCATCAATTGCAGCCCTTATTTTTTTATTGCAGATAGGGTATGATATCCCCAGGCCGTAACAATGCAAATACCGCCAATGATCCACCACAAATTATGAAAGCCCAGCGCATGCACAATGCTGGTACCGCTTAAACTGCCCACAACCTGTGCCACTCCCCAGGCCATGGTGTACAAAGCGGCGTACTGCCCGCGGTTCGCCGGTTTGGTTCTTGCTATATACCAGGTGTTCATAAAGGGCATGGCCGCAATTTCGGCCAGCGTTACCACCAGCATGGCCAGCGTGGCCACCCATATGGTATTGCTGAGCGGCAGGTTTAAAATAGAAAACGAAATTGCCATGAGCAAGGTTCCATACATCATCAGCCGCAGGTAAGGCCGCTTGCCTTCTATCTGGAACACCACCACCATTTCAAACAAGGCGATCAGCACACCATTCATGGCCATGATGATACCAATAACGGGCTTGCTCAGGTGCAGCCCTTCCTTAAAATACAAAGGCACAGTGGTGAAGAGCTGGAAAAAGCAAAACGCAAATAAAATGGTCAGCCCAACAAAACGGATAAAGATTTTATCAGCAAAAGGACTGCCCGCCCCGCCACTTGCCTCGTGGTGATGCTGGCCCTGGTGCTGCTGCGCCACGGTCACTCTTGGTAAAATAAGCAGCAGCATAATGGCCGATGCAATATTGGTGATACCATCTACCCAGAACAAAAGATTAAAACTTATCTCCGACAAAATACCCGCCAGCGCACTGCCCACCCCCCAGCCCATATTAATGGCCAGCCTGTTGAGCGAGAAAGACTGTGTGCGGTTTTGCGGTGAACTGTAATATGCAATGGCGCTTGAGTTAGCCGGCCTGAATGCTTCATTGACCGTACTTGATAAAAACACCACCCCGCAGATGCTGGGAAAGTTGTTCATATAACCCAATATGATGAACATGATGCCGCCAAAGAACAATGAAAAAAACTGCAGGTAGTAAAACCCAAAACGGTCGCTGAGTTTACCACCTAAAAATGCACCTGCAAGTGAACCTACTCCATAGCACGCAACCGCTATACCACCCTGTACTTCTGAATAACCACGATGATTACAATACAGTGTCATAAACGGCAGCACCATGGTACCGCTGCGGTTAATGAGCATTACCAGGCTCAGCAGCCACATGCGGGGATTGAGTCCGCTGTAAGCGTTTTTGTATGTATTGATGACGGGGGTTATCATAAAAGCAAAGGCGCTGCAAATATATTCATTTGCAGCGCCCCGCCTGTATTAACAATTTATAAGTTATCCAGTAATTCCTTTACCGAAGGCCTTTTTGTGTAATCTGTATTAAAGAAAACATATTTGATAATGCCATTGCTGCCAATGATATATGTGGCCGGAACCGGGAGACTGGCACCGTTGCTGCCATTAGCTTCCTTAAAATCTATTCCGTACTCCCTGTACTTTGCAACCGTTTTATCATCCATCTCAAAATTTACTTTATAACGCTTCATCACTGCCATCCCGCTATCGTGCAAAACAGGAAAAACGGCTTTTGCTTTTGCTGCAGTCTTAATAATATTCGCCTGAACCTCGGGAGATACTGCTACAACGGTGGCGCCTTTGTCTTTTAATTGTTGCAGGGAATCACTCAGCCTGCCCAGGTATTTATTGCAATAAGGACACCACTGACCACGATAGAATACCAGTACTACCGGTCCTTTTTTTAGTGCGGCCGAAAGGTCAAAAGTTTTACCATTATCATGTGTGATACGAAATAGCGGTGCAGTATCACCCGCTTTTAAACCTGCGGGATAATTAATATTCGTTTGCGTAAAACCAGTAAGGCTTGCTAAATAAACAGCAACCGAAACAACCATTTTTTTCATTTGTTTTGTTTAAATGTTCAATGCCGTAAATGCGGCAATAACAGTTACACAATTTTATGAAGCAGGGTTTTCTGAATGGGGAAATTCTTTAAATACTGTTTGAAATATATCTGGTGGTGCCACCAGTTTACGTTGTGCAACATCTATCCACGCTCCGTCAACAGTAACAACAGCGGCAAGGGTATCATTATTTTTCCATATCTCGTTGATAAAACTCCAGCGGCTGAAATCTTCTGTTGCGCTTTTCAAGGAGATGCGTATCTCGATTGTATCACCAAATTTTAATTCCCGCTTAAAAACCGCTTCTTCCCTCAGCAACACCGGCCCAACCCCGTATTGCCGGATCATCTGCATACTGATACCACCACTGCTAAGGGCTTTCATGCGGGCATCGGCACAATAATCGTAATACTTACTGTGCAGTACATGAAAGTTAGCATCAATATCGGCCCACCTTATTTCACTTTTAACTGTAATTGCGTTCATAGTTATTTATCTAAAAATTTCATAAGTGCCACTCCTGCTTCATCAACATTCACAAATGTATTGCAAAGTAAAATAACTGCATTTTTCGTTGCAGGGTTCACCGCAAAAAAAGTACGGTAACCGCCTGTGGCGCCACCATGAAAATAAATATCACCCCAGCCCCAGTTTTGTATGAACCAGTTTAAACAAAGCTTTTGTGTACCGGCATCAAAGGTTGGCTGGTGTGATAATGTAATTGCTTTTTGCAGGGCCGCATCTTTTGTGCTGATATTCAGCAATGCATATTGCAGCATATCACTGGTATTGCTGCGCAACCCGCCTGCGGCACCCAGTACTTTAAAATCCCAGCCGCCCTGTTTTTCCACCACATCGTTATACCCCTGCACAAATAAAGCGCTGTCCTTTTTCAGCAAAAATTCACGGGTGTCTGTCATACCTGCCTTGGATGTGATGAATGCAGTGACCATTTTTTCAAATGGCATTTTGTATTGCCTGCTTAAAATATACCCAAGCAGACCAACGCCTAAATTACAGTACTCAAATTTTTCGCCGGGCTTGCGTTGCAGTTTGGCTGTTTTTAAAAACTGCAGCAATTTGGTTTCGTCATAATCTTTATAGGGATTTACCATATTGGTCATGTCGAAATTATCTGGCAACGGCGGCAACCCCGATGTATGGTTGCTCAGGTGCACCAGCTTTGCCGTATCAGTACCAAATACCAGCCATGCGGCATCTTTGGGTAAATATTTGTTGATGGGATCGCTGAGTTTTACTTTTCCTTCATTAACGGCTTTTGCCAAAAGGATGCCCGTAAATGTTTTGGTAACCGATCCTATCTCGTACAGGTTTTTATTGGTGGGCAGCTGTTTGTTGTCTTTGGATGTTTCGCCATAGTTATAAAAATATTGTTTGCCGTCTTTCAACACACCAATGCTCATGCCCACGGCTTTATTGCGGAACATGAAGGTTTGTATGATCTCTTCAATTTTTTTATCCTGTTCTGTTTCCAGTTTATTATCGGTAATTGTTTTTACCACCGGGCCAGTAACCGGTTTTTTATAAGGCTGAAATAAAAATGTTTCCAGCTTATCCGTACTGTCGAGACTGATGTACATGGATAAGATGGCCGCATCAAAAGTGCTTTTGTATTTTGCCACCCCTTTATCCAGGCTTTCAAATTCAGCAGTTTTAAAAGTGCCTAAAGGAAACAGGTTATTATCGCATACCGATTTAAATGTTGCCGCACTCAGTTGTTTCCTGAAGCTGGTGCCGGCCATGGCATACAAACTGTCTGACTGCTGCGCATTAAAAAACTGCATCACCTTATCTTTCGCCGCATCAATTTTTTCTTTCTGCCCGTTCTGGGCAATGCCAGTAACTGTTATTGCAACTGTGGCAACTACAGTAAAAATCCTTTTTATCATTTCAAAAAAATTAAGGCACCCCGGTAAAGGGGTGCCGGTTACTTTCCTATTGTTGATCTTCTTTTTTCTCTTCTTTCTTTTTTGCGATCTGTTCCAGCAGCTGCAGGCCCAGTAAACCGCTGATACCGCCATTGGCACTGTCGCCACCCGCTCCAATGAGTACGTCGGGCATGATCTTCACATTTTGAGAAGCGATGGATTCAATCACTTTCAATTGTGTAAAGTTGTTGCCGCCCATGGCTTCCACAGAGAGTTTATAAGATTCCGCATTGCTCTTACCAATGGCCAAAATTTTCTCCGCTTCCGCGTTACCGGTAAGCGATATCTGTTCTGCGTTTGCCTTTGCCAGTAATTCTATTTTTTCAGCTTCCGCTTTTGCCAAAAGTCTGGTTTTTTCCGCCTCACCTGTAGCCAGTAATTTCAGGCGGTCACCTTCGGCATTTGCCTGCAGGCGCACACTGTTGGCATCACCGGTGGCTTTTTTTACAGAGGCATCGGCAATACGTTCAGCAATCAATACACCCTGGTCGGCCTTTACAATTTCTTTTTGCATATCGGCAATGGCCGTTTCTTTTTCCAGTGTTTGTCTTGTTTCCTGCGCCTTCTTCTCTGTTTCATAAGTGATCTTCTGCTCTTCTGCCAGCTTACGGTCGGTGAGGGTTTTCATTAAACTTTCGGGCGGCACAATATCTCCTATCAAAGTATCCACGCCATATACATTATACTGGTCAAGCACTTTGCCAATATGTTCTTTGGCGCTTTGCTGTCTTTCTTTACGGGTGCCAAGGAATGCGATCACATCACTGTCCTGCGCACTGTTACGGAAATAGTTACCGATAGTAGGTTCGAGTACCTGGCTCACCAGGTTGTTCATGTTACCAAAACGTGCAATCACTTTGGGTGCTTCTGTTGTTGGTATATGAATGATCTGGCTAACATCGAGGTTGAAAGGGAAACCGTCCTTGCTTCGTACAGTGATAGTGGATAGGTTTTTATCCAGCTGGTGGCTTTCACTTCTTGCACTGGCCCAGTTCAATACCAGGTTGGTGGTGGGCACCAGTTCCACTTTCATAATATAAGGGTTGATGGGGTATTTACCCGGCCCCAATGGCTCGGCCCATACACCCTTGCAATTTTTAGCAACGATATTGCCATGCTTGAATTCCACACCACTCAGGTCCTTGCCTTCCTCTCCTACATAACTGATCACCACACCAACATGACCAATGGGTATCTCCGTCATCTTTACCATTTCCAGTTTTGCAAACCAGGGGTTTAAAAAATAACTACCGGCCAGTATTACCTGCTCCTGCAAACCTTTGTAACCATCTCTCGCCAAAAAAGTATCAATATCCTGGAATTTGTTGTGCCCTTCAATCACACGGCCTGCGATCTGTCCTTCTTCCAGCGGTTTACCTTCCAGTGTTGTTACCACACCCACTGCATTATCAGGAATACTCACGAGGTCGGTAATTTCAATGGTGAATAAAAAAGTATTGATACGGTAGCTGCCGGGTGTGATAATGGCGGTCTGGCGTCCTTTGCGGCCACCGTTTTTTAAAAACGCTTCCGCATCCTGGTAACTGTCGCAGTCAACCCTGCGTGCCAGTATATGACCTGTTTCCAGTTCGGCCCCATCTTTTGCAAGTACCAAACCAATTTGCCCGGTGGGTATTACGGTAAAAGGCTGAAAGGTGATCTGGTATTGCCAAATCCATTTCCAGAAATACACGCCGGGTGGTAATGTTTGCGCCTGGAAACCCGCTTCGCCTGCAGTGGCAATGATGCGTCCTTCGGGCAGTTCCTGCTTGCCAAACAGCACGAATTTTTTTGTAACAAGCCCAATGCGGTCTTCGGGTACAATTACCAAACCAAAGAACACGCGGAGGATAAATTTGTAAAATAATAAAACGAACAATAAGATTCCTAAGCCTATCAGCCAGGGGATGAATTGAGGTGACATGATTTTTTATTTATTAAGGGTTTGAAATTTTGTTTGAACCGCTGTGAAATTTTTAAAAGCGGGTTACGAACATCTATACACTCCCCGGCATCGTTGCGTCGCACACTTGTACGGCATTACGTAATTGGGCCCTGCGTATCTTATGTACGGGCTACAATGCTAAAGAGAAAAGTTTATACTGCCATTTATTTTTATGCAGCATTTTGATAATGTAACGTGGATTACTTTCCGGGCGGAGATGTGTTGTAGTTACTGAGGATAAAATCGCCCAGGAAAAATTCAATAAAGGGTGTGAGCTGTTTCATTGTAAAATCAATTACACAACAAAGATTGTACAGCTGCGGAGATTAATAAAAGGCATAATGGACAGGCGGCAACGGCATGGCCGGACTGGTATAAAAAGCCATAAGAAAGGAAAAATAAAAAAGGCGGCTAAAGCCGCCTTCAATTGTTTTATTTATACAGAATCTCGTAATATTCTTCTGCCATCCGGTTACTGTCAAACTGGAAGCGCACATCACGCATACCATTCTTTACAATCTGCCTCCATACGTCCTGGTTCTCGTAATACATCGGCAACACCTGGTTTTCGAGTATTTCGTACAGTTTGTTCAAATCGTATTGGTCCTGTTCGTGCACACTTACATTTTCGTAATCGATCGGCGGCACCACAAAACCATTATTTCCGTGGTTGATGAATTCGCAGATCCATCCGTCGTTGGTACTGCAGTTTACAGAACCGTTCATGGCTGCGGTCATACCACTGGTGCCACTCGCTTCCCTGGGCACACGCGGGTTATTCAGCCAAAGATCAGAAGCCTGCTTTAAACGTTTGCTCAATGCCAGTTCATAACCGGTGCATACCGCCACATTATTATAGTTCTTGCTCAGGTGCACCAGGTTATTGAAATCGCTGATAGCCGGATAATCAACCGGGTAAGGTTTACCCGCCCAGATGAACTGTACAGGATATTTTTTATTGTTCACCAGTGCAGAAAAACGGTCGTGGTCCCTCGTTAACAGGTCGGCTCTTTTATAACCCGCAAAACGGCGTGCCCATACAATGGTGAACACATCGGGGTTAAAAAGTTTGCCCGTTTGATCGGCCACCAGGTCAAAAGCCCTTCGCTTCAAATATTTTTTACGGTCGTCAAACGCTGTATCATTGTTCTCGTTCATGAAATGATACATTTGCTTATCGGCCCAGTAACGCCAGTTTTGTGCGTTTGTAATGGCTTTGATATCGCAAATGCCCGAATACTTACCCCACATTTTGCGGCTCACTTCACCATGCAGCTGGCTTACGCCATTTGCAAGTTTTGCAAACCGCAGCGCCACCAATGAGTGATTGAACTGGTCGCCATCCATACCAGTGATAGCCCTTACCTTTTCAAGCGGCATGCCGCAGAAATAACTCATTTTTTCGCAGAGGAAAATATCATGCTTTTCATTCCCTGCTTCTTCAGGCGTATGCGTGGTAAACACCATGCGCTTCTTTACTTCTTCCACGCTGCCGAATTTATTGTACAGGTAAAAGGCAGAGCTGATAGCATGCGCTTCATTCAGGTGATATAATTCGGGGCGGAAGTTCAATTCATCCACCAGCTTTGCCCCGCCAACGCCTAACAGTATGAACTGCGCCACCTTGGTTGCCACGTTTGCATCATACAAACGGTGTGTGATGGTTTGCGAAACATAATCATTCTCCGGCAGGTCGGTGCTTAATAAAAACATCGGCGCACTCTTGAATGTTTCCGGGTTAAGATACCAGGCTTTTACCCAAACCGGGTGATCATGGATCTGTATCTGGAATTTAATGCCGGTATCTTCAAGGAAGTTGTATATTTTTTCGTTCCATTGTACCTGTAAGGTCTGGTCCTGGTTACGGGCCTGGTCGTAATAACCATATTTCCATAAAATGCCAATGCCAATTAAATTCTGGCGCAGTTCGTATGCGCTGCGCATGTGCGAGCCGCTTAAGAAACCAAGACCACCACTGTAGATTTTTAATGGCTGGTGCACAGCAAACTCCATTGAAAAATAAGCCACTCGTTTACTGTACCTTTCATCAACAGAATACGGAACATTAAAATTTGTAAAACTCATTGTTGGTTAGTGTTTTTTTGAGGATGCAAATATACTTTGAAAAGTTGGTATTGTGTACGTTTGACACAAAAACCCCCATGTTATTAACTGGGATAACGTTTTGTTCCCGGTGCAGATTGCACCAGCCAGCGAAAGTTTTTTCAGCAATCAATATAATTGGTTACTCGGTTAAAAACGGGCCTTCACACCAAAACAAAACTGCAGCAGCCTTGGTTTCGGCGCAATAATAAATAAGCTGTTTTTTATACGGGTGCCTTAAAAAAGTAACCCGGTTTTTTACTGCAAGATATTAACAGCCGGGTGGAAAACTGTACAGCATTACCCATTGTTATAACAGGCATTTTGTTGAAAAGTTACTGACAAAAAAAACCTTTGCACAATAACGGTAACTGCCGTCTTCAGTTTACTGCAATGCCAGCAGCATATCGCTGTAAGATGCTGCCATATAATCGCCTTCAGCAATTTCAAAAAATGCCGCGTAATGACTGCACTGTTCTTTCAGTTTTTCAATACCAATATCGCCACTCTTGTCAATAGCCTCCACTTCTACGAATGTGCCCAGTCCTTCAATGGTATCAAAATGAAATTTTACGTTGTCAATAAAATAGATCTTCCTTTTTTTATCCACCACCACTTTCACCCCATGCACTTTTACCAAAATTTCTTTCAGTGCTTTATCGGGTGTATGATGGTACAATAAAATATCCGATTGCTTTGCGCCCGCGGTGTTGCTGCGTTCGTACCATATGAGTGTGTTCTCAATATTGCCTTCACGCAGTTTGAGCCTGCCTGTGGAAACATTAAAATAAGTATCACACTGGTTATCGAGCCCGACGAACAGCGGGTTTAATGTTTGCAGCTTTGCTTCCAGCAGTTCCAGCTGATTGGTTCTTGCCTTGAATTCTATATTTACAGTTGCCATAATTTACCCGGTAATAATTGCGGTTACTTCTATTTCCACCAGCAGGTCATCGTTGATGAGCCTGCTTACCTCCACCATGGTGGCCACAGGTTTAATATTTTTAAAAACTTCGCCATGCGCTTTTCCCACGGCCTCCCATTGGGAGATATCTGTTACAAACATACGCGTACGCACCACATCCTGTAATGATGCACCGGCCTGCTGCAATGCCTGTTCAATTTTTTTAAACACAAACACTGTTTGCGCATAAATATCCCCCCTGCCCACGAGCACATCTCCGTCCATGGCCGTGGTACCGGCCACTTCAACAATATTACCCACCCTTACCGCACGGCTGTATCCCACCACATCTTCCCAGGGAGAACCGGAACTGATCTTTTGTTTCATGCTGTATGATTGAAGCACAAATTACAAAGGATTGAAAAAAACATACACGAAAAATATTTTTTTGGGCGAATGATAATTTTTAGATTTGTCTAAATTTTAATTTCTAATTTATGAACTTTTCTGTAAGTGAAGAGAACTATATCAAAAGTATTTACCACCTGCAGCAGGAAACCGGGCTGGTAAACACCAATGCCCTTGCGGCCGAGATGCAGACCAAAGCCGCTTCTGTTACCGATATGCTCAAGAAACTATCGGGCAAAAAGATATTGCAGTATGAAAAGTACAAGGGTTTTAAACTTACCGATAATGGTAAGAAGATCGCCCTGGCCGTGGTGCGCAAACACCGGCTATGGGAATATTTTTTAGTGGAGAAACTGGGTTTTGAATGGGACAAAGTGCATGATATTGCCGAGGAACTGGAACATGTGAGCAGCGATGAACTCATTGAAAGGCTACAGCAGTTTTTAGGCAACCCCTCTTTTGACCCGCATGGCGACCCGATACCAGACAGCAATGGAAAAATACCCAAACTCAACCAGCAGGCACTCACCAGCATACCGCTGAACAAGAGTGCCGTTGTAAGTGCGGTTACCAACCAGTCGCCGCAAATGCTGGAAATGCTCAAACATTATGGCATCGGCATTGGCACCAGTATCAAAGTGCTGAAAAAATTTGAATTCGATGGTTCCATGGAAGTGAAAGTGCAGCGGCAGCCTGCATGCATCCTCAGCGAAGCCATTGCTAAAAACATTTTTGTACGTTATGAATAATACCATACACCCGCATGCATCACTCAGCGAAGTGCACGAAACTGTTGACACCGGTAAAAAGACCGGCTGGCGTAAAATATTATCCTTTCTCGGCCCTGCGTACCTGGTGAGCGTGGGTTATATGGACCCGGGCAACTGGGCCACCGATCTTGCTGGCGGCAGCAAGTTTGGGTACACACTCATTTGGGTGCTGTTGATGAGCAACCTGATGGCATTGCTGTTGCAGGGTTTATCTGCAAGACTGGGTATTGTAAGAAGACGCGACCTTGCACAGGCTAACAGGGAGGCTTACCCCAGGCATGTGAACATCGCCTTGTGGCTGCTGGCCGAGATCGCGATTGCCGCCACCGACCTGGCAGAAGTACTGGGTATGGCCATTGGTTTGCAACTGCTCACCGGGCTGCCATTGATATGGGGTGTTTCATTAACAGTGCTCGACACATTCCTGTTGTTATACCTGCAAAAAAGAGGCATCCGCAAAATGGAAGCCTTCATCATTACCCTGGTGGCCATTGTGGCTGTTTCATTTTTGATACAGATCATCATGGCAAAACCTGTTGCATCGGAAGTGGTGAAAGGTTTTATGCCCGCCTTCCCCAGCGAAGAGGCATTGTATATTGCCATTGGTATTATTGGCGCTACGGTAATGCCGCATAATTTGTACCTCCATTCCGCATTGGTGCAATCGCGTAAAATTGACCGGACCAACGAAGGCATTAAACAGGCATTAAAGTTTAACCGCATCGACAGCACCATTGCGCTCAATATTGCATTTTTGGTAAATGCAGCGATACTGGTTTTGGCCGCCACCGTGTTTTTCAAAACGGGTAATTCAGAAGTGGCAGAAATTAAAGAAGCACACCGTTTATTGCCCGGCTTTTTGGGCAATGCGGCCCCGGTATTATTTGCCGTGGCGTTGATTGCAGCCGGACAAAGCAGTACCGTTACCGGTACACTCGCAGGGCAGATCATTATGGAAGGATACTTGAGTTTACGCATCAGCCCCATGCTGCGCAGGCTCATCACCAGGCTGTTGGCCATTATTCCCGCACTTATTGTTATAATCATTTACGGTGAAGAAAAAGTGGATGCATTGCTGGTATTAAGCCAGGTGATACTGAGCCTGCAGCTGGGTTTTGCCATTATACCGCTGATCCATTTTGTGAGTGAGAAAAACACGATGGGCCGTTTTGCCATTAAAACACCTACCAAGATCGCCGCATGGCTGATAGCATCGGTACTGATTTACCTGAATATAAAAATGCTGGTGAATGAAGCTGCAGCGGTCTTTGAAAGCGACCATACTTTTTTCAAGATTATACTGGTGCTGGCCGGGCTTGCTTTTGCATCGCTGCTGTTGTACATTGTACTGCACCCGCTCATTACAAAACAGCACAGGCAGGTATCCATACAAATGCATCCCGACATCAATACCATAAAAAATCTTTCTATTCCTGCATTTACCAAGATCGCGGTGGCACTTGATTTTTCTGCCAATGACGAAAAACTGCTGGCCTATGCCATTGTGCAGGGCAGGGAAAGAAGCAGTTACCTGCTGCTGCATATTGTGGAAAGTGCCAGTGCCAATTTACTGGGAAAAGAAAGCGCCGATTTTGAAACCATGAAAGATGCGGAACAGATGGAATTTTATGTATCGCAGCTGAAAGAAAAAGGATTTGATGCCGAAGGCAAACTCGGTTTCCGTAACAGGGTAAAAGAAATTGTGCGGTTGGTTAAGGAAAGCGATGCGGATATGCTGGTGATTGGCGCACATGGCCATACCGCTCTCAAGGATTTTATTTATGGTGAAACGGTGAACGCAGTACGCCATGAACTGAAGATGCCGGTACTGGTGGTTAATTTATAGCAAGGGTTTTCAGCTGCTCACTGATCTTTTTGTTCCAGCGCCGCTGCACATCTTCCAAACGCCCGTTACGGGTTTCGCCATCGTATGCATTTTGCATTTTTTCCAGGTCCTGTAAGGTTTGCTGGTAGAGTGCATCCAGCAACTGGTGATAATTTTCCCAGGTGAATTTTGCCGTCTTCAGTTTTTGCATAAATGAATTGGTAACAATCCAGGTTACATCAAAATGATGCTGTTCGTGTGTGAGCGCATAGTCAGATTCCCGCCCCTTGATCACCCACGATTTTTGTTTGGCAAAATAACAATACACATTTACTGAAACATGCACCACCCCGTCGCGGTAACTGGCACCTGATGTATAACCAAAACCCGATGAGGTGATGGCCAATGCATCACTTGCAGGATTGGGACTGCCTTTAAAATCTTTCCATACCAGTTTTTGTGAAGGATTGTAATAGATGGTATCGCTGGCGGCTGCGGGCACATGAGATGACCATTTAACCGATACCGTTGCCTGCGCATTACCTGCAAGCGCAGCCGCAATAAAAAAAATTGAAAGGAAAAACTTCATATACCGTGGGAGATATAACCCAAATCAACAACAAATTATTATTTGCCCAAACGGTGGCTTACCATATTTACAATTTCATTAACAGCAATCTGCTCCATGCATTTGAAATGGCCGCGGGGGCATTTGTTATAACCGATCTTGCTGCAGGGCCGGCACCAAAGCTTGTTTACCTCCACCACATCGTAATGCTGCGACGATAATTTGCCGTAATAGGGATACATACCAAAGACAGGCACGGTATTACCCCAAACAGAAATGATGGGCTTTTGCAGGGCCGCCGCAATATGCATAAGGCCGGTGTCGTGTGTGATAACGAGTTTTGCCCCACCCACAATATCGGCAGATTCGTTAAGGTTAAACTTACCGCAGGCATTGTAAATTTTAATATCATCCACGGCAGCAATGGCCTTGCCATCCGCTGCATCTTCCTTACCACCCAGTAATATGATGGGATATTGTATGGCGGCGCACAATTCCTTTAATTTATGCAGCGGCATTTTTTTGGTGGCCAGCGCTGCGCCAATCACCACCGCTATATAACCAAACTGGTGTGAAGTGGGAATATCATTTTTGGTAACCCTGTCCTGCTCCGGTATAAAATAATCAAGTCCTTTCCCATCGTTCACCACGCCAAGGGCAGCGATGGCTTCCAGGTTACGGTCAACAATATGTTTTTTAGGAAGCAGGTTTATTTTAAGGTTGGTGTAAATGTATTTCTCAACATTGAGTTTGTTGAAAGAAAATGATTTCACCCCTTTTAAAAAACGCTTGATGCGCAGGGTGCGCAGGTTATGGTGCAGGTCGATGATATAATCGTACGCCTCCGTTTTCAGATCATGCAGCATCAGCTCAAAACTGTCGCCCAGCGTGTGCACTTTATTGATATAAGGATTGGAGGCAACAATACCTTTGAATGACTGCTTGGTAAGAAAATGAATTTCTGCATCCGGGTATTGATTACGCAAACAACGTATCACCGGTGTGGTGAGCACAATATCACCAATAGAAGAGAATCGTATGATGAGAATTTTTTTTGACACGAGTTAAACGATTACACGAATTAAAAACAAAGATTACAAGGTCTAACCAATCCACCAATTAACTAATCAACCAATCACTCCTCCACATAATTCAAATCTTCATGAAAGGTTTCTTTGATCAGTGCGGCAGCAACCAGTGTGATGATCATGATGATGATAGCAGTGATCCATCCACCGGTAACATAATCTGTAATACCCCGCATGTATTTGAATAAAGGCAAAATAAAAATAGCCAGCATCCCCCGCACCATATTCGGAACGGTTGTAGCGGCAGTAGCCCGCAGGTTGGTGCCAAACTGTTCGGCTCCAATGGTAACAAATATGGCCCAGAAGCCGGTTCCAAAACCAAGTCCTGCGCAAACAATGTACATGGCCGTTGCCGAACTGTTCTTCAGCGCTGTAAAAAACAGTATCATAGACACAACGGTGATGCCATAAAAAATATATAGCGCTTTTTTCCTGCTTTGCAGCCATTGGCTAACCAGCCCCACCACCACATCACCAATGGAAATAGCGGCATAAGCATACATGATGGCTTTGCCCGGATCCACTTTTTCGGCAATACCAAAAGCCTTTGCAAAATCGTTGGAGAAAGTTACCAGCACGCCTATCACAAACCAGGTGGGCAGACCAATTAAAATACTTTTGATATAACGTTTAAACCGGTCGTAGTTGGTAAACAGCATAAAGAAATCGCCTCTTACCACGTTGAGTTGTTTTACCTGGTTGTATATACCCGATTCGGCTACAGAAATTCTTAATACCAGTAACAGCAAACCCAAACCGCCGCCAATAAAATAACAGGTGCGCCAGTGAAAATTTTCTTTCATGATGAATGCCACCACGGCGCCTGTTAAGCCAATACCCGCAACAAGCGAAGTGGCAATACCCCGTTTATCTTTGGGTGTTAATTCAGAAACAAGGGTGATGCCAGCGCCCAGCTCTCCTGCCAAACCCACGCCGGCAATAAAACGCACAATGGAATACTGTGTTTCGTTTTGTACAAAACCATTTACAATATTGGCAATGGAATATAAAATGATGGAGCCGAACAATACACTCAGCCTGCCTTTTTTATCTCCCATCATGCCCCATATAATACCACCAATGAGCAAGCCAAGCATTTGCCAGGTAAGAATATTTTCACCGGTGATTTTTGCCTGTTCGGGAGTAAGTCCTAAAGAGGTAAGGCTTGGAAGGCGGATAATGCCAAACAGCAGCAGATCGTAAATGTCAACAAAATAACCCAGTGCCGCCACAATAACAGCAAGGCTGAAAATGGAATGATTAGTTTTTTGGATGATCGTCATTCGTTTTCTTCTTTCGTGATGTCAATAGTTTTATGAAAACCGGGGCGGTTGTTACCAGCACAATGCCAAGCACAATTACTTCCAGGTGCTGCTTCAGGTCGAAATTAAATTGGGCCAGTATCCATTTTTGTAAAAAGAATCCGCCCAGTATCATGGTTACCACCCATGCGATACAACCGATGATATTAAAAAAATGGAATTTCTTTTTATCCATATCCACTATACCCGCCACAATGGGCGCAAAGGTTCTTACAATGGGAATAAAACGTGCGGCAACAATGGCGCCACCTCCATGTTTTTCATAAAAATCATGCGCTTCATGCAGGTAACGTTTTTTAAAGAACCAGCGGTCTTTCCAGTTATACATCGCATGCCCGAATTTTTTACCCGTCCAGTAACCCAATGCATTGCCTAAAATACCCGCCAGTGCAATAAAGGCCACCAAAATAAAAAGATCAAACCAATAGCTGTATTGAAAAGCTTCAAAGCCAAAATACTTCAGCACCTGGTAACCCAGTCCCGGTTCAACAACATTCGTTACAGGGTCTTTGATCTCGTGCGCATAAATACCCGCCACAAACAGTAACGAATCGCCGGGCAAAAAGAAACCTGCAAACAATCCTGTTTCTGCAAATACCACAAACAGCAGCAGCCATAAACCACCATTGGCAATATACCATTGCGGCTGCAGTAACTGCGACCAGTGAAAATCAAGAAAAATAAAATCAAACATGTAAAATTATTTTGGGTTTATTACGGATGCTCCAGTTGACCTTCCCATTTACTTACAGCCGCCGTTGCTAAAGCGTTTCCTAAAACATTTGTCATGGTACGGCCCATATCGCAAAAAACATCAATTGCTAAAATAATACCCACCCCTTCTGCAGGTATTCCAAACATGGCACCCGTGGCCAGCACCACCACCAGCGATGCCCGGGGCACACCGGCAATACCCTTGCTGGTTATTAAAAACACCAGCAGCATGATAATTTGCTGGCTCATATCTCCGGTAATGGAAGTGATATTAAATGCCTGTGCAATAAACATGCTTGCAAAGGTCATATACATCATGCTGCCATCGAGGTTGAACGAATAACCCAATGGCAATACAAATGAAACGATCTTATTATTACAGCCGAAACGCTCCATCTCTTCCACCAGTTTGGGATATACCGCTTCACTGCTGGCCGTGCTAAAAGCAATGGACATAGGAGATGCAATACGCCTGATGAGTTGCGGCAACCGTTGTTTTAAAAACAGGTAGCCCACAAATAATAACAGCAACCATAACACGGCAAGCCCTAAATAAAATTCACCCACATATTTACCAAATGTAACCAGTATGCCCAAACCATTTTTTGCAATGGCTGCTGCCATGGCACCAAACACACCAAGTGGTGCCAGGTACATTACATACGTTACCATTTTCAATACCACATGTGCCAATGAATCGAGCGCATTTACAATGGGCTCGCCTTTTTTGCCAATAGCGGTAATGGCCACCCCAAAGAACACAGAAAAAATCACCAGCTGCAAAATTTCATTGGTGGCCATGGCTTCAATAACGCTGCGTGGCACCACATGCTCCACAAATTTTGCCAATGAAAATCCTTTTGATTTTTCCAGCAGGTCATTCACACCGGCCATATCGGCATGGGATATATCGGCACCCACACCGGGTTTAAAAATGGTTACCAGTATCAAACCCAGTGTTAATGAAACCAGCGATGCAGAAATGAACCAGAGCATGGCCTTGCCCCCCACACGACCCACGGTTTTCATATCACCCAGTTTTGCAATACCAACCACCAGTGTTGAAAATACAATGGGCGCAATGATCATTTGCACCAGGCGAAGGAAGATGGTGGTGAGGAGTTTTATATTATCAGCAAACTTTTTAGCTGTGTCTGCAGAGTAATGTTCATTTACAATATAACCAGCCACAATACCCAGCACCATTGCGATCATAATATATAAAGTGAGGCGGCTTTTTTTACCAGGCTGCTGGGTGATCTCCATTTTAGTTTGTTTAGCAACGCAATATAATATTTAATGCCGTTATCCACATGCAGGCTGTAAAAAAGTATCAGTGGTGGTGTATTTAACGATTAATTGCTTATTTTTCCAGCCTATTCATAACTAAAACGAACACAACTGTATGAGTTTATTTGTAAAGAAACCATTGAACCAGTTACTGGCACAGGCCGAGGGCGGTGAGCACGGGCTTAAACGCACTCTTGGCGCTGCAAACCTGGTGGCATTGGGAATCGGGGCCATCATTGGTGCCGGTCTTTTTGTAAGAACCGCAGCAGCAGCCGGGCAGGCAGCCGGCCCCGGCGTTACACTTTCATTTATTGTAGCAGCTGTAGGATGCGCATTTGCCGGTCTCTGCTATGCTGAATTTGCAGCCATGATACCCATTGCGGGCAGTGCCTATGCATACAGCTATACCACCATGGGTGAAATAGTGGCCTGGATCATCGGATGGGCATTGATTATGGAATATGCACTGGGCGCGGCTACCGTTTCCATTGCATGGAGTGAATATTTGAATAAATTATTCGGCGGACAAATACCGTATGAATGGTGCCACTCGCCGTGGGAAAGCTTTACCGATTCAGCAGGTATTCACCATTCAGGTATTATGAATGCTCCCGCACTCATCATTCTTTTATTACTTACACTGTTGCTGATCAAGGGCACGCAGGAATCTGCCATTGTAAACATGATCATCGTATTTATTAAAGTGGCGATCGTTTTAATATTTATTGTGGTGGGATGGAAATTCATCAACAGTGCTAACCACACTCCTTACCTGATACCTGAAGGCACACCGCCTGTAACCGACAGTGCCGGTAAAGTAATTGCCGATTACAGCGGATGGAATAAACATGGATACGGGGGTATTTTAGGCGGGGCGGCGATTGTATTCTTTGCGTTCATTGGTTTTGATGCGGTGAGTACAGCAGCACAGGAAGCGAAGAACCCCAAACGTGATATGCCCATCGGTATATTAGGTTCGCTGGTGGTATGTACCATCCTTTATATTTTATTCGGCCATGTATTAACGGGTGTTGCCAACTGGAAAGATTTTGTGGATCCTGAAAAAGGACGTGAAGCCTCAGTTGCTTACGCTATCTCCACTTATATGACAGGTTATGGCTGGCTGGCCACCGCGGGTACCGTGGCGATCCTCGCCGGTTTCTCTTCTGTGATCCTGGTGATGCTGATGGGACAAAGCCGTATCTTTTATACAATGAGCAACGACGGCCTGATACCAAAAGCATTTGGCGACCTGCATCCTAAATTTAAAACACCTTACAAAGCTAACTGGATACTGTTTGTTTTTGTAGGATTATTTGCCGCATTTGTTCCCGGGCATGTTGCGGGTGACCTTACTTCATTTGGAACCCTGTTTGCGTTTGTGCTGGTAAGTATTGGCGTATGGGTTTTACGCGTTAAAGAGCCCAATATTCCCCGCCCGTTCAAAACACCTGTTTATCCTGTTGTTTCTGCACTGGGTGCCATCATTTGTACATTGATGATTGTTGGCCTGGATGCGCAAACACTTAAAGTTGCTTTTGGCTGGATGGCTGTTGGCCTGGTTGTTTATTTCCTGTATAGTAAAAATAACAGCAAGCTCCGCAATCCTACTGATTTAATGCCCAAGGCATCTGATTTTGAAAAACAATAAATCAGGTTATCAAATAAAAAAAGCCCGTTCAATTGAACGGGCTTTTTTGTGTGCTACTTTATTTCAATTTCGTCAATGAACAAATGGGTATCTCCTCCCGCGCCTTCGTGCCATTCGGGCAGCTTACCATATTGCACAGCTATGAGTTTTACATAACGGGCTGTAACAGGAGCAAATGTTCCGGTAATTTTTTTAACCTGCACTTTCAGGTCATCAATGGGTAAATAATTTTCGCCGCTGTACACTTTTGTAAAATTTATCCCATCTGCCGATACTTCAACAATCAATTGCTTTGGCGCCACGATCCATGCCCTGGTATCCTGCAAAAAACCTGCAGTGAGCTGCGAAATTGTTTTTTGTTCTTTCAGATCTATCACCGCTTCGATATTTGTTTTTTGAAAACCCATCCAGTTGCCTTTGCGCCAGTTGGCACTGCCGAAAATACCGTCTATCAAACCATTGGCTCCGCCGCCGTCATACATGGCTTCGTACGGAGTATGAAGCGTTACCGACCAGTCGTTATCCCTTTTAATAAATGATGCGGTGGTGATATAGCTTGCCTGTCCTTTTTCATTTACGGCAATGGCTTTAATGGTGGCAGATTTATCAATGCTGAAAGGAACTGTATATTTTAATGATTGGGCAGTGGGTGCAGATCCATCCACGGTATAATACAAACTGCTGTTCTTTTGCGGGGAGCTGATTACAATTTCTTTATTGCCTGTAAATGAAATGGCGCCTGCATCTATTACAGGATTGAGCACGATCTTTTCCGCATCAATGGAAGTGGAAGGATAATTATCATTACCAAATGCGGAAGGCTGAGCCCCCATATTGAATTGCAGCATACCACCCTTTGTAATATCAAAATAGGAAAGAAAAGAATTTTTGTATTCCTTGTTATTGAGCAAAGCAGATTCTACATAAAAATTTTTATCCGATACATTGGCTGCTTTTATCACAAACTGCTTCCCGTTTTCAAGATGAATGATTGCCGAAGGAAATAATGGTGTGCCGATGATATAGTTAGGTGTGCCGGGTGTTACAGGATAAAATCCCAATGCACTCAGCACATACCATGCACTCATCTGACCGCAGTCTTCATTGCCTTCCAAACCATCGGGCGCATTATGATACATGGTGTTCAGCACCAGGTGAATTTTTTCCTGTGTTTTATATGCTTTACCGGTAAAGTTGTAGAGATAGGCAATATGGTGGCTGGGTTCGTTACCATGCGCATACTGGCCAATCAGTCCGGTGATATCGGCCTGGTCGCGGCCGGTGGTTTGCTGCGGTTCGCTGAACAGCGCATCCAGTTTTTGTTCCAGCTTTTGTTTGCCTCCGATCAGTTCCATATAACCGTCGATATCCTGCGGCACATAAAACGAGTATTGCCAGCTGTTGGCTTCTGTAAAATTATTGTTCACTTCCCTTGGATCAAAGGGACTGAGCCAGTTACCATTTTTACGTGGCCGCATGAAACCTGTTTTGATATCGAGTATGTTTTTATAAGCCTGCGCCCTTTTGAAATACACAGCCGCCACATCATTGCGTCCAATGGCTTTTGCAAACTGGCCAATGCACCAGTCGTCGTACGCGTATTCCAGTGTTTTGCTCACGCTTTCATGTTCATCATCCTGTTCTATCACACCATTGCTCATCAGTGCAGGCAAACCCAAATGATCCCAGGTGGCGCTTTTTTGCATGGCCTGCAATGCCAGCGCCACATCAAAATTTTTCAATCCTTTGATATAGGCATCGGTAATTACCGACACACTGTGGTAACCGATCATACAATCCGTTTCGCAACCACTGAGTTCCCAAACAGGCAGGCGGCCACCTTCTTTATACTGTGCCAAAAATGATTGTATATAATCAACGGTGCGTTTTTGATCAATGATGGTGTACAGCGGGTGTGCGCCACGGTGTGTATCCCACAAACTGAAAACAGAATAATTGGTAAAGCCATTGGCAGTATGAATTTTATCATCGCGGCCACGGTACTGCCCGTCCACATCCATATTTACATCGGGCACCACCATGGTATGATATAAGGCTGTATAGAAAACAGCCAGCTGGTCTTTGTTGCTGCTGCTCACTTCAATTTTACCCAGCTCTTTATTCCATGCCGTATTTGCCTTTTGTTTCACTGCTTCAAAATCCCAGCCCGGCAGTTCGGCAGTTAAATTTTTTTGAGCACCTTCCATACTTACAGCAGATATGGCCACCTTGGCCATTACCTGTTTTGCATTGAATGTAAAGAATGCTTTGATATTTTTTGAACTGTCAACAGACTTCACTGATTCCGGTAACAGTTTATCATCGTTCCATATTCCTGATGTGGCAAAAGGTTTTGAAAATTCAATTACAAAAAACACATACTGGTTATCGGCCCATGCCCTGCTTCTTCTCAAACCAGCAATCGTATGATCGTTGATGATTTTTAATGATGAACCAATTACAATATCGCGGTGTTTGAGGTCAAGAATGATATTGTTATTTGCTGCCGAAGAAAAAGTATACCGGTGCATACCCACCCTGGTTGTGCTGGTAAGTTCGGCGAGTATATTATCATCATCCAGTTTTACACTGTAATAACCGGGTGTTGCTTTTTCATTGGCATGAGAAAACAGGGAGCCATATATTTTATTGTCGGGCGATGGTGCGCCATTCATGGGCATCAGCAAAATATCTCCATAATCGCTGCAGCCGGTGCCGCTGAGATGGGTATGGGTAAAACCGTAAATGAAATTATCAGAGTAATGATAACCGCTGCAACCATCCCAGCCTTCCAGCCTTGTATCCGGGCTTAACTGCACCATGCCATGCGGCACCACGGCACCGGGGTAAGTATGGCCATGACCGCCGGTACCAATGAACGGATTTACATATTGGGTATAATTTTTTTGGGCAAAGAGGTTAAAAGAGGAAATGAGAATAAAGAGCGGCAGCAAATATTTTTTCATCGAAAATTTTATTTGCTGCAAGGTAAAAAGAAACGGCGCAAATAATTTGCGCCGTTTCCCAGATTTATATCTGTTCAGTGAAACTAAAATGGAAGATCATCACCGCTGTCGGCCACCGGCGCCGGAGCGCTTGCCACCGGGCGTGCAGTGTTGGTATTATAACTTACATTACCTGCATTGGAGCCGGGTGCTTCTGCACTGCTGCCACCGCCCAGTAACTGTACGGTTTGCACACGCATTCTTAATGTGGCCGCAGCCTGTCCTTCTTTATTGGTATATGCATCCGCTTCGGGAGCGCCTTCTGCATAAACGGTTCTGCCTTTGGTGAGGTACTGGGATACGGCTGTACGGTCTGTCCAGTAAGCGCATTCCACCCAAGTGGTGCGTTCTTTCTGGTTACCCTGGCTGTCTTTAAAACGTTCGGTGTGCGCCACGCTGAAGTTGATAACGTTTTTGCCATTCACTTCCTTCACAATGCAATCTTTACCCAGATTGCCAATTACCTGTAATTTGATCATAGTGTTGTGTTTTTAAATGTTAACCGATGTATCTAAGTGTTATGATAAAAGTAGGTATTTCTGTTAAGATCAGTCCCATATTTTGGGGCGGCTCACTTTGGCTGTGCGTAAATAGTTCAATAATTGACCGGCATGAACCGATTCGTGGTAAGCGATACGCAGCAAATAATCGCCCAGCTTGCGGCGCTGACCCAGTTCTTTACGGGTGATGTACACTTCATCGAGCTCTTTGGCGGTAAAACTGTTTATCATTTGTAAAAACCTTTCCCGGTAGGGCTGGGCCTGTTTCAGTTCGTCTTCTACGGATAAAAACGGGTTACTTTTTAATGGACTTTCAAAATTGCCAAGGTCGCCCCTGTGCAATACAATATGATGATAGATGTTTTCGCCTTCCAGCACATGACGCACCATTTCAATACAGCTCATGGCATCTGCATCGGGCCGCCAGAACAGCAGGTCTTCTCCAATACCCTTCCACACCTTGATGCTGCGCCGGCGCACTTCTTCAAAATTCAGTATGATGAGTTCTTTAGCGAGCATAAAAAGGTTTGGTTTAAAAACATTAAAGAGTTAAGGATGGTCAAGATTCAGTCAAACACCTCCCCTGCAAGCATATCGCCTGCAAAAATTGTATCAATAAGTAAATGAAGAATTAGTTCATCTTCTTTTTGAGCGTGCTTACCTGGTCTTGTAAATTATTCACCAGGCTGGCCAGCGTGTTCACATCCCAGCGCTGCTGCACGGTTACCTTGCTAATGACCGTTTGTGCCTGCCACAATTCCACCACATCATCGGTATTTACCTGGTATGGCTGAAACTGCGGGTTATCGCTCACCAGTGTGAGCTTATTTTTTACTTTATTATTACGGACAATTCTTTTGTACACAATACCCTCATTGCGGCTTACCACGATGTAGGCCATATTGTTTTTCACATCATCCAGTGATTCCACTTTCTCACCCACAATGATGCTGCCACTGGGTGTGGGTAACATACTGTCGCCAATAATTTCAAAAGCCCTGTAGTTACCACCACTGAGCATTGGAAGCGTAAACGTATTCAGTTCATCTATGAATTCTGAATCGGCATAACCGGCCAGGTAACCGGCCGCGGCTTTTACCGGTACAAAATGGATCACATTCCTTTCGGCACTCATCATTTTTTGCTGCCTTCGTTTGTTGAGGTAACTGCCGCCTGTATCAGACAGGTCTTTCAGTAAGAGGTCATCCAAACTCAGTTTAAAAATTTCGCCAACAATTTCCAGCACATCAATTCTTGGATCGGCCCTTTCTTCTTCATAGGCCCCCACCAAGGAACGTTTAATGCCCACCTTATTGGCAAATTCCTCTTGTGTCCAACCACGCAGCTTGCGCAGGTATTTGAGATTTTGTCCGGCTAATGACATAGTGCAACTAATTTGATTAGTACAAATATACTAACTATTTTAGTTTTTCAAAATTTATTTTTCCGGGGAGGTCCGGGAGACAGAAAGACCAGAAGTCAGGAAGTCAGTGAGATGAGAAGACGGGGAGGTTGATGGTTGATGGTTGTTCGTTGATGGTTGTTCGTAGGCTGTCGTCCGTAGTCAGTCGACTCCATATTGACCATTCACCATTGACCACTCTCTACTCACTAATGAAGTTGTTGGTTGATAGATGTTCGCTGGCAGTTGACCGTCGGCGGTCGTCCGTAGTCAGCCGTCCCCACACTCACAATTGACAATGAACAATTGAAAATACAGACGCTGATTCTTATGATTTGTTATGATTAGATCCTGGTGAACTGGTTGATGGTTCATAGTTGATGGCTTATGGTTCATAGTTGGTCTGTGGTCTGTCGTCTCCGCACTCACAATTGCCCATTCACAATTGACCACTCACCACTCACTTCCTCTCCCCCGCCCACTTATCAAACGCTTTTTGTACCGCATCCAGTTTTGCGATGAAGATGCTGCGGCCATGCGTGCCCAATACCATTTCATTATCCCTTTGCTGTATGGCGATATCATGCACCGGCACACGGGGCAGGTCTTTACCCATGGTCATGAATGATTGCCCGCGGTCGAAGGATGCATACAAACCATTATCGCTGCCCACGTATAGTATATTTTCCTTTTTAGGATCTTCCTTTACCACGTTGAGTGGTTCGGCTGGTAAATCGGTGCCCAGCTGTGTCCACGTTGCACCGTAATCTTCACTCACAAATAAGTAGGGCGCAAAATGATCATTACGATAACCATTGAGTGTTGCATACACCCTCGACTCTTTATACATCGATGGCATCACACGGCTTACATACAAACCGGGTGGCACTGTTTTGAGGTTCACATTTATTTTCGTCCAGGTGTAACCGCCGTCTTTTGTAACCTGTATATTGCCATCGTCGGTACCAATATAAATCAGCCCGAATTTTAAAGGTGATTCCACGATGGTGGTGAGGGTGCCAAAAGGAACTTTACCTTCTTTTTTTCCATTGGTAAGATCGCCGCTGAGCGTTTCCATTTTTTCGCCCTTGTTCAAACTGCGGTGAAATTTATTGCTGCCATAATAAAACACATCCTGCCCGTGCTTGCTGAGCCAGATGGGTGTTTGCCAGTTATAACGCAGTTTTGCTTCGCCCAAATCGTGCATGGGATGAATACCCGTTCCCCTGCCGCCATCGGTATTTCTTCTGCCATAAAATCCAAACTGCGAACCCGCATACACGGTCTTATTGTCCCTGGTATCCACCTGCACCTGCATCCCATCGCCGCCGCCAATGGCTTTCCAGTTGTATGCATCGGGGCCATCTTCTTTTTCCACTTCATCATCGTCATCAGAAAAATTATTGCCCAGTTTGCTGGCACCAAACCAGGTACCATTATCCTGCAAACCACCGTACACGTTATAAGGTTTTGCATCATCGGTGGCAATGCCATAAAACTGCCCAACCGGAATGCTGGTTACTTTATACCAATGCCTGCCATAATCGTAGGTGATGTTGCAGCCGCCATCATTGCCTGTGATCCAGTGCCCGTCGCGTAAAGGATTTACCCAGCAGGCATGCCAGTCGGCATGCGTGGCATTTTTATCGGTTACCTTAAATGTTTTACCGCCATCGCTGCTGTAAATACAGTTAAAGCCCAGCACCACCACTTTGTTTTCATCTGTAGCCGATAAACTCAGTTTGGCAAAATAATAACCGTATGTGCTGAAGGTGGTGAGTTCTTTTGTATTTGCTTTCTTCCAGGTAATGCCGGCATCATCACTGCGGTACACTTCGCAGCCAATGATGCCCGCGTTTTGAAAACCATCATCGGCCACCAGCCAGTCGTACACCGCGGTGGGTTTAACCTTGCCGCTGCGTACCAGTTCTTTTACGGAGGCAGAACGGTATTTTTCATCAAAGCCGTTACGCATTAAAAAGGTATCGAGCTTTTTATCGTTGAGTGTTTCAAAAGCTTCTTTGCTGATATTTTTAAAATCGTCGAGGTTGTATTTGGTACTGTCGGTTTTCTTTTTTGCCGTGTCGGGTTTTAAATTGTTGTTATCAATTACAGCATATACAATATTTGGATTTTTCTGGAACACAGCCACGCCTATTCTTCCCAGTTTATCGCCGGTGGCAAAACCGCTGCCGGGTAATGTAACGGGTTTCCAGCTATCGCCACCATCCGTACTTTTATAAATGGCCGATGTTTTGCCGCTTTCTTTCCAGTCCCACGCCCTGCGTTCCCGGTACCAGGTAGCCGCATATATTTCATTGGGGTTTTGATTGTTGATATCCATTTCAACTGCACCGGTGTTCTCATCCACGTACAAAGTTTGTTTCCATGTTTTACCGCCATCGGTGGTTTTGTACACCCCGCGTTCTTTATTGGCAGAATACAAATGCCCCAGCACGGCCACCCATGCAATATTATCGTTGGAAGGATGCAATACTATTTTACCGATATGATGGCTTTCGGGCAGGCCCAGGTATTGCCATGTTTTACCATTATCGGTGCTTTTGTACAAGCCTACTCCGCTGTAGGAGGAACGGCTGCTGTTTACTTCGCCGGTGCCGAGCCAGATGGTTTTTGTTTTCCAGTTTACAGCAACATCACCGATGGTGATGGCATCTTCCTTATCAAAAACAGGAATGAAACTCTGCCCGTTATTGGTGGTATACCACAAACCGCCGCTGGCATAGGCCACGTAAAACTCCGTTGGGTCGGCGGGGTTGGCTTCTATGTCCACCACGCGGCCGTTCATTTGCGTGGGACCGATATTGCAGAAGGCGATGTCTTTCAATAAAGACTTTTCCTGCAGCAATTTTCTTTTTTCCAAACCGTTTAATCTTTCAGCAGCCGGTGTTGGCCTGATTTGTGCGGAAGCAATATTAACAGTTGCCAATAAAAGCAATACTGTAACTTTGAGAACAGCATGCTGCATTCTTTTTTTATGATGATAAAAGACAGAAATGCTGAAGTGAGTGACACAACAAAAGCCGGTGAGGATTGCAGCAGCTGGTAACATACAATAAAAATTAATTAAAATGATGAGGACTTTAAAAGTACGTCAATTGTTTGTACTTGCTACGGCCCTTTTTTTGTTTTTTACAAACGGTATGGCGCAACGCAAATCGTTTAAGCTGACCGATAATGGAGACACCATCAACATTGTTGACAAAGCCGGTTTAAAGCAGGGCAAATGGGTGAACCATATTGATGAAGTGCGTGGCGAACCGGGTTACGAGGAAGAAGGCATTTATAAAGATAATAACAAAGAAGGCGTATGGCGTATGTACAACCTGGTGGGCGACCTCATTGGCGTGGAGAATTATTTCAGGGGTGGTAAAGACGGCATACAGCAATATTACACTTACCTGGGCAATTTATACCGGCAGGAAAGCTGGCGTGCCTATAACCCCGATGCACCTTATGATACCATACCGGTTTATGGGGATGGCAATGGCGAGATCAAGGAATTTAAAATTGTAAAGGCCGAACAATACAGCGTGAAGCACGGTGAATGGAAATATTTTGATCCCGAAACCGGCCGCCTGACCAAGAGCGAAAAATACGACCGTGGCCTGCTGGAAAAACCCGGGGCTGCTCCCCTGGCCGCCAATAAAGAAGCATCTCCATACAAGAAACCCGATAAAACACCCGAAATGCTGGAATGGGAAAAGAAGAACAAGGGGAAGAAAAAAGCATTGCGGGATGGAAGAACGGGGATGTAGTGGTGAGTGGTGAGTGGTCAATAGTGAATGATGAATTGTGAATGCGGAGACGAGCAACCATAGATCACCGACGACGGTCATCTGTCAACTATCAACTGTCAATTAATAAAAAATGCGACTGTTTCCAGTCGCATTTTTTTATGAAGTGTATGTTCTTACTTGATCTCTTTTTGCATGGGATTACCCTGTCCGCCTGCTGCGCCACGCGGGCCAAAGCCTGCACGCTGTTTGAACAGCTGGAACTTGCTGGGTGTTGCATTTGACAATGGCCATACATTGTTGGCTTCATTGATATCTGCTGTTTCCCTCATGGGATCGAGCTTGACACCCACCACTTTTTTATCTTTCAGGAAAGTCTTTACCACTTTGTTCTCGTTCTTGCGCCATACCTGTACTGGAATGCGCTCTACTTCCTTGGTGCCGTCTTCATAAGTCCATTCAATGATAATGGGCATTACCAAACCACCTTTATTGCTGAAGGTAAGTTCATACATGTTTTTCTTACCGGCCACTGCAAAACGTTCTGCTTCAGTAAAGGTATCCGTGGATGCTGGTGGTGCAGCAATGGTAAATGGTGTTTCATCCACTTTTACCAGTCCGCGGTCGTACTTCCAGTAAAAATCACGCAGGCTTTCATCGGCATCGGTTGCAAACACAATCTTCTTGTCTTCCCTGTTGCGTACTTTGGAAATATCATCAAAAGTATTCAGCTGTGGTTTAGCAACGGGTTGCTGGAATGAACCCCTGGGTGCAGGTGTTGCCGGCATTTCGGTGCTGAGCACGGCCCATTTAACGGTATCAAGTGAAATATCAACGGGGTCGGTGTTATAGAACCATCCGCGCCAGAACCAGTCGAGGTCTTCACCACTGGCATCTTCCATGGTACGGAAGAGGTCGGCCGGTGTTGGATGTTTGAAAGCCCAGCGTCTTGCATATTCCCTGAAGGCATAGTCAAACAGGTCGCGGCCCATGATAGTTTCACGCAGCATATTCAAACCGGTGGCAGGTTTGCTGTAAGCATTGGGACCAAACTGTGCAATGTTCTCGCTGTTGGTCATAATGGGTTCCAGCTGGTCTTTCGGCAGCTTCATATAATCAATGATCTTATAAGCCGGGCCCTTGCTAACGGGGTATTTGTTATCGTACAGTTCTTCGGTGAGGTATTCCACAAATGAGTTGAGGCCTTCATCCATCCATGTCCACTGGCGTTCGTCGCTGTTAACGATCATGGGGAAGAAATTATGCCCCACTTCATGTATCACCACACCCAGCATACCGTTCTTGGTGCCTTCGCTGTAAGTGCTGGCGGCGCTGTATTTACCATTGGCATCTTTTTCGCAACGGCCAAAGTTGAAACAGATCATGGGATATTCCATACCGTTGGCAGCTTCAATACTCTGTGCCACGGGATAAGGGAAAGGTATGGTGAATTTTGAATAACTCTTCACCGTGTGAGCCACGGTTTTGGTGCTGAACTTACGGTACAGCGCATAGGCCTCTTTTCCGTAAGCGCTCATGCACATTACTTTTTTACCCTCCACAGTAATAGGCATGGCATCCCAAATGAATTTGCGGGAAGAGCCCCAGGCAAAATCACGTACCATATCTGCCTTGAATATCCATGTTTTTTTAGCGGTGGATTTTGTTTTTTCCTTGGCAGTGGCTTCATCCAGTGTTACGATCTCGGTAACATCATTGGTGGTTTGTGCTTTTTGCCAGCGTGCAAATTCTGCAGGCGACAATACCTGCTGGTAGTTTTGTCCCTGGCCGGTTGCCATCACCACGTGATCGGCAGGAACCGTCATGGCTACCTTAAAGTTGCCGAAAGTGAGAGCAAACTCGCCGCTTCCCACAAACTGGTGGTTTTGCCAGCCCTGGAAATCGCTGTACACGCACAAACGGGGATACCATTGTGTCATGGTGTACAGGTCGTTGCCATCTTCTGCAAAATATTCAAAGCCGCCACGGCCGCCGTACTTGGTGCGTTCGATGATGTTATAATTCCAGTCTACACGGAATTTAAACTGCTGGCCTGGTTTTAAAGGCTGTGGCAGTTCAATACGCATCATCGTTTTGTTGATGGTATACTTGAGCAAATTGCCAGCAGCATCTGCCACACGTACAATATTGCAGCCATATTCCCTGTCGGCATCCACTTTACCGGAGAAACGGGTGATATCTGCCGGTGTGATGGAAGCGGGCATGGGATTACTGTTCTGGTAACCCGAGTTATTGGTATTGCTGTGTTCGTTCTCATCCAGCTGCATCCAGATGTAGGTGAGCACATCGGGAGAGTTGTTGAAGTAAGTGAGGTTTTCTTTACCCGACAGTTTGCGGTTGGGTTCATCCAGTTCGCAGGTAATATCGTAATCGCAACGCTGCTGCCAGTATTTAGGACCTGGAGCGCCACTTGCAGTACGATACTCGTTAGGTGTTGGTAAAATCGTTCCCAACTGCTCAAAGCGGTTACCGTGGTTGCTGCCGGGATTATTGCGTATATCCTGGGCAACAGCGCCAACCGAAACAGTACATAGCAAGGCCAAAGCCGTAAGTTGTTTCATGGTTTGTGTTTATTGATAGTTTATTAGTTTATTGATTGACCCGTAAATTGGGTGATTGGTTAACTGGTTAATTGGTTGAAAAGTTACTTTATTAACCTTATCAACTTTTAACTTTATCAACTTTCAACCATATCCCTCATCACCTCTCCGTAACCATTTTTAAAGCTATACAAAAGGCCAGTGCCGACAAAACCCATACCCACCATTTTCTCCCCAGTGCTAATTTGTCAACAGCTATAAAACTGAGCAGCAATATTGAAATCACCACCACAATTTGCCCGGCTTCCAGCCCGATATTAAAAGCAAACAAACTCCAGCCAATGCTTTGATCTTTTGCCAGCATAAACCGGAGCGCATTTGCAAAACCCAGCCCGTGTATCAATCCAAAAAAAAGGGCCAGGAAATAATTCAGCCGCAATGATTTTGGGGTATAATCTTTCAGGGTAAAATTGAATACCGCTGTGGCCATAATGGTACCCGGTATGGCTATTTCCACCAGGCGGTCGTTGATACGCACAATGTCAAACACGCTTAAAGCCAGTGTAACCGAATGGCCAATGGTGAACGCCGTTACCAGCACCAGCACCTGTTTCCAGTTTTTTAAAAGGTATATGGCGCTTATTGCAACAACAAACAGTATATGATCCAGCGCATCCCAGCTAATGATATGGTGCCAGCCTTCACTAAAATAAAATATAAAATCCTGCATTGCCTGTTTGCTGCCGGGGGTTTTGTGTTAGTTTTGTGTTCAAATATCTTTAAACTTATTTGTTTTAACTAATCGTATTGCTAAATGGCCGGTATTTTATATAAATGGTTGATGATTTGCAGCCTGTCGTTTTTTTCTAATACGTCGGGTAATAACAATACACACCCCTACTTTGTAAGCGTGACTGAAATTGACCATAATGCCAAAGAAAAAACACTGGAGATCAGCTGCAAGATATTTACCGATGATTTTGAAAAAACACTGCGCCAGGTTTACAAAACACAGGTTGATTTGCTGAAGCCAAAAGACAAGGAAGCCATGAGCAAACTGGTGAGTGATTATGTTACAAAACATTTGCTGGTATCGGTAAATGGCAAAGCCGTTACCTTACAGTTTATAGGTTACGAGCAGGAAGAAGAGGGCATTGAAAGTTATTACCAGGTGAACAATATTCCTTCGGTAAACAAGATAGATGTGGTGGACAATATTTTATACGATTATAAAAAAGAACAGATAGGAATCATTCATGCCGTGGTGGATGGCAACCGTAAAAGCACCCGGCTCAATAATCCGAGCGATAAGGCGAGTTTTGAGTTTTAGGAAGGTGATGGTTCATAGTTGATAGTTCATGGAAAGAACATTCAACTTTCAACCAATTAACTAATTAACCAATCAAACAACTACTCCTCCTCCATCTCTTCCTTGATCTCTTCTGAAATTTTTACCAGCAGTTTATCGATGCGCTGACCGTCCATGTCAATAATTTCAAAACTGAAACCACGCCATTCAAATGTTTCTCCCGTTTGCGGTATATGTTCCAGCTCGTGCAATACAAAACCGGCGAGTGTGTCAAAATCGTGTTCATCTTCATCAATCCAGCCTGTTTTATCAAACCGGGTAAGAAAATCATAAAAAGGAATCTGTGCATCCACTAAAAAAGTTCCATCAGCACGTTCAACAATCTCGTATTCGTCCTGGCCTGTCTGCGGTACATCTCCCACAATCGCTTCCAGGATATCATTCAGCGTGATCATACCTTCCAGCGTGCCATATTCATTCACAATAAAACAACTGTGGATCTTTGTTTCCTTGAATTTTTCGAGCAGCTGGTACGGACTGTTATTCTCCGGCACAAACAATGCAGGCTTTGCCACATCTTTCAGCAATTTACCCGGGTCGGCTTTCAGCAGGTCTTTTACATTGATGATGCCCTTGATATTATCCACCGTTTCTTCGCAAACCGGGTAGCTGCTGTATACAATGCTGTCGGCCTTATCCTTTACATCCTGCACGGTTTCATTGGCATCAAACCAGGTGATATCGGTACGGTGTGTCATCAGTGAAGTGATATTGCGGTCGCCCAGGTGAAACACCCTTTCAATGATCTCCTTTTCTTCCTCCTCAATGGTGCCCTGCTCGCTGCCCTCGGTGATCATGGCCTTGATCTCTTCTTCTGTAACAGAATTATCAGCAGATGTTTTTACATTGAACACTTTGAAGAACAGCTGTGATATTTTTGACAGCACCCAAACAATGGGATAAGTAACCGTTGATAAAAAATTCATCGGCCCCGCCACCACCCGGGCAATTTTTTCTGCCTGCAGCATGCCCAGCCTCTTGGGTATCAGTTCTCCAAAAATGATAGAAAGAAATGTTACAATAATTACGATGATAACAGTTGAAACAGTGGCGGCATAAGGCTTGAAGAAAGCGATCTTCTCTACGTAGGGCTCCAGGTAATGCCCGAATTTTTCACCGGAATACACACCCGTTAAAATAGCGATGAGTGTAATAAATATCTGTGCGGTGGAAAGGAATTTCTCCGGGTTTTCGGCCAGCGCCAATGCCGCTTTTGCCTTGGCATCGCCTTTATTGGCCATGGTTTCCAGCCTTGCACGCCTTGCACTTACCAGTGCAATTTCACTCATCACAAAAAGCCCGTTAAAAATAATAAGGAGTGATAATATAATAAGTTCTGCCATGTGTGGTTACTTCAGTCCGTAGTTTCGGTTAAAGACTAATGCAGGCAAATATCCGATAAGTATTCCAATTATCGCACCCGAAGTCACATCCAGCGGGTAATGCACCCCCACGTATACCTGCGCATAACAGATACTGAATGCCCATAAAAAAAATAAATAAGGCCATTTTTTAAAATGTGATTTAAAAGTGCTGAACACAAACATGGCCATGGCAAAATGATTGGCCGCATGCGAAGAGGTAAAACTGCTGCTTTGTGGCCGGTAACCCACCAGCACCCTGAGCCAGCTGGCAAGTGCCGGATCATTGCAGGGCCGCAGGCGGATGATATGCTCTTTTATGAGCCTGCTGCTCACCAGGTCGGAAATGGTTACGGTACACAGCGCAAACAGCACCCACCACCAGCCGGTCTTTTTATAATTTACCACTGCAAAAACGATCATGAACAAATACAGCGGCGCCCAAAGCAGTGAATTGCGCAGCCAGGGCATCAGCCAGTCGAAAAAATCATTGTGCCAGTCGTAGTTAATGAGATGCAATAAACGCCTGTCGAAATTGAATAGCGGTTCCATGAAACGTGTATGCACTGTTAAATTAGCGCCGTCCAAAAATAATTAAACTAATTTAGCGGCCGGAAATAATTATTCTGATGCTTTTTTTACAACGTGTTCCCAAATTACTGCGGTGGATATTTTCGGTGGTGCTGGTATTGCTGCTGGCCATGACCATTGGCCGTTTTATTTTTTATGCGGCCTATAACCCGCCGGGCAAACCATTTTCGGGCTCGGCATTTATTATGGGTTTGCGTTTTGATGCACGCATTGCCTGTATTACAGGATTGGTAATGCTGCTGCTTTGCGCTTTTCCATTCATCAACCCTTCTAAAAATAATAAGGCCAGGGGCTTCTGGAATATTTTTTTAACCATCGTGTTTGTATTGCTGGTATTATTATATGCCATCGATTTTTATCATTATGATTATTTACACCAGCGCCTGAATGCATCGGTGCTCAATTATTTGCAGGATGCGGGCATCTCCTACAAAATGATGTGGCAAACTTACCCGCTGGTGAAGGTGGGCGTTGCCATTATTATTATTGCTGTTTTGGCAAGACTTTTCTTTGGCGGATTGCTGAACCGGTTTTTATTTGAAGACGGTTTTTATAAACGCAGCGGCACTGTTTATTACATTATAGGTTTTTTAATACTGGCCCAGGTAACTATTGGAAAGATCGTTTTAAAACCCGGCCAGTTTCCCCTGCGCTGGAGTGATGCCTTTACACTGAGTGATGATTTTAAAGCACAGCTGGCACTGAACCCGCTGCAGAGTTTTGTAAGCACGCTCAGCTTCCGCAACTCCACCTATGATATTAAAAAGGTAAAGGAATATTACCCGCTGATGGCGCAACAGCTGGGTGTGCAGCAGTACGACAGTGTGCAACTGAATTACAGCAGGGATTATGCAACGGCAGACAGCACTCCAACCACTCCCAATATTGTACTGGTGATATGCGAAAGCTTCAGCGCCTATAAAAGCAGCATGTACAATAACCCGCTGAACACAACGCCGTATTTTAATGAACTGTGTAAGAACGGGGTGTTCTTCAACCGCTGTTTTACGCCAGCTTATGGCACGGCCCGTGGTGTTTGGGCCACCATTACCGGCATCCCGGATGTGGAGAACCCACGCACGGCCAGCCGTAATCCCAACGCGGTGAACCAGCATACCATCATCAATGATTTTAAAGATTACAGCCATTTTTACTTTTTAGGCGGCAGCGCCAACTGGGCCAATATACGCGGACTGCTCACCAACAATATCAGCAACCTGCAATTGTATGAAGAAGGCAGTTATAAGGCTGCCACCGTGGATGTATGGGGCATCAGCGACAAAAATTTATTTTTAGAAGCCAACAAGGTGCTGAAGGAACAAAGTAAACCTTTCTTTGCCATCATTCAAACAGCCGATAACCACCGCCCCTATACCATACCGGAAGAAGACCGGGCGCATTTTAAAATGCTGTCCTTCCCTGCAGATACACTGAAAAAATATGGATTTGAAAGCAACGACGAAATGAATGCCTTCCGCTTTACCGATTACGGTTACCAGCAGTTTATGGAAGCGGCTAAAAAAGAAAAGTATTTCGATAATACCATTTTTGTTTTTGTGGGAGATCATGGCATCCGTTATGGCGGTAACCTGCCTTATTTGCCCAAAGCGTATGCTGCACAGGGCCTCACTTGCGAGCATGTGCCGCTGCTGTTTTATGCACCCAAATTATTGCAGCCTAAAACCGATAACAGGGTTTGCAGCCAGGTGGATGTATTGCCCAGCATTGCAGGGCTGGCCAAACGCTCTTATACCAACAACACGTTCGGCAGAAATTTGTTTGATACCATCAACCCGTTGTTTCAATACCAATCTGTACGCACCAGCGATAACCTCGCATTTATCATTGACCACGACACAAAGACCATTGGCCTGGTGAACAATGATTATTATTTTTTAAAGAATTTCAAAACGGGCACTGAAGAATTTGTTTCTGTAACCGGTAATGATCCGGTGCAAAAAAATGCACAGACCGACAGCATCAAAAACCATCTCCGCCGTTATACAGATGCCTATTATGAAACCGCCAAATACCTGCTGCTGAATAATAAGAAGAAGGAATGAGCTGATTCAACTGCCCGCTTTGAATTAATTTCATACCACAGGGGGCAATTTGTAAATGTTCTTTTTTTGACGCAGGTATATTCATCACCAGCAAATACATAATGCCGCCCCGCGGGGGCTACCAAAATTTCGCCCCTCCGGGGCTATGATAATATAATCGCTATGAGGCTACCAAAGTAACGCCCCGATGGGGCTGGATGAATTATGTCCGGGGATTACAAATATATTTCAATAACATAGCCCCATCGGGGCAGCATTTTGGTAGCTCCATAGGAGCGATATCCTGGTAAAAAAAAGCACAGCATTTTCCCAAGCCCCATAGGGGCGACAATCTGGTAGCTCCATAGGAGCGTTATTCTGGTAAAAAAAAGCACAGCGTTTTCCCAAGCCCCATAGGGGCAACAATCTGGTAGCTCCATAGGAGCGATATTCTGGTAAAAAAAAGCACAGCGTTTTCCCAAGCCCCATAGGGGCGACAATCTGGTAGCTCCATAGGAGCGATATTCTGGTAAAAAAAAGCACAGCGTTTTCCCAAGCCCCTTCGGGGCGACAGTTTGGTAGCTCCGAAGGAGCGTTATTTTGTTTGCCGATATTTAATTTTTTAAAAATGTTATATTTGAATACCCTAACGAAAACAATCTGCCCTATGCCCAACACCTATTCTCAAATTTCCATTCATTGCATATTTGCAGTAAAAGGAAGATCCTGCATCATCGCCAAACCATGGCGGGATAAATTACATCAATACATTGCCGGCATCATCACTGCCAATGGTGCAAAATCGCTTGCAGTGGGCGGATGGCTCGACCATGTACATATTTTCTTTGGATTGCCTGTAACAACCGCCATTGCTGATTTTATGAGTATCGTAAAAGCGAACAGCAGCAAATGGATCAATGAACAAAACTTTGTTCCGGGAAAATTTCAATGGCAAACCGGTTATGGTGCCTTCTCCTATTCCAAAAGCCAGCGGGATTCAGTCATCCATTACATCATGAACCAGGAAACGCATCATCAAACCAAAACCTTCCGGGAAGAATATATAAAAATGCTGACCGATGCAGCTATAAAATTTGAAGATAAATACATGTTTGAATTTTACACTTAAAACAGGCCGCTGTTTCAAAGTATCCTGAGTCGAAAGGAATCACCGCAATTATCCCCATTCATCACTATATTGCAGGCGTTTTTTGCTTAAGAACCGCCTGGCATGAAGAAACTGAAGATATCAAAGACCATACAGTGGATGATAAAACTTTTTACCATCTACCTTTTGGTGTTTACCGCACTGCGCATTGCCACTGTTATTTTTTTCAAACCCTCCAATATCAGTGTTTGGGAGCTGGGGCCTTCGTTCTGGCTGGGACTGAAATACGACCTCCGCTGGATCGCCATTGCATTATCGCCCATTATTGTGCTGTCGATATTTAAACGCTTCTCCCCCTTTCATTCTGCCGGCACAAAAAAATTCTGGACCGTTTATCTTTCCATCATCACCCTGGTGATCATGTTCTTCTTTGGTGCCGACTTTGGCAACTTCAGTTATAATCACACCCGTATTGGCGCCAGCGCACTCAATTTTAAAGACGATCCCTACGAAATGTTCCGCATGGTATGGGAAACTTATCCCATTGTTTGGATATTGCTCGGGCTGGCCATTGCTGTATTTTTTATTGCACAGCTCTTCCGCCGCTCCCATGGCGTGGTGGATGCCAATAATATATGGCACAAGTTTGAATACAAACGCCGCTGGTACCTGGTGGCACTGCTGCTGATGTTCTGGTTTGTGTATGGCTTTTTGCAGTTCAGGCCACTGACAAGGCAGGATGCCTATAAACTGAATGATAATTTTAAAAGCTACCTGGCATTAAATCCATTTCAGAATTTCATCACATCCTTAAAACAGCGCAAACCCGATTTTAATACCAGTGGTGCGGCCAAACATTACAGCACCATCTCCAATTTTTTACAACTCAACAGCACGGTGGTGAATAATTATGAACGCACCATCATGCCCAACAGCCATAGCCTGGAGAGCAGGCCCAACGTGGTGCTGGTGCTCTGCGAAAGCTTCAGCATGTACAAAAGCAGCATGAGCGGCAACAGGCTTAACACCACTCCTTACTTCAACGAGCTTTGTAAAAACGGGGTTTTCTTCAACCACTGCTTTACACCCAGCTTTGGAACGGCCAGGGGAATTTTTGCCACCATCACCGGCATACCCGATGTGCAGATGGCCAAGTTCTCCACCCAAAATGAAGAAGCGGTGAACCAGCAAACCATCATCAACGCATTTGACGGTTACAGCAAATTATATTTTATCGGCGGCAGAAGCCAGTTCAATAATTTCCGCGGGCTGATGAGCAATGTGAATGGTATTGATATTTACCAGAAGGGAAGGTATAAATCACCCGAAATAAATGTGTGGGGCATCAGCGACCGCGACCTGTTTATGGAAGCGCATGAAGTGCTGAAAGAACAAAGCAAACCTTTTTTTGCAGTGATACAAACGGCGCACAACCACCGCCCCTTTATGCTGCCACCCAATGAAAAAGAATTTACCTGCGACAAACCCGATGCAGAAACCTTAAAGAAAAACGGTTTTGAATCACTGGCCGAATACCAGGCATTTTGTTATACCGATTTCTGTTATAAGAAATTTATTGAAGCCGCCAAACAGGAACCTTATTTCAGCAATACCATTTTTGTTTTTGTGGGCGATCATGGTGTGGAAGGGGAAACCGACGGACTGTATCCCAAAGCATGGAGCAGCCACCGCCTGAGCGATGAGCATGTACCGCTGCTGTATTATGCGCCTTCGCTGCTGCAGCCTGTTACTTATGATTATACCGTTTCGCAAATTGATGTGCTGCCCACACTGGCGGGAATGATACACCAGCCGTACATCAACACTTCGCTGGGCCGTGATGTGATCAACCAGCAAAATTTAGAACATGCCGCCTTTATCATCCATCACGATGAAGGCAATATTGGCGTGGTAACCGATGATTATTATTATATCAAAAACATAAATATCCAGCACGAAGAACTGGTACCGGTAAAAGACCGGCTGCCACCGCTTACGCAACAGCAATCAGACTCTATCAAAAACAAATTATCAGAACTGACCTCTGCTATTTTTGAAACAAGCAAGTGGATGCTGGTGAATAATAAGAGAAAGCAGTGAGTGGTGAGTAGTGAGTGGTGAGTAGTGAGTGGGGAATGGGGAATGGGGAGAAAAAGATGTTAGTTGACAGACAACCGAAAACGAACAACCGCCAACCATGAACTATGAACTTTCAACAATCAACGATCAACTTTCAACCATCAACTTTCAACCATCAACTTTCAACCATCAACTTTCAACCATCAACTCCCAAACTACAGCTTCTTCGCAATCATGATCATCCTTGGCGACTTCCGCACATCATAATTACAAAAACCATAATCGCCAAACACTTCCTGCAACTGCATGCCCTGGTAGGCAAACATCTCGGTAAAGTCGCCTAATGAAAATTTGGCCACTTTTTCGGTAAACTCCAGTGGCGCATCCATGGCTTCATCCTCAATCACGATCTTTTTGTAAAAATGTGTTTCATCAAACCATTTGGTGATGTAGAAATTGATCCCGTCGATCTCTTTTTCAAAAGTATGCACCAGGTGATCTTCGGCATAATGCACATTGAGATAATCCATCACAAACAGCCCGTTCTTTTTAATGGATTGTGCAATGGTGCGGATGGCATCATCATGCTCCCGCCGGGTATTGAAATAACCAAAGCTGGTGAAAAAATTAAAAGCGTAGTCAAAATAGTTGATCCAGAACGGCAGCCGCATATCGTGCCGGTAAAAATGCAGCGTATCCGTTTCATGCTTCAGGGCTTCGGCAATACTGTCTTCACTCAGGTCAATGCCTGTAACATCAAACCCCTTTTCGGACAAATGAATGGAATGGCGGCCCTTGCCACAGGCCACATCCAGCATGGTGGCACCGGCGGGTGGTTTTAAATAATCTATCAGCTGGTCAATAAAGGCAGCCGCTTCTTTCTCATCTCTTTTAAAATAAAGCTGATGATAGTAAGGGGTGTTAAACCAGTCTTTAAACCATGTGGACTGCATGCGGCAAAGTTAACCGATTGTATGAAAATGCAAAGCCCGTTGATAATTGAAAGCAGATGATTGAAGGTTGTTGATGGCCGTACAATTGTTTTTTATCCGTAAGCTGTAAAACAGACCTGCGACTTGAATAAACTGCCCACACCAAACCTTCAACTTTCAACCTCAACCTCCAACCTTAAATTTTCAACCTTCAATTTTCAACCTTCAACCTTCAACTTTCAACCTTCAATCTCACACCCCCTCCAGCGTAAACGCCAGCCCCAGCTTGCGCTGCTGCAGTTTTTCTTTTGTTTCATCCAATATAGCAGGATCGTCAATGGTGGAAGGAACGGTATAAGGCGTACCATCGGCAATGGCACGAATGGTTTTGCGCAATATCTTCCCGCTTCTTGTTTTGGGTAATCTTTTTACAATGGCCGCATTGCGGAAATAAGCCACGGCACCAATCTTATCCCTGATGAGCGCCACCAGTTCTTCTTCCAGCTGCGCTTCATCAAAATTAAAACCATCCTTCAGCACCACAAATGCAAGGGGCCGCTGTCCGCGTATCTCATCTGCAATACCCACCACCGCACATTCGGCAATACCGGCATGCGATGCCACGATCTCTTCCATCTCGCCCGTGCTTAAACGATGCCCGCTTACATTGATAATATCATCCACACGGCCCATGATATAACAATAACCATCCGCATCCTTATAACCACCATCACCGGTAAAATAATAACCTTTGAAATGATCTAAATATCCTGCAATAAAACGGTCGTCGTTTTGCCATAGCGTGGGCAGGCAACCCGGCGGCAATGGCAGCTTCACTGTTACATAACCTTCCAGGCCGGGCCCGTTCTCATGACCTTCTTCATTTAAAATATGAATATCATAACCACAAACAGGCAAACCTGCCGAGCCTGCTTTGGGCGGTAATTGCTCCACACCCATCATAATACCCAGCATGGGCCAGCCGCTTTCTGTTTGCCACCAGTGATCAATAACAGGAATATTGAGCAAATCTTTTATCCAGTAATACGTGGGCGGGTCGCAGCGCTCACCTGCCAGGAACAAATATTTCAAACAGCTGAGATCATATTTTTTCAGCAAGGCTCCTTCATGGTCTTCTTTTTTTATGGCACGAATGGCCGTAGGCGCCGTAAACATCACTTTCACTTTATGCTCGCTGATCATGCGCCAGAAGGCACCTGCATCCGGCGTGCGGATGGGTTTGCCTTCATACAAAACCGTGGTGCAGCCCTGCAGCAGCGGTCCGTATACAATGTACGAGTGCCCCACCACCCAGCCCACGTCGCTGGCCGCCCAGTAAACATCACCGGCATCTGCATCATAGATATTTTTCATACTGAATTTTAAAGCGGTGGCATAACCGCCATGATCGCGGATGATACCTTTTGGTTTTCCCGTGGTGCCCGAAGTGTATAAAATATACAACGGGTGTGTCGACAATACCGGTACCGCATCCACTGGTGCTGCATCGTATAATGTGGTGAAATCAATTTCATCCACGCCATTCAGGTTATCGTAGCCCTTGCTGCGTTCGTAAAATATTTTATACGCCGGTTTGTGTTTCGATTCTTCAATGGCACGGTCCACCAGCGGTTTGTAATCGATCTTTTTATCAAACTCAATGCCGTATGAGGCGGAGATGATGGCTTTGGGATGGGCATCATCAATACGCATGGCCAGTTCATGCGGCGCAAAACCACCAAACACCACGGAGTGAATGGCGCCAATTCTTGCACAGGCCAGCATGGCCACCACGGCCTGCGGTATCATGGGCATATAGATCACCACCGTATCGCCCACGCAAATGCCAAGGTTTTGCAGTCCGCCTGCAAAACGGGCCACCGCAATCTTCAGTTCGTTATAAGTAAATTGATGCTGCACACCACTCACCGGCGAATCGTAGATCAGCGCCAGCTGTTCGCCCCGGCCCTGTTCAATATGATGATCGAGGCAGCAGTAACTCATATTGATCTCCCCATCGGCAAACCAGCGGTAAAAACCTTTTTCGGTTTGCGATAAAATGGTTTGCGGCGGCTTGTACCAGTGTATTTGTGCCGACTGCTGTTGCCAGAAGTTTTCTTTATGGGCAATACTTTCGTTGTAAATGGATGTGTAACGCATAGCAGGCTTTTTTCGTGCTGTCAAATTACAGCAGGCAGTTGGTCAAACACAGTAAAGTATATCTATTTAGCAAAATATATTTTACCGCAACAGGGTATGCCCTGTAAAACTCCAGTTTTGTATCTTTGCCATCCCTAAAACTGAAGCGAATGGCACTGATAAAAAGTATATCCGGAATAAGAGGCACTATTGGAGGAAAAACGAATGATAACCTTACTCCCCTCGACGTAGTCAAATTTACCGCCGCTTATGGCAGCTGGCTGATGCAGCAGGGCGATAACCATAAAGTGGTGATTGGCCGCGATGGCCGCATCAGCGGCAGCATGGTGAGCAGCCTGGTATCCAACACACTCATTGGCCTCGGACTCGATGTGGTGGATGTGGGCCTCAGCACCACCCCCACGGTTGAAATGGCCGTGGTATTTGAACAGGCAGCAGGCGGCATCATCCTCACCGCCAGCCATAACCCCAAAGAATGGAATGCGCTCAAATTACTCAACAGCAAGGGCGAGTTCATCAGCGGCGACGAAGGCAAACTGATACTGGACCTGGCCGCCAATGAAGATTTTAATTTTGCCCCGGTTGATAAACTGGGTACTTATACCGTGAATGAAAATTCATTGCAGCAGCATATTGATGCCATCATCAACTACGAACTGGTAGATGTGGCCGCCATCAAAAAGGCCAAATTCAAAATTGTGGTGGATGCGGTGAACAGCAGCGGCGCCATTGCCGTGCCCGCCATTTTAAAAGCACTGGGTGTAAAAGATATTGTTGTGATTAATGAAGAAGTGACCGGCAAATTTGCGCACAACCCCGAACCCCTGCCCGAACACTTAACCGGTTTAAGCGCCGAAGTGGTGAAACAAAATGCCAGCCTGGGTATTGCGGTAGACCCTGATGTGGACCGCCTTTGTTTTGTGTGTGAAGACGGCAGCATGTTTGGTGAAGAATATACACTGGTGGCCGTAGCAGATTATGTGCTCAGCAAACGCCCCGGTAATACCGTAAGCAATATGAGCAGCACCCGTGCACTGAAAGATGTGACCGTTAAAAACGGCGGCGAATATTTCCCCAGCGCTGTGGGTGAAGTGAACGTGGTAAATAAAATGAAAGCGGTGAACGCCGTGATCGGTGGCGAAGGCAACGGCGGTATCATTGTACCCGACCTGCACTATGGCCGTGATGCACTCATTGGCATTGCATTGTTTTTAACGCACCTGGCACACAGCAAAAAAAGCATCAAGCAGCTGCGCAATACCTACCCCGATTATTTCATGAGCAAGAATAAGATCACCCTGCAGCAGGGCATTGATGTGAAAGAGGTGTTTGCCAAAATAAAAGACAAGTACAAATCCCAACCCATCAATACAGAAGACGGATTAAAGATTGAGTTTGATACCGACTGGGTGCACCTGCGTACCAGCAATACCGAACCCATCATCCGTATTTATGCCGAAAGCAATTTTGAAACAACAGCAGATAATATTGCCAAACGTTTGATGCAGGATATTGGGCAGATGATGTGAGGTGGTTGATAGTTCATGGTTAATAGTTCATAGAAGAACCGCTGCATTAACCATGAACTATCAACTATGAACCATGAACCATTAGCCATGAACCATTAGCCATGAACCATTAGCCATGAACCATGAACTATCAACTATGAACCGCATATACTTCGACAACGCCGCCACCACCGCACTGGACCCCACCGTACTGGAAGCCATGATGCCTTATTTAACCGAAAAATTTGGCAACCCCTCTTCTATTTACAGTTATGGAAGGGAAACCAGGCTGGCCATAGAGAATGCCCGTAAAAGCGTGGCTAAAATTTTAAATGCACATCCTGCAGAAATATTCTTTACCAGCGGCGGCACCGAAAGCAGCAATACCGCCATCACCGCTTCCATCCGCGACCTGGGCTGTAAACATATCATCACTTCACCCATCGAGCACCATGCCGTAACACATACCGTGGAGCATATTGATAATCTGGATGCGGCCAAAGTGAGTTATGTAAAACTGCTGCCCAATGGCCATGTGGATTTAGATGACCTGGAAAAGCTCCTCGCCGCCAGCGAAGAAAAAACGCTGGTATCCCTCATGCATGCCAACAATGAAATTGGCAACATACTCGATATACATGCCGTGGGCAATTTATGCAAACTGTACAATGCCGTTTTTCACAGCGACACGGTGCAAACCGTTGGCCACTTCCCTTTTGACCTGCGCAACACACCGGTGCATTTTATTACCGGCGCTGCTCATAAATTTCACGGGCCCAAAGGTGTGGGACTGTTATACATTAACGAGAACGTGCGCATTAAACCATTTGTACACGGCGGCGGGCAGGAACGCAATATGCGTGCCGGCACCGAAAACCTCTATGGCATTGTGGGCTTTGCCAAAGCACTGGAGCTGGCCACCGAACATTACGAAGAAGAAAGCGCCCATATCGGCACCCTCAAATATTACATGATGGACGAACTGAAAAAAAATATCCCGGGCGTTGGCTTTAACGGCGATGTGCTGGGCCGCAGTTTGTATACCGTGTTAAGCGTAAGCTTTCCCAAAACAGAAAAAAGCGAGATGATCCTCTTCAATCTCGACATTAATAATATCTGCGCCAGCGGCGGCAGCGCCTGCACCAGCGGCGCCGACCAGGGCAGCCATGTCATCCGCGCCATTAACCAAAACCCCAACCAGGTTACGGTACGCTTTAGTTTTAGCAAACAAAACACCAAGGCAGAGGTAGATGCGGTGGTGGAGAAGTTAAAGGAGTTGATATAGCCGTATGGTTAAATAATTTTAAAGCCTGTTATTTATTTGACAGGCTTTTGTTTTTATATGTGGCAGCTGTGGCGACGCTCCATTTAAATTTTGTAATAAAGATGAACTTTTATTGAAGCGGATATTTGCGAATGGCTCGTGTCTTACGAGCCAAGTCGAAGGCCATATTTAAATCATTTTATTAAGCTCCTTAAAGTAGTTGGCGAACGACTGATGGATTTGTTCTATACAACTATTAACAGAAGCTTTATTTGAAGAATAACTAATGATATTGTGCGATATCTGCGAATTCGATGTTAGCTCTGTTTCTAAAGCATCAATCTTATGCTCAATATCTTCAATACAACTTGTGTTGAATTTAAAAGCCGATAACATCATCTTTAATGTAGCTATTTTTTGATTAAATTCTTTTGTTGATTTATTAACTTCATTAAGAGGAATATTAGTAGAAGATTCTAATTGATAAGCAAATTGAGAAAATTTTTCCCAAAGGGAGTCAAACTTTTTTTCAAGATTTGAATATAGGTTTTGAGTACGACTTTGGCGTCTTTGCAAAGAAACAGCAATGTGTAATCCTACAAGCGCAGTAATTATAGAAAGTATTGTTTCTGTAACATTCACTTTTGGGTCTATTTCCAAAAGATGAAATTGGCAAAATACATAAGAAATTAAAGCTCCTAATAAAAAGGTTATTATGTAAATCCAGAGATTATTTTTTTCGTCTTTCATAAATTGATTCTTTAATCTTCCTAATATATTTTGGAACTTCCTTTGAAATAATTATGAGATTTTCAAAAACCTCATTGGGATCGAATTCATTACCCAAAAGACTAAAAGCTTCATTTAGAAATGAACTTGCATATCCATCTGTCCCATCGAGATCAATCTCCAATTTAACACCCTTGGCCGCAGCTTCCGAATATCTACTTTTTAATAAAGTGTCATAAAATTCTTCCCCTGAAAAAGGACCGTCTTTATAATTTCTTGCACCTGGAGTTGTGGTGAAATCATTTGCAATTTTAATTTTTACCATACAATTTACGTTTAATCAATGAAGCATGCTTTTTCACAAGTCTTATCTACAATCCAAAAATAATAGGTTCCTTTGAAAGGGTTGGTCAGCTTTTCTTTAATTCCTCGATCGAAATCAATATAAACATCATTTGAAATTACAATTAAATTTTTAATATAAAGGTCCTCATAGTTTTCATAAATCGTAGGCAAGCCCTTCCCTCGCCAGCTTAATCCAGTCCTTGACTCAATTCCATTTTTATAAGCCGTTTCGAGTAAGTCACTGTTATCTTTAAACATATGTAATACAGTAGCAAGTAAGCTTTGCTCTGTGAAAGTTTTAATTATTCCCTTTCCATTATCTACAAAAGAGAATTTTACTAAATTCTGGGAATCATCATGGGTTAGAGCCAAGTGCCACCTAATAAGTGAACTTTGCTTAAATGCATGATCGCAGCTATTCCTCATCATTTCCAATGCTGAACTATAGACTAATGGGTTCCGACCAGGGACACCCCAAATTGTTTCCATAGCACCTCTTATTGCCTTTCCGAGAACCTTCTGATGAGTATTTTTATAGCCGGTTTTTAAAATTGTATTTTTTGTCATTCGATTCTCATCAGAAACTCGACCTCGAACAAAATTAAAAAAGCCCGACCTTTCTAAGATATTTTTTGCTGTCACGTCATTCGGTTTTGTCCCCTTTATCATTACTTTTTTTGCGGTTAATTCTTCAACAATTGAAAGTAGCATTGCTATAGCGCCTTCGCCCATCTCAGAAATATCATCCATTAAAATGTTTATCCCTTTTTTTTGCTTCGCAATTACTTTAATATCTGTTATAAATTTTAATACGTCTTCAGCATATTCATATTGAAGTTTAAAGACTGAAGGAGCTTTGAGATCGACAAATTCGACCTTACGGAATTCAGGCAAAGATGGAAAGCGTGAATAATTTTCCTCCCTATACTTTTTATGGATTCGTGACCTTTTGTTCGAAAGAACATTTTCACTTCTGGCTAAAAGATGGTTTTTATATTTTTCACTTCTTTTTTTCATACGCTGGTGACGGGTATAATTGCAAAATATTATTTATTTTTTAAAGCAACAATAGAATAAAGCACGAACACATAACAAAGCGCTTGACCCCATTTTCGCCTTGGCTCGTGGCTCACGAGCCATTCGCTAATATCTTCCCCGCTGTTGGTGTTTTCCCCTGCCGTCTTATCACTCAGCCTTAGCTTGTCGAAGTCGGGTTGATGGAGTAATAAAATTGACAAGATTGAAAAGATTTGATGCCTGTTCTTTTTTGGAACGGGCATTTGTTTTTCAATTAGGCATTGTTGTGAACTTGTTCTATTATCTTTTTCTTTCAGTGAAAGAGAAAGATAATCTCACTTGTACGGCATATCATTATTGAACTTTTATTCAAGCCAGAATAAAAATATTCAATAAATTTAGTACATGAAAATATGTATTTGGTGTCAAGAAAATGAACAAAAAGTTTCTTTTAATAGAGCAGCGCATATTTTTCCTCAATCCTTAGGTGGAAAAAGAATTTGTAAAAATGTTTGTGATTCGTGCAATTTATATTTTGGTTCTAAGCAATCATTAAGCCCATCTATTGAAATAGCACTAAAGGAGCCTTTGAATATTTCTCGGACATTTATTTTGAACCATTGGAATAAAATCTCGAAAAATATAAGATTTAAGTCAGAGTATTTTGATTATGATTTAAAGAATCATATTATTAAGCCTAAATTTAAATATCGGCTACAAAACGATTTTCAATATAAGTTTACAAAACAATTTAGACGAGGGGTTTATAAAATTTTCTTAGAAGAAAGAAGCGAAAGCTTCGGAGATGCCTTAGATAGTAAATTTGATTTTATAAGGCAATTTGCAAGATTTGGATTAGGAGACTGTCCCGTTTTTTATTGTAAACCAAGAACACCTGCTATTTTTATCTCCAAAGAAGATATAAACGACCCTGTAATTAGATTTACTGAGCATTCAGACATGATTATGAAAGAATTTGGTTTTTATAGCTATTTTTTCATAACTCACATGTTAACATTTCCAACAATTAGAACTTATGAAATCACTATAGAAAACTATTTTAAATATCTATCAAAAAATGAAGGTTCATTATATCAGTCAATAACTCCAATTAACTATGTTTCCGATTTAGACTTTCTGTTTTCATTTGCTAGATAGCTTAGTTAACAGCAACTATTAAACTTCTTTTCGTCTCCGTTGGTGTCACAGACGCAGCATTTCACCCAAAGGCAACCACACCTATTTTCTTTTTTTAGATAATGCAGTAATTATCCCTTCCCGATAATCACTGTCCTTTTCAGGAAACGAAATAATTCCTTCTTTTTCATCAAGATTCATAAAAAGTTCAGGATTATCATCTTCTGTTTCAAAAAACATTTTTATCTCAGCTGCAATCCAATTTTCAGGTTTTGATAAATCTACCTGGCTTGCAAGATTGGCATAGGTAATAGTTACACTATCAATAAAAGCAGAAGCAGGCTTTTTAATTTTATATACTTCAGCAAGCGCTTGTAAAAAATTATTGCTTGTATCTCCGAGAGACAGGAAAGTAATGCCATTGTGTATAAACATTTGCTCTTTAGCAGGCTTTTTAAGTAACAAATCAAACCCTACAACTTTATCCTTGTATGTTGAAAGTAGCCGGTAACGGCTCAGTTCAGATGACAATTTTGTTATTTCATAAATCCCCAAAGAAATATCCGCACCATAACTTTTTTCAGTTGTATCAACTTGCATTGGCTTAAGTTGGTTCAACTTAGTTTCATTTGCAGCAGCAGTTTCTTTTTGCTGCGAAGGATTATTACAAGATGCCAGAATTAAAATAGCGGTTAACAGGTTTGCTGCTTTTTTCATCTGATAAATGTAAAACTTTTTCCACTCTGCAGTTGTTGGTATTCCCAGGTACTGCCGTCCTTCGCCTTGGCTCGTGGCTCACGAGCCATTCGCTAATATCTTCGCTGCCCCACCGCCTCGGTTCGTGTCCCCACGAATCGCCACCCCCCATACTGGTGCAGATATACAGCGCAAGCATGGCAGCTTAGCGTATCTGTGCCTCTAAAAGAGCTGCAAAATTAAAGGCGCATGTTTTTTTGCAAGAGCAATCATTTCACCCGCATTAATATTGCTCGTACCAGCTGAATGTTTTGTCTACAATGGTTGTTTTCTCTTTTTTCAGGTACTCCAGTAATGCAAGCGAAACAGCGGTGTGCTTTTTTCCCTTCAGCCATATTAAACTCCAGGTTGTTTTTATGGGGAGCCCCTTTATGGGTATAATGCGCAGGTCTTTATTGCGCAGTTCATTTTTTATACCGATCAGAGGCATAATGGAATATCCCAAACCGGCCAGCAATGCCTGTTTTACGGCTTCATTGGTGGTGAGTTCCATCTTTTTTAAAACCGGTATGTGATTCCGTTCAATAAAATTTTCCATGGTTTGGCGGGTGCCCGATCCTTTTTCCCTGAAAATTAAAGGCAGGTTCTTAAACACGTCCTTCTTACTGGTGGCTTTTTTAAACCGCACAGCATCACTGCCCACCAGGTACAGTTTATTCTGCAGCAGGTCCAGTTTCTCCACGTGCAAATGAGCCGGCAAAATGGATACCAGCGCAAAATCCACTTCATTGTTTTCGAGGCTTTCCACCACTTTGTTCTTATTGGTAACATCCATCAGTAATTCAATGCCCGGGTGCTGCTGCATAAAGCCCGCAAGGAAGTAAGGCATTACATATTTCCCTGTTGACACCACCGATATTTTCAGCCGGCCGGTCAGCTGTCCTTTATAAGCAAGGGTTTTATAGTTGATGGCATATACCTGGTCGATGATATTTTGAGCGGCAGCCGCAATTTCCTGCCCGAAATCGGTGATATAAATTTTACGGCCCACCACTTCCGTCAGCGGCATGTCAAACTGGTCCTGGAAATTTTTTAACTGGATGGATACGGCGGGTTGTGTGAGGTGCAGCTCTTCTGAAGCCTTGGTAACGCTTTTGGTTTGTACGATTTTTAAAAAGATCTGCAGCTGGTTCAGGGTATAATTCATAAATTTTATTTATGGTTTTTATTACGAAGATAAATAATAATAAATGATTCAGAATACCCAATTTTGCCCTGTCAAAAACAAAAAACAACAATCATATGGCAAGAATTACAGTAGCAAAAGGAGATGGAATTGGCCCCGAGATCATGGAGGCCACACTGGACATTATGAAAGCCGCCGGTGCGGATTTAGAAATTGATGAAATAGAAGTGGGAGAAAAAGTGTACCTGGCCGGCAACAGTTCGGGTATTGCACCCGAATCGTGGGAAGTGATCCGGAAGAATAAAATATTCCTGAAAGCCCCCATTACCACACCGCAGGGCGGCGGGTACAAAAGCCTGAACGTTACCACCAGGAAATTCCTGGGGCTGTATGCCAATGTAAGGCCCTGCAGGAGCCTGCATCCCTTTGTAACCACCAAACATCCTGTAATGGATATTGTGATCATCAGGGAAAATGAAGAGGATTTATACGCGGGCATCGAACACCAGCAAACCGATGAAGTGATCCAGTGCCTGAAATTAATCAGCAGGCCGGGCTGCGAAAAAATTGTGCGCTATGCCTTTGAATATGCCCGCCAGCAAAACCGAAAAAAAGTTACCTGCTTTACCAAAGACAATATCATGAAACAAACCGACGGGCTGTTTCACCAGGTGTTTGACGAAGTTGCAAAAGAATACCCCGATATTGAAAATGAACATTGGATCATTGATATCGGCGCCGCTAAAATGGCCGATACACCCGAAGCTTTTGACGTAATTGTAATGCCCAATCTATACGGGGATGTATTGAGCGATGTGGCAGCACAGATCACCGGTTCGGTAGGACTGGCCGGCTCTGCCAATATCGGGGAGGAGTGTGCCATGTTTGAAGCCATACATGGATCTGCACCGAGGATTGCGGGCAAGAATACGGCCAACCCATCCGGGCTGCTGCAGGGCGCCATCATGATGTTAAACCATATCGGGCAAACAGAAGTGGCTGAAAAAATACAAAATGCCTGGCTGAAAACGCTGGAAGACGGCATCCATACTTACGACATTTATAAAGAAGTATCCAGTAAACAAAAAGCCGGAACCAAAGAATTTGCCCGGGCTGTGATTGCCCACCTTGGGCAGCAGCCCGCTGTTTTAAAACCGGTATCATATGCCGGAAATGCCGCCCTGGCCCTGCCCAAATACCAGCGCCGTCCGGCGGCAAAAAAAGAACTGGTGGGTGCAGATATTTTTATACACTGGGATGGCTCCAACCCGGATGAATTAGCAGGTAAAATGAAAAAAGTGGAGAACGACAAAATAAAACTCACCATGATCACAAACAGGGGCATTAAAGTGTGGCCCGATGGATTTAAAGAAACATTTTGCACCGACCACTGGCGATGCAGGTTTAAACCCGTGGAAGGCGCGGGCATACACAAAACACATATTGTGGAACTGCTGCAAAAAGCCATTGCCGAAAACATTGATACCATTAAAACAGAAAACCTGTACTCCTTTGACGGCAAAGCGGCCTACTCACTGGGACAGGGTCAATAAAAAAACAAACCATGAACATACAACTCATACAGGGCGCTTTTGATTATAAAGATGCCGTTGAACTGGTTAGCCAGCTGATCCAGGTAAAAATCAAATTTCACGAAAACAAAATAAACCAGTCTGCCAGCGAAGAGGATATCAAGTACCGGGAGTCTAAAATAAAACGGCTGCAAAACCTGCTGTTTGAACTGAGAACTAAAAGCGGCCCCGAAAACAAGGTAGTGCAATTACAGGGCATGATCACTGTTGAATAAACAGCCAGGTAAGCCCTTATACCATCCATCCTATCATAAGGGCTTACCCTCACAGAAGCCTGTTACCTGTTACGGTACGCACAACGGAGCGTACCCGGTGCACCATATTAACATTCACTAAATAATAAAAAAATGAATAACACCCAATGCTTAAAACTAATCGAAGGCAGTTTCACACATAATGATGCAAAGGAAATTTTATGGCAACTGTTTTCCTCCAAGCTTAATTTCCACAACCTGAAAAACTGGAGCTCAAACGAGCGGTTTGGCAAAGACGATGAACTGGCACAAAAAAGAATACCCGCATTAAAAAGGGAAATGGAAAGATTACAGGAAATACTGTCAGAGGCCAAAGCGCATAATAAACTGCTGGTGGTAGATGCTGATATAAAAATTGTACTGCAGGATGTAAATGAGCCTTACAAAACCACACTTGAGGAAATACAAGGCTGATGAAGGCTGCTGGCAGTGCTTTTGCAGGTTACCTTTTAGTGCGTCCTGAACCGGGGCGGCTCCCGCACAGCGTGAGCTGCTCCGTACTGCCGCTTACGGCAGCATGAGAGCCGGTGTTAAAAATTGCTACGGCGTTTATAAAGCCCCGCTACCATTCTATGATTCCTGTCTCACGAAACATGCATTTGACTGCAGCATCCCTCTTCGTGCAACAGCAACCAGGTCCTTCCCCATTCCTAATTCCTCATTCCTAATTCCTCATTCTTCATTCTTCATTCCTACCCCACCTTCACGCCTTTCTTATTAATGAAAAAAGTTTTACCGTCTTTATACACTTCTGCTTTTCCATTTTTAAAATAAGAAAGCCCGTCGTACAAAAAGGGTATCACCACCTGCCCTGTTTTATTGATAAAACCGCTTTTGCCATTTTTTTGCACGCAGGCCAGCCCTTCATAAAAACCCATGCCGCCTTCGTAAATAAAGGGCACCACTTCCTTACCGGTTAAATCGATAAAACCGTACTTGCCTGCATAATTTCTTACATCACCCGTGGCAGCCAGCAGTAATCCTTCGGTAACATTTTCCAGTGCACTATATTTTGCAGGAATGATCTCCTTGCCGGTTTTATCTATCAGCCCGAAATAACTTTGGTAAGAGTTTACATATTTCGTAATAACGGCATAGCCATTCTCAAAACCCGCTACAAAATCAAAAAGGTAATCTATTTTCAGCTGGCCTGTTTTATCAATATATCCCCATCTTGTTTTAATACTGTAACCATTGTCTGATACCGTTTTTCCCACTGCTGCCATGCCATCAGCAAAAGCATTGGCATCATCAAACTGCGGGGCAATCACCAGCTTTCCTTTGGTATCAATATAACCCCATTTATCGTCTTGCCTTACGCCAATCAATCCTTCACTTTCCCTGGAAACAGCCGTGTAGGAAGGTGGCACTATTATTTTTCCCGCTTTGTCTTTAAAGCCATACAGTTTGGTGGCCGGGTCCCGGAAGTTGGTCAGCTGCTGGGCACTGCAAAAAAATACACTTACAACCAGTACAGCAGAAAGGATGATCGTTTTCATTTTTTTTATGCTAAAAATAAAAGCGTGCGGCAAGTAAAGCAATACCCAGCAGTACGGATAAAGGGCCGCTGATGGCGGCGCAATGGTGAGGGTTAATGCGTTTGACAGGTATACTTCTGCGCCAGCACATCCCAGGTTACCGACAGTGCTGCTCTTTTTGTACCCTTACAGCCATAGCAGGTTACCCGTTTGAGGTTCACCACTTCCCGGCTGGTAACCACATCAACATACTCATATTTATCATAGCTTTCGGTGTATGTGGGAGCTTCCAGCCTGCCATTTACCACGCGTTCATTGGCGAGGTAATTCTTTTTTGTAGTGGATACGGTGCCGGTTTTTTTCAGTTTTTTTTCTGTATCCTTCACCACTTTAACAGAACTGTCTCCTTCAGTAATGAACCCCCTGCCGTTGCATACCGGGCACCGGGCTTCATATATATCAAATTGCTCCGGGTTCATTTCCGGTGATACCAGCATTGTATAAATAAAATACTTTTTTCCCTTAGGCTCGTAAATGCGCATATCGGCCCGCAGACTGAGGCTGGGTATGCGTTGCACGGCAGTGGTGGTATCGATGCTATACAGTATCTTACCGGCCAGTTCCTCCGGCAGCACTTCGGCACCCAGGGCAGCTTTTGCCTTTATGTTATAACCCGATTCAACATTAATATCCCCGTAACGGGTAATGTTGTATACAGCAGTTGTAAAATTATTACCGCTGTTCAGCTCAATTCTTTTGGCCGAAGGATATAACAGCGGCTTTCCGTCTTTTGCTTTCACACCCAGTAAAGAGTCGTTGCTGTTCCAGTTAAACAAACTGTATTTTGCTTCCTTAAACGCGGCTATCGTTTTTCTTGCAGCTGCTTTTGCTTTTTGCAGCTGCGCTTTTTGCTGCTGCTCCTGTTCTTTGGCCTTTGCAATATCCAGCTGCTTCTGGTTTTCGGCAGCCTGTTGTTTGGCCGCATTTTCCTTTTTAGCAAGTTCATCTTTCTGCAAGGCAATTTCGTTCCTGAACTGTTTTTGCACGGCTGCCCAGTCCTGTATGCTGGCAAAGGCAATGGTCTTTTTTTCCCCGTCTATATACAAATCGGCCATACCGGTTTCATTGTTAAAACCCATCCACATGCCAAATACACTGGCCACGCTGTCGTACGCAACGGTTAAGGGCGCATCATTATAAAAGGCGGTATAGGTAAATTTGCCGGCCCCTTTCTTTTTTACCATGAATATTTCAGGAATGGAAATAAAACCGGCGGCATCGCAGTGTTCTTTTACACTGGCTTGCGGAAAGGCGGAACTGACCAATGTGATACAACCGTTTTTGTAAACCTGTACAAGGGTGGAAAGATATTGCGCATAGTAACTGTAACCGGTCATGTCCAGCTGGTACCCGTTTTTACTATAACTGTCCTCGTTAAACAGGAAATTACTGCTTTCAAGAAACTTAACTGAATCGTATATGGCTTCTGTTGCAATGCCGTTATGGGCCGCATTGCTGCCAGTGGCGCCCCAGCCCCATAATGCACCTTTGGAAAAAGCATAAATCCTGTTATCAGTATAATTGCGGCAGGGTTCAAAGCCGGTAACAGCTGCCGCCAGCATACTGTTGTCAAAAACATCAAACTTTCCATTGGCCCAGAGGTAAAAAAAAGTTTTTGGGGATACAACAGCTTTCATGGTGCTTTTAGAGGTATTTACGATGCTCCTTATTTCGAACTGTTTGGTGGTTACAGAGTCGTACACAAAGGATGTTACGGGAGTATTATTCGCATCAACCAGCCCCCATTTGCCCTTTTGTTTTTTGGGAGTGAATGTTGTAGCGGCCGTTTGCCCCTTTGCAAAACCGCAAAGCAAAATTAAAAAAACAATAACCGGTGTATAACGGAATACGTGCATGTTTGCTGTGTTTAAAAATAAAAGTGGTTTAAAAGTAACAAGCAGTTTTGTGCTGTCAAAATAAACATACCTGTTTGCCCCGCTATCCGTACCAATGGGTATTTGTGCAACAGTTTATACCGGCCGTCAGTAAAATATTTGACAGCCATCATTGCTTCCCGCAGAACAGCCGGATAGTTTTGCCTCAGCCAATGATAAATACCCCCTGCTGTATATTTTATAACGCTAAACATTTTTTGAAATGAAAAAATTATTAGTGGCAGCAGCGGGTATTTTACTGTTCGCTTCCTGCCAAAAAGAACCGTTACGCAATCAAAATACGGAGCAGCAGGCAACACTGGCTGCTAAAAACGGCGGTAAGATCAGTATCTGCCATAAGGAAGGCAACAATAATTCTCATGTAATCAGTATCAGCATCAATGCATGGCCGGCTCACCAGGCACATGGCGATGTAAGGCTGGACGACCCAGATGGTGATGGCTATGTGCCAGACAATGATTGCGGCGTTGGACCCATGGGCGACTGCAACGACCAGAACGCTGCCATTAACCCGGGTGCAGCAGAAATTTGTAATAATGGTATTGACGAAAACTGTAACGGGCTGGTTGATGAGAACTGTATTGCCTCAGCAGTTATCTGCGGCAAAACATGGATGGTTAAAAACCTCGATGTAAGCACTTACCGCAATGGCGATGCCATACCGCAGGTACAGGATGCCGGCACATGGGCCGGTCTTACAACCGGTGCATGGTGTTATTATGAAAACAATACCGCTAACGGAACCGTGTACGGTAAGTTATATAACTGGTATGCAGTAAATGACCCCAGGCAACTGGCGCCTGCAGGCTGGCATGTGGCAAGCAGTAATGAATGGGAAGAGCTGGTTGCCTGCGCAGGAGGATATTATGCAGGACAGCATCTCAGGGAAACCGGCACGGCACACTGGTTAAGCCCCAACAATGAAGCCACCAACAGCACCGGTTTTACCGCATTG